>ERZ1739169.5-NODE-5-length-188015-cov-30.493504_pt1 | contig 188015 bp, 177 predicted proteins | sample MGYA00581756_ERZ1739169 | MGnify/ENA primary metagenome ERZ1739169 (study PRJEB40789, sample SAMEA7425667) | Salamandra salamandra | biome: salamander skin | place: Germany | collected 2020-03 | study: cvxcv | reverse complement strand
GTTGCCTGCGGTCTGCACCCTGAACGAAGCGGCTCATACCCACCTCCTGCTGACCGCAGCAGGATAAACTAATTCGCTCGAACCGGACGCGTTTTCACACAGCCTCAGTCAGCAGCCGACAGTTAGTTCTAGACAGCCCGATTTCTGCGGGTCAGTTCCGTTGTGGGGCGACGGGGCTTTATTGAATAGCTCTGTCGCCCCACAACTCTGACCGATGCCGTGTCCAGCTTGGCGCAAGCCGTCCGCACGAACTGACCAGAGGCGCCCAGTTGTTTGGCTTCACACAGTTGAAGGCAGACCGTAGCTATTCTTGGATGAGTTTCAGGGCGCGTATGACGATCAACCGGCGTGGCGGATTAAAAAATCTCCTTCGATGGAGGCGGTCGCTTCAGAAGCCGTTAGTTCTCGTATCGATTCAAAAGATCGGTCTGAAGAAAATGTCCACATCGGGTTCACGTAAGGATCGGTAGTGCATGCACGACCCCATCGATCACTTAGCTCTTGAAACTCCTCATCATCCCATGACGCTTTCTCTGACGTCAACGCGAAGCCCCGAGTTTTGCTCTCATAATGCAGTGCTTCAATTTCGGCGCAGTAAACTACCGACAGGCCACACGCGCGGACCTTCAGGCAAAAGTCTAGATCGTTATAAGCAATAGCTAAATCTTCCTCAAATCCCCCTGCGCGTTCGAACACATCATGTCGGACAGCTAGGAACGCGCCAGTAACTGCCGCCACTTCTCGGGAGCGCTTCCATCGATTCAGGGGGCCGCCGTCACTTGGTAAGGTGCCACGCCCTTCATGTATTGGCCGTCCAGATATTCCTCCCATAACAACGCCGGAGTGCTGGAGTGTACCATCCGGATAAAGTAGCCGAGCGCCAACCACTCCGACATCGGGATCTGCCAACGTCTCCCTCAATCGAGTATCCCACCCACTAGACAGCATCTCTATGTCGTTGTTGGCAAACAAGATGATGCCTTCAGGTGCGTGTCTGGCTCCAATATTGTTTAGGCGCGACCAATTAAATGGTTCATCTGCTGGAATTATCTTGCATGGGTTGTTGGATGAAATTCTCTCAAAGGTCAAAAACGTCTTTTCTTGTTGGCTTCGATTGTCAAGAACTAATATATCTAGCAAATCGATTCTATCGGAATGCTTTGTTAGAGAAATAATGCACGCCTCTAAGGTCTCATGCTCGTCTCGTGTGGGTATTACTACGGTTATTCGTTCCTGGTGATGGTTCGGGTCGGTATCTCTTTGGGGTTGGTAGTCGGAAATGATCGCGGCGGACGAGCATACCGATGAGAGAACTAAGGGGATGTGCCTAACATGTAAGTGAAGATCTAAATGATCTCGTATTAATGTCTTGATCCAGTCTCCTTTTATTGTGTCTCTTAGCGTATCTATGGCTGTGTTCCAATCGAGACGTGAAAAATGACATACTGACGGCCCGATCAGGCAGGTCTCGATGTCGATACGAGCAGGAGCCGGATACAAAATTGGCGAAAAATAACGCGGCGTCCTATACCTATTCTGATGATGGTAATCATGGTCGGCGTATATTGCATCTGTCGGCAGCTGCCGGCTTGCAAAGCGCAGCCATTGCAATGCTAGAGGGGTAAGTATGGCACCTGAAGTTAGAGTGACAATTTCAGAGAAATTGTCCGTGTCATTACATGACTTGAATGCAGTAATATCATCGAAGAATGAAAATCGATTGTCGTGGAACATTCTGCTTGCAACCGAATGGTTCATCACGTCAGAATCAACTAGAAAAAACGCTCTCCATGTGGTCTCAGACTGCTTGTTTAGGCCTCGAATCATTGCGAGAAGGATTGAGGGCCCAATACCTCTCCCATCTACTAAGATTTTAAAAGGGGTGGCATTCGGAACGCCGGGAACCGGAGGAGTTACAAGTGTGCTGCGGAATTTAGACCACTGTTCTGCGGATTCTGCGAGCGGACGCTTTGCTCTCAACTTCACACCGCCAGCATAAGCGATAGCTGCCTCATCGGATTTTCCTGATAAGTTGAGTACATGTCCTAATCCGACATATGCATCTGCCGATTTCGGGGATCGCTTCACAGCTTCTCGATAAACCGTTTCAGCCTCTCCTAATCTACCAAGCTCTTTAAGCGAATGGGCGAGGCCGAGGCGAGCACTGCCGCTATTCGGCCGAGCGCGAAGAGCCTGTTCGAAGCGAACTGCTGCATTTCCCCAATCGCCCACCGTCCTGGCCTCTCGTGCCGCCGCTAGGCTTTCTGCATACTTTGGCTGCCGTCCGATCCATTCGTACCGTACCCGATAGAAAAATCGCATGCTGCGCTTTAGCAAGTTGCGCTCCATAAACATCAGACTGTCCAATATTCGTTCACCAAGCGGAGAGCTCAGGGTTGAACTCGAGTGCCGCATCGGGCTGTGCCACGGCTATGGTCGAAGTAGAAACTATTTCATGGTGCGCGTGGGGTGCGCTTGCTCATGCCGTTGCCGTCTTCACTGCTGTGGCAACTTCCGCCACCAGCCGCTTCACCAGCGCCTCGTCGTCGCCCTCGGCCATGACGCGGATCAGCTTTTCGGTGCCTGACGCGCGGACCAGCAGCCGACCCTGACCATTCAACGCAGCTTCGGCTTCGGCGATGGCGGCCACGACGGCGTCGTTCTCCAGCGGCTTGCCAGCGTTGAAACGGACATTCTCCAGCAACTGGGGCACGGCGTCGAACTGATGGGCCAGTTCGCTCATCGGCTTGCCGGATTCGACCAGGACGGCCAGCACCTGCAACGCCGCCATCAAGCCGTCGCCGGTCGTCGCGTGATCGCGCAGGATGATGTGGCCCGACTGTTCGCCGCCGATGTTGAAGCCGCCTTCGCGCATCCGCGCCATGACATAGCGGTCGCCGACCTTGGTGCGCTCCAGCGACAGGCCTTCAGACTTCAGACGGCGCTCCAGGCCCAGGTTGGACATGACGGTGGCGACCACGCCGCCGCCGGTCAGCAGGCCGCGTCTGGCCCAGTCCAGACCGACCAGAGCCATGATCTGGTCGCCGTCCACCACCTGACCCTTCTCGTCGCAGATGATCAGCCGGTCCGCATCCCCGTCCAGGGCGATCCCGATGTCGGCGCGGTAGCGTTTGACCGCCTCGGAGAGGGTGGCCGGATGGGTCGATCCGCACTCGGCGTTGATGTTGATTCCGTTTGGCTCGACCCCGACCGGAAACACCTCGGCGCCCAGTTCGAACAGGGTGGTGGGGGCCACCTTGTAGCCTGCGCCATTGGCGCAATCGACGGCGATGCGCAGACCCTGCAGGCTGAGCCGCTTGGGGAAGGCCTGTTTGGCGATCTCGATATAGCGGGCCTGGGCGTCGTCGATGCGCTTGACCCGGCCCAGCTTGTTCGACGGCGCCAGATCCTGGTCCAGACCGGCGTCCATCAGGGCTTCGATCTTCAGCTCGATCTCGTCGGACAGCTTATAGCCGTCCGGGCCGAACAGCTTGATGCCGTTGTCCGCATAGTCGTTGTGGGAGGCCGAGATCATCACGCCCAGATCGGCCCGCATCGACCGCGTCAGCATGGCCACGCCCGGCGTCGGCACGGGGCCGAAGGTGCGCACATCCATGCCCACCGAGGCGAAGCCCGCCACCAGGGCCGGTTCGATCATATAGCCCGACAAACGGGTGTCCTTGCCGATCACCACCAGATGACGCCGGTCATCGCTGGTGCGGAACAGCTTGCCCGCCGCCAGACCGACGCGCAGGGCGACTTCCGCCGTCATCGGATAGGTGTTGGCCCGACCGCGCATGCCGTCGGTGCCGAAGTATTTTCTGTCGCCCAAGGTGCGGTCCTTTTGTTTCGGGTAACGTTCCGAAACCCCTTTTTTGATGCGGCGCGCCTTAAGATTGCATAGACGGCCAATGGGGCTTGGTCTGTGGCTTAACCCCGGATCGCCCTCAGTGCAAAGCGGCGACCCTTTTGCGTTGTTACGGAGCCTTCCAGACATGTGCGGCATTATCGGCGTCATCGGCAACGGCCCAGTTGTTCCCCGCCTGATCGACAGCCTGAAACGGCTGGAGTACCGGGGCTATGATTCCGCCGGGGTCGCGGCCATGGTCGACGGCTCGGTCGAGCGCCGCCGCGCCCAGGGCAAGATCCGCAATCTGGAGGCTGTTCTGGCCGAGGAGCCGCTGAAGGCGACCATCGGCATCGGTCACACCCGCTGGGCCACTCACGGCGCGCCGACCACGGTGAACGCCCACCCGCACAAGGCCGGGCGCGTGACCCTGGTCCACAACGGCATCATCGAGAATTTCGCCGAGCTGAAGGCTGAACTGGCCGCTGAAGGTCATGTCTTTGAAAGCCAGACCGACACCGAGGTCATCGCCCACCTGCTGGACGCCGAACTGAAGACGGGCCGCAAGCCGCTGGAGGCCTTCAAGGTCACGCTGGATCGTCTGACCGGCGCCTATGCCCTGGCCGTATTGATCGACGGCGAGGACGGCCTGATCCTGGGCGCCCGTCGCGGCAGCCCGCTGGTCGTCGGCTGGGGCGAAGGCGAGATGTATCTGGGGTCTGACGCCCTGGCGGTCGGCCCCTTCACGCAGCAGATCTCCTATCTGGAAGAGGGCGACTATGTCGCCGTGACCCGCGACGGCGCCGAAATGTTCGACGCATCGGGCCAGCCGGTCGATCGGGCCGTGGTTCAGGTGTCCGCGTCCTCGGCCATGGTCGAAAAGGGCGAGTACCGTCACTTCATGGAGAAAGAAATCCATGAGCAGCCCGACAGCGTCCAGCACACCCTGTCCGAATATCTCGATCTGGTCACCGGCAAGGTGAAGCCGCAGGGCGTCGATTTCGCCGCCATCGACCGCATCCAGATCGTCGCCTGCGGCACCGCCTTCTACGCCGGTCAGATCGGCCGTTATGCGTTCGAGAAGCTGGCGGGCTTGCCCTGTGACGTGGAGATCGCATCCGAGTTCCGCTACCGCTCGCCCGCCGTCTCGAAGACGACGCTGGCGGTTGCCGTCAGCCAGTCGGGTGAGACCGCCGACACCCTGGCCAGCCTGACCTGGTGCAAGGCGCAGGGCCTGCCGACGGCGGCGGTGGTCAATGTCCATACCTCCTCGATGGCGCGCGAGGCGTCGGTGCTGTGGCCGACCCACGCCGGTCCGGAAATCGGCGTCGCCTCGACCAAGGCCTTCACCGCCCAGGTCGCCGCCCTGCTGGCCCTGGCCGTCGCGGCGGGCGTCGCGCGTGGCAAGATCGATGCAACTGCTGAGGCCGAACTGGTCAAGGCCCTGTTCGAAAGCCCGCGCGTGATCGCCGAAGCCCTGCGGATGGACGAAACCATCCGCGCGGTGACCCAGGAGCTGTCAAAGGCGACCGACGTTCTGTTCCTGGGACGCGGCCCCATGTTCCCGCTGGCCATGGAAGGTGCGCTGAAGCTGAAGGAGATCAGCTACATCCATGCCGAGGGTTACGCCGCCGGCGAACTGAAGCACGGCCCCATCGCCCTGATTGACGAAGAAACCCCGACCATCGCTCTGGCTCCCCTGGACGATGTCTTCGACAAAACCGCGTCGAACCTTCAGGAAATCGCAGCGCGTGGTGGCCCGGTCATCATGATCACGCCCGAGAACGCGCCCGATCCGCACGGCGTCGGCATCCGCCGCATCGACGCCCCCGACTGCCACCCCCTGATCGCGCCGCTGGTCTATGCCGTGCCGATGCAGCTTCTGGCCTATTACACCGCCGTCCAGAAAGGCACCGACGTCGACCAGCCCCGCAACCTGGCCAAGTCCGTCACGGTCGAGTGAGGGACTTCAACGGCCTGAATTTCTGTGCGCTCTAGGCCGCCGCTCGTTTGCGGATGCGGGCGATGCGGCACAGGCGGCGCCAGAAACGGCCGCGCTCGGGCTCGGGATAGGGCTGCAGGTTCTCGACGAACTGCTCGGCGGACGCGCGCCAGCTGAACTTCTCGGCGTAGGCGCGCACGTCCTTGCGGTCGAGCTTCAGGCATTCCAGGCAGGCGGTCTTCAGGTCCTTGTCGATCGCGCCGGCGTTGGAGCCGGGGATGATGTCGATCGGGCCGTGGGCCGGATAGGCGGCGACCGGCGTGCCGGTGGCCATGGCCTCCAGGATCACCAGGCCGAAGGTGTCGGTCCAGCTGGGGAAGACGAAGACGTCGGCATCCCGGAAGCAGCGGGCCAAGTCGTCGCCGAACTTGGCCCCCAGGAACTTGGCCTCAGGATATTTCTCCTGCAGGTCGGCGCGGGCGGGGCCGTCGCCGACGATGATCTTGGTGCCTGGCAGATCCAGCTGGAGGAAGGATTCGATGTTCTTCTCGACCGCCACGCGGCCGACGTTCAGGAAGAAGGGGCGGGGCCAGTCTTTTCCGCCCATCTCGTCATAGATGCGCTCCAGGTCGGGATTGAACACCTCGGTGTCCACGCCGCGCGACCAGGGCGAGACATTTTTGAAGCCGTGCTCGACCAGTTCGTCGCGCAGGGTCGGGGTCGCCACCATCAGACGGCCCGACGGTTTGTGGAACCACTTCATATAGGCGTAGCCGACCTGCACCGGGATCGGGAAACGGGCCGACACATATTCCGGGAATTTGGTGTGATAGCTGGTCGTGAACGGCAGCTTCCACTCCACGCAGATGCGGCGCGTGGCGATGCCGATGGGGCCTTCGGTGGCGATGTGCACGGCCTCGGGCTCGAAGGCGCGCAGCATTTCGCGAATCTCTTCCTCGGCGCCCAGCGCCAATCGGATTTCCGGATAGGTGGGGCAGGGAATGGTCTTGAACAGGCTGGGCTCGATGACCTCGACCTCATGCCCCATGGCGCGGCATTCCGCGATGGTGCGGGTCAGGGTGCGGACGACGCCGTTGACCTGGGGCTCCCAGGCGTCGGTGGCCAGAACGATGCGCATTGAGGCGGGCGGACCCTGAGCCGTTAATCAAGAGCGGAACTTCTAGCCGGTTCGGATGACGATGGCGAGACGGATGCTAGATCGGCAGCACGGTCGTCGACTTCACCTCTTCGAGAACCGCATAGGTTCGAGTTTCGCGCACGCCCGGCATCCGCACCAGAACGTCGCCCAGGAAGGCGCGGTAGGCGTCCATGTCGCCGACGCGGGCCTTGATCAGATAGTCGAAGCCACCGGCGACCATGTGGCATTCCAGAACCTCGGGCTGGGTGCGGACGGCCTCGGCGAAGGCTTCGAAGACGTCGCCGGTGGTGCGGTCCAGCAAGACCTCGACGAAGATCAGCAGGTCGCGTCCGACCTGGGCCGGGTCGATCATGGCGGCATAGCCGGTGATGATCTTCTTTTCGCGCAAGCGTTTGACCCGCTCGAAACAGGCGGCGGGCGACAGGTTGCAGCGCCGGGCCAGTTCGGCGTTGGAGATGCGGGCGTCGGTCTGCAGCACCCGCAGGATGCGGCGGTCGACGGCGTCGATTTCAATCATCGGGAAATCGCCCCTGAATGCGAATAATCTTCGGACAGGTGATCTATCATACGAAGCACCTTCAATGAACTCCGGCATATAGGGCTTAAATCCACAGGATTTGCTGCGCCATGACCACTTCAGCCTTCACGCCTTCGAGCCTGGCCGCATGGGACGGTCTGGATGCGCAAAAGTTTCAGAATGAGCGCGAGGCCGTCGTCGCCAATCTGGCGCGGATTCCGCTGAACCCCGCTGAGCGCGCTGCGGTGGTGGATGAGGCGGTCGCCCTGGTCGAGCACGCCCGCCGCAGCCAGAAGAAACAGGGGGTGGTCGAAAGCTTCCTGCAGCAGTTCTCGCTGGGCACCCGTGAAGGCCTGGCCCTGATGTGTCTGGCCGAGGCTCTGCTGCGTGTGCCGGACGAAGAGACGCGCGACCGTCTGATCGCGGAAAAGATCGGCTCGGCCGACTGGGCGTCGCACCTTGGCCAATCCGACAGTCTGTTCGTCAACGCCTCGACCTGGGGTCTGATGCTGACCGGCAAGCTGGTCGATGTGGATGATGAGGCCAAGACTGACCTGTCGGGCTTCCTGAAGCGGATCGCGGGCCGGATCGGCGAGCCGGTCATCCGCCAGGCCGTCGCCACCGCCGTCAAGATCATGGGTGAGCAGTTCGTGGTCGGGCGCACCATCCAGTCGGCGCTGAAACGCTCGAACAAGGAAGGTTGGCTGTGCAGCTTCGACATGCTGGGCGAGGGCGCCCGCACCGTCGCCGACGCCGACCGCTACGAAAAGATCTACGCCGACGCCATCGAGGCGGTGGGCAGGACGTCAAAGGGGCAGGGGCCGGAACACGGCCACGGCGTGTCGGTGAAGCTGTCGGCTCTGTCGCCCCGCTATGAGGCGACGCACGAGGACGACATCTGGGCGACCCTGTATCCCCGCATCCTTCGTCTGGCCCAGATCGCGGCCAAATACGACATCAACTACACGATGGACGCCGAAGAGGCGGACCGCCTGGCCCTGTCGCTGAAGCTGCTAGACCGGCTGGCGCACGAGCCCTCGCTGGGCGGCTGGACCGGTCTGGGCCTGGCGGTTCAGGCCTATCAGAAGCGGGGTCTGGAGACGATCCAGCGGGTCGCCGACCTGGCCCGCCGTTCAAACCGTCGCCTGATGGTGCGTCTGGTCAAGGGCGCCTATTGGGACACGGAGATCAAGCGCGCCCAGGTCTTCGGCCGCACCGATTATCCGGTCTTCACCACCAAGGCGGCGACCGATCTGAACTATCTGGTCTGCGCGCGCGCCATGATCGAGGCCTCGCCCGACATCTATTCCCAGTTCGCCAGCCACAACGCCCACACCCTGGCCGCCGTGCGCCGCATGGCGCGCGATCGCGGTGTCACCGTCGAGCATCAGCGCCTGCACGGCATGGGCGAGGCCCTGTACGACGCCGCCATCGAGAAATGGTCCGATGAGACGGTGATCGTGCGCGCCTATGCTCCCGTCGGCGGGCATGAGGAACTGCTGCCCTATCTGGTGCGCCGCCTGCTGGAGAACGGGGCCAACTCCTCCTTCGTCCACGCCTTGCTGGACGAGCGTGTTCCCGCCTCGGCCGTTGCGGCTGATCCCATTTCCCTGGTCGAGCAGGCGCCCGACCGTCACCCCAAGATTCCGGTTCCGCAAGACATGTACGGCGATCGTCAGAACTCCCTCGGCCGCGACTATTCCCAGGCCGCCGATCGTGAAGCCCACGCCAAGGCGTTGCAGCTGGTCGATCGTGAAAAACTGACCTCCGGCCCCCTGATCGGCGGCAAGCTGCGCGCCGGGATCAACGCCCAGGACGTGACCAATCCGTTCGACCGCACTCAGGTGCTGGGTCATGTGTCGGAGGCGACCGAGGCCGACATCGACGCCGCCGTCGAAGCCGCCGCCAACGCCCAGGTTCAGTGGGACCGTCAGGGCGGCGCCAAGCGCGCCGTGATCCTGCGCGCCATGGGTGATGCGCTGGAGGCGGACATGGACCGTCTGGTCGCCCTGCTCAGCCGCGAGGCGGGCAAGACGCTGAACGATGGCGTCGCCGAGGTGCGTGAGGCCGCCGACTTCTGCCGCTACTATGCGCTGTTGGCCGAACGCGACTTCTCCGCGCCCGAGACCCTGAAAGGCCCGACTGGCGAAACCAACCAGCTGATCCTGCACGGGCGCGGCGTCTTCGCCTGCATATCGCCGTGGAACTTCCCGCTGGCCATCTTCACCGGCCAGATCGCCGCTGCGCTTGCCGCCGGCAATGCCGTGCTGGCCAAGCCTGCCGAACAGACGCCCCTGGTCGCCGCCGAGGCCGTGCGTCTGTATCACAAGGCGGGTCTGAACCCCGATCTTCTGGCTCTGGTCCCCGGTCGTGGCGAGACGGTCGGCGCGGCCCTGGTCACGCATCCGGGCATCGACGGCGTCGCCTTCACCGGCGGCACCGACACGGCCGCGGCCATCAACCGCTCCATCGCCGCGCGCCCCGGCGCCATCATCCCCTTCATCGCCGAGACCGGTGGTTTGAACGGCATGTTCATCGACACCACGGCGCTGAAGGAACAGGTGATCGACGACGTCATCCTGTCCGCCTTCGGTTCTGCGGGGCAACGCTGCTCGGCCCTGCGCGTCCTCTATGTGCCCAAGGATTCCGCCGACGCCCTGATCGAGGGGCTGAAGGGCGCTCTGGCCGTCCAGACCGTCGCCGACCCCGCCGACCCCAAGACCGACATCGGCCCCGTCATCGACCCGGAGTCGCGCCGCGCCCTGGAAGCCCACGTCGAACGCCTTTCCAGGGAAGCCAGGATCATCGCCCGCGCCAACCTGCCGCTGGGCGCCGAAAAGGGCGACCTGTTCGCCCCGACCATCGCCGAAATCCCCACGCCCGACTTCCTGGAGCGCGAGGTGTTCGGCCCGATCCTGCACATCTACCGCTATGCCCCGTCTGACCTGAAGACGGTCGCGGGCAAGCTGGCCGCGCGCGGCTACGGCCTGACCCTGGGCGTCCACAGCCGCATCGAGGCCTTCGCCGATGAAGTCGTCTCCCTGGTCCCCGCCGGCAACGTCTACGTCAACCGCTCCATCACCGGCGCCGTCGTCGGCGTCCAGCCGTTTGGCGGAGAGGGCCTGTCAGGCACTGGCCCCAAGGCCGGAGGCCCCAACAGCCTGATCCGTTACGCGGCCGAGAAGGCGATCAGCGTGAACATTGCAGCGCAGGGGGGAGATCCGGCGCTGTTGAATTTGTAAATCGTATTCGTGGCTCGAAGCGATGATAATTTTAACGGCTATTCGCCACTAACCTTGTCGTACAACTCGCGTAGGCGGGCGTCGTAGGCAGCGTTGCTGAAGAGGGCGGCTTGCGTTCGACCTCGTGCAGACGCCTCCTCGCGCCACCCAGCGTCGGCGTCGATCATTCGCACGGCTTTGGCGAGCGCATCGATGTCATAAGGGTCGACCTGAAGCGCGGCGTCGCCGGCGACCTCGGGAAGAGAGCCCTGATTGGACGTCAGAACGGGTGTGCCCAGGCTCATCGCTTCGAGCACGGGAAGGCCAAATCCCTCATACAGGGACGGAAACAGGACCGCCCGAGCGCCACGGATCAGGCTGATCAGGGTGGTGAATGACATATATTCGTAGAAATGGACCCGGTCAGCGCCTGGACCACCTACGGACTTCAGGTGTGTGATGGGTGCGATTTCGGGCTCGCTCAGCCAGCCCCGGCCTCCGACGACGACAAGCGGCGTCTTTACGCCCGAGGCCAGATAAGCTTCGACGACACGGCCCAGGTTCTTCTTCGGCTCGACGGCGCCGAAATGTAGAAAATATTCGCTCCAGCCGAGCTGAAATGTCGCTTCGAGTTCTATGGCGACATCGGCCTGAGGGCGATCAATCAGGGCTTCGGGCAGGCTGACCGCCTGGTAGGTGTTGGTGACACGGTCCTCTGGAACGCCCAGCATGCGGATGACGTCCTGGCGCGTGGCTTCTGACACCACGGCGATATGATCTGCGTGGCGCACCACTTCACGGCACAGGTTCATGAACACCTGCTTGTTGTGCAGTGTCGTGTGCGGAAGCCGCAGAGGAATCAGGTCGTGGATTGTGTAGATGTTGGGCGCATTGCGGGCGCGCAGCGGAAGAAGCGTGGTCCAGTGCATCACGTCAGGCGCGGGGGCCTCATCGGTCGCAAAATGTACTGGCGTGCCGCGACAATGCTTCTTGAAGGCGCGGTTGGCGTAGAAATACAGCTTGTGACTGGCCCAGAACTGAGCGGCGACGGGGCGGGCGGATTCACCGCCGGGCCAGATCACGTCGCTGGAAATGCTGACAGGGTGAGCTGTTCGGCCTTGCGGGCTGAAGAAAGTCCGCAGATCGCGATCAAACTTCTGCGCCATGCGGAGCGGTGTGGCGGGGCGTTCCGGATCCAGTATCGCCACCTCCCCAAAAGGCTTGAACGGCCCGGCTGGGATCGTGGGCCCAAATAGTGCTTCGGTTCGAAAGCCTAGACGATCAGCCGCCTTGAGCAGATTACGGCTGTATGTGGCGATTCCTGTGCCTTGGGTCGCCGCGAGGTTGAAACCGTCAACGCAGATGGACTGGCCGGTGCGATCCTTCGCTTTCGTGTCAGGCATTTCCGCGCATCTCGATGAGGTCTCGACCGCGTGTGGGTCGTGCCGGACCTAACATGTGTTGTGATCACCTGGCCAGAATGACCGTGGCAAAGGTCCTTCCGGGCGTGACTTCCCCCCCATCCCCCGCTATCTCGCGCGGGCAATGAACGAAACCGAACGCCAATCCGAAGAACGCAGCTGGGAGACGGCGAAGACGCTCGCCGAGGCCCTGCCGTATATTCAGGTCTATGACCGTGAGACCGTGGTCATCAAATACGGCGGCCACGCCATGGGCGAGAGCGCCGTGGCCAAGCAATTCGCCGCCGATGTCGTGCTGCTGAAGCTGATGGGGGTGAACCCGGTCGTAGTGCACGGCGGCGGGCCGCAGATCAGCGCCATGCTGGATAAGGCGGGCGTGAAATCCAGCTTCATCGACGGCCTGCGGGTTACGGACCCGGCGACGATGGAAGTCGCCGAGATGGTGCTGTCAGGCGCGGTGAACAAAGAGATCGCCCACTGGATCACCATGGCCGGCAAGGAAGCCGACGTGCGTGGCGTGGGCCTGTCGGGCAAGGACGCGGGTCTGCTGACGGTCGAGAAGACGCGCCGCACCAAGCGCGACCCCGACAGCATGATCGAGCACGAAGTCGACCTGGGCTATGTCGGCGAACCGACCAAGGTCGATCCGAAGCTGATCGCCGGACTGATCGCCTCGGAGACCGAGGACTGGGTTCCGGTCATCGCCCCGATCGGCGTGGCCGAGGACGGCCAGACCTTCAACGTCAATGCTGACACGGTGGCGGGCGCCATCGCCGGTTCGCTGAACGCCAAGCGGATGCTGCTGCTGACGGACGTGCCGGGGGTCAAGGGGGCGGACGGCCAGATCATCCGCCAGATGACGCTGGAAGAGGCGCAGAACCTGATCGACACCGGCGTGGCTACGGGCGGCATGATCCCCAAGCTGGAGACGGCGATGGCGGCGGTTCGCGCGGGCGTCGAGGCCGTGGTCATTCTGGACGGCCGCCGCTCGCACGCCATGCTGGTGGAGCTGTTCACCGAGTTCGGCGCAGGCACCCTGGTGAAGGCGTCTTGACCGACCTGAACCCCGCCAATCTGGGCCACGTCAACGCCTGGGTGTTCGACATGGACGACACCCTTTATCCGCGTGAGCAGGGGCTGATGCGTCTGGTTCAGGCGCGGATCAACGCCTTCGTGGTCGAGGCCGTGGGCCTGGCGCCGGAAGAGGCGGCGGTGATGCAGCGCCAGTTTCTGGACGAGCACGGCACGACGCTGGCGGGCCTGATGGCCAACTACGCCGTCGACACCGACCGCTTCCTGAAGGAAGTGCATGACGTGCCGCTGGATTCGGTCGAGCCGAACCCGCGTCTGGCCGAACGGCTGAAGGCCCTGCCGGGCCAGTGTTTCGTCTTCACCAACGGCGCGCGCGACTATGCGCACCGGGTGCTGGACCGGATCGGGATTTCCAACTGTTTCGCAGGCGTCTTCGCCATCGAGGACGGGGATCTGACGCCCAAGCCGAACCCGGCGACCTTCCGGCGGATGCTGGAGCGGTTCGACATCCAGTCCCACCGCGCCGCCTTCTTCGAAGACACGCCCAAGAACCTGGAGCCGGCCAAGGCGCTGGGCATGACCACGGTTCTGATCGGCGACGGGCATGGCAAGCCGTTGGGCGACCACATCGACATCATCGCCCCCGATCTTCTCGACTTCCTCTCCGACCTGAATCTCAAGGACGCCGCATGACCGACCTGTCGCATCTCGAATCCGTCATCGAGGCGGCCTGGGAAGACCGCGCCAATGTCTCGGCCGCGACGCAGGGCGATGTGCGCCATGCCGTCGAAAGCGCCCTGGCCCTGCTGGACTCCGGCCAGGCGCGCGTGGCCTCGCGCGGCGACGACGGCGTCTGGACCACGCATCAGTGGCTGAAGAAGGCGGTGCTGCTGTCCTTCCGCCTGCAAGACAACCAGATCATGCGCGCCGGTTCGCGCGGCCCGGTCCTGCCGATCTCGTCGGACCATGCCTCGGGCCTTGGCCCCTTCTGGGACAAGGTGCCGAACAAGTTCGGCGAATGGGGTCAGGCCGATTATCAGGCGGCGGGCTTCCGTTCCGTGCCGGGCGCCATCGTCCGTCAGGGCGCCTATATCGCCAAGAACGTCGTGCTGATGCCGTCGTTCGTGAACATCGGCGCCTATGTCGATGAGGGCACGATGGTCGACGCCTGGGCCACGGTCGGGTCCTGCGCCCAGATCGGCAAGAATGTGCACCTGTCGGGCGGCGCGGGCATCGGCGGCGTGCTGGAGCCGCTGCAGGCCAATCCGACCATCATCGAGGACGGCTGTTTCATCGGCGCCCGCGCCGAGGTCGCCGAGGGCGTGATCGTGCGCGAGGGGGCGGTTCTGGCCATGGGCGTCTATCTGTCCGGCTCGACCAAGATCGTGGACCGCGCCACGGGCGAAGTCTTCCGCGGCGAAGTGCCGGCCTATTCGGTCGTCGTGCCGGGTTCGCTGCCCGATCCCAAGGGCGGCCCGTCGCTGTATTGCGCCGTCATCGTCAAGCGCGTCGACGCCCAGACGCGGGCGAAGACCGGCGTGAACGAACTGCTGCGCGACTGATTGCAAGATCGGGGACGGCCGTTCGGTCGTCCCCGTTTCCTGATCAGGCAGCGGCCTTCACGGCGGCTGCGTTGACAGCAGCGTCGGCGATGCCGGTCAGGTCTTCGTCTGTTTGGGCTTCTTCCTGCAGGGTCTCATCCAGCAGGGCGGCGGCGTCTTTCAGACCCAGAACCAGCGCCCAGCGTTTCAGCGTGCCATAGCGCGTGATCTCATAGTGTTCGACGGCCTGTGCGGCGGCCAACAAGCCTGCGTCAAGGGCGGGCGCGCCCTTGTATTCTTCCATGATTTCGTCGCCCTCGGCCAGGATGCCCTCGATGGCATCGCAGGTCTTGCCGCGTGCAGGCTTGCCGATCAGTTCAAACACCTGTTGAAGGCGTTCGATCTGACCTTCGGTCTGGCCCTTGTGCTTCTCGAAGGCCGCTTTCAGTTCTGGCGATTGAGCGGCCCTTGCCATTTTAGGCAGGGATTTCAGAATCTTCCGCTCAGCGTAATAGATGTCCTTGAGCGTGTCGTGGAACAAGGTGTCGAGAGTCTTGTCGGCCATGGTCGCAGTCTCCCTTGATGTAGTGGGGCGCAAATGCGCGCCCCACTACAAGCGATCCCACGGGCTTACGTTCCTGCGAACCAGACCAGCCGGCGTTCAGCCTCAGGCCTGAAGGCGCTTCAGGTCCGGGGGGGTGGCCTCGTCGGTGAGGAGGGCGATGGCTTCCTCGACCGTGACGATGGTCTGGGCCTGGCTGCCCAGGCGGCGGATGGCGACCTTGCCTTCTTCGGCTTCCTTGCGGCCGACGACGGCGATGGCGGGCACCTTGCCGACTGAGTGTTCGCGGATCTTGTAGTTGATCTTCTCGTTGCGCAGGTCGGTTTCGACGCGCAGGCCCGCCGCGCGGAACTTGGCCGTGACCTCTTCGGCATAGCCGTCGGCGTCAGACGTGATGGTCGCCACCACGGCCTGGGTCGGGGCCAGCCACAGCGGGAAGGCGCCCGCATAGTTCTCGATCATGATGCCGATGAACCGTTCGAACGAACCCAGGATCGCGCGGTGCAGCATGACCGGGCGGTGTTTCTGGCCGTCCTCAGCGATATAGGTCGCGTCCAGACGTTCGGGCAGGACATAGTCCAGCTGGATCGTGCCGCAGGTCCATTCGCGGCCGATGGCGTCCTTGACGATGAAGTCCAGCTTGGGCGCGTAGAAGGCGCCGTCGCCCTCGGTCACGACCGGCTCGGTTCCGGCGGCGCGGGCGGCCTCGGCCATCAGGGCCTCGGCCTTGTCCCAGAACTCGTCCGAACCTGCGCGGTTCTCGGGGCGGGTGCCCAGGCTGATATAGGCGGTCTCCATGCCGAGGTCGGCGTGGACGCTGCGGGCCAGCTTGATGAACTCGGCCGTCTCCTCGACGATCTGGTCTTCGCGGCAGAAGATGTGGGCGTCGTCCTGGGTGAAGCCGCGCACGCGCATCAGGCCATGCAGCGAACCGGACGGCTCATAGCGGTGGCAGGCGCCGAACTCGGCCATGCGCAGCGGCAGTTCGCGATAGGACCGCTGGCCCTGATCGAAGATCTGGACGTGGCCGGGGCAGTTCATCGGCTTGAGCGACAGGGTCTCGCCCTCGACCGTCTCGCAGACGAACATATTGGGGCGGTACTTGTCCCAGTGGCCGCTCTGCTCCCAGAATTTGCGGTCCAGAACCTGGGGCGTTTTGACCTCGACGTAGCCGGCGGCATCCAGGCGGCGGCGCATATAGGCCTCCAGCACGCGCCACAGGACCCAGCCCTTGGGGTGCCAGAAGACCATGCCGCGACCCTCTTCCTGCATGTGGAAGAGCTCCATCGCCTTGCCGACCTTGCGGTGGTCGCGCTTTTCGGCCTCTTCGATCCTCAGCAGATAGGCGTCCAGGTCCTCCTTGGTCGCCCAGGCGGTGCCGTAGATGCGCTGCAGTTGGGCGCGGTTGCTGTCGCCACGCCAATAGGCGCCCGCCAGCTTGGTCAGCTTGAAGGCCTTGCCGACGAACTTGGTCGTGGGGAAGTGCGGTCCGCGGCACAGGTCCGCCCATTCGCCCTGCTTATAGACGGTGATCGTCTCCGTCTCGGGCAGGTCGCGGATCAGCTCGGCCTTGTAGCTTTCGCCGATTTTCTCGAAGTGGGCTATGGCCTCGTCGCGCAGCCAGACCTGGCGCTCCAGCGGGGCGCCCCGGTCGATGATCTCGCCCATCTTCTTTTCGATCTTGGCGAAGTCGTCGGTCGAGAAGGGTTCGTCGCGGGCGAAGTCGTAATAGAAGCCGTCCTCGATGGCCGGGCCGATGGTGACCTGGGTGCCGGGGAACAGTTCCTGCACCGCCTGGGCCAGCACGTGGGCGGCGTCGTGGCGGATGGTCTCCAGCGCCTCAGGATCGTCGCGCATCAACAGGCGGAAATCGCCGTCGCCGTCGATGACGCGGTCAAGGTCGCGCTGCTCGCCGTTCCAGACGACCAGAGCCGCCTTCTTGGCCAGAGAGGGAGAAATGGCGGCGGCCACGTCGCGGCCCGTCGAGCCTTGCGGATACTGACGCACCGCGCCGTCGGGGAATTTCAGTTCGATCATCGTTTTTCTTTGACTGGGGGCACGGGATCATAACCCGACCCTCCGAAAGGATGGCATTTACAGAGCCTGCGCACGGTGAGCCATCCCCCCCGCACCGGACCATGCTGGATCAGGGCGTCGCGCCCATAGTCCGAACAGGTCGGCAGGAATCGGCACTGCTGGCCGATCAGGGGGGACAGCGTCAGCTTGTAGCCCCGATGGGCCGCGCGCACGCCGCGTTCATAGAGAGACATTCGTCCCTTCGCCGGGGGCTGATGAGGGTTCGCCGTGCTTATCCCCTGTCACAGCAGGGGGATCAACCGGGCAGGGCCTCAAGCCGCGCCGGCGAGGCGAGTTCGCGTGTCGGTGTGATGCTTTTCCAGCGCCTGATTGACGGCGGCCAGCGTCGCCTCGATGGCGACCAGCGACGAGGCGTGGCGCGCGGGATAGTCAGCCACCTGTTTCAGGACGCGCAGATCCTCGAACCGGCCGCTCGGGCCGTCGCCTCCGGATTTCAGCATGGCGGACATGGCGTCGCGGGCGTCGGCGATCTCGGAAACGCTGGCCCCGATCACCGACTGGCCCAGCACCCCCGCCGCCGCCTGACCCAGGGCGCAGGCCTTCACGTCCTGCGCGAACTCAGCCACCCGGCCCTGATCGTCCAGCACCACATCGACCGTCGCCCGTGATCCGCACAGTTTTGCGACCCGCTCCGCCGTGCCTTCAGGCGCAGCCAGCCGCCCGGCGTGCGGCAGGTTCGCCGCCAGCGTCAGAATGCGCGTGCTGTAGAGATCGTCGATCATGGGGTGAAGATAGGACGTGTGCGCGCGAGGGGGAAGATGGACGGTGAGGGCCTCTCGTTCTCTCAGCCCGTCATCCTCGGCCTTGTGCCGAGGATCCATAAACACAGACGGCCCCGCTGGGCCACGACACTCAAACACCGGGAGTATGGATCCTCGGCACAAGGCCGAGGATGACGAACTAGAAAGGGGGCAGTGGTCAGGCGCCTAGGGAAGGGCGATGGCCAGGCTGGCGGGGCCGACCTCCAGCTTCGCCTCGCCATAGTCCGTCATCGTCGGGTGCGCCGTCTCCAGCGGGTGCGTCCAGGCCGCCGTGATGACCACCACGTCGGCGCCAGCGGCCTCGCCCGCCTGAATCCCCGCCTCGGCGTCCTCGAACACCAGGCAGTCGGCGATGTCGAAGCCCAGCGTCCGCGCCGCCTTCAGATAGCCCGTCGGGTCGGGCTTGCCGTGTCCGACGTCCTCGGCGGTGATGAAGACGGCGGGCGGGGTTACGCCGGCGGCGGTCAGGCGCGCGCGGGCCAGGGGCACGGTGGCCGAGGTGACGATGGCCCAGCGGTCGGGCGGCAGGCGTTTGACGAAGTCGATAGCGCCGGGAATGGCGACAACGCCCTCCACATCCTCGATCTCTCCACGTTCGACCCAGGCGATCTCGGCCTCCAGGTCGATGTCCGGCAGGTTCTGTTTCCTGATGGTGTCGGCGGCGCGCACCCCGTGCATGGTCGGCAGGAAGGCGGCGACATCAATGCCGTGCCGCTCGGCCCAGCGGCTCCACACCCGCTCGGCGGCGGCGGTCGAGGTGATCAGGGTGCCGTCCATGTCGAACAGGAAGGCCTGATAGGTCTTGGCGGCGGCGCGGGGGGAGGAAGTCATGCCCCCTATCAGCATGGCGGCCCGGTCGGGATCAACCGCCCTGCAACGAGGTCCAGGTGCGCGTGCCGTCGGGCGTGCGCTGCGAGCCCCGGTCCTGCAGCCAGCGCAGGTTCCGCTCTGCCTGTTCGGGCGGCATTTCACGACGCAGAATCTGCTCCGCCTCGCCCATCTTGCCCTGCAGACCCAGCACCATGGCCAGGTTCAGCTTGACCTTCAGCGAGGCGTTAGGCTGGGCCACGGCGCGGCGCAGCAGGGTCTCGGCGCCCGGCGCGTCCCCTTGCGTCGCGGCGGACATGGCGGCGTTGGTCAGAACGTCGGGATTGTTCGGCGACAGGGTCAGGGCCTGGTTCCAGGCGGCGCGGGCCTCGTCAAACCGGCGCACCTGCTCATAGGCCGCGCCCAGCAAGGAATAGGCGCGCCAGTCGCGCGGCGCCTGGTCGCGCGCCCGCTCCAGCGGACCGATGCCGTAGAAGGCCTGCCCCCGCGCGATATGGGCGCGGCCCAGCTCCAGCATGGCGTCCAGATTGGTCGGCTGGATGGCCAGAGTCGTCTCCGCCGCCTCGACCGCCTGATCGTAACGCCCCAGTTCGCGCAGGGCCTGGGCCAGTTTGACCCCGGCGACGGGATCATTGGGCACGGCCTCCTGTTCGCTGGCCCAGAAGACCGAGCGCGACAGGGCGTCCATCCGGTCATAGGTGGCGCGGATTTCGGGCGAAGACGCCTGGCGCAGGCTGGACGCCGCCTGATCCGCAGGCGCGTGCGCCTCGGCCAGCGCGGGCGATGCGGTCAGCGTCAGCAGGGCGATGGTTGCGAGACGGGCGGTCATGCGCGACATGGGGTGGATCCTGACGGTCCTGGGTTCTGCGTCTGAGAATCGCGGGTTCGCGTCAAATCTTGGTTAATGGCCGGAAAGGTTTGCCTCCATGTCCGCACTGCACCCTCAGTTGGTCGCCGCAGAAGACACCGCGAACGCGATACCGATCCGTTTCGTCGGCCCGGGTGATCAACTGGATGAGGCGGCGCAGCGCTGGGCCGATGTCCATGCCTTCGAGGGTAAGCCCGGTCAGTTTCTGGTCGTCCCGAATGCGCAGGGCGGTGTGGATCAGGTGATCGTCGGCGCGGGTGACCGGTTCGACCCCATGTCCGCGCGCGGCCTTTCGGCGCGCCTTCCGGGCGGGGTTTACAGGCTGGATGTGGCGGCGGATCAGGCGGGGCAGGCGACGCTGGCCTTCCTGCTGGGGACCTATGTGTTCGACCGCTATAAGGCGCGGACGGACAAGGGGCTGGTGCGGCTTGTGACGCCCGAGGGGCTAGACGCCGCCGAGGTCAGCCGCATCGCCGCCGCCTGCGCCCTGGCGCGGGAAATGGTCGACACCCCCGCCGCCGACATGGGGCCGTTGCAGATCGAGACCATCGCCCGCGAGATCGCCGAAAGCGCCGGGGCGAAGATCACGGTGACGACCGGCGACGCCCTGCTGGAAGACAACTACCCCGCTGTTCATGCCGTGGGCCGCGCCGCCGCCCCGCACCGGGCGCCGCGTGTCATCGAAATCGGCTGGAAGCTGGACCAGGCGGACCTGCCGCTGGTCGCTCTGGTCGGCAAGGGGGTGGTGTTCGACACCGGCGGTCTGGACCTGAAGCCCGCCGCCGGAATGCGCAACATGAAGAAGGACATGGGCGGATCGGCTCATGCTCTGGCGCTGGGGCGGCTGGTCATGCAGGCGGACCTGCCCGTGCGGCTGGTGGTCATCGTGGCTGCGGTCGAGAATGCGGTGTCCGCCGACGCCTTCCGTCCCGGCGACATTCTGAACAGCCGAAAAGGTCTGACCATCGAGATCGGCAATACGGACGCTGAGGGGCGGCTGATCCTGGCCGACGCCCTGACGCGGGCGGGCGAGCATTCGCCGGACCTGACGCTGGACTTCGCCACCCTTACCGGCGCGGCGCGGATCGCCCTGGGGCCGGAACTGCCACCGCTCTATACGGATGACGAGGCGCTGGCGGCGGGCCTGCTGGCGGCGGCGGCTGAGGTGCGCGATCCCCTGTGGCGGATGCCGCTGTGGGCCGGGTACCGCGCCGCGCTGGACACCGAGATCGCGGACATGAAGAACGATTCCTCAGCCTGGGCCCAGGCCGGATCGGTCACCGCCGCCCTGTTCCTGCAGAAGTTCGCACCCGTAACCGGCGCCTGGGCGCACATGGACATCTTCGCCTGGAACCCCCGCGCCCGCCCCGGTTTCCCCGAGGGCGCTGAGGCCCAGGCGCTGCGGGCCTGTTACGCCATGCTGAGGGCGCGATACGCCGCCTGATCGTCAGGCGAAGGCTGCGTCTGGTTTTATGTCGCTGCTTTCGTCGGACGGCGGTCGAAGCGGTCGGATGCGCCGTGCCCTCAACCGCACGCCCTTGACTGCTGTTGTCGCCATACGTGCGGCGATGCTGACGACAGTCCGGGTCTGACGAACCAGCCCGCGCCAACTGGCTGCGGCGCGCAGGCTGATGGCCAGAACCATCATGTCGAACACCACGGTCACGTCGAACATCAGCACCCAGCCCGTCAATTCTGGCGCGGCCATCGCGTATATCCGCACGCCTTCCGCCTCGAACAGGGCGACGGCCAGAACGCCAAGGCCGACGACCAGAAGCAGGCCAAAGACCTGTCCGCGCGAGATGCGGGATAGGTGACGTGCGGGCGTCTCCACCAGCCAAAGTCTTAACGACGCGCCGATTGGTCCTCGGTCAAAAAGGGTCAATCCGAAGGCAATGAGCAGGCTTGATATCAGCAGCATGTGGGGCCCCAGATGCGTTCACCCTTTGGAATCGATGTGGGCGCGCCCCTTGCCCATTCAAGCCGGACAGTCAAACAAGCCGAACGCGGTTCTGTTGATTGTCCTCAGAAAATCGTCGGCTGTTAACGGGCGGTTCGCCATCAGTGGATAGTCTGAGGTCTCCATAGACGCGAGCCCACGTTGACCGACGTCCTCGACCTTCTTCCGCCCGGCGATCTGCTCGCCCGTTCCGACCTCGCCGAACAGGCGCTGGAGGGGCTGGTGCGCGCCGACCGGTATCGCAAGACCGACGCCATGCATTGCCGGGCGCCGGTCGCGGACCTGTTCTCGTCCAGCGATGAGCGGATCGATCAGCTGCTATTCGGCGAGATTTTCGATGTGCTGGAGACAGTGGGCGGCCGGGCGTTCGGTCGCGCGCGCCGCGATGGCGTGGTCGGCTGGGTCGTGCTGGACAGTCTGAAAGAGGGCGCGCCGCTGGCGACCCGGCGCGTCGCCGCCGTCGATGCGGCCCTGCCGTTGAATTCTCTGGTGATCGAGGCGGAAGGTCTGGCCGAGGCTGATCTGGCGCCGGTCGGCGATTTCGAGCGTGATCCCGTTGCGGTGGCCGAACGCCTGCTGGGGCGGCCTCATGCGCTGGGCGCGCGGTCTTCGATTGAAACCGATTGCTCGGGTCTGGTGCAGCAGGCGCTGCTGGCCTGTGGTCTGGCCGGACCGCGCCGTTCGCACGCCCAGGCCGAACTGGGCCGTGCGGTCGCGGCGGATGATCTGCAGCGCGGCGACATCGTCGTCTGGATGGCGCCGCAGGGGGATCACGACTGGACCGGACATTCGGCCCTGATGATCGACGGTGAGCGTCTGATCCACTCGACCGGCTCGCGCGGCGGGGTGGTGATCGAGACCCTGGCCGAGGTCGAGGCGCGCTTCGTCGCCGACGGCTTTGCCCCCGCCGTCTTCCGCCGTCTCTGAGTTTTCAGACACACCGGCATGAAAAAGGGGCGGCTCCTGCGAGCCGCCCCTTCTCAATTCAGCGCCGGATCAGTGCGCGGCGGCGGGCGCCGGCGCTTCTGCCTGTGCCGCAGCTGCAGCCGCCGGAGCTTCTGTGCCCGCTGCGCCCTCAGCAGGAGCCGCGCCTTCTGCCGGAGCCTCGGCCGGAGCCGCCGCGCCCGGCTGACGCGAAGGATCGGGCGCCGGGATCGGGTCGTTGGTCGAGCCCTGGGTGCGCAGCCAGGCGATCAGATTGATGCGCGTCTGGGTGTCGCGGATGCCGGCGAACGACATCTTGGTGCCGGGCACATATTTGGCCGGGGCCGTGATGAAGCTGTTCAGGGCGTCATAGTTCCAGGTCGGAACATCGGCCTTGTGCTTGGTCATGGCGTCCGAATAGGCGAAGCCTGCGCGGTGCAGGACCGGGCCGCCGACCACGCCGTACAGGTTCGGACCGATCTTGTCGGCGCCGCCCTGGTGCGCGTCGTGACAGGCCTGGCAGCGCGCGAACGCCGCCTCGCCAGCCGCCAGATCCGCCGTCGGCAGGACCGTGCCCCAGTCCGGCGGAAGCTCCACTTCCGCAGCGCCGCCTGCCGCCTCATCGGGGGCATCGACGAAATAGCCCATCTTTTCGGGGGGCTCAGAATGATAGATCAGGCCCGAAGCCTGCTGCACGACCAGGATGACGAAAGCCGTCCCCAGGGCCGCACCGAAAATCTTGTTCCACTTCAGATCGCCGCTCATGCGCCTGGTCGATTCCCTCTGCCGCTCCGGGCCCCTCGCAAAACACGCCCCGGACATATTCTTGCCTTGGCGTCTCTGGCACGGTAGCGCGGCCTTCGCAACCGCGCCCGGCACATGACGGGTCCGACAGTCGTCAGGGAAGCCGATGAATCCTTTGATAATGATACCCGCTCGCATGGCGGCGACCCGTCTGCCGAACAAACCGCTGGCCGATATCGGCGGCGTGCCCATGATCGTTCGCGCCTACCAGCAGGCTGAGGCCTCGGGCCTCCCGGTTGCGGTCGCTGCGGGCGATCCCGAGATCGTGGCGGCCATCGAAGCCATTGGCGGCCGTGCGATCCTGACCGACCCCAACCTGCCCAGCGGGTCCGACCGCATCCGCGCCGCCGTGGACGCCATCGACCCTGAAGGCGATTTTGACGCGGTCATCAATGTGCAGGGCGACATGCCGTTCGCCAGCCCCGGCCTGGCCACCGCCTGCGCCGCCATCCTGCATGGCGAACCGACGTGCGACATTGCGACCCTGGTGGCGATTGAGGCCGATGTCTCGGACCGCGCCAACCCCGATGTGGTCAAGGCCGTGCTGGCCCTGGCTGGGGGCGAGCGTCAGGGGCGCGCCCTCTATTTCACCCGCTCGACCCTGTATGGCGACGCGCCGATCTGGCGTCACATCGGCGTCTATGGCTATCGCCGCGTGGCGCTGAACCGGTTCTGCGACGCGCCTCAGTCGCCGCTGGAGAAGCGCGAGAAGCTGGAGCAGCTGCGCGCCCTGGAGATGGGGATGCAGATCTGGGCCGCCGTCATCGACGAAGCGCCCCTGTCCGTCGACAACCCGGCGGACCTCGAAGCGGCCCGCGCGCTGGTTTAGGCACCATCGTCATTCCGGGGCTGAGCGAAGCGAAGAACCCGGAACCCAGGGCTGCAGGCGTGACGCTCGATGCATTCCACAGCGGATGCAGGCCTCCTGGGTTCCGGGTTCGTCCTACGGACGCCCCGGAATGACAGTCTTCGCTGAGTGCCGATTGAGCCTTAAGCCTCCTCCGCCCAGGCCTTGATCAGGCTGTGGGCGATGGCGAAGGGGGGCGGGGCCTGGATCGTCGGGTGTTCGCCCGCCAGCACCGCCCGCGCCTCGGCTCGCGTCAGCCAGGCGACGGATTCCAGTTCGGTCTGGTCCGGTTGCGCCTGATTGTCCGACACCTCGGCGATCAGGCCGATCATCAGTTGCGACGGGAAGGGCCACGGCTGGCTGGAGTGATAGGCCGTGTCGATCACCGTCAGACCCGCCTCTTCCTTCACTTCGCGGGCGCAGGCCTCCTCGATCGATTCGCCGGGCTCCAGGAAACCGGCCAGAGCCGACATCCGGCCCTGTGGCCAGGCGGCCTGACGTCCCAGAAGACAGATCGGCTCCGGCCCGCCCTTATAGACGGGCAGCATGATGGTCACCGGATCGACGCGGGGGAAATGTTCGGTTCCGCAGGCCGGGCAGACGCGCTTCCAGCCGCCCGACGCCGTCTGGGTCAGGGTGCCGCAGTTGGCGCAGAAGCCGTGCCTGCGCCGCCAGTCGAACAGGCTCTTGGCGCCGCCCGCCATGGCGGCCTCGCTTGCCGACAGGATGGCGGCGGCGGCCCGCATCTCATGAAAGGCGCCGATGCCCCGCACCGGGCCCTCGGCGGGGTCGATTGAGCCTTCGAATTCGATGGCGAAGACCGGCTCGTCCTTCCACAGGCCCAGGAACAGTTCGCGGTCGCGCACCATGTCGCGGGCGTGGGCCATCGACAGCCAGGTCAGGCGCGGCCCCTCGGCGCCCTCCTCGATCAACGGCCGACCCTCCCACATCACCATGGCCTGGGCGTAGGGCTTGTCCGCCTGCTCGGCCAGCCACTCGGGATCATTGCGAAGGTCGCCCGCCCGATCGAGCGGATTGCCGGCGAAGATGTTCTGATGAGCCATGCGTCCTTGTAGCGCCGCTGCGGGAGGGGCGAGAAGACTTGATTCTCATCGCATCAGCCGTCATATCCCCTCTCGGAGATCGCGGGCGAAGGCTTCGCCAATCTGGTCAGGGCCGGAAGGCAGCAGCCACAACGAATTCCCCTTCGGGTCGCGGTCTCTACTTTCCTACATTTTGAGTGCGCCATGCTCGCGACGCGGTCTGCGGGATGCGGCGCGTTGTCGGACGCGGCTGATTATGAGACTGTCGTTATATGAAGCGGCTATGGCTCATCGCGTTGCTCCCTCTAAGCGCCTGCGGATCGGCGCCCTCGGAGCCGCGTCAGCAACTGACTGAGATCAGAATGCCCCCTGGGATCGGGTGCGATTTCGACGCTTCGTGGTCAGACGCTGCGGAGATTGGTCTGAATGCCGACGGAACAGTGGAAATTTCCACATGGGGCGGCGAGCAGGCTAACCTGCCGTCAAAAGCGGAGATCGGCCGAAGCCTCTATGCCTTCGGCATCAACATCGAACAGACCGTCTATGTGCGGGCGGACGTGTCGGCTCCTTACGGAGAGGTCGTGCAGATCATGCGCGATCTATCGATGAGGGGTTACGAGGACATACGTTTGAGAAACACGCCGCTTTAGGCCTCAGGCGTCGGCAACTGTGGGCTTCGCGCATTTTCGCGCGTGTCCGGCTTCGCCGCGAGCATTACGCACTGTAAGACTGTCGCCATGACGGACCATGACCCCAGCCTCGACGGCCCGCCCTGGGAAGAGGACGACGTCGCCGAACGCGACGAGAACACCGACGATATGTTCGGCGCGCCTGCGCCTGAACCGGCTGCCGCGACCGTGGCTGCGGCGCCTGTCGTCGCGCCCAAAACCGCGCCGTCGGAGGGCGTGGCCCATGCCGACGACGGCGCCGCCTATCAGGTGCTGGCGCGCAAATACCGCCCGCGCACCTTTGAGGACCTGATCGGCCAGGAGGCGATGGTCCGCACCCTGACCAACGCCTTCGCCACGGGCCGGATCGCCCACGCCTTCATGCTGACCGGGGTGCGGGGGGTCGGCAAGACCACCACCGCGCGTCTGCTGGCCCGCGCGCTGAACAATGAAACCGACACCATCGACCGGCCGTCTCTGACCCTGACCGCCCACGGACGGCACGACGCCGCCATCATGGCCGGTCAGCACATGGACGTCATGGAGATGGACGCCGCGTCCCACACCGGCGTCAACGACATCCGCGACATCCTGGAAAGCGTCCGCTACGCCCCCGTCGAGGCCCGCTACAAGGTCTATGTGCTGGACGAGGTCCACATGTTGTCGACGCAGGCGTTCAACGCCCTGCTGAAGACGCTGGAAGAGCCGCCGCCCCACGCCAAATTCATCTTCGCCACCACCGAAATCCGCAAGGTGCCGGTGACGATCCTCAGCCGGTGCCAGCGCTTCGACCTGCGACGGGTCGAGCCGGAGATCCTGGTCGAGCATCTGGGTCGGATCGCCGACCGCGAAGGCATGAAGATCGAACAGGACGCCCTGGCCCTGATCTCACGTGCGGCGGAAGGCTCTGTGCGTGACGGCCTGTCGCTGCTGGATCAGGCCCTGGTCCAGGCCGAGCGCGGCCAGATGGTCAAGACCGAGACGGTGCGCGACATGCTGGGTCTGGCCGACCGGACCCAGACCATCGCCCTGTTCGAATCGATCATGGCGGGCCGCACGCCCGAGGCGTTGGAGAATTTCCGCACCCTGTACGGTTTCGGCGCCGATCCGGTGCAGGTGACCAACGACCTGCTGGAGCATTGCCACGCGGCCTCGGTCGCCAAGATGCTGGGCCCGAATGCGACCCGCCTGCCCAATGATCAGGCGCAGAAGCTGACGGCCCTGGGCGCGGCCATTCCCGCGGCGACCCTGTCGCGCACCTGGCAGATGCTGCTGAAGGCGTTGGACGAGGTGCGCCGCGCGCCCAATCCCGCCGATGCGGTGGAGATGGCCATCGTGCGTCTGGCCTATGCCGCCGACCTGCCGGGACCGGAAGAGGCGCTGAAACGCCTGCAGTCCGGCGATCCCATCGGCGGCGGCTCGGCTCCGCGTGGCGGCGGCGGTGGAGGCGGGGGCGGCGGCGCCTCGGCCCAACTGGCGGCGCGTCCGGTGGTTCAGGCCGCCTTGCCCAATCCGCAGAGTTTCGAGCAGGTCGTGGCCCTGATCGGCGAGAAGCGCGAAATCGGCCTGCAGATGGATGTCGAGCGGTTCGTCAAACCCGTCTCGTTCAAGCCCGGCGCCATCGTCTATGAAAGCGTCGAGGGCGCGCCCATCGAACTGGCGCGCAAGCTGGCCGGGCGGTTGAAGGAATGGACCGGCCGCACCTGGCTGATCGCCGCCAACGGTCAGGGCGGCGGCGAAACCCTGATCGAACAACAGAAGAAGGCCCGCGCGGCCGAGCGTGCGGCGGTTGAGGCCGACCCGTTCGTGGTGGCAGTGCTGAAGGCTTTCCCCGGCGCGACCCTGGGCGAGATCAAGCGGATCGCCCCCACGGTGGTGACCCCAGAAATCCCCGACGACGCAGGCGACGACGAGGATTGAAAACGAAAAGGCCCCGGACCAGCGTCCGGGGCCTTTGATCTTCTAAAGCAGGCTTCGCCTCAGAGAATTTTCGCGGCCTGATCGAACGACAGGCGCGGCGAGCGCGGGAACAGGTTCTCGTCGGTGCCATAGCCCAGGTTGATGATGAAGTTCGGCTCGACATTGCTGTCGGCGAAGAACTCGGCCTTCACGCCGACGGCGTCGAAGCCGGACATCGGGCCGACGTCCAGGCCCAGGGCGCGGGCGGCGATGGTCAGATAGCCGCCTTGCAGCGAGGCGTTGCGGAAGGCGGTTTCGCGACGACCAGCTTCTTCACCGAACCAGTCCTTGGCGCCCGGCGCGTGCGGGAACAGGGTGTCGAGGTGATGATGGAAGTCGATGTCCTGGGCGATGATCAGGTTCACCGGCGCCTGCAGCGTCTTGGCGCGGTTGCCTTCAGCCATCAGCGGGGCCAGACGGGCCTTGGCCTCGGGCGAGGTGATGAACAGGAAGCGGGCCGGGGTGGCGTTGACCGCCGTGGGGCCGAACTTGGTCAGGTCGTACAGCTTGTGCAGCAGTTCCGGCGCGACGGGGCGGTCGCTCCAGGCGTTGCGGGTGCGCGCTTCGGTGAAAAGCTGCGACAGGGCGGCGTCCGACAGCGGGGCGTCGCGTTGGGTTACGGCATCATAGGCCATTGGGGAGGCGTCCTGATTAGATTAGCAACGAGTGCAGGTGCTAATTAGGCGCTCTGGGAATTGCTGCAAGTGCAAATCCAGCAATTCAATGTTTCCATATGCGACGACGCGCCACGAAACGAACCCCCTGTGCGACGCGCGCCGGAGGCCCTATCTAGGGGGTATGAAAGACCTTACCCAACTGATGCAGCAGGCCCAGGCGATGCAGCAAAAGCTGCAGGACGCCCAGGCCAGGATGGCCGAAACCTCTGCCGAGGGCTCCTCGGGCGGCGGGCTCGTCTCGGTGTCCCTGAAGGGGCCGGGAGAGATCACGGCGATCAAGATCGACGACAGCCTGCTGACGCCCGGCGAGGGCGAGATCCTGGCGGACCTGATCGTCGCCGCCCACGCCGACGCCAAGCGCAGGCTGGATGAGCAGAACAACGCCCTGATGCGTGAGGCGGCGGGTCCGATGGCCGGGATGAACATTCCCGGAATGCCGAAACTCTTCTGATGGCCGCGTCCGCCGGGCCGGAGATCGAACGGCTCATTTCGCTGCTGGCCAAGCTGCCGGGTCTAGGCCCGCGATCCGCGCGTCGTGCGGCGCTGGCCCTGTTGAAGCGGCGCGAGCAGCTGCTTGTGCCGCTGGCGGCGTCTCTGGCTGAGACGGCGGAGAAGGTCGTGTCCTGCTCGGTGTGCGGCGCGCCCGACACCCGCGATCCCTGCGCCATCTGTTCAGACGGTTCGCGCGACAACGGCCTGATCTGCGTGGTCGAGGAGGCCGGCGCCCTGTGGGCGATGGAGCGGTCCGGCGCGTTCCGTGGCAAATATCATGTGCTGGGCGGCCTGTTGTCCGCCCTCGACGGCGTGGGGCCTGAGCATCTGCGCATCACCGAACTGGTTGGACGGGTCAGGCATCAGAGAGAAGGGGGCGGCGGCGTGCGCGAGGTCGTGCTGGCCCTGCCTGCCACCGTCGACGGCCAGACTACGGCCCATTATGTCGCCGAACGTATTTCCGGCCCGGAGGTCGAGGTTACTTCTTTGGCGCGCGGCGTGCCGGTCGGCGGCGAACTGGATTGGTTGGACGACGGCACCATCGTCCAGGCCCTGCGGGCGCGCCGTCCCGCCTGAGGTCGATCAGTTGGACGGCGTCGCGGGCGGCGTCTGAGCGGCAGGCGCTCCCCCGTCTGTCTCGTCGAAACTGCGGGCCTGCGCCGCCTGTTCGCCGGCGGTCGGGTTCTGGGCGCTGAAACCGCCGTTGGACACCAACCACATGCCCAACAGCAGGATGGCCACCGCGCCGGTCGACAACAACAGCAGCACCAGCATGCGCGGATTGCGTCGGCCGCCGCGCACATATTGCGCCTCGACGGGGCGTCCTTCGTGGACCGCGTCGGCGGCCTTGTCGTGGCGGTCGGGTTCTACGGGTGTCATGGGCGCCTCTCATTGAACGAATGGATGCAGCCAAACCAACGTCAGGGAGCGACCGGCGTTCCTGAAAGATGCGAGCGGCTTCAAAACCGCCGCGACTCCGGCTAGGAACGGAGCATGAACATGATCGTCCCTGTCCTCGCCCTGCTCGCCGCCGCTTTGGGGGGCGGTTTCCTGTGGGCCTATATGGGCTGGCAGCGGACGCGCGGCGATCTGGCGGCGGCCGAGGCGCGGATCGATCTGGTCGAGGAAAGCCGCGTCACCATGGGCGAACTGCTGCGCGCCCAGGCGGCCCAGTCGGCGCAGGTGGTGGCGGATCAGATGGTCAGCCGCGCGACCGAGACCTTCCGCGCCCAGGACCAGCTGGCGCGCGAGCGGATGGCGGCTCAGCTCAAGCCCGTCGCCGACACCCTGACCAAGTTCCAGGAGCATGTCGCCGCGCTGGAGAAGACCCGCGCCGAGGAGACAGGCGGCCTGCGCGAGCAGTTGGCGGCCCTGATGACGGCCTCATCCGCCACGCGCGACGAGGCCCGCAAGCTGACCGAGGCCCTGCGCGGCAACACCGGCCGTCGCGGACGCTGGGGCGAACAGACCTGCCGCAATGTGCTGGAGGCCGCAGGCATGGCCGGACGGTTCGACTTCACCGAACAGACGTCCAGCGCCGACGACGAGGGCCGCCAGAACCGCCCCGACTTCATCGTGCGCCTGCCCGGCGGCGGCATGTTCGTGATCGACGCCAAGGTGCCCTTGGCCTTTGACGAAGGGGAGGGGGATGAAGAGGCGCGCGCCCGTTCCGTCGGCCTGCGCACCGCCGCCAGCCTGAAGACCCACGTCCGCCAGCTGTCAACCAAGGCCTATCAGGACCAGTTCAAGCCCAGCCCCGATTTCGTCGTCCTGTTCGTGCCGGGCGACAGCTTCCTAGCCACGGCGCTGGACCATGATCCGGACCTCTTGTCCAACGCCATGGAATCCCGCGTCGTCATCGCCACCCCCTCGACCCTGTTCGCCCTGTGCAAGGCCGTCGCCTATGGCTGGCGCGCCGAGGAGCAGGCGGCCAACGCCGACAAGGTCGCCGCTCTGGGGCGCGAGCTTTACAAGCGGTTGTCAGTCATGGGGGGGCACGCCTCCGCCGTCGGGCGGGCGCTGGATCAGGCGGTCGGCAAATACAACCAGTTCGTCGGGTCGCTGGAAAGCCAGGTCATGGTCTCGGCCCGCCGCTTCGAGGACCTGCAGGTCGACCATGAGGGCAAAGCCCTGCCCGAGCTGCCTCCGGTCGAGACTGCGCCGCGCATCATCAGCCGCCCGGAATTGATCGCGCCGAGCGGGGACTGAAACGCCTCCGAATGAAATGTGGAAAGCTCGCTTGACAGGGCTTTAGACGTTGTGACAAATACACTTGTCATTTAGACAAGGGGTATTGACGAATGCGCAAATGGTCGAAGGTCACCAAGGCGACCGCCATCACATTGGGCGCCGGCATTGCGTTCCTCATTCCAGGCGCGATCCTCGCCGGATATGGCGAGAAGGCGGGCTGGTTCCCTGATAGCGTGGCCATTCTGACCGTGTTCGGCGTCTATGCCGCGGGCATGATGATCGGCGCGCTGTGGATCGGCGCCGAATGGATGCGCTCCATCGATGAGGCTGCGCGCGAAGCCCATAAGTCCGCCTGGTACTGGGGCGGTTCTGGCGGCATGTGCGTCGGCGGCATCGTCTTCATTCTGGCGTCGGCGGGGCCGTGGCGCGAGGTGATCGCACGGTCCATCGGCGCGGGCGGCCAGCCGATCGACTATATGCTGACGGGCGCGGCCCTGATGCTGGCGCCGATGATGATCGGCTATATCGTCGTCTGGACCTGGTGGTGGCTGGCGCGGATGCGGGGCTGAGCCATGAACAACCGTCTCAAGGTTCTGCGCGCCGAACGCGACTGGTCCCAGGCCCATTTGGCCGAGGTGCTGGGCGTATCGCGCCAGACCGTCAATGCGCTGGAGACCGGTCGTTACGACCCGTCACTGCCGCTCGCGTTCAAGATCGCCCGGATCTTCGAACAACCCATCGAATCCATCTTCTCGGAATAGGGCCTCGCCATGACGAACCTGTCTTCCAAGTCCATGCCGCAATGGGCCAGACCGCTTGGCGGCATCGCCCTGATCTTCGCCGTCTGCGGCGTGGCGGGCTATGGCGTGGGTCATCTCGCCGCCGAAGTCTTCCCTCATGCCCTGCCTGCGGCGGACCTCAGATGGTCAGACGTGCTGGCCTGCCTGCTGGCGGGCGGCCTGATCTTCGGTGCGATCGCCGTGTTGATCACCAGCCTGGACGCCCGCCGTCTTGGCCGCATGTATCAACTGGAAGGACCGGCGTCCGCTCATGAGGTTGCCGTCGCCCGTTTCCAGGCTCTGGTCATGGGCTTTTCCGGCCTCATCCTGCTGCTGCCGATGGTGTTCAGCCTGACCGGTCTGCCGCCCCTCTTCGGCGTCGCCGCCGTCGCTGTGCTATTCGTCGCCCATACGGTGATGAACTGGCGCGTTTATCGCCAGGCCGACGAACTGCTGCGCCGTTCGGTGCTGGAGACGGCGACCATCGCCTTCTTCCTGGGCCAAGGCCTGCTGTTCATCTGGGCCGCCGCCGAACGTCTGGGCGTCGCCACGCCCCTGACCGCCTGGGACATCTACGCCGTCCTGATGGCTGTCTATCTCGCCGCATCCCTGGCCGTCAGCGTTCGTCGCGGCCTGGCCTGATCCCGCCAATCCACATCTGATCCAAGACGATCAAGGAGACTTCATGAAACTGTCCGCCGTCCTCAAGACCTCCGCCTCCAACCTCGCCCGCGCCGCCGTCGGCGCGGCTGGTGGTCTGGCCCTGTTCTTCGCCATCTCGGGCGCGCCCGGTCAGGCCCTGGCCCAGGACGCCGCGCCCGCCGCCGCCCATCCCGCCATCCAGGGCGAGGGCCCGGCGCTTTGGGTGGTCAAGGATGCGGACTCGACCCTGTATCTGTTCGGCTCGATTCATGTGCTGCGCCCGACGACCGGCTGGGCCAGCCCGCGCGTCACCCAGGCCTTCGACAGCGCTTCCGACATCTGGTTCGAGATCAGCAATCCCGACGATCAGGCCGCCATCATCCCCCTGATCCAGCAGCACGGCCTGTCGCCGCAAACGCCGCTCAGCAGCCGCCTGACGCCAGAGGAAGTCGCTGAACTGGACGAGGCGGCCAAGGCCATCGGCGCAAGCGCGGCCCAGATGGACATCATGAAGCCCTGGCTGGCGGCGCTCAGCCTGTCGGTCGCCCCCCTGGTCAAGGCAGGCTATGATCCCAAGTCCGGCGTCGAAATGGCCCTGAAGGCGCGGGCCGAGGCGGCGGGCAAGCCGATCCATGGCTTCGAGACGCTGGACAAGCAGATCGGCATGCTGGCCAACCTGCCCGACGACACGCAACTGGCCTTCCTGCGTGAGGCGCTGAAGAACTATGACGAGGCCACGACCATGCTCGACACCATGGTCGGCGCCTGGGCCCAAGGCGACGTCGCCACTCTGGACCGGGTCGCCGTTCAGGAAATGAAGTCGGACTCCCCCGAACTGTACAAGGTGCTGCTGGTCGAGCGGAACACCGACTGGGCCAACCAGATCCAGACCCTGCTGCAGGGCTCCGGCACCGCCTTCATCGCCGTCGGCGCCGCCCACCTGGCCGGCGAGGACAGCGTCCAGGCTATCCTGAAATCGCGCGGCGTCACCGTCGAACCCGTGCAGTAAGATGCGGATGCGGCGGCCTGCCGCCGCATCTCGCCTTGAGCCGAACGGCCCGCGCCGCTATGGGATCAAGGGTCGAGCCGTCCCCGCGACGCAGCTCCGACCGCCCGGCGCGGGTGTAGTTCAGAGGTAGAACGTCAGCTTCCCAAGCTGAATGTCAGGGGTTCGATTCCCCTCACCCGCTCCAAATCCTGTCAACGCGCAAAGGGTGGATTGTTTCGCCAGACGATCCTTGGTAGGGTCTTGCGTGGCAAATTCTTTCGCCCTTTCCCTGAATCTTCGTCCGGCAGAGCGCCTGCTCGCCGGGTCGCGACTTATTGGCTGCCGCCGGGACTGACGGCTGCCCGGCGGCGGATCACGCCTGTCGTACCCCACATATCGCTACGAAGTTCTCAGGAGACGCACCGTGTTGCGCGACCCCTCCATCAAATATCGCCCGTTCCCGACCATCGATCTGCCGGATCGCCAGTGGCCCAGCCGCACCATCGACAAGGCGCCGCGCTGGCTGTCGACGGACATGCGCGACGGCAACCAGGCCCTGATCGACCCGATGAACGCCGAGAAGAAGCAGCGCTTCTTCGACCTGCTGGTGAAGATCGGCGTCAAGGAGATCGAGGTCGGCTTCCCCTCGGCGGGCGCGACCGAGTTCGACTTCATCAACGGCCTGGTCCGCGCGGGCAGCATTCCCGACGACGTGGTGGTGCAGGTGCTGACCCAGGCGCGGGCGGATCTGATCGCCAGGTCGTTCGAAAGCCTGGAAGGCGCCAGGACCGCCGTCGTCCACATGTACAACGCCCTGTCGCCCGCCTGGCGCGAGATCGTTTTCGGCATGGACCGCGCGGGCATCAAGAAGATCGCCGTCGAGGGCATGTCGCGAATGCGCGAGGAGGCCGAGCGCCGCCCCGACACCGACTGGCGCTTCGAATACAGCCCCGAGACCTTCTCCACCGCCGAACTGGATTACAGCCTGGAGGTCTGCGAGGCCGTTCTGGACGTGATCGAGCCGACGCCCGAGCGGCCGATCATCTTCAACCTGCCCGCCACGATCGAGGCGGCGACGCCGAACGTCTATGCGGACCAGGTGGAATGGTTCTGCCGCCACATCTCGCGCCGCGACAGCGTGATCGTATCGGTTCACCCGCACAACGACCGGGGCACGGGCGTGGCGGCGGCGGAACTGTCGGTCATGGCCGGCGCCGACCGCGTCGAGGGTTGCCTGTTCGGCAATGGCGAGCGCACCGGCAATGTCGATCTGGTGACCCTGGCGCTGAACCTGTACACCCAAGGGGTCGATCCTGAGCTGGACTTCTCGGACATGGATGCGGTGATCCAGACGGTCGAACACTGCAACGCCCTGCCGGTCCATCCGCGCCATCCCTATGCCGGAGAACTGGTCTTCACCGCCTTCTCGGGCAGCCACCAGGACGCGATCAAGAAGGGCTTCGCCGCCCAGGCCAAGCGCAACGACCATATCTGGAACGTGCCCTATCTGCCCATCGACCCGGCCGATCTGGGCCGGTCGTACGAGGCGGTGATCCGCGTCAACTCCCAGTCCGGCAAGGGCGGCTTCGCCTGGGTGCTGGAACAGGACAAGGGATTGAAACTGCCCAAGCGCATGCAGGCCGACTTCAGCCAGCATGTTCAGGCCTTCGCCGATCAGGTGGGCCGCGAACTGACCGCCGCCGACATCTGGGACGTGTTCCGTTCAGTCTATGCGCCGGAGGGCGGGAACGGCCCGTTCGCCCTGGTGGACTATGAAGAGGGTCGCTCGGCGCCCGGGCAGGAGCGCCGCTTCACCGGCCGCATCCGCCTGAATGGCGAAGAGCGCCGGATTTCAGGGCGCGGCAACGGCTTCCTGTCCAGCGTTCTGGACGCCCTGCGCGAAGACTGCGGCCTGGTGCTGGATATCGAGGATTACCACGAACACGCCATCGGCCACGGCGGCGACGCTCAGGCGGCGGCCTATGTCGAGTGCCGCACGGCGGACGGGCGCACCATCTTCGGCGTGGCGACCGACCCGGATGTGGCCACCGCCTCGCTGAAGGCCCTGCTGGGCGCCGCCAACCGCGCCGATGCGGCGGGCGGCCAGGCGGCGGAGAAGACGTTGAGCCTCGCGGACAGCTAAGCCCGCACCATCATATCAATAGGCTTCGATCTGCGGCTCGTCTTTCAGGCGGGCCGCATTTTCGCGGGCGTAACGCTGGGCGATGATGGTGCAGGCGAACAGCTGAATCTGGTGGAACAGCATGATCGGCAGGACGATCAGCGGCACGGAGGCGCTGGCGAACAGGATGCCGGCCATCGGAATGCCGCTGGCCATGCTTTTCTTTGAGCCGCAGAACAGGATGACGATCCGGTCGGGCCGGTCGAACTTGAGCGCGCGTCCCGCCAGAAGGGTCAGGCCGAGCACCAGCCCCAGCAGCACGATGTTCAGGCCGATCACCTTGGCCAGGTCGGCCGGCGCGACATGGGACCAGACCCCGGCGACCATGCCCTCGCTGAAGGCGGCGTAGACGATCAGCAGGATCGAGCCGCGATCCACCAGCCCGGTCAGCTTGGCGTGTCGCGTCAGCCAGCCCAGCAGCAGCGGACGGCACAACTGGCCCACGGCGAAGGGGGCCAAGATCTGCAGACCAATGTCGAGGATGGACTGCAGATGGATGCCTCCGCCTGCGCTGCCGCCCGCGCTTCCGATCAGCAGGGCGACCAACAGGGGGGTGACCACCACCCCGATAAGGTTCGACAGGCTGGCGCTGGTCAGGGCGCCGGGAACGTTGCCGCCGGCGATGGAGGTGAAGGCGATCGACGACTGCACCGTGGATGGCAGCAGGCACAGGAACATCATGCCGGTCAGCAGGTCGGGCTGCAGCGACCCGCGCATCAGGAAGACCAGCCCCAGACCCAGCAGGGGGAACAGCAGGAAGGTGCTGAGGAAGACCGTCCCCTGCAGCCGCCAGTGCATCAGGCCCGCTGCAATGGCCGCAGGCGACATCCGCGCCCCATACAGGAAGAACAGCAGGGCGATGGCGACCTTGACCACCACGTCCATCACGACCGCGCCCTGGCCGCTGGCGGGCAGCAGGGCCGCCAGAACCACCATGCCGATCAGGGCCAGAAGATAGCCGTCGATCGGCAGGCGGGACAGGAAACGAGGCATGGACGGCTCAGGCTGCGGCGGGTCGCCGCACTGATAGGCCGCTATGGCCCGGGGTTGAAGCCCGAGCCTTGATTAAGCGCCCAGTCAGACGCCTGAAATCAGGCGCCCGCGCGGTTCTTGACCAGATCGTCCACCACCGACGGATCGGCCAGGGTCGAGGTGTCGCCCAGGGCGCCGATCTCGTTTTCGGCGATCTTGCGCAGGATGCGGCGCATGATCTTGCCCGAGCGGGTCTTGGGCAGGCCCGGCGCCCACTGGATCACATCGGGGGCGGCGATGGGGCCGATCTCGCGACGGACATGGGCGACCAGCGCCTTGCGCAGGTCTTCGTTGGGCTGCACGCCCTTGTTCAGGGTGACATAGGCGTAGATGCCCTGGCCCTTGATGTCGTGCGGATAACCGACCACGGCGGCCTCGGCGACATCGTCATGCAGCACCAGGGCGCTCTCGATCTCGGCGGTGCCCATGCGGTGGCCCGAGACGTTGATGACGTCGTCCACCCTTCCGGTGATCCAGTAATAGCCGTCCTCGTCCCGACGGCAGCCGTCGCCGGTGAAATAGCGGCCCGGATAGGTCGAGAAATAGGTGTCGAAGAAGCGCTGGTCGTCGCCATAGACGGTGCGCATCTGGCCCGGCCAGCTGTCGGTGATGCACAGGTTGCCGGACACGGCGCCGGTCAGCTCCTGACCTTCCGCATCGACGATCTGCAACTCGACGCCGGGCAGGGGCAGGGTGGCGGAGCCGGGCTTCAGGTCGGTGGCGCCGGGCAGGGGCGTGATCAGATGGCCGCCCGTCTCGGTCTGCCACCAGGTGTCCACGATGGGGCAGCGGCTGTCGCCGACGACCTCATGATACCAGCGCCAGGCCTCGGGGTTGATCGGCTCGCCGACCGTGCCGAGGATGCGCAGCGAGGCGCGCGAGGTCGCCTTCACCGGGGCGTCACCCTCGCGCATCAGGGCGCGCAGGGCCGTGGGGGCGGTGTAGAAGATCTCGACCTTGTGCTTGTCCACCACCTGCCAGAAGCGGCTGCTGTCGGGATAGTTGGGCACGCCCTCAAACATCAGGGTCGTCGCCGCATTCGCCAGCGGGCCGTACAGCAGATAGGAGTGGCCGGTGACCCAGCCCACGTCGGCGGTGCACCAGAAGACCTCGCCGGGGCGATAGTCGAACACCAGCTCATGCGTCCAAGCGGCCCAGAACAGATAGCCGCCCGTGGTGTGCAGCACCCCCTTGGGCTTTCCCGTCGATCCCGAGGTATAGAGGATGAACAGCGGGTCTTCAGCGTTCATCGGCTCGGGCGGGCAGTCGGTCGTGACCTTGGCGGCCTCGGCGGCGTAGTCGAAGTCGCGGCCTTCGACCATCGGCACGTCTGCGCCCGTGCGGCGCACGACCAGAACCGTGTCGACCTTCACCTTCTCCAGCGCCGCATCGACATTGGCCTTCAGCGGCACGGCCTTGCCGCCGCGCACGCCTTCGTCGGCGGTAATGACCAGGGTCGATCCGCAGTCCTCGATCCGGCCGCACAGGCTGTCGGGCGAAAATCCGCCGAACACGACCGAATGCACCGCGCCGATCCGCGCGCAGGCCAGCATGGCGTAGGCGGCCTCGGGGATCATGGGCAGATACAGGGTGATCCGGTCGCCTTTTTTGGCCCCATGCGCCTTCAGCACATTGGCCATGCGGCAGACTTCGTCATGCAACTCGCCATAGGTGATGGCGCGGCTGTCCTTGGGATCGTCGCCTTCCCAGATGATCGCCGTCTCGTCCTTGCGATGGGGCAGGTGGCGGTCGATGCAGTTGGTCGAGACGTTCAGCACCCCGTCCTCGAACCAGCGGATGCGGAAGTCCTCCTTCTTGAAGGAGACGTCCTTGATCTTCGTCGGCGCCTTGATCCAGTCGAGCCGCTTCGCCTGTTCCGACCAGAAGGCGTCGGGCGTTTCGCGCGCTGCGATCCGCGCCGCCTCATAGGCCTGCCGGTTCATGTGGGCCTTGGCGGCCAGCTCGGCGGGAACCGGATAGAGTTCGGAATCAGGCACGCGGGATGTCTCCAACATCAGATCAGAATCCGTATTTTGCGAACAGGATAAGACGCGTCATGTCGCCGCTCGCGCCGGTCTCGATTTCGCGATCCGCGAACATCAGCTCGGCGCCCAGATCAAAGGCAGCAACCGGCGACCAGATCAAGTTCGCATGCAGGCTCTGGGCGGACCGGTTGACGTTCAGACCGGTGATTGCGGTGTCGTTGTCCACCCGCTGCGCCGACCAGATCAGATTGGAGCGCACGCCCGGCGCCCAGACGTGGCGATAGGCGGCGAACCCGGCGACCACGCCGATGGCCTCCAGGTCGCCCGACGCGGTTACAACGGCGTCGTTGGAGAAGTTCAGCCCCAGATAGCGGCCAATCCCTTCGCCGCCGCTCAGCATCAGGCGGATGTCGTCCTTGTCGCCGACCTTGATCTTGGCCGAGGCCGACAGGCCCCAGCCGGTCGTGGACGCGTCCAGGTCAGCGGCGGTGTTCTGGTGTTTCAGCTGACGCAGCAGGCCGGCGACCTGCACATCGCCCCAGGGCCGCGAGACGGCATATCGGGCGGTCACGTCCGGCAGGCTGTTGGCGTTGTTCAGGATGCGCGCGCCGCCGCCGAACGGGGTGACGGTCGTCTCGGGGTTCTCGACCGAGATGGACAGGGGGCCGCGCGTATAACGGACCTGGGCCTGGCGCACGAAGACCGTGCCTTCCGCCGCGCCGATGAAGTCGGCGGATTCAGGCAGGACGGCGGTGTTCTGGAAGTTCGACCACTCCTGGCCGAACAGCCAGTTGTCGATGGTGACGAAGGCGCGGCGCAGGGCCGGGTTGGCCGGGCTGGTGGTGCGCTGGTCCGTGACGCCGGGCAGGGTCTGGAAGTCCATCTCCAGCCGCGTGCCGATCTTGTGGCCGCCGACCACCCCGTCGGTGGTCAGCCAGAATCGGGTCTGGCGGGCGTTGAAATCGGTCGCCGCATCCTCGCGCTGGCCGCCGATGGGCACCGAACCGGGGACGTGGAATTCGCGCAAGGAATCGCCGTTCAGCGGGGCGCCGTCGGAATAGCGAGACACGGAGGCGTCCAGTTTTATGAAGCCGCCGAACCTGACCGTGTGATCGCCGATGCGGAAGCCTTCGCTCAGGGGCGCGGGGGCGGCGGCCTGTTGAACCGGCGCCGGAGGAATGGCGGCGGGCCGCGTCTCCAACCGCAGGATGTCCTGTTGCTGGGCCGCCTGCTGGGTGCGCGAGGCGACCACTTCGGTCTTCAACGCGGTCAGCTCGGCCTCAAGCTGGGCGATGCGGGCTTCAAGCGCGGCCTGACCGCCGCCGGTCTGGGCCGAGGCGGCGCCAGGCGTGATCAGTAGGGCGGCGACAGCCGACCCCGCCATAAGGCTGGTCTTGATCATCCTTTGAGTCCTCCCGGGCCCGTCTTGTGCAGGCCTGCGTTCCTCGAACCTTTTCTCCTTGAGGTGGTGGAGGCCATTGGCCATTGGTCTAGTTTCGACCAAAGTCGAACCGCGCCATGATGTCGCCAATGCGGACGACAGAAGGCCGCGCATGGGAAGGACGCCTATGGATCGCATCGTCATCGCTGACGACCATCCGCTGTTCCGCGCCGCCTTGCGGTCCGCCCTCGACAAGGCGGCGCCGGGCGCGGCGGTCGAGGAATGCGCCAGCCTGGCGGAGGCCAAGGCGGCCATGCAGTCGGCCCCAGTGGACCTGCTGCTGCTGGATCTGAAACTGTCGGACAGCGAGGGAATGGCGGGCCTCGCGGCCGTGCGGGCCGAATATCCGGCTGTGCCGGTCGCCGTGATTTCCGCCAGCGAGGATGCGCCGGTGGTGCGTCACGCTCTGGGACTGGGCGCGGCGGGCTTCATCCCCAAATCCGCCGCCCTGCCGCAGATGGTCGAGGCCATCGCCGCCATCCTGGCGGGCGACAGCTGGGCGCCGGACCTGCCCGACGTCGAAGACGCGGATGACCTGGCCGCACGCGTGTCCAGCCTGACCCCGTCGCAGCTGCGCATTCTTGAGGGGCTGAAGGCCGGGCGGTTGAACAAGCAGATCGCCTTCGACCTGGGCGTCTCCGAGGCCACGATCAAGGCGCACCTGACCAGCGTGTTCAGAAAGTTGGGCGTTCACAACCGCACCCAGGCGGTGATTTTAGCCAAACAGCTGGATCCCAGCTGACCCGCTAGGTCCATCGTCATTCAATCCGGCGACATTGCAGATCGTCATTCCGGGGCTGAGCAAAGCGAAGAACCCGGAACCCAGGGCTACGGTCACATCGCTGCGATCCTCCTGGCTTCCGGGTTCGTCCTTCGGACGCCCCGGAATGACGGTTCTGATGTGAATGCAGGTTGAGCTTAGCTCGACAGGAACGCCTTCAGGGCCGCAGGCTTGATCGGCTTGGGCAACAGGATCGCGCCCGCCGCCGTCGCCTGTTCGTTCAGACCATCGCGGGTGTCGGCGGTGACCAGGGCGATGCGGCGCACGCCCAGCGGACGCAGCCAGTCGATCAGGGCGAACCCTTCGGGCCCGTCGCCCAGGTGCAGGTCGATTACGGCGGCGTCGAAGGGTCCCTGCGCCGCCTTGGCCGCTGCGATGCCCGCGGCCAGGGTCGGTTTCGCGCCCCAACGGGTCAGCAGGGCCTCCAGCGCATCCAGGATGACCGGCTCATTGTCCACGCACAGGACGCGCAGGCCCGCCAGAGGCAGCCGGGCCTCGCGCACCGGCGTCATGTCGGCGACCGGTGCGGCGGCGGCGCGCGGGGCGGTGATGCGGAAGGTCGTGCCCCGTCCCGCGCCCGAGCTCAGCTCCAGCGGGTGATCCAGCAGGCTGGACAGGCGCCGCACGATGGCCAGGCCCAGACCCGCGCCCGGCTCGTCCACCGGGGCGCCTGGCAGGCGGACGAACTCGCCGAAGACCGTCTCCCGATCGGCCTCGGGGATGCCGCGTCCGGTGTCGGCGACCAGTAGCTGCACCGTCTCGCCATGCCGCCGCGCCCCCACAAGCACCCGACCCGCGTCGGTGTAGCGGATGGCGTTGGAGATCAGGTTCTGCAGCATGGAGCGCAGCAGGTCGCGATCCGACGAGACCCATAGACGACTGGGCATGATGGTCAGGCGCAGGCCCTTGGCCTCGGCCACCGGCTCATATTCGCGGCGCAGTTCGTCGAACAGCCCGTCCAGCGACAGCCGCGTCACCGCCGCGCTGACGCCCCCGGCCTCCAGCTTGGACAGGTTCAGCAGGGCGGTCAGCAGCCGGTGGGCGCTGTCGATGGCGCGGTCGGCGTTGACGGCCAGGGTGTGGCTGGCGGGATCGGCCCCGGCGCCGGACACGGCGGGCTCCTCCTTCAGGGCGGCGATGAAAAGGCGCGCGGCGTGCAGCGGCTGCAACAGATCATGGCTGGCGGCGGCCAGGAACCGGGTCTTGGAGGCGGTGGCGTCCTCGGCGATCCGGCGGGCTTCGTCCAAACGCGCCGTGCGGTCGGCGACGCGGGCTTCCAGCCGTTCGTTGGCCTCCTCCAGCTGACGGGCGGCGCGGCGCAGGGCGGTGATGTCGGTGTAGCTGGTGGCGTAGCCCCCGCCGGGGATGGGTGCGCCGGACGACCGCAGCACCCGTCCGTCCGGCTGCTGGCGTTCGTGGTCGTGGGGGATGCGGCGGGCCAACGCCTCCAGCCGCCGCTCCACCCAGGCCTCAATGTCGTTGGGGCTCTCGCCGCGCTCGGCGTTAAGGCGATAGATGCTGGCGATGGGCAGGCCGACGTGGACGAAGCCGACCGGCAGTTCGAACATGGAGACATAGCGCCGGTTCCAGGCGGTGACGCGCAGATCCTCGTCCACCACGATCACGCCCTGGTCGATGTTGTCCAGAGTGGTCTGCAGCAGGTCGCGGTTGAACTGAACCGCCTGCGACGCCTCGTCCAGCATCCGCACCACGTCCTCGGGCGCGCGTCCGACCCCGGCTAAGGCCGCGGCGATGACGCGCCGGGCCGATGCGGCGCCGATGGCGCCCGCCAGCATCCGTTCGGCCGCCCGCGCCAGGGCCGCGTCGGCGGGGTCGGCGTCGCGCAGCCGGGTGTCCGTCTCATTGCCCCAGGCGGTGAAGGCGCGCTCGGCCCGCTCGTCGCCGATGAACCGGGCGACCAGGGCGCGCAGGTCGCCGACAGAGGCGCCGGAAGGCGAGGGGCGGTTCTCGGTCCAGTCCGGCCCGATCCGGTCCACGAAAGCGCGGGCCTGAACCCGGTCGATCAGGCGCGGCTGGGCGATGCGCGACACCCCGACATAGACCGCCAGATTCAGGCCCAGGCTGACGAACACCCCAAGGGCCAGCGGGTCGTCGATCCCCAGCAGCCGATGCGGATGCCAGGCCGCGTCCGGCGCCAACTGCGGCAGGGCCAGCATGATGATCCAGATGGTCAGGCCGACCGCCATGCCGGCCAAGGCGCCGACCGCATGGCCGCCCCGCCACAGGACCGCGCCGAACAGGGCGGGCGCCAGCTGCGCCAGGGCGGCGAAGGACACCAGCCCCATGGCCGCCAGACCGTGCGACTGGTCCATCGCCTGATAATAGACCCAGGCCAGCAGCAGCACGGCGACGATGGCCGCGCGCCGCACGTGCAGGATCGTGCCCGCCATGTCCGAGGCGTCGCCCCGCACGCGCCAGCGGTCCCGCGCCACGAAGGGCAGGATCAGGCTGTTGGACACCATGGCCGACAGGGCTACGGCCTCTACGATGACCATCGCCGTCGCCGCCGAGAAGCCGCCGACGAAGACGATGGCGGTCAGCAGGCTCTCACCTCGTCCGAACGGCAGGGCCAGCACCAGAAGATCCGGGTTCACCGCCGGGGCGAACAGGGCCCCCGCCGCCACAAGAGGCAGGACCGCCAGACTGGTCAGCAGCAGATAGATGGGGAAGATCCAGCGCGCCCGCTTCACGTCCGACGGCGCGGCGCCCTCGACAAAGGCGACATGAAACTGACGCGGCAGGCAGAAGATGGCCAGGGTCGAGATCAGGATGATGGCCGAGAATCTGGGCGTCACCTCGGGGGGGCGCGACAGGGCGCCCAGGCCTTCGATGATGCGCGGCGGCGCGCCCTGGTTCAGCAGCAGGACCAGGGCGAAGACGGCCACGAACAGCAGGGCACCCAGCTTGACCACCGACTCCAGCCCGATGGCCTGGATCAGTCCGCGATTGTGCTCGGTCAGGTCGGGACGACGCGCCCCGAACAGAATGGCGAAGAAGGCCAGCACCCCGGCCAGAACCAGAACCGTCAGGCTTTCGGACCCCGCCACCGGCGTGTCCGCCGTCAGCAGTTCGCCCGCCATCGACAGGGATTTCAGCTGCAGGGCGATATAGGGCAGGGAGCCCAGGATGGCGACCACGGTGACGGCGGCGCCCAGGGTCTGGCTCTTGCCGTAGCGCGACGCCACGAAGTCGGCCATGGAGCCGACGTTCTCGCGCCGGGCGGCGGCGGCGATCCGACGCCACAGCGGGAAGAGCACGGTCACCCCGATGATCGGGCCGATATAGATGGGCAGATACTCCCACCCGTTGCGCGCCGCCGTGCCGACCGCGCCGTAATAGGTCCAGGAAGTGCAGTAGATGGCCAGCGACAGGGCATAGACCGACGGCCCCAGCCCCTTGCCCCTGGCGCGCGTCGCCGGGCGTTCCTGATACCAGGCGACGGCGAACAGGATCGCCATATAGCCCACGACAAGGCTGAGGATCAGCAGGCTGAACATGGCGGCATCTGAACCTTGAGTATGGGGTTTCACAAGCGAAAGGGCGGACTGTCCTGCGACAGCCCGCCCCCTCATCCGCGCCTGAAAGCAGGATCAGGCGTTGAGATCGACGTCCTTGCCTTCCTTGACCAGCAGGAAGCCCAGCACGACCGTCGCCAGCGCCACGACGATCGGATACCAGAGGCCGTAGTAGATGTTGCCTGTCGCGGCCACCATGGCGAAGGCGGTGGTGGGCAGGAAGCCGCCGAACCAGCCGTTGCCGATATGATAGGGCAGGGACATGGAGGTGTAGCGGATCTTGGTCGGGAACATCTCGACCAGCGCCGCCGCGATCGGGCCGTACACCATGGTCACATAGAAGCCGAGGATGAACAGGATCAGCACGACCAGAGGCTTGTTGACCAGGGCGCTGTCAGCCTTGGCGGGATAGCCTGCGGCGGCGAGCGCCTCGCCCAGGTTTGCATCCCAGGTCTTTTTCCGGGCGGCGAAGTCGGCGGCGGGCAGGGCGTCGCCGCGGAAGCTGTTGATCACCGTCTGATCGCCGATACGGACCTCGGCGACGGTTCCGGCCGGGGCCTTGACGTTCGTATAGGTCACGCCCGCCTTGGCCAGGTAGGATTTGGCCAGGTCGCACGAGTGGTTGAAGACCGTCTTGCCGACGGGGTCGAACTGCAGATTGCAGTCGGCGGGGTCAGCATAGACCACGACCGGCGCCGAGGCGGCAGCCTCGGCCAGACGCGGGTTGGCCGCGTGGGTCAGGGCGTTGAACAGCGGCATATAGGTCAGGGCTGCGATCAGGCACCCGGCAAGGATGATCGGCTTCCTGCCCACCTTGTCCGACAGCCAGCCCCAGAAGATGAAGAAGGGCGAGGCCGCCAGCAGCGCGATGGCCAGCAGGACATAGACCAGAGAGGCGTCAACCCGCAGCACCCGCTCCAGGAAGAACAGGGCGTAGAACTGACCCGTGTACCAGATCACGGCCTGACCGGCGGTCAGACCGACCAGGGCGATCAGCACCAGCTTCAGATTGGGCCACTTCATGAAGCTGTCCTTCAGCGGGGTCTTGGAGCCCTTGCCTTCGGCCTTCATCTTCTTGAACGACGGGCTTTCCGCCAGCTTCAGCCGGATCCACAGGGAAACGCCCAGCAGCAGGATCGAAACCAGGAACGGAACCCGCCAGCCCCATTCGGCGAAGGCCTCTTCCCCGACGGCGAAGCGCACGCCCAGGATCACGGCCAGGCTCAGGATCAGGCCTGCGGTCGCCGTGATCTGGATGAAGGAGGTGTAGAAGCCCCGTTTGCCCTTGGGCGCGTGCTCGGCGACATAGGTGGCGGCGCCGCCGTACTCCCCGCCCAGAGCCAGGCCCTGGATCAGGCGCATCAGCACCAGGATGATCGGCGCCGCGATGCCGATGACCGCATAGGGTGGCAACAGGCCGACGACGAAGGTCGACAGACCCATCAACAGCATGGTGACCAGGAAGGTGTTCTTGCGCCCCCACAGGTCGCCCAGACGTCCAAAGACGATGGCGCCGAACGGCCGCACGGCGAACCCGGCCGCGAAGGCCATCAGGGCGAAGATATAACCGGTGGTCTCGTTCACGCCCGAGAAGAACTGAACCGTGATGATCGCCGCCAGCGATCCGTAGAGATAGAAGTCGTACCACTCGATGACGGTGCCGACCGAGGAGGCCAGGATCACGAGCCGATCACTGCGACCGACCGTATGTTCCCCCTCGCCGGACGCAGTTGTTGCGTCGGTTGCCATTGATCCATTTCCTCCCAAGTCGCCGTTATCGGCCGTTATGCGCGGCCTGACGGACGCGTGGAGGATCAGACTGACGCAGCCAAGCGCGGCTGGAGAGAGCGACTTTGGTCGAGGATCGGTGGTTTTTCGAAAACCCGCGACGTGCGGATCAGTAGGCGTTCACGCGCTTCAGGATCATCGGCACGGTGCGGCAGATGATCAGAATGTCGTCGCGGAACGACCAGCCGTCGGCATAGAGGACATCAGCCTCAACCCGGCGGGCCATGCAACTGAGCTGGTGAATCTCGCCGCGAAGGCCGGAAATCTGGGCCAGGCCTGTCAGGCCTGGACGCACGGCGAAACGCTTCGAATAGCAGGGCAGCAGGGCGCCATAATGGGCGTCGTGGGCCAGGGCGTGCGGGCGCGGACCGACCAGCGACATGTCGCCCATGATCACATTCACCAGCTGGGGCAGTTCATCCAGACTGGTGGCGCGGATGAAGGCGCCGACGCGGGTGACGCGCACGTCGTTCTTGGTGGCGTGGGCGATCTTGTCGCCGTCCTCGGTCACCGTCATGCTGCGGCGCTTCAGGATGGTGAAGATTTCGCCATTCAGGCCTGTGCGTCGCTGGCGGAACAGCACCGGGCCGCGCGTTTCGATCACGACAGCCAGGGCGATGGCGCAATAGGCGGGCAGCAGGATCCACAGGGCCAAACCGGCCAGGACGATGTCCATCACCCGCTTGCACGCCGCAGAGCCCGCGCCGCGTTTGAATCTGGGCGTCCAGGCGGATCGGGCGAGGGGTTCACCCGCATCCGCATCCTTGGTTGTCGACCAACTGTCGAAGATGTCGGCCTCCCCCAAGAGCCTGTGCGATAATGGCAACGTTAAAGGCAAAGCTGTTATGCAACGCAAGGTTAATCGCGGTCCTGCGTTCCGGGAACGTAGTTCCGTTGTTTATAAGCCACACCTGACGGCTATTTGTGTAGGTATTTCAGCAGGGTGCTGCTGTCGGTCAGCCGTCTATTGAAATTACAGGCCCTGCTTCAACCCGCACGGCGGTTCTACCGCGACGATTCTTCAGCCAGGTGCGGATGCGCGCCTGAATCGGGTTGTCGATGGCGAAGTGGAAGGCGAAGGCGAAGCCTACGGCGGCGGCCACTCCCATGCCCCAAAGCACCCACTGAACCGGTTCGGACAGGGCGAAGCGAGCGGCCGCCACATTGACGACGCCGAACCAGGCGATCCGCACCACCTCGTTGGAGATGAACATCGAGAACGAAACCTGGGCGGCCTGCTCGACCAGTTTGGATGGTCTGGTCACCGGCACGGCGCCCGCCGCCAGAATGATGATCGAGATCAGGCTCAGCGAGATCAGGGCGTGCTTGTCGAAGTTCTGCACCACGGCCAGGGCGACGGCGGCGGCGATGCCGGCCCAACCGGCCAAGCGCGGATTGATCCAGATTTTCTGGGCGAACCAGGCCAGGGCCATGCCCAGGAAGAAGAGCGGCAGGGCGCGGATGAAACCGTAGCCCATCGGCATCTGATAGACGGGATAGCCCAGCAGGCTCCAGCACAGCTGGTTGGCGACCAGATAGACGCCGATGCCCGCCGCCAGCGCCGCCCACGGCCCCAGGCGCATCAGGCCGCGGATGATCCAGGGGAAGCACAGGTAGCAGCCGATCAGAGCCGAGATTGACCAGGTCGGCGCATTCCAGCCCAGGCCGCCATAGACGCCGTAAGACTGCAGCAGCAGCAGTTGCGCGGGCAGTTGGTCCCAGCGGAACCATTCGGGATTGCGTGGCGCCACGCCCGCCGCCGTGCTCAGCAGCACCAGCGTCACCAGCGACAGGCCCATGATCAGATGGGCCGGGGTGACGCGCAGGAACCGCTTCAGGAAGAAGTCCGTCGGCGACATCCGGCCCTTGTCCACCGCCGCGCCATAGACGCGCATCAGCACATAGCCGGAATCGATCAGGAAGAAGTTGGTCAGCAGAAAGCCGCCGCGCTCGAACGCCGGATGCAGGTGCTCGGCCAGAGGGAACGGACCGGCGGCCTGGAAGTGATGCAGAATGATCAGGAAGGCCACGATGAAACGCAGGGCGTCCAGCCAGCCGCCGCGTGCGATCGGGGTTGTCTCATTCCGGGTCGAAATCAGCGTCCAGGGCATCAGATCCGCCTCCTCTGCCCGTATGGACGCAAAAGGTGGACCAATTCCCCTGCCAGGATGGTGAATCCTAGCCTCGCACCAGTCTGAGGAACTCTTCGCGGGTGCGGGGGTCGTCGCGCACCACGCCGATCAGGTGGCTGGTCGACAGGCTGGCGCCCGGCGCATTGACGCCGCGCAGGGTCATGCAGGAGTGCTCGGCCTCAATGACCACGCCGACGCCGTGGGGGCGCAGAACCGTCTGGATGGCCTCGGCGATTTCGGAGGTCATCTTCTCCTGGATCTGCAGGCGGCGCGCAAAGCCGCGCACCACGCGCGCCAGCTTGGAGATGCCCACGACCCGGTCGGTCGGCAGGTAGGCGACGTGCGCCTTGCCCACGACCGGCAGCATGTGATGCTCGCAGAAGCTGACGAAGCGAATGTCCTTCAGCACCACCAACTGGTCGTAGCCGCCGGTCTCTTCGAAGGTCTTCTCCAGATAGGACAGCGGGTCTGTCTCATAGCCCTGGAACAGCTCGCGATAGCTCTTGGCCACCCGCGACGGCGTTTCCAGCAGGCCCTCGCGGTCGGGATTGTCGCCGGCCCACTGGATCAGGGTGCGGACGGCGGCTTCGGCTTCAGCCTGCGAGACGGAGGGCTTGGAGGGCGTATCGGTCATGGCGGCCTACATAGCGAGGCTGGTCAGGGAATGGGAGGGCTTCGTCTGCGCTTTCCGGCGGGGAGCAGGCAGTTTCAGGATGAGGCCGCCGGCGCGGCGTCGGCCAAGCTGTCGGCGGCAGGCGACCGGCCCATCTCTTTTCGCTCGCTGTAGCGGTCCACCAGATAGTCGGCCCGCCCGCGTGTCAGCAGGGTGAATTTGTACAGCTCCTCCATCACGTCCACCAAGCGGTCGTAATAGGGCGAGGGTTTCATGCGGCCGTCCTCGTCGAACTCATTGAAGGCCTTGGCGACCGAGGACTGGTTCGGAATCGTGATCATCCGCATCCAGCGGCCCAAAACCCGCAACTGATTGACGGTGTTGAACGACTGAGAGCCTGCGTTGACCTGCATCACCGCCAGGGTCCGGCCCTGCGTCGGCCGGACGCCTGCGCTTTCCAGCGGCAGCCAGTCGATCTGGGATTTGAAGATGCTGGTCATGGCGCCGTGGCGTTCGGGGCTGCACCAGACCTGGCCCTCGGACCACAAGGAGGCCGCACGTAGTTCCTGAACTTTCGGATGCGACGGGTCGACGCTGTCCGGCTGGGGCAGGCCGTGGGGATCGAAGATGCGGGTCTCGGCGCCGAAGTTGCGCAACAGCCGATCCGCCTCCTCGATCATCAGGCGGCTGAACGAACGTCCGCGCAGTGAGCCGTACAGCAGCAGGAAGCGCGGCGGGTGGGCCAGGTCTGTCGGTCGCAGACGCTCTATTTCGAGTCGGTCGGCGAAGGCGGCGTCGAGTGCGGGTAGATCGATCATGGCTTCCCCTTTGCCAATATTTTGATTATTTGTGAAGTATGGAAATGAAGTCAGCCATAGAGGCCCTCGGCGCCCTGGCGCACGACGGGCGCCTGAACATCTTTCGCGCCCTGGTCCGCGCGGGGCCGCAAGGTCTGGCGGCAGGCAGGCTGGGCGAGGCGGTCGGCATGGCTGCCAGCACCCTTTCGAACAATCTGAACATCCTGACGCGTGCGGGGCTGACGACCGCCGTGCGGGACGGCCGGTCCATCATCTACGCCGCCGACTATGGCCGGATGGGCGCCCTGCTGGCCTATCTGATGGAAGACTGCTGTCAGGGATCGCCTGCGGTCTGTGCGCCTCTGAGCGAGGTCGTGAACCGGGCGGCGTGCGCGCCAGCGTCATGACCATCACCCTCTATCACAACCCCGCCTGCGGCACGTCGCGCAACACCCTGGCCATGATCCGGGCGTCGGGCGAGGAGCCGGTGGTCGTCGACTATCTTCAGGCGGGCTGGTCGGCTGAACGGCTGCAGTCTCTGGCGGCGCAGATGGGTGCGCCGATCCGCAGCCTGATCCGCGACAAAGGCACGCCCGCCCGCGCGCTGGGCCTGTTTGATGAAGAGGCGGACGATCCGACGATCATCGCCGCCATGATCGCCCACCCGGTGATCGTGAACCGCCCCATCGTCGTCTCGGACAAAGGCGTGCGGCTGTGCCGCCCGTCAGAGCTCGTGCTTGACCTGCTGTCCGAGCCCCTGGCCCGCTTCGCCAAGGAGGACGGCGAGGTCATTGGGGCCTGAAATTCCATTGAAGCGTCAAAACCAAGCGAAACGGTTAGCGCTCCGTTAACCATCCTCCCGGCATTTTCTGCCCAGTGATTTGCGGGAGCGCAGGCCGATGAACGGCGCCGAAGTTCTGGATGTTGGCCGCGACGCCATCTGGCTGACGATCCAGCTGTGCCTGCCTGTCCTGCTGGTCGGTCTAGTGGTCGGCGTGGTGATCGGCCTGTTTCAGGCCCTGACCCAGATTCAGGAGCAGACCCTGATCTATGCGCCCAAGATCATCGCCATCTTCGTGTCCCTTCTGCTGTTCCTGCCCTTGATGGGCGCGCTGCTGGGCGGCTTCATGCGCCAGATCGCCGCGCGCATCGCGGGCATGTAGTGGAGGCTTACGCCACCGCCGATCAGGTCTGGGCGGGGGGGCTGATCTTCGCCCGCATCGGCGCGATCCTGATGCTGCTCCCCGGATTCGGCGAGGCCTATGTGCCGCCTCGTGTGCGCCTGTCCCTGGCCCTGGTCATTTCACTGGCGCTATGGCCGGTGGTGCGCGCCACCCTGCCGGGCCTGCCCGAAACCGTGGGCGGCATGGCGGGATGGATCATTCACGAGGTGGTCGTGGGCCTGATGATCGGCCTGCTGCTGCGCATGTTCATGTCGGCCCTGACCACGGCGGGCGAGATCATCTCGCTGCAGACGACGCTCAGCTTCTCCCAGACCGCCAACCCGATGCAGGCCCAGCCGGGCACGACTCTGGCCGCCTTCCTGACCCTGCTGGGGGTGACGCTTCTGTTCGCCACCAACACCCATCACCTGTTCATCGCGGGCATGGTGGGCTCCTATCGATTGATCGCCCCAGCCCAGCCCCTGGTGATGAGCGACTTCACCACCATGGCCGTTCGCACCCTGGGCGACAGCTTCCTGCTGGGGGTGCAACTGGCGGCGCCGGTGCTAGTGTTCGCCCTGATCTTCAATCTGGCGTCAGGCCTGATCGCGCGGGTCATGCCGTCGTTCCAGGTCTATTTCGCCGCCGCGCCTTTGAGCGTGCTCCTGGGCCTGTCGATCTTCGCGCTCAGCCTGGGTGCGCTGGGGACCGTCTTCATCGACCGTTACCGCCGCCTGGCGGACGTCTTCGTCTCGGGAGGCGTGGGTGGCTGAAGGCGCCGATCCCGAGTCGAAAACCGAAGAGGCCACCCCGCGAAAACTTGCGGACGCCCGCAAGAAGGGCGATTCGGCCAAGTCGCCGGATGTCGCCCAGGTGATGTCCCTGGCGGGCGCCGCCGCCGTCATCATGGGTGCGGGCGGCTGGTTCGCCTCGTCCATCGCCGAACAGCTGGTTCCCTTCATCGCCTCGCCGCATCAGATGCTGGGCGTGCTGAACTCAGGCGCAGGCACGCAGATACTGGCCAAGGCGCTGTGGGCCATGGGGCCGTTTCTGGGCGCGATCATGCTGGCCACCATCATCGGCGGCGTCGGCGGCAATGTCGCCCAGTCGGGCCTGATCTTCACGGCCGAGAAGTTGAAGCCCAAATGGTCGTCGGTCAGTCCGTTGAGCGGGTTCAAGCGCATCTACGGGCCCGACGGTTTGATGCAGTTCGTCAAGACCTTCCTCAAGCTGACGGCGGTCTGCGCGGTCTGCTGGTTCGCGCTGAAGCCCCATGTGCGCGAGTTCGAGAACATGGTGGGCATGAGCCCCATGGACCTGCTGCCGCTGGCGCGGGACATGGCCATGAAGCTGTTCTTCGCGGCCCTGGTGCTGCTGGCCGTGACGGCGGGCGCGGACTTTCTGTGGCAGAAGCTTCGCTTCGCCAAGCGGATGCGGATGACCAAGGAAGAGCTGAAAGAGGACTACAAACAGTCCGAGGGCGACCCCCACGTCAAGGCCAAGCTGAAGCAGATCCGCATGCAGCGCAGCCGCCAGCGGATGATGGCCAATGTGCCCAAGGCCACGGTGATCGTGACCAACCCGACCCACTATTCGGTGGCCCTGCGCTATGAGCCGGATCAGGGCGACGGCGCGCCCATCTGCGTGGCCAAGGGCGTCGACGCCCTGGCGCTGCGCATCCGTGAGGTGGCGGCCGAACACGGCGTGCCTATCGTTGAAAACGTGCCCCTGGCCCGCGCCCTCTACGCTACGGTCGAGGTCGACGAGGTCATTCCGCGCGAGCATTTCGACGCCGCCGCCAAGATCATCGGCTTCGTCTTCCAGTCCCGTCCACGCCGGTAAGAAGGCGTCAGGATTTCAGCGTATGATCAGTCCACTGATTCGCGAGGCCGCATGACGTCCACCCGTCGCCTTCCGTTCGATCCGATGCTGATCGTGATGGCCCTTGGGTTCGTCGTGGCGGTGGGCGCCTTGGCCTATCCGGCGTTTCGCACGAACCCGACTTCGGCGCCGGGGCTGATCCTGATCCTGACCGTGGGCCTGATCGCCCTGATCGGCCTGTTCGCCTTCCGCCGTGCCGAGACGCCCCAGGGATCGACCGACGCCGTCATCGACATGCTGGACGCCATGGCCGAGCCTGCGGCCCTGGTCTGGGATTCCGGCCAGGTCCTGGCCTTCAACGGCGCCTGGGCCGAGGCCAACGGCACGACCACGGCCCTGCCGCGCGGCAAGTCGGCCCAGGCCCTCTACATGGCCTTCGCCCAGGCGCGTCAGGGCCAGCCGGGCCACGCCATCGTTCAGATCGGCGAGCGCGAGATCGAGGTGGTGATCGGCCAGGCGGGACAGGGGCGTTATCTGATGCGCGCGGCGCCCGAAACCGTGCTGCCCATCGCGGTCTCGTCCGCACAGACCCTGGCCTCCGTATCCGGCGAGGGGCGCGCCATGGCGGCGGGCGCTCCGTTCGGATCAGCAGTGATCGGCGGCGACGACCTGTTCGCCGGGCGAGCGGAAGAAGCCAATGCGGCCCTGGAGGTGCTAACCGGTCCAGCGGCGGCCGGCGACGCCGCCTTCGGCCATCTGTTTGAGCTGGCAGGGGTGACCGAGGCGCGTGCGCGCCTGGCCTCGGGCGCGTCGGGCCCCATTGAACTGGTCGCCCGCGCCTTTCCCGACAAGATGCTGCATCTGTACGTGGCGCCAGAAGGCGACAAGCGCCGCATCTGGCTGTTCGACGTCTCGGCGCAGAAGTCGATGGAGCTGCAGCTGTCGCAGGCCCAGAAGATGCAGGCCGTGGGCCAGCTGGCCGGGGGCGTGGCCCACGACTTCAACAACTTGCTGACGGCGATCCAGCTTCAGCTGTCGGGCCTGCTGGAGCGCCACCCCGTCGGCGATCCCTCCTACGAGGGGCTGAACGAAATCCGTCAGACCGCCATTCGCGCCGCTGATCTGGTGCGCAAGCTTCTGGCCTTCTCGCGCAAGTCTACTGTGCGGCGCGAGCGTCTGGACCTGGGCGAACTGGTCGGGGAATTCTCCATCCTGCTGCGCCGGCTGCTGCGCGAGGACGTGCGGCTTGAGACGGACTACGGCCGCGACCTGCCGGTGGTCCTGGCCGACAAGTCCCAGCTTGAGACCGCCGTCATGAACCTGGCCGTCAACGCCCGTGACGCCATGCGCGGCGTGGTCGAACCCGGCGACGCGGTCGTCACCATCACCACGCGCCGCCTGACCGGCGCGGAGGCGCGCAGCCTGGGCTGGGCGGGCGCCACGACCGACGAAGTGGCCCTGATCGAGGTGTCCGACAGCGGGCCCGGCGTGCCGCCCGAACTGGTGGACAAGATCTTCGAACCCTTCTTCACCACCAAGGCGGTGAATGAGGGCACGGGCATGGGTCTGGCCACCGTCTATGGCATCGCCCAGCAGGCGGGCGGCCATATCACCGTCAGCAATATCGAAGGTAAAGGCGCCGCCTTCCGCATCTTCCTGCCCGCGGCCGGCGAGGCGGAACTGGCCGAGGTCCAGCCGGTCGAGGTCAAGGTCAAGGCGCCGCGCGACCTGTCAGGCGCGGGCCGCATCCTGTTCGTGGAGGACGAGGACGCCGTGCGCGGCATAGCCGCCCGCCTGCTGCGCCAGCGCGGCTATGAGGTGATCGAGGCCTGCGACGGCGAAGAGGCCCTGATCCTGGCCGAGGAGCACGCGGGTCAGATCGACATGATGATCTCCGACGTCATCATGCCCGGCCTGGACGGCCCGTCCCTGCTGAAAAAGGCGCGCCAGTACCTGGGCGACGCGCCGGTGATGTTCATCTCGGGCTATGCCGAAAGCGACTTCTCCGACCTGCTGCAGGACGAGGTCGGCGTCTCCTTCCTGCCCAAGCCTCTGGACATCAAGACCCTGGCCGAACGCGTGAAACAGGAACTGCACGCGGCCTAGGTTTGCCTAAAACGAACAGAGGGGTCGGTCACGCGATGACCGACCCCTTGTGCATCATGCCTGGCGGTCCACCTTCTCCCGCCAAGGGAGCAGCAGGCGACTACGCCTTCGGGATCGGGTTGGTGCGCGGGTCCGGACCGTTGGTGACCACGCGGTCGCGTTCGCCCAGGTCCTTGATGATCTTCACATCGGTGAAGCCGACGGCCTCGAACAGTTCCTTGACCTGCGGCCCCTGGTCCCAGCCGATCTCGACAGCGAAGACGCCCAGCGGTTTCAGGATGCGTTTGATCTCGGGCGCGAGGTCACGATAGGCCTGAAGCCCGTCCGGGCCGCCGTCCAGCGCCAGATGCGGGTCGTGGTCGCGCACTTCCGGGTCCAGGCTCGCGATGTGGTCGGTCGGGATATAGGGCGGGTTGGACATCACCAGATCGAAGCTGGCGTCGCCGAAGCCCGCAGCCCATTCGGTGCGCAGGAAGGTGGCGCGGTCGTTCAGGTCCAGGTTGGCGGCATTCTCCTTGGCGACGGCCAGGGCCTCGCTGGAGATGTCGGTGCCGACGCCGGTCGCGCCGGTCCGCTCGGTCAGCAGGGCCAGCAGGATGGCGCCTGAACCGGTGCCCAGGTCGATGGCGGTGAACCGTTCCTGCGGCGTGAAGGCCAGCATGGCGATGTCCATGATGGTCTCGGTGTCCGGGCGCGGGCTGAGCACGTCGGGCGTGACGTTCAGGATGATCTTCCAGAAGCCCTTCTTGCCGATGATGCGCGACACCGGTTCGCGCTTCAGGCGGCGCTCGACCATGGTTTCATAGGCGGCCTGCTGCTGGGGCGTGACGATCCTGTAGGGATCAGTCAGTATGTCCATGCGGCTGGCGTCGGCGGCGGCCTCTAGCAGCAGGCGGGCGTCGATGGCGGGGCTGTCGATCCGGCCTGCCTTCAGCCTGGCCTGAGCGGATTTCCAGACGGTCAGCAGGGTCGCGGCGCCATCGGCGGGTTTCGGAGATAGAGGTTCGGTGGTCATGTCGGCTGATTGGCCCTTCGCGGCGGTGATTTCAAGTTGGGCGTGGAACGCGTCGGCGGCCTCGTCGTTCGCCGTCTAATGGCCAAGTCAAAGACCTCCACCTCCGACCTCCTTCGCCGCCTGGTGTCCCGCCCCCGATCCGGCGGGCGCAAACGCGGCGGCCCTGACAGCCTCTGGCGCTTTATTGCAGCCGCGGCAGGCGGCCTGGCCGCAGGGGCCGGGGCCGCGCATCTGCTCTATACCCAAGGCCACAAGGTCGGGGTCGATCTGCGCCAGGAGCGCCCGCCCGCGCCGCCGCCCGCCCCGCCCACGCCTGAGGATTTCGACGCCGAGGAGCCGGGACGCGGCCGCATGGCCCAGCGGCCAGAGCATATTCCGCGCAAGGGCTGGACCGATATCCTGTGGCGGGCCGTGTCGTCCTATTTCGGCGATCGCGTGGGCTTCGTCGCCGGCGGCGTGACCTTTTTCACCCTGTTGTCGCTGTTCCCGCTGATGGGTTCGTTCGTCACCCTGTACGGCCTGTTCGCCAATCCGGCGGACGCCTGGGGGAGGCTGCATTTTCTCTATTCGATCCTGCCGGACAGCATCGCCGAGTTCCTGGGCGCGCAGATGCAGCGGCTGGCCGAGAACTCAAACGGGCAACTGACCTTCACCCTGATCTGGACATTGCTGCTGTCGCTGTGGACGGCGAACGGGGCGGTGAAGATGCTCTTCTACGGCATCAACGTCGCCTATCATGAGGTCGAGAAGCGCAACATCGTCCGCTACAACCTGTTGTGCATGGGGTTCACGGTCGGCGGATTGATGGCCGTGCTGGTCAGTTCCGGCCTGGTGGTCGGCGTGCCGGTGGTGGTCAAGCTGTTTGGGCTGGAGGAGGAGTGGGGCCTGTTCGCGCCTTTGCGCTGGCCCATCTTGCTGGTCGGTTATGTGGCGGCCCTGACGTTGATCTATCGTCTGGCCCCGTGCCGGGAGAAGGCGCGCTGGCGCTGGCTGACGCCGGGCGCCATCTTCGCCGCCGTGGTCAGCGTGACCCTGTCGTTCGTGTTCAGCTGGTACCTGAACAACTTCGTGCGGACGGACTCCTATGGTCCTCTGGCCGCCATCATGGGTTTCCTGCTGTGGACCTGGCTGTCGGTGCAGGTGATCCTGATGGGGGCCGCCCTGAACGCCGAGATAGAGCACCAGACCGCCGTGGACACCACCACCGGCAAGGCCAAGCCGATCGGGGAGCGCGGCGCCAAGGTCGCCGACGGCGTGGGGGCGCGTCGCAAGAACCCCGCCGCCTTGGCCTACACCCAGCGCCAGGCCGCCGCCGTCGCCCAGCGCCTGCGGGCGCGGCGGCGACAGCGGGGCTGATGGATCACAGGATGAAGCGGCTCAGGTCCACGTCCTTGGTCAGGGCGTTCAGCTTTTCGCGCACGGCGTCGCCGTCGAAGCTGACGGTCTGGCCCGACAGGTCCGACGCCTTGAAGCTGGTCTCCTCCAACACCCGCTCCAGCACGGTCTGAAGCCGCCGCGCGCCGATGTTCTCGACGGCGGAGTTGGCGGCCACGGCGGCGTCGGCCAGGGCTTCGACCGCATCATCGGTGAAGGTCAGGGTGACCTCCTCCGTCGCCAGCAGGGCCTGGTTCTGACGGATCAGATTGGCCTCCGGCTCGGTCAGGATGCGCTTGAAGTCGTCGCGCGTCAGGGCCTTCAACTCGACCCGGATCGGCAGGCGGCCCTGAAGCTCGGGCAGGAGGTCGCTGGGCTTGGCCACATGGAAGGCGCCCGAGGCGATGAACAGCACATGGTCCGTCTTCACCGGCCCGTATTTGGTCGAGACAGTGGTGCCTTCGATCAGGGGCAGCAGATCGCGTTGGACCCCTTCGCGCGACACGTCGGCGCCCGATGCGCCCTGACGGGCCGCCACCTTGTCGATCTCGTCCAGGAAGACGATGCCTTCGTTTTCGGCCAGCAGCAGGGCCTCCTTGGTCAGGCTGTCCTGATCCAGCAGCTTGTCGCCCTCTTCGGCGATCAGGGGGGCGGTGGCGTCGCGCACGGTCAGCTTGACCGTCTTGGTGCGCCCGCCGCCCATCTTGCCCAGCATTTCACTGAGGTTCAGCAGGCCGACATTGCCGCCGGGGATGTCGAGACCCTGGATGGGCGAGGCGGTGTCGGCCAGGGCGATCTCGATCTCCTTGTCGTCCAGTTCGCCGGCGCGCAGCTTCTTACGGAAACTGTCGCGAGTCGCGGGGCCTGAGCCGGGACCGACCAGGGCGTCCAGGATGCGGTCCTCGGCCGCGCCCTCGGCCCGCGCCCGGACCTCGCCGCGCCTGCGGTCGCGCACCATGACCAGGGCGCTCTCGACCAGATCACGCATGATCTGATCCACATCGCGGCCGACATAGCCGACCTCGGTGAACTTGGTCGCCTCCACCTTCAGGAAGGGCGATCCGGCCAGCCTGGCCAGACGCCGGGCGATCTCGGTCTTGCCCACGCCGGTGGGGCCGATCATCAGGATGTTCTTGGGCGTGACCTCGTCGCGAAGGTCTTCCGGCACGCGCTTCCTGCGCCAGCGGTTGCGCAGGGCGACGGCGACGGCGCGCTTGGCGTCGTCCTGGCCGACGATATAGCGATCAAGTTCTGAAACGATTTCGCGGGGGGACAGATCAGTCATGGCGTCCAGATAGGACGCCGGGAAGCGAAGCGGGAGGGGGCAGGGCGTCGCGCAGCAAAAAGGCGTCCTCCGGAACGGAGAACGCCTCGATGCATCTGTCGCTGTCGTCGCCCGATCAGGCGGCGTTGGCGGCCTTCTTCTTGGCCAGCTTGTCCTGGTGGGCCTTCATGCCGGCCTCGATCAGGGCGGCGGCTTCGCCTGCGTCGCCCCAGCCCTTGACGGTGACGGACTTGCCCTTCTCCAGATCCTTGTAGCGGGTGAAGAAGTGTTCGATCTGCTCGATCAGGATGGCTGGCAGCTGACGATAGCTGGCGACGTCGGTGTAGTAAGGGTTCAGTTTATCGACCGGCACGGCCAGGATCTTTTCGTCGCCGCCGGCTTCGTCTTCCATCAGCAGGACGCCGATGGGGCGCGAGCGGATGACGCAGCCCGGAACGACCGGCGTCGGGTTCAGCACGATCACGTCGCAGGGGTCGCCGTCATCCGACAGGGTGTGCGGGATGAAGCCGTAGTTGCCCGGATAGTACATGGCGGTGTGCAGGAAGCGGTCGACGAACAGGGCGCCGGAGTCCTTGTCCATCTCATACTTCACCGGCAGGCCGCCCTGCGGGATTTCGATGACGACGTTGACGTCCCAGGGAGCGTTGGGGCCGACCGGAATGGCGTCGAGGTTCATGGCGATCTTCTGCTGCGACTGCGAAATTCAAAAGGCGAGGGGTGATAGGCCCCACAGGCCGTCACGGCAAGCGCGACTTTGGGCGACGGGCTTGCGCGGCGACGACGACTGAGGCCAATCATGCCGCATGACATGGTTCGATTGGGCCGCTCTGGCGCTCTTTTTCATCTGTTGGCTCGGCTACGGGCCGATCCTGAAGTTCATCGGCCGCCATGGCGGTTCGCTGAATGACGACATGATCCACGTCCGGCGCGCCTGGATGACGTCGATGACCCATCGTGAGCTGAAGCTGATCGACAGCCAACTGATGGGCCATTCGATCAATTCGGCCTCATTCTTCGCCTCGACCAATCTTCTGCTGATCGCTGCGGTGGCGGGCATATTGTTCGGCGGCGAGGCCGCGTTGAAGGGGTTCGCCTTCGTCGGCGCCGAACAGGTGCCGGTGCGGATGCTGGAGGCCAAGCTGGCCCTGGTGCTGATCTGTCTGGCGCGCGGCTTCCTCGATTTCATCTGGGCTCTGCGTCAGATGAACTACACCCTGGCCATGATCGGCGCCGCGCCGGAAATCCATCAGGAGACGGATCGCAAGGCGTTCAGCGCCGCCGCCGCCGAACTGTTGAATCCGGCCCTCAGTTCATTCAGCCAGGGCGTGCGGGGCTATTATTTCGCCCTGGCGGCGGCGGCCTGGCTGTTCGGTCCGCTGTGGCTGGCGTTAGGCGTGGCCTCTTCGTTCAGCCTGCTGATCTATCGCCAGGAGGCGTCGCCCGCCGCTCGCGCCATCCGCAGCGCCCGCCGATTGCTGGGGGACTAGAGGTTTATTTCGCAAGTGCGAAATGAATGGATTCAGGCCTTTGCAAAACCGAACCGTGTTAGCGATAACAATAATGCAAAACCGTTACACAGCGTGACATCAGAACCGCTGATTGGGCTTGACCCATTGTGCATCGCAACCTAGATTGACCTTCGACGCCTCCGGGCGTCTTGCCCTTCCTGGGCGTTTCCTCCCTATAGACTTTATATGCCGCGTCCTCGGACGCGGCTTTTTTTTGACTTATCGCCGATCAGTCGGCCCAGCGCTGGGCGCACAGGGCGGCGATCACCCGCATCAGGGCCTTGTGCGTGCGGCCATAGGCGGCGTTGGGCCTCAGGGTCGCCTCATCCAGATAAAGCCCTCGACTGAGTTCGATCTGGATCGCCTCGAAACCCTCCTCCGGCCGTCCCCAGCTATGGGTGGACCAGCCTCCGGCATAGGGGTGGTTCAGCGCCACACGCCAGCCCAGACCTTCGAACAGGCTTCGCAGCGTCCGCGTCAGTCTGGCGTCGCATGACGACCCGTGCCGGTCGCCCAGCACCACTTCAGCCCCAACGGCCCGGGACGGCATCGAATGCCAGTCGATCAGCAGGGCGCGCCCATGACGGGCGCGCGCCGTCTGCATCAGGTCGCCTAGGGCGGCGTGATAGGGCGCGTGCGCCGTCTCGATCCGGCGTTCCGCCTCGGCGCGGGGCAGAATGCGGTCATAGAGGCGGGCCCCGTCCCCGCCCAGCCGAGGGATCACTCCGAACCCAGCGGCAGTCTTCAGGCCGACCGGACCCTGCACGCCGTCGATCAGCGTCGGATCCAGTTCGTCAGGGTCGCGGTTCAGGTCGACATAGGCGCGGCCGATGCGGCTTTCGATCAGCGGCGCGCCCTGCGACGGGCCGCTGGCGACCAGGGCGGCGACCAGGGCGTCCTCGGCGCTGCGAAGGCTGTGCTGCGTGAGGCCGGGCGCGGCGTTCATGTCGGCGGGGTAGCGGTCGCCCGAATGGGGTGAGGCGAACACCAGCGGAAGCCCGCGCGCCGTCTCGGGCGGCCGGGTGATGGTGAAACTGGCCGCGCCCTCGGTCATATTCCCCGCATAGCGGGTTTCGCTGTGGAGGGAAGTCGGCTGATCGGTGAATTTCATCGCCAGTTTACTGTTGCGGGCCTAGCGTGAGGGCCTGATCCTCGGGGAAAAATCGACATGGCGCGCATCCTTCTGGCTGAAGACGACAGTTCTCTGCGCGGTTTCCTGACCCGTGCGCTGGAGCGCGCCGGTCATCAGGTGATCGACTGCGAGAACGGCGACGACGCCATCGACGCCCTGGAGCACGGCCCCTATGACCTGCTGCTGACCGACATCGTCATGCCGGGCGCGGACGGCATAGAGGTCGCCCGCGTCGCCGCCGCCCGCCAGCCGGGCCTGCGCATCATGTTCATCACCGGCTTCGCCGCCGTCGCCCTGACCGCCGCCCAGGCCTCGCCCCAGGCCAAGGTCCTGTCAAAGCCCGTCCACCTGCGCGATCTCGTCAACGAGGTTGAGCGGATGGTGGCCGCCTGACGGTTGATTTAACAAGATTTTTTGAGAAAACTCATTTCAGCGGCCAAAGCCGCTTGATGCGGGCGGATCGTACAGCTATACGACCGGCCTTCCCGCTCTCGGACTTGCCGAGAGCCGCCACGGCGGACGCGTAGCTCAGCGGGAGAGCACTACGTTGACATCGTAGGGGTCACAGGTTCAATCCCTGTCGCGTCCACCATCTCTTCCTTAGACAAATCAGTCTGATGGGTGAGACACACAGCCTCCCTTCCAGCAAAATTTCCGGCCGGTCACTCTCACGTCACAGAGGACCGAAATGGCAACCATTCGACGCCGCCAAGGGAAATGGCAGGTTCAGGTCAGGAGACAGGGCTTTAAGGCCGTCTCTCGCACGTTCAAACAATACAAAGATGCGGAGCGCTGGGGGCTCTTAGAAGAGCGTCGGTTGGACGACCTCGAAAGTCGTGGCCTCTCGCAGGCAATGACGTGGCTTGACCGTTGCTGAGTTGCTCACGCGCTACTGCGAAACGGTGGTTCCTTTCAAGCGGGGGACCGCCGTTGAGGAATACATCATTGGGGCTATGGAACGCGCGTCGTTCGCTGGCGCTAAAGCTGACCGCCTCTCTGTTCCCGCGCTTCTAGACTGGCGAGCACAGCGCCTGAAGCTTGTTGCCGCAAGCAGCCGCGACATGAACTGCTTTAGTTTAAGTGAGAGCTTGGGTGTGGATTTTGGCCCGGATTAGACCGCGCCCCCGTCGGGGCGTCAGTCCCTGTCGAACGGCCACACGATCACTTAACCGTCCTTTTGTACAACCTATCCGAGTGTATGGAGGCGGTGATGCAGTCGGCGCCAGTGAAGTCGAGTTTCGTGCGTGCGGATGGCGGCAGCGCCGCGGTTGAGTTCGCCTTGGTCGGGCCGATCATGGTGGTGCTGATGATCGCCATCGTCGTCTATGGCAGTTGGTTTCTGATGGCCCAGTCGGTCCAGAGCTTGGCGTCCGAGGGCGCGCGGGCGGCGATCGGCGGCTTGGACGCCAGCGAGCGCGAAGCCCTGGCGCGGGCGGAGATCGCAACCTCTGTCGCGCGCATGGGAGCGCTGGAGCCCGCCAAGACGACTGTGCGGACCGTCAGCGACGCCCAGCGCATGCAGGTCATCGTCGTCTATGACGCCCGCGACAATCCGATGATGGCTCTGGGCGCCATGTTGCCCCTGCCGCCGACGATCATCGAGCGCCAGGCGGTCATTCGCGTTGGAGGGTACAGCTGATGGCCCGGATCCGGCATTTCATTGCAGACCAAAAGGGCGCGATCGCCGTCATGGCGGCTGTGGGCGGGGGCTTGTTGTGTCTCAGCGCGGCGGTCGCCGTGGACATGGGGTCCATGGTGCTGCATGCGCGGCGTGTGCAGGGGGCGGCGGATCTGGCGGCCCTGGCGGCGGCGCGGGATCTGAGTCACGCCTCACAGGCGGCGTCGGCGACGGCGACAGCCAATCTGGAGGCGAACGCCCTCATGGCCATCGACGTCAAGGTCGGGGTCTATACGGCCAACCGGGCCCTGGCGCCGGATGCGCGCTTCAGTCAGGGGGCGTCGGGCGCGAATGCGGCGCGGGTGACGGTGACATCCACCGCCCCTGTGTTCTTCAGCCGTCTGCTGCTCGGGCGCGACACGGTCCAGGTGACGCGCAAGGCGACTGCGGCGGCGCCGGACGCGCCCAAGGTCATGTTCTCGCTCGGCTCGCGTCTGGCCAGTCTGGACGGCGGTCTGGCCAACCAGTTGCTGAGCGGCCTGACGGGCAGCAAGGTGTCGCTGAGCCTGATGGACTATCGCGCCCTGGCCGATGTGAAGATCAATCTGCTGCAGTTCACCGATCTTCTGGCCACCAATGTCGGGGTCAGGGCAGGGGACTATGACAGCCTGCTCAAGACCGACGTCACGGCGGGCAAGGCGCTGAAGGTGATCGAAACCCTGGCGGGCGGCCGCGACGGCGGAGCGGTCGGCAAGCTGACCAGCGCGACGACCAAGGTGAAGCTGAACATGGGCCAGTTGATCGGCGTCGACGCCCAGGCGCCGGAGGGAATCCGCAACGGCCTGAACGCCGATGTGTCGGCGCTGGACCTGATCATGGCCATGCTGGAGATCGGCGGCGGCGGCCGTCAGATGGCGCTCAATATTGACGCCCCGCTGGGCCTGGCCGACCTGAAGACCAGCCTGGCCGTGGGTGAGCGGCCCAATAACTCGCCTTGGCTGACGGTCACGGCCAAGGGCGATCCGGTGATCCGCACGGCCCAGACGCGTCTGTATCTGCGCACCCGGACGACGCAAGTCCTGGCGGGCCTGGCGCAGGTGGAGCTGCCGATCCTGATCGAGCTGGCCCCGTCGGAGGCCAAACTGAAGGGGCTGACCTGCCGCCCGGCCAAGTCGGCCGATGTCGACGTCCGGCCCGGTCTGGCCCGCGCCTGGGTCGGCTCCATCAACGAGGCCAAGCTGGGGGATTTCAAGACCAACCTGAACCCCCAGCCCGCCACCATCCTTTCCGTTCTGCTGGTGCGCCTGGACGCCAAGGCGGATATCGAGGTGGGGGACCAGAGCTTCACCACGGCCCATTTCTCGGCCGCCGACATCCGAGATCAGCGTGTGCAGACGGTCAAGGCGCGGGGATTGGCCAACGGCCTGACCTCGACCCTGTTGCAGCGGTTGGAGATCACGCCCGTCGTGCTGTTCATCTCATTGCCCTTGGGAGAGTTGACCAAGGCGCTGGGCGTGCTGCTGTCCCCGATCGGGCCTGCGCTGGACCTTGTGCTCAACCCATTGCTGGATCTGCTGGGCGTGGGGTTGGGCGAGGCGGACGTGCGGGTGCACGGCCTGTCCTGCGCGGAAGGCGGTTATGCGGCGCCGTATCTGGTCGGATGACGAACGGCGTCAGCCCTGTGCGGGGCGCAGGCCTTCGGCGGACGCCTGTTGCACGACGGGGCGTTTGTGGCCCCCGGCGGCGATGATGCGGTCGATGCGGGACTTTTCGGCGCGGAAGGCGGCCAGATCGGCCCCGGCCAGTTCAGTGCCTTCCTGGGTGCGGACTCCGGCGGGATTGATCCGCTGGCCGTTGCGCCACAGTTCATAGTGCAGGTGCGGCCCGGTGGAGGCGCCGGTCGAACCGACATAGGCGACGACCTGGCCCTGGCTGACGCGCTGGCCGGCGCGCAGGCCGGTGGCGTAGCGGGAAAGGTGGCCATAGCCGCTTTCCAACCCGTTGTTGTGGCGGATGCGCAGCCAGTTGCCATAGCCGCCCCAGCGTCGCGCCTCGACCACCACGCCGTCGGCGGGGGCCACGACGGGCGTGCCGGATGCAGCGGCGAAGTCCGTGCCCTGGTGCATCTTGCGGTAGCCGGAGATCGGGTGCGTCCGTACGCCAAAGCCCGAGGACACGCGGCGGAAGCTCTGCAACGGCGTGCGCATCATCGAGGAGCGCAGGTTCTTGCCGTTGGCGTCGAAGAACTGGGCTTCCTTCGCGCCCGCAGGCTTGAAGCGGTAGAAGGTCACGCCACGCAGTTCGGCGTACAACAGGTCGCCGACATTGACCGTGCGGCCCGCCTCGGTGATGTCGCGGTCGAACACCATGGTGAACTCGTCCGATGCGCGCACGTCGCGCTGCATGTCGAACTTGGTGGCGAACAGGCGGCTGGCGGCGCTGACGATCGAGGCGGTGGCGCCCAGTTCGCGGGCGCTGGCCGACAGGGAGCGTTCCACGTCGCCCTTGACCACGACGGTCTCGCGCGAAACCTTTTCCTCAAGCGAACGCAGACGCAGGGCGCCGTCGAAGCTGCGCGATACAGTCAGCTGCGTCGCCGGGCCGGTGCGCATCGTCAGGCCGATCAGCCGGGCGTCGCCCATGCCGTTGCGGGGTTTGGCGATGGCGGTTTCGAAACGCAGGCCCGCGCGCAGGTCTTTCAGGTCGAAGGCGTTGGCGACGGTGGCGGCGACGGCGCTGGCTTCTTCCGGCGCGACGCCGGTGCGGCGCACGGCCTGTTCAAAGGTTTCACCGCGGCGAATCTGGACGGGGACAGCCTCGGGGGCGGTCATGCCGGCGGGGGCGTTGGCCGAGGCGAAGGCCTGAACCTCCAGAGCGGCGATCTGCGAAGCGGAAAGTGTGGGAACTTCTTCAGCCTGAGCGGGTTGATAGGCTCTGCTGGCGAAGAGCGCGACTGACAGTGCGGCGACCGCCGTCATCATATGCGGTGCGAGACGCATCGGCTGGCGGCGTGGGTCGAACTGAGCCATCGTTCCCGTCGTTTTGCGACGCCATCCGGCGACAAGGCGGTCTTTAAGCAGGCATACTCAAATCAGGCTCGCCCGTGAACAGCGTCCAGGGCGAAGGGAAGCCGTATAGCGAGCCTGTGTCAGTTTGGGAAGACAGAGGGTTACAAACTGTTAATAAGCTAGGCTGTTTGGTGCGAATTCGCACGAAAACACCCTGTTTGTCCCCTGTGATGGACGCGTCATCGCGTGCGGGCCGGTAGCTCTGGGCTCATAAATCCGCCGCCATCCTGTCGTCTGTCACTGCAACGGTTCGTCGAATTGGGCGTTGATCCGCGCGCATTAAGCTTGTGCTGACGCTTGGGGTGGCGAAGATCGTGCGAAACCAGTTCCAAAAGACGACACGTCCGCTTGACCGATAACTCATCAGAAACCGCCATTCCCGCGCCGCAGCCGCGTAAGCGCGCGCCAAAGCGTCGCGTGCGTCGCCTGTGGCTTGTTCTGCTTGGGATTCTGGTTGTCGCCGTCGTCCTGACCAGCGCCCTATATCTGAACCGGCGGGCGGCGGCCCGTGAGGTCCTGGTGGGATGGCTGGACCGGCGCGGCATCCAGGCCGATGTTGATGTGCAGCGATTGGAGCTGGACGGTTTCGTCGGGCGCATCCGCATCGGCGACCCGCGTGACCCCGACGTGGTCGTCGAGCGGGTTGAGGTCGATTACGCCATCGGCATGCCCTGGTCGAAGGCCGGGCTTGGCGTCACGCCCAGCCGCATTCGTCTGGTGCGGCCGGTCATGCGGGCCAGTTGGAAGGACGGAAAACTGTCGCTGGGATCGCTGGATCCGCTGATCGAGGAGTTCACCGGCGGGCCGCCCCGACCGGATTCGCGCGGGCCGCTGGTGATCGTGGAAGGCGGTCGCGGACGTCTGGATACCGAATACGGACCGGTGCAGGCTCTGATCGACGCCCGCGTCGATGACGGCAAGCTGATGCGGCTGAAAGGTCAGGCCACGGCCCAGGCGCTGAAGAGCGGCGACGTCGCAGCGCGTGACCTGAAGGCGGACGTCGACCTGACCACGACCGGCGACCGGGTCAAGCTGCTGATCGACGCCGGCGCGGCAGGCTTCAAGACCCAGGCGCTGAATGGCGAGACCGCGCATCTGCTGTTGAACGGCGATCTGCCCTATCCCGACATGAAGACGCGGCGCGGCGACGGGCGCGCTGTGATCGACGCCGTCCTGACCGGCGCCATGCTGGGCAATGCTGAGACGAGCGCGCGCGACGCCGCCCTGACCGCGCGGTTCGACGGCGCGGTGTCCGGCTGGATCGAAACCTTCCGCGCCGAGGGCGCAACGGCGCTGAGCCTGAAATCGTCGCGCATCGATGGTCCAAACCTGCAGGTCGTGGGCGCGGATGCCGTCGCTGACGGCGGGCGGCTGGCACTGTCGCAAGGCAAGGATTTCCGCTGGAGCCTGACGACCCCCCTGACCCTGAACGCGGCCTCTGGTCGTGCAGGCGAAGCCAAGGCGCAGGCCCTGGCGATCCGCTCTTCCGGTCTGACCATGGGCGGGCGCAACGCCACCTTTGAACTGACGGGGGCGGTGGGGACAACGGCGGGGGCCGTCGGCTTTGGCGATCTGTCGCTGAAGCGGGCGCGCAGCACCCTGAACCTGGATGTCGTCTATGACGGCGCGACGCGGATTTCGGCGGAAGGATCGGTGGCGTCCGACGACGGCGCCTGGCCGCTGTTCGGCCCTGAGGCGACGGACGAGGTCGCCGAACTGAAGGCGATGAAGCGCGCCCTGGGCGGTTTCGCCTTTAGTGCGCCGGCGCTGCGTTTCTCCACCGGGACAGGCGGCACGGATGTGGTTCTGGCTCGACCCGCGACCCTGAGCCCGCGCAACGGCGGGGTGTTGACCATCGCCCAGGCCGGACAGGCGGTCTATCAGGCCGAGCCGGGCCGTGCAGGCGGCGGCGCCTTGCAGGTCGATGCGACGCGCGGCGAAGGCTTGCCTGAGCTGGCCATCGCCGTTCCAGAATGGCGTCTGACCGACGCCGGGTTCGAGGCGCATCTGGATGGCCGCGCCAAACTGGACTTTGACCTGGCGCGCGGCATCGACGCCCAGACCAAGGGCGTGCTGGCCATGACGAACGGGCGGCTGACCTATGTCGCCGACGACTGCGTGGCCCTGACGGTCGAACGTCTGGCGATGGAGGAGAATGACGTCCGTGACATCGCAGGCAAGCTGTGCCCGGGCGCAGAGCCGCTGCTGACCTCCAAGGACGGGGTCTGGCATGTGGCGGCGGGCGTGCAGGATTTTGAGGCTCAGGCGCCGTTCCTGGCCATGCGCTTCTCCGGCGTCGGCGGGACGCTGGCCGTGGACGGGGCGTCATCGGGCGTCGGCCTGACCGCCAAGGTCGCCGAGGGGCGGGTGTCCGACACGACGGACCCGCAGCGGTTCACGCCTCTGGCCGCATCGGGCGAGGTTCAACTGGCCAATGAGCGCTGGTCGGGCGGCTTTGACCTGAAGGGCGCGGGCCAGGCGGCTTCGGCGCGGCTGGGCCGTCTGACCCTGGCGCACGACGGCCGCACCGGGGCGGGGGGCATTCAGATTTCGGCTCCCGACATCGTTTTCGCCGAACATGGTCTGCAGCCGGACATGCTGTCGCCGCTGGTCGAAGAATTCATCCAGTCGCCGGTCGTCGGCGCGATCGGCTTCGCGGGACGTTTCGACTGGACAAAGGGGGGCGAGCCCACCTCCAGCGGGCGCCTGACCGTGCCCGGCCTGGACTTCACCAGCCCTGCCGGTGCGGTGAAGGGGCTGAAGGGCGACATCGTCCTGACCAGCCTGACGCCTTTGATCACCGCCCCCGACCAGGAGCTGACCATTGAGGCGATGGAGATCGGCACCGATGTCACGGCGCTGAACCTGAAGTTCGACCTTGACGCCAATGGTCTGAATGTCGCGGGCGGTCAGGTGAACGCCGCGGGCGGCACGATCGCGCTGGAGCCGTTCGTCATTCCGCTGGACATCGAAAGGGGCTTCAACGGGGTGATCGTGCTGGACCGGGTCCAGTTGGGCGACGTGGTCGCCGACACCGGGTTTGACGACAAGGTGCTGCTGGATGCGGTGGTGTCGGGGCGGCTGCCCTTCACCTATGATCCCAAGAACGGGTTGAAGATCGTCGCCGGGTCGCTGGGCGCCGTCCAACCCGGCAAGCTGTCGATCAAGCGCGAGGTCCTGACCGACGTCAGCGCAGGCGGGGCAGGCGAAGACGTGCCCCCCAACATGGTCGAGGATCTGGCCTATCAGGCGATGGAGAACCTGTCGTTTGATCTGCTGACCGCCGATGTGAACAGCATGGACGGCGGGCGTGTCGCGGTCCTGTTCCATATCCGCGGCGACCATAATCCGCCCAAGCGCCAGGAACTGCGCCTGACCATTTCTGAACTGATCAGCCGCAAATTCCTCAATCGCACCCTGCCGCTGCCGTCGGGCACCAAGATCGACCTGACGCTGGACACCACCCTGAACGCCAATCAGCTGATTTCTGATCTGCTGCGGGTCAATCGCGCCCGCAACGGACAGCAGGATGAACCTCAATAATATCAAACCCCCATTCAGCGTGCGTTCACGCCGCGACATGTTATTAGACGCATCAACCTTGGCCGAACCGGAGCCTAAGCCATGATCAACAAGCGCCAACTGGCGGGCCTCGGACTGGGGGCGGTCGTCGTCGCCGTCTCGGCCTGCGCGCCGACCATCCGTCTGGAGGTTGCGCCGATCCAGATTTACGCCAAATTGGATGCTGATGTGCGCGTCCGACTGGATCAGGAACTGCAGCAGCTGCTGCAGTCGAACCCGAACCTCTTCTGACCGTCGCGCTTTTCTAGAAAGGACAGGCTGACATGACCTTCCGCAAATTCTTCGTCATCGGCGCGGCTGTGGCTGCGCTTGGTGTTGCTGGCGCCGCCGTCGCTCAGACCGGCGCTCAAAAGGCGCTGATCGACCAGGCCAAGGCCGCCGGCACCGTCGGCGAACAGGCTGACGGCTTCGTCGGCTTCCGCGTGCCGTCGTCGGACGCCGACCTGCGCTCCGCCGTGGACGCCACCAACGCCGGTCGTCGCGCCGCCTACGCCCGCAGCGCCGCCGACGCCGGCACCAGCGCCGACGTGGCGGGCGCCCGCATGTTCGAAAGCCAGCTTCTGCCCCGCATCTCGTCGGGCCAGTGGTACCGCAACGCCCAGGGCCAGTGGGTCCAGCGTTAAGACAAGCCTGAGGCGGATGATCTGATGAACCGTCGGGTCGTCCGCCTTCTCGCGTCTGTCGTGATCGCCGCCGTGATTGCGGCGGCCATGACCTGGGGCGTCGGCCTGGCCTGGACCGCCATCGGCGGCGGGACCATGTCCCTGCACGGCTGGATCGCCCTGACGCTGGGCATCGCCGGAACCGTGGCCCTGAGCTGGCTCTTGATGGGGCTGGCGTTCAAATCGGACCGCGAGGGCTGGGACGATCAGGTCGATAACCGGTTTGATCCCGGTCGTAAGGACCAGGACTGATCTCTGTCAGGCCGCCGCGCGTCGGTTGTTCAGCGCAGGCGCCAACAGCCCCTCGGTCAGGGCGCGCACGACCGGAACCGCCACCGCATCCCCCATCAACTTCAGCGCCGCGCTCTGGCTTTTCGGCAGCTGATAGTCGTCCGACACCCCCATCAGACGCGCCGCCTCGCGCCCCGTCAGGCGACGCAGGCGCACCTGCCCTTGGTCGCAGACCACCACATACTGCCGCGATGACCCGCCCGCAGGGGTGCGCAGACAGCCCGCCAGGCCGTCGAAGCGGATCTCCAGCCGTTGAACCTTCACGCCGTTCTCGGTGCGGACCCGGCGATAGGCGGCGCCGACACGGCGCTGGCCCGAGGCGAGGGCGGCGTCCAGACGCGCCCGGTGCAGCGGCGAAGCCAGGGCCAGTATGCTGTCCGCCTCCTCCAGCCAGTTCACCTCGGCGTCCGGCTCCAGCACGGCGGCGAGGTCCAAATTGCGATGCGGCGGCACGGGCAAGGACCACCATGCCCAAGCCTGGCGCACAGCCAGCGGCAAACGCTCATAGGCCGCGATCAGACGTGGCGAATGGAAGGGCGCGAGGGGGGCGGATGCGGCGGGCGCCTCGCCCTTGATGGCGACCACGAACAGGCGCGGCCTGGACTGCGGCAGCCACAGGGCCGCGTCCATCTCCAGCGCTCCGACTCGATAGCCCGCCTCGGCCATGGCTGTGCAGACGGCGGCGAAGTCGCGACCCTGACCCGAGGTCAGCAGCCCGATGACGTTCTCCAGCACGATGACGCTGGGCGCCCGGTTCTCGGTCTGCAAACCCTGCATCAGCCGCCAGAACCCCCAGAAGGCGCCCGATCGCCCGGCCTCCAGCCCGCCGCGCGCGCCCGCCAGACTGACGTCCTGACAGGGAGACGAGGCCCAGCACAGGTCAGGCCGACCCGGCAGGTCGCCGACATTCAACGCCCAGACGTCGCCGTGATGAAAGGGCGTATCGGCGTGATTGGCGCGGAAGGCGGCGGCCTTCATCCCATCCATGTCGTTGGCGAAGACGGTGTCGATGCCCGCCAGGCCGCGGCCCCAGCGCTGGCCCTGGCTCAGCCCCATGCCCGCCAGGCCGCCCCCGGCGAAAAACTCATAGGCGGACGGGCGAATCGACATGACGGACACCATACCGCAGGCCCCGGCCTTGACCGAGGCCGCCTTCATCCTCACTTGCGCCGGGAGTGAGGAAGTCTGTCATGCGTCGCAATCTTATCGCCCTGTCCGCTCTGGCCGCTGTCAGCCTGTCGCTGGGCGCCTGTTACGAGCGTGAGCAGAACAAGCCGCAGTCGGCGCCCGTGCCGGAGACGCAGGCGGTGCTGGGCGGGGTGGATCTGGCCAAACCGGTTCGCGCCGTCGGCACGGAACCCTTCTGGAGCGTGGACATCACGCGCGACGGCTTGACCTACACCCGCGTGGATCAGCCCACCCGCCGCGCGCCGAACCGGGGCGTGACGGTGCAGGGCACGGTGGCCACCTTCGCCACCTCGACCGACATCAAGGAAGCCCTGAACGTCACCCTGATCGCCACCGAATGTTCGGACGGCATGAGCGACCGGGTCTATCCGCTGACCGCGCGGGTGGAGATCGGCAACGACACCCTGACCGGCTGCGCGGCCTCGACCTCGGCCATCATGGGCGCGGGCGAAAGCGGTCCGGTGGTGGACCGTCCGGCGCGCTGAGCCGGGTTCACCACCAGCTGGCTTCACGCAGGGCGCGGGCGTAGCGGCGGCTGACCGGCGCGGACAGTCCGCCGACCAGCGTCAGGGTCGCGCGGCCGTCCCCGCGCTCGACCCCGCGTACAGCGTCCCGGGCCACCCACCAGCTGCGGTGCGTCTGGGCGCCCTCCAGCCCCTCCAGCTCTTCGACGGCGTCTGACAGCCGCATCAGGATCAGGTCCGAACCCCGGTCGGTGTGGATGCGCAGATAGTGGTCCTCAGCCTGAACGGCATGGATCTTCGCGCCCCTCAGCTTCAGAGGCAGGCGGTCGAGAAAGCGCGGCGGCTGCGGCGCGTCCGGCGGCGCGGCATGGGTCTGGGGCGGCTGGGCGCGGCCCAGGAACACGTTCACGGCGGTGACCACGACGGTGATCACCGCAACCGGACCCAGCAGATAGGGCAGGGCGGTCAGCGGATAGGGGGCATGGCCGAAAAAGGGTCCGGTCGCCGCCCAGATCAGCAGGCTGAGCGGCCCGGTGATGACGATGCTCAAACAGATCACGGCCAGCCAGGGGCGTTCGTCAGCGTCGACGAAACGTCCGACGACGATGCTGCAGGCGTGGCCCCACAGTCCGCCGGTGATCATGGCCGCCGTCCAGTAGAACAGCCGTTTCAGGAACGGCGCCTCACCCGTTTGGAATGCGCCTGTCGCGGTCATCAGGAAGGCGGCGATCAGGGCCACGACCACGCCGCGCAGAAGGATGGGATGGCGCTCTTGCAGGGCGGCTTTCATGGCGGCCTTGAGACCATGATTTTCGTTCTGGCGGAAGCGCGGTCATTGGCGAATGGCGCGCGGTCGTTGGCGAAGACACGGCTGTAAGGCGTCAGGCGCTGAGGCAGGGAGGTGGAAACGGAGATCCCTCATGTCCACAGTCCGCCGCTTCCTCGGTCCCGCCGTCGCCCTTTCCATCCTGACGCTTGCGCTGGTCGGCTATCTGCTGGCCGACGAAGGGCGTCTGGCGCGGATGGGCTTTCGACTTCACACGCCCGACTGGCGCCTGCTGCTTGAGGTGTCGCCGGTGATCCAGCTTCACATCGCGGCGGCCCTGACGGCCCTGGTCATCGGAACCGTGCTGCTGATCGGGGTGAAGGGGACGCGGCGGCACCGCATTCTGGGCTGGGGCTGGGTCACGGCCATGGCGACCACCGCCGTCAGCTCCCTGTTCATTCACAGCATCAATCCGGGTGGGTTTTCGCTGATCCATCTGCTCAGCGGCTGGACCGTCATCAGCCTGCCGATGGCCATCTACGCCGTTCGTCGCGGCAAGGTGCAGGCGCATCGTCGCGCCATGACCGGCATGTTCGTTGGCGGCCTGCTGGTGGCGGGCGCCCTGACCTTCCTGCCGGGGCGGCTGATGTGGGCGATCTTCTTCGGCTGAGGGCCCAGGTCAGGGCCGGGGCGACATCCCGACCACGGCCCGGAACCCGGCGGCGGCGAAGCGAACCATATAGTCGCCCGCCGTCTCAAGGTCGCCGGACCGGGCCTTGCCCCCCGACAAGCGGTCCAGACGCCCCGTCTCGCCCAACGTCAGGGTCAGGGCGCCCGACAGATTGTGATAGCCCCAGTACAGATCGACCTCGCTGGCCTCGGGCAGGGTGACCGCGATCAGTTCGATCAGCCTGTGGATGGCCGGGTCGAAATAGCGCGCCATGGTCTCGCCGCCGAAGGCCGGGTTGGCGTTGGTCTGGGCCACCAGGGCGGCATAGTGTTTCCACCCCGGACCGCCCTTCAGCGACCATTCGAACGGCGGGCGCAGGAAGGCCTCCAGCAGACCCTCCAGCGTCATGGCCGCGCCCGCCGTCTCGGCGTAGCGGTTGATGGCGGCGACACGGTCGTCGTTCCAGACCTCGGCACGGCGCAGGAAGACCGCGTCGAACAGTTCGCGCTTGGCCCCGAAATAATAGTGGACCAGGGCCGTATCCACGCCCGCCTCACGCGCCACCTCGCGGATTGTGACGCCATAGAAGCCGTGCTTCGAGAACAGGTCCTCGGCGGCGTCCAGGATCAGTTCGCGCGTCTCGCCCGCCGGATTGGCCTGCGACTTGGGCGGGCGGCCGCGCCGGGCTGCGGGCGCGCCGGGCGGCTTGCGGCGCGCGGCGGCGACAGCGCGCGACGGAATCGCAATGTCAGTCTTGCTCATATGTCCACGCTATGCGGCCACAGCCCCTGGTGCAACGGCGCCACTCTTTTCCCTCAGCTTGACCCTGCGGAACAGCGAAGGTTTGACAGCCAGAGGAAACCGCGCCACCAATCTGCGAAATCATTGAACGCTGAATAAAAGCGTCATTGGGTCGGAAACCAAAGAGAGTCATCATGAAGCATTGTGTGAAAGCCGCCCTTCTGGCGGGAACGGCCTTTGCCGCCATGTCGTCGGGCGCCTGGGCGCAGACGGCTGCCCCGCAAGCCGAAGCCACCGCCGTTGAAGACATCGTCGTCACTGCTCGCCGCACCTCGGAATCGGCCCAGCGCACGCCTTTGGCCCTGACCGCCTTCTCGGGCGAGACCCTGGCTCGCACGGGCGCCCAGCAGGTCACCGATCTGCAAGGCGCAGTGCCGAACCTGAACCTGGTTCAGGGGCGCGGCTCGTCCAACGCCACCAACATCTACATCCGCGGCGTGGGCCAGCCGGACGCGCTGCAGACCTTCGACCCTGCCGTCGGCGTCTATGTCGATGACGTCTATTACAGCCGCATCCGCGGCACCCAGTTCGACCTGCTGGATCTGGAGCGTGTCGAGGTCCTGCGCGGCCCGCAAGGCACCCTGTATGGCAAGAACACCATCGGCGGCGCGCTGAAACTGGTGTCGCGTCGTCCGGGCCAGGACTTCCGCGCCCGCGCCTCGGCCGCATACGGCGATTATGACATGATCGACGTCCAGGGCTCGGTCTCGGGTCCGATCACCGACACTCTGGCGCTGGGTCTGTCGGCCCTGCACTCCGAGCGCGGCGGCTATGTCACCGACCCGGCCACGGGCGCCGAATACAATGACAAGAACTCGACCGCCGTTCGCGCCAGCCTGGCCTGGGACCCGGCCTCGAACCTGCGCATCGACCTGAATGCCGACTACGCCAAGGACGATGCGGGCATGACCGTCGGTCAAGCCCAGAACACCCTGATCGACTTCTCGGGTAATGTGATCAAGGCCTTGCCTGCGGTCGCCCCGAAATATGACTTCAAGACCCGCGCCACGCCCGGCCTGCCCAACGAGACGCGTCTCGAAACCTGGGGCACGGCGCTGCGTATCGGTTGGGATCTGACCGAGCGTCTGTCGTTGAAGTCGATCACCTCTTATCGCCAGCTGAAAACCCACGACTATCTCGATTTTGACGCGACGGAGCTTCAGGTCGCCGACGCCTTGGTGGCCGTGGACCAGAACCAGACCAGCCAGGAACTGCAGCTGACCTATGGCGGCGAGCGCCTGACCGCTGTCGGCGGCCTGTACTGGCTGAAGGAGGACGTGACCTCGCATCAGGAAAGCTATAATGACGCCCTGCTGGGGTCGGCCTTCCTGAACTCTGGCTTCCTGCGCACCATCGACGACACCCTGACGACCACGTCCAAGGCGGTGTACGGCAACGTCAGCTACGCCGTGACCGACGCCCTACGTCTGTCGGCCGGCGTCCGCTATTCGGAGGAAGAGAAGGACTATTGGCGCACGACCTCGGCCTTCTACAACAAGTTGCCTGCCTTCAACTCGACCTATGTGTTCGCCCCGCCGGTCGGCAAATGGGATGACACCTCGATCATGCTGTCGGCGGATTATCAGCTGAGCGCCGACGCCATGGTCTATGCGCGCTATTCTCAGGGCTTCAAGTCGGGCGGCTTCAATGGCCGCGCCAACTCGCCGACCGAAGCGACCAAATATGATCCGGAGACCGCCGACACCTTCGAGGTCGGCGCCAAGACGACCTATCTGGATAATCGCCTGCGCCTGAACCTGGCGGCCTTCCTGACCAAGTACAAGGACTTCCAGGCGCGCGTTTCGGGCCTCGACACCGATCCGATCACCGGCCTGCCCGCCCCGGTTCTGTCGGTCATCAACGCCGGTTCGCTGGACATCCTCGGCTTCGAGATCGAAGGCGTCGCCGTGCCGGTTCGCGGCCTGACGCTGGACACCCAGATCGGCTTCCTCGACGCCGACTACAAGGAGTTCAACGACGCCCGCTTCACCAGCTTCGGCGGCAGCCGCGCCTTCCAGGACCCGGCCTTCTCGCCGCGCTGGACGATGCGGTTCGGCGGCCAGTACGAATATGCTTTGGCGGGCGGCTCCAACCTGACGTTCGGCGCTGCGGCCAAGTATCGCTCCCGCATGGCGCTGGCGGTGGACAACACCCTGGTCAACAGTGCGACCGAGCTGCCGGGCATGTATCAGGAAGAATACTGGCTGTATGACGCCCGCGTGGTGTGGAACGACCCGTCGAACCGTTACTCGGTCGGTCTCTATGGTCAGAACCTGTCTGACGAGGTTTACAAGACCGATGCTCAGGAATTCTCGTCCATCGGCAACATCCGCACCGCCTATTACGGCGCGCCGCGGACCTGGATGGTCAAGTTCACCGCGCGTTACTGATTTGGCGCGCGCCTGAATACGGCATTCGTGGGACGGTGATCGAGAGGTCGCCGTCCCATTTGCTTTTCAAGCCACAGGCTTACGGCTAGGCCTATCGTTGACAATAAAAATGTACCGGGGAGTTTCGATGACCACTGAGGCCCAAACTGCGGAGGCGGAGCCAGGGCATCGGCCCGCCTATCGCTTCTATGTGCTGGCGGTGCTGGTGCTGATCTACATGCTGAACTTCCTGGATCGGCAGATCATCGGCATTCTGGCCGCGCCGCTGAAGGCCGAGTTCGGTCTGACGGACAGCCAGTTCGGCCTGTTGGGCGGCATCGCCTTCGCCTCGGTCTATTCGACCCTGGCCATTCCCCTGGCCTGGCTGGCGGACCGTTACAGCCGCGTCTGGATCATGACCGGGGCGCTGGCCGTCTGGTCGGGCTTCACCGCCCTGTGCGGCATGGCCGGATCGTTCACCCAGCTGTTCCTGTGCCGGATGGGCGTGGGCGTGGGCGAGGCGGGCGGCGTGGCGCCGGCTTATTCGCTGATCTCCGACTATTTCCCGCCGCATCAGCGCGCGCGGGCCCTGGCCGTCTTCGCCTTCGGCATTCCGCTGGGCATGGCGGCGGGCACGCTTGTCGGGGGGCTTCTGGCGGCGACCTATGGCTGGCGCACGGCCTTCATCGTCGTCGGTCTGCTGGGGCTTCTGGTGGCGCCTCTGCTGCGTCTGACGGTGCGTGATCCCAAGCGGGGCGGAACCGATGCGGTCAAGACCCAGGCCCAGGTCGAAGCCCTGGCCGCGGCGCCTGCCGGTTCGGACAAGGCGGGCAAGGTCGCCGCCCAGATCATGCTGGGCATCGGCGCCAGCGCCCTGATCCTGGCGGCCCTGGTCCAGTTCGCGGGCCTGAAGCTGGGTAATCCGCTGCTGTTCGTCTTTGGCGGCCTGCTGGCGGTGGTCATCGGGATTTCGCTGATGGTGGCGCGCCGGACGGCCTCGGTGGTCATTCCCAAGCGCAGCTTCTGGCTGCTGGCCCTGGGCGCGGCCTCTTCGTCGGTCTGCGGCTACGGCGTGGCGGGCTGGCTGCCGCTATTCTTCATGCGCAGCTTCAACCTGACCCTGGCCCAGACCAGCTGGTATTATTCCGGCATCGCCCTGATCGGCGGCATCCTGGGCATCTGGATGGGCGGCGCCATCGCCGACAAGCTGTCCAAGCGCGGCAAGGGCGCCTATCCGCTGGTTCCCGCCATCGCCTTCCTGATCTCGGCGCCGTGCTTCATCCTGGCGATGAACTCGCCCTGGTTGATCGGCCTGGTCCTGCCGGGCGGCGGAAGCCATTCGCAGCAGCTGATCCTGGCCTTCCTGATCTTTCTGCTGCCGACGGGTCTGAACCTGGCCTGGCTGGGTCCGGTGTCGGCGGCGGTGCAGCATCTGGTGCCGTCGGCCATGCGCTCGACCGCCTCGGCCCTGTTCCTGCTGATCAACAACTTGCTGGGGATCGCGGTCGGCTTCTTCTACTTCGGCTGGATGAGCGATCTGCTGGCCCCGCGCTTCGGCGACGAGAGCCTGCGCTGGGCGATCTACACCGGCATGGGCTTCTATGTGCTGGCCGCCGTGCTGCTGTTCGGCGCCTCGCGCACGCTCAAGCGCGACTGGGTCGACTGAGGCGCTGGAGCATGATCGTTTTAGTCGGGCCCGCTGCGCGGTTCCGACAGAAGCGTTAATCAGGCTCTAGACCAAAAGCATGGGCCCCGGCTGTTGCGCCTGCGAACAGCCGGGGCCTATAAGCCCCGCAACTTTCCCAGCAGCAGTTGCGGCGGTCCCTCATGAACATTCACGAATATCAGGCCAAGCAGGTCCTCAAAGGTTTCGGCGCACCCGTCGCCGAGGGCGTGCCCATCACTTCGGCGGATCAGGCGGAAGCCGCCGCCAAGCAACTGCCTGGCCCCCTCTATGTGGTGAAGTCGCAGATCCACGCCGGTGGCCGCGGCAAGGGCAAGTTCAAGGAACTGCCTGCTGACGCCAAGGGCGGCGTGCGCCTGGCCTTCTCGATCGAGGACGTGATCAAGAACGCCCAAGAGATGCTGGGCAACACCCTGGTCACCGCCCAGACGGGCGACGCCGGCAAGCAGGTCAACCGCCTCTACATCGAAGACGGCGCCGACATCGCCCGCGAACTGTATTGCTCGCTGCTGGTCGACCGTGAGTTCGGCCGCGTCTCCTTCGTCGTCTCGACCGAAGGCGGCATGGACATCGAAGCCGTCGCCCACGACACGCCCGAGAAGATCAAGTCGGTCGTCATCGACCCGGCCGCCGGCGTGACCGACGCTGACGTCGCCGCGATCAACGACGCCCTGGCCCTGACGGGCGAGGCCGCCGAAGACGGCAAGTCGCTGTTCCCCATCCTGTACAAGGCCTTCGTCGAGAAGGACATGTCGATGCTGGAGATCAACCCGCTGATCGTCATGGAGAACGGCCGCCTGCGCGTTCTGGACGCCAAGGTCAGCTTCGACGGCAACGCCCTGTTCCGCCACGAAGACATCAAGGAACTGCGCGACGAGACCGAGGAAGACGCCAAGGAAATCGAAGCGTCCAAGTGGGACCTGGCCTATGTCGCCCTGGACGGCAACATCGGCTGCATGGTCAACGGCGCGGGCCTGGCCATGGCGACGATGGACATCATCAAGCTGTACGGCAAAGAGCCGGCCAACTTCTGCGACGTCGGCGGCGGCGCCGGCAAGGAGAAGGTCGCAGCCGCCTTCAAGATCATCACCGCCGACCCCAAGGTCGAAGGCATCCTGGTCAACATCTTCGGCGGAATCATGAAGTGTGACGTCATCGCCGAAGGCGTGGTCGCCGCCGTGCAGGAAGTGGGCCTGAAGGTGCCGCTGGTCGTGCGTCTGGAAGGCACCAATGTCGAACTGGGCAAGAAGATCCTGAACGAGAGCGGACTGGCCATCACCGCCGCCGACGATCTGGACGACGCCGCCCAGAAGATCGTCGCGGCCATCGGCTGAGTTCGTTCGCTCACCGTCCCTGAAACGGGTCCGGTCGGAGACAGGCCTTGGCCAAGTTCGAAGTGGTCGCTCTGGCGTTGGCGCCGGAGCGGCACATCGCCACCTTCATCGCCCATTACCGGCGCAGAGGCGCGGATCGCATCCGCGTCTTCTTCGACGGCGAGACGGCCTTGGCGGGGGACTTCGAAGGGGCTGAGGTGATCGCCTGCGACGATGGTTTCTGGCGCGATCTGGGCGTTCGTCCCGACAGCGTCGAGAACCGTCAGCGCGCGGTCTATGACCTGGCCTACCGCACCGCGGACGCCGACTGGCTTCTGGTGGTCGATATCGACGAGTTCATTCTGGGCGAGGGCTCGCTCCCGGACCTGCTGGACACGATCGAACCCGGTCGCGAGAGCGTGATCTTCCCCACGGTCGAGGCGGTCTATGACACCCGTCATGACCTGTCCCAGGAGTATGGCGCGGCCTTTTTCCGCAAATCCTACGGAAAGCCGTTCAGCTCGATCCTGCCGCATCTCTTCTATCCGGGGTGCGGGGGCTTCTTCACCAAGGGGCTGCTCGGTCACGACATGGGCAAGCACGCGGTCAGGACGGGGCTGGAAGGGGTCGAGGTCGACATCCACGAATCCAAGCGGGGCGGCGTTCCGTTTCAGGCCGTGCAGACCAGAAGCCTGCTGCTCGCCCACTATGACGCCATCAGCCTGGATCAGTGGCGCGCCAAATGGGACCGACGGCTGGCGGTGCAGGACACCCTGGAGATGGGCCGCAAGCGAAGCCTGCAATCAACGATCTACAGCCGGGCGCGACGCCTGGGCGCCGAGGTTGAGCTGTTCCGGCGGATCTATGTCGTCGGCGGATTCCAGACCTTCGTACTTCGCAGCCTGAACCTGATTATTCCAAACAAAACCAACGATTTGACTGTCTAGAGAGAGCCTTACATGTCCATCCTAGTCAATAAAGACACCAAGATCATCGTCCAGGGCCTGACCGGCAAGACCGGCGGCTTCCACACCGAACAGGCGCTGGCCTACCACGGCACCCAGATGGTTGCGGGCGTTCACCCCACCAAGGGCGGCACGAACTGGACCGGCTCGCACGGCGAAACCCTGCCGATCTACGCCTCGGTCGCCGAAGCCAAGGACGCCACGGGCGCCGACGCCACCGTGATCTACGTCCCGCCTGCTGGCGCGGCCGCCGCGATCATCGAAGCCATCGACGCTGAAGTCCCCTTCATCACCTGCATCACCGAAGGCATCCCGGTGCTGGACATGGTCAACGTCAAGCGCCGCCTGGAAGGCTCCAAGTCGCGCCTCCTGGGCCCGAACTGCCCGGGCATCCTGACGCCGGACGAGTGCAAGATCGGCATCATGCCGGGCTCCATCTTCAAGAAGGGCAACGTCGGCATCGTGTCGCGCTCCGGCACCCTGACCTATGAAGCCGTGTTCCAGACCACCAACGAAGGCCTGGGCCAGACCACGGCTGTCGGCATCGGCGGCGACCCGGTCAAGGGCACCGAGTTCATCGACGTGCTGGAGATGTTCCTGGCCGACCCGGAAACCACCTCGATCATCATGATCGGTGAAATCGGCGGCGGCGCGGAAGAAGACGCCGCCCAGTTCCTGATCGACGAAGCCAAGAAGGGCCGCAAGAAGCCGATGGCCGGCTTCATCGCCGGACGCACCGCGCCCAAGGGCCGCACCATGGGCCACGCCGGCGCCGTGGTTTCGGGCGGCAAGGGCGATGCAGAGTCCAAGATCGCCGCCATGGAATCGGCTGGCATCAAGGTCTCGCCTTCGCCCGCACGTCTGGGCAAGACCCTGGTCGAAGTCCTCAAGGGCTGAATTAGGTTCAGCTTTCTCCTTTTCCGAGTGAGGGGAGAAGGCTGTAACAATCCGATCTGCGCATCAAATGTGCGGATGACGGCTCAGATTGGCGCCCCCGACTTTGGTCGGGGGCGTTTTTTTAACCCCTGCGACCAAATTCTCACCGAATTGCCCCCTTTCGGCCATGACCCATTAGGAAAGCGGGCCTATATGAATGGCGCGCCCCTCACGGAGATGTGTCCGGTCGGGTCCAGGGATTAGACGAGAACTATGGCGGACGATGCAGGTCGGCTGAATCAGGTCTTTGCCGAGACCTCTTTCCTCTACGGGGCCAATGCCGCCTACATTGAGGAACTCCACGAGAAGTGGGCCAATGATCCGGCCTCCGTCTCGGGCGAATGGAAGACCTTCTTCGACCAACTCCGTGACAACGCCGCCAGCGTGAAGGCCTCGGCCGACGCAGGCAACTGGGGACGCGGCGTCGCCACTGAACCGACCGAGGAAACCGGCGTCTTCGACGGCCGCTGGCCCGCACCCAAGCCCGATCCCAAGAAGCCGGGCGCAGCCGCGCTCGCCGCCGCCGCCAAGGCTGCGCCGGTCGAGGTTTCGGCCGACGTCATCCGCGCCGCCGCCCACGATTCCATTCGCGCCCTGATGTTGATCCGCGCCTATCGCGTGCGCGGCCACCTGCAGGCGCAGCTTGACCCGCTCGGCATCGAGCAGCCGGTCGAGAACCCTGAGCTGACGCCTGAATTCTACGGTTTCAACGGCGCCGATCTGGATCGCCCGATCTTCCTGGACGGCGTTCTGGGCCTGCAGACCGGCTCGATCCGTCAGGTGCTGGAGATCCTCAAGCGCACCTACTGCGGCACGATCGGCATCCAGTACATGCATATCGCCGAGCCGGAGGAGAAGGCCTGGCTTCAGCAGCGTTTCGAAGGCCCGGACAAGTTCGAGCAGAACGCCTTCACCAAGGAAGGCAAGCTGGCCATCCTGAACAAGCTGATCGAGGCCGAAGGCTTCGAACGCTTCCTGCACAAGCGTTTCCCCGGCACCAAGCGTTTCGGTCTGGACGGCGGCGAGGCCATGGTCCCGGCGCTGGAGCAGGTCATCAAGCGCGGCGGCAATCTGGGCGTCGATGAAGTCGTTCTGGGCATGGCCCACCGCGGCCGCCTGAACGTGCTCGCCGCCGTGATGGGCAAGCCCTACAAGGTCATCTTCCACGAGTTCCAGGGTGGTTCGGCCGTGCCGAGCGACATCGAAGGCTCGGGCGACGTGAAATACCACATGGGCGCCTCGTCGAACCGCGAGTTCGACGGCAACCACGTCCACCTGTCGCTGACCGCCAACCCGTCGCACCTTGAAATCGTCAACCCGGTCGTCCTGGGCAAGGCGCGCGCCAAACAGGCGTTCGACATCCGCGAAGCCAACGAAGGCGTGCCGGAAGGCCAGTGGGCGCTGGACCGCTCCAAGGTCGTGCCGCTGCTGATCCACGGCGACGCCGCGTTTGCCGGTCAGGGCGTCGTGGCCGAATGTTTCGCCCTGATGGGCCTGAAGGGCTACCGCACCGGCGGCACCCTGCATTTCGTCATCAACAACCAGATCGGCTTCACGACCAGCCCGCGGAACTCGCGCTCGTCGCCGTACCCGTCCGATGTGGCCCTGATGGTCCAGGCGCCGATCTTCCACGTCAACGGCGACGACCCCGAAGCCGTCGTCTTCGCCTCGAAGGTCGCCACCGAATACCGCCAGAAGTTCCACAAGGACGTGGTGGTGGACATGTTCTGCTACCGCCGCTTCGGCCACAACGAAGGCGACGATCCCACCTTCACCCAGCCGCTGATGTATTCGAAGATCCGCGCCCAGCCTTCGACGCGGGAGCTGTATTCGCAGCGTCTGGTCGAACAGGGCGTGGTGACCCAGGCCGATGTGGACGCCGAGGTCGCCCGCTTCGAAGCCTTCCTCGACGAGCAGTTCGAGGCCGGCAAGACCTGGTCCGCCGACAAGGCTGACTGGCTGGACGGCCAGTGGAAGGGCCTGCAGGCGCCCAAGGACGAAGCGCGCGGCGAGACCGCCGTTCCCCTGGCCAAGCTGCAGGATCTGGGGCATCGCCTGACCACGATCCCCAACAGCGTCGACATGCACAAGACGCTGAAGCGCGTCATCGACGGCCGCCGTGAAGCCATCACCTCGGGTGAGGGCCTGGACTGGGCCACGGCCGAAAGCCTGGCCTTCGCCTCGCTGGTCGATGAAGGCTTCCCGGTCCGTCTGTCGGGTCAGGATTCCGTGCGCGGCACCTTCTCGCAGCGTCACTCGGGCATCATCGATCAGACGACCGAAGAGCGGTACATGCCGCTGAACAACCTGCGCGAAGGCCAGGCGAACTTCGAAGTGATCGACTCGGCTCTGTCGGAAGAAGCGGTGCTGGGCTTTGAGTACGGCTATTCGCTGGCTGACCCCAACACCCTGGTCATGTGGGAAGCACAGTTCGGCGACTTCGTGAACGGCGCCCAGGTGGTGATCGACCAGTTCATCAGTTCGGGCGAACGCAAATGGCTGCGGATGAGCGGCCTGACCATGCTGCTGCCGCACGGCTATGAAGGCCAGGGACCGGAGCACTCCTCGGCCCGTCTGGAGCGCTTCCTGCAGCAGTGCGCGGAAGACAATATGCAGGTCGCCAACTGCACGACCCCGGCCAACTACTTCCACATCCTGCGTCGCCAGATGCACCGGTCGTTCCGCAAGCCGCTGATCCTGATGACGCCGAAGTCGCTGCTGCGTCACAAGAAGGCGGTCTCCAGCCTCAAGGATCTGGCCGAGGGTTCGTCCTTCCACCGCCTGCTGCGCGACGACGCGGAACTGCGTCCCGACGTCGCCGGCATCAAGATCAAGGCGGACAAGGACATCCGCCGCGTCATCCTGTGCTCGGGCAAGGTCTATTACGACCTGCTGGACGCGCGCGAGAAGAAGGCCAAGGACGGTCAGGCCGTGGACGACGTCTACATCCTGCGTCTGGAGCAGTTCTATCCGTGGCCGATCCAGTCGCTGCGCAAGGAACTGGCGCGCTTCCCCAACGCTGAGGTCGTGTGGTGCCAGGAAGAGCCCAAGAACATGGGCGGCTGGACCTTCGTCGATCCGTGGCTGGAACTGACCCTGGACAAGCTGGACGTCGCCTCCAAACGCGCCCGCTACGTCGGACGGCCCGGCTCCGCCTCCACGGCGGCCGGCCTGATGAGCCGACACCTGAAGGAACTCGAGACCTTCACCAACGAAGCCTTCGCCTGATACACCCTGTAAAAGACCGATCTAAAGACAAGCTGGACCTGACATGGCCGACATCCTGACCCCCGCACTCGGTGAATCCGTCTCCGAAGCCACCATCGCGAAATGGACCAAGAAGGTCGGTGATGCGGTCAAGAAGGACGAGGTTCTGGTCGAGCTTGAGACCGACAAGGTCTCGCTGGAAGTGGTGGCGCCCGCTGACGGCACCCTGAGCGACATCAAGGCCGCAGAGGGCGACACCGTCGTTCCCAACACGGTTCTGGGCGTGATCTCGGAGGGCGCTTCGGCGGCCCCGGCCAAGGCGGCTGCGGCGCCCAAGGCGGACGCCAAGGCGGCCCCGGCTGCCGCCGCGCCTGCCGCTGCCGCCGCCATCGACATCAACGTCCCGACCATGGGCGAAAGCGTCGCTGAAGGCTCGATCGGCAAGTGGGTCAAGAAGTCCGGCGATGCGGTCAAGAAGGACGAACTTCTGGTCGAGATCGAAACCGACAAGGTCGCGGTCGAGGTTTCGGCCCCGGCTGACGGCGTTCTGACCATCGACGCTGACGAAGGCGCGACGGTCACGCCTGGCCAGAAGATCGGCTCGGTTGCCGCTTCGGGCGCTGCATCGGGTGCGGGCTCGGCTCCTGCTGCCGCTGCTCCGGCGGCTGCGCCGGCCAACACCGGCTCGGCCCAAGTCTCTGGCCAGGTCTCGGGCGCCAAGAACGAAACCCTGTCGCCCGCCGTTCAGCGCGTGGTCGGCGAGAACAACCTGGACCCCAAGGCGATCGCCGCAACGGGGCCGAAGGGCAACATCACCAAGGCCGACGCCATCGCCGCCATCGGCCAGGCGGCTCCGGCTCCTGCCGCCGCTGCCGCCCCTGCCGCGCCGCGCGCCGACCAGCCGCGCGAAGAGCGGGTGAAGATGACGCGCCTGCGTCAGACCATCGCCCGCCGCCTGAAGGAATCCCAGAACACGGCCGCCCAGCTGACCACCTTCAACGAGGTGGACATGACCAACGTCATGGCCCTGCGCGCCCAGTACAAGGATGTCTTCGAGAAGCGCCACGGCGTGAAGCTGGGCTTCATGTCCTTCTTCACCAAGGCGGTCGTCGCGGCCCTGCACGAAATCCCTGCCGTCAACGCCGAGATCGACGGCGCCGACATCATCTACAAGAACCACTATGACATCGGCGTCGCCGTCGGCACCGACAAGGGCCTGGTGGTTCCGGTCCTGCGTGACGCCGACACCCTGTCGCTCGCGGGCATCGAAAAGGGCATCGGCGCCCTGGGCAAGGCCGCCCGTGACGGCGCCCTGACCATGGATCAGATGCAGGGCGGCACCTTCACCATCACCAACGGCGGCACCTATGGGTCGCTGATGTCGACGCCGATCCTGAATGCGCCGCAGTCGGGCATCCTGGGCATGCACAACATCGTGCAGCGTCCGATGGCCATCAACGGCGAGGTCAAGATCCGCCCGATGATGTACCTGGCCCTCAGCTACGATCACCGCATCGTCGACGGCAAGGAAGCCGTGACCTTCCTGGTCCGCGTCAAGGAACTGCTGGAAGATCCGCAGCGCGCGCTGCTGGATCTGTAAAACCTGAAAAGGCGGCGAGGCTCTCGCCGCCTTTTTTAATTGCGGCCCTCTGTGCTCAGGCGGCCAGGGCGGCGATGATCGACACGCCCCCGATGGCCAGGATCAGCACAACACCGATCCAGTGAACCGGTCGCAGGCGTCGCGGCAGACTGTTGCCCCAGAAGGCGCCCGTGACCGCCAGGATCAGGGCCAGTCCCCGTCCGACGGTGCGGGTGGTCGGGTCGGCGGCAGGCAGGTCGTCGTCATTCTGGTCATCGGCGAATTCACCCCGCGCCGCTCGGGCCAAGAGATCGCGCGCCGCCTCCACCTGATCTGACGGCGCCATCAGGCGCAGGCCCAGCGCCCGCTGCATCAGGGGATCGACCGTGATCTGAAAGCGTTCGGTCACATCCACGTCTATGCCGCGGTCGGCCAGAAAGGCCGCCGCCAGATCGGCTTCATAGACATCCTGAAAGCGTACGATCTCGGCCAGGGCCATGGGGTGCTCATGTGACGTGGGGTTTGCGCAGGACAGTATGCCGCCAGCCCCAGGCGCGCACCACAAAACAGACGGGCGCCTTGTGAAGTCTGCAACCGTGAACATCGATTAGTTACGCTGATATGCGTAAGCTCATATATCGTCGGTTGTGTCTTTAAGGTTTCGATTCGTCGCGGATCGTTCGTCTTTCGGATTTTGGCGGATTACAGCGCGCGCAAACGATGGCCATATTCCCGCCATGGAATGGGCGGCGCGCGCAATCGGGGTGTTCTATGTGGTCGGGGGGCTGCTGCTGTTGAGCCAGTCCTGGCTGAACTGGCGCCTGCAATGGGAGCTGTCGCGGGTCGTGCGGATCCGCCTTGCCGACCATGTCGAAGAACTGACCACCGCACTGGGCGGGGCGATGGTGCTGTTGTCGGGTCTGGCGCTGGCCTTGCTCAGCACCTGGGCCGTGGCGGCTTTTGTGGCGGGCTGGGTGATCCAGGCGATCTACCTGCTGTGGGCCAGCCGCGGCGCATGGAGCCGCAGCGCCTTCGTGGTGCGCTGCCGCCGCCAAAGCGTCCACGCCTTCGCCGGCTTCACCGCCGTCACCGCCCTGGTGTTGTGCCTGCCCCTGCTGGGCCTGCTGCGCTGATCAGCCGAACTCGGCTTCCAGGTCCGCCAGGCGCGCGGCCTGATCTTCGGCGATCAGGGCGTCCAGCATCGGATTGAGGTCGCCTTCCAGAATCTGCGGCAGGCTGTGCAGGGTCAGGCCGATCCGGTGATCGGTCACCCGCCCTTGAGGGAAGTTGTAGGTGCGGATGCGTTCAGACCGGTCGCCCGATCCCACCTGCGACTTGCGCGAATCCGCGCGGGCCAGGTCCTTGGCCTGGCGCTGCATGTCGTACAGGCGCACGCGCAGGTTCTTCATGGCCTTTTCGCGGTTCACGTGCTGGGATTTTTCCGAGCTGGTGGCCACGATCCCGGTGGGCAGGTGGGTGATGCGCACCGCCGAGTCCGTCTTGTTGACGTGCTGGCCGCCCGAGCCGGAGGCGCGGAAGGTGTCGATGCGGATATCCTTGTCCAGGATCTCGATCTCGACATCCTCGACTTCAGGCAGGACGGCGACGGTGGCGGCCGAGGTGTGGATGCGCCCGCCCGCCTCGGTCGTCGGCACGCGTTGCACGCGGTGGACGCCGCTCTCGAATTTCAACCGTCCGAACACGCCTTCGCCGGTGACGGTGGCGATGATTTCCTTATAGCCGCCCGCATCGCCTTCGGTCGCGGAATCCAGTTCGACCCGCCAGCCGCGCGTGGACGCGTAACGCGAATACATGCGGAACAGGTCGCCCGCGAACAGGGCCGCCTCGTCACCGCCGGTGCCGGCGCGCACTTCCAGCACGGCGGAGGCGTTTTCGTCAGCGTCGCGCGGCGCCAGCAACAGGGCCACCTCGCGCTCCAGCGCGGGCAGACTGTCGTTCAGGACCTGCAGTTCGTCCTGGGCCATCGCCGCCATTTCCGGATCGGCCGTCATGGCTTCCAGATCGGTCATCTCGGCGCGGGCGCGGGCCAGGCCCTGAACCGCATCGGCGACGGGTTTCAGTTCGGCGTGTTCTTTCGACAGACGCACGATCTCGGCCCCATCGGTCGCCGCGCCCATGCGCGCCTCGACTTCATGGAAGCGGTCGAGAACCTGATCGAGACGGGCCTGGGGCAGACGCAAGGCGGGGAAATCCTGAGGGAGAGGGAGGGCGTCCTTACCGCGTCAGGCCCCGTTTTGTCGATGCAACCGCAGCGCAAGGGGCGGCGCCGGGTTTGTGATCCCCGATAACGATGGCGTCAGACGCGGTTACAGATCGGGTTCCAGCCGTTAACAAATGCCCAAGCTTCAAATGAGGAGGACGGAAATGTTCGATCGCCCGCCCCAATCGACGCCCGGAACCGCCATTCCGACTGATGACGCCGCCGCCAGCGTGGAACGCCTGTGCCGCCAGTACGACAGCCGCCTGAACGAGAATGACGGCGTATTGTCGCCCGAGGATGAGCGCGAACTGAAGGCCATGGCCGCCATCTATGATCTGGATACGGATCGTTCGCCCGCCGAGGTCTGGCGGGATCTGCGCGCCGTCGTCACCCGCCAAGCCCCACTCCCCAACGAGGATACGCCATTGACTGCATCGACCGCGCCCCTGACCCTGCTGGTTGTCGAAGACGACGCCGATTCAGCCGCCGCCCTGACCGAACTGCTGACTGAGGCGGGCCACAGCGTTGTCGGCCCCTTCCACAGCGCTGCAGCCGCCGAGGCGGCGGCGGCCCTGCACCACATCGACGCCGCCCTGTTGGACATCAACCTGTCGGACGACCGCACGGGGATTGAACTGGCGCGGTCATTGACCGACCGTTGGAAGGTGCGGGTCGTCTTCATCTCCGGCGACGTGACCGCTGCGGCCCAGCACGCCGATCTGGCCGAGGCCCTGGTGCTGAAACCCTATACCGGGCCTCAGATCCTTGAGGTCGTGGCGCGGTTGGGCGAACGCCTGGACGCCTGACGCACGCCTGACTTGCGTTGCAGCGGCGGGCGGGCGATCACAGCCTATGCTGTCGAACCGCTCCCGCTATGCGCTGCGTGCGATGATCCATCTGGCGGGTCTGCCCGGCGGCGGGCCTGCGACCATAGCCGACATCGCCGAGGCCTCGGCGGCGCCGCGCAAGTTTCTTGAGGCCATACTTCTGGATTTGCGCCGCCAGCACCTGCTGGCGTCCAAACGGGGGCGGACCGGCGGCTACGCCCTGGCCCGTCCTGCGGAGGCGATCAGTTTCGCCGATGTGATCCGTGCATTGGAGGGGCCGCTGGCCCTGGCGCCCTGCGCCTCGCGCACCGCCTATGGGCCGTGCGAGACCTGTCCCGATGTCGAGACCTGCCCCCTGCGCCCTGTGCTGAGCGACGGCCGCGACGCCCTGGCGTCCGTATTCGAGGGGCGAACCCTGGCTCAGGCCGTGGCGAGCGCCTGAACGGACCGGCGGAACGGCGAAACGGCTTTCGCCATCCCGCCGTCCCTCTTCAGATCACCGCGCGCGTTCGCGGAAGCGGCGCAGGAACTCTTTGATGTTTTCCTGGATCGATTTCTCGTTGGCGATCTTCAGTCGTTCGGTGGCGATAAGCGCATCGCCCATTGAAGCCGTGCCTGTCGCCCCTACTGTCTCGTCAAACAGGGTGCGGCCGCCGCCTTCGACGCTGTAGCGAACCTGACTGGTCACCGACAGATCCAGACCCGCGAAAGGCTGTTTCAACTCGATCAAGGAGGCGGTCACGATCAGCGGGCGGCCTTCGGTTCCCATATATCCGGCGGCGGCAAGCGAGGCTTCCAGGGCTGTCTTGAAGGCGACGTTCGAAACCTGGGCCGTCCAGAGCGGATTTGTTTCCTTGCCGCCTGAAACATTGACCGTGGTTATGGACCTGTAGCCCACATCTCCCGATGAGGCCGTCAAACCAGGCGTGGCGGGTACAGTCATCAAGGCCGGGTTGGAGGGGGTCGCGCATGCCGCCAGGCCCATGAGCCCTGCAATTGCGACGGCGGTTGTCACGGATCGGATCATCATGGCTTGGCTCCCGGATTGGCGGCGGGCGCTGCGACGACAGGCGCGACGTTCTGGTTTGCGGCCTGCTGGCTCGGGGTTTGCAGCGTTACGAGCAGCGGATTGGGCTTAAGATCATTCATGGCGCCGGACGTGGCGTCCACGGCGCCGCCGATCAGGCCGCCGACCAGTATGTTGCCCGCCATCGCGGTTCCACCCGCGCCTGAAACGCTGCTGGTGACCTCGACGGTCTGGGTGACATAACCGTCCAGGGCCACTGTGACGCGGAACGGGTCCTTGCGTGGCATGCGGAAGGTGCAGGGCGTGCTGACGCATTCGAAGCCGTTGGAGGTGCTTACCCGTGCGCCTGGCGGCGTGCTTTCGACAGTGAATTGCTGTGTTGTGCCACGTGTGATCGTGGCGCAGGCAGGCAGAGACAGCGCCAAGCCTGCAAGCATGAGCGCACGCACGCCAAAGCGCACGTTGATGGTGGAAATCATTGACCCCTCAGTCGATAGGAGCACGTCGAGTCGACGGCTCTAATCGTTGCAGTTGCATTTGCTGCAACCTTCGTCAATCGCGAACCGACGCTATTTCGCGCAGCATGGACGCCGCGCATCATCGAAGGGTGAACGACGGCTGGGTGGGCGCTTTAAGCCGCTATTCTGCTGGCTCCAGCGCCGGTGGTGCGGCTTCCAGCGCAGCTCGGGCCGCGTTCAGCTCTGCAGCCTTTTCTTCGACCAGTTCGACGATGTGGTCGATCATGCCGTCGTTGGCCTGTTTGTGGGCGATCTTGCCGTTCAGGTAGATCATGCCCGCGCCCTTGCCGCCGCCGGTGAAGCCGATGTCGGTATAGAGGGCCTCGCCCGGGCCGTTCACGACGCAGCCGATCACAGACAGGCTCATGGGCGTGGAGATATGGGCCAGTTTCTCTTCCAGCAGAGCGACCGTCTCGATGACGTTGAAGCCCTGACGCGCGCAGGACGGGCAGGCGATGATGTTGACGCCGCGGTGACGCAGACCCAGCGACTTCAGAATGTCGAACCCGACCTTGATCTCTTCGACCGGATCGGCGGCCAGGGACACGCGGATGGTGTCGCCGATGCCCGCCCACAGCATGGAGCCCATGCCGATGGCCGACTTGATCGTGCCGGTGCGCAGCGGCCCGGCCTCGGTCACGCCCAGGTGCAGGGGGCAGTCTATGGCGTCGGCCAGTTGCTGATAGGCGGCGACGGTCAGGAAGGGGTCTGACGCCTTTACCGAAATCTTGAACTCGTGGAAGTCGTGGTCCTGCAGGATGCGGGCGTGGTTCAGCGCGCTCTCGACCATGGCGTCGGGGCAGGGCTCGCCGTATTTCTCCAGCAGTTCCTTTTCCAGCGATCCGGCGTTGACGCCGATCCGCATGGAGCAGCCGTGATCCTTGGCGGCCTGGATGACTTCGCGCACGCGGTCGGGGCTGCCGATGTTGCCGGGGTTGATCCGCAGGCAGGCCGCGCCCGCCTGGGCCGCCTCGATGCCGCGTTTGTAGTGGAAATGGATGTCGGCGACCAAGGGCACCTTGGCCTCGCGCGCGATGATCTTGAACGCCTCGGTCGATTCCACGTCGGGGCACGACACGCGCACGATGTCGGCGCCCGCCTCTTCCAGTTGGCGGATCTGGTCGATGGTCGCCGCCGCGTCGGCCGTCGGCGTATTGGTCATCGACTGGACGCTGATCGGGGCGTCGCCGCCCACCAGGACGGAGCCGACGCGAATCTGGCGGCTCTTGCGGCGCTCGATGTGGCGCCAGGGTCGGACGTGCGTGTGGTCGCTCATGATGGCCCTCATATAGGCCGTTGATGACGGCGGGACCACGGCCCTCGCATCACTTCGTTGATCAGGGCTGCGGGGTGTAGGGGCGGGGGCCGGATGTCACGGTGACAGGGCGCGGCGCGGCGGCCTGGGGGCGCGCGGGCGCAGAGGCTTCGCGGTTGGCCTGACCGGCGCGCGCGTTCAGTTGCGCCAGGGATGTCTGCAGCGCAGGCAGGGCCCCGCCCAACTCGCCATTCAGATAGACGTCGAAGGCCGTCGGGTCCGACACGTCGATGGTCGCCGACACGCCCAGCGGCGCGCGCCAGGCTTCGCCCGCCGCCATTTGCCGCGCGAACAGCACGCGGTCGCTGCCCATCCGCACGACGAAGGCGCCGGGCTTCTTGGCCTGGATCACGACCTGAGAGGCGTTGGCCGGGGCGCCATAGACGGCGCCGCGCGGGTTGAAGGCCTTCTGCACCGTCGCCGCTGGCGCAGGGGCGGCGTCGCCTGATGCGGGATCGTTCGGATCGACGCCGGTCAACTCCGCCTCCAGCCCGCGCGTGATGTAGGGAGCGGGCGTGGTCTGATCCTGGGGCGCCGCGCGCGGGGCGCCCAGGTCCATCTCGTGGGCGGAGGCTGCGCCCTGGGCCCAGGTGTTGGGCAGGGTGGCGATGTCTGACGGATGCGGCGCCTGGACCCGGCTGATGCGCTGGAACACGTTCCAGCCGACGATGGCCACGGCGGCGATGATGACGCCGGCCATGATGCGCGGCGTATTGCGTTTGACGTCCTCGAAGGCGATGCCCACCGGCGCCTTCAGCGGCACGGAGGTGTCGGGGCTTTCGCGTTTGAACCGTTCGACGGCCAGTTGTTCGTCCAGGCCCAGCGCCCCGGCGTAGGCGCGCACATAGCCGACCGCGAAAACGCGCGAGGGCAGGGAGGACCAGTCGTTCTGCTCCAACGCCGTCAGAAAACGCGCATTGACCTTGGTCTCGGCGGCCAGGATCGCCAGTGTCTTGCCGGACTGGGCGCGGGCGTGACGCAGGGCCAGACCCAGGCTCGCCGCCTCGTCGATGGAGTGGTCAGGATGGTGGGCGGCGTGGTCGGGCGCGTCGACGGTGGCCCCCTTATCCCGCGCCATGACGTCCGCCTCCAAAATCGGCCCCGTATTCAGAACGGTTTCGCGCGCCGTACTCAAAAGGTCCCACCGGATAAGATGTCATGAAAACGGGCCGCGCCTCTGGCGACTGCGCCTGAATTGCCCTTTTGTGGATAAACTAATCCGGTCTCGCCAGCAACGCGGTTCCCGTCAAACGCGTGTCAGACCGCGATGTTCAGCTTGCGGGCCAGGGACTGAAGTTCGTTGCGCACCGAGCCGGTCGACAGGTTCAGCAGATTGGCCATGCCCCGCTTCGCCGCCTTCAGGTCGGCCGACAGGATCATGCGCTTGACCGGACCCACGCCGCCCGCCGGGGCCGACAAGCGTGTGAAGCCCAGGGTGATCAGGGCGAAGGCCTCCAAGGGCCGTCCCGCCAGTTCGCCGCAGATCGAAACCGGCGTGCCGGTGTCGGCGCAGGCCTTCTGGATGGTCTGCAGCGCCCGCAGCGCAGGCGGCGACAGCGGGTCGTAGCGGTCCGACACCAGCGGATTGGTGCGGTCGGCGGCGTACATATACTGGAACAGGTCGTTGGTGCCGATCGACACGAAGTCGGTCAGAGGCAGCAGGGCGTCCAGGTGCCAAAGCAGCGACGGGCATTCGATCATGGCCCCGACCCGCAGCAGGGCCGGCAGGGGGCGGCCCCGGCGCTTGGCCCATTCGCACTCGATGTCGACCAGTTCGCGCGCCGCCCGGAACTCGTCCACGGTGGCGATCATCGGGAACATGACGCGCAGTTCTCGCCCCGCGCCCGCCGTCAGCAGGGCGCGCAACTGCATCCGCAACAGCGAAGGCCGGTCCAGACCCAGACGGATGGCGCGACGACCCAGGGCCGGGTTCTCCTCACGCTCGGATTCCAGATAGGGCAGCACTTTGTCGCCGCCGATGTCCAGGGTGCGGAAGGTCACCGGCTTGTCGCCCGCCGCGTCCAGCACCAGCTTGTACAGCGCCGTCTGGGCGTCCAGACGCGGCAGTTCGTCGGACACCATGAACTGGAACTCGGTGCGGAACAGGCCGATGCCCTCGGCGCCCGTCTCGACCATATTCTCCAGATCGACGGCCAGACCGGCGTTGGTCAGGACCGTGATGCGTTGGCCGTCCAGCGTCACCGCCGGAACATCGCGCAACTGGGCGAACTCGGCCTGACGCTGCTCGCGCACGGCCATGCGCGACTGCACAGCCTCCAGCATGTCGGGGCGGGGGCGCAGATAGGCCTCGCCCGTCTCGCCGTCGGCGATGACCATGTCGCCTTCAGACAGGCGGTCGCGCAATCCCTGCAGACGCCCGACGCAGGGGATCTGCAGCGCGCGGGCCACGATGGCGGCGTGGCTGGCGGCCGAGCCTTCCTCCAGCAACAGGCCCTTCAGCTTGTCGCGCGGATATTCCAGCAGGTCGGCGGGCCCCAGGTTCCGGGCCACCAGAATGGCGTCGTCGGGCAGTTCGCGCTCGCCCGGCTTGTCCCCCGCCAGCACGCGCAGCAGGCGGTTGGCCAGGTCTTCGAAATCGTGCAGCCGCTCGCGGATATAGGGGTCGCGCGCCTGGGCGAAGCGGGCGCGGTGTTCGTTCCTGACGCGATCGACCGAGGCCTCGGCGGTGAGGCCGTTTCGCACGGCCTCTTCCAGCGAGCGGTTCCAGCCCCGGTCGTCGGCGAACATTCGATAGGTTTCCAACACCTCGAACGAGGGACCGGCCAGGCCCTGGCCCTTGTCCAGCATGGCGTCGAGCCCGGTCTTCAACGAGGCCAGCGCCAGCTTCAGCCGCGCCTCCTCCAGGGCTGTGTCGTCGCTGAGCAGTTGCTCGGGCGCCAGGGGGGCCTCGTGCAGCACCACCTGACCAAAGGCCAGGCCGTCGGCGAACTTCTGGCCCTTCAGCCGCTCGGGCCGGTGGGGCGCCAGTTCGACGTCGCGCAGTTCGTCTTGATCCAGCAGTTCGCCGGAGGCCACCGTCTCGGACAGGACCATGGCGATGGTCTGGATGTCCTCGACCTCTTCCTCGTCATAGCGACGCTCGGTGCGGTTCTGGACGACCAGAACCCCGATGGCCCGCCCGCCCCGCAACAGGGGCGCGCCGAGGAAGGCGTGATAGGGGTCTTCGCCTGTTTCCGGGCGGTAGGAGAATGACGGGTGGGCCGGCGCGTCCGACAGGCTGATCGGCTGGGCCATGCGAGCCACTTCGCCCACCAGACCCTCGCCGGGGCGCAGCCGGGTGTTGTGAACGGCTTCGGGGTTCAGACCCTCGGTGGCGAACAACTCCAGTTCGCCAGAGGCGCGGCGCAGATAGATGGAACAGACTTCGGCGACCATCGAGCGGGCGATGATCTGCACCACCATGTTCAGGCGATCCTGAGCCGGCGTGGCGCCCGCACCGGCCCCGCCCAGAGCCTCACGGATCTGGCGCAGGAGGATGCGAGGTCCCCTGGTCATTACGCCGCCTACCGGCATCGTCGCTCCCGCGCTTCGGCGCCGAAGCGCCCGCTGTCCGTCATATCACAGCGCGCCGATGTTGCGGCGCGCCTCCCATCTAGACGCCGCAGCGTCCGCCCGAACCTAGAGCCTGATCCGCAGAGATGGAATCGCTGCGCGATTCCGTCGATGCGGTGAATCAGGCTCCAGATTTATGCGAGAGCATGATTCACGCTTCTGTCGGAACCGCGAAGCGGCTCCGTCAAAAACGATCATGCTCTAGACCGCGTCCAGACCGTAGGCCGAATGTAGGGCGCGCACGGCCAATTCGGCATAGGCGGCGTCGATCAAAACGCTGATTTTGATTTCTGAGGTCGAAATCGCTTGGAATTTCACGCCCTTGTCGGCCAGCGCCTGGAACATCAGCTGGGCGACGCCTGCGTGGCTGCGCATGCCGACGCCGACGACGGACACCTTGGCCACGTCTTCATCGACGCGGATTTCCTCGAAGCTGAGCTGCTCCTTGGCGGCGGTCATCAGTTCGGCGGCGCGCACGGCGTCGCGGCGGCCGGTCGTGAAGGTCAGGTTGACCGTGCCCGCAGTGCGGGCCTGGCTCTGGACGATCATGTCGACATTGACGTTGGCCTCGGCCAGACGGGTGAAGACGTCGGCGGGCGCGTCCACACGGTCGGCCAGACCCAGCAGGGTGATGCGGGCTTCGTCACGGCTCATGGTCACACCGGACACGATGCGTTTCTCCAAGATCTCCTCCTCGTCGCAGATCAGGGTTCCGCCCTTGTCGGGCATGACGCCATTGGCGTCGGGTTCAATAAAGCTGGACAGCACGCGCACCGGCACCTGCTTGGCCATGGCCAGTTCGACCGAGCGGGTCTGCAGCACCTTGGCGCCCAGGGACGCCATCTCCAGCATCTCCTCGTAGGAGACCTTGTTCAGGCGCCGCGCGCGGCTTTCGATGCGCGGGTCGGTCGTATAGACGCCGTCCACGTCGGTGTAGATGTCGCAGGGCGCGCCGATGGCGGCGGCGACGGCGACGGCCGAGGTGTCGGAGCCGCCCCGGCCCAGGGTGGTGATCTTGCCGTCGGTCGTGACGCCCTGGAAGCCGGGGACGATGGCGATCTCGCCGGAATCGACGGCGGCGGCCAGCTTCTCGCCGGGAATGTCGACGATGCGGGCGCGGGCGTGGGCGTCGTCGGTGATGATCGGCACCTGCCAGCCCATCCACGAACGCGCGTTCAGTCCCATGTTGCGAAGGGTGATGGCCAGCAGGCCGGACGTGACCTGTTCGCCCGAGGCGACCACCACGTCATATTCGTCGTCGCTCAGCGGCAGGCCGGCGGCGGCAGGGCCTGCGCCGTCGGTCCAGGCGACCAGTTCATTGGTCTTGCCCGCCATGGCCGAGACGACCACGGCGACCTTCTTGCCCGAAGCGGCTTCGGCAGCGATGATCCGGGCGGCGCGACGGATGCGCTCCAGGTCGCCCATCGAGGTGCCGCCGAATTTCATCACCAACCGTTTGGTCTCGCCGCCCGCTGCGACAGGCTGCGTTGTCTCTGGTCGTGAAGAATTAGGCCGCGTCATCGTGGCGATCCGCCCCCTGCTTGCGTGAGAAGCCGCGAAGGTCCATCCCTCGCGTCATGACCGCTTCTAACGGCGCCGCCCCGTCTCGCCTACCCCGTGAAGGGCATGGTTTTTCGCAAAATTCGCCGGAAGGCGCGTTTGGCGCATCGATTGACCCTGCCGACGTCGCTCGGTTCTCGGCCCAGGCGGCCGAATGGTGGGACGCGCATGGCCCCTTCGCCCCGCTGCACCGGTTCAATCCGGCGCGTCTGAAACTGATCCGCGAGCAGCTTTGCGCGCGTCTGGGCCGCGATCCGAAGGCGCGCAGCCCCTTCGAGGGGCTGACCCTGCTCGACGTCGGCTGCGGCGGCGGCCTGATCGCCGAGCCGATGCGGCGCATGGGCTTCACCGTCATGGCGGTGGACGCCTCGTCCGAGAATATCGGCACCGCCCGCGCCCACGCCGACATGGTCGGGCTGGACATCGCCTACCGCGCCGCCACCGTCGAACAGATCGAGGCCGAGGGCGTCGGTCCCTTCGACGTGGTGCTGACGATGGAGGTGATCGAACACGTCGCCGACCCAGAGGCCTTCGTTCGCGCCTGTTCGCGGCTGGTGAAGCCGGACGGCGTCATGATGGTGGCCACCCTGAACCGCACCCTTAAGTCGCTGGCCCTGGGCAAGATCGCCGCCGAATACATCCTGCGCTGGGTGCCTGCCGGAACCCACGATTGGCGCCAGTTCCTCAAGCCTGACGAAATCCGCCAGATGCTGTCGCAGGAGCCTGTAACGGTCGAAGGCCCGTACGGCCTCAACTACGACCCGCTGAACGACCGCTGGAGCCAGGCCGACGACGCGGGCATCAACTATATGATGGTGGTCACGCCCGGATCATGACCGGCGTTGTCGTCACCGGCGGGCCGGGGTCGGGCAAGACGACCTTGATCGAGGCGCTTGCTGCTGCCGGACATCATGTCCAGTCGGAAGCCGGGCGGGCCGTCATACGCCGCCAGACGGTCATCGACGGGCAGGCGCTGCCCTGGCGCGACCGGACCCTGTTTGCGGAACTGATGCTGGACCACGATCTTGAGGCGCACGGGGCGTCAGCTTCCTCGCCTGAGGTCGTGTTCCATGACCGGGGCCTGCCTGATGTGGTGGGCTATCTGGAATTGTGCGGTTTGCCGCCGCCGCATCATCTGCTGACAGCGGCGCGAGAGTTCAGGTATGCGCGACGCGTCTTCATCGCGCCGGTCTGGCCCGAGATATTCGGCCAAGACGCGGAACGTCGTCAGGATCTGGATGAGGCGCGCCGCACCCATGACGTCATGCGCGCAGTCTATCCCCGTTTTGGCTATGAGTTGATCGAGTTGCCCCAGGTCTCGGTTGAGGCCCGGGTCGCCTTCATCCTGGAGCAGGTCAGGCCAGAGGTCTGACCATATAGCGGGCGTCGTCGCCGTAGCTGGCCAGTTTCTCGGCCATGCCCTCGGCCTCGACCGGTTCGAAGCCGTGGCGGCTCCAGAAACGGGCGGCGTCGTTGACCGCGACCAGGGCGATGGCGGGCCAGCCGTCCTCGGTCGCCTGGTCGGCCAGGCGTTCGACGATGGCTCCGGTGACCCCGCCGCCGCGCGCCTCCGGGTGAAGCGCCAGATCGTGCAGATAGATCAGGGTCGGCTCGGCGGGCAGGCCCTCGATCACCGTGTTCAGCGGCGGGGCCGATGCGTCGCGCCACGGATAGGCGATCAGATAGCCTTTGGCCGGACCGTCGTCGGCCAGAACGAAACAACCGCGCGGATAAAGGGCCAGCCGGTTCTCGAAACAGGCCTGGTCCTCGAAATGATCGGGAAACGACACGCGGGCCACATTGACCACGGCCTCGATGTCGTCGGGCCGCATGGGGCGCCAGTTCAGGCCGGACAGCGGCTGTTCAGCTCCGCCTTGTTGAATCGCCACCTTACAGTCCTCGTTTCGCCGCCGATCTCGCCCTCGATCCGGGCGGACAGCACATCACCGTCGCGTTCATAGACGATCCGCTTGGGAAAGTCGTCGTCCGCCGCCTGCTCGAAAACGACGCGGCGGTCGCTGGCGGCGACGACGGGGAAGACGGTCACGGGCTGGCCGTCCGGCTGGGCGAAATAGGCGAAGGGCGCGTCCGGCGCTGGCCCGACAGGGGCGATGCGCGACTGTTCATAACCGACGCGGCCGTCCCGCACCGTCACGGTCATGCCGGTCATCAGCGACAGACGCGGATCGGTCCAGACCTCGGACACCTCGCGGCCGGGATCGCAGGCCAGCCAGTAGCCGGACATCCAGCCCAGGTCGGGCCGCGTCTCGGCCTGCAGGGCGGCGCTCATCATCAGGACCGTCAGCATGGTCATGTCTCCCCTCGTTCCGGCTCCGGTCCTACAACGCGGCACCGTGCTGCGGCTTGTAGGTTTGCGACGCGATGACGCGGGCCAGTTCGTGCTGCTCGCGCGCCCAGTCTGTGGCGGTGCAGCCCAGAAAGCGGCGGAAGTCCCGCGCCATCTGCGGCTGATCGAAATATCCGGCTTCCAGCCCCGCCTCCAGCCAGTTCAGCGCCTCGGTCGGGTGGGCCGCGTGGTCGAAGATGCGGCGGAACCGAAAGATTGAACGCAGCAGGCGCGGCGATACGCCGACCCGGTCGGCGAACAGGCGTTGCAGGGCGCGCTGTTCACTGGGCGCGCGAACGGGGGCGGGTTGTTCGGCGGCTGCGGCCTGCACTTCGGCGCGGACCAGCGGGTCGATGGTCCAGTCCGCCCCGCGTCTCTGATCCTCCAGCCATGAAACAAAGGCGGCGGCCTGACCGGCGGGATCGCCCGGCGGCGGGGCGAAACCAGCCAGCCGCTCGACCATGTCCAGACGCTGATCCGTCGCCGCGCTGAGCGGGCAACCCAGAAATCCTCGCGCCCCGTCCGGCTCGAAGCGGATCGCGACCAGTTCGGTCGGGCCTGTCGGGTGCATGACCAGGGGCCGGGTCATCTGACCGGCGAACAGGGCGGACGGCTGCAGCCGAAACGTCCCGTCCGCATCCTGCTCGGCATAGGGCGCGCCCAGATCGAAGATCAGCTCGGGACAGCCGTCCGGTGCGATCCGCTGGATGGTCGGCGAGGGATTTGGCGCGGCATAGGTCCAGATCACCCGGACGAAGGGACGCAGGGCCGCGGGCGGCGCGAACTCCTGATAGTGATCTTCTGATCCCGCCGCCTCCCCCGAGGTCATGGTCAGTTGACCTTGGACGGGTCCGGCGGGGCGTCAGGCAGAGCGGAGACGGGCACCCCGTCTTCCTTCAGTTTCTTGACCTCGGCCGGCGTGGCCTCGCCATAGATTTCGCGCTTCTCGGACTTGCCTTCGTGGATGTCGCGGGCCTCGCGGGCGAAGCTGTCGCCGACATAGTCGAAGTTGGCCTCAACATGGGCGCGCACCTCACGGGCGGCCTGCATCATCATGGACTGCATTCTGGCCGCCACGTCCGGTGTGGAGGAAGCCTTTTTCGTGCCGCTGACAGACGGGGCCATGACGGCCTTCTCGACAGCGCGCGAGCCGCAGAAGGGACATTCCACCAGTCCGCGCGCGGCCTGATCGTCATAGTCGGAAGACGACCCGAACCAGGCTTCGAACCCGTGAGTCTGGTCGCATTTCAGGGCGTATCGGATCATGAGGCGGGCATGAAATCGCGGTCGTGGGTCAGGGCGGGCACGGCTGAACGCGCCTTGGCCACCGCCTCCATGTTCAGCTTCGCCGTCACGATGCAAGGCTCGTCATGATCGGCCTTGGCGATGATCTCGCCCCAGGGACCGACGACGGTGGAGCGGCCCCAGGTTCGGCGTCCGTCCTCGTGCAGCCCGCCCTGGGCCGGGGCCAATACAAAGGCGCCCGTCTCGATGGCGCGGGCGCGCAGCAGGGTCTCCCAGTGGGCCTCGCCGGTCGGCACGGTGAAGGCGGCGGGCACGGCGATCATCGACGCCCCGGCCTTGGCCAGCTGGCGATGCAGGTGGGGAAAACGGATGTCGTAGCAGATGGTCAGGCCCAGACGGCCCCACGGCGTGTCCGCCACGACCGCCCCGTCGCCGGGACGCACCGTGGCGCTTTCGCGATAGGTCTCGCCGTTGGGCAGGTCGACGTCAAAGACGTGCAGTTTGTCATACCGCGCCGTGATCGCCCCCGTCGGATCGACCAGCAGCGACCGGTTGGCCGCCCGGTCGTCGCCGACCCCGTCCTGCCCGGTTCGCCCCGAACGCACAATGGCCGACCCGACCAGCAGCCAGACGCCCAGCTCCGCCGCCAGGCGACGCAGGCCCAGCACGGCGACATCGGCGTCCTCTTCGCTCAGCACGCTGGCCCGCAGGTCGCGGCGCTGCTCCAGGACATTGGTCCCTTCCGGCGTCAGGATGAACCTGGCCCCGCCTGCCGCCGCCTCGCGGATCAGGGGCTCGACATGCGCCAGCCCTCCCGCCGCCGTCGCCGGCGTGCGGGTCTGGATCAGGGCGATGTCGAGCCCGCTGCTCATGTTCAGGCGGCCAGCAGCGGGTCGAGCCTGCCCTCGCGGTCCAGCGCATGGATGTCGTCGGAACCGCCGACGTGCTGGTCGTTGATGAAGATCTGCGGGAAGGTCATGGCCCCGCCCGCGCGTTCGACCATCTCGGCCTTTTTCGCGGGGTCGTTGGACGCCACGATCTCGGTGTAATCGACGCCCTTCTTCTTCAGCAGCGACATGGCGCTGAAGCAGTAGGGGCAGCCGGGCTTGGTGTAGATGACGACGTCGGCCAATGCAGCACTCCAGGATTACAGGTCGTCGCCGACGGGCGGGTCCGCCGACGGGTGTTGAACACCTACATAGTCAGATCGCGGGCGTTTCGCACCCTTGCGATGACGGCCAGATCAACGGCCCGCGCGTCGGCGTCGAGCAGGGCGCGGGCGCAGGCCTCTGCGGTCGCGCCTGTGGTCAGCACATCGTCGATCAGAAGGATGCGCCGCCCCTTGATCCGACGCCGCCCCGCCTCGGTGACCGCGAAGGCCTTCTTGACGTTCAGGCGACGGCCCCGGCGGCTCTTTCCGCCCTGGGTCTGGGTGTGGCTGATGCGGATCAGACTGTCGGGCAGATAGTCCAGCCTGCAGGTCCGCGCCAAAGGCCGGGCGATCTCGGCGGCCTGATTGAACCGGCGCGACAGCAGCCGCATCGGGTGCAGGGGGACGGGAATTGCGGCGTCGGCGTCCGCCGTCAGCTCGGCGGCGGCCCGGCCGATCCAGCGCGCGAACAGGGGGGCGAACTGCTGCTGGTCGCCGTGCTTGTATCGCAGGATCAGTCCGCGAGAGGCGTCGTCATAAACGCAGGCCGCCCGCGCCCGGTCGAAGGCGTAGGGCAGGGTGGCGCAGGCGGCGCAGCGGTCCTCGGCGAAGTCGCCGCCGTCGAACTCGAACGCCGCCCCGCAGCCGTCGCAGACCGGGGCTTCCAGAAAGACGATCCGGCTCCAGGCGTCGGGCGTCAGGCCCGCCGCCGCCGTGGCTTCGCGGCTGTCGTGAGCCATCGGCGGCAGGATCAGGTCGGCCAGACCGCGCCCGGTGGTGCGGCCAAAGCGCAGCAACTGCGACCTGGCCCCTTCCCAGGCCGCGCGCCAGACCCCATCCTGTGCGTCCATGACTTCCCCCACGCCTTCCTCTTCCGGCCCGCCGCAGATCTTCGACGCGCGTCGTCGACAAGCCCGCCTCTCGCGCGCAACCCCCCGGTTCCGCAGCGCAGACTTCCTTCACACCCGCGCCGCTGACAATGCGGCCGAAAGCCTGGCCGCCATCCTGCGCGACTTTCCGGTCGCCGTCGATCTGTCCGCCCATTCCGGCCCCTTCGCCGAGGCGGTGGCGATCAGCGACGCCGCGCCCCGTGTCGGTCCGATCCTGAAGCCGACGACGGAGGCCCAGCGCGCGGCGCCGGGCGCAGACGCCCTGCCGCTGGGCGATGAATCCGCCGATCTGATCGTGTCGTTGCTCAGCCTGCACTGGGCCAACGACCTGCCCGGCGCCCTGGCCCAGATCAAACGGGCGCTGAAGCCGGACGGCCTGTTCATCGGCACCCTGTTCGGGGCGGGCACCCTGAAGGAGCTGCGCGGCGTCCTGACCGAGGCGGAACTGTCCGAGCGCGGCGGGGCCCAGGCGCGGGTGTCACCGTTTGCCGACGGCTATGACGGCGCGGCCCTGTTGCAGCGGATCGGCTTCGCCCTGCCGGTGTCGGATGTGGATCGGTTCACTGTCCGTTATCCCGACCTGTTCGCCTTGATCCGCGATCTGCGTGCGATGGGCGAGACAAATGTGTTGCACGGCCCGATCCGGCCTCTGACCCGCAGCGTCGTCGCCAAGGCCGCCGCCCTCTATGCGGAGCGCTACGCTGACGCGGACGGGCGCATTCCGGCGACCTTCGAGATCGTGCATCTGGCGGGCTGGAAACCGCATGAAAGCCAGCAGAAACCGCTGGAGCGGGGTTCTGCCAAGACCCGTCTGGCCGATGCTCTGGGCGTTCGCGAGCACAACGGCCTCGAACCCTGAGATCAGCCCTTGCTGATGGCCTCGGTGATGGCGGTGATGGCGGTGTTGAACACGGTCGTGGCGGCATTGCCGAAGGCGACCACCGAACCGATGATGACCAGGAAGATCAGGGCGCAGATCAGGCCGTATTCAATGGCGGTTGCGCCGCTGTCGTCGCGGTGGAAACGGGCGATGAAACGTCTCATGGCCGGCCTCCCTGGTCGGCGGTTTCAGAGCAGGTCGCGCAACCAGGCGACCAGAGGTTCGTCCGCCGGGGGCATGGGATAATCCGAAAGCCTGTTCGGTTTCACCCAGGCCAGAGCGTCGTGTTCACGGGCCGTGACCACGCCATTCCAGCGCCGACACAGGTACAGTGGCATCAATAGGTGAAATGAATCGTAAGCGTGGCTGGCGAAAACGAACGGGGCCAGACAGGCCTCGTTGACGTCGATGCCCAACTCCTCGTTCAGCTCGCGGATCAGGGCCGCCTCGGGACGTTCGCCGGGCTCGACCTTGCCGCCCGGAAACTCCCACAGACCGGCCAGTTTCTTGCCCTCGGGCCGTTTGGCGATCAGCACCCGGCCATCGACATCGACCAGGGCGACGGCGACAACCAGAACGGTGGGCAGGACGGCGGGGGCGTCAGTCACGAGCGGTAGTCGCCGTTGATCTCGATATAGCCCTTGGTCAGGTCGCAGGTCCAAACCGTCGCGGACGCCCGGCCCGAACCCACATCCACGGTGATGTCGATCTCGGGGTTCTTCATATAGGCGGTCATCTTGGCCTCGTCATAGGTCGGGGACGGGGCGCCGTCGATGGCGGCCTCGTGCGGGCCGAACCAGATGGCCAGATGGTCGCGGTCGACCGGCTCCTCGGTCTTGCCGACCGCCATGACGACCCGGCCCCAGTTGGCGTCTTGCCCGGCGATGGCGGTCTTGACCAGGGGACTGTCGGCGATCGACTTGGCCAGTTTTCGGGCCGAGGCGGGGGAGGCGGCGCCGTCCACCGTCACCTTGACGAACTTGGTCGCACCCTCGCCGTCGCGCACCAGTTGGTGCGCCAGGTCCAGCATCACCTTGTCCAACGCCGCCGAGAAGCTCTTCAGGCGGCGGTCGCCCACGCGCCCGATGCGCGGCGCGCCCGATGTCCCGGTGGCGAACAGCAGGGCCGTGTCATTGGTCGAGGTGTCGCCGTCCACGGTCACCGAGTTGAAGGTGGTGCGGACGTGCAGGCCCAGCAGCGCCTGCAGCACATTGGGATGGATGTCGGCGTCGGTGACGATGAAGGCCAGCATGGTCGCCATGTCCGGCGCGATCATGCCCGACCCCTTGGCGATCCCGGCGATGCGGACCTTGTAGCCCTCGATCTCGGCCTCGGCGTAGGAGCCCTTGGGGAAGGTGTCGGTGGTCATGATGCCGCGACCGGCCTTGGCCCAGGCGTCGGAATCCAGCCCCTGTTCGACCTCGGGCAGTTTGGCGATGATCTTCTTTTCGTCCAGCACCACGCCGATCACTCCGGTCGAGGCCAGCATGACGTCGCGCTGGCGGCAGCCGAAGCGTTTGGCGACCTCCGAGGCGGTGCGGCGCGCCGCATCGGCCCCGGCCTTGCCGGTGAAGGCGTTGGCGCAGCCGGCGTTGACCACCAGGGCGCGCACATCCTTGCCGCCTTCGGCCGATCCCAGCTGTTTCTTGCACCAGTCGACCGGCGCCGAGCCGATCTTGTGGCGGGTGAAGACCCCGGCGCAGCTGGTGCCGCGCGCAAAGCGGAACACCACCAGATCGTCGCGCTCATGTTTGTAGAAGCCCGCGCGGGCGGTGGCGATCTCGACCCCGCCGATGGGCGGAATGGCGGGGAAGGGCACGGCCAGGGGCGAAATCGCCAGGCCGGGCTTTCCGGCGGCGGGGGCAGGCGCCGCGGCGGGCGCGTCCGATCCGGGGCGCGTCGCGCGCTTCAGCGCCGTGGCGAACGGATCCAGCGCCTTTTCCAGCGCTTGTTCCAGGGCCTGTTCGATCTTGTGGCCGGTCTTGGAGGGGGGCTTGGTCATGTCAGGCGGCCGGTGCGGGGGTGTTGGTCGGGTTGGAGGTCTGGTCGGGCGCCTGGCTGGCGCCCTGGGCGGAGGCGGGTTCCTGACCCTGGCGCGCGCCGTCTCCGGGCAGCAGGACATTCACCTTGGCCTTGTTGCGAAGCTGCTCTAGCAACTGCCGCACCCCCTCATAGGTCAGATAGCGGACAATTTGCGGGCGCGCCTGCTCCAGTGTGGGCGGGTTCTCCTTGCGGCGGTCCTCGACCCGCAGCACGGCCCAGCCGCCCTCGGTCTGGAACGGGCCGACTGTGGAGCCAGCCTGTTTGTCGCGCAGGGCGCTGGCGTAGGTCTGCGGCATGACGTCCAGCGTCGAATAGCCCAGATCGCCGCCGGAGAAGCGTGTCGCCTCATCCACCGAACGCTCCATCGCCACGGCCTCGAAACTGGCGCCCTGACCCAGAATTCCGATCACGGCGTCGGCCTCGGTCTTGGTGCGCGACAGGATCAGGCGGACGCGGATCTCTTCCGAGGTCTTCGCAAGCCGAAGCTGCTCATTATAGAGGTTCTGCACCGCCTGGTCGGAAATGGCGCCGTTGACCACGCTCTCGACCAGCATGTCGCCTAGGATGCGTTCGCGGGTCGCCTCCAGGCGGCGCTGGGCCAGCGGCGAATCGTCCAAACGGCGGCGTTCGGCCTCCTTGGCCAGCAGTTTCTGGTCGATGACCTCGTCCAGAACGCGCCGGAACAGGTCCGATGTCACGTCCAGCGGCTCGCCTTCGCCGATCAGACCCTGCGCCACCGCCTCGCGTTTCACGTCCGAGGCCCAGATGGTTTCCGAGTGGACCTTGGCCACCGCCCGGTCGCCCGGTTCAGGCGCGCGATCCGCGCCACCCGTGCGATTACAGGCTGAAACCGCCAGTGTCGCCGCCAGAAGCGCCACGGTCAGGGTGCTGATGGGCCGCCGGAATGGGGTCAATGGGGCGCTCCGTCGAAGGCGGCCGAAAGCCCCTCGCGTTGACAGGGGTTAGGGCGGTGCTTAAGTCCCGGCTGCGCCCAAGTCGAGGGGTTTTGATCGTCTGCGCGGCCCTTCGCGCGCGCCAGCTTGCGGCGCTCCGGGGCCGCCATCGGTTCGGGCCTCTCTTGAAGCGCCCCTATCGCCGCCCCTAACGGGATTTCAGAGCCGCCCAGCTCGCAGACGCTCGACCGCTTACCGGATCCAACATGCTCGGCTTCGCCAAGAAACTTTTCGGCTCTTCCAACGACCGCAAGGTCAAGGCCTTCCAGGACCACGCCCAGCGCATCAATGCGTTGGAGCCGAAGTTCGCGGCCCTGTCCGACGACGAACTGCGCATGATGACGGACGCCTTCCGCGACCGTCTGGCCAATGGCGAAACCCTGGACAAGATCCTGCCCGAAGCCTTCGCCGTCGTGCGCGAAGCCTCCAAGCGGGTGCTGGGCCAGCGTCAGTATGACGTGCAGCTGGCCGGCGGCATGATCCTGAACGAAGGCGGCATTGCTGAAATGCGGACCGGCGAGGGCAAGACCCTGGTCGCCGTGGCCCCCGTCTATCTGAACGCCCTGCCGGGCAAGGGCGTGCACGTCATCACCGTGAACGACTATCTGGCCCGCCGCGACGCCGAGACGATGGGCAAGGTCTATCGTTTCCTGGGTCTGGAGGTCGGCGTGATCGTCAACGGCCTGAGCCAGGGCCAGCGCCAGCAGGCCTACAACGCCGACGTCACCTACGGCACCAACAACGAATTCGGTTTCGACTATCTGCGCGACAACCTGGTCTATGACCGCCGCGAGATGGTGCAGCGCCCGCACAACTTCGCCATCGTCGATGAAGTCGACTCCATCCTGATCGATGAGGCGCGCACGCCTCTGATCATCTCCGGCCCGACGGAAGACCGTTCGGACCTCTACAAGATCCTGGACAGCCTGATCAAAGATCTGATCAAGGACAAGGACACCTACGAGCTCGACGAAAAGCAGAAACAGGTCCTGCTGACCGAACTGGGCTCCGAGCGGATCGAAGAGGCGCTGGAGCGCGGCGGGCATTTCGCTGCCGACACCACCGGCCTGTACGACGCCGCCAACATCAGCCTGGTCCACCACTCCAACCAGGCCCTGCGCGCCAACACCCTGTACCAGCGCGACAAGGACTACATCATCAAGGACGGCGAGATCGTCCTGATCGACGAGTTCACGGGCCGCATGATGACGGGCCGCCGCCTGTCCGAAGGTCTGCACCAGGCCATCGAGGCCAAGGAGGACGTCAAGATCCAGCCCGAGAACCAGACCCTGGCCTCGGTGACGATCCAGAACTACTTCCGCCTGTACGACAAACTTTCGGGCATGACCGGCACGGCGGCGACCGAGGCCCAGGAATTCGGCGACATCTACAAGATGGACGTGCTGGAGGTGCCGACCAACCGGCCGATCCAGCGCAAGGACTACGACGACGAAGTCTATCGCACCCACGACGAGAAGAACCAGGCGATCGCCAAACAGATCGCCGAATGCCATCTGGCGGGCCAGCCCATCCTGGTCGGCACCGTGTCGATTGAGCGTTCTGAGCAGCTGTCGGACCTGCTGAACCGCTACGAACACAAGGTCGAGGTCTCGCGCACCCTGAAGAAGGAATATGCAGGCAAAGCCAAGGAAGCCGAGAAGATCGGCGACGCCGCCTATGACATCACCTACGAGACCCGGCTGCGGGGCATCCCGCACAGCGTCCTGAACGCGCGCCAGCACGAACAGGAAGCCTATATCGTCGCCGACGCGGGCCTGCCCGGCTCGGTGACCATCGCCACCAACATGGCGGGCCGCGGCACCGACATCCAGCTCGGGGGCAACCTCGAGATGAAGATGCAGAAGTGGCTGCTGGAGCAGCGCAATCTGGCTGTCGAAGTCACTCACGAGATGGAAGTCGCCAAGGAGGCCGAGTTCAAGGCCGAGATCGCGGTCCTGAAGGAACAGGCGATGGCGGCGGGCGGCCTGTTCGTCCTGGGCACCGAGCGCCACGAAAGCCGCCGCATCGACAACCAGCTGCGCGGCCGCACCGGCCGTCAGGGCGACCCCGGCACCTCGAAATTCTATCTGTCCTGCGAGGACGACCTGCTGCGCATCTTCGCCGGTGATCGTCTGGACTCGATCATGAAGACCTTCGGCGTGGCGCCGGGCGAGGCCATCACCCACCCCTGGCTGAACCGCGCCATCGAAACCGCCCAGAAACGCGTCGAGACCCGCAACTACGACATCCGCAAGAACCTGCTGAAATACGACGACGTCGTGAACGACCAGCGCAAGGCCGTGTTCGAGCAGCGCCAGGAGTTCATGGACTCCGAGGACCTGTCGGAACTGGTCGGCGATTTCCGCCGCGACGTGGTCTCCGACCTGGTCGAACGCTACATGCCGCCCAAGGCCTACGCCGAGCAGTGGGACATCGACGGCCTGGACGAACGCGTCCGCTCGACCCTGGGGCTGGAGCTGCCGCTGCATGACTGGGCCGCCGAGGAAGGCGTGTCCAACGAAGAGATCGAGGAGCGTCTTCTGGCCGCCGCCGACGCCCGCGCCGCCGAACGGCTGGAACAGATCGGCGCCGATCAGACGCGCGGTCTGGAAAAGCAGTTCATGCTGCAGATGATCGACATGCAGTGGCGCGAGCACCTGGTCCATCTGGACCACCTGCGCGGCGTCATCGGCCTGCGCGGCTATGGCCAGCGCGACCCGCTGAACGAGTACAAGACCGAGGCCTTCAACCTGTTTGAAAGCCTGCTCTATGACCTGCGCCACAACGTCACCCGCTGGCTGATGACGGTCGAGTTCCGCTTCCAGGCGCCGCCTGAAATGCCCGAGTTCCAGGAAATCCACCTGAACCCCGGCACCGGCGAGAACGAGATGACCAACCCGCAGGCGCAGAACCCTGAGGGCACGCTGATCGGGGACGAGCGTTCACGCCTGCCGGTCGACGCCCTGCCTGCCGGGTGGGAAGTCACCGGCCGCAACGCCCCTTGCCCCTGCGGCTCGGGCCGCAAGTTCAAGCACTGCCACGGGGCCTTGGTCTAAGCGGGGCGCCGCGCGCGGGCGCTATCGCTCGCCGCGCACCAATGACAGTAGGCTGCGCTAAGGGCTAAGAAGAGGGATGACCCATAAGTCCCTCTTCTCCCGCGCCCTGTCGCTGGCCCCGGAGCGGCTGCATTTCGCCGCGCACAGCCATCATCTGTGGCCCGACGTCAGTTTCGAGGCTCAGCAGAAGGCCTGGATCGACGCCAACATCCATGCCGACAACAAATGGGATCTGTTGTTCGGCCAGGTGATCCCGCAGGCGCAGGCGAATGTCGCGAAGGAACTGGGCCTGCCGTCGCCGGACAGTCTGGTCTTTTCGTCCAACACCCACGATTTCCTGCTGCGGCTGTTCTCGGGGTTCGAGAAGAAGCCGGTCCGTATTCTGGCGACGGACGGCGAGTTCCACTCGTTCCGCCGACAGGCCGAACGCTGGCAGGAGGCGGGCGAGGCGGTGGTCACCCGCATCCCGCTGGCGCCCTTCGACACCTTTGCCGAGCGGTTTGTCGCTGCGGCGCGTGAAGCTCAGCATGACTGGATCATGGTCAGCCAGGTCTTCTTCCGCACCGGCGGCGTGTTCGACCGGTTCGAGGACCTGGCCGATCTGGCGCGGCCCGAGGGGCCGTGGGTGCTGGTTGACGGCTATCACGGCTTCATGGCGACTCCGACCGATCTGTCAAAGGTGGCGGACCGCATCTTCTATGTCGCAGGCGGTTATAAGTACGCCATGGCGGGGGAGGGGGCCTGTTTCCTGCACGCGCCGCCCGACTTCTGCCCTCGCCCCGTCGTCACTGGCTGGTTTGCGGAGTTCGGCGACCTGTCCGGTCCGCCGGGAGGGGTTCAGTATCGTTCTGACGGCGGCCGTTTCTGGGGCGCCACCTTCGACTGTTCGGCCCTGTACCGTTTCAACGCCGTGCGCGGGATGCTTGCGGATCAGGGCCTGACGACCGCCGATGTCGCCGCCCATGCCCGCGCCCTGGCGCAGCAGTTCCAGACCGCCGTCCAGTCGGAACAGGCCGGTGTGTTGGACCAGGCTGAAATCCTCAATCCCGTGGATGCTGACGCGCCCCGCGCCCGCTTTCTGGCCCTGCGCCACGCTGACGCCAAGGCTTGGCAGGCGCGCCTGCTTGAGGCCGACATCGTTACTGACGTGCGCGACGATGTAATCCGCTTCGGCTTCGGCCTCTATCAGGACGAGGCGGACGTGGCGCGCCTGATCGCTGCCTGTCGAGCCCTCTAATAGAAGGTCGTATCGTCCTGCTTCTGGGCCTGCGGGGCATGGCGTGTCGTCGCGGGCGGGCGCGGACGAGGTTGTGAAGGCGCAGGCGGCCGGGCCTGAGGCTGGGACTGAGGACGAAACTGCGGCTGCGGTGCTGGTGGCGCGAACGGGCCAGGCAGAGGCTCGGGACGGGCCAGCGGATAGGGCGCATAGGGCTCGGACGGCGCTGCGGCAGGCGGCGGCGTGGGCGACAGTTTGGGATAGGGCAGGGCGCCGTCATCGGCGGGGGCGGCGGGCTGGACCGACTCGATCTGCGGGGTCTCCTCGGCCGGGTTGATCGCCTCGTCATCCGGCGCTGGCTGGCCCACACGATCGGGCGCGCTCAGATCATCGCGCAGGGCGGGCCAGGACCGGCTGTCGACGCAGGCGCAGGCCTTGAGGAAACCCTGCCGGTCGCGCCACAGGATCAGCGGATAGGTCACCCGCACGCCCGCCTGTTTCAGCAGCAGGCTTAACTGCTCATCGAACTGTCGACTGGCGTCCACGACCGCCGTGCGGGCCAGATTGCCGTCCGCCTGGGGCACGCCCGCCGCCGTCCAGCTGCGCGACGGGGTGGCCATCCAGCGTTGATGCAGCATCCAGTCGCGGCTCAGCCACAGTTCGGCGACCGTGGCCCGTTCCGCCGCCGTGGACTGGGCCAAACCCTCGCGGTCGGCCCGAGCGAAGACGATGTAGCGGACCTCGACGCCCGCCGCGCGCAGCTTGGCCGCCTCTTCGCGCTCATAGCGTTGGGCCGAGGCGCTGTCGCGGTAGCTGACAATATAGACGGCCTGGCCGCCCGCCCCGTCGGACACCCACGAGGCCTCGTCCAGCAGCCGTTGAATCTGCGCCTGATTGCGGTTGATCGTCACCGGCTGGAAGCGCGCATGGAAATGCCAGTAGGCCCAGTAGGCGCCGCCCGCGAGCAGCAGGCCGATCAGGGCGGCGACGGCTGATCCTATGAAAAAGCGACGCATCAGGGCCGAACGCTCCAGCTTCACCTCGGACGAGGCCAAGCCATAGCATCGAAAACCGCCGCCTGCGCGGACGGGCGGCGATTTCCGATTTCAGGCCGGACGGCGGATCAGGGCTGCCAGCCGGTGACCTGACCGGCGTCGCTTTCCTCGGCCAGGGCGCCGCGCGTCTTCTTCACCTCGGCCCAGGCGGCGCGCAGCAAGGCGGGGACGCCCTCGCCCGAGACGCCGGAGACCAGCATGGGGCGGCGGCCGGCGACGGCCTGCAGTTGGGCGGCCTTTTCCTCGCGCTCTTCAGGCGACAGGGCGTCGATCTTGTTCAGGGCCAGGATCTCGGCCTTGTCGCCCAGGCCTTCGCCATAGGCTTCCAGTTCGCCGCGAATGACATGATAGGCGGCGACCACATCATCCTGGGTGCCGTCGATCAGGTGGATCAGGCTGGCCGACCGTTCGACGTGGCCCAGGAAGCGCGTGCCCAGGCCTGCGCCTTCGCTGGCGCCTTCGATCAGGCCGGGGATATCGGCGATGACGAACCGCTCGGACGGCGACAGGTCCACCATGCCCAGGTTCGGCGTCAGGGTGGTGAAGGGATAGTCGGCGACCTTGGGCCGTGCGGCGCTGGCGGCGGACAGGAAGGTCGACTTGCCCGCATTGGGCAGGCCCGCCAGACCGATGTCGGCGATCAGCTTCAGACGCAGCCAGATCCAGCGCTCCTGACCTTCCTGGCCCGGATTGGCGTGGGTCGGCGCCTGGTTGATCGGCCCCTTGAAGCGCACATTGCCCCAGCCGCCGTTGCCGCCCTTCAGCAGCATCTCGATCTTGCCGGGCTTATCCAGGTCCAGCAGGACGGTTTCCTTGTCTTCGTCCAGCACCTGGGTGCCGACGGGCACCTTCAGATGGATGTCGTCGCCTTTGCCGCCGTGCATCTGGCGGCCCTGGCCGTGGTGGCCGGTCTGGGCCTTGAAATGCTGCTGGTAGCGATAGTCGATCAGGGTGTTCAGCCCCTCGACCGCCTCGATCCAGACGTCGCCGCCCTTGCCGCCGTCGCCGCCGTCGGGACCGCCGTTGGGAATGAATTTCTCGCGTCGGAACGACACGGAGCCTGCGCCGCCATTGCCGGAACGGATGTAGATTTTTGCCTGGTCGAGGAACTTCATCGCGTGCTTATGCCAAAAGACCGAGGCGAGGGCGAGGCGTAGCGTAATTCACAGGTCATTAAGCGGTGCGGTCCAGACTCTTCGCCCATGAACGTCTCGTCCGCCACATCCATGGTCAATGTCCTGGCCGAAGGCCGCGCCCAGCGCGAAAAGGCCGCCCAGGATCGCGCCGAGACCAAGCTGCGTGACGCCCGGTCGGCGGTGGCGACGCTGAAACACATGAACTCGGCCTCCTCCAGCCAGGCGTCGGAACAGCGCAAGGCCGCCGCCAAACAGAAGGTGGATCAGATCAAGGCCCGCCTGCGGATGTTGCAGATGAGCGGTTCGGTCGATCCCAAGGTGCTGGCCCAGCTGGCGCGCGAGCTGAAGTCTGCGGTCAAGGGCTACACCGGCGCAGGCGGCTCTGTTGGTGATCTGGGCGCAACGTCCGCCCCGGCGTCCGCGACCGCCTCATCGCCAGACGCCGCGTCAGCTCAGGTCGCATCGGGCGATGGCGCCGAGGCGGGCTCCAACGCCCAGAATGCTCAGACGGCATCGGTTGAACCCGACGAGAAAACCGACGACGGCGACAAGGAGGCTGCGGCCAACCCAACTGACCCGCGCGGCGAAACCAATCCCTACAAGCGCATGGCCCAGGAGGCCGAGGTCAGGTTCGCCGAGGCCGCGCGCCACGGTGAGGCCGCCAAGGCCGACCGCGAGTTTCTGTCGGACGTCCGTAACCTGGCCAACCGCATCAAGAGCCTGGCCAAGTCGGCGGCTGCGGCCAAGGCGGATCCGGCCAAGCAACGCGACGGCGTCGAGGCGGAAAAAGCCGCCGCCGAGGCCCTGAAACAGGTCGAGGACGCGGCCAAGGATCTGGGTGCGCCGGGTATCTCCCTGACCGTCTGAGACGCCCGGATTCTGGTCTGAAATGCGCCTATTTCAGCGCCAGGGTCACCGTCTTGATGTCCACATATTCGTCGATGCCGTGGATTGAGCCTTCGCGGCCATAGCCGGACTGCTTGACCCCGCCGAACGGGGCGACGGCGGTGGAGATCAGGCCGGTGTTGACCCCGCACATCCCCGCCTCGATCCGGCGCGAAAACCGCATGGCCCGGTCCAGGTCGCGGGTGAACAGATAGGACGCCAGGCCGAACTCGCTGGCGTTGGCCTTCTCCAGCGCCTCGTCTTCGGTGTCGAAGGCGAAGACGGGGATCATGGGGCCAAAGGTCTCTTCCTCACGGAACAGCTCGTCGTCGCCGCCCAGAGTAACGGTTGGCTGGAAGAAGCGTCCGCCCAGTTCATGACGCGATCCGCCGGTCAGCACCTTGCCGCCATCGGCCTTGACCGCCGCGACGTGCTTCTCGACCTTGTCGATGGCCTTTTCCTCGATCAGCGGGCCGACCTTGACGCCCTCGTCGAAGGCGTTTCCAACCTTGATCTTCGCCACCTCGGCGGCCAGCTTTTCAGCATAGGCCTCGGCGACCGAACGCTCGACATAGACGCGGTTGGGACAGACGCAGGTCTGGCCTGAGTTCCTGAACTTGCCCTTGATGGTTTCCGTCACCGCCAGATCAAGATCGGCGTCGGCGAAGACGATCAGGGGCGCCGCGCCGCCCAGCTCCATCGACACCCGCTTCAGCGTTGGGGCGCACTGTTCGGCCAGCTTGCGGCCCACGCCGGTCGAGCCGGTGAAGCTCAGCTTGCGGATCAGAGGACTGTCGGTCAGCACCTTGCCGATGGTCGCGGCGTCGCCCGTCACGATGGACAGGGCGCCCTTGGGCAGACCCGCCTGATAGGCCAGTTCGGCCAGGGCGATGGCGGTGAAGGGGGTCTGGCTGGCGGGCTTGACCACGGCGGTGCAGCCTGCGGCGAAGGCCGGGCCCAGCTTGCGCGTCAGCATGGCGGCGGGGAAGTTCCACGGCGTGATCAGGGCGCACGGCCCGATCGCCTCGCGATAGGTCAGGATCAGATGGCCCAGGGGGCTGTCCTGCGTCTCGCCGATCAGCCGCTCGGCCTGACCGGCGAACCATTTCAGGAAGCTGTTGGCGTAGGCGACCTCGCCCTTGGCCTCTTCGAACGGCTTGCCGTTCTCCAGCGCCATCAGGGCGCCCAGACCCTCGGTGTTCTCATCGATCAGGGCGGCCCAGGCGCGCAGCAAGGCCGCGCGCTTGTGCGGATCGGAACGGGACCAGTCGGTGAAGGCGTCGGCGGCGGCCTGGATGGCGGCCTCGGTCTCCTTGGCGCCCAGATCGGGGACGTGGCCGATGATGTCGCCGGTCGCCGGATCGTCCACGGCGATGCCGCCGCCCTTCGCAGGGATCGGTTCTCCAGCGATCAGGGCGTGCTGTTTCAGCAGGGCGAGGCCGGCGTTGCGGGCGGTCTGGTTCACAGCGATCTCCTGAGGCGGTCTTGAAACGAACAAGGCCCCGGCGGAGCGGGGCCTTGCAAGCGTCTTTGGCGCGGCGTGGCCGCTTTCGGATTAGTTCTTGGCGTCCTGGGCGGCGCCGGTGACGGCGTGGCCGGCGGCGGCGGTGTCGCGGCCCACGCCTTCAACCGTGTTGCAGGCGGCGGTGGTCAGGGCTGCGGCGGCGGCGACCAGAATAAAGATCTTGCGCATGGGTGTCTCTCCAGATTGCCGACGTCGAGGGGCGTCGGTTCGCTGGTCTAACGCGACGCTTTGGCGGCGGTTCCGGCCTTGTCAGTCGGATCGTTGGGCGTCAGGGCCTCAGGGGTGACAAAGGTCATGCGGGCGATGGCGCCGCCTGACGGCGCCTCGACGATTTCGGCCTCGCCGCGCAGCTGTTTGGCGAAGGCCCCCATCAGGGTGCGGCCCACCCCGGCCTCTGCGATCCCGGCGGCGCCGGGGCCGTCGTCCTCGACCTCCAGCAGGCTGGTGTCGCCATTGACCTTGAAGCGGACTTTGAGTTCGCCGCCGCGCCCGGCGAAGGCGTGTTTCTGAGCGTTGGTCACCGCCTCGACCAGCCACAGGGCCAGGGGCGCCAGCTTGTCCGGGTCGACAAACAGGCTGTCGGCCTCCACCGAACTGGTGACCAAGGGGCCGCGCCCCGCCTCGCTGGCGATCAACTGGCCGACCAGTTCGGTCAGGAAGACCTTGGCGTCGGCGTGGCGGATGTCCTCGCTCTGGTAAAGGGTGCGATAGATCAGGGCCAGGGCTGAAATCCGCTGGCGCGTATCCCCCAGCGCAGCCTTGGCCGGGGCGTCCGTCAGAGCGCGCTGCTGCATCGACAGCAGGGACGAGATGATCTGCAGGTTGTTCTTCACCCGGTGGTGGATCTCGCGCATCAGCGCGTCCTTTTCCGCCAGCGAGGCGTTCAGTTCGATGTCTCGCTCGGTGATGGCCTCGGCCATCTCGTCCAGGGTCTTGGCCATGACGCGGATTTCGGACGGGGCGTTCATCGCCTGCAGCGGACGCACCGAGAACCGGCCCTTGGCGTAGATGGCCGCGACCCGCTCCAGATAGTCCAGCCAGCGGATGAAGATGCGCTCCGACAACAGCATCACCGCCGCAAACGCCGTCAGCCAGGCGCCCAGGGGCAGGAGCAGGGTGCTGATCGGATTGAGTCGCGCCCAGGACAGCAGGCCGGGGGCGGGGGCGGACAGCAGGGCGTAGAGGTCGCCGCCGGCCAGGGGCGCCGCGGAATAATCACGCCGGTGCCCGCCGGTGTCCCTGGCCTCGAACACCGACGAGCCGTGCTCGCTGGCGCGTTTGATCCAACTGCCGACCTTGCCGCTCTGGTTCAGGACGAAGGCTTCAGGATTGCTGGCGACCAGAAGCCGTCCCGTGGAATCGGCGATGGCGGCGTCGGAACCTGCGGGCAGGGCGCGGTCATGGGTGTTCGGCTGCAGCACCGACAGCGGAATGACCGCCGCCATGGCGCCGTCGAACGCGCCCATCGGCCGTTCCGCGCGGATGGCGATGATCAGCGCGGCCTGATAGCCGGAACTGGCGGGCGCGCGCTCCACCACCAGGCTTTCGCCGCCTTTCAGTCGCCGGAACCAAGGGGCTTCGGACGCGGGGGCCACGTCCGACCTTGCGCCGTCGCTGCGGCCGGAGGCGCAGATGGCCTGGCCCCCAGCGTTCAGTCGATAAAGGCCTTCATAGCCCTCAAGCTGGTTCACCAGGGCGGTCAGGCGGGACGCGCAGTAGGGGCCCATCGCGTCCGGCGCCAGGGCGCGCAGCAGGATATGGGCGCTGTCCAACTGCGCCTTGGCGTTGTCGGCGGAACGTTCGGCGGCCAGTTGCAGTCCGACCTGCCGATCCTGCGCCTGTTGCCGGAAATCAGCCTGCGTCTGGATCAGGCTCAGGATGAAGATCGGCAGCAGAGCCGCCGCCATGGCGACGCCCAGTCGAAAACGGATGCCCTGAAACCGCTCTGAATCCCAGCCGCGCGACAGCTTCGGCTTGCGCCGATGGTCCTTTTCTCGCCCCGACGGCCTGATTTCGGCGGTCAACGAAGCCTATCCTCGGGCGCCGCTGAGACGGTCTGCTTCTCCCAGAATGCTGCGCATGGCGTCACCCGCCGCCTTGCCGTCGCGGTCATAGCCGCCCCGTTCCAGCGTGGCCTGAAGGGCGCGGCGCGCACGGCTGACGCGGCTCTTGACCGTGCCGACGGCGCATCCGCAGATTTCAGCCGCCTCTTCGTAGGCGAAGCCGCCTGCGCCGACCAGAATCAGGGCTTCGCGCTGTTCTTCGGGCAGGGTTTTCAGGGCCTGACGCAATTCGTCCAGGGCGACCGGGGCTTCCGGGTCGTCGACGGCGACCAGGGTGCGTTCGGCGGCCTCCTGGTCCAGCTGCGACTGACGCCACGACCGGCGCTTTTCGGAATAGAACTGGTTGCGCAGGATCATGAAGGTCCAGGCCTTCATGTTTGTGCCCATCTGATAGCTGGCGCGGGCGTCCCAGGCCTTCATCATGGCGTCCTGCGCCAGATCGTCGGCGGCGGTCGGATCACCGGTCAGGGTTCGGGCGAAAGCGCGCAGATGCGGGATCAGCGCGACAAGCTCATGTTTGAAGGCGTTATCGTCCGCCGACGGAGGCTTGGGCGCAGCGCCCAGGCGCGAGGTGCTCATGCGGCGCCCCCAGACGAGCGTTCATCGGCTCGTCGCAAGATGTCGAGAAACTCGTCCGGAACCGGCTCATTCACCACTTCATCGAACATATGACGCAGCTTCACCCCGATGGCCTGCTGGCGCAGTCGGGCTTCTTCGAGCACCACCTCATCATGCTCGTCGACGTCCGTGCGCCGCGAAGTCTCAGTAGAATCAATCATAGACAGAACACCGCCCACCCAACTGCAGTGCAGAAATGCAGCAGGCTTAACGCCCGCCACCCTGCACGGTTCCGCATCAATCGCTTTTAATGCTCAAGCTTCTCTGATGATATGGAACCGTGCCGTGTCCAATACGTTTCTGTTCGCTGTAGCGCTTTCTCGCGGATCGAGAGGGCCGATTAGTCGGGGAAAAACCGGAATGAGCCTTCTGGCTAGACTTGCGCCTCACCTGCCTTACGTCCGCCGTTACGCGCGGGCGCTAACCGGCGATCAGGCGACGGGCGATAATTATGTACGCGTAGCGCTTGAGGCCCTGGCGGCTGGCGAACAGCAGCTGTCTCCCGAAATGACGCCGCGCGTCGCCCTGTATCACGTCTTCCACACCATCTGGTCCGCCACAGGCGCTCAGTTGGAAGACAAGGGACCGACCGAAGGCCGCGACGATGCGTCCCGCCGCCTGCTGCTGATCGCGCCGCGTTCGCGTCAGGCCTTCCTTCTGACCGCGCTGGAAGGCTTCACCCCTTCCGAAGCCGCCCAGATCCTGGGCGCTGACCCGCGTGATGTTGAACGTCTGATCGCCGACGCCCAATCCGACATCGACGCCGAACTGGCCACGGACGTCCTGGTCATCGAAGACGAGGCCATCATCTCGGCCGACATCCAAAGCCTGGTGAAGGAGCTGGGCCACCGCGTGACCGGCGCCGCCACCACCCACGACGAAGCCATCGAGGCTGTGGCCCGCCATCGTCCGGGTCTGGTCTTGGCTGATATTCAGCTGGCCGATGGTTCGTCGGGCATTGATGCGGTCAAGGAGATCCTCAAGGACTTCGATGTCCCCGTCATCTTCATTACCGCCTTCCCCGAGCGGTTGCTGACCGGCGAACGGCCTGAGCCGACCTTCCTGATCACCAAACCCTTCCAGCCGGAAACGGTGAAGGCGGCGATCAGCCAGGCGCTGTTCTTCCACCCGTCGCGCCAGCGCGAAGCCGCATAAGGCGACGCCTCGATCATATTGCGAAAGCCCCGTCCCCCTTCGGCGACGGGGCTTTTTCATGCGTCTCACCCAAATGATCCGGCATGGGTTCGAAAAAAGCGTATGCGCCGGGGAACCAGTGTTCTGACGCCTCGTTATCGGTCTGCGGAGGCGGCGACGCCCCCCCGACCTGAGATTGGCGACAGCCAATCTGTCGCCTCCGCGCCTCATTCTCGATGATGCCACTTCAGGGCGGCCCGCTTGGGTCGCCTTTTTCTTTGCGTGTCGTCTCGACCCTGTGGTGCGGGCGGGCCAAGGTGGCGGTTGGGAGAAACGTGCGGAGAAGCCTGATGGCCGGCATGAACAGACAATGGGTGCTGCGACAGCGCCCCAAGGGACTGATCAAAAAGGGCGATCTGGAGCTGGTCGAGAGCCCGATCCCGGATTTGAAGGAATCGGAGGTTCTGGTTCGGACCGTCTATCTGTCGCTGGACCCGACCAACCGCACATGGATGAATGATTCCGAAGGCTATCTGCCGCCGGTCGCCCTGGGCGAGGTCATGCGCGGCCTGACGCTGGGGGTGGTGGAGGCGACGCGGTCGTCGCGGTTCCGTGTCGGCGACGTCGTATCACCCCTGTCGGGGGGCTGGGCGGACTACGCTGTGGTCAGGGAGCAGGCGCTGCGTCCGATCCACCGTGCGCCCGGCTTGCCATTGACGGCCAATATGTCGGTTTTGGGCATGACGGGTCTGACGGCCTATTTCGGCGTGACCGACGTGCTCAAGGCCAAGGGAGGCGAGACCCTGGTGATATCGGCGGCGGCAGGCGCCGTCGGCTCGATCGCCGGTCAGATCGCCAAACAGCGCGGCTGCCGGGTCATCGGCATTGCGGGCGGACCGGAGAAATGCGCCTGGCTGACCGGCGAACTGGGGTTCGACGCGGCCATCGACTACAAGAACGAGGATGTGGGCGAGGCGCTGGACCGGCTGGCGCCGGACGGCGTCGATCTGAATTTCGAGAATGTCGGCGGCGACATCATGATCGCCGTCTTCAACCGGTTGAAGGTGCATGGCCGCATGGCGGTCTGTGGTCTGGTTTCGTCCTACAACGCCACCAAGGCGCCGCCGTCGCCGAACTTCGCGCGCATCATCACCCATCGGCTGGACGTGCAGGGCTTCCTGGTCCTGGACTACGCGCACCGCGCTCAGGAAATGGCCGCCGAAATGGCGCCCTGGCTGATCGATGGCCAGGTGAAGTGGAAGGTGCACGTGGATGACGGGCTGGAAGGGGCCGTCACTTCGCTGAACCGCTTGTTCACCGGCGATCACGACGGCAAGCTGCTGGTCCGCGTTTCCGAAGAACCGGCCTGACGCGAGAACTGAGAGACGCCATGAGCGACCCGTTGTTCGTCCATTTCGAAGACCTTGAGACCGGTCAGGTCGTGCCCCTTGGCGCCTGTGCGGTCGATCAGGAGGCGATGGACCTGTTCACCGAACGGTTCCAGCCGGGCTGGGACACCGCCTATGGGGCGCCGGACGCCATGGTCTATGTGCTGTGGAGCCGTCTGGCGGCGGACAAGGCGGCGCACTGGGCCCAGACCAAGGTGCTGGCCGTCGACGCCCTGCGCTATCTGCGTAATCCGCCCGCAGGCGAGCTGTTGCGCGGCCGCATGACCGTGATGGGCAAGGACCCGGTCGGCGACGAAAAGGGCATCGTCATCGCCTCTCATGACCTGCTGGATGAGGCGGGACGGCTGGTTTTCTCGTGCCTGACGCGGGCGCTGTTTTCGCGCCGCTGAAATGAAAACGCCCCGCTGGTCGAACCAGCGGGGCGAAATCTTTTCAGGCCTTGAGACGTCTTAGTTGACGGTCGCGGCGGTCTGGTTGCGCACGAAGGCCAGGGCGATCAGACGATCCCAGCCCAGCAGCGACACCAGGTGGGCGTAGATCTGGCCCAGGGCGCCGTTGTCGCGCAGTTCGGCCAGCTTTTCAGGCGACAGGGCGCGCAGCTTGTCTTCCGAAACGGCGTAGTATTCGGCGATCTTCTGCGGCTCGCCCGGGTTGCCCTTCTCGTCGCGCGGCGTGAAGACGGCTTCGCGCACGTCCAGCAGGTCCAGTTCGTTGATCAGCTTGATGAACGATTCGGTGCGCAGGCGCTCTTGTTCGAAGTTGTTGCAGAACTCCATCGCCATGTTCGTGTAGTCGCTGGGCTGGCCATTGACGAACAGCGGGTTCTCGCCGCCCTCGGCGACGATGTCGGCGCCGCGATCGATGCATAGGATCAGGCGGCCGTTGGCCTTGTCGTCGGCGAAGACGAAGGGATAGCGGCGCACATAGGCGGGGATGTAGGCGTCGTGACGGAACACGCCTTCCGGCGACACGAACAGATTGTCGTTCTGGTTCAGGCCCATGACGGCGACCGGCTGGCGGCTCTCGCCGACGAAGATCACGGGATAGGACAGGGCGGCGGCGGCGAACTCGGTCACCGTCAGCGGCACCACGTTCGTCTGGGCGACGAAGGCATACGGCTCGGCCTTGGCGTTGACGCCCAGGTTGCCGTGCTGGGCGGCGTCAAGCGGCTCCGGCTTGTTGTAGAACAGGACGTTGCCTTCGAGCGGCGATTGAGTGGTGTCGGTCATAAAAGGCCAGGACGCTCTAGAATGGGATGAAGCGGGCCTTCTAACGCAAGCCTGTCCCTGCGGCAAACGCCGTAACCTGAACCTTATCTGACGATATCGCGATGTAGGCGTGGACGCCTTGTGTTGCGGTGCGGGCGTTCAGCCATTAGCTGTGGTCCATGGGTTCCGCCTGCGATCATGACCACGACAATTCGGGCCTGCATGGCTCTACGCTGACGCGCGCGCTGGAGGCGGCCGAGGCGCGCGCGTCTGCGGCAGGCGAGCGGATGACGGCGCCGCGTCGCCGCGTCCTGGCCCTGCTGCTGGAGACCGGCGAACCGGTGAAGGCCTATGACCTGATCGCCCGCTTTGGCGAAGACGGTCAGGCTGCAAAGCCCCCCACCGTCTATCGCGCGCTGGAGTTTCTGGAGCGTCTGGGCATGGCCCACCGCATCGCCTCCATCAGCGCCTATGTCGCCTGCGCCGAACATGAGGGCGCGGCGTCCCACGCCGCCGCCTTTCTGATCTGCGACTGCTGCGGCTCGACGCGCGAGGTCGCAGGCCCGGATCAGGGCGCCATCGACGCCGCAGCGGCCGCCGCCGGTTACCAGATCGCCCGCACCACGATCGAGGCGCATGGCCGTTGCCCCGCCTGCCGCGAGGCTGCGTGATCATGGATGCGGCCCTGATGGCCCCGCCCCGCCGCCTGACCGTGCCCATCGACAATCGCTGGGGCGCGGGCGAGATGTCGGTGCTGGATTTCGGTGATCCGAAACGTCCGGTCGACCTGATCTTCTCTCACGCCAACGGCTTCAACGCCGCCACCTACCGCAGCCTGCTGTCGCCGCTGTCGGCGTCGCTGCGCATCTGGGCGCCGGATCTGCGCGGGCATGGTCTGACGCGCCTGCCGACCGATCCGCGCGTCAAGACCAGCTGGCTGGACTACCGCGACGACCTGCTCAGCCTGTTGAAGGCGACCGATGGCCCTCCGGTGGTTCTGGCCGGACATTCGATGGGCGGCACTTCATCGCTGATGGCCGCTGCCGAACAGCCGGACCGGGTGTCCAGTCTGGTTCTGTTCGATCCGGTGATCTGGAAACGCTCGGCCGTCTTCGCCTTCAACCTGCCCTTCGCCCGCCTGGCGCTGGACAACATCCCCATCGCCAAGTCCACACGCCGTCGCCGCGCCGTGTTCGACAGCCCCGAACAGGCCATGGCCGCCTATCGCGGGCGGGGCGCCTTCAAGGGCTGGCCCGACATGGTGCTGGCCGATTATCTCAGCGACGGCCTGATCCAGACGCCTGAGGGCTGGGCCCTGACGGCGAAACCGGAATGGGAGGCCGCCAACTACGCCGCCCAGGCCCATGATCCATGGCGAGCGCTGCGCCGCTATCCCGGCCCGATCCGCATTCTTAAGGCCGAGCACGGCGCCCTGACCAGCGTGCCGGTCGGCTCCCACGCCGCGCGCAATCTGACGGTCGAGGTCGTTCCCGGCGGCGGCCATCTGTTCCCCATGACCCACGCCGACATCGCCCGCGACGCCCTGTTCGAGGCGGCTGTCTGACGACGGACGATAAACTGAGACAGCGTCGCACCCCCGTGTTAAGGGCGCCGCTGAGCATAACTCCCCCGTCAGAGACGCCCGCTTGACCTTTTTCCACGCCGGTTCTGCGCCCAAGGGCGCCGGTCCCCGCTCTGGGGCCTTGCGCGATGGGTTGATCCTGTCGCCGGGAATGAAGGTCGGGCTGTTCGGCGGCTCCTTCAATCCGGCCCATGACGGCCATGCCCATGTCGCAGAGACGGCCCAGCGTCGTCTGGGCCTGGACCGGGTCGTCTGGCTGGTCTCGCCGCAGAACCCGTTGAAAGACGCGCGCCACAGCGCCCCCCTGGCCGAGCGCATGGCCTCGGCCCGCGAACACGCCCACGGTCCGTCGATGATCGTCTCGGATTTCGAGACGCGCGCGGGCGTCGCCTGGACGGTGGACACCCTGCGCCTCTTGGTCGCGCGACATCCGGGGGTGCATTTCGTCTGGCTGATGGGATCCGACAATCTGGCCAGTTTCCACAAGTGGCGCGGCTGGACCGACATCATGCGGCTGATGCCGGTGGCGGTCATCGCCCGGCCCGGCTCGCTGCTGGACAGCCGCACGGCGCCCGCCGCCGCCCGGTTCGCCGGGGCGCGGGTTCCGGCCGAGCAGGCGGGGCTTCTGGCCACGCTTGCGGCCCCCGCCTGGACCTATCTGACGGCGCCTCTGAATCCCCGTTCGTCCAGCGCGATACGGGCTGCACGCGGGTCTGAAAAGCCGTCCTGACGCCACGGTGATTCGGGTTTGATCCCTTCGCCGGTTCACGATCGGGCCCATCCGTGCTACAGGTCTGCTTTAGTCAACGCTCCCGGAGCCCTCCGCTGACCCCCTCGCCCGCGTATGATGCGCAAGACGCCGCCGTTTCGAACACGGCGCACGAGATGGACGCTATCGAACCTCTCCATTCCGAAGACGGCCCTGCTTTCGGCGATTCCGCCCCGCGCCCGGTCGGCTCCACCCCGCTCGAAGAAGCCCTGCTGACCCGCCTGGACGAGGACAAGGCTCAGGACATGGTCCTGATCGACCTCAAGGGCAAAAGCGCCATGGCCGACACCATGATCGTGGCGTCCGGGCGTTCGCACCGTCACGTTGGCGCCATCGCCGACCACCTGCTGCGCACCCTGAAGGAACAGGGCCTGGGCAAGGCCAAGGTCGAGGGCCTGCCGCATTGCGACTGGGTTCTGATCGACGCCGGCGACGTGATCATCCACCTGTTCCGTCCCGAAGTGCGCACCTTCTACAACATCGAGAAGATCTGGGCGGTCGATTCCGCTCACCGCACCGCGCGCGACTAAACGATGAAGCTTAGCATCGTCGCCATCGGTCGGCCCGGTCGCGGGCCGGAAGCGACGCTTGCCGACGACTACGCCAAGCGCGCCACCCTGTCGGGTCGGGCGCTTGGCCTGGGTCCCCTCGATCTGATCGATCTGGAAGCCAAGAAGCCCGGCAAGGCGCCCGAGGCCGAACTGATCCTGGCCGCCGCTGAGGGCGCGCATTTGATCGCCTGCGACGAACGCGGAAAGACCTATTCCTCGCGCGCCTTCGCCGACCACATCGCCAGACTGCGCGATCAGGGCGAGCGGCGTCTGGTCTTCGCCATTGGCGGGGCGGACGGGCTGGACGAAAGCGTGCGCCAGGCCGCGTCCTCGACCCTGGCCTTTGGTCCCCAGACCTGGCCCCACGCCCTGGCCCGCGCCATGTTGGCCGAACAGCTGTATCGGGCCGTGACCATCCTGGCCGGATCGCCCTATCATCGCGACTGACATGCGTCGCGCACCCTACATCCTCATTCTGCTGGCAGGGCTTATGGCCGCCGCCCCGGCGACGGGCCGTCAGGCGCCGGAGAGCGAGCTTTCACGCGTTCAGGCCGAATATCGCGACGAGGCCGTGCGCGCCCGCCGCCTGCGCGCCGACGCCGACGCCGCCCGTCGCGAGCTGGGCGATCTGGAGCACCGGCTGGCCGAGCTTCGGGTGCAGGAGAATGACGGCGACATGCAGATCGAGGCCCAGCGCGCCCGTCTGCGCCAGCTTAGTGACCGCGAGGCCGCTCTGGTCGCCGATCTGGCCCGCGAACGCGGCGCCCAGGGCCGTCTGCTCAGCGCCCTTCAGATGATGAGCCGCCGCCCGCCGCCGCCGCTGCTGGTTCCCGCGGACAAGGCCATCGACACGGTGCGCGCCTCCATCCTGCTGAAATCCATGACGCCAGAGCTTGAGCGCCGGGCCATTGCGTTGGGCGAGCAGCAGGCCGAGATCATGCGCGTGCGGCGTTTGGCTGTCCTGTCCTCCGAACGCCTGCTGACGACCGAGAGCGCCCAGGGGGACCGGCGCGGCGAGATCGAGGCCCTGACCACGCGCAAGTCCGCCCTGACCGCCGTTCTGGGCGCCGAGGCCCGCGCCGCCGAACGCGCCGCCCGGGTGCTGGAGGCCCGCATCCGCGAACTGGGCGGCGCCGTGCCCACGACCGAGGCGCCCGAGCCGGAGACCGCGCGCCTGCCCGCCAATCGCAGCCGTCTCAGCAGCCCGATCAAGGGCGAGCCCAGCGAAACCTATGGACCCAAGACCTCCGGCTGGCGCTGGCGGGCCGACCGCGCCGCCGTCACGGCGCCCGCCGACGCCAAGGTGGCCTATGCGGGACCGCTCACCGGCTGGGGGCAGGTGGTCATCCTGGATCTCGGCCCCGGCTGGCGCGCCGTCATCGCCGGGCTGGAGGCTGTGGACGTGGCCCTGGACGCCCGCGTGTCGGACGGCCAGACCCTGGGGCGCAGCGGACCTGACGGCGACATCTATTTCGAGCTTCGTCGCGACGAACGCCCCATCGATCCGGCGCCCTGGCTGCGGTGATCCGTGACGCACGCTTCCCTGCTCGTCATCCTCGGTCTCGTGCCGAGGATGACGAGAGCTGGGTGATTGAGACGTCGCATTCTCTGCGTCATTGATCGCCAAGGTACGATAAGACCTTGCTTTCCCTTCTGACGCTGATTTTATCCAGTGGACGCTGCGTCGCCATGATTTCATCGTGTCTGCGGGGCCTTACCTTATCGGGCGCCATCGATGATCGGCCCCACCGAAAGAGACCGAATGCGTAAACTGCTCCTCGTCGGCTGCGCCGCACTGGTGCTCGGCGGATCCGCCGCCGCTGTGTCCAGCCAGACGCCTCGCAACGAAACCTTCCGCCTGCTGGAGCTGTTCGGCGACGTGGTGGGCATCGTCGAGCAGGCCTATGTCGTCCCGGTCGACAACAAGAAGCTGATCGAGGCCGCACTCAGCGGCATGATGACGGCGCTGGACCCGCACTCCAACTATCTGCCGCCCGACAGCTACGGCGACCTGCGCGAACGCACCTCGGGCGAATATTCCGGCGTGGGCCTGACCATCACGTCCGAGGGCGGCATGGTGAAGGTCATTTCGCCGATGGATGACAGCCCCGCCGCCAAGGCCGGGGTCCAGGCGGGCGACGTCATCTCCTCAATCGAGGGCCAGAACGCATCCGGCCTGACCGTCAGCCAGGTGTCGGAAAAGCTGCGCGGCACGGTCGGCACCAGCATCAAGGTCACCTTCCTGCGCGACGGCGAAGAACCGCGCGAGGTCGTCCTGACCCGAGAACTGATCAAGATTCAGTCGGTCACCGGCCGGGTCGAGGGCGATTTCGGCTATCTGCGCGTCTCGACCTTCAACGAGAACACCGGCCGCGAACTGTCCGAGGCCATTGCCAAGATCAGGGCCGAAAAGCCAGGCGTGAAGGGCTATGTCCTGGATCTGCGCAACAACGGCGGCGGTCTGCTGAATGCCGCCATCGACGTGTCCGACGCCTTCCTGGAGCGCGGAGAGATCGTCAGCCAGCGTGGGCGCAAGCCTGACCAGATCCAGCGCTATTCCGCCAAGCCCGGCGACCTGACCGGCGGCCTGCCGGTGGTGGTGCTGATCAACTACGGCTCGGCCTCGGCGTCGGAAATCGTCGCGGGGGCCTTGAAGGATCACCAGCGCGCCACGGTCGTCGGCCTGACAAGCTTCGGCAAAGGGTCGGTCCAAACGGTGATCCCATTGCGTCAGGGGCAGGACGGCGCCCTGTCGATCACGACCGCGCGCTACTACACCCCGTCCGGCGCCTCGATCCAGAAGATCGGTATCGAGCCGGACCTGGAGGTCGCCCGATCGGAGGCCGAGGCCCGCATCGTCTCGCGCTCCAGCTTCATCTATTCCGAGGCCGCCTACGCCACGGCGCTGGATTCCTCGATCGGCGCCGAGCGCAAGGGCGCCCACATCCCGCACGAAGCCCCCGGCGACAAGTTCCCCAAGGACAAAGACTATCAGCTGGAGCGCGCTCTGGACGTCCTGCGCGCGGGCGGCGATCTGTCCAAACTGTCGGCGGCGCCGGAAGGCATCGTCGTCTCCGAACCCGGCGCCAAGGCCAAGCCGGAAGACACAGCCGCTTCGGACGAACCCGAACAGCAATAATCCTGGCGCTGCGGCGTCTGGTTGCGTCAGTTGGCTGTCAACCAGCCAACTGACGGCGACATGACCGGCCGATCAGATCTCCTGATTGAACGCGCCGATTTCGGGATAGGCGGCCAGGCGCGGTTTGATCTCCTTGCGGAACAGGTCGCGCATGTCGACTTCGCTGCGCATGCTTTCGACCACAACGACCAGTTCGGGCTTGTTGGACGAGGCGCGGACCAGGACCCAGGAGCCGTCGTCCAGGTGCACGCGCACGCCGTTTACGGTGATGGCCTCAATGATCTTGCGGCCCAGGATTTCCCCTCCGGCGGCGGCCAGATCGACGTATTCCTTCACGATCCGGTCCAGCACGCCGTATTTCAGTTCGTCATCGCAATGCGGCGACATGGTCAGGCTGGTCCAGGCGTCGGGCAGGGCGGACTTCAGTTCTGAGAGCCTCTTGCCCGGATTGCGGTCCAGCATAGCAAGGACGGCGCCGGCCGCGACCAGACCGTCGTCGTAGCCATGGCCCAGCTCGCCGGCCATGAAGAAGTGACCCGACTTCTCGAACCCGGCCAGGGCGCCCAGTTCGGCGGTCTTGCGCTTGATGTAGGAATGGCCCGTTTTCCAATAGACGACTTCGGCGCCATTGGCCTTCAGCACCTCGTCGGTCTTGTACAGGCCCGTCGACTTCACATCGACGACGAAGGTCGAGTTGGGGTGGACCCTGGACAGGTCGCGGGCCAGCATCAGGCCGATCTTGTCGGCGAAAATCTCCTCGCCCGTGTCGTCCACCACGCCGCAGCGGTCGCCGTCGCCGTCGAAGCCCAGGGCCAGGTCGGCGCCCGTCTCCTTCACCCGCTGGGCCATCTGCACCAGCATGGCGTGGTCTTCCGGGTTCGGATTGTATTTGGGGAAATTGTAGTTGAGGTCGGTGTCCATCTCGATCACCTCGACGCCCATGCGGCGCAGGGCGTCGGGGGCGAAGGCGCCGGCCGTGCCGTTGCCGCAGGCGCAGACCACCTTCAGCGGGCGTTTGATCTGGACCTTGGACGCCACGTCGGCGATGTAGGTTTCGCGGAAGTCGTCGACGCGCACCAGCTTGCCGCCGTCGCGCGCCACGCCCTGTCCGCCCAGCACGATCTCCTTCAGGCGGCCCATTTCGTCGGGGCCGAAGGTCAGGGGCTTGTTCGCGCCCATCTTCACGCCGGTCCAGCCGTTCTCGTTATGGCTGGCGGTGACCATGGCGACGCAAGGCGCGTCCAGTTCGAACTGGCCGAAATAGGCCATGGGCGACAGGGCCAGGCCCACGTCCAGAACCTCCATCCCGCCTTCCAAGAGGCCGATGATCAGGGCCTGTTTGACGCTGAGGCTGTAGCCGCGGAAGTCGTGGCCGACGACGATCCTGGGCTTGACGCCGATCTCGTGGACGAAGGTGGCCAGGCCAAGGCCCAGCGCCTGAATGCCCAGAAGGTTGATCTCCTTCTCCAGAATCCAGCGTGCGTCGTACTCGCGGAACCCCGTCGGCTTCACCAGCGCCTGGGTTTCATACGCAGCCGTGTTCGGCGTCAGATCCTGGCGGGGTTTCAGCATGGAGATGACCTTGAAGATTGCAGCGGCGTCAGGACCACAAAGTCCTGTCCGACGATAAGGCAGGCCGCAAATGGATTGCGCGAAGCGATGGGCGGGTTACCCTATAGCCTTGCAGACTGTTGCGCTGCAACACGATGCGAACGGCGTTATGGCTGTCGGCGATGCAGGACGATGGCGAAACCTTGACCGACCGATGACAGCGGCCTACCCGAAAGCCCTCCCCTTTACGCCCGTCTTCTACGGAGCCTGCTGAATGTCGCGCCTGATCCTGCTTCGCCACGGCCAGAGCCAATGGAACCTCGAAAACCGGTTCACCGGCTGGGTCGATGTCGATCTGACGGCGGAGGGCGAGGCTCAGGCGCGTCATGGCGGCGAACTGATCGCCGAGGCCGGGTTCAAGCCTGCCGTGATGTTCACCTCGGTCCTGACGCGCGCCAAGCGCACCGGCGCCCTGGCCCTGCAGTCGGCGGGCCTGACCGATGTGCCGGTGATCGAGGACTGGCGTCTGAACGAGCGCCATTATGGCGGCCTGACGGGTCTCAACAAGGCCGAGACCGCCGAGAAACACGGCGAGGATCAGGTCAAGGTCTGGCGCCGCAGCTATGACGTGCCGCCGCCGCCGCTGGCGCCGGGCGGCGAGTTCGATTTCAACGCCGACCCCCGCTATGCGGGCAAGGCCATCCCGGACACCGAAAGCCTGAAGACGACGCTGGACCGGGTCGAACCCTATTGGGACGCAGAGATCGCGCCGCGCCTGAAGGCCGGCGAAGACGTGCTGATCGCCGCCCACGGCAACTCGCTGCGCGCCATCGTCAAGCTGCTGTTCGCCGTGCCGGACGACAAGATCGTCGGGGTGGAGATCCCGACCGGCAATCCGCTGGAGATCGACCTGGACGCCGACCTGAAGCCGACCGCCGCCCGTTATCTTGACGCCTCGCGCGCCGAAGAACTGCCTCCGGCCGTCGCATGAGCTGGAGCGACGCCGACCGGGGCTTCATGGCCCAGGCCATTGAACTGGCCAAGGGCCGCATGGGCGAAACCTGGCCCAATCCTGCGGTCGGCTGCGTGCTGGTCAAGGACGGCCGCATCATCGCCCAGGCCGCCACGGCGCCGGGCGGACGTCCTCATGCCGAGGAGCAGGCTGTTCCCGCCGCCGGCGCCGAGGTCGTCGGCGCCACCGCCTATGTGACGCTGGAGCCGTGCGGCGCGCGCTCTTCAGGCCGTAAATCCTGCGCCCATTTCCTGGCTGAGGCCGGGGTGGCGCGCGTGGTGGTCGCCTGTCTTGATCCGTCGCCGTTCGCGGCCGGGCGGGGCACAGAGCGGCTGCGCACGGCGGGCCTGACGGTGGAGACTGGGTTGCTGGCCGAAGAGGCGGTGGTCCTGTGCGAAGGCTTCCTGCACCGGCTTGAGACCGGGCGGCCTTTGGTGCGCGTCTCTGCGGACGGCGTGGGCTTTGACGGGCGTTTCGTCGCCTCGCCCAAGGCTGATCTGGTCACCGAGCTGAAACGACTGGGCGAGGCAGGCTACACCCGTCTGTGGACCGGGCCGGGCGAACTGGCTGACACCCTGCGCGATCAGGGTCTGTTGGCGGATTAAGATGCGTGTCCGGCCTGGTGGTCGCCAGGCCGGAACATCGTGATCAGGCGAGAGCCTTGAGCGCCTCGACCAGATCGGTCTTTTCCCAGCTGAAGCCGCCGTCGGCGTCAGGCTCGCGGCCGAAATGGCCGTAGGCGGTGGTGCGGGCGTAGATCGGCTTGTTCAGCTTCAGATGCTCGCGAATGCCGCGCGGCGTGGCGCCGCCGATCAGCTTGGGCAGTTCGCGTTCCAGCACGGCGGGATCGATCTTGCCCGTGTTGTGCAGGTCCACGTGGATCGACTGGGGCGCCGCGACGCCGATGGCGTAGCTGATCTGGATGGTGCAACGGTCGGCCAGACCGGCGGCGACCACGTTCTTGGCCAGGTAGCGTCCGGCATAGGCGGCTGAGCGGTCAACCTTGGTCGGGTCCTTGCCCGAGAAGGCGCCGCCTCCGTGCGGGGCTGCGCCGCCATAGGTGTCGACGATGATCTTGCGGCCGGTCAGGCCCGCGTCGCCATCGGGGCCGCCGATTTCGAAAATGCCGGTCGGGTTGATGTGCCAGACGGTCTCGTCGGTGATGAAGCCTTGCGGCAGTACGCTTTCGACCACCGGCTTGACCACGGCGGCGACGTCAGCCTGGGTCTTGCCCTTGGCGTGCTGGGTCGAGACGACGATGGAGGTGGCGCGGACGGGTTTGCCGTCTTCGTAGTGCAGGGTGACCTGGGACTTGGCGTCCGGTTCCAGGATCGAGCCGCCCGCGTGGCGCAGCTCCGCCAGTTTTTTCAGAATATTGTGGCTGTAGGCCAGGGTCGCCGGCATCAGCTCAGGCGTTTCGTTCGATGCATAGCCGAACATGATGCCCTGATCGCCTGCGCCCTCGTCCTTCTCATTGGTGGAGTCGACGCCGACGGCGATGTCTGCCGACTGGGCGTGCAGATAGCAGGCGTATTCGGCCGTTTCCCAGTGGAAGCCGTCCTGCTCATAGCCGATGTCTTTGACCGCGGCACGGACCAGCGGTTCCAGGCTGTCGATGATGCCTTGGGTGAAGGCCTCGTTCTGTTCCTTGGTGTTGCCCGGCTGTGTGGCGCGGACTTCACCCGCCAGGATGATCCGCTGCGTCGTCACCATCGTTTCGCAGGCCACGCGCGCTTCCGGGTCCTTCGCCAGGAAGGCGTCCACCACGGTGTCGGAGATGCGATCGGCGACCTTGTCAGGGTGTCCTTCGGACACGCTTTCCGAGGTGAAGAGGAAGGAGGAACGGGCCAAGGAAGGCTCCTGTCTGATGGTCAGGCGATCAGACATATAAAGATATGCTTATATCTTCAAGACGTGGGGCGTGCCTAGGTTTCGTTCTCGACGCGAAAAGCTTGTATCTCAGGCGCAAAAAAGAAAAAGCGCGCCCCGCAGGGCGCGCCTTTATCGATCTGGCGTCATCGCGGCGGCGCCGAACGCGCACCGCGTTTCGTCTTACTGGCGCAGGCTCTTGGCCACCAACAGCAGGGCGTCGCGCTTTTCGGCGTCCTGAATGTCGCGGAAGGTCGAGAGCAGCTCAGCGGCGCCCGGGGCGGCCAGAGCCAGCTCGTCACCCTCTGCGCCGTCCAGCTCGCCCAACAGGGCGGCGCCGGTGGATTTCAGAACGGCGGCGATCTGCAGCAGGCGGGCTGCGGACACGCGGTTGACGCCGCGTTCGTACTTTTGAATCTGTTGGAAGGTCACTCCGGCGCCAGCCGCAAGTTGCGCCTGAGTGATGCGGAGTTCTTCGCGGCGGGCGCGAATGCGCGTGCCGATCGCGACGTCTACGGGGTCTACTAGGTCGTTCATCTTGGCCTTCAGGATACTAGGCGGTTGAGCGCGTGAGGCCCCAAAAACCTGCCTACGTCAAGCAAAAAGCGTAGCAGTAAAGGGCGAATACCAAGGGAATATCGACATCATTCCGTTATCGGGGAAGTAGTATGAACATTCCTGTCAGTGACGATGGCGGCTACTTAGCGTTGTGCAATTCTTGATCTGTCGTTCTTCCTCATCGCAAACGTTTCTATGCGATTTATAATGCCGTTCTGCGTGTATGGTTCACAACCATCGTTCGGTGAATGCTGAAGCTTGCCGTTAGAACAGTATCTTGCGCAGGTTGATGCGGAAGGTCCGCCCGGTCGGGTCCAGAAAATCCGATTGATAGTTGAGCGGCGTCTGACCGTCGCTGGAGGTCACAGACACCCGGTCGTCGAAGATGTTCGTCACCCCGAAACCGATGCGCGTGCCTTTCAGGACCGGGAATTTTTCGACCCATTTCGTCCTCTGGGTCAAATCTGCGAATGCGAATAAATTAATCGTGGTTCGGCCAGAGAAATCCAGATTGGGCGACGTGACGTCGGTGCTGTTGACGTGGGTTCCTGCGCGCCAGTTGGCGTTGACGAACATGCCTAGGCCGTTGCGGAAGGCCCCAGCCTGAAGCTGGACCTCATGTCGCGACTGGCCGCCGCTGCCGCTGATGGCGTCGCCGTCCAGCAGGTCGAGCGGCGCCAGGCCGTCGCGGATGGTTACCTCGTCCTGCAGTCTCCAGGTGTGGGTCAAGGACAGGTTGAACATGCCCTGGCCCGGCTGCATCCCCGCGCCGCCGCGTCCTCCGCCGCCTGGGCCGCGCGGACCGCCAGGACCCGCCATGCGCGGGGCGCCGTCGCCCCCGCCGAAACCGCCCGGACCGCGCTGGCCGCGTTCAGCGGTCGGATTTGGCTTGCCGAAGGGGCGCGAGAAGTTGAAGCCCCATTGCACGTCCTGCTGCTCGCGGCGGCTGAAGTTCAGCGGACGGGCGTCGATGGACAGCAGGGTTCCGTCGCTGTCGCGCTGGAACCGTTCCGGCAGCGCGGCTTCCAGAGCGGGGGTGATCGTCGGGAAGCTGGCGATCTGGTCGTCCGTATCGGTGCGGGTGTAGGCCAGGTTGAAGCGCAGGTCGCGGGCGCTATAGGGCTGCCAGTTGGCGCTGAGCTTCAGGGACCGGGCGTTCTCGGCGCTCAGATTGGGCGCGCCGCCCGTGACATAGGCCACCTCGACCGTCTCGCCCGTCCTGAAGTCGAACACCGGCGTGTTCGGCGTCGAGACGGTCGGATCATTCAACTGCTGCATCGTCGGGGCCTTGCCCGCATCCGAATAGTCGACGCCCAGCGACAGGCGCTGGATGGGCGACCAGTTCAGGCCCCCGCCGATGGTGCTGACCCCGCCGAAGTCCGACAGTTCGTCATAGGCCAGGTTCATGCTGGCCGACAGGTCGCCGATCTTGGCTAGAACGCCCCGGTCCCGGCTGGCGATCGGCAGGCTGAAGTTCGCCTGGAGCCGTCCCAGATCCCGCGACAGCGACCGCTCGTCGGCGACACCGTTGCGCAGGCTTTCGGAATCCAGCGACTGATGCTGTGCGCCGACCTTGAAGGTCGAGGTCAGGTCCCCCGCCGGGCCGCTCCAGGCCTTGCCGTTGACCACAAGCTCGGCGTTGGCGACGCCAGACGTGGACGTGGCCGTATCGCGCAGGCGGTCGGCGACGCGCCCGTCGATGTCGCCGAACGGGTTCACCGCCGGGTCGCCCGCGATCAGGCTGGCCTGCAGGGCGGCGGGGTCGACGCCCCGGCCTGTCCAGGTCTTGGTCTCGACCCAGTCATAGGTTCCCGTCAGGGTCCAGCGCCAGTCGCCTGCGAAACCGTCCAGCACCGTGCCGACGCCGGCCGTCTGGGTGTCGACCTCGCGTTTCAGGGCGTCTGGGCGGTCCAGATAGCGGAGCAACTGCACATCATCGCCGAACGGCGAATAGGGATTGCCGGACGGCAAGGTCAGGGTCACGCCCGGCAGGCCCAGATAGCTGAGGCTGGAGGCGGTCTTGTAGCTGCCGCTGAAGGTGGCGCCGATGTCCCGGTTCAGATCCTTCTTAAGCGTGCCGGAGATTTCCGCCGATCCGGTGTTGGGCAGAAGGGTGCGATAGGCGTTCAGGTCGCCCTGACGCGGGCTGTTCGCCGTCCCCAGGAAATCGTTCAGCGACGGGGCGCCGTTCGTGGCGCTCGCTGGCGCGCCCGCAACCGTGACGGCCTGACCCGCCAGGGCCGACAGGGCGGGGTCGATCTGGGCGCCGCGTGGCAGGCCGACGATATTGCCCTGCAGGTCGAACAACTCAGCGGCCCCGCTGCGGTCGATGTTGCGCTCGGTCTCGAACAGGGCGGTCTGGGAGTTCAGGTTCAGGTCCATCGACCAGCGGGTCGATCCTGCGATGCGCAGCACGTTGTTGCTGTTGTCCAGAACGGTCTGGCCGCCGCTGGTCGGGCGGGTCACGGTGCCCGAGGCGGTGATGGAGCGGAAGTCGGCCTTCAGCACGACGTTCACGAAGCGTTGGTCGGCGCTGTAGCCATAGGAGAGGGCGGTCTCCTCAGGCAGGACGTCGAACCGTTCTATGGCCTCGGGAGGCAGGCCGCGGATTTCGCGGAAGCCCGAGATGCGCCGCCCATTGACCAGGAAGACCGGGGCGCCGCCCCGCGCGCTGCGGGTCTGGGCCTCCAGCAGGCTGACCAGTTCGCCGATATTGGTCGCGCCGAAGGCCTGAATCTGCGCGGCGTCATAAGAGACGATCGGCTCCTGACCGCCCAGGGCCACACCGCGTCGCGTCGTCGTCACCTCGACATCGGGCAGGATGACGACGGGTTCGTCGGTCTGGGGATGTTGCTGCGCCTGCACGGCTTCGGCGTTGGGAGCCAGGGCGAGCAGCATCAGGGCCGAAAGGGTCATGAGGCAGGTCCGGAGAACTAGAAATCAGCCCTCTGGAGGCGCGCCAATCATGGCGGCAAAACGGCCAAATTAATGAAGTTTTGGAAAGCGTTGCGCGGTTTCAACACCAGTGAATTTCGAGCGACGGAAATCCGGAATTGGGCCGTTAAAGAGCGTTTGGCCCGATCTGGAAAACGCTCAGGCGGTCTGTGTTTGCCGGTGATGCTCCGCCGCCTCGACGGCGGTGGCGATGCCGTCGAGCAGACTGTGCAGAGTGATCGGCTTGGTCAGGTGGCTGTCGGCGCCCGCCGCCGCACTCGCCGTCATATGTTCGGGCAGGGCGTTGGCCGTCAACATGATGATGGGCGTGCGGGGGCGGCCCTGATCCTGCTCCAGCGCGCGGATGGCGGTGGTTGCGCTCAGGCCGTCCATCACCGGCATCTGCATGTCCATCAGCACCAGTTCAAAGCCCCCGTCGCGGAAGGCGGCCACGGCGGCGTCGCCGTCATCGACCGTGACCAGTTCGGTGGGCAGGTGCGCCAGCATGATCTCCACCACCTTGCGGTTGGCCGGATGATCGTCCGCCAGCAGGATGCGGGCGGGGAAGGCGGTTTCACCCAGATCTTGTCTGGCCTCGGCGTGGGTGGGGATCGGCGCGGCGCCCGCCGGCAACGGCAGTTCGAACCAGAAGCGGGCCCCCTCGCCGGGGACGCCGTCGCAATCCATCGTCCCGCCCATCAGTTCGACCAGATGGCGTGAAATGGCCAGGCCCAGTCCCGTCCCGCCAAAGCGGCGCGTGATCGAGCCGTCCGCCTGCTGGAAGCGGGTGAATATCCGATCCTTTAAATCGGCGTCGAAACCGCAACCGGTGTCAGTCACCGTGAACCGCACCCGATCCGGCCCCGCCGCATCGACGGCGATGGAGACGGAGCCTTCGGTGGTGAACTTCAGCGCATTGGAGATCAGATTGGACAGCACCTGACGCAGGCGCACCACATCCCCTTCGACCAGACCTTCCAGCGCGGGATCGATCTGCGTCTGGAGGATAAGGCCCTTCGCATCCGCCTTGGGGCGATACAGGGCGACCGCGCCGCGCACCGTGTCGCCCAGTTCGAAGGCGGCGTGTTCGATGGCGATCTGGCCCGCTTCGATCTTGGCCGAGTCCAGGATGTCGGACAGCAGACGTTCCAGCGTCACCCCGGATGTGCGGATGACATTGACCATCTCCTGTTCTGGCGGGGGCAAGGCCGTGCGCGACAGGGCGTCCGCCATGGCCACCACGCCGTTCAGCGGAGTGCGGATCTCGTGGCTCATATTGGCCAGGAACTCGGACTTGGAGCGACTGGCGTCCTCGGCGCGGCGGCGCGCGACCCGCAGGTGGCCGGCCTGACGCCACAGCCAGAACATCGCGGCCAAGGCCGACAGCACGAAGATGACCGCGATCACCATGCCGCCGTTCTGGGCCTTGATGACATCGCGCTGCAGGGTGGTGTTGACACGCGCAGTCTCCAACTGGGCGCGCCGTTCGGCCAACTGCTGCTGCATGTCGCCGGTGACCTGGCGAATGCCTGCGCTGTAGCGGCGGGCGTCGTTGATCTTGTCCAGCGCGGCGTAGTCGCGCAGCGTCTCATAAGCTTCTCGCGACTTGCCATCCGCGAACAGGATTTCAGCCTCGATGCGGCCCAGCTTGTAGCTGTTCTTGTCCCGGTACTGACCTGCGGCGATGCGTCCCTTGATCGCCGCCAGGTCGCGGCGCGCCAGGGCCAGTTGTCCGGTCTGAGCATAGGCGATGGCCCGTGACGGCAGCAGATTGGCCGCCAAGAAGGAGGCGGCGCCCAGGTCCTGGCCATAGGGCGCCAGACAGGCCAGGACGTCGTTCGGGGCATGGCGCGCCTCGGCCGTGGTGACGCAAAGATTGGCGTCATAGATGGCCAGGCTGGGCAGGCCGGCCCGCAAGGTCAGCCGGTGGTGCGCCATATATAGGCGCTGGGCCTGTTCGGGATCGCCCAACTGGGTCGACAGCCGCGCAAGGTTGTAGATGGCGTCGAAGTCGGGGCGGGGATAGGCGGGATTGGCCAGATCGATCTCGAAACGACCGAAGGCGGCGGTGGCGCCGTCGATGTCGTTCAGCTTCATCAGGCCCAGACCGGTCATCTCCCAAAGACCCGCCTGCGCGGTTTCGGCATAGGCGGAGGTGCTCGGTATGAAGGCGTCGGCGTCGGCCAGCAGTTTCAGCCCGTCGCCGATCTTGTCGCGGTCCATCAGGGCCAGGGCCCACAGGCGGGTGGCGTGCGCCCTGGCGAACCAGTCCTGTTCGGTCGCGGCGACCTGGCGCATCTCTTCGGCGACGCCGGTTTCGCCCTGATTATAGCGCAGGCTGAGCGCGTTCAGCCGGGCGACTTGCTGGTATCGCAGATCGTTCTGAAGTCGTGCGGCCTGGGTCAGACGGTCGTTCCAGGTCCGGGCCTGGACGAACTCGCCCTGGTTCAGCAGAATCCAGGCGACATGATGCAGGCGCTGCAGGCCCTCGCGATCATGACGGTTCATCGCCGTGCGGCCAAAGGCGTCAAGGGCCGCGAAATCAGTTGCGGCGGCGCGTTTCTCCACGGCGGCGGCCAACTCCAACGGCGTCCGCACCGGGCCGGGGGGCTGCGCCTGTGCGTTCTGCACAAGCAACATCGTCAGACCCAGGACGGTCAGAACGGTCAAAACTGAGTGTCTGGGACGCGACATGAAACTTCCGTGTGAGCCCCGACCTTTGGCATAGGGTGTGTTGAACGAAGGTTTATCAGAGGGGCGAGCGACGAACTGAGCGGGCGCCGAACGGACAGAGACGCCGGGCAAAGGAGTCAGACTCCGCGTTGACCGATCCCGGCCTATCGGCTATAGGCCCGCCCTCTTGAGATTTCCGCGCCGTGGACGTGTGCTCCGCGGCGTTTTCCGTTCGAAGGTTTGACATGGCCAACAACCCCGGCGCCCGCAAGGCGATCCGCAAGATCGAAGCGCGGACCCAAGTGAACAAGGCGCGTCGCTCGCGCGTTCGCACCTATCTGCGCAAGTTCCAGGAAGCTCTGGCCGGCGGCGACGCTGCTGTCGCCAAGACCGCTTTCGTCGAAGCGCAATCCGAGCTGATGCGCGCCGTCTCCAAGGGCGTCGTTCACAAGAACACCGGATCGCGCAAAGTGTCGCGCCTGGCGGCTCAGCTGAAGAAGCTGTCGGCGGCCTGATCCATTAAGGAATATCCCTGATACGGAACGTCTATCGTCGTTCTGTTACGGGATTTTCTAGTGATTTCAACGGCGAAGGGGCGAAAGCTCCTTCGCCGTTTCGCGTTGTGCCGTTAACCTCCACCTCATGGCGAGGGGAGGCTGGCAGGGGTGAAATCCGGAATTCCTCAAGCGGGCGCAGGGTTTGTCGGAGTCAAACAATTTAACTGCGAATCAGCCAACGAATCTCCGTTGACCCAAGAGGCTCTGAGCGTAAGTTTTGGCCTCTAACGCACTTCCATCCCAATACGGATGAAGACGGCGCGAGACTGTAGTTTCGCGTTGGCGGGAGATGTCTGTTCAAGAGTTCGGCCCCGTCCGGAAAGCATCGCTTTTCGGCGCAGGAGAAGTCGTCCCTGAACCATCGCCCTGAAGCGCCGAGGTTCGGATTGGATTTTGCAGCGAGTGGCTGAAATATGGTTGGGGGCGCAGCGGCAATGGCGGGCGGATCGAGCAGGCTGGAGACGACGGATCTGGATCGGATCTGGGGCGAGGCGTCCGTGCGCCTGCGCGCCGAGATCGGCGACGGCCCGTTCAACTCCTACGTCGCGCCTTCGGCTGTCCGCGTGGATTCCGCTGGTCAGCTGATCCTGGTCACCCCGACCGCCTATGCCCGTGACTGGGTGCGCAAGAACGCCCTGCGCCGCATGAACGAGCTGTGGCTGGGCCTGGACGGCTTGTCGCGCCGTCTGGACGTGCGCTGCCGCGCCGAGGTGGGTTCGCCCGCGCCGGCCACCGCCGTTCCGGCCGGTCACGTGCTGGACGCCTCTCCGCGTCTGGCGGCCCTGTCTTCGGCCAATATGGCGGTCCCCACCATCGCCCCTGTCGCCGACAGCGCCCGCGCCGTGCGCGCCGCCGGTCTGCAGGAGCGCCTGACGTTCGACAGCTTCATCGAGGGGCAGGGCAACGCCTTCGCCTTGGCCATCGCCAAACAGGTCGCCAGCTGGGCCGATGGTCATTTCAACCCGGTCTTCTTCTGCGGCCCCTATGGCTACGGCAAGACTCACCTGCTGAACGCCATCGCCTGGGAGGCCCAGCGCCTGCGGCCCCAGGCCAAGGTGGTCTATCTGACCGCCGAGCGTTTCCTGTCCACCTTCGTCAAGGCCATGCAGGACCGTTCGACCGCCGCCTTCAAGGAAAGCCTGCGATCGGCCGACATGCTGCTGCTGGACGACGTGCAGTTCGTCGGCGGCAAGACCTCGACCCAGGAAGAACTGCTCTCCACCCTGACCGCCCTGATCGAGGACGGCAAACGCATCGTCTTCTCGGCCGACCGCGCGCCGATGGCCCTGACCGATGTCGAGCCGCGCCTGCGCAGCCACCTCGCCGCCGGTCTGACCTGCCCGGTCGAGGCGGGCGACCGTGAGCTGAAGATCGCCGTGGCCCAGAACCGTCTGCGTGCCCTGTCGGCTCTTGGCGTGGTTCAGGGCGAGGCCGCCCCGGACGTGCTGGCGCAGCTGGTGGACCGCACGCCCGGCTCGATGCGCGAGCTTGAGGGCGCCGTGAACACCCTGGCCGCCGCCGCCGGTTCGCGCCTGTCCGCCGTCTCGGTCGATGAGGCCTCGACCCTGCTGGGCATGGCCATGCGTGGCGGGCCTGAGCGCCGCATCACCGTCGACGAGATCCAGAAGACGGTCGCCGAACACTTCAACCTGAAACAGGCCGACCTGCTGTCGGAGCGCCGCACCCGTTCCGTCGCCCGCCCGCGCCAGATCGCCATGTATCTGTGCAAGCAGCACACGACCCGCTCCTATCCCGACATCGGTCGTCGCTTCGGCGGGCGCGACCACACGACCGTCCTGCACGGCGTGCGCAAGATCGAGGAACTGATGCCGCAGGACGATCAGATCGCCCGCGATGTCGAGGCCCTGACCCGCAAGCTGCGGGGCTGATCTCCTGGGTTTGCGGGGCGCGGGGGCGGCAGGTTCGCTCGATTTTTGCGCTCCGCCCCCGCGCTTGGCCCACTTATCCACGCGTGGACAACAACTAACCACAAGCCGCTTCCTTGCTCAGCGCGCTTAATTCGCTAGTGTCTAAACCCCTCAATCGCGGCGTCTCCGGGGAGGCGCCGTCTCCGGGCGAGACGACATGCAACTGACTATCGAACGATCCGCGCTCCTGAAGGCCTTGGGCCACGTGCAGAGCGTCGTTGAACGTCGAAACACCATCCCGATCCTGTCCAATGTGCTGCTCAGCGCAGGTCGCGACCGGCTGGCGTTCGCGGCCACCGACCTGGACATGGAGATGGTCGACGAGGCCGAGGCCCAGGTTCAGGTCGAGGGTCAGATTACGGCGCCCGCCCACACCCTGTACGAGATCGTGCGCAAGCTGCCGGAAGGCGCCGAGGTGTCGCTGCTCTATTCGGGCGATGATCCCCGTCTGGTCGTCTCGGCCGGACGTTCGCGCTTCAACCTGCCGGTCCTGCCTGCAGGCGACTTCCCCGTCATGTCGACCGAGAGCGCCGGAGCCTCTTATGTCCTGCCCAAGGAAGACCTGGCCCGTCTGATCGACAAGACCCGGTTCGCCGTCTCGACCGAAGAGACGCGTTACTATCTGAACGGCCTTTATCTGCACACGGTCGCCGAGGCGGGCATTCCCCTGCTGCGCGCCGTGGCCACCGACGGCCACCGTCTGGCCCTGGCCGAGACCCCGGCGCCGGAAGGGGCTGCGGGCGGTCCCGGCGTCATCGTGCCGCGCAAGACCGTCGATCAGGTCCGTCGTCTGCTGGACGACACCAACGGCCCGGTCGAGGTTCAGGTCTCGGCCCAGAAGATCCGCTTCCAGCTGGGCGAGGCCAGCCTGACCTCCAAGGTCATCGACGGCGCCTTCCCGGACTATTCGCGCGTCATTCCCAAGGGCAATGACAAGCAGGCCGACATCGACAACGCCCTGTTCGCCAAGGCCGTCGACCGCGTCGCCACCATCTCGGCGGAAAAGAGCCGCTCGGTGAAGCTGGCCTTTGACAATGACCGGGTGAAGCTGACCGTGCGCAACATGGAGGCGGGTCAGGCCGAGGAAGAGGTCGAGATCGGCTATTCCGACGAACCGTTCGAGATCGGCTTCAACGCCCGTTATCTGCTGGATGTCGCGGGTCAGATCACCGGTGAAAACGCCGCCTTCCGCTTCGCCGACCCGGCCTCGCCGACCCTGGTGCTCGATCCCGGCGATCCGGGCGTGCAGTATGTGCTGATGCCGCTGCGGGTGTGACCGTCGTCAACGGCAATCCGACGGGCGAACGTCTGGTCCTGACCACGTCGCGCAGCGTGGTGGCCTGGTCGCTGGCGCTGTTTGTGGCGACGGCGGCCCTGGGGTTGTGGTTCATCAAACAGTCTGGCGACGCCATCGAGACGCTGTGGAGCTGGGTGGGGGTGATCTGTCTGGCCGCCGCCGCCGGGGCCTCCGTCCTCGCCCTCGTCAGGCCGCCGAAGCTGATCCTCACGACAGAGGGTTTCCATCTGACGGGCCCCCTTTCGCCGGGCCTGATCCCCTGGAGCGAGGTTGAAGGCTTTTCTCTCTACAGCGAGGCTGCAACCCGGGATGCCGACGGCCAGTCCGTCGGCGGCGTTGCGCCTCATGCGGTGTGGCGGCTCAAGGAAGGTTCGTCCTTTTCTGGCGGGCTGGCCTCAAGGCTGAACAGAGCGGGCGACGTGCCGATCGACGGAAGCTTCCCGCGCAACATCGGCCTGGCGCCCGAGCCGCTTTCGACGCTGTTGGAGCAATGGCGCATCCGCTACGGATGATCCATAGGATGTCCGGCGCCGCGAAAGCCCTCATTCCTTGATCGCCTCCCTCACCCTCACCGACTTCCGCTCCTATGCAGCCGCGCGGCTGGCGCTCGATGCCGGGCCGGTCGTGCTGCATGGGCCGAACGGGGCGGGCAAGACCAATCTGCTGGAGGCCGTCAGCCTGCTGACCCCCGGCAAGGGGCTGCGGGGGGCGACGGCGGCCGAGATGGGCCGTCGCGAGCCGGGCGAGGCGACCGGCCGCGCCTGGGCCGTCATGGTCGAACTGGACGACGAGACGCGGCTGGGCACGGGCGTCCAGACGGCGGGCGCGTCACGCCGCATCGTGCGCATCGACGGCGAAACGGCCCAGCCCGGTCGGCTGCTGGACTACCTCCGGCCCGTATGGGCCACGCCTGAACAGGACCGGCTGTTCTCCGACGCCCGCGCCGAGCGGCTGAAATTCTTCGACCGTCTGGTCTTCGCCGCCGACCCCGACCACGCCGCCAGCGTCTCGGCCTATGAAAAGGCCCTGCGGGAGCGGCTGCGGCTGCTGAACGACGCCGCAGATGGGCGTGAGGCCGACCCGGTCTGGCTGGATGCGCTGGAGGCTCGGCTGGGCGAGGCGGGGGCGCGGGCCGCCATCGCCCGTGTCGCCGCCCTGCATGCGCTGCAGGCCGCCATCGACGCCCGAGGCGACCGGCCTTTCCCCCAGGCGGACCTGGGGCTGGACGGGGCCGCCGAACAGATGGCCGAAGCCGGCGCCGAAGAAGACGAAATCGCCGCCTCGATCCGCGAAGGTCTGGCCAGGGCCCGCGCCCGTGACGGCGCAGCGGGCCGCTCTCTGTTCGGGCCGCACCGCACCGACCTGACCGCCATCCATCGCGAGAAGAACCGTCCCGCCGCCGAAGGGTCGTCGGGCGAACAGAAGGCGCTGGTTCTGAACCTGATCCTGGCCCAGATCACCCGTCTGTCAGGTCATGCAGGCGCAGGAGCCGCCCGGCCCGTCCTGCTGCTGGACGAGGCCCCCGCCCATCTGGACGAACGTCGCCGCGCCGCCCTGTTCGACGAGATTGTCGCCCTTGATCTGCAGGCCTTCATGACGGGCACCGAGCGCGCACTGTTCGCCGGTCTGGAGGGGCGTGCGCAGTTTGTCCGCGTCGCGGGCGGGGCGCTGGAGAGCGACTGATTTATCGGCGGAACCGCCGCTGCCGATGGACCCGCGCAAAACGGCTGTTCCCCTCGCAATTGCTGCTAAATTTCCTATATATTGGCGGCTTCGGGCGCCGCTCAGATTCGCGGCGTCCACACCCTGTCTCGAAGCCCGTTTCCCGGGCGTCACATTGACTGACTTCATGACCGATCCGATTGCCGACCAGCCCGAATACGGCGCCGATTCCATCAAGGTTCTCAAAGGCCTGGACGCGGTGCGGAAACGCCCCGGCATGTATATCGGCGACACCGATGACGGGTCCGGTCTGCACCATATGGTCTATGAGGTGGTCGATAACGCCATCGACGAAGCCCTGGCTGGCCACGCCGATCTGGTTCAGGTCATCCTGAACGCCGACGGATCGGTCACCGTGACCGACAACGGCCGCGGCATTCCCACCGACATCCACGCCGAGGAAGGCGTGTCGGCGGCCGAGGTCATCATGACCCAGCTGCACGCGGGCGGTAAGTTCGACCAGAACTCCTACAAGGTTTCGGGCGGCCTGCACGGCGTGGGCGTCTCGGTCGTGAACGCCCTGTCCGACTGGCTTCAGCTGAAGATCTTCCGCGACGGCAAGCAGCACGAGATGCGCTTCGAACGCGGCGACACCGCCAAGTCTCTGGAAGTGACCGGCGTCGCCCCGATCCGCACCGAAGGCCCCAAGGCCGGACAGCCTCTGAGCGGCACCGAGGTCACCTTCTATCCGTCGGTCACCACCTTCAGCCACATCGACTTCGATCTGAAGACGCTGGAGCATCGCCTGCGCGAACTGGCCTTCCTGAACTCGGGCGTGGTCATCCGGCTGGCGGACCAGCGGCACGCCGAACCCATCGAAATGATCCTGCACTACGAGGGCGGCGTCGAAGCCTTCGTGCGCCACCTCGACAAGTCCAAGACGCCGATCCTGAAGGACGTCATCGTCATTCGCGGCAAGAAGGACGGGATCGAACTGGATCTGGCCCTATGGTGGAACGACAGCTACCACGAGACGATGCTGTGCTTCACCAACAACATCCCCCAACGGGATGGAGGCACCCACCTGTCGGCCTTCCGCGCCAGCCTGACGCGGGTGATGGGCAGCTATATCGAAAGCTCCGGCCTGGCCAAGAAGGAGAAGGTCGCGCCGACCGGCGAGGACGCCCGCGAAGGCCTGACCTGCGTGCTGTCGGTCAAGGTGCCGGACCCCAAGTTCAGCTCCCAGACCAAGGACAAGCTGGTCTCGTCCGAGGTCCGCCCGGCGGTCGAGAACCTGTGCTCGGAAGGTCTGGCCGAATGGTTCGAGGAGCACCCCGTCGAGGCCAAGATGATCGTCTCCAAGATCATCGAGGCGGCGTCGGCCCGTGAAGCCGCTCGCAAGGCGCGTGACCTGACACGCCGCAAGTCCGCCCTGGAGATCTCCAGCCTGCCCGGCAAGCTGGCCGACTGTCAGGAACGCGATCCGGCCAAGTCCGAACTGTTCATCGTCGAGGGCGATTCCGCAGGCGGTTCCGCCAAACAGGCCCGCAACCGCGAGAACCAGGCCGTCCTGCCTCTGCGCGGCAAGATCCTGAACGTCGAGCGCGCGCGCTTTGACCGGATGCTGTCGTCCGATCTGATCGGCACCCTGATCCTGGCGCTCGGCACCGGCATCGGCCGCGACGACTTCAACGCCGACAAGCTGCGCTATCACAAGATCATCCTGATGGCCGACGCCGACGTCGACGGCGCCCACATCCGCACCCTGCTGCTGACCTTCTTCTATCGTCAGATGCCGGAGCTGATCGAACGCGGCCACGTCTATATCGCCCAGCCGCCGCTGTATAAGGTCTCCAAGGGCAAGCAGTCGCGCTACCTCAAGGATCAGGCCGAGATGGACTCCTACCTCATCGAGGAAGGTTCGTCAGAGGCTGAACTGGACCTGTCGACCGGCGAGCGCCGCCTGGGTCTGGACCTGCAGGCTCTGGTGCGTGAGGCCAAGGCCTTCAAGGCGGGCGTGGACCGTCTCAGCCAGCGCGCACCCGCCTTCGCCATCGAACAGGCGGCTCTGGCCGGTCTGTTCGTCGAGAACGCCGACACGGCGCAAGCCGCCGCCGACGCCGCCGTCCGCCTGAACCTCTATGCCGAAGAAGGCGATGGCGAATGGTCCGGGGCGCCGGGGGCTCAGGGCGCAGTCGTCTTCTCCCGCACCCGTCGCGCCGTGCAGGAGACCATCGTCTTGGAAGAGACGCTGATCCGCTCGCTGGATGCGCGTCGTCTGGCCGAACGCGCCGCCGCCTTCGACGGCGTCTTCTCCGCGCCCGCCGTCTATCGCCGCAAGGACAAGTCGACGACGATCCGCGGACCTCTGGACCTGCTGAACGCGGTGCTGGACGCCGGCAAGAAGGGCCTGGCCATCCAGCGCTACAAGGGTCTGGGCGAGATGAACCCTGAGCAACTGTGGGAGACGACGCTGGACGTCAACGCCCGCACCCTGCTGCAGGTCTCGGTTGAACACGAGGAAGACGCCAACGACCTGTTCGCCAAACTGATGGGCGACGTGGTCGAACCCCGCCGCGAGTTCATCCAGGAAAACGCCCTGGACGCCGCCGTCGACGTCTGAATCCCGTGGCGCGGACGCGGCCTACTGGCCGCGTTTTGCGGCGATCAAGGCGGCGATGGTCGGGTAGGGCGTGGTGGCGGGCAGCGCGTTCTCGCAGGCGATGTGCTTGATCGATTCATAGACGCCGCCGGACGCCCCCCACGGCCCCTCGTCAGTGTAGCGATCGGTTTCGGCGCCGTCGGGGCCATAGGTGACGATCTCGCCGGGCTTGGACTGGCCGTCGGCGCAGCGCATCAGGACGACCTCGGTGTCATAACTGAGGTCGCCGACATCGCCCTTGGCCGGCACTCGGCCCATATGGGCGCTGATGACCCCGTCGACCGGCGTCAGCGTATCCAGATCAATCACATAGAGCGTCTGATCGTTGGACGAGAACTGCGCCCAGCTCTCGGCGGCCGCTGGTGTGGCGATGGCGAGGGCCGCAGCCCCGATGGTGAGATATTTGGCGATTCCGCTCATGATGACCTCCCTCTGAACGGTGATATTTCATACCCGTCCGAGGAAAAGCGCAATCGTCTCGTGTCAAACCACTAGGGACGAACCCGGCTGGGCAGGGCCGCGATTTCCGCGTCACTCAACTGTTTGATCACCTGAACCCGGCAAGTCGCGCCAGAAGGCTGGAGGACCCGCAGAGTCGAGAAATCACCTGTACACAGGCGTTGGAAGCCATCCTGAGGACGAAGGTCGATGGCGATGGCCGTGTCCAGTCCGCGACAGCCGCCGAAGGTGTTGACCTGAATTACCTCATTGGCGGCGGTCCGCACATACAGGATCTGGTCATCATCAGCGCTGAAGTTGCGCACATTCATAGTGCGAAAACAGGTGCGAGCGTCAGCCTGTGAGGCAAGGGGCTTGGCGCTTGGACTGCTAGTCGGCGCGCACGCGGAGATGGCGGCGACAGAGGCTAAGGCGACGGTGGTGAACAGCAGACGCATTGACAATATTCCCTAAATGCAGCCCCCGATGGCAAACTTTCTTATATTTCGTCGTTCGGCAAGTTATTTTGCAGTGACTGATGCGCGCAGCGGTCCGACCCGCGCAGCAGCGGACTGCGGCAGGGGGGAAGGCGCGCCGATGATCTGGGCGGCGGTGTGCTCGCCCAACAGGGGCGCGGCGGACAGGCCGCGCGAGCCGAGGCCGCCGAGGATGAACAGGCCGGGGGCCAGGGCGCCTGCCACGGGCAGGCGGTCGGCGGTGGTGGCGCGGATGGCGGCGCGGCCCTGGATCGCCCCCACTGCTGCCGTCGTGGCCAGTCGCGGCAGGCGCTGCTCCAGGGTCGTCAGGTTGCGCGTGGTGTCGTCGTCGCGGACGTCGGTAGAGGCGTCGCCCCGGTCATGGGTCGCGCCGAACAGCAGCCCGTCGTGCATCGGAGCGGCGTAGCCGCCCCAGGCGACGGGGGCGGGGGCTGGCCCGCTGATCCAGTTGGCCTGGCCGCGAACGGGCGACAGGCGGGGAGCGGCGTCCCTATCTTCCAGAAGAGAGGCGGAGCCCCAGCCCGCAGTCAGGACCACGGCGTCGACCTGGGCCAGAAGGGCGTCGCCGTTGAACAGCCGCCAACCCGCGTCGCTGGGTTCGATCCGTGTGACGACCGCCTTGATGATCTCGGCGCCCAACAGCCAGGCGGACAGGATGGCGGCTGGGTTCACCGCGCAGGCGCCGCCCATCAGCAGGCCTCCGGTCGAAGCCGGTTCGCCGATGCGGGCGGCGGCTTTGTCGGGCGACACCATCGTCATGGCGCCGCTTGGCCAGATCGGCTGGGCGGCGATCTTGGCGTAGCGGGCGGCGTCACGCTCGGCCTGAGGCAACTGCAGCACGCCCTCGGCGACTATGGCCCCCGGCGTGGCGCGATAGAGGTCACGCGCACGCTCCAGCGCCTGGGCGTAGAGGGCGGCGATGCCTGTATCTCCGGCGTCCAGGCGGGGCGTCACCAGACCGGATGGAAAGCCCGATCCGCCCGCGCCGGGTCTGTCGGCCTCGAACACGAGCGGGGCGACGCCTGCCGCCGTCAGGGCGCGCGCGACCGAGGCGCCCGCTATGCCAGCGCCGATCACGGCGACGCGAGGCCCGGCTTCGGGGGCGGGATGTGTCGGCAGCCGCGCCTCCAGCCGTTCGCGCTTGCGGCCATGCCCCGGCATTTTCTCGACGGTGAAGCCGCGTTCGGCCAGGCCGCGGCGCACGGCTCCGGCGACGGTGAAGGTGGCGACGCGGGCGCCGGGGGCGGAGCGTGCTGCGATCTGGTCCATCACCTCCGGCGACCACATGCCGGGGTTCAGGGCGGGGGAGAAGCCGTCCAGGAACCAGGCGTCGGCCTGGCCCGACCATTCCCTCAGCGCCCATTCGGCGTCGCCGACCGCCAGGTCGAGGACGGCGTTGAAACCGGGCAGGTCCAGTCGGTGGAAGCCGGGCGTGCCTGACGGCCAGGCGTTCGTCAGGGCCTGCGCCGCCTCGGCCAGTTCGGGCCAGTTGGACAGGGCCCGACGGGCTTCATCCGCCGTCAGGGGAAAGCCCTCGATCGAGAAGATGTGCAGCCGTCCGCCCTCGGGCCGGTGCGCCTGCCACAGGGTCAGCAGGGCGGCGATGTTCAGCCCGGTGCCAAAGCCCAACTCCGCCACCGTGAACCGGCGCCGACCGGCCCAGGCGTCCGGCAGGCCGCAGCCGTTCAGGAAGACGGCGCGGGTTTCGGCCAGGCCGTCGTCGCGCGAGAAATAGACATCCCCGAACCGGCCCGAGCGCGGCTCGCCCTCTTCGGTCCAGGTCAGTTGCGGCGAGGCGTCTTGGGTCGTCATGCGCGCCCTCTAGCACGCGTCAGCAAAAAGGGCCGCCCCTTGCGGAGCGGCCCGTGTCGGACGTCGATCGGCCGTCTGGATTTAGCGAGCGGCAGCGGGGGCTGCGACAGGGGCGGCGGGGGCCGCAGCAGGGGCCGTCTGGCTGGGCAGGGGCGTCATGGCGGCGGTGTCGACGCTGTGGGCGTCCTGCGCCGCCTGGTCGGCGGCCTGAGCAGCGGCCTGGGCGGACTGTTCAGTGGTCAGAACCGAGTCCTCGGCGACGCCTGCAGCCTCGACCGCGTCATTGGCGGGCTTGGCGGCGGCGGCGTGTTCGTCCGCGCCCTTCCCACAGGCGGCGAGGGCCAGAACGGCGGCGGAAACGGTGATGAGGGCGGTGATGCGCATGGGAAATCCTCCGTATGCATGTCGCGAGGGCGGGAGCCTCTGTCCAAACGATAGGGCCGCCGTGATCGACGGCGCAAGCCGCAATCCCGGCGGCGTGAAGCCGCATGAAACGACCGGCCGCCTGCTCAGTCGTTGGTGATGTTGTTCAGCGTCTCTTCCATCTCGACGAAGGACGGCTGGGCGATCGAGGGGATGTCGCCGCGACCGATCTCGACCGAGATCTGGGCCGCATTGCCGTGCAGGTGGGCGACCAGCACGGACTGGATGATCTTGTAATAGGCCGCTTCCTCATCGACGATGGCCTTCAGCCGCGCCGCGAACGGCCCGACCAGCCCATAGGCCAGGAAGACGCCCAGGAAGGTGCCGACCAGCGCGCCGCCGATCATGCCGCCCAGGATTTCCGGCGGTTCGGTGATGGAGCCCATGGTCTTCACGATGCCCAGGACGGCGGCGACGATGCCCAGGGCGGGCAGGGCGTCGGCCAGGTTCTGCAGGGCGTGGGCCGGCTCCAGATGCTCGTGGTGATGTTTCTCGAGCTGTTTCTCCATCGCATCCTCGACCTGGTGGGGATCTTCCAGGTTCATGGTCATCATCCGCAGGGTGTCGCAGATGAAGTCGACGGCGAAATGGTCCTTCAGCACCTTGGGGTACTTCTGGAAAATCGTGGATTCCTTGGGCTTCTCGATATGGCTTTCCAGCGCCACCACGCCCTTGGACTTCATGGTCTTGGTCAGTTGGAACAGCAGGCTCAGCAGGTCCTTGTAGTCCTGCTTCTTCCACTTGGGGCCGGAGAAGGTCTTGCCCAGTCCCCCCAGGGACGCCTTGATCACCGGCAGGCTGTTGGAGATCAGAAAGGCGGCGACGCCGGCGCCGCCGATGGCCATGAACTCATGCGGCAGGGCGTGGGCGATGACGCCGAACTTGCCGCCCGCCAGGATGTAGCTGCCGAACACCATGCCGAACAGCATGACGATGCCGATGATCTGAAACATGGGTGCGGGCGATCCTCACGCGAGAGGCGTGAAGCATGGCGATTAATGATTAAGACGGCGTTTCGCGAACGCCGTCTCTCATCGTCACAGGATCAGATGCGGCCTTCGCCGTTCAGGATCGCCTCGCGCGCCGCAGGCGTCAGCTTCTGATAGCCGGACTTGCCGCCGCGCACATACAGGGTCGCCGCGCCCGCCTTTTCCGGGTCGAAGCCGTCTGCGACCAGGTCGGCCTTTCTGAACTTGAAGGTGCCGGTCGTTTCGACCGCCTTCATCAGACGCACGAACACCGGCTGGGCATAGCCCGGCAGCTTGCTCTCGACATGGTCCGAGAAGGTCTTGGCGTCGAACTTGCCGTCCACCACCAGGGCCGCCATCCCGGCCTTGCCGTCCTGGCCAGGCACCGGCACGCCATAGACGATGGCCGTCTCGACGCCCGGGGCCGTCATCAGCACCTGTTCGACCTCGGAGGTGGAGACGTTTTCGCCCTTCCAGCGGAAGGTGTCGCCCATCCGGTCCACGAAGTAGAAATAGCCTTCGCTGTCCTGCTTCATCAGGTCGCCGGTGCGGAACCAGCGGTCGCCCTTCTTGAACACGTCGGTCAGGATCTTCTTCTGCGAGGCGGCCTTGTCGGCATAGCCGGAGAAGTCGTGACGGATGTCGTTGCCGATCTCGCCGATGGCCTCGCCGACCTCGCCGACGCGCGCCAGACGGCACAGGCCGTCGGGGCCGCGAATGGGCTGTTCGGTGTCGACGTCGAACTGGACCAGACGGATGTTGATCTGCTTCTTCAGATAGCTGGGCACGCGGCCGATGGCGCCCTGTTTGCCGTCGAAGTTGAACAGGGAGACATTGCCCTCGGTCGAGCCGTAGAATTCCAGGATCTCGGGGATCTTGAAGCGGCTCTGGAATTCGGGCCAGACGTCGGAGCGCAAGCCGTTGCCGAAGGCCAGCTTCAGCTTGTGCTTGGTCTCGTCCTCATTGTGCGGGGCGGCGGTCAGGTAACGGCACAGTTCGCCGATATAGACGAACATGGTGGCGCCGGACGCCTTGACGTCGGGCCAGAAATTGGTCGCCGAGAACTTCTTGCGGATGATCAGCCGCCCGCCGTTCAGCAGGGCCGCGCCCACGCCGACCAGACCGCCGGTCGAATGGTACAGCGGCAGGCAGTCATAGATGCGGTCCGTGGGCGTGAAGCGCGTGGCGCCGGCAAAGGCGCGCATATATGTCCGGGCGCGCGAGTGCGGGATGCGCGCCGCCTTGGGCAGGCCGGTGGTGCCAGAGGTGTAGATGAACAGGGCGGTGTCGCGATTGGTCAGTCCTTCGCGCGCCGAGCGGGTCGGGCGCACCGACGAACCGCCGCGCACCGGCTTGTCCAGACCGCGGCGCTCGCTGGACTCGTCAGCCTCGGTCAGGCCCATGACCCAGAGCATGAGGTTGTGCGGCACCAGGGCGCGGGCGTCCTCGACCTGACGCCAGCAGTCCTCGTCGGCGACCACCTGGAAGGCGCCCGAGATGGCCAGGCAGTGGGCCAGGCCCTCGCCGGTCAGATTGGTGTTGATCAGGGCGGTCGAGATGCCGACCTTGGAGAAGCCGAGCCACGCCGCCAGATATTCGACCCGGTTGGTCATCATCAGGGCGATGGTGTCGTTGCGGCGCAGACCCCGGCCCTTGGCCCAATGGCCGAACCGGTTGGCCATGTTGTCCAGCTCGCGATAGGTCAGGCTGCGGCGTTCGTCCTCGACGGCGATATTGTCGGCGAACTTGTCGACAGCCTCTTCGAAGTCGTCGCACAGCAGCACGTCGCTATCGAGTTCGATCGGCTTGATGCGCTTCAAAAGGCGGAACAGGCCACGCGCGAACCGCACATCCCGACGAATATTCGCGACCAATCCCATGCTCTTCGATGCTCCCGTCTCTGTGCTGGCGAGACGCCCGGTGATGGACGAACGCGTCCCCTTCGGCAACTGCGTTGGACACAATCCTTCTGGGGATTTCCATTTGTTCCGTTGACGCCGGGGAAATCCAGAGGCCGAGCGCTGTTTTTCTCGCTCCTATCGTCGCAGTGGGGCGGATCGCGCAGGCCTGGGCGGTCCGGCGCGCGGGTTGGCGGCGTTTTAACTTGCTCCGCGACGGCGAGCGGTTTCATTGTCCATGCAAATAAGGGGGAATATTCATGTTGGATCGTCGTCGCCTTCTTCAATCCGCCGCCGCAGGCGCAGGCCTGGCCGCCCTTGGCGACGCCGCCTTCGCTCAGGTCATGGCGCCGGCAACGAACGCCGCAGGCGAGACCCTGCGGACATTCATGGACAAGGCGTTCGAAGAGACGCTGGATCTGAGCCCCGAAACCGTGACCGCCTTCGGCCTGGACAAGGGCGCGCGCGCCGCCGCCAAGTCGAAGCTGACCATTCCGACCCGCGCAGAAGAAGAAGGCCAGCGCGCCTTTTTCCGCGCCCAGCGCGCCCAACTGGCCGCGATGGACCGCGCCAGCATGGATGCCCAGGACGGGCTCTATTACGACAGCCTGACCGCCAATCTCGACGCCGTCATCGCCACCTTCGACATTCCCTATGGCCAGGGCGGCTGGCCCAATCCCTACCGCGTCAGCCAGCAGGGCGGCACATATCAGTCGGCGCCCGACTTCCTGGGCAACCAGCACACCATCGAGACCGCCGCCGACGCCGACGCCTATGTGGCGCGGGTGCGGGCTCTGGGCGATGTCTTCCGCGCCGAGACGGACCGGCTGAAGGAAGAATACGCACTGGGCGTCGTGCCGCCTGACTTCATCCTGGCCAAGGCCGTGCGCCAACAGGAAGGCATGCTGGCCACCGCCGCCTCCGCCTCGCCCATCACGCGCTCGGTCATCGACCGCACCCAGGCCAAGGGGCTGAGTGGAAACTGGGGCGCCGAGGTCGAGCGGCTGCTGACTGAACAGGTCTATCCGGCCCTGGCCGCGCAGAATGCGGTGCTGAAGGCGGCCCTGCCCGGCGCCACGCACGAGGCGTCCGTACGCCGCCTGCCGCAGGGCGATCAGTATTACGCCAACAGCCTGCACTACATCACCACCACGCGTCTGACAGCGGACGAGATTCACCGCACCGGCCTGGAGCAGATGGCCGATCTGACGGGCCGCGCGGACGTCTTGCTGAAGGCGCAGGGCCTGACGCAGGGCTCTGTCGCCGAGCGGATCAAGGCGCTGGGGGATGACCCGAAATACGTCTATCCCAACACGGATGCGGGCAAGGCGGAGCTGATCGCCAAGCTGAACGCCCAGATGGCCGACATGCAGGGCCGCCTGCCGCGCGCCTTCGGCCGCCTGCCCAAGGCCCCGGTCGAAATCAAGCGCGTCCCGCCCGAGATCGAGGCCGGCGCCCCGATGGGCTATTACAACTCCGCCAGCCTGGATGGGACGCGGCCCGGCATCTACTGGATCAATCTGAAGGACACGTCGGAATGGCCGTCGTGGAGCCTGCCGACCCTGACCTACCACGAGGCCTCGCCCGGCCACCATCTGCAGATCAGCCTTCAGCAGGAGAGCCCGTCGGCGCCGATGCTGATGAACCTTCTGGGCTTCTCCAGCTATGTCGAGGGCTGGGGCCTGTACGCCGAGCAGCTGGCCGATGAACTGGGCGCCTATGAGCATGATCCTCTGGGTCAGATCGGCTATCTGCAGTCGCTGATGTTCCGCTCGGCCCGTCTGGTGGTCGACACCGGCATCCACTCCAAGGGCTGGAGCCGTGAACAGGGCATACGCTACATGATGGAGGCCTATGGCGATCAGGAGGGGGCGGCGACGTCCGAGGTCGAACGCTACTGCGGCTGGCCCGGCCAGGCCTGCGCCTACAAGGTCGGCCACAACGAATGGGTCCGTCTGCGCGAAAAGGCCAAGACCGCGCTGGGGCCGCGCTTCGACATCAAGGGCTTCCATGACACGGCTCTGGCGGCGGGCGGGGTTCCCCTGTCGGTGCTGGAGCGGATCGTGGACGGCTGGGTCGCGACCCAGGCCTGATCCGGCGCCGATGTCTGCAGGCGCGCCGGTCTGAGTGTTGTTTATGGGGAGGCGTCCGGCGTGACGCGCCCGCTCGGGGGAGTAACCGAATGATTGATCGTCGCCGCCTTCTGCTGACCGCCGCCGCCACGGCTGCGGTCGCGCCGACCCTGGCCCAGGCCGCTTCCACCGACGCCGATGGGCGCCTGAACGCCCTGCTGGACGGCTGGTTCGAGGCGGACATCGACGAAAGCCCCGAACACGCCACCAGCCTGGGGCTGGACAAGGGCGCACGCGCGGGACTGTCCAGCAAGCTGAGCGAGGCGGGACCTGAGGCCATCCGCAAGGATCGCCAGAAGGCCGCCAGCCGCTGGGAGCAATTGCGCGCCTTTGACCCGTCAGGCCTGTCGCAGGCCGGCGCCCTGAACTATGCGATCGCCTCTTTCGGCCGCGAAACGGCGGCCCAGACGTCGCGCTTCGCCTATGGGGCCGGACCAGGCCGTCCGTCGCCCTATGTGGTGACCCAGCTGTCAGGTTCCTATTTCAGCGTGCCGGACTTCCTGGACAACCAGCACCGGATTGATGATGCGGCGGGCGCTGACGCCTTCCTGTCGCGTCTGGAGGCCTTCGCAGGCGTTCTGGACGGCGAGACGGCCAAGATCCGCGAGGACGCCGGTCTGGGCGTGATCCCGCCCGACTTCATCATCGACCGGATGCTGCCGCAGATCCGCACCCTGCGCGACGCCTCCCCCGCCGACATGGCCATGATCAAGTCGCTGGCGCGCAAGACCGGCGCGCTGAACCTGTCGGGTTATGAGGCGCGCGGCGTCGCCATCGTCGATCAGAAGGTCAAGCCTGCCCTGGCCCGTCAGGTGGCCGCCATCGAGGCCCTGCGTCCGCAGGCGGTGCATGACGCGGGCGTCTGGCGCCTGCCGGACGGGGAGGCCTTCTACGCCGCCGGTCTGAAGGCCAATACGACCACGACCCTGACCGCCAAAGAAATCCATGCATTGGGCCGCGAACAGGTCGCCGAAATCAGCGCCGAGATCGACGCCATCCTGAAGGCGCAGGGCTATACGCAGGGGACGGTGGGCGAACGCATTCAGGCCTTGAACAAAGAACCGGCCCAGCTGTTCGCCAACACCGATGCAGGCAAGGAGGAGCTGCTGGCCTGGTTGAACCAACTGGTCGCCGATCTGGAGCCGAAGCTGCCGCAGGTGTTCGGCCGTCTGCCGAAATCCCATGTCGAGATCCGGCGCGTGCCGGTGTCGATCCAGTCGGGCGCTCCAGGCGGATACTATCAGGGGCCGCCGCTGGATGGGTCGCGACCTGGCGCCTATTACATCAACCTGCGCGACAGCGGGAACTGGCCGAAGTTCGCCCTGCCCACCCTGACCTATCATGAGGCCTCGCCCGGCCACCATCTGCAGGTCGCCCTGCAGCGCGAATCCGGCGAACTGCCGCAATGGCGCCGGGCGGGCGGCTTCTCGGCCTATAATGAAGGCTGGGCCCTGTACGCCGAGGCGGTCGCCGCCAATGATCTGGACGTCTATGCGGCCAATCCGCTGGGCCGCGTCGGCTTCCTGATGTCCTATCTGTTCCGGGCGGTGCGTCTGGTGGTCGACACCGGCATCCACTCCGAGCGCTGGAGCCGTGAGCAGGCGGTCGAATACATGGCGGCCTCGGGCGCCAAGCCGCTGGACGCCTCGAACAGCGAGATCAACCGCTATTCGGTCTGGCCGGGTCAGGCCTGCGCCTACAAGGTCGGCCACACCGTGATCGCCCGTCTTCGCAAGGAAGCTGAGGCCAAGCCCGGTTTCGACCTGCGCGCTTTCCATGACGCGGTGCTGGAAAACGGCTCCCTGCCGCTGGCCGTGCTTGAACAGGTCATGAGCCGCCGGGCCTGATCCGTCCGCAGCCGTCAGCCCCGCTGCGTCAGGCGGCGGGGCTGATGATCCTTGTTTGTCACTGCACCTTGGCGCGGTAGCTGATCGGCCATTGATCCGGCGGCACGCCGTTGCAGCTGTCCATCGACTGTTCCAGCGCCAGGGCGAAACTGCGCCCTGTCCAGACCCAGGTCTGGGCGATGCCGCAATCGCCGATGCCCCGCCCCTTGGCGAAGGCGACCAGTTCGCGCTTGTCGGCATTGTAGAAGCCGTTGACCACCTCGTTGGTCGTCGTGCCGTCGGCCTGGGGCAGGCGGGCCGCGACCGGGTTCTGGCCGTTTGGTCCGGTGATGTAGAGGTTGCTGGTGAAATTATAGGCGCCTGACCCGCATGGGACGCCCCACAGCTCCTGCTGCGGACCCAGCTTGGCCGAGATGACGTCGCCGCCGCCCGAGTTTTCACTGCGGCATTCGCGGACGGCGGGCAGGATTTCGATGGACTTGGGCAGAACCTGATTGTCGCCGCCCAACTGGCCCTGGGCGATGGCCGGGGCGGGCGTGATCACGGGAAGGGCGGGGCCCTGCACCGAAGCCGCGCGCTGGCCGACGCGGATCAGGGCGTTGGGCGTGTCCAGGCGGCCCTGACGATCATCAATCCACAACAGCGAGGCCGAGGCGCCGGTCAGTGAGATCGCGACGGTTTCGCCCGCCGCCCGGGCGGTTGCGACCTTGCCCGACGCCAGGGCGCGCACGGCGTTCAGGGCGTCGGCGGCGACCACGCGGGCTGTTGGAATGTCGGCGTCGGTCACCGGTTCAGTGCGGAAGCTGCGTCCGTCGATGGTCAGGGTGACGGGGGTTGCACGGCTGGTGTTGTCGGTGTTGTCTAGCCAGACGCCGACCAGAACCTTGGGAACCGCCGCTGTCTCGGGCGCCATCTCAACGCTCAGCCAGCCCTGGGCCTCCTCGACCGAGGGGGCGACGGCGGCGCAGGTTGCGCCATTGTCGCAGGTCACCTTCCAGTCGCGGAAGCTCCTACTCTCGGGACGGCTGGCCAGGGTGGTCGTCGGCCCGGCGTCCGGCGCGGCGGCGACAGGGGCATCGGCCGGCTGGCCCCCCGTCGGGGCGTCCTTGCTGGCTTCACCGCGTCCGCACGAGGCGACAAGCGCCGCCATGCCCGCCACCGCCATCCATTTCATAGCGTACCGCGATCCCGTCATTCCCCTCAGCCTTCTTTCTATGTTAATTGAGCGTCGTGCAGTTTGCCTCATCTGCATCAGCGAGCAAGTCTTTCATCAGTTCCACGTCGATGATGCTGGGCGGTTCGCCGAACCGTTCGATCCAGGCGTCCACCAGGATTTTGGTCTCTTCGGTCATGGGGGAGGGCCTTATGCTCAAGCTTTGGCCTGATTAAGCGCATGTCGACCGATCCGGTTCACCGGCGCAGCGACGTTTTCGCAATCCGCCGAACCCATGTCGGGGTTTGCGTGACGGCCCTGCCTCGCTATACCGCCGCCACGATATTCCTTCCCCAACGTTCATAGGCGGACACGCGCATGGCCAAGATCAAGGTCGAAAACCCCATCGTCGACATCGACGGCGACGAAATGACCCGCATCATCTGGCAGATGATCAAGGACAAGCTGGTCTTCCCGTTCCTGGATCTGGAGCTGGACTACTACGACCTGGGCATGGAGCACCGCGACGCCACCGACGACCAGGTGACGATCGACGCCGCCCACGCGATCCAGAAGCACGGCGTCGGCGTCAAGTGCGCCACCATCACGCCTGACGAAGCCCGCGTCGCCGAGTTCGGCCTGAAGAAGATGTGGAAGTCGCCCAACGGCACCATCCGCAACATCCTGGGCGGCGTCGTCTTCCGCGAGCCGATCATCTGCTCGAACGTGCCGCGCCTGGTTCCGGGCTGGACCCAGCCGATCGTCGTCGGCCGCCACGCCTTCGGCGATCAGTACAAGGCCACCGACTTCCTGATGCCTGGCCCCGGCACCCTGACGATCAAGTTCGTCGGCGACGACGGCGAAGTGATCGAACACGAAGTCTACAAGGCGCCGGGCGCCGGCGTGGCCATGGCCATGTACAACCAGGACGCCTCGATCCGTGAGTTCGCCCACGCCTCGTTCGCCTATGGCCTGCAGCGCAACTACCCGGTCTATCTGTCGACCAAGAACACGATCCTGAAAGCCTACGACGGCCGCTTCAAGGACCTGTTCCAGGAAGTGTTCGACGAACACTACGCCGCCGAGTTCAAGGCTCGCGGCCTGACCTATGAGCACCGTCTGATCGACGACATGGTCGCCGCCGCCATGAAGTGGTCGGGCGGCTTTGTCTGGGCGTGCAAGAACTATGACGGCGACGTGCAGTCGGACGTCGTGGCTCAGGGCTTCGGCTCGCTGGGCCTGATGACCTCGGTGCTGATGACACCGGACGGCAAGGTGCTGGAAACCGAGGCCGCCCACGGCACCGTGACCCGCCACTACCGCCAGCACCAGAAGGGCGAGGCCACCTCGACCAACTCGATCGCCTCGATCTTCGCCTGGACGCGCGGCTTCAAGCACCGCGCCAAGCTGGACGGCAACGCGGCTCTGGACCAGTTCGCCGACACGCTTGAGAAGGTCGTCGTCGACACCGTCGAAAGCGGCTCGATGACCAAGGACCTGGCGCTGCTGGTCGGCGACCAGCAGGGCTGGCTGACCACCGAGGGCTTCCTCGACAAGGTCGCCGAAAACCTGCGCGCCGCTCTGCCGGACGTCGGCTAAGCCGTCACTATTCCTCCCCCGCAATGTGGGGGAGAACCTGTCCTGATGCACTGCGACGCACGACAGGATGCTCGAAAGAACTCAGCCCCGCTGGATCGCTCCAGCGGGGCTTTTCGTTGTGCTGGGGTGAAAGCCGTGCATGATCAGTGAAATGAAGGAGGTCGGGTGAAGCGTCTGTTCGGAAATCTGCTGCTGGCGGCGATTGCTCTGGCGGTCGTCTCCTTCTTCGCCGCGCCCGCCGTGGGCTTTTTCGCCATCCGCTCGGCGGCGGAGGCCAGCGACGTGCAGGGGCTGACGCGGCTGATCGACTTCTCCGCCGTGCGCCAGTCGCTCCGGCCACAGTTGATCGGGCGGCCCGAGGCCATGGCGCCCGCGCCCTCGTTTCTGGAAGACCCCATCGGCGCCTTCCGGGCGCAGCTGGATCGCAACCCCATCATCCGTCCGCCGGACGTGGATTCCTATCTAACGCCCGCCGCCCTGTCGGCCCTGATGCGCGGCGAAGGGCGCTACGCCAGCCAGTGGAAGACCACGGCGGCGACGGACGCCAAGGTCAGGAAGCCCTGGCCCAGGCCCATCTTCTGGGGCGTGAACCGGGCGCGGTTCGCCGTGGACGACAAGGGCGGATCGCGCACCGTCTTCACCTTCGAGCGGCGGGGCCTGTACGAATGGCGCCTGGTGCAGATCGGCCTGCCGGAGGGCGCGACGCCCGCTGTGCCTGCCGCGCCCGCGCCCGTGTCCTCTCCGCCCGCCCTCGGCGAGAGAGGCTGAGGTCATGAGCATCCCGCCCCGCTTCCTTCTGGAGACGCCATGAACCGCAAGATCATCACCGGCCTGCTGATCGCGGTGGTCGCGGGCTTCCTGTTCGTCTGGATCGCCTCGCCGTTCGTGGCGGCGCAGGGGCTGATCCGGGCGGCCCGCACGGGGGATGCGGCGGGGCTGGAGCGCTATGTCGACTTCCCCGCCTTCCGCACCAGCCTGAAGGACGAACTGAACGCCCGCGCCCGGCTGGAGATCCGCGAACGGTCCAAGGGGGACGTCGGGCTGGCGGCCCTGGGGGCCCTGATCGCGCCGTCGCTGGTGTCGGGCGCGGTCGACAACTTCGTCACGCCTCAGGCCATCGCCGCCATGGTGCGCTCGGCCGAGAAGCCTGAGCCTGAGCGCCCCGTCCCGCCCGCCGACACGCCTGCCGTGCCCAAGGAGCGGCTGCATCAGTCCTGGTCCTATCGCGGCCTGAACAAGTTCGCCGTGGCCCTGACGCGCAAGGACAGGCCCGATGACTCGCTCGTGCTGCTGATGACACGCCACGGCCTGTTCGGCTGGAAGCTGTCGGGCGTGGACCTGACGCCGGACCCGATGGAGTAGGGGCGGCCTCACCCACCTCTGAAATGCAATGAGGGGGCGGTCAGTGACCGCCCCCTCATCTGTATCGCTTGGCCGTTAGCGTGGCGGATCAGCCCGCCAGCGCCGCCCGCACCGCCGCCAGGCCGTCCTCGGCCTTCGACCCGTCGGGCGCGCCGCCCTGGGCGAAGTCCGGCTTGCCGCCCGCGCCCTGGCCGCCCATGGCCAGGACCGCAGCACGCGCCAGATCCGCCGCATTCACCTGACCCGCAAGGTCGTTGGTCACGGCGACGGTGACCGCCGCCTTGCCGTCTGTGACGCCGATCAGGGCCACGACGCCCGTGCCGACCTGTTTGCGGAAGTCTTCGGCGACCCCGCGCAGGCCCTTACCGTCCACGCCGTCCAGGACGCGCGCGATCAGCTTGACGCCGTTGATCTCTTCCGGCGCCGAAGACGCGCCGGAGCCGCCGCCCAGGGCCAGCTGCTTCTTCAGTTCTGCGACCTGTTTCTCCAGCGTCTTGACCGAGGTGGTCAGGCTTTCGACACGGGCCGGCACATCGGCCGTCTGGACCTTGAAGCCCTGCGCCAGCGAACGGGCCACGCCCGCCTGGGCCAGCAGATATTGACGCGCCGCTTCGCCCGTCAGGGCCTCGATGCGGCGCACGCCGGCGGCGACGCCCGTCTCCTGCACGATCTTGAACAGGGCGATGTCGCCGGTCCGGGCCACATGGGTGCCGCCGCACAGTTCGACGGAATAGGGGGCGTTATCGCTGGTCAGCGAACGGCCCAGCGTCAGGACGCGGACCTCGTCGCCGTACTTCTCGCCGAACAGGGCGATGGCACCCGCTTCGATAGCAGCTTCAGGAGCCATCAGTTTCGTCTCGGTCGGGACGTTCTGGCGGATGACCGCGTTCACCTCCGTCTCGATGGCGGCCAGTTCAGCCTCCGTCAGCGGGGCGCCGTGGCTGAAGTCGAAACGCGCGCGCTCGGCGTCGACCAGCTGACCCTTCTGGGCCACCGTCGCGCCCAGCACATTCTTCAGCGCCGTGTGCAGCAGGTGGGCGGCCGAGTGGTTGGCGCGGATGGTGCGGCGCTTTTCAGCGTCCACCGTCTGGGCCGCGCGCGTTCCGATCTCCAGCTTGCCGCTGGTGATCTCGGCCGACAGGACGTGCAGGTCGCCTGCGTGCTTCTTCACGTCGATGACCTCGGCCGAACCGCCGGGCCATTCGATCACGCCGTGGTCGCCGACCTGGCCGCCGCTTTCGGCATAGAAGGGGGTGGTGTCGAACAGGACCTCGACGATGTCGCCGACCTCCGCCGTCTCGACCGGCTGGCCCGCCTTCATGATGGCCAGGACCTCGCCCGAGCCGTCGATATTGTCATAGCCGGTGAAGACGGTCGGCCCCATCCGGTCGCGGATGGCCAGCCATTCATTGGTGTTGGCCGTCTGGCCCGAACCCTTCCAGTGTTCGCGCGAACGCTGGCGCTGTTCGGCCATGGCGGCTTCGAAGCCGTCCACGTTCACCGAATAGCCGCGACGGCGCGCCTCGTCCTGCGTCAGGTCCAGCGGGAAGCCATAGGTGTCGGACAGCGTAAACGCCGTCTGGCCGTCCAGCATGTCGCCGGGCTTGAAGCCCTGAACCGCCGTGTCGAACAGGGCCATGCCCCGGCCCAAGGTGGTGCGGAAGCGGATCTCTTCCTGCTTCAGCGTATCCTCGATGAAGGGCTGGGCGCGGGCCAGCTCGGGATAGGCGTCGCCCATCTCGGCCACCAGCGTCGGCACCAGGCGGTGCATCAAGGGATCGGTCGCGCCCAGCAGGTGGGCGTGGCGCATGGCGCGGCGCATGATGCGGCGCAGCACGTACCCGCGGCCTTCGTTCGACGGCGTCACCCCGTCGGCGATCAGGAAGGAGGACGACCGCAGGTGGTCGGCGATGACCTGGTGCGAAGGCTTGCGCTCGCCCTCGGCCCTGGTCGAGGTGGCCTCTTCCGACGCCGCGATCAGGGTCTTGAACAGGTCGGTCTCATAGACCGAATGCACGCCCTGCAGCACGGTGGTGATCCGCTCCAGACCCATGCCGGTGTCGACGCTGGGCTTGGGAAGGTTGCGAACGATCTGATCGTTCTCCTTCTCGTACTGCATGAAGACGTTGTTCCAGATCTCCACGAACCGGTCGCCGTCTTCGTCGGGCGAGCCGGGAGGGCCGCCTGCGATCTTGTCGCCGTGGTCCCAGAAGATTTCGGTGCAGGGGCCGCACGGCCCACTGTCGCCCATGGCCCAGAAGTTGTCCGAACCGGCGATGCGGATGATCTTGTCGTCGGAAAAGCCCGTGACCTTCTTCCAGATCGCGGCGGCCTCGTCGTCGTCGATATAGACGGTGACCAAGAGGCGCTTGGGATCAAGGTCGAAGTCCTTGGTCACCAGGCTCCACGCCTTCTCGATGGCGTGTTCCTTGAAATAGTCGCCGAACGAGAAGTTCCCCAGCATTTCGAAGAAGGTCAGGTGCCGGGCCGTATAGCCGACATTGTCCAGGTCATTGTGCTTGCCGCCCGCGCGCACGCACTTCTGCGAGCTGGTGGCGCGGGGATAGGGCGGCTTGGACGCGCCGGTGAAATAGTCCTTGAACGGCACCATGCCCGCGTTGACGAACAACAGCGTCGGGTCGTTCTGCGGCACCAGAGGAGCCGAGTGCACCTTCTCGTGACCATCGGCCTCGAAATAGTTGAGGAAGGTGGAGCGGATCTCGTTCAGGCTGGGCATGACTTATCGGGCTTCGAACACGGCTTGGCGGGAAGCTGGCCATATAGGGTGTTGCGAGGCAACAGGCCATGCGTTTGTGCGACGGCCGAAACTGACGCGTGCGGGGTGGCGCCGTCCGATGTGGTTCCCATATGCCAGCAACACCTGCTGTTCCAGAAGGACGCCCCTGATGACCGACGCCGCGCCCGCCCTCAAGACCTTGAAGATCGACTTCGTGTCCGACGTCGTCTGTCCCTGGTGCGCCGTGGGCCTGGGCGGGCTGGAGACGGCGCTGGAGCGGCTGGAGGGCGAGGGCATCGCCGCCGACATTACGTTCCAGCCGTTCGAGCTGAACCCCCAGATGGCGCCCGAGGGCGAGAATATCGTCGAACATATCGGCAGGAAATACGGCTCCACCCCTGAACAGTCGGCGGCCAACCGGGCCATGATCAGACAGAGAGGGGCCGAGGCGGGCTTTGACATGCAGATGGGCGAGGACAGCCGCATCTGGAACACCTTCGACGCCCACCGCCTGCTGCACTGGGCGCAGGAGACGGCGCCGGACCGGCAGGGCGCCCTGAAGCGCGCCCTGTTCGTCGCCCACTTCACCGAGAACAAGAACATCACCGACGCCGGCGTCCTGACCCAGGCGGCGGAGACGGCGGGCCTGGACCGGGCCGAGGCGGGCGAAGTCCTGGCCTCGGGCCGCTACGCCCAGGCCGTGCGCGCGGCCGAGGACCTGTGGCGCTCGCGCGGCATCACCTCGGTCCCCGCCGTGGTGGTCGAAGGCAAATATCTGATCAGCGGCGGCCAGCCCGCCGACGCCTTCGAACAGGCCCTGCGCCAGATCGCCGGCGAGGCGTAGGGCTCAGGGCGGGGCCGGACCGCCGGTCGGCCCCGCAGGAAAAAACAGAGTCCAATTCGTCTGAATCGTCTGAAATCGGCCCCTAAGGCTCCGGGGCGATCGGGGCGTCGAGGGCGGCGATGCGGGCCTCGATGGCGCGGCGGCCCGCATGGTCGTCGGGGGCCAGACGGGCGGCGTCGCGGGCCAGGGCGGCGACCGCCTTCATCTCGGCCTCCAGCGTGTCGAGCGGGTCGGGCGAGGCTGCGGGCGGGGGGCTGTCAGGCTGTTGGCTGTCAGGTTGGGCCGCCGACTGCGGGGGCGGGGCGTCCGGGGCGTTCACGCTGGACAGCGCCCGCCAGGTCCGCAGCCACGACGCCGCCTCGGCCGCCCGCCCGCGCCGCACCGCCCGGTTCAGCCGCATCAGGGCCTGAGCCGTCATGTCGGCCAGGTCAGGGGCGTCCGCCGCCCCATCCTCGACCGGGGCGTCTTCATCCGGCCAGGGGGCGGGCCAGTCGCCTGCGTCCTCGACGTCGCAGCGGCGCCAGCCCTCGCGCGCGGCGCGGGACCGCAGCGTTCCCAGCTTCAGGTCATAGCGGCGGCACACGGCCTCGGCCGCATCCCCGGCCAGGTAGTCGCGGCGCGCCGCCGCCCAGACCGCCTCGGCGCGGACACGATAGCCGTCCCGCGGCGCCGGGTCTTCGTCATAATGGCCGCGCGCGACATCCTGGTGGATCGCCGGCGCCGCCTCGACCCGCTCGGCGGTCGAGGGCCGCAGATGGTCGGGGATGTAAGTGGTGTCGCCGTACTCGTCCTGCTCCCACCGTCCGGAGGCGATGATGCGCGGCGCCTGCTCCTGCCAGTCCTTCTGCCGCTCGCCCGCCCCTTCATCATCCATCGCGCCGCCTCCTGCCTGAAAATCACAGGTTGCAGGGCGGGTGCGTCAGGATCGGACGCGGCGCGCCCCTCTCCCGCCGGGAGAGGGCTTGAGCCTCCAAGAGCGAAGCGATTGGTAAGGCGAAAGGGTGAGGGGCTGCCGTGTCAGTCGGCGTCAGCCGAAGCGCGACGGCTTGCGCCGACTTGAGCCGGGAACCCTCATCCGGCCCTTCGGGCCACCTTCTCCCATCGGGAGAAGGACTGGAGAGGTCAGGCCCGCTTGCGCCTGGGTTCGTGCTTCGGCGCGGCGTCGGCGGCGGTGACCAGGTGGCCCTTCCAGCCGGGGGGCGGCAGGAACTTGCCGGACTGCTCCTCCCGTGTGCCGTGTTTGGCCATCTCGGCGGCGCGACGGCCTGCCTTGAGGATGGTTTCGTGATCGAAGAATGACTTGGTCATCGTGGATGCCAGTCTAGCAGTTCGAGAGCCTCGCCACCACTCGCATAGATTTTCCAGTCGTCGGCCAGCGGCTTGTAGGTCGTTTCCAGATATTCGAGGCTGAGGGGATAGCGTCGCCTCAGCGTCTCTTCGGGAATGCCGTGGCCGCCGCGCGTGACCCGGTGTGCGACGCGAGCGATGGAGGCCTCGACCGAGGGCAGGCGCAGATAGACCAGTTCGAAGCGGTATCCGCCCGCCTTCCACTCACGGATGCGGCGGGCGTGGGTGCGCGTGGCGAGGGTCGTTTCCAACACGATGTCAGCGCGGGCGGCGGTCAGTTCATCCAGCCGTTTCAGCACCAGTTTCCCGGCGGCCATGTCACGACCGGGGCCGGCGGGCAGGTGCCGCGCCACCTCGTCAGGATTGACGAACTGAAACGCCTCGGCCCGTTCCCGCAGGAAGCCGTTGATGAAGGTGGTTTTCCCGGCGCCATTCGGCCCGGCGAGGAGGACGAGGGTTGGCATGGGCTATCTATTGGACAGTCTTGCCGAACGTTTCCGCCCCGGCAATCGGTGGCCTGACTGCGGTTGACTGAGCGGCCTCAAAGGTGGCCGCGTTCTTGCGAGCAATGACTGCTTCAAGAATATCGGACTGCAATTTCAACAGCGTAACATCACCCTCAATAACCTGAATGATGCGAACAACCGCATAAGCCACGCCTGTTCCAAGGCTAAAGGAAACGAACTTTTCCGTCGTTTCCGCAGCCCAAAGAGGGAGAAATTGAGCTGTTAGTGATTGAACATTCTTTGCAATAATTAGCGCAAACATGGTGCCAATCGCGATGTACGCCAGCAACCGAAGTGACCGTGAGATCGCTTTCAGTCGCCGGGACACATCGCGAAACTGTTCCAGCTTGAAATGGTCAGCGTTAGTAAATGGCAGGCCACGCGCCAGGCGAACCAACACCCCCGCCGCTATGATAGACAGCGCGGGTAACAAGCTTGTGCGCCAAACATCCCAAGTGTCGACAGACACGGTCGCCGCAGCGAGGATGCCTACAAAAGGCGGTATGACGATGGGCGCGACCGTGAGCTTCATACAAATCCGCCACTACGGTTCTATTTTGCCATCATGCAGGAAGCGCCGATGAACTTCCAGCATTTGATCGCGGGCGTCATCTAGCACGAGCAGGCCGCTCGTATCGGACACTCGCTGGATGGATAGATCGAGAAACAAGCGAGCATCAGCTCCCTTGGATGTTCCGTTGCGAGTGCGCACGGTCACTTCGCCATCAGGAAGGTTGCGGAGGCCCGCAGCTAGATCATTCATAAACTGCTTTTGGAGCTTGCGACGCTTTGACCGGAAGCCGATGTTCACGGACACTTCCAGTGAGGCTTCAGCGGGGACGGCATCCAGCATTTGCTGTGCTCGCACGTCACCGTAGAGTTCCTCCAAAATCTTCTTCCCCTTGTCGAAACCGAGCAGGCCGCCGCCTAAGCGTTCTCGTTCCTCGACTTCAACCACGCGGGCCATATCGTCTGGCGCAGGAGTTTCTTGAGGTTGCCCCGCCGGTTCAGCGCGCAGGGTTTCAGGCACGATTCCGCCAATTTGAATAAAATTCACGTCCTCGTCACCGAGTTGTTCTCGGTCGAAAACTGACTGAAGTGTGACAAACTGTTGGGGTGCAATGACCTTAGCTTGATCACGGAGTAGCCACGTAAGGTATTGTTCCATCGCGCCTGATTGCAGCGCTACATGCTGAATCTGATAGAAGTGGTCACCGATCGCTGTCCAATATGTTATCCCGTGCAAATATTCATGACCATCAGGCGCACGTTGTTCGGATATTTCAAAAGCTTCTAAAACGGCAGCGAGATCTGCTTGTTCTTCATTGCCCGAAAGCCTGAGGAGTGCCTGCATTTCTCCAGGAGCGAAAAGGCACGTCGTCCCAAAGACATATCCGTCGCCGACTTGATAATTATTAAAAGTCCTTTGGTAGCCTGGTTGGTTCGGCGAGGCTGCTACTCGGTTGCCGACCCGGCTTCTAATCTGCGAACCATCCGCCACTGTAGAATTAAGTGCTGCAGTTATCCTTTCGTTCAGGGGCACGTCTGGAAAAGACCCGTTGTTCCGAGTGAGTTTACGATAGTGAATCCGACAGGGTTTCTTCGCCACGACGCACGTCTCCTCCGACGATGGGATATCGCCGATTCTTAGATGCACAGTCTGTGGAAGTTTAGTCATATGCAACCCTGGGGATTAGAACAAATAGCGAACTAATCCCCGAGTGCGTCAATCCCGGTCGTGGGGGCTACACCTTCACCTCCACCATCCCGCCGCCGGCCCGGAACTTCGCGCTCATCTCCGCCATGCCCGCCTCGGCGTCCGTCAGGCTGGCCCCCGCATCATTCTGCGCCATCGCGTCCCGGCGGATGTCCTGGCTGATCTTCATGCTGCAGAACTTGGGGCCGCACATGGAGCAGAAGTGGGCGGTCTTGTGGGCTTCCTTGGGCAGGGTCTCGTCGTGGTATTTGCGGGCGGTTTCGGGGTCTAGCCCCAGGTTGAACTGGTCTTCCCAGCGGAACTCGAACCGGGCGCGCGACAGGGCGTCGTCGTGCAGGCGGGCGGCGGGGTGGCCCTTGGCCAGGTCGGCGGCGTGGGCGGCGATCTTATAGGTGATGACGCCGTCCTTGACGTCCTGACGGTCGGGCAGGCCCAGATGCTCCTTGGGCGTGACGTAGCAGAGCATGGCCGTGCCGAACCAGCCGATCATGGCCGCGCCGATGGCCGAGGTGATGTGGTCATAGCCCGGCGCGATGTCGGTGGTCAGCGGGCCCAAGGTATAGAAGGGCGCCTCGTGGCAGTGCTTGAGCTGCTCGTCCATGTTGGCCTTGATCTTGTGCATCGGCACGTGGCCGGGGCCTTCGATCATGACCTGGCAGCCCTTGGCCCAGGCGATCTTGGTCAGTTCGCCCAGGGTGCGCAGCTCGGCGAACTGGGCCTCGTCATTGGCGTCGGCGATGGAGCCGGGGCGCAGGCCGTCGCCGAGGCTGAACGAGACATCATAGGCGCGCATGATGTCGCAGATGTCCTCGAAATGCTCGTAGAGGAAGCTCTCCTTGTGGTGGGCCAGGCACCACTTGGCCATGATCGAGCCGCCGCGTGAGACGATGCCCGTCACCCGCTTGGCCGTCATCGGCACGAAGGGCAGGCGCACACCCGCGTGGATGGTGAAATAGTCCACGCCCTGTTCGGCCTGTTCGATCAGGGTGTCGCGGAACACTTCCCACGTCAGGTCCTCGGCGATGCCGTTCACCTTCTCCAGCGCCTGATAGATGGGCACGGTGCCGATGGGGACCGACGAGTTGCGGATGATCCAGTCGCGGATGTTGTGGATGTTCCTGCCCGTCGACAGGTCCATGACGTTGTCGGCGCCCCAGCGGGTGGCCCAGACCAGCTTGTCCACCTCGTCATCGACGCTGGACAGGACCGCGCTGTTGCCGATGTTGGCGTTGATCTTCACCAGGAAGTTGCGGCCGATGATCATCGGCTCGACCTCGGGGTGGTTGATGTTGTGCGGGATGATGGCGCGGCCGCGGGCGATCTCCTGACGGACGAACTCGGGCGTCACGAAGTCGGGGATCGAGGCGCCGAAATCCTCGCCGTCGCGGATGCAGGGGGCGTTCTGCTCGCGGCGCATGTTCTCGCGGATGGCGACATATTCCATCTCGGGCGTGATGATCCCGGCCTGGGCGTATTCGTACTGGGTGACGGGGCGGCCCGAGACGCCCTTGAACACCTGATGGTTCGAGGTGTCGAAGCGGGGGGCCAGGTTCTTGCCGCTGGCGTGGCCGTTGTCCTCGGGCTTGACCTCGCGCGGGTTCAGGACCGGGGCGATGTCGCCGCGATCCAGCTGCCAGCTGGATTTGACGCGCGGCAGGCCCTTCTTGATGTCGATGGTCACGGCCGGGTCGGTGTAGGGGCCCGACGAGTCATACATCGTCACCGGCGGCTCGTTGGCGGACGGGTGGACGGCGACCTCGCGGAACGGCACGCGGATGTCGGGATAAAGCTCGCCCGCCACATAGACCTTCACCCCGCCTGCGCGCGGGCCGGTGGGGATGCGGCCGTGCTCGGCGGCGACGGCCTTGCGCGCATCGGCCAGAGGCAGCTCGATGTTGGGCTCTTCCGGCAGGGCGGGGGGCGTGACTTGGATATTCATGGCGGCCTCAAAAACGTTTGAGGTCCGCCGACGTCGGGCGTGTTGGTCCTGTGGTCTGGACCGGCAGCGTACTCATCCCTTCGCCGGCATGACCCGGATCAGGTTCGACGGGTCAGAGGAGAAACCTCTATCTCAGCCGCTCGATTGCGACCCCCCGGAGAACAGCATCAGGGTGACGCCGTGTCGGGCCTGCGTCAAGCGCCGGTCGCCGGGGCTTGCCGCGAGGGAGGCGGGCGGCCTAGTCAGGGGCGTGACTGTTCAATCCTTGATAATCGACTGCGACCCCGGCGTGGATGACGCCGTGGCCCTGTTCCTGGCCTTCGCCGCGCCCGAGCTGGAGCTGCTGGCCGTAACCACCGTCGGGGGCAATGTTCCCGCCCACCTGACCCAGCGCAATGCGCGGATCATCCGCCAGATCGCCGGACGCGAAGACGTGCCGGTCCATCGCGGCGCCGAACGCCCGCTGAAGCGTCCCCCGGCGGGCGCAGGCGCGTTTCACGGCGCCGAGGGGCTGGGCGATCTGGAGCCGTTCGAGCCTGCGGGCATCATCGGCGACGGCCCGTCCGCCAACGCCATCGTCGATCTGGTCATGAGCCGCCCGCAGGGATCGGTTGCGGTCGCCGTGATCGGGCCGATGACCAATCTGGCGCTGGCCATGCGGCGCGAGCGGCGGCTGGCCGAATGGCTGGGGCCGGTCGTGGTCATGGGCGGCGCGCGGGCGGAGGGCGGCAACATCACCGCCTCGGCAGAGTTCAACATCTGGGCCGACCCGGAGGCGGCGGCGGTGGTCTTCGGATCGGGCTGTCAGGTGATCGTGCTGGGTCTGGACGCCACCCATCAGGTGCGCGCCGACGAAGACAGGATCGCCGCCATCGAGGCGGTCGACAGCGAGGCGGCGCGCACCGCCGCCGCCCTGCTGCGCTTCTCCCAGCGGGTCGAGCGTGAGGTGGTCGGCGGCGAGGCCTCGCCCCTGCATGACCCCTGCACCATCGCCTGGCTGATGCGGCCAGACCTGTTCCAGACCCGGCCCTGCCGGATCGAGGTCGAGACCAACTCGGACCTGACGCGCGGCCATACGGCGGTGGAGTTCCGGGTCGATCCGGCGACCGCGCGCCACCACTGGGCGGTTGCGGCGGACGGGCAGGGGGTGTTCGATCTGATCGTCGAGACCCTGAGGAACGCGGCATGAGGATCACCGTCGTCGGTTCGATCAACCTGGATCTGGTCGCCACCGCCCCCAGCCTGCCTGCGCCGGGCGAGACGGTGACGGGCGCGACGCTGGCCCGCCACCCCGGCGGCAAGGGCGCCAATCAGGCCTTCGCCGCCGAGAAGCTGGGCGCCGAGGTCAGTCTGATCGGCCGGGTTGGCGACGACGCCATGGCGGGCGAGGCCCTGTCGCTGATGCAGGACATCGGCGTCGATCTGGCGGGGGTCGAGGTCGATGTCGCCGCCCCGACCGGAGTGGCCCTGATCGCCGTCGATCCGTCGGGCGAGAACCAGATCGTCGTGGCGCCTGGAGCGAACCTGATGGTCACGCCGGAACAGCTGCCTCAGCGGATCGAGGGCGCGCTGATCGTTCAGCTGGAGCTGCCCGTCGAGACGGTCGAGGCGGCGGTGGGTCGGGCGACCGGCTTCGTCTGCGCCAATCTGGCGCCCGCCGCGCCGGTGTCGGAGCTGCTGCTGCGCCGCGCCGACCTGATCGTGGTCAATGAGACGGAAGCCGCCTTCTATGGCGACGGCCTGCATCACGGCGGGGGCCGTGTGGTGGTGACCAAGGGCGCCAAGGGCGCGGCCATGTACCAACGCGGCGTCGAAATGGCCTGGGCGACCCCGCCCGTCATCACCGCCGTCGACGCCACCGGCGCCGGAGACGCCTTCGTCGCCGCGATCACCGTGGCCTTGCTGGAAGGCATGGACCCGGCTGAGGCGCTGAAGTTCGCCTGCGCCGCTGGAGCCTTCGCCGCGACACGCCCCGGCGCCCAGCCGTCAGCGCCGGAGCGCGCGGACGTAGAGGGGTTGCTGAACGGGGGCTGAGGTTATGTAACACTGTAACGGCGAAAGAGGGTGTCGCTGGTCTGTCCGTGTCGCTAGTCTGGTTGGGAAAACTGTGGGGTTTCCAATGATGATGATGCGTGTGCGTGGCGCCGGGCTTGTGCTGGCGACGGTGTTGCTGGCTTCGACGGCGGGCGGGGCCTTGGCTCAGAATGCGGGGCAGGCCCCAGCGGTGAGCGCCTATCAGCAGCCGCCTGCGCCCATCGCCGACATTCTGGACGCCAAGCCGACGCCCGCGCCGATGTTGAGCCCGGATCGGCGCACGCTGGCGCTGCTGGACCGGTCGAACCTGCCCAGCATCAAGGCCCTGGCTGAGCCGATGCTGCGGCTGGGCGGATCGCGGATCAATCCCCGCAACAACGGGCTGGCGGAAAGCCGCGTGGCCTGGCTGACCGGCCTGACGCTGCAGGCCGTGGATGGCGGCGCGCAGCGTGTCGTCGCCCTGCCCGCAGGCGCGCGCTTCACGGCGGTGCGTTTTGCGCCGGACGCCAGGAGCCTGGCCCTGGTCATGGACCGCCCGACGGGGCTGGAGCTGTGGGTCGTGGATGTGGCGACGGCGCGGGCGCGCAAGCTGACCGATCCGGTGGTCAATATGACGGGCGGAAGCGGCTATCAGTGGCTGCCCGACAGTTCGGGCGTTCTGGTCGAGGCCGTGCCTGCAGGGCGCGGCCCGGCGCCGGATGTGAGCGGCGCGCCGACGGGACCGAATATCGATGAGACCGCCGGTCGCGTGGCGCCGGTCCGCACCTATCAGGACCTGTTGTCGAACCCGGGCGACGAAGCCCTGTTCGATCATTATTTCACGTCCCAGCTGACGCTGGTTCCGTTGAATGGACGGGCCCGGACGATCGGCCAGCCCGCCGTGCATCTGGACGTCACCCTGTCGCCGGACGGGCGTTACATCCTGCAGGAGATCGCCAAGCGGCCCTATTCCTATGTGGTGCCCAGCGGACTGTTTCCGACCGACATCCTGGTCACGGACATGAACGGCCGCGTCGTGCGGCAGGTAGCCAGCCTGCCGCTGCGCGATGATGTGCCGACCGCCTTTGACGCCGTGGCGCCGGGGCCGCGCTCGGTCGACTGGCGCGCGGACGCTCCCGCCACCCTGACCTGGGTCGAAGCCCTGGACGGCGGCGACATCCGTCGCGAGGCCGAGTTCCGCGACCGCGTCTTCATGCAGGCCGCGCCCTTCACCGCCGAGCCGGTCAAGCTGATCGACCTGAAGGAACGCTATGGCGGCGTCAGCTGGGGCAAGGACGATCTGGCCATCGTCTACAGCCGCTGGTTCAACACCCGGCACGAAACGCGCTTTGTGGTCGATCCGTCCAATCCGGGGCAAGAGCGGGTGCTTCTGGAGCGCAACTATCAGGCCCGCTACGACAATCCGGGCATGCCGGTGACCCAGCCGAACGCGGCGGGCCGTTCGGTGATCCGTTTTGCGCCGGACGGGAAGATCCTGATGTCGGGCGCAGGCGCGACGGCCCAGGGTGAGTTCCCCTTCCTGGCGGCCATGGACCCGGCGACGGGGCGCAGCGAGCGGCTGTGGACCTCGGCCAACACCGACTATGAGGCGGTGGTCGGCTTCCTTGATGCGGAGGGCAGACGCGTCGTCACCCAGCGCGAAAGCCGCCTGGACCCGCCGAACCTGCAGATCCGCGACCTGACGGACGGGTCTGTCACCCGCCTGACCAACTTCCCCGATCCGGCGCCGCAGCTGGCGGAGGCCACCCGCCAGCTGGTGACCTACGAGCGGGCGGACGGGGTGAAGCTGTCGGGCACACTGTATCTGCCTGCAGGATATGACAAGGATCGCGACGGCCCCTTGCCGATGCTGATGTGGGCCTATCCGGCCGAGTTCACCGACGCCTCTGTCGCCGGACAGACCGTGGATGTGCAGAACCGCTTCGTGCGTCCGGGGGGCGCCAGCCACCTGTTCCTGCTGACCCAGGGCTACGCCATCTTCGACAACCCCTCCATGCCCATCATCGGCAAGGACGGGGCGGAGCCGAATGACACCTATGTCGAGCAACTGACGGCCGACGCCCAGGCGGCGGTCGATGCGGTGGTGCGGATGGGGGTTGCGGATCGCGACCGGATCGCGGTCGGCGGCCACAGCTACGGCGCCTTCATGACGGCCAACCTCTTGGTCCACACCGACCTGTTCCGCACCGGGATCGCGCGGTCGGGCGCCTATAACCGCACCCTGACGCCGTTCGGCTTCCAGGCCGAGCAGCGCAACTACTGGGATGCGACCGAGGTCTATACCGAGATGTCGCCCTTCACCTACGCCAACAAGCTGAATGAGCCGATCCTGCTGATCCACGGCGAGGCGGACGACAACTCGGGCACCTTCCCGGTTCAGTCGGAACGCTTCTATGCGGCGCTGAAGGGGCTGGGGGCGACGGCGCGTTATGTCACCCTGCCGCTGGAGGCCCACGGCTATCGCGCACGGGAATCGGTGGGCCACACCCTGTGGGAGATGACCCGCTGGATGGACCTGTATGTGAAGAACGCGCCCCCGCGCGCGGCGAAGTAAGAGACGACGGGCTGGTGGTCAGGGCCGGACCACCAGCCGCACCACCTCGCCGGCGTGCAGGCGGTCGAAGCCGGTGTTGATGTCGTCCAGAGGAATGACGCCGCTCATCAGACGGTCCACCGGCAGGCGGCCCTGGCGGTACAGGGCGACGTAGCGGGGGATGTCGCGGCTGGGCACGCAGGTCCCGATGTAGGAGCCTTTCAGCGTGCGCTCCTCGCCCACCAGAGACACCACATTGACGGCAAGGGCCGCATCGGGCGGCGGAAGGCCCGCCGTGACGGTGGTTCCGCCGCGCCGGGTCATCTTCCAGGCGTTCTCAAGCGCGCGGACCGATCCGGCCATTTCGAAGGCGAAGTCGGCGCCGCCGTGGGTCAGGGCGCGGACCTGATCGACCGCATCGGGATCGGCGGCGTTGACGGTCTGGACAGGACCCAGACTGCGGGCCAGGGCCAGCTTGTCTTCGGACAGATCGACAGCGACGACGGGGCTGGCGCCGCTGGCCAAGGCGCCCAGGACGCTGGCCAGACCCACGCCGCCCAGGCCGATGATGACAACGCTCTGGCCCGCCTTGACCGCGGCGGTGTTCACGACAGCGCCCACGCCGGTCAGGACGGCGCAGCCGAACAGGGCCGCCTCTTCGAACGACAGCTCCGGGTCGATCTTGACCAGCGACCGGCGCGACACCACCGCCCGTTCGGCGAAGGCCGAGCAGCCGAGGTGGTGGTTGACGGCTTCTCCCTCGCGGAAGATGCGGCGTCCGCCCGCCAGCAGTTCGCCCCGGCCATTGGCGGCGGCGCCCGGCTCGCACAGGGCGGGGCGGCCCCCGGCGCAGGGGGCGCAATGGCCACATGAGGGCATGAAGACCATGACGACGTGGTCGCCGATCTGCAGGTCGTTCACCCCCTCGCCCAGCGCCTCGACCACCCCCGCCGCTTCGTGGCCCAGGGCCATGGGCAGAGGGCGGGGGCGGTCGCCGTTGATGACGGACAGGTCCGAGTGGCACAGGCCTGCCGCCCTGATCGCCACCAGAACCTCGCCGGGGCCGGGCGCCGACAGGGTGACGGTTTCGATCGAAAGGGGGCGGCTGTCTGCATAGGGATGCCCGGCGCCCATCGCGGACAGGACAGCGGCTCTGGTCTTAATGCTCATGCTCAAGCCTTTCTTTGTGCGCTATCGCTGTCGACGCGGTCGCCAGCTGCTTGAGCGCGCGGTCGCCGCGCGTTCGTGATCGCTGCGTCACCGATAGGCGCTTGACGCCACGTCGTCCAAGCCCGAGCGTTCAACCTCAGACGGCGAGCGAACGCCGTGATTGGGGAGATGAGGAACGATGGCGAAGCGTGACGAAGGCGCCCTGGCGGAGCGGGCCACCTACCGGGCCTTTCACATGGTCTCGACCCGCTGGGCGGACAACGATCAGTACGGCCATATCAACAACGCCAAATTCTACGAGTTCGTGGACTCGGCGGTGAACGCCCACCTGCTGATCGCCAATGCGCTGGACGAGTCCATCGGTCTGGTCGTGGATTCGGGCTGCCGCTACACCTCGTCGCTGAAGTTCCCGGACGTGATCGAGGTCGGGATCAAGGTCGACCGCATCGGCACCTCCAGCGTCAGCTATGGGTTCGCCGTCTTCAAGCGCGGCGTCGACGTGCCCGCCGCCATCGGCCATTTCGTCCACGTCTATGTGGATGCGGAAACGCGTCGGCCCAAGCCCCTGCCGACCAAGCTGAGAGCGGTCGTGGAGAACCTGAAGGCGGGCTGACGCCCTGACACAAGGCGTGATCGTCGCAGCTCCGCTTCGGCTCTGGCGTTTCAAATCTTTCCATGTGAACGTTCCCAAAAATCACGTTGGGAGGACGTCATGAGGAAGAACTGGATTGCGGCTTCGGTCGCAACGGCGGCGCTGTGTCTGTCGGCTGGGTTGGCGGAGGCGCAGAGCTTCCTGCGCGCGGACGGCACGCGGATCGTCAATGAAGAGGGTGAGCCCGTCATCCTGCGCGGCATGGGGCTGGGCGGCTGGGTGCTGCAGGAAGGCTATATGCTGCAGTTGGGAGAACTGGGTCAGCAGCACGTCATCCGCGCCCGCATCGCCGATCTGATCGGCGAGGAGAAGACCGAGGCCTTCTACCGCGCCTGGCGCGCCAACTACACGACCAAGGCCGACATCGACGCCATGGGGCGCTGGGGCTTCAACTCGGTGCGCATCCCGCTGCACTACGACCAACTGACCCTGGCTGCCGATCAGGAGCCGGTCGCGGGCCAGGACACCTGGAAGGAAGAAGGCTTCAAACAGATCGACGACCTGCTGGACTGGGTGAAGGCCAACGGCATGTACCTGATCCTGGACCTGCACGCCGCGCCAGGCGGCCAGGGCTCGGACCTGGCCATCGCGGACCGTGACCCGAACAAGCCGTCCCTGTGGGACAGCGCCGAGAACCAGAGGAAGACGGTGGCGATCTGGCGCAAGCTGGCCGAACGCTATGCCGACGAACCCTCCATCGGCGCCTACGACATCATCAACGAACCCAACTGGAACTTCGAAGGCGCCGAGCCCGGCAACGGCTGCAACGAAAACAGCAATGCGCCGCTGCGCAAGCTGATGGTCGACATCACCGCCGCCATCCGCGAGGTGGACAAGCGCCATCTGGTCATCATCGAGGGCAATTGCTGGGGCAATAATTATCGCGGCGTCATGCCCCTGTGGGACGACAACATGGCGATCAGCTTCCACAAATACTGGAACGCGACGGACCGGGATTCCATCGCCGAGTTCCTGAAGCTGCGCGACGAGAACAACGCCCCGATCTGGCTGGGCGAGTCGGGCGAGAACTCCAATCGCTGGTTCACCGAAACCATCGCCACCGTCGAGAACGAGGGCGTCGGCTGGGCCTTCTGGCCGCTGAAGAAGATCGGCTTCAACCAGCCGCTGGAGATCACGCCAAACCCCGGCTGGCCTGCCCTGGTGGCCTATCTGACCGGAAAGGGGCCGCGCCCGTCGGCGGCGGAGGCCGAGCGCACCCTGATGCAACTGGCCAATCACGACATCCTCTACGAGAACAATTTCAAACACCACGACGTCGTGGACGCCATGATCCGCCAGCCGCATTCGGACGTCGCCATTCCCTTCGTGGAGCGTCGGTTCGGACGTCAGGGCGGGGTGATCCGGGCGGCGGACTATGACCTGGGACGGTCAGGCGTGGCCTGGTCCGACGTCTATGATTCGGACACCGACGGGCCGGGGCCGCGCGATCCCTGGTGGAACACGGGCCGCACCTGGCGCAACGACGGCGTGGACATCGCCATCGACGCAGGCCAGCCGGTCGTCGCCGAGTTCGAGACCGGAGAATGGCTGCGCTACACCCTGACGGCGGATCAGGCGGGCGCGCGTCCGATCACGGTCGTCGGTTCGGGCGGGGGCCGGGTTTCGGTGTCGCTGAACCGCGGGACGCCGGTGGAGGTGAACCTGCCCGCCGGTCCCGGCTGGCACGAGGTCGCCACATCGGCCCTGAAGTTCCAGCAGGGAACCAACACCCTGATCCTGAAGGTCGAGGACTGCACGTCCTGCACGGTCAAGGCGCTGAACATCGGAGCGGTGCGCTAAGAGGCGGGGGTCTGGCCATGCCTGCGCCGGCATGGCCAGCCCTGTTTCAGTCGTCCAGGCGGTTGAGCAGGAACAGGGCGGTGGCGGTCAGTGCGCCCAGGGCGAAGGCGCTGACTACGGCGCCGGTGGCGATGGCCGTCGGGATGGTGATGGGGCGGGCCTCGTACCATTCGACAATATCGGCGTCGAACAGGTCGTCGTCGGTGTAGCCTTCGGCTTCATAGATGGTGTCATCGGCGTTCATGGCTGCACTCCGTCTTGCTCGCGGGGGATCAATACCCGCAAACGGTCGAGGTTCCACCTTTTCAGCCTGTCGTGACACGATGGCCCTCATCCGCTAGACGCGCGACAGGTTCCAGCACTCTCGAAGACGATCCCATGGCCGGCCACTCGAAATTCAAGAACATCATGCACCGCAAGGGACGCGCCGACGCGCAGCGTTCCAAGCTGTTCTCCAAGCTGTCACGCGACATCACGGTGGCGGCGAAGTCGGGTCTGCCTGACCCGGCCGCCAACCCACGCCTGCGTCTGGCGGTCAACAACGCCAAGGCCGAAAGCCTGCCCAAGGACGTGATCCAGCGCGCCATCAACAAGGCGGCGGGCGGCGACGTCGATAATATGGAAGAGGTCCGCTACGAGGGCCGCGGCCCCGGCGGCGTCGGCATCATCGTCGAGGCCCTGACCGACAACCGCAACCGCGCCGCCTCCAACATCGGCGCGGCCTTCAAGAAGAACGGCGGCGCGCTGAGCGAAATGAACTCGGTCGCCTTCATGTGGGATAAGGTCGGCCAGATCATCTACAAGGCCGAGGCGGGCACCGAAGACGAAGTCATGGAGGCCGCCATCGAAGCCGGCGCCTCGGACGTCGAAAGCGATCTGGTCAAGCCGGACATCTATGAGGACGCGCCGGGCCACACCATCTGGACCGCCTTCGAGGACCTGAACGAAGTCGCCGACGCCATGTCCAAGGTGCTGGGCGATCCCAAGTCCACCGCCATCGTCTGGAAGCCCCAGTCCGAAGTGCCGGTCACGGGCGAAGCGGTCGGCACCCTGCTGAAGCTGCTGGACGCCCTGGACGCCGAAGACGACGTGCAGAACGTCTATTCCAACGAAGACATCTCCGACGAAGACGCCGCCAAATACGCGGGCTGAGGACGGGTTGAAGCGCGCGGCGGGCTGCTGGTCCTCCGCGCGTGTCCGGGCTCGTTCAGGCGCCAGACGAAGCTAGAGCAAAGCTTGCGAGTCGTTAGCGGGGAACCCGGCGGGCGGGAGGCGATTAGTTTCGTTCAAGCCTTGCCGGAGCGCCCTGATGGACATCACTCAACTGATCCTAGACGACCATGCGGAACAGCGTCGCCTGTTCTCGATCATCGAACAGATTGATCCCAAGGACACCGAGGCGCTGAGCGCGGTCTGGGGGCGGTTGTCGGCCTTTCTGGATGTGCACGCCGAGGCCGAGGAACGGTTCTTCTATCCCGACCTGATGAAAAAGGGCGACGGCGCCAATGACGCCGAGGACGGCACGGTCGAAGGCGAGACCGAGGACGCCATCGAAGACCACAACAAGCTGCGCGATGCGGTGAAGGCGGTCGCCAAGCACAAGGTCGGCACCAAGGCCTGGTTCGAGGCCGTGGGCGAGGCCAACGTCGTCAACTCCAAGCACATGGGCGAGGAAGAGCGTCAGGGCCTGACCGACTTCCGCCTGAACTCCAGCGTGACCACCCGCCATGATCTGGCGGTCAAGTTCGCGGCCTTTGAGGCGGCCAACATCACGGGCGTGAAGCCGGTGAACAAGGACCCCGAAGCCTATGTCGAGAAACACGCCTGACGGACGCCGCTGATGCCGGAACATGATCCCCGTCTTGACCTGCCGGGCAGCGCCAGTCCGCCCATCGACGGCTCTCGCTGGTTCTGGGTGAAGCTGGCGGCCTGGGGCGGGGCGATCGTCCTGCTGCTGTGCGCCGCCGCCGTGGTGACGATGGGCGTCTCATCCCTGTTGAAGCGCGAAGAGGCCGAGCCTGAGCCGGCCGAGCGCGTCGTCGTCGAGCCGGTTGATGTTCCGGTTCCGGCGCCAGCGGCGGTCGAACCGTCCCCCGCCGCGCCGGACGTCGTGCGGCCGCCGGTCGATCCCATCTACGCCCCGGCCACGCCTGAGCAGATCGCGCCCTTCTACATCCCGCCGGAACGGGCTTCAGGCCAGACGGCGGAGCCTGTCGTCAGGGAGGCGCCGCCGCCTGCTTCGCTCCCGGCTGAGGCGACGCCCAAACGGCCCCGGCTGATGCAGCACTGAGGCGCGGGGCTTCAGGCGCAGAAGGCGATGGCGGCGTCCAGCCAGACCGCGACCCCGACCCGGCCCCACAGCCATATGGCCCCGCCGATGGCCAGCAGGACCAGGGCGCCCAGACCGACCCGGATCGCGCGGGACTTCATTCCGCCGCCAGGGGCGAGGCTTGGCCGCGCACCAGCGGCGCCTCCCTGATCGGGGCGTTGGCCGCCGCCGCCGTCAGGGCCAGGCCGATGGAGACGATCCACATCAGCATGTACGAACCCGTCGCATCAAAGGCCACGCCGGCCAGCCAGGCGCCGAAGAAGGCGCCGATCTGGTGGTTCATGAAGACGATCCCCGCCAGGGCCGACAGGTTCCGCAGCCCATAGATCTGGGCCACCAGGCCATTGGTCAACGGCACGGTGCCCAGCCACAGGAAGCCGAAGGTCGCCGCGAAGATCAGGGCGCTGGCGGGCGACAGCGGGGCCAGGATGAAGACGACCAGCGTCACGGCCCGCAGACCGTAAAGCAGCACCAGCAGGTTCTTCTTGGACCCCTTGGACCCCCATGCGCCCCACAGCCACGACCCGGCGATGTTGAACAGGCCGATCAGGGCCAGACAGTTGGCGCCCACGGACGGCGACAGGCCCAGGTCGCGCAGATAGGCGGGCAGGTGGGTGCCCACGAAGGCGATGTGGAAGCCGCAGACGAAGAAGCCGAAGTTCAGCAGCCAGAAGCTGGGATGGGCGAACGCCTCGGCCAGGGCGGCCTTTAGCGGCGGACCTTCGACCCCGCCGCGCGCAGGCGGCTTGCCCGCCACGCCCAGCGCCGCCGGGATCATCAGGGCGGCCACCGCCGCCAGGATGAACAGGGTGATGCGCCAGTCATAGGCGTCCAGCAGGGCCTGGGCGGCGGGCACCACCAGAAACTGGCCGAACGAGCCGCCGGCGGTGACGATGCCGAAGGCCAGGGTCCGCTTCTCGGGCGGTACGATCTTGCCCACGGCGCCCAGCACGACCACGAAGGTCACGCCCGACATGGCCAGGCCGACCATGGCGCCGAAGCCGATCATCAGGCCCAGAGAACTGGCCGCCAGAGCCGACACGACAAGACCGCCCGCATAGACCAGCCCCCCGATCACCGCGATCCGTCCCGCGCCATGCTTGTCGGCCATGGCGCCGATGAAGGGCTGGATCAGACCGAACAGCAGGTTCTGGGCGGCGATGATCAGGCCGAAGGTCTGGCGGTTGATCTCCAGCTCCATGCCCATCGGCGTCAGGAACAGGCCAAACGACTGGCGCACCCCCATCGACAGGGTGACCATGGTGGCCCCGGTCAGGATCATGATCCAGGCGCGACGGGACATCGGGGAGGGGGCGGCGTCAGGCATGGGTCTCGATTTCGTGCAGCAGGTCGATCAGGGCGGCTTCGCGTTCGCCCAGGGTCTGACTGACCCGGCCCTGGGTCTCCATCCAGATCGGCCGCGCCAGATCCAGGCGTTCGCGACCGGCGCCGGTCAGGGTGAAGCGTTGGACGCGGCCCGGTTCGGCCGCGACCCAGCCCTGGCGGATCATCGGCTGGAGGGTGCGCCACATGGCGCTTTTCTCGTGGGCGGTGCGCTCGGCGATCTCGTTCAGGCTGGGCAGGTCCAGCTGCGCCAGATTCCGCAGGATCGAGAACTGGTTCACCGTCAGCCCGACCGGCGCCAGGGCGGCGTCATAAAGGCGGCTCAGCGTGCGCGAGGCGCGCCGCAGACGGCCGCAGATGCAGGGTCCATCATCGTTCATTGCATATGCAATACGCCGTCGCGTTGCATATGCAATAGGGATTGTCGGGCCGCTGGTGATTGTTTGCTAACCCTCTTTGCGGCATGAGGGGAACGGATGGCGAACGAACCTGTCAGAATCATCGGGCTGGACCCGGGTCTGCGACGCACCGGCTGGGGGGTGATCGTCAGTGACGGCGCGCGCCTGCGCTGGGTGGCGCACGGGGTGGTGACCCCGCCGGAAAAGGCCCCGTTCAGCGAGCGGCTGCTGCACCTGCTGGATCACGTCGGGGCGATCTGCGCCGACCACGGCTGCGAAGAGGCGGCGGTCGAAGAGGTGTTCGTCAACGTCAATCCGGCCTCGACGCTGAAGCTGGGACACGCCCGCGCCGCCGTCATGCTGGCGCCCGCCAAATGCGGCCTTCTGGTCGCGGAATATTCGCCCAATCTGGTCAAGAAGGCCGTGGTCGGCGCAGGCCATGCGGACAAGAGCCAGATCGCCTTCATGGTCAAACGCCTGCTGCCGACCGCGGGGGATGTGAAGGCCGACGCCGCCGACGCCCTGGCCGTCGCCATCACCCATGCGCAACTGAGGAAACGGTCCTTGCTGGAAACCCTGCATCGAGGCGCCGCATGATCGGGCGTTTGAGAGGCGTGCTGGCCGAGGTCGGCGAGGCGGACTGCCTGATCGACTGCGCGGGCGTGGGCTATGTCGTGTCGTGCGGGGCGCGGACCCTGGGCCGTCTGCCGGCACCCGGCGACGAGGCGACGGTCCATGTCCATTCGCAATGGAGCGAGGATGCGGGGCCGCGTCTGTACGGCTTCCTGACGCGGGACGAACGCCGCGCCTTCACCACGCTTCTGGCCATTCAGGGCGTGGGGCCCAAGGCGGCGCTGGCCGTGCTGGACGTGCTTCCGCCGGGCGAACTGGCGGGCGCCGTGGCGCGTGAGGACAAGGCTGCGGTCGCCCGCGCCAACGGCGTCGGCCCCAAACTGGCCCTGCGCATCGTCACCGAACTGAAGGGCAAGCCTCTGGGCGACGTGACCTTTGCGCCCACAGCGCCGGGCGTTCATGTCGAGATTGCTCCGCCCGCGCCCAGCCTGGCGGGAGAGGCCGTGTCGGCCCTGCTGGGGCTGGGCGTCGCCGAGGTCAACGCCCGCCGCGCCGTCGATCAGGCCCTGATCCGACTGGGCGACGAGGCTGAACTGCCTGCGGTCATCCGCGCGGCCCTGCAGGAGCTGGGGCGTTGACCGACCGCATCATCTCCCCTGACGCCGCCCAGGGCGAAGCCTTCGACCGTGCGCTTCGACCCCAGACCCTGTCCGAGTTCGTCGGCCAGTCGCAGGCCAAGGGCAATCTGAAGGTCTTCATCGACGCGGCGCGAGGGCGGGCCGAGGCGCTGGACCACGTCCTGCTGTTCGGACCTCCGGGGCTGGGCAAGACGACCCTGGCGCAGATCGTGTCGCGCGAACTGGGCGTGGGTTTTCGCGCCACCTCGGGTCCGATCCTGGCCAAGGCGGGCGATCTGGCGGCCATCCTGACCAATCTTGAACCGCGCGACGTCCTGTTCATCGACGAGATCCACCGCCTCAGCCCCCAGGTCGAGGAGATCCTCTATCCGGCCATGGAGGATCATGTGCTGGACCTGATCATCGGCGAGGGGCCGTCGGCGCGCTCGGTGCGGATCGACCTGGCGCCCTTTACGCTGGTGGGGGCCACGACGCGGGCGGGCCTGCTGGCCACGCCGCTGCGCGACCGGTTCGGCATTCCGCTGCGGCTGGAGTTCTACACGCCGGAAGAACTGACGGCGGTGGTGCGCGGCACGGCGCGCAAGATGGGCGCGGCCATCGACGAGGCGGGCGCATTCGAGATCGCGTCCCGCGCGCGCGGCACGCCCCGGATCGCCGGACGCCTGCTGCGGCGGGTGCGCGACTTCGCCTCGGCGGAAGGGGCGGAAATCATCAACAGGCTGGTCGCGGCGCGGGCGCTGGCGCGGCTGGAGGTGGACGAAGCCGGGCTGGACAGTCTGGACCGCCGCTTCCTGAAGGCCCTGATCGAGAACTATGGCGGCGGCCCCGTGGGCATGGACACCCTTGCGGCGGCCATCGCCGAGGCGCGCGATGCGGTCGAGGACGTGATCGAACCCTATCTGCTGCAGCAGGGCTTCATCATGCGCACCCCGCGCGGGCGGATGGCCTGCGCCAAGGCCTACGCCCACCTGGGTCTGTCCGAGCCGCCGAAGACTCCGAACGCCGTCGTTCCCGGCGATCTGTTCGAGTAGGTCTTGCCAAGCTGGCGGGCGCATCGTTCTTTGCGGCCATGAAGCGCAAGACCCGAGACATCTGGCTGATCGGACTGGCGGCGGCGGTTCTGGCGCTGGGCGGGCTGGTCTTCTGGCTGTCGGCGAAGGGGGACCGGATTGATCCGCTGGAGGCGCCGGGCGACCGGGTGGCGCGCCAGATCGAGACCCAGATCGGCCCCGGCGCCGTGCTGCGCTATGCGGAGCCGGGCCAGCGTCGCGGCATGTGCGGCTATGTGGGGCGGACCCGCAAGGGCGAGGCCGTGGCCTTCGTCTCCACGCCCAACCGCATCCTGTTCAGCGACGATCCGATGCCGACCGAGTTCCGGCAAATGCGTGAACGCTACTGTCCCGGCTTCCTGACGGCCCGCCCAAGGCGATAGACTGTCGGCATGAGCGACGATCTTCCCACCGCCGGCCGTTTCGACGGCCATGACCATCTGCTGCCCGTGCGCGTCTACTACGAGGACACGGACTTCACCGGCCTGGTCTATCACGCCAACTATGTCCGCTATTTCGAGCGGGGGCGGTCCGATTTCCTGCGCGCCATCGGGGTGGGCCACGCCGATCTGCTGGAGGAGGAGCAGCCGCTGGCCTTTGTCGTCGCCGACATGAACCTGCGCTTCATCAAGCCCGCGCGCATCGACGACGCCCTGGTGGTGCGCACCGTCTATGAGACGGTCAAGGGCGTGCGTCTGATCATCCGGCAATCGGTCGAGCGGGCGGGCGAGGTGCTGTGCCGCGCCGAGGTCACCGCCGTCTGCATCCATCTGGACGGCCGCCCGCGCCGCCCGTCCAAGGGGCTGATCGAGAAGGTCACGCCGTGGCTGGCGAGCACGGCGCAGGCCGGATAAAACAGACGCAAAGGGGAGGCGATCATGACCACGCAGAACTACACAATGTCCGCCAGCGCAGTGGTGGTTTCGATCCTGCTGGTCGTGCTGCTGGTCGGCGGGGGTCTGGTCGGCTGCCCCTACTACAAGGTCTGGGAGCGCAAGATGGCCGGGCAGGCCGAACTGCAATACCAGCAGGGCGCGCGTCAGGCCCTGATCGCCCAGGCGGCCGCCGAGGACGAGGCCGCCATCAAGCGGGCCGAGGCCGCCACGCGCCGGGTGCTGGGCTGGACAGACGCCGCCAAGCGGGGCTGCGCCGAACTGGGCCGTCCGGGCGACCGCCAGTGCGAGGAGCAGCTGCTGAAAGACGCCGCCACCTATTCCATCGCCAAGGAAGGCCATGAGGGCGTGATCATCAGCGTCGGCGCGCCCGTCTCGGTCGCCGTCGACCCGAACAGGGGTCGTTCGGGCGAATAAGGGCGGGCTGCACAGGCTGTTGATCACAAGCGGCTGATTCCGGCCGTTTCCGGGCTCAGAGTAAACCGGCTGGTAACCATTTTCGCGGCTGTCAGAGGGCAGGTGCGACGGTCACGCTGTCGTGCGCGCCACACAATAGTCACGCCTAGTCGGTCGAAGGGAAATGACCGATTTCGAATCCGCCCGGAGCGCCTGAATGACCATGCCCGTCGACGCCTCGATGCTCAATCCCGTCGAGTTGTTCCTGACCGCCGACTGGGTGGTGAAGACGGTGATGATCGGCCTGGCCGTGGCGTCCCTGTGGTCCTGGACCATCATCATCGACAAGGCCTTCCGCTTCACCCTGTTGAACAAGCAGGCGGACGATTTTGAAAAGGCGGTCCAGTCCGGCCGTTCGCTGGAGGATGTGGCGGCCCAGGCCGGACCCCAGCCGGAACACGCCCTGCCGCGGATGCTGGTCATCGCCCTGTCCGACTGGCGCGAGGCGCGCCAGCGCGGGGTGCTGAACGAGCATCAGGGCGATCTGCTGATGACCCGTATCGACCGCGCGCTGAACAGCCTGATCTCACGCGAGGGCCAGCGGATCGAGAACGGCCTGGGCGTGCTGTCGGTGGTGGCCACCGCCTCGCCCTTCATCGGCCTGTTCGGCACGGTCTGGGGCATCATGAACGCCTTTGGCCGCATCGCGGCGGCGGGCAACACCAATCTGACCACGGTGGCCCCGGCCATCGCCGAGGCCCTGTTCGCCACGGCCATCGGTCTGGCCGCAGCCATTCCAGCCTATATCGCCTACAACAAGTTCTCCATCGACGCGGGCAAGTTCACCGGCCGTCTGGAAGCCTTCGCCGACGACCTGCAGGCCGCCGTGGCGCGCCGTCTGGGCAGCCCGTCCGCCCCGCCGCCTCCGCCTGCGCCGACCAGCGACCTCAGCCTGAACCGGGGCGTCTGAGCCATGGCCATGGGCGGTGGATCAGGTGGCGGCGGCGGTGGTCGCAGGGGACGCAGGGGGCGCAAGGGCCCGCTGACGGAAATCAACGTCACGCCTCTGGTCGACGTAATGCTGGTGCTGCTGATCATCTTCATGATCTCGGCGCCCCTGCTGACGGTGGGGGTTCCGGTCGAACTGCCCAAGACCGAGGCCAGCGCGGTCGAGATCAAGTCGGAGCCCCTGTCGGTCAGCATCGACCAGAACGGCGCCATCTTCATCGGCGACAGCGAAGCCGACTTCAACGACCTGACCGCGCGCCTGTTCACCGAGGCGGGCGGGGCGGACAGGGCGGCCGAGCGTCCGGTCTTCGTGCGCGCCGACGGCCGTGCGCCCTATCAGGCCGTGGCCCGCGTGATGGCGCGCCTGAGCGCCAACGGCTTCACCAAGCTGAACCTGATCACCGACACGGCGCCGGAGGCCTGAGCCCTTGCGCCGTCCCAGCCCTGCCATTCTGGGATCCATCGCCCTGCACGCCGGGGTGGTTGCGCTCGCCTTCGTCACCTTCACGGAGAAGAAGGACGAACTGACGCCGCTGGTCGCCTCTGTGCCGGTCTCCATCGTGTCCGAGGAGACGGTCCGGGCGGCCGCCGCCAATAATCCGCAGCCCGAGCCCTCGCCTGAAGACGGGGCCACGGCGCCGCCGCCAGAGCCAGAGCCGGAGCCCAGCCCCCCGACGCCTGCGCCGCCGCAGCCCGCTCCCCCTCCGCCGCCGCCGCCCGCGCCCACGCCGCCAAGGCCGACCCCGCCGCGCCCGACG
>ERZ1739169.4-NODE-4-length-208162-cov-30.806797_pt1 | contig 208162 bp, 194 predicted proteins | sample MGYA00581756_ERZ1739169 | MGnify/ENA primary metagenome ERZ1739169 (study PRJEB40789, sample SAMEA7425667) | Salamandra salamandra | biome: salamander skin | place: Germany | collected 2020-03 | study: cvxcv | reverse complement strand
ACCAAAACGCCCCCGAGCCCAAAAAGCCGGGGGCGTTTTGCTGTCCGACGTATGCAGACTCGTGCGTCTATCCGCGTGATAGCGAGCGGCGGGGCAGGCGGCGCCAGCGCGGAAGAGTGGTGCAATCCGATTTGAGCTGAGGGTGACGCAGTATGTGCTGCCAGGTTATGTCTTGTCCCCGACGGGCCCATGATGGAAAGCGAGGCATTAGAGATGAGCGAACGCCCATCTCCGCCGCGCCTATTAAGTCGTGGGTCAGCGAGGCGTCAGCAGGTTTGGGTCGATGAATTGACGCAGCATGCCTGGACCTTCGAGGTAAGCGCCAAGCCATGAGCCGCCGCCGCCATTGTACCACTCCACGCGGATGGGGTGTTTCCCGGCGGCCAGTTCGATTTCGCCGCTGACTGTCACCACGCCATGGTCTCCGTCATTGTCGACGACAGTTGCGCCGTCGATGTAAAGCTTGCTGCCGTCGTCGGAAGCCAGCGAGAATTTGTAGGTTCCGTCAGCTGGGATGTGGATGAAGCCTTCAAACGCAACGGCGATGTTGTCGCCACGCGGGACCTTCAGGCCATCAATGCTGAACTCGTAGGCCTTGCCTGAGTCTGCGGGTTGAAGTCGGGAAAAATCGGGCAGGCGCACAGGGCCGTCAGGCAGAAGATAGACATTGTAGTTCAGGCCATGCGTCGTTTCGGCGGCTCGGTCGAGAACCCTGAACAGGCCTGTGCTCGGAACGCTGGCGGGCTGTCCGTCGACGAACAGGACGACGCGGACGATTGTGCTGCGCTCGATGTCTACGGGCCGGATGTAGAGCGTGGATGCGATCGTAGGGATCGAACCGTCGAGCGTATAGCGAAGCTCCCCTAAAGGGTTCGGATTGCGCAGGCTCATCTGGGCGCGCTGGCCGACGAACAGGCCGCCTGCAGGAGAATTGCCGTGGCCGACCGGCTCGATCACTGGAGCGGCGTAGAAACTGCTGACTCGATAAGTCTGTTCGGGGGCTGCTTCACCTTTGAGAATCTGTCGGATCGGGCGTCCCAGCCACGCATAGGGCGTCTTCAGGCCGAGCAGCCATGCTGCCGTGGCTGTGGTGTCGAACGTGTTGATGGGCAGATCGACTTCGCCGGGGTTGATGTTCTTTCCATAGACGATCCAAGGGATTTCCAGTTCGGGCATGGTTTCGCCGCCATGACCCTTGCCGACGCCGCCGTGGTCTGCGGTCACCAGAATGACGCTGTCGTCCATCATCCCGGCCTCGATCAGGGTCTGACGGATTTGCCCGATCAACGCGTCGGCCTTGGCGACGGCGTCATAATAGGACTGCGTGCCGTGACCATCGACGTGTCCGGCGTGGTCGACATTGTCCAGATGGATGAATAGGAATTGGGGGCGTTTCGCCTTGATGTAGTCAATGGCCAATCTGGCCGTTTCATCTTCGTCCTGACCGTGGATGTCATAGTCGACGAAGCGACGATCATAGAGGCTTGAGAAGCCTTCCCAATGGTAGATGGAGCCGACTTCCCATTCCGGATGCTGGTCGTGGATGATCTGGAAAATAGACGGGAAAAAGCCGCCTGAACCGGTGACCGAGGTCGTGATGCTGGCCACTCCGACCCACCAGTCATTGTTGTTCACGCCATGTTGTTCGGGGCCGACGCCATTGATGATGGAGGCCCAGTTGGCGGCGCTGGATGTCGGCATGACGCCACGGGCATGCATGCTCCAACTGCCGTTCGCCATCATGTCGTGCAGGGTGGGAGCTTGGGCTTTCAGCACGCCGTCCGTGCTGAGGCCGTCGACGCCGATGATGATGACGTGGCGGACCTCTTGGGCCGAGACCGCGTCGGGCGTGGCGACGTTGGTCAGAACGGCGAAGAAGAAGGTGGCGAGCAGGGCGAAGTTTCGGATCAGTTTGGTCAAGACGCGCTCCATGAAACGGCGGATCGATCCAGAATCCTGTTTCGGTCTGGTCTATCGAATTTGCTACAAGGATTGGTATGTACCAATATAAACGGGCCTGATCGGCGAAGCTTTCATGAATAGGCCTTGGCGATTGCGTGACATCGCGATCCGCTGGCTGGCACGGCGTTGTCAGATATTGGGACTGCGTCAGCCGTCGTGCGAGCCCCCCTGTGGAGCGAGGATTCCCGAATTTCCTCACCCCCCCATCAGTTTGGCATCGTGATTTTCAGAGTTTCACTGACTGCTCCTGCTCACGATCTGTCACCAAGTTGAAGCAAAATTGGTCTAGTCCAGTCTTGTCGCTAAACCCTGACGAGCCTGACAGTGCGATCCTTGGTGCAGAAAATACGTGACCCGAACACGGTCGCCTTTGCGGTGTTCGCAGGCCTGGCGGGGTTCTGCGCCTATTTCTCGATGTACGCCTTTCGCAAGCCGTTCTCGGCGGCGACATTCGACGGGGTTCAGGGTTGGGACTTCGTGCTCGACTACAAGGTCGCCTTGGTCATCGCTCAGGTCGTCGGTTACGCCCTGTCCAAGTGGATCGGCGTCAAGGTGATCGCAGAGGCGGACGGACGCGGACGCGGCCGGGCCATACTGATGCTGATCGGCGCGTCCTGGCTGGCGCTGGTCGCCTTCGCGCTGATCCCCGCGCCGTGGAATGTGGCGGCCCTGTTCCTTAACGGCCTGCCGCTGGGCCTGATCTGGGGTCTGGTCTTCGCCTATATGGAGGGACGGCGCGCATCCGACGTGCTGGGCGCTGTGCTGTGCGCCAGCTTCATCCTGTCGTCAGGCGTGGTGAAGGCGGTCGGCAAGCTGTTGCTGCAGGCAGGGGTCAGCGATCTGTGGATGCCTGCAGCGGCGGGGGCGGTATTCATGCCGTTGCTGTTGGTTTCAGTCTGGGGGCTGTCGCTGTTGCCCGGCCCCAGCGCCGAGGATGAGCGCGAGCGGGTGCGCCGTGCGCCGATGAACCGCGACGAGCGCAGGCGGTTTCTGGCCGATTACGGTCTGGGGCTGGGGGCGTTGATCGCCGCCTATGTCCTGTTCACCGCCTTTCGCGATTTCCGCGACAACTTCTCGGCCGAGGTCTGGGAGGCGGTCGGCTATGGCGATGCGGCGGGCGTCTTCGCGGCCAGCGAACTGCCGGTGGCGGTCATCGTCCTGGTCGTGTTGGGCAGTCTGATCCTGATCCGCGACAACCGGCGCGCCCTGATGGTCATGCATGGGGTGGTGATTGCGGGCGCTGCTCTGATCGGCCTGTCGACCATGGCGTTTCAGGCGGGGCTGGTGTCGGCTCTGGTGTGGATGATCCTGAGCGGGGCAGGGCTGTACATGGCCTACACCCCCTTCAACGCCATGCTGTTCGACCGGATGTTGGCGGCGACGCAACGGGTCGGGACGGCGGGCTTTTTGATCTATGTAGCAGACGCCTCGGGCTATGTCGGCAGCGTCGCCCTGCTGCTGTATCGAACCTTTGCGGCCCCGCAGTTGAACTGGCTGCAGTTCTTCATCGGATCAGCCTATGCGGCGGCGGCGGCCAGCCTGCTGCTGACGTTGGCGTCAGGCTTCTATTTCGCGCGCAAGCTGGCGGGCGATCGGCGGGATCGGGCCAAGATCCAGATTTCACAAACGGCAGCCGATACTGCGGCGCCCTGAACCTTCGCCGTCAGGGCGCGACGTCCAGATCGACCTTCACGCGCAGGGCGTCGTGGCGCCAGTATTCGTGGTCGTATTCGACAATGCGTCCGCCAGCGTCGAAACTGGCGCGCACGACCAGCAGGCCCGGCGTGCCCGACTTGACGCCCAGGGCCTCGGCCTCTTCCTGGATCAGGGCGCAGGGCTGCATCTCGACCCGGTTGCGCGTCACCGCCAGCCGATAGCGGCTCTTGAGGATCTGCGTCAGGGAGCCGTTCAAGTCATGCGTCAGCAGGTCCGGCGCACGCTTGGCCTCGACATAGATGCGCTCGACCAGCACCGGGCGCCCGTCGATCAGACGCCGGCGCCGAATCAGGTGCACCGCCGCCCCCAACGGCAGACCCATGGCCTTGGCCACGCCGTCCTGCGCCTCGACCGATGTGGTGGACAGGGTCTCGGTGCCGGGCTGGCGGCCCTGTTCGGCGACATAGGTCATGAACCCGGCCCAGCGGGTCGGATCATAGGTCACAGGTTCCGGCGAGACGTACCAGCCGCTGCGGTCGCGGCGATAGATCATCCCCTCAGATTCCAGTTGGAACAGGGCTTCGCGGATCGTGCCGCGCGCCACGCCCAGTCCGTCCTGTAACTGACGCTCTGACGGCAGTTTGCCGCCGGGTTTCAGCACTCCGCTGTGGATTTGGCGGGCGATCTGGTCGCGCGCCACCAGATAGCGCCCGCGGTCGCCGACGGGGGTTTCAGATGGTGCGGTCCACCAGGCAGGCGCAGAGGCGTCGGACATGAAGGCTCATCGTCAGAAGTCGATGAAGCCTTATCGCGGGTTCGCGTGCCTGCGTCGATCCTCTGCGCCGTCCGCAATGCAAACGGCGGCGGCCCTTTCGGAGCGCCGCCGCTGATGACAGGTCTAGCCTATAGTCTCAGTAGCTGTAGCTCATTCGGAACAGGAAGGTCCGGCCCGGCTCCATGTAATCCTTCATGTAGCTGGGGCTTTCACCCTTTGTCGTATAGTAGCGGTGACCGTCCAGGATGTTCTGCACGTCGAAATCGACGGCCAGCCTGTCGTTGACGTTGTAGCGCGAGTGGAAGTCCAGCGTCTTGGTCGGCTGCACCCATTTGTCGATGGCGTTGTCACGCAGGTCTTCGACGTACTGGCCTTGATAGTTGTAGGACAGGCGGGCCTCGAAACCGTATTTCTGATAGGTCAGCGAGGCGTTGTACATCAGGTCTGGCGCCCCGACGAAAGAGATCTTGCGACCCTTGCGATAGTCCAGGCCCGTCTCGCCCTCGCTGGTCTGCAGCGTCAGATTACCCTCGAAGCCGAAGCCGTCGAACGGCGCCGCCATGCCGTCGAAGCTCTTGATGAAGTTGAACTCGACCCCGGTGATATTGGCGGTGTCGCCGTTCTTGGGCTGGGTGATTTCGATGAAACCGTTGGACGTGGTGGCGTCCACCTGGCTGCCGTTGGTGAAGATGAAGTTGTCGATCTTCTTGTAGAAAAGGCCTGCCGACAGGACGCTGCTGCGGTCGGGATAAAACTCGGCCGACAGGTCCAGGTTCAGGGCTTCCGCAGGCTTCAGGTCCGGGTTGCCGCGGCTGATGGCGATGATCTCCTTGGTCACCGGATTGCGCGTCACCGACTGTCCGCCCGAGATATAGCCGTACTCGGGGCGCGAGAAGCTGGTCCAGGCGGCGGCGCGGTAAACCCACTGGTCGTTAGGGCGGTAGGTCGCCGTCACACTGGGCAGGAACACGCCGTAGTCCGCGTTGCTGGCGTCAAAGCCGCTGGCGTCGCCGTCGTCGGACCAGAAGGTGTTCTTGACGTCGGTCTGCTCGTAGCGACCACCCGCGATCACCTGCAAATCGCCCCAGCGCAGCTGGGCCAGGGCGTAGGCGGCGTATATGCTCTCCTGGCCCTGCTTGTCGTCCTGGCTCAGACGTTCATAGGACATGGTGACCGGGTTGGCGGCCTCGGCGGCGCGGATGGCGGCGATCACCCGTTCACGGCTGAACACGGCGCCGTAATAATAGCGCCCGCCCAGAATGCGATCGACCTCACGCTCGATCAGGCCGGACCCGGCCAGGGACTTGCCGTCCAGCGGCGTGCCGGCGAAGTCGCCGTCCCAGATGGGGGTGCTGTCGTGCTCCCGCTTGGACTGCAGGTATTTGGCCCCAACGCGGATCAACTCCAGCGGACCTTGGGCGACCTGATAGCGGGCGTCGATCTTCAAGGCCACGCGCTCGTCCTTCTGGCGCGAGCGGCTGTGGCCAGCCCCGTCCAGAGGCAGCAGGGACGGATCGCGCTCCACATGGGCGGCGAAGGCCGGAAGCTGCGGCGTGGGGAAACGGCCGTCGTAGGAGGACCACAGCAGGCCTGTGGCGTTCAGCGGCCAGGCGCAGGCGTCGCAGTTGTAACCGACCGAATAGTCGTCGGGGTTCTCACGCTCGCCGAAACTGTAGCTGAGGTCATAGCTCAGTTCGAGCGCGTTGAACCGGCTGACGCCGCCCAGATTGACGGTGGCCAGGGTCTGGTTCTGGTCCGAGATGTCCATGTTGCGCGAGAACTGGAACCGCTGTGGATCCCACACGCCCGAACGGCCGTGCAGCGACCAGTAGGAGTTGCGGGTGCGGTCGGCGTCCGTAATGCGGCCGTCGCCGTCGGCGTCGACGATCTGGCCGGGCGTATAGCCATAGATGGCGCCCAGGACCGGGTCGTAGCCGATGATCATCTTTTCCGGCGCGGACAGGCTGCGGTCCTCGTCATTCACCTGCACCAGGCGCAGGGACGGACGGCTGCGGTAGTCGGTCCAGTCATTGGTCGAGACGCGTTCGAACCGGTTGTACTGGCCGCGCAGATAGAGGTCGTGATCGACGCCGCGATAGTCGAGCGACAGGTTGCCGCCATAGCGTTTCTGTTCGTTGCGGCGATAGTCCAGGTCGATCCCCGGCAGGTACATCGAGCGTTCGTCGACTGCTTCCTCGCCGTTCTTGCGCCAGATGTAAGGCTCCCATTCGCCGTCGTTTTCGGTCTCCTCGGTGACCCCGTGCGAACGGCCGTAGTTGACCGAGGCGAAGACGCCGAACCGGTCGTCCTTCAGGCGACGACCGAAGTCGGCCTGAACCAGATAATTGTCGGAAGCCTCGCCTTGATCACGGGCGCGGTCGTTGGCGCCGTAGCTGGCGAACATCCGCGCCACCGGCCCCTTGAAGTCGAAGGCGTTGGGGGTGCGGAAGTCGATGGAGCCGCCGATGGCGTCGCCGTCCATGTCGGGCGTCAGGGTCTTGGACACCGTGATCGCCTGCAGGCCGTTGGGCGGCAGGACCGTCATGGACATCTGGCGGCTGTCGGTATCGGTCAGGGCGACGCGCACGCCGTTGATCGAATAGGCGTTGAAGGTGCCCGCGAAGCCGCGGACGGTGACATATTCGCCCTCGCCCGTGTCCTGATTGACGATGACATTGATGCCCGGCAGGCGCGCCAGGGCGTCGGCGACATTGGCGTCAGGCAGCTTGCCCATATCGTCCGCCGACAGGACGTTGACCACCCCATCGGCGCGGCGCTGGGCCGAGATGGTGTTGGCGGTGCCCAGGCGCTGGCCCGTGACCAGAACTTCATCGACCGTCTGGGCCTGGTCGTCGTCAGCGACGGCGGCGAAGGCTGCGCCTGCAACGCCCCAGGTCAGGGCCAGGGCGCTGACGCCCGCGATCAGTTTCGCCGTGCGCAGTGCGACGGCGTCGGAATGTAACGACATTGGTGATCCCCACCCGGATTCCAGAAATCTTGTCCGTGGGGCGTGCGCTGCTCGCGCCGCCCCGTCCGCAGCAGCGGACGAAGGCGGGGTAGCCTTAAGCTAATCTGGTGTAAACCAGTTGGATGGCGCTGCACAAAACATTCACAGTATAGGATATGGCATATATCTGTATTGTCGTCAGGTGTCGGAACGATTTGCCAATTTACCTGGCTGCCGCATGCAGTATTTCAACGTAGTGATGGATATCGGGCGTCACCATGCCCGGCTGCTTGCCCGCATCGTCATAGCGCCTCAGCCGGATCGCCTCCTTGAAAAAGGGGTGAGCCTCGAAAGCCTGGCATTCCGCCGCATCGAAGGGGCCGCCCTGTAGGGCCAGGCTCAGCGCAGAGGCGCCGCTCAGATCCTCGAGATAGCCTGGCTCGACCGCGCACAGATAACGTTTGGCCGCGACGTGCAGAAAGATGGGCGCGGTCACGTCTTCTGAAAACCATTGAGAAAGAAAGACTTCACCCAGCCGTTCATGGGCGGCGTCAAGGCCGTGCGCCTCGGCGGCGTCTCCCGCCCCCTCCAGAAACTGCCCCACGTCATGCAGCAGCGCCGCCGCGATCATGGCAGGCGCCTCGCCGGCGTCCTCCGCCAGCTTTGCGCATTGCAGCATGTGTTCGCGCTGATTGACATGCTCGCCATAGCGGTTGTCGCCGTGGCGGTCGAAGAGGTCGGTGATCTGCTTCACAGGCATAGCCCTCGCCGTTGAACAGGGGTCGCAAACGGCTAATCAGTTGTTGTGAGGTGTTTCGGCGTTCGTCTAGTCATCAAACAGTCATGACGAACCAATATTGGTCTAGACCACAAAATCGCCTTCAGCAAGACCACGGACAGATTGTCATGAACCGCACCCTCGTCGCCGCCCTGCTGGCCTCGGCCTGCCTGATCCCTAGCCTGACCCAGACGGCGCAGGCTCAGTCGTGGGACTTCACCCCCCGTTATGATCTGCCGCGCAACGCCGGACCGGCGCGCGAAAAGACGACGGCGTCCGTCTCCACCCTGGCGCCCGCGTCGACGCCGCTGCGGTTCAACGGCATGACCTCGACCGACAGCCGCACCCTGCAGGCGGCCTTCGATTCCGCGCGTGATTTCACCATCGAACTGTGGATGCTGGACCATGTGAACCGGCCGGTCGGCGCCGTCGTGTCCCCTGTCGGCCCATCCGCGGGCTCGTCCTGGTTGCTGGGCTACACAGACGGTCAGGCGGTGTTCGGCCCGGCGGGCACGGCCATGTCCAAGGTCGCCGACTACAAGGGCGAATGGCGTCACGTGGTCGGCGTGCGTCAGGGCGACGCTTGGCGGCTCTATTCCAATGGCGCCCTGGTCGCCACGACCACCGCGCGCCTGAGCCGTTCGTCGGCCGCCCCGCTGGAGCTGACGACCTTCCTTGGAGCCGAGCCCTATATGAGCCTGCCGGACCTGGTGCGGGGCGCCGCCCTGTACGACCGCGCGCTCAGCGCCGCAGAGGTTCAGGCCGCCTTCACTGCGCGCACCACATTGGTGGACGAAGGACGCCTGAACGCAGAGACGCTGCACTTCACCCAGCCGCCCTACCTGAACGCGCCGACGACGCAGGACATTCAACTGTCGTGGGAGACGGACCGCCCGGCGCATTTCACCGTGGCCTGGGGCGAGACCGAGGCTCAGATGCGCCGCATCGACGTGCCCGCCGCTGAGGACGGCCGTCTGGGCGGGGCGACCCTGGACGGACTGAAGGCCGACACCCCATATTTCTACCGCGTCACGGCGTCGACCGAAGATGGGAAGGTGTTGGATTCCGGCCTGTTGTCTTTCCGCTCGGCGCCCCTGCCGGGCGCGCCCTTCGTCATCGCCGTCTCGGCGGACACTGAGGCCCGCCCCTTCGTCAACAGCCGCATGAGCCAGCTGATCTGGGAGGAGCGCCCGAACCTGCTGCTGCTGGCCGGAGACCTGACCGACGAGGGCTCCATCGACCGCCGCTATCAATGGACGCACGAGTATTTCGTCGGCATGGGCGGTCTATTCGGGCGGGTGCCGGTGATCGCCGCCCCCGGCAACGGCGAGGGCGAGCAGCACTGGTTCCGCCACTATCACCGCCAGCCCGGCGAGGAAGGCTATTTCAGCCACCGCTACGGCGACGTGGAGTTCTTCATCCTGGACAGCAATCTGGAGGACCGCGAACGTCGCAGCCCCGGTTTCCGCGCGCGCCAGGCCGCCTGGCTGGATCAGGCGCTGGCCCGTTCCACCGCCCGCTGGAAGATCGCCATGCATCACCACGACCTGTTCACCAGCGATGATGACGACTACGGCGACAGCTGGCGCGACCGCTCGACCAACGGCGACGAGACGATGCGGGGCGAGTTCGCCTCGATCTATGAACGTCATAGAGTCGGTCTGGTGATCTATGGCCACCTGCACGCCTATGAGCGGACGTGGCCCATGCGCCAGGGCGCGGTCGATCTGGAGCACGGCGTCACCTATCTGCAGGTCGGCGGCATGGGCGGCAATCCCGAAGACTTCGCCCCCAACAAGCCCGCCTTCAGCGCCAAGACCGCCCGCACGCACCACTATGTCATGCTGCGCGGCGCCGGCGACCGGATCGATATCGAGATGGTCGATATCGAAGGCCGCACACGCGACCGTTTTGCCCTGACGAAGTGATCGGGAGCAGTCTGCTGACGTTTGTAAGCGCCGCAAGCGAAAGTTGAGCGCGGTGTCCGCATGCGGCGGGCGGCGCCTGAACCTTACAGCGACGTGTCGTGGGCTGAGCCACAGTCAAAACGCCGAAGAGTGCGCCACGTAGCGAGGCCTCTTTGCGCAGGGCCTCGCTACACGCTGTAGACGATTCCTTAGAACCGCCATTCCACGGCGGCGCCGATGCGGCGGAAGGCGGTGTCGGGCAGGATTTGGGATGTGCCGCCCGTGTCGAAGTAGCTGGGGAAGATGACGGCGGCGAAGCGCTGATCAAACAGGTTGCGCACAAACAGGCTGAGGCGGATGCGGTCGTCGGGGTCGCTGATCCCGACGGTTCCGTTCACAAGGGAATAGCCCTTCTGCAGGGTGTCTGGATTGCCAACACCATAATAAACGCTGGACCGGTATGACCAGTCGGCGTTCACGAACAGGCGCGCGCCGGACAATGAGCGCTCGTAAGATGTTGCGAGGCTGGTCGACCATTCGGGCGCAGCGATCAGGCGATGGCCTTTGGCGTCGAAGGTCGGCCCAGGGAAGGTGCAGCCTTGCGCGGCTGTCTGGCCTGCGTAGCAGGACGGGAAATAGTTCGTGTATTCGGCGTCGAGGTAGGTGGCGCCGGCGGATATGCTCCATCCGCTGGTCGGGCGAATGACGCCCTCAAGCTCCACGCCCTGGGTGCGTAGTCCTCCGGCGTTGCCGGTGCGGAAGGCGCCGATGGGCGGGATGGTCGGATCGAAGACCTGAGCCTGGAAGTTGGTGAAGTCGTTGTAGAAGATGGCCGCGTTGACGCTGAGGCGACGCCCCAGGAAGTCGCCTTTCACGCCGGCCTCATAGGCTTCGACTGTCTCCGGATCGACCGGGAAGACATTGGCGTTGATTGCGCTGATCGCGGGTCCCTTGTAGCCGCGCGAGGCGGAAATATAGACATTGGCGCGATCCGTAAGCCGGTGCTGGAGCACCGCACGTCCGGACCATCCCTCTTCGGAGCGTGCAGCACCTTCAGAGTAAGGCAGCGGGCGGGGCTGGCAGACACGCCCGCCGGTCAAGGCGTAGCTGACATTACAGACCCCCGGAATCGCTGATACGCTGGCCGTATTGTCGATCTCGTCACGAGTGTATCGTCCGCCGACGATCAGGTCGAACCGGTCGGTGAGGTGCAACGTGCCTTGTGCGAAGGCGGCGATGCTCTTGCTGTTCACCTCATAGGTGACCAGTCCGCCAACCGTGCCGATCAGGATGGGCGAAGCGTTAGGCAGATACCCCAGAGTTCCGTATTGGGCGTTCCCTGCGCTGATTTCCTGGTGATAATAATAGAGGCCCGCAACATAATCGAACCTGCGTTCGCCGTTAGATGCGATGCGTAGTTCTTGAGTGAATTGATGCGCGTCGAGAGTGGCGAGGTTGTTGTCGTAGACACGCAGAGGCGTGCTGTCGACTTCCAGATTGCTGTTCTGCCGTACGTCGCGATAGGCGGTCACGGAGGTGATCGTTGCGCCGCCCAGCTCATAGTCGATAGTGACCTGACCGCCAAAACTGTCGGTCCGGCTGTAGTTGTGCGCGCCTATGCCGGTTGCACGGTTCTCAGGGCCGGGCCTTATGCCCAGCGCCGTCAACTGATCACGCACAAACCCGTTTCCAGCCGCAGGCGCGTTCGCCCCGCCGCCGAATGACCGGATCGTCCAGACGCCGGGATCACCCTGCGTGTCCTGATAATCTGCGATGGCATAGACCGACAGGCGGTCCGTCACGTTCCACAGCAGCTTGGCGTTGAGGTTGTAGCTTCGCTGATCTTCGATCGAGCCAGGACCGCGAACCTGCAGCGGCGTGTCGCTGGACTGGCGCCCGGCGCGCAAACGCAGCGCCGCGCTCTCACCTACGGGCAGATTGACGATGGCATGGGCCTGAAGTTGGTCGCGCTGGCCGTATTGCACACGACCTTCGGTGCTGTACTCGCCCAGTATCGGACGGCGCGTGGTGACCGAGATCAGGCCTGCGGTGGTGTTTTTGCCGAAGAGCAGTCCCTGCGGACCGCGCAGCACCTCGACCCGTTCGACGTCCGCCAGACTGTTCAACGGGGTGTAGCGCGGCAGGGTCAGGTTGACGTCATCGACCGCCAGGCCGACCGCAGACTCCACGGAATAATCGAAGCTGTTGCTGGCCACGCCGCGAACCGAAAAAGACGGTGTCTGCGGCACAGGTGTGAACTGCACGCTGGGCGCGCGTTGAGTGATGTCAGACAGGCTGGACGCGCCGGTTTCACGCAGGGATTGGCCGCTGACGACTGTAATGGCGATCGGCACATCCCTTAGGTTTTCGCTGCGACGCTGGGCGGTCACAACCACTTCGTCGACCGTTGACACCTGTGTTGCGCTGTCTGGCGACACGGCCTGGGCGTTAGCCGCACCGGCGATGATGAGCGCGATGACGCTCGTGCTTGTGCAAGTCGTCCAATGACGCATTTGGTTTCCCTCCCATGGCGGGGCTTGTTCGCCCTGTCGCTCTTGCCAGGCACCCTTCCGTCAAACTAACATTCAGTCAAGAACGAAAGTTATTGCTTTGGGGAGGCGCGGGTGAAGTTGAAAGTCGACTTCCACGGTTCGACTGATCGCCTTAGTCTGACGGGGCGGAACGCCCGATGCGGCGACTTCCTCAAACCAGAAAACAGAGCATCCCTTGACTGCAGCCACCCCACCGAAAACTCGCCGCAGGCAGGTCGACCGTACAGCGGAGACACGCAGCGCGCTGATCGAGGCGGCTATCCGCGTCATCTATCGCGACGGCTATGGCGGGGCGAGCACGGCGGTGATCGCAGAAGAGGCAGGCGTCAGCCGCGGCGCCATCCTGCATCACTTCGGCACGCGCGCGCAGCTGATGGCGGACGTGATAACCGAGGTCTATGCGCAGGAGCATCGGGACTATCAGTTGCTGGAGGCGCAAGGCTACGATGGAATGCGTGTGTGGGACTGGCCGGAAATGCTGTGGCAGGTCTTGCGCAAACCTTCGGGCGTAGCGGTTCTGGAAATCCTGCAGGCGGCCCGCAGCGATCAGGAACTGGCCACTCTGGTCGCCCCGGCGCAGAGCCGTATCGAGGAAATCGCGACAGCTGGAATGCTGGAACGGTTTCCAAATGTGGACAAAGCCGAGAGCCTGTCCGCAATGCGTCTGTTCGTTTGGGCTGTACGTGGCCTGTCCATCGCGCAGGTTCTGGCGCCCGAGCCGCGTTCGATCGAATCGTCGGTTCTCTTCTTCCGCCGCATCGTGGAAGCCGCCGTCGAATCCGGCCTGGTGCTGACGGTCAAAACGTCTTCGAGCCCTGCGCCGAAAGCCTGATTGACGGCTGCTTTCAGCAGCTGGCCGCAGAATTTCCCACAACACGACACCGCGCTCCGCACGCTGTGCAGCGAAGGTCGGCACACCTGACCGGGCGCTGCGGACGCATGTCTGCGCGCCAACTCCTTTCATTCCATTCAGCATTTTAGGATCAAGCCGTTGGCCGGAAAGATCGATATCAAAGGCACGACCTTCACAGACGTGCATGGACGGCATGTGATCCTCAGGGGGGTGAACTTCGGCGGCGACTCCAAGGTGCCGACCAGTCCTGACGGCCATACCTATCGACCCAGCACCTTTGACGACCATCGCACGGTGAGCTTCGTCGGCCGACCTGCAGACTTGGCGCAACTGGATGAGCATCTAGCGCGGTTGCGGCACTGGGGTTTCAACTGCCTACGCCTGCTTCTGACATGGGAAGCTGTCGAACATGCCGGTCCCGGCCGGTATGATGAGGCCTTCCTCGACTATTACGCCGAAGTCTGCCGCCGGGCTGGAGTGCACGGCCTGCACGTCTTTGTGGATTTCCACCAGGATGCCTGGAGCCGCATGTCAGGCGGCGACGGCGCGCCAGGCTGGACCTGGGAAGCCATCGGCATGGATTTCTCGAAGTTCCCCTCTTCCGGCGCCGCCCATCTGATGCAGCACCAATATGACGCAGCTAAGGGTGGGCGCCAGGACGCCTATCCGGTGATGAGCTGGAGCGGCAACTACTCACGCCCCGCCAATGGCGTGATGTGGACACTCTTCTTCGCGGGCGCGGACTTCGCCCCGAACATGATCGTGGATGGCCGCAACATTCAGACCTATCTGCAGGATCACTATTTCGGCGCTGTAAAAGCTGTCGCCGAACGGGTCGCGCACCTCGACAATGTCATCGGCTTCGACACCCTGAATGAGCCGGGAACGGGTTACATCGGCAAGGCCCTGACCGCGCCGATCATTCGTTACAAGGGGCCGATCTGGACGGCGCTGGATGGTCTGGCTCTGGCGTCCGGCGTTGAACGCCGCTTGCCGGTTGTCTCTCCCGGTCAGGGTGTTGTCGGCAACCAGACCCTGAACACCGAAGGCGTATCCATCTGGCTTGAGGGGCATGAAGATCCTTTCAGGGCCGCAGGCGTATGGGACATTCAGGACGGCGTCCCTGTGGTGCTCAAGGAGGACTATTTCCAATCGGTCGGCGGGCGAACGGTCGAGTTGGGGCGTGACTACATGGCCCCCTTCTTCAGGCGCATGGCCGCGACTGTGCGCGAGATGCGCCCGGATTGGCTCATCTTCGGCGAAGTCGATCCGTTCGAGGCCGTAATGGGCCATGGCTTCCCCAAAGGCGCGCCCGAGCGGATGGTCAACGCCAGTCACTGGTACGACCTGACCGCCCTGGTGACCAAACGCTTCACACCTGACCAGATGACCCACGTCCTGACCGGCCAGATCCGCTGCGGCGGCAAGGCCATCGAAGACGGCTATGTCGAGGAAATGTCGATGTTGATCGCCGCCGGGAACACCCTGGACGGCGGCGCGCCGACCCTGCTCGGCGAATGCGGCGTCCAGTTCGACATGAATGACGCCGAAGCCTATCGACGCTGGTCACAGGGTGAGCGCGGAAACGACATCTGGGCCGCACAGGCCGAAGCGCTTGGCCGGATGTACAACGCCATAGACCGCCTGCTGCTGTCATCGACCCAGTGGAACTACACGGTCAGCAATCGCAATGACCCAATGGTCGGCGATGGCTGGAACCAGGAAGACCTGTCGATCTGGTCCTTGGATCAGGTTGATGGCGTGGACGTTCTGGACGCAGGCGGTCGCGCCATCGACGGGTTTTGCAGACCCTATGTGCGCGCGGCGCAAGGGAGGTTGTTGCGGCAATCTTTCTGTCGCGAAACCGGCGTGTTTGAAGCCGAGATCGACATGGATCCCGCACTCCGCGCCCCGACCGAAATCTATCTTCCCCAGCGGCGCTTCTCGGATGCGCCGCGTGTCGAGGGCGACGCAGGAACTGGCGTGCTTGAGGCGCAGATCCTGCGCATAAGGGCCGAAAAAGCCGGTCGTCAGATCATCCGCGTGATTGCACAGTGAGCCGACCAGCCCCCGGACCAGAAGTACGATCCGCATCAACCACACGGCTGGGTTTTGGTCGAAGCGTCGGATACGGCGTCGGTGATTTCGGCCTGAACCTCTTTTTCACGACAGCCGGTCTTTTCCTGCTGTTCTACTATACGGATGTGCTGGGCCTTTCGCCGTCGACGGCGGGCTGGGTCTTCGCCGGCGCCCTCATTTGGGATGCGGTGTTTGATCCCTTGATGGGCTACCTCGCCAACCGCACCCGGTCACGGTGGGGGCGATATCGCCCCTATCTGTTGTTCGGCGCCATACCCCTGGCGGCGGCCTGGGCCTTGATGTTCCTGCCGACAGGGCTGACAGGCCCCGCTCTCATCCTGTTCGCCGCAGGAACGCACATTCTGTTCCGAACTTTTTACGCCATTGTTGGCATGCCCTATCTGGCCCTGTCCGCAGTCCTGACGCAGGACAGCAAGGAGCGTGGCGTGATCGCGGCTGTGCGCATGATTGCGGGCGCCAGCTGTGGCCTCTTGTCCGCCCTGCTGACCCTGACGCTGGTCAAGGCCTTCGGCGGTGGTCAGGTCGGCTTTTTCGGCATGGCGCTGGTTTATGGAGCCTTGGCCTCAGCCGTGCTTATGCTGGTCTTCGCTTCCACGCGGGAACAGATTTCAGAAACAGTCGAGCAGAAGGTCTCGCTAGGAGACATGGTGCGGATGCTGCGCGGCAACTACGCCTTCTGGGTGGTCAGCGCCGCCATGCTGCTCAGCGCGGTTGGAAGCACTTTTTTCCAGAAGACGGTGCCGTACTTCTTCAAATACCAACTTCACCGTGAAGACTTGATCGGGCCAGCGCTCGGCCTGCTTGCAGGATGCGTGATGCTGTCCATTCCGCTGTGGACCTGGCTGATGAAACGCACGTCCAAGCGCATCATGTGGATCACCGGAGCGGGGATCAGCACGCTCGGCTTCGGTCTGCTCTGGTTTGCTCCAGCCGAGCCGCTGGCGGTGCTGTCGGTTCTGCCTCTGCTCGGCGTTGGCGCGGGTGCTGGTTATCTCGGCTTCTGGTCCATGATGCCGGACACGGTCGAGTATGGCGAGTGGCGCTCTGGCGTACGGGCGGAGGGCGCAATCTTCGGCCTGGTGTCACTGCTGCAGAAGGGCGGATTGGGGCTGGCCGCCGCTGGTCTTGGGGAGCTTCTGACCGTGATCGGATATCAGCCCAATCTCGCCCAGACGCCCGAGACGCTTTCAGCAATGCGTGTTGTCATGATCGCGAGCCCGGCGGTTCTCAGCCTGGCGGCCGCCGCCACCATTGCTTTCTACGGCATTGACCATCGCCAGCATGGCCGCATGGTTCGCGCACTGGATCGTCGGAGGTCCAAGTTTTCGAATGGTCATGACCGGTGAGGACGAACTGGATGTGCTCGAAATCTCGCCCGTAGCTCATCTCGGATCGCCATCATAGATCGGGGGATGGATACTACCAAAGATGATCTGGGCTACGAGTCCTTTGCCCGGTCCGCGACTGGCTAGGCGCAGTTGGCCGGACTGGGCGGTGCTCAGGGCTTCGACGATGGCGAGGCCCAGGCCGGAGCCGGTGGAGCGGTTGGGATTGCTGCGGAAAAAGCGCTCGGTCAGGCTGGGCAGCACCGCGTCGTCGACGCCTTCGCCGTGGTCCCAGACCGTGACGGCGGCGCCCTCGGGGCTGTTCGAGACATGGACGATGACCGGCGCGGCGCCGTGGCGAAAGCCGTTGTCGATCAGGTTCAGCAACTGCTCGACGATCAGGTCTTCCGAGCCCCGAACCTCGACGGTTTCGAGCGGCAGTCTGAGCCGCAGCGCGCCGGGCGTCAGCGGGTGTCTGTCGGCAAAGACCTGATAGGCCTTTCTGACGGCGCGGCCCAGGTCGGCGGTCGCGTCCGAATGGGCGGTGTCCGCGCGGGCGGTGGACAGCAGTTGGTTGATCAGATGGGTCATGCTGGCGGCGGCCGATTGCGAGTCCGTCAGCAGCCTCTGCTCCGTGCGGGTCCAGGGGCGTTTGGACGCCGCCAGCAGATCCAGATTGGCCGCCATCACCGCCAGCGGCGTCCGCAGCTGGTGCGAGGCGTCGGCGGCGAACCGCTGCATCCCCGACGTCGACCGCTCCAGCCCCGCCAGCAGGGCGTTGAACGCGGTCAGAACCGGCGTCAGCTCGCGCGGGGCCAGGGTCACGGCGGCGGGCGCGAAATCCGTAGTGCTGGACGACGACCGCGCCGCCAGTTCATCGACCAGCCGCCTGAGCGAGTTCAGGCCCCATTGCAGGGCGGGCCAGATCAGCAAGGCCGCCAGCACGACCAGCAGGCCGGGCAGAAGAAGCAGGCTGCCGTACAGTTCGTGCAGGCTGGCCCGGCGGGAATCCAGGCTTTGCGCCACCGAGACGACCACCGGGGCGGTGCGGCCCGGTATCATGACGGTTTGCTGGGCCATGCGGACCGGCACGCCGCGCACCGTCAGGTTGGCGAAGACCGGCCGTTCGGTGTTGGCGGTCTTCAGCGTCGGCAGTTCGTGATAGCCGGTGACCATGCGCTCACCCTCGCGGATGCCGTAGAAGACGGCGTCGCGTTCCGGCGTGTCCAGCAGGGCAAGGGACCAGGGCGCCACGTCCACGGTCACGCCCTGATCGTCCAGAGAGACGCTTTGCAGAATGGTCTGCATGGCGCCGGCCAGCAGGCGGTCGGACGTACGCTCCACCACCCGGTGCGCGGTCCAGGCGCCCACGCCCAGCAGCACGATGGCGAACACCGTCAGGGGCACGACCTGGGCGATCAGCAGGCGGTTGACCAGGCTGTGCGAGGTTTTGCTCGGCGCCCGCGTCATGGGTCGAGGCGATAGCCGCGTCCGCGGATGTTGGTGATGGCGGGGCCGTCGGGCTGCAGCTTGCGGCGCAGGCGGCCGACGTGGATCTCCAGCGCATTCAGCGAAGGCGCCTCGTCCTGGGTGAAGACCTCTGCGGCCAGCATGTCGCGATCCACCACCTGTCCGACGCGTGACGCCAGCACCTTGAGCGCCGCCCATTCGCGCGGACGCAACGCCAGTTCGCGGTCGCCGACCTGCGCGCGGCCCGCCTGCCAGTCGCAGACCAGCGAGCCGATGACGACGGAGCCCGCCGCCTGTCCCTGGCGGCGGCGCACGATGGCGCGCAGGCGCGCGATCAGTTCGACGGGGGCGAAGGGCTTGACCAGATAGTCGTCGGCCCCGAGGTCAAGCCCCGCCACCCGGTCGCCCAGGGCGTCGCGGGCCGTCAGCATCAGGATCGGCGTGGTCGAGCCGCGACGGCGCAGGGCGGCCAGAATCTCGAAACCGTCGATGTCGGGCAGGCCGATGTCGAGGATGGCGGCGTCGAAATCCTCGGTCTGCTCAAGCCTCAGGGCTTCGGCGCCCTGGTCGGTGCAGCGTGGCTCAAACCCCGCACTGCGCAGGCTGGCGTCCAGAGAATGTTGAAGCGCCTTGTCATCCTCGACGACGAGTATTCTCATGGGGTCACAGATGCGGGGAGCGGGGACATGGGCGCCACAATAGCGAGAAAGCCGAAGTGGTGAAGGCGTGGCGTCTGTTCGCCCTGATCTTCGCCGCCGCCTTCGCCCTGACCGCCTGCGGGCGCGAGCCTGAGGGGGCGGGGACTGCCCCGCACATCCGCTGGCGGGCCGAGCAGGAAGGCGCCCTGTTGATCCGCACCAACACCAGCATGCTGGGGCCGGTGATCGACGCCTTTCGGGCGCGGTATCCCAAGGTGGAGATCCGCCTGGAGGACATGAACTCCACCATGCTGGCCAGCAATGTGGTGTCGGATGTGCTGGCCGGACGGCCGGGCGCGGACCTGGTCTGGAGCTCGGCGATGGACGTGCAGATCAAGCTGATCAACGACGGCTACGCCCAGACCTACAGGTCGCCCCACCGGCGCGCCATGCCCGACGGCATGGTCTGGCGCGATCAGGGGTTCGGCATCACGTCCGAGCCGGTGGTCTTCGCCTACAACCGTCGCCTGCTGCCGCCTGCGCTGACGCCGAACAGTCATGCGGATCTGATCCGGCTGCTGGAGGCCCGACCTGAAATCTTCGACGGTCGCCTGGCGGTCTATGATGCCGAGCAGAGCGGCGTGGCCCTGATGCAGTTGTCGTCGGACACCCAGATCTATCCCGACGCCTGGCGGATGATGGAGGCCCTGGGCCGCCGCAAGCCCCGTCTCGACACCTCGGGGCAGCGGATGATGTGGCGGCTGGCGACGGGACAGACCCTGTTCGTATTCAACATGAACCAGTCCTATGGGCGGATCTGGGTCAGGGACCACCCCGACATCGCCCTGGTCACGCCCACGGACTACCACCTGCTGATTTCGCGGGTCGCCTTCATTCCACGCAATGCGGCCCATCCGAACGCGGCGCGGCTTTTCCTGGATTTCCTGCTGTCGCGCGAAGGTCAGGCGGCGGTCGCCAAGGCGGGCATGAGACCGGCGCGGGATGACGTCGATCCGGCGCTGCGTCCATCGCCGCCTGGCGCGCGTCCCATTCGGGTGGGGCCGGGCCTGTTGGCCAATCTGGACCATGAGCGGCGCGAGAAGCTGCTGGGCCGTTGGCGTGCGGCCATGGAGGGGGCGCCGCGCGCGCCGCTGGATCCGCACGCGCCCTGAGGGTTTCCTGTGGATAACTTCTGATCATGCAAAGGCCGCATTTCTGTCACGACGCCGTCACGTCCGGGCGCTGGACGGTTTTGGGCCTTATGCTGAAGCCTCTGCTGCGACCGAAAGTGGAATAATATTCTATATATCGGTGTTTTGTGGGCTTTAAAACGCAAAAACGCGACGTTTGACAGCAGGTCTCTGCGATATCTTACTGGCGATCGCAGCTCGGGAGAGTTCGGACACTTCCCCGACGCCGAAGGCGCAACCGCCCCGGAAACGCTCAGGCAAACGGACCGAGCTGCACGATGAACGCTGGAGAGCAGGGCGACCCGAGGGGGGTGCGGCCTTCGCCGAAGGAGCAAGGGCCGATGGCCTGAAACTCTCAGGCACGAAGACAGCGGGGGTGAAATGGCGCCGTCAGAGCGCCGAACCGCATCGGACTTCCCTGGGAGGGGACGTCGCCGCCGTCCATGAGGAATCTCGTCTTGTCTCGCTTGAACACCCGCCTGATCAGCTGCAGCAGCGCCATCGCCCTGCTGTCCTGCGCCGGAGCCGCACTGGCCCAGACCGCAGAACCCGCCCCGGAACAAACCGCATCCGTCAGCGACATCGTCGTCACAGGCTCGCGCATCGACCGCGCTGGCTTTGAAGCCCCGACCCCGACCGTGCGCCTGACTGCCGAAGACCTGTCGGTCGGCGCCCGTCCCAATATCGCTGCCGCGCTGAACGACATGCCCCAGTTCCGCGCCACCACCTCGCCCCAGACGACCGGCACCAACACCGGCGCAGGCAATGCGCCCGTGGACCTGCGCGGCCTGGGCATCAGCCGCACCCTGGTGCTGATCGACGGTCGCCGCGTCTCCAGCGAAAACGACCTGAACAGCATCCCGTCGGTTCTGGTGAAGAGCGTCGACGTCGTGACCGGCGGCGCCTCGGCGGCCTGGGGCTCGGGCGCTGTGGCAGGCGTGGTCAATGTCGGCATCGACCGCAACTTCACCGGCGGCAAGCTGGGCGCCGAATACGGCATCTCGTCCTATGACGACGCCGAGCAGGTGCGTTACGAAGGCGCTTGGGGGCGTGGTTTCGCCGATGGGCGCGGCCACTTCGTCATCGGCGGCGAATATCTGAACAACGACGGCGTGATCCCGAAGAACTCGCGCCCCAACATCGGCCGCTGGGCGACCGTCAACGGCGCCCTGACGCCGAACGTCGGCATGGCCGATGCGGCCTACGGCGGCCTGATCCTGTCGGGCGTCAACAACGGCAAGGTCTTCAACCCGGATGGCACGCTGCGTCCGTTCAACTTCGGTACGAAGAGCGGCTCCAACACCGTCGGCGGCGAAGGCCCTTCCAACGATGACCTGAGCCCGCTGGTCACGCCGCAGCAGCGCTACACCGCCATGGCCAGCGCGACCTATGAGGTCAGCGACACCCTGCGCGTCACCGCCGACATCCGCCACTCGCGGATGTGGAACAACTACATCTGGTTCGGCGACCACGACCGTGGCGACCTGACCATCGGCATCGACAACGCCTTCCTGTCGCCCGCCATCCGCAGCGCCATGGCGGCCGCAGGCGAGACCAGCTTCAAGTTCGGCCGCTTCAACTCGGACCTGTCGTATTCGACCATCGACTTCGAGCGTCTGACGACCCAGGCCACCCTGGCGGTGGACGGCGAGTTCGGCCGTAACTGGCGCTGGGGCGCCTACTACAGCCACGGCGAGTTCGAGAACAACATCGACACTCCAGGCTTCCTGCTGAAGACCCAGTTCGCCAACGCTGTGGACAGTGTCATCGACCCGGTGTCGGGCAAGCCGGTCTGCCGCGTCACCCTGACCAACGCCAACTCGGGCTGCGTGCCGATCAATCTATTCGGCCTGGGTTCGCCGTCGCAGGAAGCCATCGACTATGTCACCGGCACGCCGCAGCAGCGCGCCACGACCAAGCTGGATTCGGTCGGTTTCAGCCTGCGCGGCGAGCCCGTCACCCTGCCGGCGGGTGATGTCTCGGTGGCCTTCGGCTTCGAAGCCCGCAAGGAATCGCTGAAGCAGACCGTCAGCGAACTGGACGCCGCCAAGGCGTTCAAGACCTTCAGCTTCTCGGCCATGGCGGGTGATTTCACCGTCAAGGAGGCCTTTGCCGAAGTCCTGGTGCCGATCGTTCGCGATCTGCCGATCCTGAACAATCTGCAGTTCAACGCGGCGGCCCGCATTTCGGACTATGACACCACCGGCTCGATCTGGTCGTGGAAGGTGGGCGCCACAAACGAGTTCTTCCCCGGCTTCCGCGGGCGGATCACCCAGTCGCGTGACATCCGTTCGGCCAACCTGTCGGAACTCTTCACGACGACGACCATCGGCTACAACTGGATCAACGATCCGGCCAAGAACGGCGCCAACGTCTATGTGTTGAACAATGGCGGCGGCAACCCGAACCTGCTGCCGGAAACGGCGGACACCCTGACCCTGGGCGTCACCTATGCGCCGCCTTCGATCCCGGGCCTGAACCTGTCGCTGGACTATTACAGCATCAAGATCGACGACGTGATCACGACGATCGCGCCGCAGGATCTGGTGAACCGCTGCAACTCGGGCAATACGGCTCTGTGCGCCAAGATCGAGCGCGACGCGGGCGGCAACCTGGTCCGCACCATGTCCACCTTCGTGAACCTGGCCAAGTATCAGACGGACGGCGTGGACGCCGAGGTGTCCTATTCGTCGGCGGCTGATCTGTGGGTGCCTGGCGCCACGGGTCGTCTGAAAATGCGTCTGGTCGGCACCTGGGTGAACAGCCTGACCACCGACGACGGCATCACCGAGATCGAATATGTGAAGTCGCAGGGCTATTCGTTCGGTCTGGGCGTGCCCAAGCTGCGCCTGAACGCCAGCCTGGGCTGGAAGGGCGAAGTGTTCGGCGCCGATCTGCGCGCCCGCTACATCTCGGCCGGCAACTACAACTCCACCATCCCTATCTCGAACAACCACATCGACGCCTTCACCTACGTCGATCTGGGGGTGACGGCTGACCTGGCGAAGTATGGCGCAGACGGCGTCGAACTGTACGCCAAGGCCACCAACCTGTTCGACAAAGAACCCCCCGTGGGGGCGTCGTTCTCGCCGTATTACGATGTAATCGGCCGGTACGTCACGGTTGGGGCTCGGTACCGCTTCTAGTTCTGGTTCCGAACCTCATGTCGTCGGCTCCCGGGTCTCCACCCCGGGGGTCGGCGGCTCCTTTTCTTCCCGCCTGAAGAGGCCGCTCATGATCTCCCGCCTTTCGCTCGCCCTGGCTCTGGCCATGTCGGCGGCGCCGCTCGCCCTGGCCCCTGTGGCTCTGGCCGAGGTTCCCAAGCCCGCCGCCATCGTCGCCGACGGCCTGCCGTCCGTGCCCGATGCGCTGGCCAACGAGACCCGTCCCTATCTGCAGTCGCGCCGCGCCGCCTTCCTGGGATGGAACGCCTCGGACCGCTCGATGCTGATCAAGACGCGCTTCGGCGCCACCGACCAGATCCATTCGGTGGCAGGCCCTGACGGCGCCCGTCGTCAGATCAGTTTTGAGAATGAGCCAGTGATGGCGGGCGCCCTGTCGCCTTCCGGCGACGTGCTGGTGGTCCAGAAGGACAATGGCGGCGACGAATTCTACCAACTCTACACCCTGGCCTCGGGCCGCCTGACGCTGGTGACCGACGGCAAGAGCCGCAACTGGTTCGGCGCCTGGAGCCGCGACGGCAAGCGGGTCGGCTATGCCTCGTCGCGTCGCAACGGCGCGGACATGGACCTGTATGTCGTTGATCCGCGCGATCCCTCCAGCGACCGACTGGTGGCCCAGGTTTCGGGCGGCGGCTGGAACATCACCGACTTCTCGGCTGACGGGGCCAAGGCCCTGGTCCTGAACCGGATGTCGATCAATCACGCGCAGGTCTATGAACTGGACCTGGCCAGCGGGCGGATGACGCAGCTGACGAATCCGCGTGCTGAATTCTCTTACGTCGATCCGCAATACGGGCCGGACGGCGCCATCTGGGCGACCTCCAATGCGGACTCTGACTTCCTGCGGCTGGGCCGCATCTCCAATCGTCGCTTCACCCCGGTCAGCACTGAGCCGCGCTGGGATGTCAGCGACTACGCCATCGCGCCTGACGGCTCGTTCATCGCCTATGCGATCAATGAGGCGGGCGTATCGCGCCTGAAGATCCTGGACACGTCTTCGGGGGCGGTTCGCACCGTCAGTGGTCTGCCGTCAGGCGTGATCCCCTACAGCATCGGCCATGCGATCGAGATCGCACCCTGGGGCGCCATCGGCCTGTCGATGTCGTCGGCCCGTACGCCGGGCGACGCCTTCTCGGTCGATCCCCGCACCCTGGCCGTGACCCAGTGGACCCACAGCGAGACGGGCGGTCTGGACCCGGCCGTCAATGTCGAGCCGGAGCTGGTGCAGATTCCCAGTTTCGACGGCGAAGTGATCTCGGGCTTCCTCTATCGTCCCGACGCGGCGAAATTCCCCGGCAAGCGTCCGCTGATCATCGACATCCACGGCGGGCCGGAAGGCCAGACCCACCCGGACTTCCTGGGCCCGCAGAACTATCTGCTGAACGAGCTGGGCGTGGCCCTGTTCTTCCCGAACGTGCGCGGCTCGTCCGGCTATGGCGCCCGGTTCGTCAATCTGGACAACGGCCCGTTCAAGCGTGAGGACACGGTCAAGGACATCGGCGCCTTCCTGGACGCGCTGAAGCAGAACCCCGATCTGGACGCCTCGCGCTTCGCCGTGACCGGCATCTCGTATGGCGGCTACATGTGCTACGCCACGGCGGTGCACTACAGCGACCAGCTGAAGGGGGCCAACTGCTACGTCGGCATCTCGAACTTCGTCACCTTCCTTGAGAACACCCAGTCCTACCGCCGCGACCTGCGCCGGGTGGAATATGGCGACGAGCGCGATCCCGTTCAGCGCGCGAAGCTGCAGGAAATCTCGCCCCTGAACAGCGTGGACCGGATCAGCATTCCTCTGTTGGTGGCGACCGGCGGCAACGACCCCCGCGTGCCGGCGTCTGAAGCCGACCAGATCATCCGCGCCGTGCGGGCGAATGGCGGCACGGCCTGGCATCTGCTGGCTGAGAACGAAGGTCACGGTTTCCACAAGAAGGAAAACGAAGACTACTACTTCTGGACCAGCCTGCTGTTCTGGAAACAGACCCTGCTGGGCGAAACCGCCCGCTGAAGACCCGCAAACGGGGCTGGCTGCGGTCGGCCCCGTCATGCTTTTCGGACCATCTCCCCCATGACATTCAAACTCGCCGCCCTGACGGGTGCGGTCGCGATCGCGCTCGCCGCCTGCGCGACGATCCAGCCCGCTGCACCGGTGGCGGTCGATCACCACGTCCACGTCCATTCGCCCGAAATCCTCGCCTTCCTGCCGGGCTATTGCAGCAGCCTGGGACGGGCAGGGGCCTGTCCCGAGGTCTTCCTCAAGCCGCTGACGGTCGATGATCTTCTGGCGGACATGGATGCGGCGGGGGTGCGCAAGGCGTGGATGATGTCCACGGCCTATCTGGCCGAAAGCCCGATGATGGTCCCGCCGCGACCGGACGCGGCGCAACTGGTCCACACCGCCAACGCCTTTACGGTGATGCAGGCGCGGACCCATCCGGACCGGCTGGCCGCCTTCATCGGCGTCAATCCGCTGACCCCCACAGCCCTGTCGGAGATCGCACGCTGGAAGGATGATCCGTTCGCGACGGGGGTGAAGATCCACCTGACCAATTCCGGCGTCGATCTGCGCGACCCGGCCGATGTCGCCCATCTGGCGGCGGTGTTCCGCGCAGCCGGTCAGGCGCACATGCCGATCCTGATCCACATGCGCACCCGGGCTGCGGATTACGGCGCACAGGATGTCCGCATCTTTCTGGACCAGGTCCTGCCGCAGGCCGCAGGCGTCCCCGTCATCATCGCCCATTCCGGCGGCTGGGGCGGTCTGGACGACAATACCTGGAGCGCGATGCAGGGGTTCGCCGACGCCCTCTCTGAACGACCCGAGTTGAAGCAGAACCTCTATTTCGACCTGGCCCAGACCTTCAAGACGGACACGTCCCAGGCCGACCTGTCGCGTCTTGTCGCCATGATGCGCCGCATCGGTGTGGACCGTTTCGTCCCCGGCTCGGACTGGCCCTTCTCAGGCCCGCTGGACGGCTATCTGAATGGAGCCCTGGCCAGACTGCCCCTGACCCCGACGGAGGCGTCGATGGTGCGTGGTGCATGCGTTGGAATTAAGTATTGCGCTACTTTGTCGGGCGGTCGGTATTAAGTGCAGCCGATTTCAACGACTAGACGTTGAATATGCCGACACTGCCAAGCATCCGACCATGATTGGTGCTCGCCGTCCGGTTTTAGGGGCCGGTTTATAATCGGTGCAGCTAATGCGCTCTGAACGTAGTGCTTGGCTACCTGCCATGAGCCTTCATCCCCTGAACGATCTCGCGTCTGGCGTCAGGCCATGGAAGGCGTTTCGCGTTTGTCGCCCTTCCAGGTCAGAGTGACGACGGCCATGACCAGATGACCCAGGATCACAGGGGAGGTCATCAGGGCGACAACGCCGGGTGCGGCCTCCGCGCTCATCGTGCCCGCGCCGGTGATGCCCCAGCGGTCCAGCACCACATAGGTCACGCCAATGGCCAGGGCCGCGCCCAGTTTCTGGGTCAGGATGAACAGGGCGAACATGGTTCCGGCGCGCGGGCGACCCGTTTCGACCTCTTCGTCATGCACCAGATCGGAGACGATGGACTTCATCAGGAAGATCCACACCCCCATGGTCGAGCCGAAGGCGGCGAAGGCGGCGCAGGCCAGATCGACGCGTCCCGGCGGCGTAAAGGCCACGATCAGGATCAGGCCGATCGACAGAATGGAGGACCAGCCAATGGTCCGGGCCTTGCCAAACTTGCGGCTCAGACGAATCCACAGCGGCACGAAGATGACGCCCGACAGGTAGAAGCACAGGATCAACAGGCTGGTGCGCTCGCTGATGCCCTTGGCGGCGGCATAGAAGATCGACATCCCGCCCAGCACGCCGCCCGCCAGACCCTGCAACAGATCTGCGGCCAGCAACCGGCCCAGGAAGGGCTGGCGGCGAATGGCGTTGACGACAACGTGGAACGGGTTCTCGCGAATACGGACTTCGCCTGCCGTCGCCGCGACCGGTTTGTCACGTCCCGCCCATGCAGCGGCGGCGATGACGAGGGGCGTCGTCCCAATGATCAGCCAGCCGATGATATGCGCGCGCAGGGCGATGGGGTCGGCGGCGCCGCCTTCCAGCAAGGCGGGCAACAGCATGGCCGCCAGCGTTCCCCCGATGGTCGCCATCAGCAGAATGCCCTGCACCCGCGACCGGTCGTCGTATCCGACCGCCACATCCGCGCTCCAGGCGATATGGGTGATGCTCAGGATCGTGTTGGCCAGGGTCACGGCGAACAGGGCCGCAATCAGCCACAGGGCCGTCGCCGTCTCTGGCGGGAAGAACAGCGCCCACCCCGACAGCATCAGCAGGGGCGCAGACAGCACGATCCATGGACGACGGCGGCCAAATCGGCTGCGCGTATTGTCGGTCAACATTCCCATGAACGGATCGATGACCACATCGAAAATCCGCGCGCCCATGAAGATCAGGCCGATGGACGTCAGGCTAAGCCCCACCTGCGTCGCATAGAGGGGCGGCAGATAGGCGGACAAAGGAATGGCCAGCAGAGCGGTCGGCAGGACCGCACTAACGAACATCCAGAGACGACCGGAGCCGAGGCGTTTTTCGGCCGCAGGTGAAGCGGTGTGGGTCATTGGATTTCCAGAACTGGAAGGCTGGCGGCGTTCGCGTTTGCAAAGCTGACGTCGAGACGGTCGCCGTTACGTTGAATGCTGAGGATGTGGAAGCCGCTGGCCGGGACGACTTCACAATCCTCGCCCGCGCCGGTCACGGTCGCGTCGAAACCGTTGGCCGTACGGGTCAGGCTGACATGGACGTCGCGCGCACCTGCGGGAACCACGCCCTGGGCGTGCTCCAGATCAATCAGGTCGGGGCTGAAGACGATGCGGCCAAAGCCTGGTGTGGCGGGTGCGATCCCCAACACGTAGCGCGACAGGAACCAGGTCGGCGACGCCGAGAAGCCGTGGCACAGGCTGGCCCACGAAGTTGTGGCCTCCCACAGGGTCGTCGATCCGGCCTCGATCATCCCGCCGAACCGCTGACGGATATTGGCCAGGGCGATGTCGCGGCGACCGTGGCGGGCCAGGGCTTCGGACACGAAATGACTGTAGAAGGTGTTGGCCATGACGACGCCGTTCTCTTCGTCCAGCGCCGTGCCGTGCGGCACCACGGGCGGGGCAGGGGTGGCGGTGATGCGGGCCGGGTCCGTCGCCCAGTCGAAGGCGCGGTTGAGGCGGTCATCCGACGCCGCGCCCCACAGGGCCAGCGCCGCAACGCCATGCTGCGACGTGCGTCTGTTCTGTTCGCCCGTCGCCGGATCGACCATGTCGACCCAGACGCTGCGCCGCTCGTCCCAATGCTCGGCATCCAGCCGGGCCACGATGTCTGACGCGCGCTGGTCATAGGTTTTCGCCGCGCGCTCGAAGCCCAGCGCCCGCGCCATGACCGCCGCCGAAGAACAGGCGCCTGCCAGCTGCGCATTCAGCGCCAGGGCCTGCGCCTCGCGCCCGAAACCGGCCCAGTCCATGAAGTGCCAATACGGCATGTCCACCACCAGCCCACCCGGCCCCGCGATCCGCTCGAACCAGCCCAGCGCCTTCTGGATCGACGGCCAGATCTCCTCAATGGTCGCCAGATCACCGGTCAGGTCCCAGTGGTCCCGCGCGCAGAGTATCCATTGCAGGGTCCAGTCCGGGATCAACCGCGCATTATGGCCGTGGTCGCCTGGTGCGAACATCTGGGTCAGGCCGTCCGAGCGCTGGCTCTCCGCCACCTGGATCAGGTATTTCGCCGTCAGCGGATTGGCCGACGCGCCGAACGCCGCAGACGCCGCCAGATTCTCCACCGTCACATCGCCCAGCCACTGACGCTGCTCGCGGCTGGGGCAATCCTCCCAGGCGTCATGCATGCACTGTTTCAGCGTATAAGAGCCCGCCGCCCACAGTCGGGTCAGCATATCGTCGGAACAGGAGAAGGCCCCACGCTCCTCGACCGGATAGTGGGTCTCGACGGCGCCCAGGCTGCGGATAGTCAGGCCGGCGGGGGCGTTGCGCACCACCACATGCATATAGCGGATGGCGCACCATTCGAACTTCTGGAAACGCTGCACGCCGGGCCGCGCCACATAGCAGGCCAGATGGGCGTCAGTGCCCAGATAGGGACGGCGCTCGATCCGGGCGTCGGGATCAACACCCTCGCCCCATTCACCGGGCAGCCGCTCGGTGCAGCCGACTTCGATGATCTCGCCGCCCTGAGCCTCGATTTCGAAACAGGGATAGCCGGAGAAGATGCGCCCGAAGTCGAGCGTGAAGGCGGTGTCCACGCCGTCTGTCGTGCGGATGATGGTCACCCCGTCATCGGGGTTCAGCAGGGCCTCTATATCCGTCGCCGCATCGGGCGCGGCAGGCGTCAGCACCTCGTCATACAGGCGCGTATAGATCGGCAGTTCGGGTTGCGGGATTTGCCCCTTCACCCACCGCACCGCCGTCGCCGTCACCGGCAGTTCGCGCAGTGCAGGCAGGGCGCGTGGAACCAGGATCGGGAACGGTCGCACCATCTGGCCCTGATACAGTGACTCAGGACCACCGCCGCCTGCGATCAGCGGACGCGCCTGATCCCAACTGGAATCGTTGAAATCGAGCGAGGTCCACTCAGAGTCGATCTGATTGGCGTCCAGATATTCGATGAAGCCCAGGCTGGCGTTCGACTGGGGGACATCCTGCACCCACGCTGTCGACTGCTGGCAACGCCAGTCAGCATGTGTGTTGACCACAGGCCCATCGACCCACAGACCGCCCTCGCCAAACACCGGCGCCCACAGGCCGCGAACGCCCTCATGGAAGGCGGTGTCGACGCCATAGGCATGGACCAGCACCGCAATCACATTGCGCCCCGGCTTCAGGTGCGGCGCCAGGTCATAGGTGTCGTAGCGTTGCGCCAACGGGCTGCACCGCACCGGGCCGCGTCCAATCTCGACCCCGTTCACATACAGCAGATAACGGCCATCAACCGTGATGTCGGTCATCACCCCTGCCGGAACCGCGTCCAGATCAACCGAAGTGCGGAACAGGAACCAGCGGTTCACGCCATCATCGCGGCTCGGTATCTCCTTGATGGCCTTCAGATGGTCCTCAGCGATCGGCTGACGGGGGGTCCAGATGAAGGGGGCGCGGGCGGATTTCACGAGAGGTCGTATCCCTGTGTCGTAGGGGAGGGGTGGCCTTCGCGGCCAGCCAAAGGCGCAGACGAGAACGGCTGCCGGTTCGCACCGGCAGCCGTCGCCCGGATCAGTAGCGGTAGCGAACGGTGATCCCGTAGGTGCGCGGGTCGTTCACATAGGCGGCCAGACTGCCGTTAGAGACGGGCAGGGCGTTTCCGCTGGTGTAGAAGTCTTCACCCGTCAGGTTGCGGCCCCAGATCTGGATGCCGACGCCGTTTTCCAGAACCAGTTCGGCGCTGGCGCTGACCAGATTGGTGTCGCCGTTGCGGAAGGCCTCGGTCAGCCCCAGGTCGTTGTACTGGCTGCTGGCGTGACGCACGCTGATATTGCCCAACAGTCGCATGCCCCGCGACAGGTCGCGATCCAGATTGACGCCGCCGACCAGGGTCCAGCGCGGGGCCTTGGCGGGTGTGCGGCCCGACAGGTCCTGACTGGCCGACGCACTGCCTGCCTGCGGCGGTGCGCCGGCGAAGCTCAAGTATTCCGCATCCAGATAGCTGGCGCTGAGGTTGAAGGTGACGTCGGACGTTGCGCGGTAACGCACGTCAGCCTCGACACCGCGTGAGCGAACTTCGGCGGCGTTCAAGGTGACGAAGGCGTTGGTCTGGGCGTTGAACACCTGAACCTGCTGGTCCTTCACCGTCTGCGTATAGAGGGCGACATTGGTGCTGACGCGGCCCTCGAACAGGCGCAGCTTGGCGCCGAGTTCATAGGCGTCCGTGGTCTCTGGCTCAGCGATCGGACTGACCGAAGCAGGCGGCGACGTGAACAGCAGGTTGATCGCCGCCGACTTGTAACCGCGCGCAAACCGCAGATAGAAGTTGGACGCTGCGTTCGGCTGATAGGCCAGAACCGCCGTCCCCATCACCGCATCGCCCGAGATTTCCGCTGTGCCGGGGAAGGACAGGCCGCCGTTGGTGGTGATGACCGCCTTCTTGGTCTCATCCAGGTAGCGCAGGCCGCCGGTCACCTTCAGTGTCTCGGTCAGGTCATAGCTGGCCTGGCCGAACACAGCGACGCTCTTGGCCGTGCCGATGGCGTGCGAGTTGTAATAGTTGAATACGCCGTTGTTCGCGCGGATCAGGATGCTGACATTGTTGTCGTCCACGATCTTCTGATCGAAGTAGTAGGCGCCGACGACATATTGCAGCGGGCCGCCGTCGTTGTTCTGCACGCGCAGTTCGGCCGAGTTCTCGCGGATGTCGGTCTCGGGCCGCGACACAGCCGAGATCATTTTGGAATCCACGCCGTCCAGATCGGCCTGAAGCGCGGATTTGAACCGGCGCGTCGCGCCGATGGCGGTGACCGTCAGATTGCCGAAGTCGTGGTCGATCTGGGCCGACAGCCCTTTGTCCGTGGTCGTGTCACGGGCCTCGGTGTCCTGATAAGTGATCCGATCGAACGGATTGTAGATTGTGCCGGGGTTGGCCGGGTTGGAAGGCGATGCGCCCACGGTTCCAGCCGACGGCGGCGTAAAGCCGATCATGTTGCCGCGTGACAGGAAGGCGAAAGGTGCGTTGACCGCCGCGTCGGACATGAACAACAGACCGGGCGCGCAGCAGCGGTTGTCCGCTTCCGAATAGTCGGCGATCACGCGAACGCGGGTGTTGTCGTTCGGCGTCCAATACAGTTGCGCGCGGGCGCTCTGACGATCTTGAGCATTGACGTCGCCCTTGGGCAGGTTCGGCGCCTTGTTGAATCCGTCGCGGCTGGCCGTGCCCAGCGACACGCGCAGCGCCAGCTTGTCCTCGATCAGCGGCACATTGGCGGACAGGCGCGCCTCGATGGTGTTGTAGTTGCCGTATGTCGCCTCGGCATAGGCGCCGAAATCATGGGTGTCGGGCGCCTTGGTCGAGATGTTGATGGCGCCGGCCGAGTTGTTGCGGCCGAACAGGGTGCTTTGCGGTCCACGCAGAACCTCGACGCGCTCGATGTCCAGCAGGTCCTGCAGGGCCGAGCCCGGACGGCCGCGGAAGACGCCGTCGATATAGACGCCGACCGATTGCTCAAAGCCGCGGTCGGTGACGGCGGTGCCGACGCCGCGAACAGTGAAGACAGCAGCGTTGGGGTTGTTGGTCTGGGTCACCACCAGGCTGGGCGACACTTCCTGCAGATTGCCCAGGTTGCTGACGCGGGCAGCTTGCAGAGCCTCGCCGGTCAATACTTCGACGGACGCGGGAACGCGTTGCAGGGTTTCGCTACGACGCTGGGCCGTAACGATGATGTCGCCGACAACGGCGGCCTCGGGCGCGGCGGCGTCCGGCGTGGTCTGTGCAAGCGCAGGCGCCGACAGCGCCGCCAGAGCCAAGGCCAGGGTCGAACTCATGCACATCAATTGGGTCTTCATGGTCATCCTCTCCGATGCGCTCGTCGGCGCCGATGCGGCCCTGTTCACGGGCCTTGATCGAACGCTAACATAAACTTGCTGGACGAACAGCCAGTATTTTGCAGACACGAGAAATCGTGATTTGAGGCGCGACCTAGCGGGGGAGGACGGGCGCCATCATGCTCCTGAACAGGGCCAGGCTGGCGTCTATGTCCGCCCTCTCGCCCAGCGCCAGGTCTGCAATGGCCAACCCTCGGAACGTCGAAATCGCCAGGCGGATTACGGCTGGAAGATTGTGCGGCGGCTCCATGCCTGCCTCACGATACAGGCCTTCAAGACGCGTCAGCGTCCGCTTGTCGATGTCTTCTTCGATGGAGCGCAACTTGCCGATCAGTTCAGGATCGCCCCGCGCCGCCAGCAGGATTTCGTTGACGGCGATGGCGGGTTCGCGTCGCATTCCATTCAACACAAGCGTCGGCAACTGCCGCAGGTATTCCGCCGCGCCTATCTGGCTTTGTGTCGCCTCCAGCGCCCGCAATTCGTCCTGCTGGATCGTGTCGCGAACCGCCACCATCAGGTCGGCCTTTGTCGCGAAATGATAGGTGATGATCCCCCGGCTGACGCCTGCCTCTTCAGCCACCATTGCAAAGGAGACCGCGCTGTATCCAACGCGATAGAGGCACATGGTCGTCGCGTCGATCACGCGGCGTCGTGTATCGGCTCGGCGCTCCGCCTGACTTCGTCTTACGGGCTTTTTAGAGGTCGGCGCAGCTTGAATCATCGCCTTTCGTAGTCAGTTCTTTGCTGTACGGCCAGCTTCTCAGTCAGCGCCTTCTGTTTCCTCGAGGCCCGCTTCTATCATGAAGGTGGCCACGCTTCGGTCTGGGTGTCTCGGATCCGCAGTCAATCACTTGGCCGGACCTGTTCGCCAAGTGGTTGGATCGGACATTCGATTGAGGTGTTGTCGCGGCTGTATGAGAAAGCCCGTCCAGAACGAGCCTGGACGGGAAGGTCATGGGATTCTTAGCAGGAACCTCGCCTGGACGGCGCGCGCTTGAGGTCTGCGCAGGCCCGTCCATGCCCGTTCAAGATCGCTCTATGAACGTAAATGTCAATACGAATTCGCCTTGAGGTCGTATTGATGCAGTGTCCGGTGGTCGGTTCAGACCTCGGCTTTGCCGACAAAATAGGGAAGCAGGCTGGCCACTACGGACCGGGTGGCGTTCTCGGGCTGGTCCAGCATGTGGCGCAGCGGATCGCCGATCAGGGACTCGCCGAAGGCGGTGAGGGCGATGAAGAGAACGGCGGAGCCGATCCGTTCGCGCGCATGACCGCTTTCCCCCATCTTCTCGCCGATGGCGTGGACCAGGTCCTGCACGGCTTCGCGCACCGGCTCCAGATGCGACAGGTCGCCCGACATTGCGATCCAGGCGGCCAGCCGCCCCGCGCCGCCTTCGAGGAAGGCGTCGAATACGGCGTTGACCAGCTCCAGCGGCGCGCCCTCATCGGTGCGCAGGCGGGCCACGGCGGTCGTCAGCGCCTGGTTCAGATCGGCGACCATTGATCCCATCAGGGCCGACTGGAGCCCTGCGGCAGAACCGAAATGGTGGATCAGGTTCGCATGGGTCACCCCGATGTCCGCCGCCACGGCCGACAGGGTCATGGCGTCAGGGCCGCCTGCCAGCAGCAAACGACGGGCTGAGGCCACGGCCTCGCGGCGGGCCTCGTCGGGCGTGCGTCGACGTCGGCGCGGGGCGGCTATTTTTGCAATTGACATGGCTGTAAATGACAATAATGTAGATAGTATGTTTAACCTTCTTGGGAGGTGTGGGCAAGTGCAAGCGATTTCAGCAATTTCGCCCTCTTTGGAGGGGGGCTCGGGGGCGGCGTCGGTGTCGCGGCAGCCATCTGCGGCCACGCTGCGCCGGGTGCAGCCTGTAAGGGCGCTCCGGGCGTTTCGAGGTCTGGTGGCGGACAAGGACGACACCCGTCAGGTGTTCGAGATCATGAACGCCCTGTCGGGACGTTCGCCGGACTGGGGCTATCGCCGCATGATGGACACCCCGGCAGGCGGCAAACAGGCCTATGAGCGGCTGGAGCTGTCGGACCTGCTGCAGGACCGCCAATGGCTGGCGCAGTTCAAACCCGGCACGGTCGGCGCGGCCTATTGCGCCTTCATCGATCCGCAGAATTTCACCGCCTATGGGCTGGCGGAAGACAGCCGCAAGGTCGCCGACACCGAGATCGAGGCGGCGCATCCGCGCGCCTGGTATGCGCGGCGGCTGCGCGACGTTCATGACATCTGGCACGTGCTGACCGGCTATCATTCCGACGCGCTGGGCGAGGCATGCGTGGTGGCCTTTTCCCTGCCTCAGACCCGCAGCGCCGGTTTCGGCCTGATCGCGGGCGGCATAGCGGTGCAGTTCATGCGCGCCCGCACGGGCTATCCGTGTGCGCGGGCGGTGCTGCAGGCGTGGCGGAACGGGCGCTGGGCCGCCTGGCTGCCGGGCGAGGACTACGAAAAGCTGCTGGCCGAACCGCTGGATCAGGCGCGTCGTCGTCTGAAGATTCCGGCGCCGACGCTGTACGATCAGGTGCCGCCGTCCGTCCGTAACGCCTATCAGGGCGGGAAAGGCTGATGCGGCGCGGGTTTATGGTGCTGGCTGCGGCCGTCTGCGCCGTGTTGACGCCTGTTCCAGCGGCGGCTCAGGACGGGGACGCCATTTTGGGCCGCTGGCGCACCTCGGCGCAGAACGGCGTGGTCGTGATCGAACGCTGCGGCGTCCAGTTGTGCGGGCGACTGGCCGACGCCGCCGCCCTGCGCGCTAATCCGGATCAGCGCGACGTCAGGAACCGCAACACGGCTCTGCGTGATCGCCCGCTGCAGGGCGTGCTGGTTCTGCAGGGCTTTTCCGGCGGACCGCAGGAGTGGAGCGGCGGGCCGCTGTATGACCCGGAAACCGGTCAGGGCGCGCCGACCGGCACGTTGAAGCTGGTCAGCGCAGATCGTTTGGCCGTGCGGGGCTGCATCGCGCCGCTGCTGTGCCGGACGCAGACCTGGACCCGCCTGCGCTGACAGGTGTTGCGGGGCATTTGATCGAATTTTGAATGGCTGTGCCGCTGACGGGGTCGGCGGTGTTGGGGGCGGACTATGCTGATCTGGATTTGCGCCGCGTTGGGCGTCGGCTTCATCCTGACGTTTCACCAGGCGCGGATGGCGTGGTGGGCGCTGGGCGTCGCGGCCTGGGTTTTGGCGGGCTGGGGTTTGGAGATCGTCTCGCCGCTGACGGCGGGCGTCTTGGCGGCCGTCGTCGCGCCGGTCCTGTTGCTGCTGACGTTCAGGCCGCTGCGGCGGGCCATTCTGTCCCGTCCGGCCATGGCGGGATTCCGTCAGATCATGCCGCGCATGAGCGCCACAGAACAGGCGGCGGTCGAGGCGGGCAATGTCTGGTGGGATGCGGAACTGTTCGCCGGCAAGCCCGATTGGCGGCGGCTGCTGTCCACGCCCGCGCCCAGCCTGACGGCCGAGGAGCAGCGGTTCCTGGACGTCGAGACTGAGCACCTTTGCGATCTGGCCAACGACTGGGAGACGACCTCGGTCTGGCAGGACCTGTCGCCCGAGGCCTGGAGCTACGCCAAGGACAAGGGCTTCCTGGGCATGATCGTGCCCAAGGCCTATGGCGGCCTGGGCTTTTCGGCCTACGCCCACAGTCAGGTGATCCAGAAGCTGTCGACCCGGTGTTCTGCGGCGGCGGTGTCGGTGATGGTGCCGAACTCTCTGGGGCCGGCGGAACTGCTGCTGCACTACGGCACGGAGGATCAGAAGAACCACTATCTGCCGCGTCTGGCGCGAGGGCAGGAGATTCCCTGTTTCGCCCTGACCAATCCCTATGCCGGGTCGGACGCCGCCTCGATCACCGACACGGGCGTGGTCTGCAAGGGGATGTGGAACGGCGAGGAGACGTTGGGTTTCCGCATCAGCTGGCGTAAGCGCTACATCACCCTGGCGCCGGTCGCGACCGTGCTGGGCCTGGCCTTCCGCGCCATCGACCCGGACGGTCTGCTGGGTGGCGAGGCTGAACCGGGCATCACCTGCGTGCTCATCCCGCGTGATCATCCGGGCGTGAACATCGGGCGGCGCCACTGGCCCCTGAACGCCGTCTTCCAGAACGGCCCGACCAACGGTGACGACGTCTTCGTGCCGATGGAGATGGTGATCGGCGGACGCGAACAGGTCGGCGCGGGCTGGCGGATGTTGATGGAATGTCTGGCGGCGGGGCGGGCGATTTCGCTGCCGTCATCCAATGTCGGCATGTCCAAGCTGGCCGTTGGCATGGTCGGGGCCTATGTCGCCATCCGCCGCCAGTTCAACCAGCCGATCGGCGCCTTCGAAGGGGTTCAGGAAGCGCTCGCCCGTATGGCGGGGCATCTGTACGCGACCGACGCCGTGCGGCGTCTGGCGGCGGCGGCGCTGGATCAGGGTGAAAAACCCTCGGTCGTCTCGGCCATCGCCAAATACCACGTCACCGAACGCGCCCGTATCGTCATCAACGACGGCATGGACGTGATCGGCGGCAAGGGCGTCTGCATGGGCCCCGGCAACTTCCTGGCCCGCGCCTATCAGCAGATTCCGGTCGCGATCACGGTCGAGGGCGCCAACATCATGACCCGCACCCTGATCATCTATGGTCAGGGGGCGATCCGCTGCCACCCCTATGTCCTGACCCTGATGCGGACGGCGGGCGCGGGCGAGCTGAAACCGTTTGATGCGGCCCTGTTCGGCTATGTCGGCTTCCTGTTCCGCAACATGGCGCGGGCTTTGACCTTCGGTCTGACCGGCGGCGCCTTCATCGGTGCGCCGCACGGAGCGGCGCCGCAGTTGCGACGCTATTACCGTGCGACGACCCGCCTATCGACCTTGCTGGCGCTGGCGTCGGACCTGTCGATGGCGACCGTCGGCGGGGCGCTGAAGCGCAAGGGCGCGCTGACCGGACGGCTGGGCGACATCCTGTCCCAGCTGTTCATCCTGACCAGCGTGTTGAAGCGGTTCGAGGATGAAGGCCGTCCGGCGGAGGATCTGCCCTTTGTTCATTGGGCGGCGCAGGATGCGTTGGCGCGGGCGGGTGCGGCATGGCGCAGTCTGCTGGCCAATCATCCCAGCCGGGGCGCGGCCCTGTTTCTGAAGCTGATCGGCGCGCCGTTCGGTCTGAACACGCCGGAACCGAATGATCGCTGCGCCGCCGCTGTCGCCGGTCTGATCCAGGTCCACGGCTCGGCGCGTGACCGTCTGGTCGCCGGGTCATGGACGGCGCGGGTCGAGGTTGATCCCATCGCCGCGACCATGGCCGCCTTTGATCTCTATCCTCAGGTCGAGGCCGTCGAGCGGCGGCTGAAAGACGCCATCCGCAGCGGCCGGATCGCTCGCGCGCCCCAGAACCTGACCCTGCTGGCCGACTGGGCCGCAGAGGCTGAGAGCAGGGGCCTGATTGACGCGCAGGAACGCGATCTGATCGGTCGTTTCGCCGCCTATGCCGATCAGGCGATCCAGGTCGACGACTTCCCGGCTGACTTCGACATGGCGGCTGGTCTGGCGCGCCGTGAGGCGGCCCTGGCCCCGGTCAAGACGAAGAAGAAGGCGGCCTGATGAGCGATCGTTATCTGGATTTCGCCAACTCCGGCATTGGCGGCTGGCTGACCGGAAGCCTGGGTCTGCCGCGCCCCGCGCCATTGCAACGGCGGGCGGATGCGGGGGCGGGCGTCGTCGGGCCGCTGTTGCTGGGCGGCTATGGAGAGGGGCGGATGGTGGCTGTCCTGGCTCGTCTTGCCGCCGCCAATGCGCAAGTGGTCGATGCCGATTGGTCGCCGGATGTGCGATACGGGGGTTTGGTGTTCGACGCCTCCGCCTGCCGCGACGCTGCATCCGTTCAACCCCTGTATCGCTTCTTCCATCAGGCCGTGCGTTCGGTGGTTGAGCATGGCCGCATCGTCGTCATCGGAACCCCGCCGGACGCCATGGCCGACGCCGAGGGCGAGGCGATCCAGCGGGGGCTGGAGGGTTTCGTCCGCTCACTGGCCAAGGAGGCGCGGCGCAGCATCGGCGTGCATATGGTCTATGTCGATGCGGGCGCCGAGGATGCGGCGCAAACCACTCTGGCCTTCCTGCTGTCGCCGCGTTCAGCCTATGTCACGGGCCAGCCGATCCGCGTGTCTGCGCCCGTTGCGGCTGCGCCTGAGGCTCTGGGCCATGTCGGGCGGCGCGTGCTGGTCACCGGCGCGTCGCAGGGCATTGGCGAGGCCATCATCCGCCTGTTCGCAGCAGAGGGGGCGCAGGTCACGGCGCTGGACCTGCCGGGGGCGCAGGTGCGCCTGACCTATCTGGCGGCGGAGATCGGGGTCGAACCCCTGTTGCTGGACATCACGGCGCCGAACGCCGCTGAGACCCTGTTGGCGGATGCCCAAGCACGGGGCGGTTATGATGTGGTCGTCCATAATGCGGGCGTCACCCGCGACCGCACCCTGGCCCGGATGGAGCCGCGCGAATGGGACAGCGTCATGGCGGTCAATCTGACGGCGCCCCTGACGATTACACAGGCGTTGGGCGCGGGCGGGGGCCTACGCGCGAACGGGCGGGTCGTCGCTGTGTCGTCGCTCAGCGGGATCGCCGGAAATGCGGGGCAGACCAACTACGCCCTGTCCAAGGCGGGCTGGATCGGCGCGGTTCGTCGCCTGGCCCCGCAACTGGCGGCGCAGGGGATCACCATCAATGCGGTGGCGCCGGGCTTTATCGAAACCCAGATGACCGCCGCCATTCCCTTCGCCATCCGCGAGGCCGGGCGGCGGATGAACAGCATGGGCCAGGGCGGTCAGCCCGTGGACGTCGCCGAGACCATCGCCTGGCTGGCCGAACCCCAGTCGGGCGGCGTCAATGGGCAGGTGGTGCGCGTCTGCGGCCAGAGCCTGCTGGGCGCATGATCGGGGACGACGTGGTCGAACAGTTCGACGCGCCTCTGTCCAGTCTGGCGGTGGTCGGCGGCGCGGTGCGCGGCCTGTTGCGCAAGACGCCTGCGCAGCCGGTGCTGCCGCGTCGAATACTGCAGCGTGAGGCGGTTCTGGAGGCCCAGGCCATCGACGCCTACGCCCGCCTGTGTGGCTTCTCGCCCGAGCAGGGCGTGCCGATCACCTGGCCGCATATCCTGTCCTTTCCGTTGCAGATGCGGATCATGCTGGGCGCGGACTTCCCCTATCCGGCGGTGGGGCTGGTGCATGTTCACAACCGCATCCGACAGACGGCGCGGATTGAGGCCGGTCAGCGTCTGATCCTGACCACGCGCGTCGGCTCCTTGCTGGCGCACGACAAGGGTCAGGCCTTCGCGTTGACGACCGAAGCGACACGAGACGGCCAGACGGTGTGGGAAGGCCAGAGCATCTATCTGAAACTCGGGCCAAAGGGACAGGGCGCGACGGTGCCGGAGCTGGACGCACCGTCCGGCGCATCGGTGCTGGAGACCTGGAGCCCGGCGCCCGATCTGGGGCGGCGCTATGCGGCGGTGTCCGGCGACGCCAATCCGATCCATACTTCGGGCCTCGGCGCGCGTCTGTTCGGATTTCGACGTCCCATCGCCCATGGCATGTGGACCAAGGCCCGCGCCATAGCCGCCCTGACGCCCCAGGCGCCGCTGGAGACGGCGGAGGTCGAAGCCGTTTTCCGGTCGCCCGTGTTTCTGGGCGACACGATCGTTCTTCAGGCCGCGCCGCCGGTCAGAACCAACAATCTTTTTGAAGTGCGGGACATGGGCGGGACGCGCACCCATCTGCGTGGGCGGCTGAACCTGTCACCCAGCCTGTCATCACAGCCGCCAGAGGGCCCTTCATCATGACGACACTGTCCGCACCGCGCCGCGTGGCCATCATCGGCGGCGTCCGCATTCCCTTCGCCCGGTCCAACACCGCCTATGCCGAGGCGTCCAATCAGGACATGCTGACCGCCGCCCTGCAGGGTCTGGCGGACCGTTTCGACCTGCACGGCCAGCGCCTGGGCGAGGTGGCGGCGGGAGCGGTGCTGAAGCTGTCGCGCGACATCGCCCTGACCCGCGAAAGCGTGCTGGGCACGACCATCGGCGCGGACACCCCGGCCTATGATGTGTCTCAGGCCTGCGGCACGGGGCTGGAGGCCGCCATCCTGGTCGCCAACAAGATCGCGCTGGGCCAGATCGAGGTCGGGATCGCGGGCGGGGTGGACACGACATCGGATGCGCCCATCGGCCTGAACGAGAAGTTCCGCAAGGCCTTGCTGGCCGCCAACCGGGAGAAGACGACCGGCGGTCGGATCAAGGCGCTGTTGGGCGCAGGCCTGACCGCCCCGTTCAAACCGGAGCCGCCGCGCAACGCCGAACCCCGCACCGGCCTGTCGATGGGCGAACACTGCGAATTGATGGCCAAGCGCTGGAACATCGCGCGTGAGGATCAGGACGCCCTGGCCGTCGCCAGCCACCGCAACGCCGCCGCCGCCTGGGAGGCCGGCCTGTTCGACGACATGGTCATTCCCTATCGGGGGCTGAAGCGGGACAACAACCTGCGGCCGGATATCGATCCAGCGAAGCTGGCGACGATGAAGCCTGTGTTCGACCGCGAGAACGGCACGCTGACAGCCGCCAACTCCACGCCGCTGACGGACGGCGCCTCGACCGTGCTTCTGGCCAGCGAAGACTGGGCCAGGGCGCGGGGCCTGCCGATCCAGGCCTATCTGCGGACGGGCGAGGCGGCGGCGGTCGATTTCGTCGGCGGAGATGAGGGCTTGCTGATGGCGCCGGCCTATGCGGTTCCGCGCATGTTGGCGCGGCTGGATCTGAAGCTCCAGGATTTCGACTTCTACGAAATCCACGAGGCCTTCGCCGCTCAGGTGCTGTGCACCCTCAAGGCGTGGGAGGATGACGATTACGCCCGCACCCGTCTGGGCCTGAGCGCAGCGCCGGGCGCGATCGACCGCGCCAAACTTAACATCAACGGCGGGTCGCTGGCGGCGGGGCATCCGTTCGCGGCGACGGGCGGGCGCATCCTGGCCAATCTGGCGGCTATGATCGACCGCAATGGGGGCGGGCGGGGTCTGATCTCCATCTGCGCGGCAGGCGGGCAGGGCGTGGTCGCGGTGGTCGAGAAATGAGCCCTGCGCCCGACCTCGCAGCAGACATGGACCGCCTGTGGGCCGAGCGTTTCTGGACGAAATCCTACCGCGCGGGCGTGCCGGTCTTCATCGACGATGAACTGGCCCGCTGGACCTCGGTGCAGCAGATGTTCGAGGCGGATGCGTTGAAGTTCGCCGACCGTCCCGGCTTCGTCAGTCTGGGTTCCGCCGTGACCTATGGCGACATGCTGACGGCGGCCAAGGCGTTCGGCGCCTGGCTTCAGTCGGCCGGGGTGCAGCCGGGCGAACGGGTGGCGCTGATGATGCCAAACTGCCTGCAGTATCCGGCGGCCCTGTTCGGGGTGCTGTTCGCGGGTGCGGTGGTGGTCAACGTCAATCCGCTCTACACGCCGCGCGAACTGAACCACCAGCTGAAGGACAGCGGTGCGGTCGCCATCGTGGTCATGGATATGTTCGCCGCCACCGTGGAGCAGGCGCGCGAGGGAACCGATCTTCGCCACGTCGTCGTCACCGCCATGGGCGACATGATGGGCGGGCTGAAAGGCGCCGCCGTCAGCGCCATGATGCGTCACGTCCAGAAGCTGGTTCCCGCCTATCGCCTGCCGGGCAGCCATGGCTGGAAGCGCGTCATGGCCCAGGCCCGTCGATTGAGATTGCGGCCGGTCAACGCCCGGCCCGAAGACATCGCCTTCCTGCAATATACGGGCGGCACGTCAGGCGTGGCGAAGGGGGCGATGCTGACCCATCGCAACATCCTGGCCAATACGATTCAGGGGCGGGTCTGGCTGCTGGATCAGATCGATCAGACAAGGCCGCTGGGCAATGTCACCATGCTGCCGCTGTACCATATCTTCTCACTGACGGCGAACCTGATGATGTTCATCGGGGCGGGCGGCCGCAACATCCTGATCGCCAATCCGCGCGATGCGAAACGGGTGGAATGGATCCTGCGCAAGGAGCGTTTCGTCGGCATGACGGGGTTGAACACCCTGTTCGTCAGTCTGATGAAGAGCAAGGCGTTCCGTGATCGTGACTTCTCTGATCTGAAGCTGACCATCGCGGGCGGCATGGCCACCCAGAGGGTCGTGGCCGAGGAATGGCAGGCTGTGACGGGCGCGCCTCTGATCGACGGCTATGGCCTGACGGAGACCTCGCCGGTGGTCTGCATCGGCCGCGTCGATCTGGAGCAGCCGCAGGACATGGGCTTTGACGGAACCGTCGGCCTGCCGGTCCCCTCGACCGAGGTGCGGATGCGCCGCGAGGACGGAAGCTGGGCCGGGGTCGATGAAGAGGGCGAACTGTGCGTGCGCGGCCCGCAGGTCATGCTGGGTTACTGGAAACGGCCTGACGAAACGGCCAAGGTCCTGTCCGACGACGGCTGGCTGGCGACTGGCGATGTCGGGGTGATGCAGGCGGATGGTCGGGTGCGTCTGGTGGACAGGATCAAGGACATGATCCTTGTGTCCGGCTTCAACGTCTATCCGGGCGAGATCGAGGACGTGGTCGCCAGCCATCCCTTGGTTGAAGAGGTCGCCGCCGTCGGCGTGCCGGATGCAGCCCAGGGCGAGCGGATCAAGATTGTCGTCGTGCCGCGTTCGCCGGACCTGACGAAAGAAATGCTGATCGCCCACTGCCGCGCGCAACTGACCGGCTACAAGGTGCCGCGCATCGTGGAGTTCCGCAGCGAACCCCTGCCCAAGACGGCGGTGGGCAAGGTTCTGCGTCGCGAACTGCGTGGCTGATGCCGATCAGCCTGCGGCGCCTGCGCGCCTGCGCGTGATCAGCAGGCCGAACGCCGCCGCCAGCGGGAACATCAGCACCCCATAGACCGCGCCAGGCAGGGTCATCTCCGGGCTGTGCAGCACCGACTGGGCGATGACGATGGCCAGGGTGGCGTTGTGCAGTCCAACCTCGAAGGCGCTGGCGATGGCCTGCGGGCGCTCGATCTTCAGCAGGCGCGGCACGATGAAGCCGATGCCCAGACTGAACAGGCAGAACAGGATGGTGATCACCGCCAGCGCCTGGAAGTTGGCAAGCAGCACGTCCAGACTGGACGCCGCCGCGCCAAGGATCACCAGCGTCAGGATCAGGATCGAGGCGATCCGCACCGGCTTGTCCATCGCGCTGGCGAAGCCGGGCTTCAGCTCGCGCACCAGCATTCCCAGGGCCACGGGCACCAGCACGATCATGAAGACCTCGATGGTCTTGGTCAGTTGCAGCCCCACCTTCATCTCGCCGGGCTGGAAATAGGCCACCGCCAGATTGACGATGACCGGCAAGGTCACGACCGCAATGACCGAGTTGATCGCCGTCAGGCTGATGTTCAGGGCCACGTCGCCGCGGAACAGATGGCTGTACAGATTGGCCGTGGTCCCGCCGGGCGAGGCCGCCAGCAGCATCATGCCAACCGCCAGAATCGGCGGCAGCTGGAAGATCAGCACCAGTGCGAAACAGACGGCGGGCAGCAAAAGCAGCTGACACGCCAGCGCGACCGCCGCCGCCTTGGGCTGTCGTCCCACCCGCACGAAGTCGGACGGCGTCAGGCTTAGGCCCAAGCCGAACATGATGATGCCCAGCGCGATCGGCAGCCCGATCAGGGTCAAAGGCGAGCCCATAGATCTATCCCCCTGTTGTCGTCAGTTCCGGCCGGCCAGCGCCCGTCCCGCCGCCCGTCCCGAGAAGATGCATCCGCCCAGGAAGGTACCCTCCAGCGCATTGTAACCATGCAGGCCGCCGCCGCCGAAACCAGCGGCTTCACCTGCGGCATATAGACCTTCCAGCACCGCCCCTTCTGGCGTCAGGACGCGCCCCGACAGATCGGTCTGCAGTCCGCCCAGCGACTTGCGCGTCAGGACATGCAGCTTGACCCCGATCAGCGGCCCCGCCTGCGGATCCAGCACCTTGTGCGGCGCTGACGTGCGCGCCCAGCGGTCGCCCTTATATCGGCGACTGTTGTGAATGCCCTGGATCTGAACATCCTTGGCGTAGGGATTGTCCATCTGGGCGTCGCGATCCTCGATCTGCCGTCGGATCAGGGCGGCATCCAGCAGGGGCTGGTCGGTCAGGCCGTTCATCTTGCCGACCAGGGACTCCAGATCATTGGCGACGACGAAGTCGGCGCCCTTGTCGCGGAAGGCGGCGACTTCTCGTGGCGCGCCCTTGCCCAGGCGGGAGCGCAGCACGCCCAGCAGATTGCGATTGGTGATGTCGGCGTTCTGCTCCGACCCCGACAGGGCGAACTCCTTGGCCAGCATCGTCTCGGTGACGATGAACCAGGAGTGGTCATGTGCGGTCAGATCGGGCGTGGTGCGCAGATATTTCAGCGTCGCCACGGTGTCGTATCCGGGCAGGGCCGGGAAGGGCAGCCGCCGCCCCAGGGCATCGAACCACAGCGGCGACGGTCCCGGCAGAATGCGGATGGCGTGCTTGGGCCAGATCGGCGCCCAGTTCCGCACCCCCTCGACATAGTGCCACATGCGATCCCGGTTCACGAGGCGGGCGCCGGCCTCAGCTGCGATGTCCAGCATCCGCCCGTCGACATAGGCGGGCACCCCGGTGATCATCTCACGCGGCGGCGCGCCCAGCCGCTCCGGCCAGTACCTGCGCACCAGATCATGATTGCCGCCGATGCCGCCTGTCGCCAGGATGACGGCGGGCGCCTTCAGGGTGAAATCGCCGACGACCGTGCGGTTCGTCGGCGCCCCGCGCGGCGCATCGTCAGGCGCCAGCACGCTTCCGGTCACACCGACGACGCGGCCAGCCTCGACCAGCAGCTGATCGACGCGGTGGCGGTGGTGAAATCTCAACCGGCCCTGTTTCGCAGCATCCTTGGCCCGTTCGGCGAACGGTTCCGAGACTCCGGTGCCGGTCCCCCAGGCGACGTGAAAGCGCGGCACGGAATTGCCATGCCCGAAAGCCTTGCCGCCGCCCCGTTCCGCCCACCCGACCATGGGCGTCAGCTTCACGCCATGCTGACGCAGCCAACTGCGTTTCTCGCCCGCTGCGAACTCCACATAGGCCCGGCCCCATCGCGCGGCCCATTCATCCTCGGCGTCCGGCCCTGCCAGCCGATCCCAACCGGCGCTGCCCTGCCAGTCGCGCCACGCCAGTTCGAAGCTGTCGCGCACGCCCAGCCGTCGCTGTTCCGGCGAGTTGACCAGAAACAGCCCGCCGAACGACCAGAAGGCCTGGCCGCCCAGATTGCCCGCGTTCTCCTGATCCACCAGCGCCACGCGCTTTCCAGCCTGAACAAGTTCATTGGCGGCCACCAAACCCGCCAAACCCCCGCCCACGATGATGACATCGGCGTCCATGTTTCCCCCTGGGTTTCATACGGCATTGGGCACAACTCCGGGTTGGAGAATGGGTGCTCATTTCGCGTACATCTATGTCAGTAGGTATTGACATAGAGGTGAGTAATGTGATGGTCTAGCCACAATCGCTACTGGCGCCGCCCCAGTTTGCGAACTCAAATTGGCGGCATGGAAACGTTCAGCGGACCCGTTGGGAGACGGGCCGCACCCTGGGGAGGGATTCAGATGGCGACATCCGTCGTTCGCGCACGCTTGGCTGCAACTGCATCAATCATGGCCATGTGCGCAGCTGCGCCCGCCTTGGCCCAGACCGCGCCAGCCGTGGCCACGGTGGACGAGATCATCGTCACCGCCCAGAAGCGCGAGCAAGCCATCCAGGACGTGCCGATCGCCGTTTCGGCCTTCTCGGCCGAGACGCTGGACGCGATGAAGATCGAAGGCGGCTCTGAGTTGTTGCGGGCCATCCCGAACGTCAGTTTCTCCAAGAACAATTTCAGCATGTACAACTTCTCGATCCGGGGGATCGGGACCAAGGCGATTTCGGCGTCGTCGGATCCGGCGGTGGCGGTCAGTTTCAATAATTCGCCGATGATCCGTAACCGCCTGTTCGAGTCTGAATATATGGACGTCAGCCGGGTGGAGGTTCTGCGGGGGCCGCAGGGCACCTTGTATGGCCGTAACGCTACGGCGGGCGTCGTCAATATGATCCCCAATCTGCCGGGGCCAGATTTTGACGCCATGATGAAGGCGGAGGCCGGGAACTTCGGCTCGATGCGCGGTCAGATGATGGTGAATATTCCGCTGTCCGAGACTTTCTGGCTCAGAGGCGCCGCGTCCATGACTAAGCGCGACGGCTTTGACTACAACACCTACAACGAAACCAGCGTGAATGGGCGAGATCTTTATTCGACCAGACTGTCTGCCGCATGGGAGCCGAGCAATAGGTTTAACGCCAATTTCTTGTGGGAGCATTTCGAAGAGGATGATGATCGCTCCAGGACAGGAAAGCAGCTTTGCACCCGTGACCCTGGTCCTGAAACAATTGGTTCCTATACGATCACGGATAAGGGCCAGCGAGGGAAGCTAAGCCAAGGGTGTCTTCCGGTTTCTCTATATTCGGACTCAGCTTATCAAACGCCAAATGCATCCGGCATGGCGCAACTTCAGATACTGTCTCAAGCATTATCGATTGGTTATAAGGCGTCACCTTTCCGATCGATCAACATCATGGACGAAGGGGTAGACCCATATCTTGGTGTTGTTCAATCTAGAAATCTACGTGAAATCTCGACCAACTATAATCCGATATACAAAGCAAAAAACGACATACTTCAGCTGAATATGTCTTTTGATCTTACTCCTACAACGAAAATAATTTCCCAAACCCTTTATACAAGAGACAAATTTTACGCTAGCCAAGACTATTCTAGATTTGTCTCGAACGACATATTTAACGACAGTGATGGCTTGCTGGATGTATTTGGACGTCCGTTCTCGGGTTCCGAAATTTCACCCGGTGGATATTACCTGGATCCCCAGTTGGGTCTATCCAGAAAGATGCTGTCTATAGATGTAAGCCAGTCGAACAATGATCAATTTTATCAAGAACTGAGGATCCAATCGTCGGTAAATAACTGGTTCAGCTTCAATGCAGGTTTAAATTATCTAAAGTTTAATACCGAAGATAACTATTATGTATTTAACAATACATTTTCCATGATGGCGGAGTATTTCTATAATAGGGATGCGTCAAAAAATCCTAAAATCATAAGCATGCCTTGCATAGACGGCTCTGTTATCGAGTGTGTCTATGTGGATAAAACGCCTCTGTCTTCATTGGCTGGTGATGGTCACAACTATTTCAGAAGTAAAAATGTCGTAAGTACAGAATCATATGCGGCGTTTGGAGAGGCTTATTTTGATATAACTGACACAATAAGACTGACTTTGGGCGCCCGATATACCGACGACAAAAAAGTAACTACACCATATCCGAGCCAACTTCTTCTCGGTTATTCAGACGTCCTGGGGGGCATAACGACGGGTGGATCGGTTGCTCGAGGTCTCGTGGCTGATCCTGATATTAAGCAAAGTTGGAGTGCATTTACTGGGCGTGGGGTCTTGGACTGGAAGCCAACTAACGACGTCATGTTTTATGCATCTATTGCGCGTGGATATAAAGGTGGCGGCGCCAATCCACCTAGAGCCGATATAGATCCGTCTGTCGTCCAGTATCAGCCTCTGCCGGCAACTTTCGATCCTGAATATGTCACGTCCCTGGAAATCGGCAGCAAAATGAACCTGCTCGATGGCAAGATGCGATTAAATGTGACTGGTTTTTATTACGATTATGAAGATTATCAGGTGTCCCAAATCGTAGACCGTATCTCTCTTAATGAGAATTTTGACGCCAAGTCGATGGGTGTCGAAATGGAGGCGATATGGAAGCCCACTCGCAACTTCCGTATGGATGCTAATTTTGGGTACCTACGAACAAAGGTTGGTTCTGGGCAAAAATCTGTTGATGTTATGAATCGGACTCAAGGGAATCCAGACTGGGTTCTTGTCAGGCCTTGGGCCCAGGTTCCTTCAAACTGTATTGCTCCGAAAAAACACGTTGAGACTGTTCTTTCTTCACCATTCAATAGCTTGTGGATCTATGCGCTGTCCGCGCTTTGCGGCGGAGCCGCTCGAATAGGATCATTTGATCCCGATTTTCCGTCCACACTGCCTTTCCATATGTTCTTCGGAATCGACTATAATCCTCTTCGCGACGCTGAGAATGGCGGGCGTGGTTTCTCGGCAGATTTGAGTGGAAACGAGCTTCCGAATGCTCCGAGAATGACGGGTAATATCGGAGCTCAGTATACGTTCGATCGGCAGGATTGGTCGGTTACAGTCCGAGGCGACTATTACCGTCAATCGTCGAGTTATTTCAGAATATACAACACTGATTATGATCGGTTGAGGGGTTGGGGAAGCGCCAATTTCACGCTTACGGTCGAAAATATATCGTCAAATGTTAAAGTCCAAGCTTATGTTAAAAATGCGTTTGATGACGCGCCAATTGTTGATGCGTTTACAAATAGCGATGACTCAATGTTAACTACTAACGTATTCACGTTGGATCCAAGAATTATCGGCTTTAATATAAGTAAATCGTTCTGACCTATTTGATTAGATCTGTGATTTGTGTATGATGGTGGTGTCGCGATATTGCGTCAAAGGAGGGAAGTCATGAAGAAGTTTACTTATTTAGTTGCTGGAGCCGTTGCTGGCGTGGCTGCTATGGTCGGTGCCTCTAGTGCTTCTGCCCAGTCCTGGTCGCCCGCTCCTGCCAATGGGTGGGCGTTGAACGGGGTATTGAATGTTCAGCAGACGTTGTCTCTTAGTTGTACCGTAACTGGACATGCTAAAACATATACTTCTAATACTGGTGATATAGACGCGTTTAATTTTTCAGGTGGATTGTGTGGGGGAATTACCCCGAATCTTAACTGGGCTATCGAGCCAATCTACGTTGGCTCCGGTGGTGGGGTTCGTGTTCATATCAACGTAAAAGCTCTGTTTAGCACGTGTTCAGGGTATATTGATGGAGAGCTTGTCGGGCAGAAAATCGTGTTCAATAGACAAGAAGTTAAGAAGCTCGATGGAAGTTCTAATTCTCCGAAATGTTATGTTGAGGGGTATGCAGATTTGACGCCTACGGCGCCGAACACATCTCCGCTGTCCATTTTCTAATGGGTCGCCGCCCCGCTTTATGCGGGGCGGTTTCATATTTGTAATAAAAAATGTTTATTGATTTTGAGCGTTTGTCGAAATTTAGAATTAAATATATATGGTGTGATCCTGGTCCATAAGGTGGCTGAATGATTTGGCTTCCGTTCATTATTGTTATGGCTGTTGGGCAATCGGAAGTCATTCCTTCAGTTTTTTTTGCTGAAAAGATTAACCAACAAGTCTCTTCTAATACTTCCACTGAGCCGGTGGATGTCGATGACGTTGAGGTCCTGGTACGTAGAGGGGCCGCCCTCATTGCGCCGGAAGTGGAGTTGGAGGGCGCCGAAATCGACGCACTTGGCGCTTGGGATGTGGGGGAGGTCTTGGCCCGACTACGCGAGACACTCGGCATTAACGATCAGTTGCTCGTGATCATTAATGGGAAACGCGTGCCAAACCCGGAGGTGTTCTCAGGCTTTCCGCCAGATGCATTGGTCAGGGCGGAATTGCTTCCATCGGAAGGTGGGGCTCTCTATGGCGGCTTGCCGGGGCAGAGGGTGGTTAATCTTGTCCTGCAGCAGCGTTTTTCCAGCTACGATGGACGGGCGGTGGGCTCTCGCCCGACGCAGGGCGGTACTTCTTCATTGTCGGCAGATTTACGAAGGTCCGGGATATCGGGCGAGAAGACCTATCTTCTTGGCGGGCAGGCATCCCGTGAAACGGCTTTGAGGGCTGATGAGCGGCGTCGTGAAATACTGCACGATGACCTTGAGGCGGGGATGGTTACGATACGACCGCGCGGAGATGCCTGGGCAGGAAATGCAACGCTAACACGTCCCTTCGGGACATGGTCTAGCGTGTTCAGTCTAAACGGGCAGGTGCGGCGCAGTCGTGCCGTTGTGCGTTTCGACAACAATATCTTGGAGATTGATCGCCAAGTTGAAAGTCTTAGCGGTTCGGCGGGGCTTAGCCGCTTTGTGGCGGGATGGAGCTTGCTGGCCAGCCTGAATGGTCAGGTGTCGCGTTCGCTCGAAGATGGCGCCGTCGATACACGCAACGAAAACCAGTCGATGAGTTTGAATGCTTCGGCCAGCCGCGGCCTTGTTGATCTTGGAGTGGGGCCGATTGTCGCAAATCTGAGCGCCAATCTGATGGGAAGTCGTTCGATGGTAGATCGCGATCAAAGCCGTATGGCGACTGATTTCCAGTCCCAAGAAGGGCGTGCTTCTTTCACGATCCCTTTGGCAAGGGCTGGCGGCGCCACGGTGGTTGGGTGGATGGGCGACCTCTACGCGACATTTGGCGGGGGGATCCGTGACAGCAGCGGAGGCGGCGGAGAAGACGTGAATGGCGCCTTGGCGTGGGCGCCGCGCAAATGGCTGCGCCTGAACGGGGCCTGGTCGACCAATTCTGATAGTGTTTCGGATCTACAACGTTTTGAGCCCCTTTATTATGGTGCTCCGCGCGTAGTATTTGACTTTCGAGCCGGTGAAGCAGTCGAGATTGCGCCTATACTTGGCGGGAATCCAATTTTGAAGGCGCCGCGTTCGGAGCGCTTCTCTCTGACTGCGGCTATTGGGCCCTTCACCGCATGGGGGATGGCGGGAAATTTTGGTTATCAGACGTCGGAAGCGATGGATGGGATCGGAATGCTGCCTGATCTGACAGAAGATGTGGAGGTGGCGTTTCCCGAGCGCTTTCAAAGAGACGTCAATGGACGTCTTATCAGTATCGACTATCGACCGATTAACCTGAATTCCAGCCTGACGGAGGGTCTGACTTCAGGGCTTAATTTCAGCCTGCCGCGCCCACAGGGGGCTGCCGCCAACGAGGCTATGGTTGCGCGGTTTTCGCTGAACTACAATCTGCAGCTTCGGAACACGGTCGCGTTGTTGGCGGGGCTCCCGGATTTGGATCGCTTGAAAGGCGATGGCGGCGGTGTCTCAAGGCAAAGCGCCAGGGCGATGCTGGATGCAAAGCGTGGGCGCTGGGGGCTGAATGCTTCCGCACGGTGGCAGGACGGCTATCGCACCCGGCGAAACGGGGGGCGGGATGATCCGGCGGATCTGGTAGTGAAGCCGTTCACCTCTGTGGATTTGAAACTAACATTCCAGATGATGTCGTCGTCAATACGTGCATCCAGCAGTAACGAAGGCGGGCCCCGTCGACGCAGTTCCGGCCTGCAGGTGAACCTTGAAGTCGAGAACCTGTTTGACGCGCGCCCTGAGGCAAGGCTGGGTGACGGATCTGCCGCTCCTGGGTATGGGCGCGATGTTCAGGACCCGATTGGAAGGGTGGTGCGTCTGTCGCTGCAGCGACGGTTTTAGGCTCGGGACTCATAGCCAGGAGAGGACGGTCGCGGCGAGGGTTACGTCGGACAGGAAGACGGTCGGACAGCGATCATGACGGTGCGACGCTCAGTCTGGGCGCCGGACAAGCCCTCCATCATGCGGACGAAGACGCCCGCCTCGCTCCATCGCTGAGCGATTTTAAAGCGTCGTGTGCGGCCCATAGGCCGTCGGCGCATCCCGACAGCGCAGGCTGTTGCGGTTCACGAAGATGATCCCGCTCAAGACCCGGCGGTCATCCGCTCTGGCTTGCCGTGGCTCTTGGGGAAGAAGGGCGCCAGCCGAGCCATCTGATTATCCGTCAGCCAATACAGGTCGCTCATGATTCAGACTCCTCGGGCGCCTGAATCAGATCCAGCGCCTCACATCAATGGGTCCTGAGCCTAATCACTGTGATTTCCTTCCGGGAATTATTTCGATGTTGGTTGCACGACTCTTGCCGCATTGAGTTCTGCTCTTGCGACCTCCAGGTCACGTTTGAACGTTGGGTCGGCCTGCAGGCGGGCGACGATGGCGGCGCCGACCAGGCGGCCGGCTTCGACGTCGCTGGCGTAGTGGACGCCGCAGATGACGCGGCTTTCGCCATAGGCCAGGCCGCGCGTCAGTATGGCGTCGGCGCGGTCGGGGGCCAGTTCGGCCAGCACCAGCGCCCAGGCCCAGCCCAGCGCTGAATGGCCGGACGGATAGGAGCCGCTGCGGCCTAGCCATGGCTCGGGCGCGATACAGGTCTTGAGCGGCTCTGCGACGAAGGGGCGAGGGCGGAAATAGCCCTGTTTGGCCGGGGTCTGGATTGTCTCCAGATCGCCCAGCATCCGTCCCAGCAACAGGGCCAGGGTTGGCATGCGATCGGGGTCGAAATCGAGGCCCAGGGCCGCGCTGAAGATGCGGGGCGCCGACGGGGTCTCGATCTCGTTGTCGGAGGCGGCCTGACGCCAACGGTCCGAACCCTCCAGCGCGCGGGTGGCGTGATAGATGGCGACATCATCCTGTTGCCGCAGCGATCCGGCCTCTGGCGGCGGGGGCAGGAAGGCCGAGGCGTCGGGCGCGTCGTCCTTGGCCAGATAGCCGTGGGGGTGGTCGCGGAACCCCTCCCACAAGGTCGGGACGCTGGTGGTCCGGGCGGGCGCAGAGGCGCAACCGGCCGCCGTCAGCAGGACGGCGACCGCGCAAACGGTCTTGATATTCATGGTGTTGTTTCCGTTCGGGCGTCGGTTCAGGCGAGCTGGGCGCCGGGGCGGCCGTCTTCGACGACCCAGGTGTTCAGGGTGGACAGGGCGGCCCGTGGGTCGCGCACGTCGCTGATCGCCTGATAACGGGTGGTGGTCCGGCGCGGGGTGATCTCCATCGACATATAGCCGCGCACCCGGCTGTCGAAGAATTTGATGTGCGGATTGCTGGGCATGGCCGACATCAGCCCGTCATAGCTGGGGCCGGTCGAGGTGATGGAGGTGCCGACGAACTCGGTTGCCACGGTGGGCGAGGCCGGATCGTTGCTGTCCAGTTTCACATCCGCCGTCCAGAACGAGTGATAATCGCCGCTGAGCACGACCGGGTTGCGCGGCTTCAGGGTGTTCAGCGTCTGGGTCAGGCGGTCGCGGGCGACGGGGAAGCCGTCCCAGGTGTCGGTCCAGTATCTGGTGTCGGGTCCGCCGTCGCCAAACCGCATCCCGGCCATCAGCAGGTCCTGGCCCAGGATGGTCCAGCGGGCGTCGGCGGTCTTCAACCCATCGTACAGCCAGCGTTCCTGATCAAAGCCCAGGAAGGTGCGTGACGGATCCAGCCGGTCGGTGCAGACGGCGTCGGTGACGATCTGACCCTTGCCGCCGTTCGGTCCGTCGCTGCAGGGCTGGCGCGAGCGGTACTGACGTCCGTCCAGCATGAAGAACTCGGCCAGCTTGCCATAGCGGATGCGGCGATAGATCGGCATCTGCAGCCGCGCGTCCAGACGGGTGCGTCGGATCGGCATGGCTTCGTAAAAGGCCTGATACCCGGCGGCGCGGCGGCGAAGGAAGTCGTTCGGCGAAACGCCTGCCGTCTTGGACCAGACGCCGGAATAGTCGTCCTGAACCTCATGATCGTCCCAGATGGCCAGGCAGGGGGCGACGGCGTGCAGTCGTTGCAGGTCGGCGTCGGTGCGGTGCAGGGCGTAGCGGTTGCGATAGCCCGCCAGGGTCGTCGCCTCCTCGAACCCATAGGGGCGAACCACCTCGGCGGCGCGTTCGGGTCCGCGCGTGTATTCGTAGATGTAGTCGCCCAGGAACAGGGTCAGGTCCGGGGCCTCGTCGGCCATGTGGCCATAGGCGGCGAAATAGCCCGACTCCCAGTTGGAGCAGGAGGCGACGGTCAGTTTCAGCGCCGCCACATCGGCGTTGGCGGCGGGCGTGGTGTGGGCGCGGCCGATGGGGCTTTGCTGGCCTGCGGCGGTGAAGCGATACCAGTAGGGGCGGCCGGGGCGCAGGCCTGCGACCTCGACATGGATGCTGTGGGCGGCCGATTGGTCGGCGGTTTCGGTCCCGCTGGCGACGATGTGGCGGAAGCCCTCGTCGGCGGCGATGTCCCAGTGGACCGCCACCGGCCCACCCATGCCGCCCAGACCATCCGGCGCCACCGGATCGACGGCCAGACGCGTCCAGATGACGAAGCCGTCCGGCGCCGGATCACCGCTGGCGACGCCCAGCGGGAAGACATAGGCGCCGCCGGACCCCATGCCTGCATGGGCGCGTCCGAACTGGAGCACGGCGGGGGCGGCGACCAGACCGCCCAGCAGGGCGCGGCGATGAAGGCGGAAGGCGGCGTCGGTCATGATGCAGGCTTACTTGGAAACGGCGGCAGGCGCGCCGAACCGGGCGCGGAAATCAGCCAGGGGGATGGTGAATTCGTCGCGGCTCAGGAAGTCTTCGTCGCTCAGGTGCGGCTGTTCGTTGGGCTTGTACCAACGGGCGTAGTTCGGCTCTTCCGAGGCGAAGCGGCGATAGTGGGTGGAGTATGTCCGCACCCGCACCGTCGGGGTGGCGGCGTCCATGTCGAACTGCATCAACCGCATCCAGCCGTCGCCCAGGGCGGGCGCCTTGTCGGCGGCGACGCCTGCGTCCAGCGCGGCCTGATTGCGGTCCTGATAGTCGGACAGGATCTGATAGACGGCGCCGCCCTGACGGTTCTGGTCGACGCCGAAAGACTGGCCGTTGTGATGGCCGCTCAGCACCATGAAGACCTGCGGATTGCGCGCGACCAGCTTGTCCCAGATGGCCTGCGGGCTGTTGTCGAAGGGATCAACCACGGTCTGGTTGACGACCGGGTGGGGCAGGCGCTCGCCGTCCTTGTTCAGGAAGTCGTGGGTGGTGATGATCGTCGGCAGACCCGGATGGGCGTGGATCACCGTCTCGGCCCATTTCAGGCTGGCGTCGGTGGGCGAGAACTGCAGCCCGATGTGCAGGAAACGATAGCCGCCCGCCTCGAAGATCTGGGCGCTGTCGGCGCCGTTCTGGTGCGCGGCGACGTACCAGGGGCGGTCCTTGAAGAAGGCGCTGTCGACGCCGAAGGCGCGGGTCCATTCCGTCAGGCCGCCGACGTGGATCATGCCCAGGCGGCGCAGGTCGCCCTGCGGCGCGGTCAGGTCGCGCGGCCAGGATTCCTCCCACCACTGGGCGTCATAGTCGTGATTGCCCGACACGACCGAAAAGGGCAGGGTGCCGTCCAGCAGACGGTAGGCGGCGATGGAGGCCGGAATCTCGACCTCGCGCACGCCGCGCGTCCAGCGGTCGGGGTTCATGCCAGATTGGGGGCCGTCCGGCAGAGGGCGGGCGGAAAAGCCGCGCGCGGCGTGTTCGGGATCAATGGCGATGGTCGGGTGCTGCCAGACGTCGCCCAGTCCCGTGGCGAAGACGATCTCGCCCCCGCGTGAGACGGCGTTGTCGGCGATGTAGCGCATCTGCTCGACCATCATTTCGCGCGCGTCGAAGGCGAAACCCTCTGCGCGCTGATGGGTGAAATCGACGTAGTTCTGGGTGTCCGGGATCACGGCGATGGTGAAGCGCCCGTCCGCCGCCAGCACCGGCGCATGGGCCGCGCCCAGCAGCAGGCTGAAGCCCAGGGCCAGGGTTCTGGCGGTCTTTGCAATCATCGTCATGCCGTTCGTCCTTGGCCCGTAATCCTTGAAGAGGAAGGCGGGGCTTTGATCCGCAGACCAAAGCCCCGTTCGTCTGGTCTCAGTAGCGATAGCTGACCCGCACGCCCCAGGTGCGGGGCGGGTTGGGCGAGCCGGTCGAGGCCGAGATGAAGCGGTTGCGCGACTCTTCGGAATAGGAGTCCGTCAGGTTGTTGACGTACAGGCCCACCGCATAGTTCGCATTGGCCGGACGCAGCGTCAGGTTGGCGTTGACCAGCCAGTAGGAGGCGATGATCGAGTTGGACGAGGTGCTGAACTTCTCATCGCGATAGGCGTAGTTGCTCTCCGCCTCGACGCCCCAACCGCCGATCTGCCAGTCATAGGCCACCGAACCCTTGTAGTCCCACTTGGGGAAGGGCAGGCGTTCGCCCGCGCGGTCGCTGTAGATGATGGTGTTGTACTCGCCGGTCACCGGGTCCTTGGCGGCTTCGGTGGCGGTGGCGTTGACGAAGAAGAACTCGTCGTATTCGCCGTACTTGTATCCCACCGACTGGGTGATGGTCAGGTTGTTCAGCGGACGCCAGCGCAGCTCCAGCTCCGCGCCCTGGATGTGCGACTTGGGCACGTTGATCATCCGACCGACGCGGCCCGTCTGGGTGTAGAGCACGCCCTGAAGCTGCTGGTCGCGATAGTCATAATAGAAGGCGGCGGCGTTTAGCTGCAGCCTGCGGTCGAAGAAGCTGGACTTCACGCCGGCCTCATAGGCGATCAGTTCTTCGAACTTGAACGGATCAAGCTGCTCGGGCAGGCCGCTGTTGTAGGTGGTGAAGCCGCCCGACTTCACGCCGCGCGAGACGTTGGCGTAGGTCAGGATGTCGTCGCTAACGGTGTATTCCAGACCGATCTTGCCGCTCCATTCGCCCATGCTCTGGGACTTGGAGGTGGTGGCGTTGACGCGCGGGACGGGGGCCAAAACCTCGGTCTTGAAGTCGTTCAGGTCGCGGCTTTCATCCTCATAGCGCAGGCCGCCGATCAGGGTCAGGCGGTCGGTCAGCTTGTAGTCGATATTGCCGAAGACGCCGGTGGTCTGAACCTTCTGGCCGTAGGTGGTGCTCATGAAGAAGCCCAGGCCCTTGGCTTCCGAAAAGTCCGAATAGAAACCGCCGTCCACGGTTTCATTGGCGTGATAGAAGCCGGCCAGCCACTGGAACCGCCCGCCCGTCGGCGAGGACAGGCGCACTTCCTGCGACGTCGTCTCGATGTCGTTGAAGAAATAAGTGCCGGCTTCGTTCGAGGCGGTCGCGTCCCAGTCGTTGAACTCGCGGCGGTCGAAGGATTCATAGCTGGCGATGGCCGTCAGCGTGGCCCAGCCCAGGTCCTGGTTCAGGCGCAGGCTCAGGCCCTTGCCCTCGTTGTCGCGGAAGGGCTTGGCGTTCGGCGACACGCCGATCAACTGGGCGAAGTAGGGGCTGATGCCCCAGCCCGTGATCCGGTGCGCGGTGTCGATCGGATAGACCCGGCCGCCGCCCGAGGTGAAGGGCGTGGTGATCAGGCGCAGGCCGCGACCGTCGGATTCGTCGCGGCTGTAGTGCAGGTTCAGGTCGATGTCGGTCTGGGCGGTCGGGCGCCAGTTGACGCGCAGGCGGGCGGCCTTCGTGTCCTTGTCGCCCAGGCTCTCGCCGGTGTCGCGGTGGTACTGCCAGGCGCCGCCCGATTCCGCCGCCAGCGACAGGCGGGCGGTCAGGTTTTCGGCCACCGGGCCGGACAGGAAGCCCTCGAACTTGGCGGCGTCATAGCTGCCGTAGCTGGCCGAGAAACCGGCCTGGACCGTGTCGGTCGGGGCGTTGGTGACCACGCTGACGGCGCCGCCGGTGGTGTTGCGCCCATACAGGGTGCCCTGCGGTCCGCGCAGCACCTCGATGCGGGCGATGTCGTACAGCAGGCCTTGGGTCATCACGCCGTAAGGATAGGCGACCTCATCGACATAGATGCCGACGGTGGAGGTGTTGTTGGCGGCGTAGTCGGTCAGGCCGACGCCGCGCACGCGGAACTGCGGCTGGCCGCCGCCCAGTTGGCTGTCGACCTCCAGGCTGGGGACCGAGTTCTCCAGGTCGTTGACGTTGCCGATATTGCGGTTGTCCAGATCGTCGCCGGAGATGACGGTCAGGGCCAGACCGACCTTCTGCGAGGATTCCTGACGGCGCTGGGCGGTGACGACGATGTCGTCCACGGCCTGGGCACCAGACGGGGCGCCGGTGTTGGATTGGGCGGCGGCGGGCAGGGCGGCGGCCAGGGCGAGTACGGCGCTGGACGCGCCGAGAAGCAGACGTTTCATGTGTCGATCCATCGGGCGGCGCCGACGAGATTCCCCCTCTCGCGCGGGCCGAAATGTTGAAGGGCGTTCGCGGATCAGGACCGCGCCCCGCGTCAGAGCGGGGGCTGTCGAACAGGCGTCGGTCCGGGACGGCGGAAGGACGGCTAGGGAGGCGGGGAGAGCGACATTCGCCGCGCTTCCGCGTCGCAAGAAAAACATCTGTTCGACAGCATTGCCGCTCTAGGCTTCTGCCGTGATGCTTTGATGACGCTTATTTGAAGTGTTCCTATCCACGGACGTTAAGTGGAAAAGAACAATCGTTCTGTTCAACCTTGACGGTGTGCGACCAGGATTTCGGCGACGTCCTGAAGTTGTGCAGCGCTGGCCGGACGACCGATGGCGGCGCCGACGATGGCGCTGCCCTTGATCCACAGGGCGAAGCGGGTTGCGGCCAGGCGCGTCAGGTCGAACTGGGCGGGCCACAGTTCGGCGCGGTTGACGTGGGTGCCGCCGCCCTCTGGGCCGCGCAGGATCATGGCCAGGTCCTGATAGGCCGGATCGCGCCGCGCCTGACGGCAGACCTGGGCGATCAGGCGGGCGTAGATGACATAGAAGCCGTCCCGCTCGCCGCCGCCGATCTGAAGGGTGCGCGCCATCAGATCGCCCCAACCCGGCAGGTCAGGCGGCCCCTTTCGCGTCGGATGGCGGAAATCGAGATAGCCGGGGATTTCGCGAAACACCGCGTGCCACACCGCATCAATGATGAAGCGGCGCATGTCGGCCCAGTGATAGGCGATGGTCGAGGTCGAGGTGCCGACCGCCGTGCTGACCGACCGGTTGGTCACGCTGGCCACCCCGCCGATCAGGATCTGGTCCGCCGCCGCCTCCAGCAGCCGCAGTTTCGAGGATTCGGGCTCCAGCCCGTCCGTCGGCGCCTTGGGGATCACCATGGCGGCGACATAGCTTTCGGTGACGCGGGCCTCGTCGTCCCCGCAGCCGAAGACGTGATCGACCAGACCGCCCAGCCCCTCGGCGGCGATCATCTCGTAGTCCGCCCGCCCGCCCAAGGCGCCGATGTAGAACTGCTCGATGACCAGATAGGTCGCCAGCACCTCGCCATAGGCCGCAAGATCAAGTGTTCGGTGCAGATAGGCGCTCCAAGCGTCGCGCCGCATCGCCTCCCACCGCGCCAGCAGGGGGGCGACGAAACCGCCCGGGTCGTGGGCGATCAACAGGTCTTCCCAGACGCGGACGAAGCTGGCCGATGCGCCCGCCCGTTCGCGCAGATAGCGCTGGATCAGGGCGATCAGGCCGTCGCGGCTGAGGGCCAGTCCCTGCACATCCGCAAAAAAGGCCTCGTGATAGGCGCTGTCCTGCTCGAACGCCGCCGCCGCGATGGCCTCGATCAGGCCCGCCCGCGCCCCGAACAGATTGACAATGACGGTGGTGCTCTTGCCGACCGACTGCGCCAGATCACGCAACGTCAGACCATCCAGCCCCGCATCGGCGACCAAGGCCATGGCCGCCGCGACAATACGGTCAGCCTCAAGCGATCGCGATGAAAAGGGGCTGGTCATGCGGCCTCTGAATGGCCGGGTTGGAGCGGCGTGTCGAGGGCGTTCCGCCGAGGTCATCGCGTCGCAGGCGGTGAGGGGGCGAGCTGTAGCGTCGTTGTTACGGAGGAGTCGTAAGGGGCTTTTCCCCACGCGCGGCGCAGTCCCCAAACGGAGCCCCTCATGTCCAGTCTTGTCGCCGCGCTGGTGTTCAGCGCCCTGGCCTGTGATCCCAACGCAGCCGATTTGATTGCGGCGGGCGGCGACGCCTGTGCACGGCCCTGGATGGACCAGAGCCTGCGCCTGAACGACCTGACGACCGTGGGGACGCACAACTCCTACAAGCTGGCGATTCCAGAGGCGGAGCTTCAGGCGATGATCGCGGCCAATCCGGCGGCGGTCGGTCTGGACTACGGCCACCGTTCGCTGGCGGACCAACTGAATGCGGGCGCGCGGCAGCTGGAGATCGACGTCCTGAACGACCCGCAGGGCGGACGTTACGCCCATCCGCGCTCGGTCTTCGGCGGGGCGGCGCCGGTCAGCCCGGCCTACGTCCAGACCATGTCGCAGCCCGGCCTGAAGACCTTGCACATGCCGGACGTGGACTACCGCAGCCGTTGCCTGACCTTCGTCGCCTGCCTGCAGCAGATCCACGACTGGTCGCAGGCCCATCCCGACCACGCGCCGATCCTGATCCTGCTGAACGCCAAGACGGGCGCCGCCTCCCTGCCGGGCGGGGTGGCGCTGCGGGATTTCGATGCGGCGGCCTGGGACGCGCTGGATGCGGAGATTCGTTCGGTCTTCGATGCCGGACATCTGATCACGCCCGATCAGGTGCGAGGGCGCCACGCCACCCTGCGCGAAGGCGTGCTGGCGGGCGGCTGGCCGACGCTGGGCCAAGCGCGGGGCAAGGTCTTCTTTGCGCTGGACGAAGGGCCGGACAAGGTCGCCGCCTATGCCGCAGGCCGACCATCGCTGCAGGGCCGCGCCGTCTTCGTCAACACGGATGAGGCCAGCCCTGCGGCCGCCTATCTGACCCTGAACGACCCTGTGGCGGATCAGGCGCGCATCCGCGCCGCCGTGGCCCAGGGCTTCATCGTCCGCACCCGCGCCGACGCCGATACGAAAGAGGCCAGAACCGGGGACGTGACGCGCCGCAGCGCCGCCTTCGCCAGCGGCGCGCAATATGTCTCGACCGACTATCTGTGGGTCGATCCGCGTTTCCCGACCTATCAGGTGCGTCTGGTGGGGGCGGCGGCCAGCGTCTGCAACCCGGTGCGGATGGCCAACCGCTGTGATGATCTGGCGGTGGAGTTGACGGAGGAGGCGACGCCGCGCGGCTATTTGGCCGCCAGCGCCCGTCCGGACCTGACGAAGGTGCTGGCCCCGCCGCCCGAGCCGGGTTCGGCGCGCGACCGGGCCAATGCTGAAATCTTCCGCGAGACGCGCGCCCTGCAGGGCACGCCGCGCTGGGAACTAGCGACGCGCGACGTGACCGGCGACATGTACGACCATTTCGCTGAGGCTCTGGGCGTGCGTCTGACCGAGGCCGAGGCGCCGGTACTGACCGCCATCCTGCGCCGCGCGGGCTATGACCGCTGGGTCGTCGGCGACGCCAAGACCTATTGGGCGACCAAGCGCCCCTACATCGGCACCGACCTGCCGATCTGCGAGGCCAAGACCGACCATCTGGCGGGCAACCCGGACTATCCATCAGGCCATTCGGCGCACGGGGTTCATGTCGCCATGCTGCTGGCGGAACTGGCGCCCCAGCGGGCCGACGCCCTGTATGAACGGGGACGTGAATATGCCGAAAGCCGCTTCATCTGCGGTTCGCACTCCTACAGCGCGGTCGAGGCGGGCATCCTGTCGGGCATGGTCATCTATGGGGCGGAACAGCGCTCCGACGTCTTCCAGCGCGACATGCAGGCGGCCCGCGCCGAGGTGCAGGCGGCGCTGTCCAAGCGTGGAATTCAGGCCCGTTCAGCCGCGAACGCGACAGCGCCGTGAAGTTTGAATGAAGATCGCTGTCACACATTGAGGGGTCCCTTCCGGGCGTCGTTGAAGCGCCTAGAACCGGTTGGGGACTATCCAAAATGAAGAACAGAATTCTTGGCACGACGGCCTTCGCCCTGGTGGCGGCGTCGCCCTTTGCAGCCTTTGCTCAAACGGCGGCGTCCGCCGATGCAGGCGTGTCCAATGTCGATGAGATCATCGTCACGGGCAGCTATCGCCGCAGCCTGGAACAGGCGATCGACCTGAAGCGCAAGAACGTGGGCTTCTCGGACTCCATCGTCGCCACGGACGTCGCCAACTTTCCCGAGCAGAACCTGGCCGAGGCGCTGCAGCGCATGCCTGGCGTGACCATCGAGCGCAACAAGGGTCTGGGGCAACGCGTCATGGTGCGCGGCCTGCCCAGCGAGTTCACCTTCGTCAGCATCAACGGCCTGGCCACGGCCTCGGGCAGCGGCGGCCGCGATGTCGAGTTCGACATCTTCGCCTCGGAAATCATCCAGCAGGTCACGGTCCAGAAGTCGCCCACGGCGGCGCACGAGGAAGGCGGCATCGCCGGCAGCGTCAACATCTCGACCGCCCGCCCGTTCGACTATGAGGGCCGCCGCGTCGTCGCCGCCGTCGAGGGTGCCTACAACTCGATCTCGGAAAAGGTCGATCCTAAGGTCTCCTTCCTGGCCAGCGACACCTGGGGCGACTGGGGTGCGCTGGTGTCCTTCTCGACCGCCCGCCGCACCAACCGCACGGACTCGGAATCGGGCATCAACTTCCGCCCCCTGACCCGCTTCCTGAACCAGGGCAGCGGTCGGGGAACCCAGGCCGTGGACGTGCTGGCGCGCGACGCGGGGGTCGTGGTCAAGGACCGGATGAACGCCAAGGAAACCGACCTGATCATCTTCCAGGACAAGGTCGGCGACCGCGCCTATCTGAACACCCAGGACCAGTGGGGCGGCACGATCTCGCTGCAGTACCGCCCGTCGTCGAACTTCAGCCTGGCCTTCGACGCCATGGTCGGCGCCTATGACACCACCGAGGACGAATACGACGCCGCCGCCTATTCGGCTTCCAGCCGTTCGACGCTGGAAACCATCCACGAATACGACAAGACCACCCTGGGCGAGTACGGCATGGTGGTGCTGCGCGACGTCTCCTACACCGCGACCCAGCACGAGATGCTGAGCAAGGAGCGGATCAACAAGACCGATTATCGCCAGTTCGGAACCGAGCTGAACTGGAGCGGCGACAGCTGGCGCCTGCACGCCCTGGCCGGCTATTCCGGCGCGGACAAGACGCTGGACAGCTCGAACCTGAAGCACGTCGCCTATGCGCCGTCGCGGACGCGCTGGACTGCAAGCGGCGGCGAGACGATCCCCAGCACCACGACTGGCGGGTTCGACATGTACAACTCGCCCGACAAATATCTGTTCGAGGCCTATGAGACGACGCTCGAACACATCACCGACGACAAGTATGCGGCCCAGGTCGACTTCACCAAATACCTGAGCCTGGACTTCTTCCCGGCCCTGACCAGCGTCCAGTTCGGCGCCCGCTACACCGACAAGACCAAGCAGCGTGACTATGGCGCCCTGAACATCCAGGGCTCTGGCGCAGGCAAGGTCGATTACGTCGGCCGCCCGATGTCGCAGAGCCAGCTGACCCCGATCGGCGATCTGGTCCCCGGCGGCGCCTTCAATGTGCGCGACCTGAACTGGAGTCAGGTGTCGAACGATTATGCGCGCCGCACCTTCCGCTATGACGGCTTCTACACCCCGTTCAACGTGGGTGATTATTACGAAGTCTCGGAGCAGGTGACGGCCGCCTACGCCATGGCGGACTTCAACTTCGACATCGGTTCGGTGCCGGTGACGATCAATGGCGGGGCCCGTTACGTCGACACCTCCATCACCTCGTCAGGCTATCACCAGATCCAGAACCCGAACGGCTCGACCGGCTATACGCCTGAGCCGGTGTCCAGCGACGGCGGCTATGACAAGCTGCTGCCCAGCCTCAACATCACCGCCGAGCTGACCGACAGCATCCTGTTCCGCGCGGCCGCGTCGGACACCCTGATCCGTCCGGCCCTGACCGATCTGGCCTACAAGCGCACGGCCAGCTGGAACTCGTACCGCTTCACCGACGGCAACCCGAACCTTCGTCCGACCTACGCCAAACAGTGGGAAGTCGGTCTGGAGAAATACCTGCCGCAGGGCGGTCTGCTGTCCGTCTCCTACTTCTCGAAACAGATCGAGGGCGTGGTGCGTCAGGCCCTGACCGGCGTGGTCAAGGGTGTGACCAAATACAACGCCAATGGCTCAATCGACGGCGTCTATGACTTCGACGTCTATCAGCCGATCAACCAGCCCGGATCCTATGACGTCAGCGGCGTGGAGCTGGTGGCCATCGTGCCGCTGGGCCTGATCTACAGCCCGCTGGAAGGCTTTGGCGTCAACGCCAACTATACGGCGCTGGACAGTTCGCTGGCTGGTCAGTCCAAGATCGGCGTGCCGACCCCGCCGATCGGCCTGGCCGACAGCACCTACAACTTCACCCTGTTCTACGAGAAGGACAGTTTCCAGGCGCGCGTATCCTATAACTACAAGGACAAGTACGTCGAAGGCATCGGCTATGAGATGTACCCGATCTGGCGTGACGGCTACGGCCAGGTCGATTTCTCGGCCAGCTACAAGCTGAACGACCGCTTCCAGGTCAGCCTGGAAGGCATCAACATCACGGATGAAGCGACGACGGGCTACACGATGGATCCGTCATTCCCGACGACCTACGAACTGTCGGGACGGCGCATCAACCTTGGCCTGCGGATGGAGTTCTGATCCCGCCGTGGACGCCATGCGACGCGCGCCCTTAATCCCCGAGAGCACGCTCGACGCGGCCGCCCCCTCCATCGGAGGGGGCGGTTTCGTCCGTTCAGACGCCCTACGTCCGCCGCCTCGGGCCGAGGCGGACTTCGCACGGCTGCGCCTGGACCTGATCGCCTATCTTCAGCGCAAGGGGCAGCCGCTGGAGGACGCAGAGGACGTGATCCAGGAGGCTTTCGTGCGCTTTCACCGGGCGGGTCACGATCTGGCGACGCCGGACGCGCGGCCTCTGTTGTTCGTCATCGCCCGCAACATCCAGAACGACCGCTGGAAGGCTGCGGGGCGCGAAACCCGCCGCCGTGCGCCGGAGGATATTCACGACATGGACGCCGGTCCGCGCGCCGTCGCGGGCGATGAACGTCCGGCGGACGAACGGATCATCACCCGCCAGAATCTGGCCGCCGCCGCTGGGGTGATCCGCGCCCTGCCGCCGCGCACGCGTGACGCCTTCCTGCTGCATCGGTTCGAAGACCTGACCTATCGCCAGATCGCCGCACGGCTGGGCGTATCGGTCAGCATGGTCGAAAAACACATCGCGGAAGCCCTCCGCCAACTGAAGAAATCACGCGATGACTGAGGTGTCCGACGCCTGGATCGTTGTGAAGAGTGAAGGCGTTGCGCGCGATGTTTCGCAGCCGACCTGCACGGAGAGAACGACCCGCCCATGATGGAGCGACTGACCGCCCTGTTCGACCGCCAGCCCAGGACGGCTGAAGCCTGGCTCGCGCGCATGAGCAGGCCGCGCATCGGCGCGCGCGACCAGGCGGCCTTCCTGAAATGGCTTGAGCAGGATGCGGCCCATCTGGAGCAGTATCAGGCGGCCAAGGCCGATCTGGCGGCGCTGGAGAGCCTGCGCGGCGCCTTTGCGATTGATCTGGCGCAGTTGCGTCGCGGGCCGTCGCGTCGTGCAGGCGGGCGCCGGGTGATGGCGGGAGGATTGGTTGCCGCGGGTCTGGCGGCGGTGGCTTTCGCCGCGTCCCTGCTGACGACCGCGCCGGTCGAGGTCCGACGCTATGAGAGCGCGCCGGGACAGATTCTGGATGTGGTTCTGGCCGATGGATCAAAGGCCACGTTGGACGCCGGATCGGCCATCGAGGTGGCGATGGCGGGGGATGCGCGGCGGGTGACCCTGACGCGCGGCGCGGCCTATTTCGACGTGGTGCATGATAGCGCCCATCCGTTTCAGGTAGCGGTGGGGGATCGCAATGTCATCGTCACCGGCACCCGTTTCACCACCGCCCTGCGCCGCGACCGGGCCGAGATCTCGCTGCTGGAAGGCCATGTCGCCATCGGTCGCCGCGACGTGCGCCAGCCCCATGCGCTGGATGACGCCGTGCGGATGACGGCCGGCCAGAGCGCCGATTTTTCGATTGGTCAGCCGAGGGTCAAACTGGCTGAGGCGGATGTGGAGGCGACGAGCGCCTGGCGCGAACGGCGTCTGGTCTTCCACGATGCGCCGCTGTCCACGGTGGCGGGCGAGGTCGAACGTTATGTCGGTCAGCCGTTGGTCATCGCCGATCCACGTCTTGCGCGTCTGCGGGTTACGGCCGTCCTGCCGCTGGAGGGCGACGGCGCCCTGATCGACCGCATGGGCCAGCTTCTGCCCGTCAGGGCCGAGAAACAGGCCGATGGTCGCATCCTGATCCGCGCGGAATAGAGGGCGTATCGCAGAGCTGTCACGCCAGCGCGGTAAGGCGGCCTCACGAACCTTATCTCTCTCCAGTCACAGGGCCTGCCGCGCTTGAAACCGTTCGCACAGTCGCGGCCGACCGGTTTTCTGTGCGGCCTGTTTGTCGCCATCGCTGCGGCTGGCGCGCCGACTGTGGTGTGGGCGCAGGACGGCGTGGTCCAGGCCTTTGACATTCCGGCTCAGGACGCGCGCCGCGCTCTTGTCGATCTGTGCCTTTCCGCCGGATGCGAACTGGCCTTTGTCGCCCCGCCGGGCCGCACGCTGCCAAGCCATGCGGTGCGGGGGCGGATGGGTTGGCGCGCTGCTGTCGCCGAAATGTTGCGCGACACGCCGCTGCGCTATCGGTTCGTGGGCGCGCGCGGATTGCGGGTCTGGGTCGAACCGGCAAGGACAGCGCCTGTCGCCCCGGCGGTCGTCGAACCTGCCGAACTGGCGCCGGTCGAGGTGGTCGGACGGTTCGCGGGTCAGGTCGAGGAATCCCTGCGGCGCAAGCGTCAGGCCGATGTGATATCCGACAGCGCCTCCGCCGCGCGGATCGGCGAACTGCCCGCCGCCAATCTGGCCGAGGCCCTGCAACGCGTCCCCGGCGTCGCCATCGAACGCGAGGTGGGCGAGGGCCAGTTCGTCAGCGTGCGCGGTCTGGGGCCGCTGTTCCAGTCGGTGACCCTGAACGGGGCGCCGGTCGCCTTCAACGAGAACATCCGCAACTCGACCCAGAGCGGACGCCAGTTCCGTTTCCGCGCCCTGTCCGCCGAACTGCTGGCGGGCGCCCAGGTCACCAAGTCCGCCACGCCTGACCTGATCGAGGGCGGCATCGGCTCCAACATCAATATCGAGACCATCAGCGGCCTGGGCGGCGATCCCTTCCTCAGTCTGCGCGCGGGCGGGGCGGTCGAGGACCGGGCGCGCGCTGTCCGCCCCGATGTCTCGGTCGCTGCGCGGATGGTGTCGAAGAATGGCGACTGGGGCCTGGTCGGCGGGTTGGCGCAGGAAGAACGTTCGGTCGTCTATGATCGTTTTCAGATTCAGCGGTACGCCAATCTGGTTCTGGATGGTCAGGCGGTCGCCGCGCCCAGCGATGTCCGCACCACGGTGGAGCAGGAGGATCGCCGCCGACGCAGCCTGTTTCTGGGCGGCGACTGGGCCGCCTCGCCGACAACCCGGTTCAGTTTCAACAGCCTGATCTCCGCCTTCGACAACGCCATCCGCGAGGATCGGCTTGTCTATGGTCTGGGCGAGCGTCTGATGGAGCCGGGGGCCACGGTGACGGTGCGCGACGGCGTCGTGGTGGGGGGCGTCATCCCTGCGGCCCGCATCGACAACAACACCGAGTTTTCGCAGCAGTCGCACCTGAACCTGATCGTCTCGGCCAGCGTCGAGTTCGCCCTGGGCGACTGGCTGGTGACGCCGCGCGTAACGGCCTCCAGCGCCCGGTCGCGGCTGGATACGCCGCTGGAGCGCATTTACGCCCAGTCCGCCCAGAAGGTCGCCTACGCCGTCGATCTGGACGGCGCGGTGGACAATCGCCGGGCGCCCAGCATCACCACGAGCCTGAACCTGTTGGACCCCGCCGCCCTGCGTAGCCAGAAGATGGGCGTTCGCGCCATCGAGTCCGTTGATGACGATCTGACCCTGATGGCCGATGCACGGCGGGGGCTGAACATCGACGCAGGGCTGATCCGTCTGTCGGAGGTTCGCTTGGGCCTGCAGGTCAGCGACCGCAGCCGCGATTATCAGCGTCGCGACCGCGAGGCGATCCTGCGGCCGGGCGCGGTCTTCACCGCCGACTTCATGGGAATGCGGACGCCCAAGGGCGTGTTCGACGGCCTGATCGGTCAACATCCGGGCGGCTGGGCGACGGCGGATTTCGCCCGGTTCCGCGACGCCTTCATCATTCCGAACGAGCATGACGGGATCATGGCTCTGCCGCGCGATCTGACGCCGACGGGCGCCGATCTGCAGAACTCCTACGCCGTGTCTGAGCGCGTCGGGGCGGCCTATGTGCGGCTGGATTTCGACGGGTCGGCAGGCGCCGCGCCCTTTTTCGGCAACTTCGGTCTGCGCGCAGTGAGCACCCGCACAGGCGTGGACGGCGCGCTGCTGGAAGCGGGGGCTGGCGGCGCCCTGACCATCCGTCCTGTGTCCCATGCGGGGGAGGCGACCCTGTTGCTGCCCAGCGCCAACATCGCCTTTGTTCTGGCCCCGCACAGACGTCTGCGTCTGGCCGCATCGCGTACCATGACCCGGCCGTCGCTGGCGGACCTGCGGCTGGCCACGGCCCCCGCCAGCATGCTGGTCTCCAGCATCTATGAGCGTGGGCAGGCCGAGATCGACGACCCGTCACCGGGGACCATCTTCAGCGGCATCGGCGGCAATCCGGCGCTGAAACCCTATGTCTCGACCAATCTGGACCTGTCCTATGAGTGGAGCTTCACCGATGGCGCGCTTAGCGTGGCGGTGTTTCACAAACGGATCGACGACTTCATCGCTCTGGTCGCCGCACTCGAGGTTCTGACGTTCGAGACACGGGCCGGACCTCTGGTTCAGGCGCAGGTGTCGATGCTGCGCCCGCGCAATCTGGGTCGGGCCGAGAGCCGCGGGCTGGAACTGGGGCTGCACAAGAAACTGACATCCGGCTTCGGCCTGTGGGCCAGCGCGACCTGGACCGACAGTCGAGGCCCGAATGGCGAGACGCGCCTGACCGGCGTGTCCGACCTGGCCTATTCAATCAATCCGTTTTTCGAGCGCGGACCGGTGTCAGCGGGCCTGTCGTGGTCGTGGCGCTCGGCCTTCAGGTCCGAGGCCGACATGCAGGGCGGCGGCGTGTCGAACTTCATCATCGCCTCAGCCGGCTATCTGGACGCTCAGGCCAGCTATGATATTACGCCCGGCGCCCAGATCGTGGTCGCGGCCTCGAACCTGACCGACACGACCGATCTGGCCTATGAGGGGGACAAGTCCCGCCTACTGCAGCTTGGCCGTGTCGGCCGCAGCCTGACCGTCAGCCTGCGCTGGTCGATGTAGCGCCTGGAGAGCGAGTGACCGCAGGCCAGGACGTTGGCGATTTTTCCTGCCAGTCCCGCCACGGATGATGATTTGCGGCAGGCGCCATAGTCGCCGACAGGCTGTGCTGAAACCTCAACCAACCTGCGTGCGTCATGAGTGAAGCCTTGCCCGCCGATGCGCTGTCGCTGACGACGCTGGACCTGTCGGACTTCCATGCCGGGCCGCAACGGCGCGATGCGTTTCTGACTGACCTGCTGGAGGTGCTGTATCAGCAGGGCTTCCTGTATCTGACCCGGCACGGCGTTGATCAGGTCTTGATTGATCAGGTTCTGGCGGCGTCGAAACGATTCTTCGCCCTACCGCTGGACGACAAGCTGCAGATCGAGATGGTCAGATCGCCGCATTTCCGGGGCTACAACCGTGCAGGGCTGGAGCTGACGCGGGGGCAGCAGGACTGGCGCGAGCAACTGGACATCAACACCGAGGCCGCGCCCTATCCCCTCGGTCCAGACACGCCCGCGTGGCGGCGTCTGCAAGGGCCGAACCTGTGGCCGGACGCCATGCCGGAGCTGAGGCCGGTCCTGCTGGCCTATCAGGCCGAGGTGACGCGGGTGGGCATCGAACTGTTGAAAGCCATCGCCGTCGCTCTGGGGCAGCCGGAAAACGCCTTCGCCGAAATCTATGAACCCGGTCCGTCGCAACTGACGAAGATCATCCGCTATCCGGGGCGGGATGTGGCTGAAACCGACCAGGGCGTCGGCGCCCATCGCGACGGCGGTTTCGTCACCGTCCTGTTGCAGGACACGACGCCGGGCCTGCGGGTCCAAGCGGATGATGGATCATGGATCGCGGCACCGCCCGTGCCGGGAACCTTCGTCATCAATGCGGGCGAACTGCTGGAGTTGGCGACCAACGGTCTGGTCCGCGCCGCCATCCACGACGTGGTGGCGCCGCCTGCGGGGGATGAGCGGTTCTCGGTCGCCTTCTTCCTGGGCTCGCGGCCTGACGCCGTGGTGCCGGTCATTCCCCTGTCGGATGACCTGAAGCGGGCCGAGCGTGGCCTGTCGGTCGATCCGCTGAATCCCATCTTCCGCGAGGTCGGCCAGAACCAGCTGAAAAGCCGTCTGCGCTCACACCCGGACGTCGCCGCCGCCCATTATGCGGATGTCCTGGACCTGATCGAACGACCTGCGGGCGGTTAGGGGGCGGCTGCGGGCCGCCGTCGCACGCAATGATTTCGCATAGGCGGACGGCGTGGTTCCGGTGGTCTGGCGGAACAGCTTGTGGAAGTGCGAGCGGCTCAGCCCGACCGCGCTGGCCACCTTCTGCGATGAGGGCGCGCGGCCCTCAGCACCCAGCATCTCGCAGGCGGTCTGGATCAGGACGTCGTGCTTCTGCGCCAGGGACGCGCCTTCGGGATCGCAGCGTCGGCAGGGTCGAAAGCCCGTGGCGCGGGCTTCGGCCAGCGTTTCATGCAGCCGGATGTTCTCGGGCAGGGCGTGGCGGGCCGGGCAGGTCGGACGGCAATAGACCCCGGTGGTGATGACCGAATACCAGAACTGGCCTTCGGCGCTCGGGTCGCGGCGCATCAACTGGGCCAGACGGCGGCCCCGCAGGCTCATGTCGGATACGGCGTCGAAACGGCGGGTGACTTGGTCCATGGCGAAAATCCCTATGGGCGCGGTTACATGAACCAAGGACGCCGACGGGGGCGGACAGCCTTACGGCTGGACCATTTTTTCTTCAGAAGGCGGCCTCGAAACCCAGCCGAACGGTCAGCGGGCGCAGCGGCACGGCCTGGGGCTGGGACAGCTGATACGGCGAGCCGATGCCGTAACGAATGCCCGTCACATCCATGGGATTGGAGACGCGCAGGGTGAAGGCGCGGCGGTCGTCGCCCAGCCGCGCCGTCAGGGCCGACAGCAGATAACCGCCCTGTGGCACGTCCAACCCCACGCCGACGCCCAGCCGCGACCGGCCCACATAGCGGAAGTCGGCGCCCAGACGCAGCGGCAGGCCCGCGACCTGTCCGGGCTGATAGTCGAAACTCACTTGTCCGCCGACCGGCGCGACGTTGGGAATATCGCCCTTGCCCGCGCCGATGACGCCGATGCGCGTCGGCGTCAGCTGGCTGTCGTTCAGGAACAGGCCGCCGGAGATGTCCAGTCCGTCCGTGGGCCGCCAGGCGGCCTTCACCGACACGAACTTGATCACGCCGTCGCCGACGTTGTCGGTGACCATGTCGCCGCCCGGCGTGATGATGTCGGCCTGAACATCGCGCCAGTCCATCCACCCGGCGGAGACTTCGCCCGTCAGCCCATGCCAGGCCTCATAGGTCCGCGCCCCCAGCTCCAGCAGGGTGACCCGGTCGCCCTGATAGCGTTCGAAGGCGCCGTTCGCCTCATTGACCCCGGCGGGCCGAACCGCCTGCTCCAGCCGGGCGAAGACGGTGGTTTCCGGCGTCACGTCCCAGCGTGCGGACAGGCTGGGGCTGAGGCGATAGTTGATGCCGTGGTGGTCGCGCTCCTTGCCCCGGAAGTCTGCTGCGACCACCAGAATGTCGTTGTCGATGCGGGTGCCGGACAGGCGCGCGCCGACCGCAAACCGCCAGTTCGGGGCTGGAGCGACCGAGGCTTCTCCGAAAGCTGTGACTTCGGCGAAGGTGCGTTTCAGGTCCGCACCATAGGCCGGTGTCAGCGTCGTCATGACGGTCTGGCGGCGACGCTCGACCGTGGTTTCACCAAAGGCGATGGCGGCCCCGCCAGACCAGGTCAGCCCCCTCGACGGCGCCATGTCGATCCGTAGTTCGGATGAGGCGCTGGAGGCCGTCTGGGTGCGATCAACGGCGGCGGGATAGATGTCGCCGGTCAGGGTGGCGTCGAACCTTTCATCCAGCCTGTGACGCGACACGCTGGTCGCCGAGGTCAGTCGCGCCGAGCCCAGCCACCGACGCGCGGTGACGCCCGCCAGGGCGATGGTGCTGGAATAGGGTTCGCGCACCCGGCCTGTCTTGAGCAGGCGCGCGCTGTCGACGGCGATCGTCTGGGCGTCTCCGGCCTGAACCTTCTGAGCCACGCCGACCACATCGACGGTCCAGTCGCCATTGGTCCAGCGCAGGGTGCCGCGCGCGCCCGTCGTATCCACGTAATCGGCGTTGCGCAGGCCCAGGGTCGGATTGTCCAGAAAGCCGCCGTCGCGACGGGCATAGGCCACCAGACGCCCCGCCGCCTGTTCCCCAATGGGTTGATTGAGAACGACCGCGACGTCACTGCTGTCGGCGCCGCCCGATGTCGCGCCGCCGCCCAGGATCAGACGGCCTGACGCCTCTTCCAGATCGGGCGCCGCCGGTTCGATGCGCAGCACGCCGCCGATGGCGCCGACGCCGAAACGGGTGCCTTGCGGGCCTTCAAACACCTCGATGCGGCGGATGTCGACCAGGGCCAGATCCGGGTCGGGCGAGCCGAAGCTGAGGCGCAGATCCCCCAGATACTGTCCCACCGTCGCCTGCAGCGGACCGTTCATGGCCGAGTCCGCCAAGCCGCGGACGAACAGCTTGTTGCGGCCTGTGCCCTGGCGCGTGGAATCGACGGTGGCGGTCAGGTCCGCAACCGCATCGCTGGTCGCGGCTCCCTCGAACCTTTCCAGCGCGCCATTGTCGACCGGGGTGCGTCCCGACGCCTGGGACAGGCCGACCGGGGGCGCGGCGGTGACGACGATTTCGCTAAGCTGGGTCGTGACCGGCGTCGGCGTCGGGGTTGAGGGCGGCGGCGTCCGACGGGGCGCGGCCTCGATGCGGTAGGCGTCCTCGCCGATCAGCACGGCGCGCGCGCCCAGCGGCTGCAGCAGGCGTTCGAACGCCGCATCGATGGTCATGCGGCCCCGCAACTCCGGCGTCCTGCGCCCGCTCAGGTCGATGGCGATGGCCACATCGACGCCCGCCTGCGCCGACAGCCTGTTGATCGACTGCGTAGCCGGGCCTGCGCCGACCGAAAAGGTCTGCGGCGCGCCGGCCTGTGCGGCCAGCATCCCTGCAACCACGACAGCCGCGACGCTCACGAGCCCGGTCTCGGCTCCAGCCTCCAGCCCGGGCCTTCATCGACGACGGAGACGTCGAGCAGGCGCGACAGACGCCCCCTCTGATCTTCAGGCGCGGCGCGGGTGGTCAGGCTGCCGCTGAACCGGCGGCCCGACAGGGCGGGGGAGACGGTGATGGGCCGGTTCAGCGCTCGCGCCAGATCTTGGGCCACGACGCCCAGGGCCTCGTCGGCATAGGTCAGCCGCCCCTCGCGCCAGGCGGCGACATCATCGGGCGACAGGGTGCGCCGATCCAAACCGCGCGGGGTCGCGATCACGCTGTCACCGGGGTTCAGGGTTGCGGTGTCGGCGGGGGCGTCGACGCGCACGCTGCCTTCGGACACCGACACCCGTACCCCGTCCTGCAACTGGGTCACGTCGAAGATGGTGCCCAGGTCGGTCAGAGTGGTCTGGCCCACGACCACCACGAACGGATGGGCGTCGTCATGCACGACGGTGAACAGGGCGCGTCCGCCCTCCAGCCGCACGTCGCGGGGCTTGCGCCGGTCCATCGCCAATCGCGTGCCGCCGTCCAGCGAAACGACCGAGCCGTCGGCCAGGGTCAGGGTGTGCTGTTCGCCCGGCGCCGTCTCGACCGTCCACGGCTGGGCGCGCTGGCTGTTTGCGAACCAGACGCCGCCGATGGCCACAGCGGCCAGGGCCGCCGCGACCGCCGCCAGCGACCGGCGCGGCAGGCGGCCGATCCCGCCGGGGCGCGGGGCGACGATACGCACGGGCGCGCTCTTCAACGCCTCGACGGCGTCGGCCTCTGCCCCCGCCAGCCGCCAATAGGCCTCGGCGTTTCGACCATCGGCCGCCATCCAGGCGTCCCAAGCGTCCCATTGATCGAAGCCGGGATCATTGACCTGAACCAGCCAGTCCAGAGCCTCCCGGTCGACATTTCTTTCTGAAATGGTCATCCCCATGCCCCTAGGACGCCGCGCTTTGCGATTTGCCTCACGGTCTGTCCCCCTCAAGGTCCAGAATTGCCGCATAGGCTCGGCGAAGATGCTTTTCGACGGTGCTCAGACCCATGCCGAACTCCTCGGCGATGCGGCGCTGGGTCAGGCCGTCGATGCGGTGACGACGAAAGATGGCCGCCGCCGGATCCCCCAGATCCGACAGCCGCGCCTCGACCTTGGCCAGCAGTTGCACAGCCATCAGACGGCGTTCGGCCTCGGCGGATGTGACGCTGTCCTGCGGCAGGTTGGCGGGCGTCGACCATTCGGCGTCGCGCGCCGCGGCCCGCCTGGCGCCGCGCTTGCGGTCCAGCACCGCCGTATAGACCATGCGCAGCAGATAGGCGTGGGGACTGGCGACCGGACCGTCGGTTGTTTGCAGTTTCAGCCAGACGTCCTGAACCACATCCTCTGCGTCGCCGCCCGCGCCCATGGCCTGGGCGCGACGGATCAGGGCCGGGCGCATCTCGTTGAAGACAGCCTCTAACCCAGCAGCCGGAATGTCAGGCGACCCGCTCATCACCCCCGCCATAGCCCTGGCCCGCGTCGGGTGGCAACCGGGTCAGATCGGCGACAAGGCGGATGACAGTATGCATCGCTGTTCAATTTCTTGACAGAGAGCGACGATTTTGAATGCCGTCAGATCGGGCTTTTGACGCAAATGTAGGATTTGTCTCGCTTTTCAAAACCGGCCCACGGCGCGAATGTTCTATGATCCGCGCCAAGGCGTCGCTTTGACCTGATGGACATGAGACCGTAAGTCTGGGTGAGTCGGACGTGCGGCTTCGCCCGCGTTCGCCGTTCCCATGTTTCCTTTTCGGAGAAGACGACCCGCCACATGTCCGTCAGTCTTCTGCTGTTTGTCATCCTCGCCCTGCCGTTCATCGGCGCCCTGATCGCGTCCGGTCTGCCCCGACATGCGCGGACATCTGCGGCGATCCTGTCGTGGGTCATCGCCCTGGTCAGCCTGGTCTGTCTGGCGGCGCTGTGGCCCCGCTTCCAGGACGGAGAGACGCTGCGGCATGAGATCGAATGGCTGCCGTCTCTGGGCATAAACCTGGTGGTGCGGCTGGACGGGCTGTCGTGGCTGTTCAGCTGTCTGATCCTGGGGATCGGGGCGCTAGTGGTGCTTTATGCGCGCTATTACATGTCGCCGAAGGATCCGGTGCCGCGCTTCTTCTCCTTCCTGCTGGCCTTCATGGGCGCGATGCAGGGGGTCGTGCTGGCGGGCAACATCATCCAGTTGGTGGTGTTCTGGGAGCTGACCAGCCTCTTCTCCTTTCTGCTGATCGGATACTGGCACCAGAACCCGTCGGCGCGCGAAGGTTCGCGCATGGCTCTGACGGTGACGGCGACGGGCGGTCTGGCCCTGCTGGTGTCGATGATCCTGATCGGAAACATCGTCGGCAGCTATGATCTGGACGTGGTTCTGGCCTCACGCGACGTGATCCAGGCCAGCCCCATGTACACGCCCGCCCTGCTGCTGTTGCTGCTGGGGGCCTTCACCAAGAGCGCGCAGTTCCCGTTCCACTTCTGGCTGCCGCGCGCCATGGCCGCGCCCACGCCGGTCAGCGCCTATCTGCACTCGGCGACGATGGTGAAGGCCGGGGTCTTCCTGCTGATCCGCTTCTGGCCGGTCTTTGCGGGCACGGACATCTGGTATCTGCTGGTCGGGGGCGCGGGTCTGGCGACCCTGCTCATCGGGGCCTGGTGCGCCATTTTCCAGCATGATCTGAAGGGCCTGCTGGCCTATTCGACCATCAGCCATCTGGGTCTGATCGTGCTGTTGGTCGGGTTCGGCACGCCGCTGGCCCTGATCGCGGCCATCTTCCACACGGTCAACCACGCCACCTTCAAGGCGTCGCTGTTCATGGCGGCCGGGATCATCGACCATGAGGCCGGAACGCGCGACATGCGCAAGCTGAGCGGCCTGTTCAAATTCATGCCCTTCACCGCGACCCTGGCCATGGTGGCGGCGGCGGCGATGGCGGGGGTGCCGCTGCTGAACGGCTTCCTGTCCAAGGAGATGTTCCTGGCCGAGGCCGTGGCCAACTCGAACGCCAACGCCCTGAGCACGGCCTTGCCCTTCCTGGCGACCCTGGCCAGCGCGTTCAGTGTTCTCTATTCGCTGCGCTTCATTCACAACACCTTCTTCGGTCCGCCGCCGACCGAGCTGGACCGCGTCCCGCATGAGCCGCCCGCATGGATGCGGCGCCCGGTCGAGATTCTGGTCGGCCTGTGTCTGCTGGTCGGGGTTCTGCCCGCCATCACCGTCGGCCCTTTCCTGAGAAGCGCCGCCGTGTCGGTGTTGGGCTTCGAGCTGCCCTATTACAGCCTGGCCCTGTGGCACGGCTTCAACCTGCCGCTGTTTCTCAGCCTGACGGCGCTGGCGGGCGGGGTGCTGCTGTATGTGATCTTCGGCAAGCGCATCAACAACAACCCCCGCGGCGCGCCGTGGGGCTGGCAGAAGCTTAACGGCGGCTGGATGTTCGAGCGCGCCATGACGGGCCTGGCCAAGGGCGCGGCCATGCTGGTGCGGGTGTTCGGCACCGAGCGTCTGCAGCCGCAGTTGCGCGGCATCGTCCTGGTCGCCCTGCTTGCGGGCGCGGTCGCGGGCGTCAGCGCGGGGATCGGCGTCCTGCCGATGGTCGCCGCGCCAGATCTGGCTGATCTGGCCTTTGCAGGCATCTGGCTGGTCGGCGCAGGCTGTGCGGTGGCGGCGGCCTGGCAGGCCAAATATCACCGGCTGGCGGCGGTCGTCCTGATGGGCGGCGCGGGTCTGGCCAGTTGCATCTCGTTCGTCTGGCTGTCGGCGCCCGATCTGGCCCTGACCCAGTTGCTGGTCGAGGTGGTGACGACGGTTCTGCTGCTGTTGGGCCTGCGCTGGCTGCCAAAGCGGCTGGAGACCATCCCGGTGCCCGCCGGTCTGGAGCGCCGTTCGCGCCTGCGCCGACGTGTGGACCTGATCATCGCCGGCGCAGTCGGTCTGTCACTGGCGGTCGTCGCCTATGCGATCATGACTCGCCCGGCGGTCGAGGGGATTTCTCGCTTCTTTGTCGAGCACGCCTACAAGGATGCGGGCGGGCGCAACATCGTCAATGTGATCCTGGTCGACTTCCGCGCCTTCGACACCTTCGGCGAGATCACGGTGCTGGGCATCGTGGGCCTGACCATCTTCGCCCTGCTGCGCCGGTTCCGTCCGGCCAGCGACAGCCTGCCCGAACCCAGCCAGAAGCGGGTGCAGAACAAGTCGGACCGCGACCGCGACAATCGCACCGAGGGCGACACCCTGAAGGAGACCATGCTGATCCCGCGCGTGGTCATGCGCTGGATGTTCCCCTTCATCCTGCTGCTGGCGGCGCATCTGTTCCTGCGCGGGCATGACCTGCCGGGCGGCGGGTTCGCGGCGGGGATCGCCGTCGCCATCGCCTTCGTGCTGCAATACATGGCCTCCGGCGCCCGCTGGGTTGAAGAGCGCCTGACCATCCGACCCATCGTCTGGATCGGTCTGGGCCTGTTGATTTCGGTGGTCAGCGGCGTGGGCGCCTGGGTGTTCGGCCAGCCGTTCCTGACCACATGGTTCCAGTACGCCGACCTGCCGATCCTGGGCCGGGTGCCTCTGGCCAGCGCAGTGGTGTTCGATCTGGGCGTGGTCGTCCTGGTCGTGGGCGCGACGGTGCTGATGCTGGTCGCCCTGGCGCACCAGTCGCTGCGCAAGTCACGACCGCAGGATGAGGAGGGCGCACAATGATGGAGCTTGTGCTCGCGCTGGCGATTGGCGTGCTGGCGGCGTCCGGCGTGTGGCTGCTGCTGCGCCCGCGCACCTTCCAGGTCATCATGGGACTGGCGCTGCTGTCCTATGCGGTCAACCTGTTCATCGTGGCGATGGGACGGCTGCGCACGGGCGCGCCGCCGGTGCTCAAGGGCGATAATATCGACCCCAGCCACTATACTGACCCGACGCCGCAGGCCCTGGTCCTGACCGCCATCGTCATCGGGTTCGCCCTGACGGCCCTGTTCCTGGTGGTGATCCTGGCGGCGCGCGGCATCACCGGCAGCGACCATGTCGACGGCAAGGAGCCTGAGGCATGAGCATCTGGCAGACCCATCTGATCATCGGCCCCATCGTCCTGCCCATGGCGGTGGCGGCGGCCATGCTGCTGTTTGACGAGCGCCGCCGCGTGCTCAAGGGCGCGCTCAGCCTGGGGGCCATGGCCGCCATTCTGGTGATGGCGCTGGTGTTGCTGCAGGAAAGCGCCACGGGCGCCACGGGCGGCGGGGACACCGCGCGCGTCTATCGTCTGGCCGACTGGATGGCGCCCTTCGGCATCGTGCTGGTCGCGGACCGGCTGTCGACGCTGATGGTGGCCCTGACCAGCGTGCTGGGCGCCTGTTCGCTGATCTTCGCCCTGGCGCGCTGGGACCGGGCGGGGCCGCGTTTCCACGCCCTGTTCCTGCTGCTGATCATGGGGGTGAACGGCGCCTTCCTGACCGGCGACCTGTTCAACCTGTTCGTCTTCTTCGAAATCATGCTGGCAGCCTCCTACGGCTTGGTGCTGCACGGATCGGGCGAGCGGCGCATCCGTGCGGGGCTGACCTATATCGCCGTCAACATCACCGCATCCTCCCTGTTCCTGATCGGGGTCAGCCTGATCTATGGGGTGACCGGCACGCTGAACATGGCCGATCTGGCTGTGCGCATCCCGCAGATCGCCGCCGACAGCCGGGGCCTGTTCCACATCGGCGCGGCGGTGCTGGGCGTCGCCTTCCTGATCAAGTGCGCCATGTGGCCGTTGGGCTTCTGGCTGACGCCCGCCTATTCGGCGGCCAGCGCGCCCACGGCCGCCGTCTTCGCCATCCTGTCCAAGGTCGGGGTCTATGTGATCATCCGCCTCAGCCTGCTGCTGTTCGGCGAGGGGGCCGGCCTGTCGCACGGCTTCGGCCAGACCTGGATCATGGTCGGGGGACTGGCCACGGTCGCCTTCGGCACGGCGGGTCTGATCGGCTCGCACGACCTGTCCAAGGGGGCGGGCTTCGGCGTCATGGTGTCGTCCGGCACGGTTCTGACCATCGTGGGCCTGGGCGGAACCGAGGCGCTGGGCGGGGCCATCTTCTATCTGGTCGGCTCGACCCTGGCCTGCGGGGCGCTGTTCCTGCTGGGCGAGGTGCTGCAGCGGGGCAGGGAGGAGGACGGCCTGCAGCTGCGGGCGGTGTTCGATGACGAATACCGCGACCCCTTCCATGACGAGGAGCGCAACGAGCCCGGTCTGGTCATCCCCGGCGCCGTAGCGGCGCTGGGCGGTCTGTTCCTGATCTGCACCCTGATGGTGGCGGGCCTGCCGCCTCTGGCCGGCTTCATCGGCAAGCTGGCCATGATCGACGCCCTGATCGGGGCGGGCGGAACCGCCTCGTGGGTGGTGATCGCCTTCCTGTCCCTGTCCAGCCTGGGCGCGCTGATCGGTCTGACGCGGCTTGGCGTGGGCGCCATCTGGGTGCGTGAAGAAGATGCGCCGCCGCCGGTCGTGGGCGCGGCCGAGTTCACCGCCATCACCGGGCTTCTGGGCGCCTGCGTCCTGCTGGCCGTGTTCGGCGGTTCGGGCCTGCTCTACACCCAGCATACGGCGGAATGGCTGGCCCAGCCGCAAGCCTATGTGCAGGCCGTGTTGGGAGACGGACAATGAGGGCCGTCTTCCCCCATCCCATCCTGTCGCTGGGTCTGTTTGCGGCCTCGCTGCTGATGAGCGCCTCGGTGGCGCCGCCATCCCTGGCCCTGGCGGCCCTGGCGGCGGTCCTGGCCCCGCAGGTGATGCGGGTGCTGAGCGTGGACCGGGTGCGGATCCGTTCGCCCAAGGCTGTCCTGCAGCTTGCCGCAGTGGTGGCCGTCGATGTGATCCGCTCGAACTGGGAGGTGGCTTGGGTGATCCTGGGCCGTCGCCGCCATGAGCGTAAGGCCGGCTTCATCCATATTCCGCTGCAGATGCGTGACCGGCATGGTCTGGCGGTTCTGGCCATCATCATCACCAGCACGCCCGGCACCCTGTGGGTCGAATATGAGGCGGCGACCGGCCAACTGCTGCTGCATGTGCTTGATCTGGTTGACGAAGACGAATGGATCGAACTGATCAAGACCCGGTATGAGCGCCGCCTGATGGAGATTTTCGAATGAGCGCGCTGGTGCTCGCCTGGGGTCTGGGGCTGGCCCAGTTGATGCTGGTCGCGGCCATGGCGCTGACGGCGTGGCGGATCGCGCGCGGGCCACGCGCGCAGGACCGCATCCTGGGCATGGACGCGCTTTATCTGAACGCCATGCTGCTGATCGTCGTGTTCGGCATCCGCACCGGCAGCCCGCTCTATTTCGAGGCGGCCCTGATCATCGGCATGCTGGGCTTTGCGGCGACCGTGGCCCTGGCCAAGTTCCTGATGCGCGGCGAGGTGATCGAATGACGGGCGCAGACCTGCCGCTGTGGGCGGCCATTCTGATCGTGACGTTGGCGATCCTGGGGGCGGGGCTGTCGCTGCTGGGCGCTGTGGGCCTGACGACCTTCAGGACCTTTTATGAGCGGGTGCACGCCCCGACCCTGGGCGCGACCCTGGGCATGGTTCTGGTGCTGATCGCCTCGACCGTCTTCTTCACGATCATCGACGGGCGCTTCATGCCGCGCGAGATCCTGATCGGCCTGTTCCTGACCGTGACGACGCCGGTGACCCTGACCCTTCTGGCTCGCGCCGCCATCTTCCGCGACCGCACCGAGGGCAAGAAGAAGGTTCCGGCGACCAAGGAGAAGTCGGCGCAATCCTGAAAGCGTTGCGATGAAAGATGATCGACAGCCGCCGTCGGTCAGCCTAGGTCGGAAACGACCTCTTTTTCATCAGGACGCCCTATGCCCTCCGGATTGATCGCCTTGCTCGATGACGTGGCGGGCATCGCCAAACTGGCGGCGGCGTCGATCGACGATGTCGGGGCGGCGGCCGGCAAGGCCTCGACCAAGGCGGCGGGCGTGGTGGTCGATGATGCGGCGGTGACGCCCCGCTATGTCACCGGTCTGGCGCCCAGCCGGGAACTGCCGATCATCGCCAAGATCGCGATGGGGTCGTTCCGCAACAAGCTGATCATCATCCTGCCGATCGCCCTGCTGCTGACGGCCTTCGCACCCTGGGCCATCACGCCGATCCTGATGTGCGGCGGGACCTATCTATGTTTCGAGGGGGCGGAGAAACTGCTGGAGGCGTTCGGCCATGGCGGCCACGCCGAGGCGGCGGTGGTCCAGGGCGACGCCGCCCTGATCGAAAAGACGACCGTGGCGGGGGCGGTGCGGACCGACCTGATCCTGTCCGCCGAGATCATGGCCATTTCCCTGGCCGATGTGGCGCACCAGCCGATCCTGACCCAGGCGGCGGTGCTGGTCGTTGTCGGGGTGCTGATGACCATCGCCGTCTATGGCGTGGTCGGCCTGATCGTGAAGATGGACGATATCGGCCTGCACCTGGCCAAGCGTGCAGGCGGCGGCGGAATGCGGGCGTTTGGACGCGGTCTGGTCAAGGGCATGCCCGTGGTGTTGAGCGCCCTGTCCGGCATCGGCACGGCGGCCATGCTGTGGGTCGGCGGCGGCATTCTGGTGCACGGCACGCATACGCTGGGTCTGCACTGGCCGGCAGAGCCGCTGGAACACATCGCACATGGCGTCGGCCAGGTATTCGGGCCCCTGCATGGTGTCGTCAGCTGGCTGGTCACCGCCCTGGGTTCGGCGATCATCGGCCTGATCGTGGGCGGGGTCATCGTGCTTCTTGTCCATCAGCTTGGGCGTTTGCGCCCCAAGGAATCGCACTAGGACGGATCGTCACGGGGGGAGGGGGCTGTCACGCGACTGCAATCCCGACCCGCTAAAGCCCGCTGGTCCTTGTCGGAGTTGCTGATGTCCTTGCCGCGTATCGCCGCCCTTGCGGTTCTGGCCGCTGTAGCCTTCGGGGGCGCGGCCAATGCCCAGACAGCGCCCGCGCCGCAGGCTGCGCCTCAGGTTTCGGCGGCGGCCCTGGCCCCGCCCAAGTTGATCGTGACCATCGTCGTCGATCAGTTCAGCGCCAATCTGTTCAACCAGTACCGCAGCCAATACACGGGCGGCCTGCGCCGCATGGCCGATCAGGGGCTGGTGTCCACCAACGGCTATCAGACCCACGGCCTGACCGAGACCTGCCCGGGCCACTCCACCGTCCTGACGGGCATGCATCCGACCGAAACGGGCATTCCGGCCAACGACTGGATCGACACCAGGACGGGCAAGGAGATCTACTGTCTGGCCGCGCCGCAGAACCATCTGGCGCATGGCCGCGACGACACCGACAACGGCCCGGTAGGCCCCGATCAGTTGCGCGTCACCACCGTCGGCGACTGGCTGAAGGCCGTCAGCCCCAACAGCAAGGTCATGGCCGTCTCGGGCAAGGATCGCGGCGCCATCAATCTGGCCGGTCATCAGGGGCAGGCCTTCTGGTTCACCGACGGCTTCGGCCTGACCACCTTTGTCGAGCCAGGTCAGACGGCGCAGGCCAAACTGGCGCCCGTCGCCGCCTTCAACACCGGCTTCAAGGCCTGGGTGGCGGCGAACCCGGTCAGCTGGGATTATCAGCGCAACGACTGCCGCGCGCTGGCGGGCGACTGGACCATTCGCGGCCAGACCTTCCATTCGGTGCTTCCGCCTGCGGGTCTGAAGTTCGACACCTCGCCGCTGCTGGACGAGCAGACGCTGAAGGCCGCTGAATACCTGCTGGAGACCCAGCGACTGGGCCAAGGCGCGACTACCGACATGCTGGGGGTCAGCCTGTCCGGCACCGACCGCATCGGCCATATGTACGGCACCCAGGGGCCGGAGATGTGCGAGCAGATGTATCGTCTGGACACCGCTCTGGGCGCCTTCCTCGACAAGCTGTCTCAGGTTCCGGGCGGGGCTCTGGTGGTGCTGACGGCGGACCATGGCGGTTCGGACTTTGTCGAGCGTCTGCACCAGAACGGCTATCCCGAGGCGCACCGCGTCGACCTGGCGCCGATCGCCGCGATCAACGCCAGCCTGCGCCAGCGTTTCAATCTGGACGCCAATCCCCTGCAGATGGGCGGCAGCGGCCTGATGGTGGCGGACAAGGAGCGCCGCTCGCTGGCCGATCCGCTGCGCACCCAGGTGGCCGAGGCCGCCGTGGAGCTGCTGCGGGCCGTGCCGGACGTGGCCTTCGTCGAGACGCGCGACCGCTTGCTGACCGACCCGCTGCCCGACAGCCGCCAGCCCGAGATGATGACGGTGCGTGAGCGGATGCGCCTGTCGACCTTGCCGGAGCGTTCGCCTGACATTCTGATCGCCTTCGCCCAGGCCGCCAATCTGGGCGGACGGGTCGGCGGCACCCTGGCCGGTCACGGCACCCCGTGGGAGTACGACCGCCGCGTGCCGATCATCTTCTGGTGGCCCGGCGCGCATGGCGAGGAGCGGTTCCTGCCGATCCGCACCATCGACATCGCCCCGACCCTGGCCCATGTCATGGGCGTGCCCGCGCCCAAGGTCGAAGGCCGCTGCATGGACCTGAACGGCTTCGCCGTTTCGGACTGTCCAGCGACGGAATTGACGCCTGCCAGATAAACTCCTGTTTCGGGGTCATAAACTCATGTTTCCCGGCGGGGTGGCGGCCTTACGCTAAGGAAGTTTCAAAGGCACAAGGGGGCAAATCGCCCATGTCGTCCGCAAGGGTGACACTTGAGAGCTGACAGGAAACGTCCATGAACAGAGCCCGCCGCGCCCGCATCGTCGCGACACTGGGGCCCGCAAGCCGTGCGCCCGGCACCGTCAAAGCCCTGGCCCAGGCCGGGGTGGACGTGTTTCGTCTGAACTTCAGCCACGGCTCGCACGAAGACCACGCCGCCGCCTTCAAGGCGGTGCGCGGCGCCGAAATGGCGTTGCAGCGTCCGCTGGGCATCCTGGCTGACCTGCAGGGGCCGAAACTGCGCTTGGGCCGGTTCAAGGACGTCGAGATCTCGGTCAAGCCGGGTCATCAGATGCGGTTCGACCTGAACCCGGAGCCGGGCGACGAGACGCGGGTGCAGATGCCGCACCCCGAAATCTTCAAGGCCCTGCGCAAGGGCATGCTGCTGCTGCTGGACGACGGCCGCGTGCGTCTGCGCGTCGGCGAACGCACCGACGAATGGGCCGATGTGACGGTCGAAAGCGGCTCCAAACTGTCAGACCGCAAGGGCGTGGCCGTGCCGGAAGCCGTCATTCCGGTGTCGGCCCTGACCCCCAAGGACCGCGAAGACCTGGCCTTTGCATTGCGCCTCGGCGTCGACTGGGTGGCCCTCAGCTTCGTGCAGAAGCCTGAGGACATGGCCGAACTGAAGCGGATCGTGAACGGTCAGGCCGCCTGCCTGGCCAAGATTGAGAAGCCGGCGGCCCTGGCGGATCTGGAAGCCATCCTCGACTACTGCGACGGCGTCATGGTCGCGCGCGGCGATCTGGGTGTCGAACTGGATCCTGAAGACGTGCCGGTGGCGCAGAAACAGATCGTCCGCGCCGCCCGCAATCGCGGCGTGCCGGTGATCGTGGCGACCCAGATGCTGGAATCCATGACCAGCGCCCCGGCCCCGACCCGCGCCGAAGCCACCGACGTGGCCAACGCCGTGTACGAGGGGGCGGACGCCCTGATGCTGTCGGCGGAAACCGCGTCCGGCGACTATCCGCTGGAATCGGTCGGCATCATGAGCCGCATCATCGAGCGCGTCGAACGCGACCCCAACTGGCCCAGCCTGATGGGCGCCGAACACGCCGGCATGGACGAACAGGACGTTGACGCCCTGGTCGGGGCGGCGGCCATGGCGGCCAGCGCTCCGTCGACCGGATGTCTGGTGGTGTTCACCACCCTGGGCGGCACGGCGCGACGCATGGCGCGCGAACGTCCGCTGAAGCCGATTCTGGTGCTGACGCCCAATGCGAACACGGCGCGCCGTCTGGCCCTGGTCTGGGGTCTGGAGACGCGGCTGGGCGACCAGCCGGACTCGCTGGAGAACGTCACCGACGACGCGGTGAACAGCGCCATCAAATACGGTCTGGCCGAGCCGGGCCAACGCATTCTGATCCTGGCCGGGACGCCGTTCGGCGCGCCGGGCGCGGCCAACCTGCTGCGTCTGGCCCATGCCCCCGCCGCCAAGTCGGGCGCCCGCAAGAAGTAAGACCGTCACGCCGCTTCAGCCCTCTCCCTCTCGCGACGGGAGAGGGCTAAGATGCGGAATGACTCGGGTTCGCGCATGATCAAATACATCGGCTCCAAGCGCGCCCTGCTGGGGCACGTGACCGGCGCCGTATCCAGCGTCCTGCCGCAGGGCGGACTGGTCTGCGATCTGTTTTCCGGCACCGCGCGGGTCGGTCATGCGTTGAAGAAGCAGGGCTTTCGCGTCTGGTCCAACGACTACAACGCCTATGCCCACATGCTGGCCACCGCCTATGTGCAGGCGGACCGCGAGGTCTGGATCGAGCGGGTCGAGGCGGTGCTGGCGGAACTGCGCACGGTGCAGCCGCAGGCGGGCTGGTTCACCCAGGCCTTCTGCCACGACGCCCGTTTCTTTCACCCCGACAACGGCGCCCGGATCGACGCCATCCGCCAGCGGATCGAGGCGCTGGACCTGGAGCCGGAACTGAAGGCCATCGTCCTGGTCAGTCTGATGGAGGCCGCCGACCGGGTGGATTCCACGGCAGGCGTCCAGATGGCCTATATGAAACAGTGGGCGCCGCGCGCGCTGAAGACACTGGAGCTGCGCACGCCCGACATCGTTCCCGCCGTCGATGGACCCTGCCGCGCCACCCATGGCGACGCGCTGGAAATGGCTGCGCAGGTCGATGCGGACCTCGTCTATCTGGACCCGCCTTATAACCAGCACTCCTACCTGGCCAACTATCACTGCTGGGAAAGTCTGGTCCTGTGGGACAAGCCCGAAACCTATGGCGTGGCCAACAAGCGCATCGACGTGAAGACGCGAAAGAGCGCCTTCAACAGCCGGCCCGGCATCGGCCCGGCGCTGCAGTCGGTGATTGAGCGGATCAGGACGCCGAATCTGATCGTCAGTTTCAACGACGAAGGCTATCTGAGCCGCGCGGACCTGGAGGCCATGCTGGCCTCACGCGGTCATGTCCAGGTCGTCGAGATCGCTCACCCGCGCTACGTCGGCGCGCGCATCGGCATCCATAACCCCAAGGGCGAGAAGGTGGGCCGGATTGGGCGCCTGCGAAATGTTGAGTACCTGTTCGTGGTGACTGACCGGCCGGTAGCTCTGCCGGTCGCGGCCTGAATTAAAAGCGGTTTTTCACCTTGCCGTAGCGGAACCCGAATCAGGGCTTGCCGTTTTCCGCCTATGGAACCGCCCCTCTCATCGCCCCGATTACGCCATCGCGAAAAGGACGACGGTCGATCCTTGACGACGGAATCCAAATCCTGGGCTCCGGTGGAAAAGACGAAGACGGCGCGCTGCTACACCCATAACACCCGGCACTTCATCCCACGCGACGCCGAGCCGGCGGTTGCGGTGGAGGAGGAGGCCGAGCCTGCGCTGCGTCCGCCGCCGACCTGGATGCTGCTTTTGGCCGGGGCGGCGATTGCGGCCCTGTTGAGCGTGCTGGTCGGCGGTCTCTATCTGGAGTTCTAGGCGCGTCAGGCGTCCGCCAGCAGGGCCCTGATCGGCGCCCAACTGCGGCGGTGGGCGGGGCAGGGGCCCAGCGTGCGCAGACCCTCCGTGTGCGACGGCGCATTATACCCCTTGTGGCTGGCGAAGCCGTAGCCGGGGTGTTCGGCGTCCAGTTCGATCATCAGCCGATCCCGCGCCGTCTTGGCCAGGATCGAGGCCGCGGCGATGGACAACGAAAGACTGTCGCCCTTGACCACCGTCTGGATTTCGCACGGCAGTTTGAAGCGGTAGTTGCCGTCCACCAGGGCCGCCACCGGCTGCACCGACAGGGCCTCGATGGCGCGGCACATGGCCAGGCCTGTGGCGTGCAGGATGTTCAGGTCGTCGATCTCCTCTACCGACGCAAACCCGACGCCCCAGGCGATGGCGCGGGCCTTGATCTCGGTCTCCAGCACCGCGCGGCGTTTCTCGGTCAGGGCCTTGGAGTCATCAATCCCGAGCGGCAGGTCGTCGGGGTTCAGGATCACCGCCGCCGCCGACACCGGCCCCGCCCACGGCCCGCGCCCGGCCTCATCCACCCCGCAGACGTGACCGTTGACCCGCTGGATCAGCACGGTTTCCAGATGCAGCGTCGGGAAGGTCTTGGGATTAGCGGGGGGCTTGGCCATGCCCCGCCATCGCACGAAGAGAGGCTGGGCGGAAGCGGGTGGTTATCGCCGCACTGGTTAGAATTTAGAGGGCCTTGGCGACGCCCGTTGTTTCAGGTCCGCCATATTCCCAGTCAATATCTCTGGCTCCAAGGGCTTGGCAGGCAGCCTCTGCGTCTCTGGCCAGGGTGCGGAGAAGGTCCGACCTGCGGGCCTTGGTCTTGGGGAACATGCCGACATCCAGACCCACGACGATGCGCCAGCGATTGTTCACCGCGCGGCCGTCAGGTTCGGCTTCGTCCAGTTCGGGGCTGGTCACGAACGTGGCCACGATGGTTTTGCCTTCATCATCCACAGTGGCGCCCGAGTGCCATCCGTGGCTCTCAGGCCAGGCGTCCCCGAAATTCCAACCCGCAGCATTGAGAATGGGCTTGGCATTTTTCTGCAGATCGGCGCCGATCAGGCCGTTCAGTGACGCCGCCGCCTCCTGCGAGGTGTCCTGTAGAGACTCCAGCGTGAAAACCGCCGTCCATGTAACTAGTCCCATGTCTGCTCCTTGATGTTGAAGACGCAAATACGGGCCGCGCCACATGATCTGTGGGTGATGTTGTGACTACTTTAAGTTTAAAAAAGGCTGACGGTTTTTGGTTGAAGGATCACGTCGTGGCGTGTCCCGGGCGTTTCGCCATCCCCTGCACCTCGCCATGGCGGAAGCAGGTGTTCTGGTGGTCGTTGACCATGCCGACGGCCTGCATGAAGGCATAGACGATCACTGGGCCGCAGAAGTTGAAGCCGCGCTTCTTCAGGGCCTTGGCCATGGCTTCGGACTGTTCGGTCTTGACCGGCGCCTCTCGGAAATCGCTCCAGTTGGTCTGGATCGGCTCGCCCCCGACGAAGGACCACAGCCATTCAGAGAAGTCCTCGCCGTTGTCGCGCATCTCCAGCCAGATCTGCGCGCCGCGGATGGCGGCGTTGATCTTGGCGCGCGAGCGGATGATGCGGGCGTCGCCCAGCAGGCGCTGGATGTCGTCTTCGCCATAGCGGGCGACGATCTCGGGATCGAAATTGTCGAAGGCGTCTCGAATGCCCTCGCGCTTCCTCAGGATGGTGATCCAGGCCAGACCCGCCTGAAACCCGTCCAGGATCAGCTTCTCCCACAGAGCGCGCGCATCACGCTCCGGCACGCCCCATTCGGTGTCGTGATAGGCGATGTAGAGCGGGTCCGTGGTCCCGCACCACCCGCAACGGCCCTCGGCGTTTGAATCGGTCATGGGATGATGTTGCCAGTTTGTTCAGGGCGTGGGAAGCTCAAACCCTCTTCCGTCGGGAGAGGGTTTGAACGCCCGAGAGCGCAGTGATCGGTCTGGCGTGAAAGGGTGAGGGGCCGTTGGTCGAAGGCGGCCCTCATCCGGCCCTGCGGGCCACCTTCTCCCAAAGGGAGAAGGGTAGAAACTCAGTCCCGAACCAACCCGCCGTCGACCACCAGGTTCTGGCCCGTCACCGCGCGGCTCCAGGGCGAGGCGAAGAACAGCACCGCATCGGCGAACTCCTGCGGCGTCGTCACCGAGCGCAGCGGGGTCATGCCGGCGATCAGGTCGAAGACGGCATCTGGCGTGGCGGCGCTGGCGTCGGTGGTGCGCAGAAGGCCGCCGGAGACCATGTTGACCGTGATCCCGTCGGGGCCGAGGTCGCCCGCCGCCGTGCGGGTCAGGGACAGCAGGGCGGCCTTGGCGGCGGTGTAGTCGTGGTAGGGCACGACCGGATTCTGGAACAAATTCGTCCCGATGTTGACGACGCGCCCGAACCGGCCCGCCGCCATGCCGGGCGCCGTGGCCTGAATGACGTTCAGGGCGCCGCGCACGACGGTCGAGAACTGGGCGGCCAGATCATCCCAACTGATGTCGGTCATCTGGGCGCGGGCGTCGCCGTTGAAGCTGTAGTCCAGGGCGTTGTTGACCACGGTTGTGATCGCGCCGCCGAAATGGGCCTGCGTCTGGGCGACCAGGGCGTCGACCGAGGCGCGGTCAGACACGTCGGCCTGGATGGCGATGGCGCGTTCGCCGATCTCGGCGGCCAGGGCGTTCGCCGCGTCGCCGCTGTTGCGCCAGTTGATCACCACGCGGGCGCCCTCCCGGGCGAAGGCGCGCACGGATGCGGCGCCGACGCCGCGCGCCCCGCCGGTGACGAGGACGATCTGGTCGGCGATCTTCATGGGTTCAGACTCACGCGTTGGAGGAGGGGGCTTCCTCGCCCATCCAGGCGGGACGATGCAAGCGCACAGGCCGCCCATCGACGGTCAGATCGCCGTCCAGCCGGTCCACGCGCAGCAGGGCCATGACCACGCCGTCCTGCCCGCTCAGCACCTGACCCGCGCGCAGTTCGCCGTTCAGCACCTCTGCCCCGAACTCAAAGGGCGCGCCGTCGAAGCTCAGGGGCATCATCCGGTTCTTGATCGTGCCGCGCCGCTTCATGCGCGAGGTCGTCTCCTGGCCGATGAAACAGCCCTTCCTGAAGTCGATGCCGTTCAGCAGGTCAAAGTCCGCCTCGATCGGATAGGTCTTGTCCTGGGGCGCGTCATTGGTCGGATCGGGCACGCCGACCGCCAGACGGTGGCGGTTGTAGTCGTCCTCGTTCGCATCCGCCGCCGCCTCGCCATACAATCGGCCGCCCAGCGCCGGGGTGCGCGGGTCGTCGATGAAGCCTTCCTCGGGCGCGGGCCAGCCTGCATGGACAGGCCGGTCATCGGCTGTGATCTCGACCTTGGCGCGCAGCCTGTACATCGACAGGCGCTGGATCAGGGCGTCACGCCGGTCTGCGGCGACGTCCAGCACAACTCCGTCCTCGGTCCCAAGGATGAACAGGTCGAACAGCAGCCGCCCCGGCGGCGACAGCAGGGCGCCGAAACGCAGCTCTCCGGGCGCAATCGTCTCGACATCCTGCGTCAGCAGATTGTGCAGGAAAGGGCGGGCGTCAGGGCCGGTGACGGCGATAAGGGCGCGGCTGGACAGAAGGGCGACAGGCATGGGCCCAAGATAGGACGCGCGATCCGCCTTCAGAAGGCGTTGCTGTGAAAATAGCCGGGCCGCATGGCGCCCGGCGCGGACGGACGTGGCGTCGATTTCAACCTGCGGCATCTTGTCGCCCTCAGCCGTCCTGAGTTATTTAGCGTTGTCTAATATCGGCCCGGCAAGCGCGGGCCTTGTCATGCTTTCGGTCGGGAGTGGGTCATGAGGTTGTCTGTCGTCATCAGGTCGATGCTGGGACTGGCCGGGGCGCTGGCGCTTGGGGTGCTGTGGCCGTCGGGATCGGCCCAGGCGCAGTCGCCCTGTTCCGGCGCGCCGGGCGAGCGGATGGTGGGCATGACCCAGGCCGGGCCGGGCGTGGCCGCCATGCCCCTGTGCATGCGCGATTCCAGCGGCGGCGACGCCGGGCCCGCGCGTTCCAATGACAGCTACGCCTCCATCGCCTGGCACCCGGACGCCTCGGACATCTGGATCGACGGCAACTATCTGGGGCCCGGGGAGTCGGTGGATGTGGCGCTGGAGGCGTGCAACCGCGCCATGGGGGGCGGGTGTGCGTCTGCGGGCGAATGGAACAATTCCTCCATGGCGGTGATCCGCGACCGCAACGGCGCCTTCTACGTCGCCTGGCTGGGTGAGGGCGGGCGTCAGCGTCAGCGGGTTCTGGATGAGTGTTCGTCCAAACAGCCCCTGCCATGCGAGGTCGTCCGGACCGTGAACTCGCGCATCGACCGCTACTGGCCGGGACCGGAGGCGCGTGTGGCCCATGCGGCGGCCGCCTGGGTGGACGGGACCGATGGTTATGACCGCAAACTCTATGTCGCCAGCGGCTATCGCACAGGCGAAGAGGCCTCGAACCTGGCCCTGGCCGCCTGCAGCGCGGCCAACCCCAAGCGCAAATGCGTCGTCACGGCCCAGACCGGCGGCGGCTTCATCCAGGCCGCGACCCTGGATGGAGAACGGGATTTCGCCACGGTCGAAACCAATGAGCGCCGCGCCCATCTGGCTGCTGAACGCCTGTGCCGCCAGAACGACCGCACCGCCTCATGCAGCATTCAGGCTGTCTTCAACAGCCGCGTCCGCGGCCAGTTCGTTCATGACTTCAGCACGTGGAGGGCGCGCTAAGAGGCGACCGCATACCGCGCGGTCACCCCGTCGGGCTGGAAGTCATGTTCCGCCAGCCTGTCCAGCGAACGCAGGACGCGGTCGACGAAGGCGGGGTGATCGCCTGCCTCCACCGCTGGCCTCAGCCAGTCGGTCACCACCGCACGGGCGGGATAGGTACCCACCGGGCCGGGGATGGACAGGGCGACCTCGATCCCCTCGGCGATCCATCCGGCGACGGTGGTAAAGAAGTCCTCGCCGCCCAGGAACTCGGTCGGGCGCACGACATACAGGGTGATGATCCCATCCTCGACGCCGTCAGGACGGACGATCACGCCGCTGCGGTCGGGTCGCCAGTCGTCGGACAGTTCGACCACGCGCCACAGGCAGAACCAGACACGGCAGGTCTGGGGCCGGATCGCATGAACCGAACACCCCGCCCCGTCCACGCAATAGGCGCACAGTTCGCCGGTGGGCTTGGCCAGTTCAGGCAGGTTCAGCGGAATGACGCGGCAGCATTCGACGCATCCGCCGCAGTCCCGGTCCGGCAGCAGGGGCAGGCTCACCCTAAAGCGCGTTCGATCTGGGCGATGCGGCGGTCCATGTCGGCGACCACGGCTTCCAGCCGCTTCTTCTCCGACACCATGTCCACCGGCGTGCCGTCCTCATAGGAAATGGTCGCGCCCTTGGCGATCAGGTCCAGCCGATAGATGGCCGTGACCCGCTGCGCCTTGAAGCGTTCGAGGGCGGCGGAGGCGGCGGGATCGGTCGTTTTGGTCATGGACAGGCTCTAAACCATAGGCCCAGCCTGTGGAAACAGTCGTTTGCCGATGAAGCCGGGGCAGAATCCCTGTAACAATCAACGAATGATCGGGCGTTTCCCCATCCTCTATATCGCCGAGGCGGACGCCGAAGACGCTGTGCTGTCTTCGGGCGTGCTCGCACATCTGGTCGACAGCCTGCCCAACGCCAGCTTCACCATCGTCGGATCGGCGGCGTCCGCGCCCCTGTTCGCCGACACGCCGCGCCTGGCCAAGCTGATCGTGCTGGAGCGCGAGGGGCATTTCGACTGGATCGCCCTGTGGAACCAGGTGCGGGCGACCAAATGGGGTCTGGTCGTGGACATGCGCGGCTCGGCCCTGTCGGGCAAGCTGCGGCGCCAGAAGCGGGCCGTGCGGGGCAAGGATGAGCCGGGCGTCCACGCCGTCGTCGCCGCCGCCGCCGTGCTGAAGCTTGAGCCGCACGAGGCCCCGGCGCCGAAAATATTCACCTCGGAACAGACTCAGGCCGAGGCGCGGGCCCTGTTCCCGACCACGGGCGGCGACGGACCGATCCTGGCCATAGGCCCGGGCGTCGAATGGATGGGCAAGCGCTGGCCCGCCGAACGCTACGCCAAGGTGGCGACCAAGCTTCTGGCCGACGACGGGCCTCTGGCGGGTGGTCGGCTGATGCTGGTGGGTGAAGAGTTCGACCGCGAAGCCGCCCACACCATCCGCTACGCCGTGCCGCGCGCGCGAGTGATCGAACTGCAGGGCAAGCTGACGCGTCTGCAGACGGCGGCGGCCCTGTCGCAGGCGGTGCTGTACGTCGGCGCCGACTCGATCTGGACCCACCTGGCCGTGGCCTCGGGCGTGCCGACGGTGGCGGTGTTCGGTCCCTCGGATGAGACGATCCGCGGCCCGTGGCAGGGTGCGGCGGTACGCGGCCCGCGCAGCTTCCAGGAGTTCAAGGCGCTGGACCCGCGCCTGAATCAGGCGATCCAGCACATGATGGACCTGCCGTGGGAGCGGGCGCTGAAGGCGGCGGTGAAGCTGCTGAAGACGCGGGGTTACTGACCATTCTTGCGGCGTCATCCTCGGGCTCGACCCGAGGATCGAGGGTTCCGCAAACCGGCTGGGTTCCGGTAGAAGCATCTTGCTGACGCGTCGCCTTCTGCGGTGCGGACAGTCCGATCCTCGGGTCGAGCCCGAGGATGACGCTGAATGGATATTGAGGACGTGCGCCGATGACCCAGACTTATGACCTGATCGTCCGAGGCGGCGAGGTGGCCAATCATGCCGGGCGCGGGCGGGCCGATGTCGGCGTTATCGACGGCAAGATCGCCTTCATCGGCGACCTGTCGCAGGCCTCTGCGGGCGAGGTGTTCGACGCCACCGGCCTGACGGTCCTGCCGGGCGTCATCGACACCCAGGTCCATTTCCGCGAGCCGGGGCTGGAATGGAAAGAAGACCTGGAGACCGGCAGCCGCGCGGCGGCCCTGGGCGGGGTGGTCGCCGTGTTCGAAATGCCGAACACCAACCCCAACACCACCGACCCCGACACCATGGCCGACAAGCTGGTCCGCGCGAACAACCGGATGTGGACGGACCACGCCTTCTATGTCGGCGGCACGCATGAGAACGCCGACTATCTGGGCGACCTGGAGCGGTTGCCCGGCTGTTGCGGGGTCAAGGTCTTCATGGGCGCCTCGACCGGCGATCTGCTGATCGCCGACGACGAGGGGGTGCGCAAGGTTCTGTCGAACGTGCGCCGCCGCGCCACCTTCCACTCCGAGGATGAATATCGTCTGGTCGAGCGTCGCGGCCTGGCCCGCACCGGCGACTGGACCAGCCACCCCGAGGTCCGCGACGCCGAAAGCGCCATCCGCTCGACCCGCCGTCTGGTCGGTTTGGCGAAGGAGACGGGCGCGCGTATCCACGTCCTGCACGTCACGACCAAGGACGAGATGGACTTCCTGCGCTTCCACAAGGATGTCGCCACCGTCGAGATCACGCCCCAGCACCTGACCCTGTCCGCGCCCGAGGCCTATCAGCGGCTGGGCGCCTATGCCCAGATGAACCCGCCGATCCGGTCGCAGGATCATGTGGACGCCCTGTGGCTGTGGGGCATGCAGCAGGGCGTCGCCGACGTTCTGGGATCGGACCACGCGCCGCACACCAGGGAAGAAAAGTCCAAGCCCTATCCGGCCTCTCCGTCAGGGATGCCGGGGGTGCAGACGCTTGTGCCGCTGATGCTGACCCACGTGGCCAATGGTCGGCTGTCGCTGGAGCGGTTCATCGACCTGACCTCGGCGGGCGCGCAGCGGGTGTTCGGCACGGCCAACAAGGGCCGGATGGCCGTCAGCTATGACGCCGACCTGACCATCGTGGACCTGAAGGCGAAGAAGACCATCACCCATGACCAGCAGGCTTCGCGCTGCGGCTGGACCCCGTTCGACGGGTTCGAAGCCACGGGCTGGCCGATGGCGACCATCGTGCGCGGACGCGTGGTGATGCAGGACGGCGAACTGATCGGCAAAGCCCACGGTCAGCCAGTGCGGTTCCAGGAGACCCTGTGAGACAAAGACTCGGCCTCATCGGCTATGGCGCCTTCGGGCGTCTGACGGCGCGGCATCTGTCGGCGTGGTTCGAGGTCGCGGCCTATGATCCCGCCGTGTCAGAGGGCGACGCCCATGCGGTCCTGACCGATCTGACGACCGCCGCCGCCTGTCCGGTGGTGGTTCTGGCCGTGCCGGTCGAGGCGCTGGAGGACACCCTCTCCGCCATCCGCCCGCATCTGGCGCCGGACGCCCTGGTGATCGACGTCGGTTCGGTGAAGGTGAAGCCTGCGCTGGCGATGGACGCGGCCCTGCCTGAAGGCGTCCGCATCGTCGGCGCCCACCCCCTGTTCGGCCCTCAGAGCGGCAAGGACGGGATCGTCGGTCTGAGGATCGCCGTCTGCCCGGTGCGCGAGGCCAAGGACGCCCGCCGCGTCGCCGCCTTCTGCCGCCATGCGCTGAAGCTGAAGGTGTTTCAGGTCACCCCGGAAGACCATGACCGCGAGGCCGCCGTCGTCCAGGGCCTGACCCACCTGATCGCGCGCGTCCTGCTGAACATGGAGCCGCTGCCGACGCGGATGACGACGGCCAGTTTCGAGCGGCTGATGCAGGCCGTGGACATGGTCCGCCATGACAGCCCCGCCGTCTTCCGCGCCATCGAACGCGACAACCCCTTCGCCGCCGAAGTCCGCGACCGTTTCTTCGCCCTAGCCGATCAGGCGCGGCACGACGTGGACGAACTGTAGAGCCTAAATCCCCTCGTCCTGATCGTTCAGCCAGCGCAGCCGCATTGTCTGCAACTGGATCGACCACTGGCTGCGGCCCTGTTCGATGGGGTCCATGTCGTCGATGGCCTCGTTCAGCCGCTGCAGTTCCGCGCCCACGGTCTGTTTGAGGCGGCGCAGGGCGTCCGCGCGCGCCTCGGGCGTCAGCGTGGCCCACAGGCTGGCGCGCAGGCGGAACGGATCGACCCCCACGCTGGTCGCCCGCACGGGATCGCATATCCACGCCTCCAGCGCCGCAACACCCTCTGGGCTCAGCGTCAGGTGGCTGCCCTTATGGCCGGTCGTGATCGGCGTGCTGACGATCAGTCCTGCCTGGGTCAGGCGCTTGATCGCCGGATAGACTGAACCTGCGCTGCCGCTCCATTCGATGGAGGGGGAGGTCTGGAAGGCGCGGCGCACCTTGAAGGCCGTGCGGTTATGGCGGTGGTGAATCTCGGACAGCACAGCGCCCTCAAGCTCGGTCACGCCAGATGGAGGATTTGTCATTTGACGCTCTTGGCTGAATTGGTCCTAATCGTACCAATTCGATGAAGGATTGTCATGCGTAGCTCATTTCTGAAACTGGCCCTAGCGGCCGCCGTCCTGTCGGCGCCTCTCGCAGCGTCCCTGACCCATCCGGCGCGGGCGCAGGCGCCTGCGCCAGAAACCATCACTCTGTTTCAATCCAATGACCGGGTGCTGGTCATGCTGACCATCGGCGATCATCCGCCCATGCCCGCTGTGTTCGACACGGGCACCAACGGCAACATCATCGACATGGATATCGCCGCCAAGCTGGGGCTGGAGAACAAGGGGGCGTCGCGCTCGGTCGATGGCAGCACCGGGCGGCCCGTGCCGGGGTTCGAGACCTTCATCGCCAAGGCCAGCCTAGGCGGGGTGGCGATCCAGGACGCGCGCGCGACGGCCATGGCCTTCAACCACGCCAATGAAGTCGCCATCATCGGCCCCAACAGCTTTCCCGGCCAGTATGTGGTGATGGATCTGGGCAAGAGCCGCCTGACCCTGTTCGCGCCAGAAAACGCGCCCCAGGCGGGCGAAGCCGTTCCCTATCTGGGCGAAGGCGGCGCGGCTCTGCCGTCGCTGAACATCGAGCTGGATGGCCGGACGATCCCGGCCATTCTGGACACCGGCAACACCAGCGATTTCCTGTTGCCGCTCAGCCTGGCCAAGGGTCTGCCGCTGGAGAGCGAACTGGCCGTCATCGGCTACGCCACCTCCGCCGCCGGGGTTCAGGATGTCTATGAGGCGCGTCTGGGCGAAGACATCACCGTTGCGGGCGTCGTTTTCCATCGCCCAAAGATCCGTTTCATCGAAGGCGGCCGCCCCAACATCGGCATGCCGGTCCTGCGCCAGCTGAAACTGATGTTCGACCCGGTGGAGCGCCGCACCTGGGTGATCGCACCGCCTGCGGCATGATTGCGCAGTCCGAGTAAAGAACCGCGACTTCAGCCTGTTGTGCTTTTCAGGCCCCGGTGTGGTCATATTCGCTCCCTCAAACTCAAGCTTGGCTTCAACGGGTGTTCGCGCGCAGCCGGTGCGGTGTTTGAGGGAGTGTTCATGGTGCGGAATATCGGCTCACGTCTTGGCTTGGCGCTGGCGGTTGTATTGGCGTCTTCGGGGGCGGCATCGGCGCAGTCTCGACTGGATGCGGCGTCGGCCAATACGGTGTTCGAGCGCGCCCGGCTTCTGTGCGAAGCTGACGAGGGGCGGACCTGGGGTGTCAGTTTGTGCGGGCCGATCCTGATCGCCGATCCTGCGACACGCAGAGTGGCGGCCAATGTGGATGGTCTGGAGACGCCGTTGAAGCGAACAGGCGCGGCGTTCGAGGGGCTGCTGCCGGACAATGTGCCCATTGCCAACACCGCCGTGCGTTGGAATGGTCGCGCCTGGACCATGTTGATGGCGCCCTTGCCTGACGATGAGACGGCCCTGTCCGTTCTGTTGATGCACGAGGCTTGGCACCGCATCCAAGACCAGATCGGTCTGGCGGCCAGCAATGCCGACCAACCCCAATTGGCGACGGAGGCGGGGCGTCTGTCTTTCCGGCTGGAGCTACGGGCCCTGTCCGCTGCGTTGACGGCGACAGATGCGCAGGCCCGGCGTCTGGCGATCCGGGACGCCCTGACATTCCGGGCGTGGCGTCAGGCGCAGTTCCCCCAGGCGCAGGATGCTGAGAACATCATGGAGCGGCATGAGGGGCTGGCTGAATACACCGGGCGGCGGCTGTCGCGCGATGACGTCATGAGCCAGCATCTAGCCGAGCATCTGCGCCGAGGCGATGCTGTGCGCGAATACGCCCGCACCTTCGCCTATTATTCAGGACCGGCTTACGGCGTCCTGCTGGACGGCGCCGCGCCCGACTGGCGGCAGACTTGGGATCGACATGCAGGCCTGCCGGAATTGCTGTCCCAGGCGCTTGCATTGTCCGTCATCTTTGATGATGCGGCTTTTGAGTTAAGTGCGGCGCGCTATGACGGATCAACCGTCCGCACCGAAGAGGCAGAGCGTGCCCAGGCACAGGCGGTGCGTATCGCCGCCTTGCGCGCAAAACTGGTGGATGGCCCCGTGCTGGCCACGCCCGCATCCGGCGCGAACTTCAGCTTCGACCCGAACCGTGTGACGCCATTCCCGCCCGAGGGCTCTGTCTATGGCCTGATCCGCGTGGCGGCGGACTGGGGTGTGTTGGACGTTGAGCGAGATGGGCTGTTGTCGGCGGACTGGTCCCGGCTTTCGGTCGGCTATGTCGATGTCGCCCCAACCGAGAGCGGCTTGAAAGGGGAGGGTTGGACCCTGACGCTTAAGCCAGACTGGCAACTGGCGCCGGGTCGTCGCGATGGAGACTGGACGATCATTCGACGCCCCATCTCCAATCCCTGAGCCGTCGGGTTGAAATGCCTTGGGGTTGGAATATATACAACGCATACGAAACGTATATGTTCAGGAGCGCCCCGTGGGGATCGTCAATATCGAGGATGAGTTGCACGAGCAGCTGCGGCGGGCCAGCAAGGCGTCGTACCGCTCGATCAACGCCCAGGCGGCTTTCTGGATCAGGATCGGCATGTTGTGCGAGACCAATCCGGGGCTGACGTTTCAGGAGTTGGTGGCGCGGGAACTGAAGGCGGCGGGCGTGGACGCCGCCAGCACGCCGGTCGCGGCGGCATGATCAAGACGACGGAAGAACTGGCCCTGATGGCCGAGTCGGGGCGGCTTCTGGCCTCGGTCTTCACCCATCTGGACGGGCTGAGGCTGGAGGGCATGACCACGCTCCAGATCAATGATCTGGTCGAGGCCTATATCGTCGATGAGCTGAAGTCGCGCCCCGCGTCCAAGGGGCAGTACGGCTATGGCTTCGTGCTGAACAGTTCGCGCAACCACGTCGTCTGCCACGGCGTGCCGTCGGCGGACGAGGTGCTGAAGGACGGCGACATCGTCAATCTGGACATCACTCTGGAGAAGGACGGCTTCATCGCCGATTCCAGCAAGACCTATCTGATCGGCAATGTCGGCCCGGCGGCGCGGCGTCTGGTCCGCACCACCTATGAGGCCATGTGGAAGGGCATCCGCACTGTGCGGCCCGGCGCGCGGCTGGGCGACATCGGCGCGGCCATCGAACGCCACGCCAAACAGGCCGGGTATTCGGTCGTGCGCGACTACTGCGGCCACGGCATTGGGCGCGAGATGCACGAAGACCCTCAGGTGCTGCATTTCGGCAAGGCGGGAACCGGCATGGCCCTGCGTGAAGGCATGGTCTTCACCATCGAGCCGATGCTGAATCAGGGCACGCGCAAGGTCGATACTGAGGATGACGGCTGGACCGTGGTGACCGAGGACGGAAAACTGTCCGCCCAGTTCGAACATACCGTCGCCGTCACACGCGACGGGGTGCGCGTCCTGACCCTGCGGCCGGACGAAGCCAAGGCCGGGCGGGCCTAGAGCGCCGCGTCCGCCACATAGCGGGCAGGGGGCTTGCCCAGGGCGGATTTGAACATGGTGATGAAGGCGCTGACGGACTCATAGCCCAGGTCATAGGCGACGGTCTGGACCGAGGCGCCTTCGGACAGGCGCTGCAGGGCGATGATGATCTGCAGCTGCTGACGCCAGCGGCCAAAGCTCATGGCCGTCTTGCGCGCGACCAGACGCGACAGGGACCGTTCGCTCATCGCCACCCGCCGCGCCCACTCCGCCACCGGCGCGCGATCCTGCGGGTTCTGGATCAGGGCGTTGGCGATGTGGCGCAGGGCTGGATCGTCGGGGATCGGCAGGTGCAGGGCGCTGACCGCCATGCCGCGCAACTCCTCCAGCAGGACTTGAACCATGCGATGCAGGTGGTCGCCGGGCTGATAGGGCGCGGCGGGCCGCTCGGCCAGATGCCGCACCAGCTCCACCACCAGCGGGGTCAGCGTCAGGCTGGCGCAGTGATCGGGCAGACCCCCGACCTCGGGGTCGATGAACAACAGGGCCACGCGGCCATTGGCGGTGATTTCATTGCTGTGGCGGATATGGCCGGGCACCCAGACCCCGCTGCCCGCCGGCACCATCCACAGACCCGCCTCGGTGCGGCAGATCACGCCGCCCCGCAGGGTGACGACCAACTGACCCTTGCGATGGACATGCATCGGCGCCTCGCGGTCATGCGCCGTCGCCTCCAGGTGCATGGCCGTCACCGGCAGGTCGGTTTCGTCGGGGTCGAACGGATGGGGCAAGAGCGATTGGCCGGTTTAAGAAATTATCTGACTGAATAGCCAAATCCGGCAACCGCCGCCATTGCTATCTGGAGGATGCACAGATCGGACCCCGCCATGCCTCAGCGTCACCGCCTCCATCCCGCCTGGATCATTCTGGGCGTTCTTCTGTTCGCCACCAATCTGAGAGGTCCGTTCACGGCGGTCGGGCCGGTGCTGGAGGTGATCCAGCAGGCGTTCCACATCGGGGCCGGGCAGGCGGGCCTGCTGATCACCCTGCCGCTGCTGACCTTCTGCGTGGTGTCGCCTTTCGCGGCCCTTCTGGCCAAGGAATACGGGCTGGAGCGGGTGCTGTTCCTGGCCCTGATCGTGATGATGGTCGGCATTAGCGTGCGCTCCATCGGGCCGTTGTGGAGCCTTTATTTCGGCACCGCCGTGCTGGGGGCGGGCATCGCCATCGGCAACACCCTGGTGCCCAGCCTGCTGAAGCGGGACTTTCCCAACCAGATCGCGCGGCTGACGGCGGTTTACGCCATCACCATGGGCGTCGGCTCGGCGGTCGCCTCAGCGGTGGTCGCGCCTCTGGCGGCGGCCTACGACTGGCGGGTCGCGCTGGGCGTCTTCATCATTCTGCCGGTTGTCAGCGCCATCGCCTGGCTGCCGCAACTGCGCCGCCACTCCGCCCCCGCCGCCGGAACCGCCGAACCGCTGCATTCAGGCAGCATCTGGCGTTCAGGTCTGGCGTGGCAGATCACCCTCTTCTTCGGCTGCACCTCCTTCACCTATTACGCCGTCGCCGCCTGGCTGCCGTCGATCCTGGTCAGTCAGGGCTATTCGCCGATCGCCGCAGGCTCGCTGCACGGGGTGCTGCAACTGGCCACCGCCCTGCCGGGGCTGCTGCTGCCGCCGCTGATCGGGCGGATGAAGGATCAGCGCGTCATCGCCGCCGGTCTGGGCGTGATGGGGCTGGCCGCCATACTGGGCCTGTATCTGGCGCCGACCCTGGCGGTGGTGTGGATCGCCCTGTTCGGCGCAGGCATAGGCGGCGCCTTCATCCTGGCCCTGACCTTCATCGCGCTCCGGGCGCGCAACGCCCACCAGACGGCCCGTCTGTCCGGCATGGTTCAGGCGGTCGGCTATCTGATGTCGGCGACCGGGCCGGTGGCGGTCGGCGCCCTGCATGATGTGACGCACAGTTGGCTGGCGTCCTTCGTCGCCTGCGGCCTTCTGTGCGTGGCGATCATGATCCTGGGGCTGGGCGCGGGCAGGGCGCGCCATGTCTGAAGCATGACCTAGCGGCTTGGGTGCGCCTTGATGAACCCTGCCACGTCCTCGACCACGCCCGGCGCCAGCGGCAGGTCGGGATTGGCGTAGGTGGCCATGTTCGCGGCGCGGTCGGCGGGGGCCGTCTTCAGCAGGTGGTTGACCCCGTCCCACAGCTTCAGCGTCGCCTTCGGATCGGCGGCGGCCAGGGCGTTGGCGTCGGTGGTGGTGACCTGAATGTCGGTAGTCCCCTGGCCGATGAAGACCGGTCCGTCATAGGCGGCGATCAGGGCGGCGGGGTCCAGCGGCAGCCAGGAGATCAGATAGGGCTGGACCGACGGACGGAACAAGGCGGCCAAGGCGGGCGGGGTGTCTGCGACGGTGCGCCCGGCCTCCAGTTCGGCCAGGGCGGCGAAGGCCTGGGTCTTCAGCGGTTCCGGCAGGCCGGTCTCCAACTGCTCGCGCAGCACCACGCCCGCCGGGCGGCCCGCGCCGGACAACAGGATCAGGCCGCACACCTTGTCATCCCCGCCCTCGACGGCCTTCAAGGCGACCAGGGCCCCTTCGCTATGGCCGATCAGCCAGGCGCAGGGCTGGCCCGCGCGCGTCGCCGCCTCGGCCGCCCAGGCGCGGGCGTCGGTTGAATAGTCGGTGAAGCGCAGGGCCGCCTCGTCGCCGCTCGCCGCCGCGCTCTGACCGATGCCGCGCTTGTCGATGCGGACGGTGGCGATGCCTTGTTCCGCCAGCCCCTCGGCCAGCAGACGGTAGGTCGCGCCCCGGACGCCCATCGGGCTGTTCCCATCCCGGTCGGTGGGGCCGGACCCAGGCAGGATGACCGCAACCGCGCTGGCGTTCTCAGGCGCCAGCAGCGTGCCATGCAGGGGCGTAGGCTGGGCGGCCAGGGTGATTTCGGTGGAGACGGGCGCGCTGGTCAGGGCGGCGGCGAGGATCAGGCTCAACATGGTCGGTCTCCGTTCGCGAAGGGTGTCAGAAGGGCTGGCGGTCGGGATCGGTGCGCCAGACGCGCCAGCTTTCGAAGACGGCGATCAGGCTGACGGCGATGATGCCGACGGTCAGGGCGATGACGCCGAAGGGTTGGGGCGCGACAGGGGCGGCGATCAGGCCGCACAAGCCGATCAGGAAAAACAGTCTTCCGGCCAGACGATTGGACCGATCCCACGCCAGACGGCTCTTGAACGCCCAGGGCGTGCGAACTCCGACGAAGGGATTGGGCGACACCCGTCCGATAAAGGCGCCGACGCCCACGAAGACCAGCGACAAGCCGCCCATAAGGACTCCGCCGCGCGCCTCCAGACCTGTCTGCCCCAGGCTTGTCTGCCCCAGACTGGCCCAGGCGATGAGCACGCCGACTATGGTCAGGGTGAACAGGCCGATGCCTTGTCCGATCCTCAACGACCGCCTCTGCGACTGATCGCCTGTCGACTGGGCGCGCATGGCGCCAAGACCCAGTCCGACGCACAGGATCAGCCCCAGCAGGGCTATCCCGCCCAGCGTCAGGGCCAGTTCGGTGCGGTCTGACCAGCGATCAGGCTGAAGATCCGGGCCGAAATGCACCGGGATCGGCGTTGTCGGGCCGTTCAACCCGACATGCAGGGCGAAGGCGCCTTGCAGCGTGAAGACCGCGACAGTCAGATAGTCCAGCAGCGACAGGCGGTCCTTCATCCGCGGCTCCCTTCAGTCCTGGTCGTTGGGATGGGGGAGGGCTTTCCCGTGCCGGCGATGTCCATCAGGAAGGCCATGGCCTCTTCGACCGCCGAGATCTCCAGCCGGTAGCGGATGGTCTGGCCCTCGCGTTCGGGACTGACCAGACCGGCTTCCTTCAGGGCGTTGAGGTGACCGGTGATGGTGGGCCAGCTCATGTCGAAGGCGGCGGCGATGTCGCCGGACGCCAACGGCCCGCTGCGCAGCATGGCGATGATGCGGCGTCGCACAGGATGGGACAGGGCCTTGAATAGGGTGTTCATAGGAGTATCCCTAATTAGGAGTTTCCCTAAATTCAAGCACCGTCGTTGGGGTTTCAGTCGCGATTGGACCACAGCGCGGTGAAGGCGGCGCGATAACGCCAGGCCAACAGCAGCCAGATCGCCGCGCAGACCACGCCCACCGGCCAGTCCCCGGTCAGCAGCAGGTGGGTGAAAAAGATTCCGGCCACGGCGGGCGCCAGCAGCACCACGCCCAGCGGCGCCGTCCGGTTCAGAAACAGGCTCAGCCCGCCGAGAACATGAAAGGTCGACAGCAGCGGATTGACGAAGCCGCTGGCGTTCAGTCCATCAAAGAAGGCCTGGGCCCTGGGTTGATCGACGGGCGGTTGCTGTCCGCCGAACTTCAAGGCGATCAGGATGACGGCGAAGATGAAATAGCCGCCGTACAGGATGCGCAGCCCGGTCCAGAAAACCTGTGAGACAGAAATGCGCCGGGGTGACGGCGTCAGCGGCCTGTCCATGTGTACGCCCCTCCCAAGGCGAACTCATGTAACGGCGCAATGTCGGTGGGAGTCCAGCCTTTATTCGGACTTGCCTGGGTGGATGCTCAGATCGCGAAGCTGACGCCGCAGCCGCAGCTGGACGAGGCGTTCGGATTATTGACCACGAACTGGGCGCCCGCCAGTTCATCGACATAGGCGATCTGGGAATTCTTCAGGAAGGGCACGGACACCGGATCGATGACGGCGGTCTGGCCGTCGGCCTGAATATGCAGGTCGTCGTCCTCGGCCGTTTCGATCAGCTCGAACCGATACTGGAAGCCGGAGCAGCCCCCGCCATCGACGGCGACGCGCAGCAGCAGGGTCTTGCCCTCGGCGGCGCCCAGCTTGGCCAGGCGCTTGGCGGCGCTGGCGGCCAGGGTGATGCCCTCCGGTGCGCGCGTGGCGACGGAGAAGGCGGGTGTGGATGGTTCTGTGGATTGGACGGTGCTCACAGGTGTCTATATGAGGCGCGTGCGGGCGTTCGCAAAGGCCCGCCTGCTTCAAAGTTGATCCGTTGAGCCATTCAGACCGCGCGACCTACTCAGAACGCCCCGATCAGACCCTGGGCCGCCGCTTCTTCGAGCCGCCCAGCCGCACCCGAACGCCCTTCGCCCGCGACCGCGACCGCATCATCCATGCGACGGCCTTTCGGCGCCTGAAGGAGAAGACCCAGGTCTTCGTCGCGCATGAGGGCGACCACTACCGCACCCGCCTGACCCATTCGCTGGAGGTGGCCCAGATTGCGCGGTCGCTGGCCCACGCCCTGCGGCTGGACGACGATCTGGCCGAAACCATCGCCCTGGCCCATGACCTGGGCCACCCGCCCTTCGCCCACGCGGGCGAGGACGAGCTGGTGGTGCAGATGGCCGGCCACGGCGGTTTCGACCACAATGTCCAGAGCTTCCGCGTCATCACGGAGCTTGAGAACCGCTATCCCCAGTTCGACGGCCTGAACCTCAGCTGGGAGACGGTCGAGGGCGTGATCAAGCATAACGGCCCGGTGTCGCACCGGCTGGACGAACCGGCCTGGTCGGTGGTGCGTCCCTACCGCACGGACGGTGAGGCGAACTGGGATCTGCGTCTGGGCACCTTCGCCTCGCTGGAGGCCCAATGCGCGGCCATCGCCGACGACATCGCCTATAACAACCATGATGTGGACGACGGGGTGCAGGCGGGCCTGATCACCCTGGCTGATCTGGACCAGATCCCGATCATCGGCCCGATGCTGGCCTCGGTGCGGCGCGACTGGCCCGGCATCGACGAGCGGATGCTGCGGATCGAGGCCGTTCGGCGCATGATCGGCGTCATGGTCGAGGACGTGCTGGCCGAAACCGCTCGGCGTCTGGAAGAGGACCGCATCACCTCGACCGAGGATGTGCGCACGGCGCGCCGGACCATGGTGGATTTCTCGCGCTCCATGCACGGCGATCTGGCGGTGCTGCGCAAGTTCCTGTTCGAGCGGATGTACCGCCACTACCGCGTCAACCGCACCCGCAGCCAGGCGCGCCGCGTCCTGTCGCAACTGTTCGAGCTGTTCATGGCCGAGCCGGAGGTGATGCCGCCGGAATGGGGCGTGCCCGCCCTGACCGACGACCGGACCCAGCGGGCGCGGGCGGTGTGCGACTATATCGCCGGGATGACCGACCGCTACGCGATAGAAGTCCACCAGAAATTGTTCAGCCTCGACCTTGCGCTTGATCTGTGATTCGAAAGAGCCGTGCGGGGGATTATGATTAAGGGCTGGCGTGTGTGATTCGCACCGCCGGACATACGGCGGAGCACGACCATGTCTTTTGACGACGACAACAAACCGGGCCGGGGCGCCTATACGCCGCCGACGGACGACGACCTGCCGTTCCGCCGCAACTCCTATGACCCGCGCAGCGGCCGCAACGTCGGCTCGGGCGGGGGCAAGGCGCCGCCGGTGACCCTGATCGTCAGCGCGGCGGTTCTGCTGCTGCTGATCGTCGCCGTGATCTTCTTCTATCGGTCGGGCATGCGCGCCTCCAACGACGCGCCGCCGGCTGTCGGCCAGCCCGTCGGCGAACTGAAGACGCCCGCGCCCATCGACGCCCAGCCCATCGACCCTGCCGCCGGCATCCGCGTCTATCGTGACGAGACGGAATCGACCGACGCGCCCGTCACCTTCACCCCGCCGCCTGAGGCGCCCGCGCCGCGTCCCGCCGCGCCGCCGCCCGTCGCCCCGACCGGCCAGGGCCTGACGCCAGCCGCTCCTGCGCCCGCCGCACCGGCTCCGCGTCCGGCCCCCGCGCCCGTCGCCGCCCCTGCGCCCAAGGCGGCGCCCGCACCGACGCCTGCGCCCGCTCCGACACCCGCGCCTGCGGCTGCGACCGGGTCGTCCGGCGTCCAGATCGGCGCCTTCTCCTCCACCGAGATCGCGGACCGGGAATACGCCGCCGTCGCCGGTCGCTTCGGCCAGTACGCCTCGGGCGCCCAGAAGCGCGTGACGGAGGTGACCTCGTCCAACGGTTCGACCCTGTACCGCACCACCTTCTCGGGCCTGTCGCGTGAACGCGCGGTCGCCTTCTGCAATGCGCTGAAGGCCGCCGGTCGGGACTGCATCGTTCGGTGACATCGGCTGCGATCTACGGTTGCGCCGGTCATCGGCTGACGGAGGACGAACGAGCCTTCTTCGCCAAGGCGCGGCCGTGGGGCTTCATCCTGTTCCGGCGCAACATCGACACGCCGGAACAGGTGCGGGCGCTGACGGATGGGCTGCGCGCCGCGATCGGCGACCCGGATGCGCCAATCCTGATCGACCAGGAGGGCGGACGGGTCCAGCGGATGGGGCCGCCGCACTGGCCCAAATACCCGCCCGGCGACGCCTATCTGAAGGCGACGAACGACCCGCAGGACGCGCGTGATCTGGTGCGTCTGGGCGCGCGGTTGATCGCCCATGACCTGCACGAGGTCGGGATCAACGTCGATCTGGCGCCGGTGATGGACGTGCCCGTGCCCGGTTCACATGACATCGTCGGCGACCGGGCCTATGGCCAGGACCCGCAGACAGTGGCCCTGCTGGGACGGGCGGCGGCGGAAGGCCTGCTGGCGGGCGGAGTGCTGCCCTGCATCAAGCACATGCCGGGCCACGGCCGCGCCTTTGCCGACAGCCACAAGGATCTGCCCACCGTCCACGCCGATTTCGAGACCCTGGACGCCTGGGACTTCGCCCCGTTCAAGTCGCTGTCCGACATGCCGCTGGCCATGACGGCGCATATCGTCTTCACCGCCATCGACAAAAAACGTCCCGCCACCCAGTCGAAAAAAGCCGTGCGCCTGATGCGCGAGCATCTGGGCTTTTCCGGTCTGATCCTGACCGACGACCTGTCGATGCAGGCGTTGAAGGGATCGCTGGGTGAACGCGCCAATCAATCATTGATTGCTGGCTGTGATGTTGTCCTGCACTGCAATGGTATCCTGTCGGAAATGCAGGAGGTTGCAGACGCGACCGGCAAGCTGAAGGGCAGGGCCAAGGCTCGCGCCGAGCAGGCGCTGGCGCGCATCGTCCGCACGCCTGAACCTCTGGACGCCCCGGCGGCCCAGGCGCGCTTCTTCCAGTCCTTGGGCGGCAAGCTGGAGGCGAAGAAAGGACCGGACGTGGGGGAGGCGCAGGCCTAGTCCCGCATGACCGAGTCCTTCCAGCCCAATCTGGATTTCAACGCGGAGGAGGTCCAGGAGCGCGAGGCCTTCGTCGTCGATCTGGACGGCTATGAAGGGCCGCTGCACGTTCTTCTGGCCCTGGCGCGGACGCAGAAGGTCGATCTGCTGAAACTGTCGATCACCCAACTGGCGGAACAGTATCTGGCCTTCGTGCATGAGGCGCGGCGTCGCAACTTCGCCCTGGCGGCGGACTATCTGGTGATGGCCTCGTGGCTGGCCTATCTGAAATCACGCCTGCTGCTGCCCCGCACCGAAAAGGCCAAGGGCGAGGAGCCGCCTGCCGAAGAAATGGCCGCCGCCCTGGCCTTCCGCCTGCAGAAGCTGGAGGCCATGCGCCGCGCGGTCGAACAACTGATGGCCCGGCCCCAGCTGAAGCGCGACGTCTTCACGCGCGGCGATCCCGAAGCGACGGTGATCGTGCCGTCCGACCGCATCGACGCCAGCCTGTATGAGTTGATGAGCGCCTATGTGGTCCAGCGCCGCCGTGAAGAGGCGCGCCGCTACGCCCCCGGCCAGCGGGTGGAGGCCTTCCAACTGGAGGCCGCGCGTGACTGGCTGCGCGAGATCATGCCTAAACTGGCCGACTGGACCCCGCTGGAGCGCGTCGCTCCGGTCCGAGAGGATGAGGACGGACCCAGTCAGGCCAGCTATACCGCCTCCACGCTGTCCGCCAGTCTGGAGTTGGTGAAGGAGGGGGCCATGGACATCCGCCAGGCGCAGGCCTTTGCCGAGCTGTTTCTGAAACGACGTGGAAACGGCCAGCCGCTGGAGCTGACGCCGTGAGCGACCTGTCCTTCCAACCCGACGAGGCCGAGATTGAACGCCGGGTCGAGGCCCTGTTGTTCGCCGCCGCCGGCCCCCTGACCGCCGCCGAAATCGCCGCCCGCCTGCCGCACAACTGCAACGTCGCCCGCGCCATCGCCGGTCTTCGCGCCCGCTATGAAGGGCGCGGGGTGGAGCTGGAATGCGTCGCCGACCGCTGGCGCTTCCGCACTGCGCCGGACCTGGCCTTCATGATGACGCAGGAGCGCGAGGAGCCTCGTCGTCTGTCCAAGGCCGCCCTGGAGACCCTGGCCATCATCGCCTACCACCAGCCCGTCACCCGCGCCGAGATCGAGAGCGTGCGCGGCGTCACCATCTCCAAGGGCACGCTGGATCTGTTGCTTGAGATGGGCTTCGTGCGGCTGCGCGGGCGCAGGCGCACGCCGGGCCGCCCGGTCACCTATGCGACGACGGATCGCTTCCTGGAGCATTTCGGCCTGGCCACCCTGTATGATCTGCCGGGCGTGCAGGAGATGAAGGCGGCGGGCCTGCTGGACCTGTCCCTGCCGGTCGGGTTCGAAGTTCCCGACCCCACCAGAGCCTCCGAGGCCGACGACGAGGACGGCAGCCTGCCTCTGGAAGACGACACGCCCGAGTTCGCCCAGGATTTTGTCGCCGAAGACCGCTGAAACGCCCGCCGTTCATCTTGTCTTATCGGACATCGGCTAGGGGCGTCCGACAATGGGCAGGGTTTCAGTAAAGTCGAGCGGGCGCGCGTGGGGCGCCTTCAGGATCGCGGTGATCCTGATTGTATCGACCGCGATCGGCATGGTCGCCATTCTGGGCGTGGTCAGTCAGGGCATCGACGCCCATCAGCGCGTCAAGGAAGAGAACCTGGTCAAGCTGCGTCTGGGGCGGGCGCTGGAGATCATCGGCGAAGACCTGACGACCGCCTCAACCTGGAACGAGGCCGTGGACCATATGGCCGTGGGCGACGACGTCTGGTTCGATCGCTTCCTCGGCGCCTTCTATGAGGCCCAGCACAGCCATCTGGCGACCCTGGGCTACGACAGCGCGGGCCGCCTTTTCCGCATCAGCAAGGACGGGGCCCCTGCGGGCGCCAGCAGCGATGACCCCTTCGCCCGCGCCGCACGCCCGCTGGTCGATCAGGTTCGTGCGGACGCGGCAGGGCGTGACGCCTCGACAGTGGCCATGGGCGCGGTCCGGCTGAAGTCGGCCTTCGTGCGGATCGACGGGACGGTCTATCTGCTGGGCGTCTCAACCGTGGTGCGCCACACGGCGGACGGGCCGGTTCCCGCCGCTGATCCCGTGGTGGCGTCGTTCAAGGCCTTCCCCGCCGAAATCACGCCGCTGAAGACGCGATTCTCGCTGGAGGACGTGCAGTTCCAGCCCGGCGACGCCCCGACGCCGCACGGCATGGCCGGGGTTGAGGTGCGCGACGGACAGGGCCAGTTGTTGGGCAAGGTGATCTGGAAGCCGGAGCGTCCGGGCTACCAGATCCTGACCCAGGCTGGATCGCTGATGCTGTTGCTGCTGGCGGTGATGATCGTCGGCGGCGCGGTGCTGTTGGGACGGATGGTCAGCGACGTGCGGCGTCTGCGGGCGTCAGAGGCGGCCCTGTCGGCGGCGCTGGAGCGGGCCGAGGCGGCCAATGCGGCCAAGACGCGCTTCCTGTCCAACATCAGCCACGAACTGCGCACGCCCCTGAACGGGGTTCTGGGCATGGCCGAGGTGATCGGCGCCGATCTGGTCACCCCGCAACAGCGCGACCGGCTGGATATCCTGAAGGCGTCGGGCCAGCAGCAGTTGCGCCTGATCGAGGAGTTGCTGGACGTGGTGCGCCTGCGCGACGGGGCGGTGACGCTGGAGACGCGGCCTTTCCGGCCGGAAAACCTGCTGCGTCGTCTGGCTTCCGACTATCGCGGGGCGGCGGGCGCCAAGGGGCTCAAGCTGAAGATCGAGGCGGCCAAGGGCGAATGGATGGGCGACGCCATCCATGTCGAGAAACTGCTGGCGGCCCTGACCGACAACGCCATCCGCTTCACCAGCAAGGGCGGCGTGACGCTGCGGGCGATCGGCGGCGACGGTCTGGTGCTGGAGGTTCAGGACACGGGGCCTGGCATGGCCGCCGCAGAGGTCGAACGCCTGTTCGAAGCTTTCACCCAGGGCGACGACAGCAACACCCGCAGCGCCGACGGCCTTGGCCTGGGCCTGACCGCCGCCCACGGTCTGGCGGCCCTGATGGGCGGTCGGATCGAGGTGACCAGCACGCCGGGGCAGGGCAGCCTTTTCCGCGTGATCCTGCCCCTTCAGCCCGTGACGGTCAGGCCGTCAACAGACGCGGCAGTTTGAAGGTCACCGTCTCGCGCGCGCCGCCGTCTTCGGTGACCGTGGCGTCGAAGCGGGCGCGGATGGCGTCAACCAGGGCCTCGATCAGCGGTTCGGGGGCCGATGCCCCTGCGGTGACCCCGACCGTCTGAACCCCGTCGAACCAACTCCAATCCACCTGAGAGGCGTCATCGACCAGATAGGCGGCGTGGGCGCCCGCGCGCACCGCCACCTCGACCAGCCGGGCCGAGTTGGACGAGTTCTTGGATCCGACCACCAGCACCAACTGGCACCCTTCGCCCAGGGTCTTCACCGCCTCCTGCCGATTGGTGGTGGCGTAGCAGATGTCTTCCTTGTGCGGATCGGGCAGTTCGGGGAAGCGGCGTTTCAGAACCTTCAGAATGCCCGCCGTGTCGTCCACCGACAGGGTGGTCTGGGTCGCATAGGCCAGCGGCGCGTCGCCGGGACGTTCAAAGGCTTCGGCGTCGGCATCGGTCTCGACCAGGCTGATGGCGCCTTCGGGCAACTGGCCCATGGTGCCGATCACCTCCGGGTGGCCCGCGTGGCCGATCAGGATGATGTGGCGGCCGGCATTATGATGGCGCTCGGCCTCGACGTGGACTTTCGACACCAGCGGGCAGGTGGCGTCCAGGAACAGCAGTTCGCGCGCGCGGGCGTTGGCGGGCACGGACTTGGGCACGCCGTGGGCCGAAAACACGACCGGGCGGTCGTCGGGGCATTCGTCCAACTCCTTGACGAAGACTGCGCCCATCGCCTTCAGCCGTTCGACGACGTGGCGGTTATGCACGATCTCATGACGCACATAGACCGGAGCGCCGAATCTCTCGATCGCCCGCTCAACGATCTGGATCGCCCGATCCACCCCGGCGCAAAAGCCGCGCGGCGTCGCCAGACGGACGGAAATGGGGCGCAACGGCGAAGCTGGGGGAGGGACGTGGGCGTTCATGCCCGGAACCTAGTCGTTCGTGGTCGTTATCGCCATCTGGACAAGGGCTTGCGCACAACAGATTCTACCGCCTGAAAGAGCGGCGCATCGTCACGGCTTGTCCACAGTCGACGAAAGTCGAACTTCTACAAAGGTTTAGGTGATGTTCACGACGCCTTGACCTAGCAGCCGCTCACGATTAGTTTCCGCGCCGAATTCAGACCCCGTCGCGGCTCAGCCGGGACGCTGAGCAACAAACCCATGACCACCCCGACGGAATCGCGTGAAGAGGCGATCAAACGCCTCAACAAACGTGCATCCGACTTGGCGGAGGCCACGGCTACGAAGACGTCTGAAGCCCTCTCGGCCCAGGCGGTTTCCAGCCAGGCCTATAAGATCATCGCCGAATTACTCGGCGGCGTCTTTCTGGGCTTGGGGCTGGGTTTCGGAGCGGACCGACTGTTCGGGACCAATCCGTGGGGGCTGATCAGCGGTGTCCTTTTGGGCTTCGCATTGTCGATTTACATGGCGCGCCGCACGGCCAACCGGCTGATGGCGCAAGCGAAGGCGAGCGGGCTCGAAGAGAAATCGATCCCATTCGACGACGAGGAAGACGAGGACCGATAGGCTTATGGCCGATCCGATTCATCAGTTTCAGATTCAAAAGGTCGTCGACCTCGGCGCCGTGAATCTGCCCGTGTTCGGTCATACCGAACTGGCGATCACGAACTCGCACATCGCGATGACGGCTGCTTTTGTGGCCATTGTCCTGTTCCTGCAGTTCGTGACGTCGGGCGCCAAGGTGGTGCCGGGGCGTCTGCAGACGGCGGGTGAGAGCCTGTTCGACATGATCGACGGCGTGACCGATTCGATCATCGGTCATGACGGCCGCAAGTATTTCCCGTTCGTCTTCACCCTGTTCCTGCTGGTGCTGGCGATGAACCTGCTGGGCATGTTCCTCAGCTTCACCCCGACGTCGCAACTGGCCGTCACGGTCACCTTCGCGGCCCTGACCATCCTGCTGGTCATCGGCGTGGGCTTCATCAAGAACGGCCTGGGCTTCTTCAAGCTGTTCTGGCCGATGAGCGCGCCTCTGATCCTGCGTCCGGTCGTCGGCGCCATCGAGTTCCTGTCCTTCCTGCTGCGTCCGGTCACCCTGGCCCTGCGTCTGTTCGGCAACATGCTGGGCGGCCACGTGGCGCTGAAGATCTTCGCCGGCTTCGTCGTCGCCCTGGGCGCTGGCGCCTTTGTCGGCGAGGGCCTGGGCATCTGGGGCCTGCCGGTCGCCGCCCTGTCGATGGTCGGCGTCGTGGCCATCACCGCTCTCGAATTCCTCGTCGCCTTCCTGCAGGCGTTCGTGTTCGCCGTTCTGGCCAGCATCTACCTCAATGATGTGGTCAACCTGGGTGAAGGCCACTAAGGCCGGACCTCAGTCCGAACTCTCTGTTTTCAACCAACCTGACTTAAACAAGGATACTCACCATGGAAGCTGAAGCCGCCAAGTACATCGGCGCCGGCCTGGCCACCCTCGGCATGATCGGTTCGGCCATCGGCGTGGGCAACATCTTCGCCAACTTCCTGAACGGCGCCCTGCGCAACCCGTCGGCCGCTGGCTCGCAAGTCGGCAACCTGTTCGTGGGCGCGGCTCTGGCCGAAGCTCTGGGCATCCTGGCCTTCGTGCTCGGCATCCTGATCCTGAACTCCTAATCCATTTAGGATTCAGGGCGGCGGCGGTCTCTCGCTGAGGTCGCCGCCGCCTTTCTGCATTTACGAACGAACGGACACCATGGCCGCTCCCAATCCTCACGACACGCACGCCACGACCGAGGCTGAAGGCCACGGCAGCGGCGGTCTGCCCCAGTTCCAGACTGAGCACTGGGCCGGTCAGATCGGCTATCTGCTGGTCCTGTTCTTCGTCCTCTACATCCTGATCGCCAAGGTCTTCGGCCCGCGCCTGCGTCGCGTGATGGACGAGCGCCGCGATACGATTTCCAGCGCCGTCGCCACGGCCCGCCAGGTCCAGACCGAAGCCGCCGAACAGGCTGCTGCGGCCAAGGCCGAGGTCGACAAGGCCCGCGCCGACGCCCGCGCCACCGCCGCCGCCGCCAAGGCGCGCGTCACGGAAGAAGCCAACGCCCGTCAGGCGGCCGAAGAAGCCGTCGTTAACGCCCGCATCGCCGAGGCGGAAGCCTCGATCGGCAAGACGCGCGACGCCGCCATGGCCAATGTCTCGACCATTGCTGCGGACACCACCGCCGCCATCGTCGAGCGTCTGACCGGCAAGACCGCAACGGCTGCTGAACTGACCGCCGCCAAGGGAGCCGCCTGATGAACCTGATCTTCGAACCCGGCATCTGGAGCTTCGCCAACCCGGAGATCTGGGTCGGCATCGGTCTGCTGATCTTCTTCGGCATCCTGATCGCGGCCGGCGTGCCCAAGCTGGTCGGCGGCCAACTGGACGCCAAGGCCGCCAAGATCCAGGGCGACCTGGACGAAGCCGCCCGCCTGCGCGCCGAAGCCGAAGCCCTGCTGGCCCAGATCCGCAAGGAGAAGGTCGAGGCTGAAGCCCAGGCCGCCGACATGATGGCCGCCGCCGAAGCCGACGCCCGCCGTCTGGAAGTCGAGGCCAAGGCCAAGCTGGAAGAGACCCTGGCCCGTCGCCAGAAGATGGCCGAGACCCGCATCGCTCAGGCCGAAGCCCAGGCTGCTGCTGAAGTGAAGGCGGCTGCTGTCGACCTGTCCGCCAAGGCTGCGGAACAGATCCTGGCCGCCCGTTTGTCGGGTCAGTCCAAGGACCCGCTGCTGGACGCCGCCATCGCTCAGATCGGCGACCGCCTGAACTGATCGCGACGCGCAAGCATCGAATGAAAAAAAGGGCCCCGGCGTCGCTGTCGGGGCCCTTTTCTTATGTCTGACGGATCAGGTCAGTGGGCGTGTGCGCCGCCGATGACCGTCGCGCCGCGCTTTTCACGCGCGACCAGCCGGGCATAGACATTGCCCAGCACGATCCCGAACACCGCATGGGTGATCAGCAGCCAGGCGATGGTGCCGAACCCTGATCCCGCGGTGAAGGTGCGATAGTCGCCGAACATCATCACGCCCAGCATCATCAGAACCCAGGCGCCGACGGCGAAGACGATGCCCTTGGTTTCGGGCGTGTCCGTCGGCAGACGGGGGCACAGCACCCCGAACAGCGGACCCAGGATGAAGATGCCGCTGAAGACGTGGATGGCCCAGCCGACGGCCAGGTTGCCCGGCATGCCGATCATGCTGGCGATGACCCCCTGGAAGGGATCAAACCAGTTGAGGAACATGTTCGGGATCTCAAGCAAGGATACGGCGATGGTCGCGACGACGCCCGCGATCAGGCCTTTTTTTACGCGTGACATCATGACCTTCGCGCCTCCCAACGCATGTTTCGGTTCACTGATAACGCGCACACAGGATACGCCGGGTTGGGAGGCCCCGCGTTCACGTTCTTGTGGTTAGCGGTTGCAGCAACGCAACTGCGAGATGTTGGGGTAACTAGCGGAACAGCTTGCGGAAATAGCGACGCAGGCCCTTACGCGCGCGCATCAGGCGACGACGCGGGCGTTTCAGCACCACCTTCTCGGCCCGCAGCGCCTGTTGCCAGAAGACCGGCGCGATTTCCGGCTTCTTCCGCATCAGGCGACGGAAGGGATAGACCCATTTCGGCCTGGCGTACTGGGCGCGGATGAACTGCCGCTTGGCCCAGTAGGACGACTTCAGGATCAGCATCAGGCCGACCGCGATGACGGGGATGCCGCCGGGGCCGGGCAGGGGCGCGATCAGGATGCCCAGCAGCACCACGAACAGCCCGCCCACCATCAGCGCCCAGCGCTTCACGACGCGCAGCGTGCGGCTGCGTGTTGCGGTCTGCGGGTGGATGAGAGCGGGTGCGTAGGTCACAGGTGCGCCAGATGGGGAGGAAAAGGCCGTATGACAACGACCGCCACGGCCGCGCGATCCCTCGTCGGGAAAGGAAAGGCGCACCGTGGCGGGGTTGCCACAAGTCCTTAACAACGCGGGCGAATGGCCGATCCAAGGCGCCAGGATGAAGTCTTGGTCATGAAAGGCGCGGCGGAACGCCTCAGCCGTAGCGCACGCCTGTCAGCCGCTCGGATTCCGTCCAGAGACGCCGGGCGACATCGGCGTCGCGGGCCTGGGGCTTGATGACGGCGCGACCGGGCGGCCCCTTCATCTCCTGAAACCCCAGCGGCCCGTAATAGGCGCCCGGCGTCGCATCCGGCAGGGTCGCCGCCATCAGGATGGGCAGGGCGCCGTCGGCGGCCGAATGGCTCAGCACGCCCTCGATCAACCGTGCGCCCCGGGCGAACAGGCTGGGGCGGCTGTCGCCATGGCCATTGGCGATCAGGTCGGTGCGGGCGAACCCCGGATGGGCGGCGACGCTGATCAGGCGCCAGCCCTGGGCGTCGCTGCGGCGTTGCAGTTCCAGCGCGAACATCAGCATGGCCAGCTTGGACTGCTGATAGACGGGCCAGGCGCCGTACCCGTTCTGATAGTTCAGGTCGTCCAGTCGGATGCGGCCGCCCCGGTGCGCGATGCTGGACAACTGCACCACACGCGCCCTGGCCGCGCTCAGCAACGGCAGCAGACGGCCTGTCAGGGCGAAGTGTGACAGATAGTTGGTCCCCAACTGCATCTCGAACCCATCGGCCGTCGTCTGGCGCTTCGGCAGGGCCATGATCCCGGCGTTGTTGATCAGGATGTCGATGGGCCGACCATCCGCCAGATGACGCCCCGCAAAGGCCTCGACCGAGGACAAACTGCCGAGGTCCAGCAGGTCGAAACGGACATTGGACCCGGCGTGGCGCTCACGGATCAAGCGCTCGGCCTCGGCGCCCTTTGCGGGGTTGCGCGCCGCGAGCACGACCTCTGCGCCCTTGCCCGCCAGCACCAGCGTCGTCTCCAGACCCAGACCGCCGGTCGCGCCGGTGATTATGGCCAGCTTGCCCGTCTGATCGGGGATGTCGTGGGTGGTCCAGTTGGTCATGGGAATACTGTAGGACGACCCGAAGGCTGGGCGCTTCTCATTCTTTCGTCATTCCGGACGCAGCGCAGCGAAGACCCGGAACCCAGCGGCGGCGAAGGCGAAATCTATCCTCCGCATGAGCCTCTAACGGCCGAGTCCGCACAGGTTCGCGCTCTCGCGCGCCGCTGGGTCCCCCGGTTCCGCTTCGCGGCCCGGAGGATGACGAGAGAGAAGTATCTCAAACGAAAACAGCGCCCGCCCCGGCGAGGGGGCGAGCGCTGCTTCATACGGTTCAGACCGTCAGGCCGTTCACGCCGCCTGGTTGGAGCCTTCCGGGGCCGACCAGCGCAGCACCGGCGAGCGGGCGGCGCGCGTTTCGTCCAGACGCTTCAGCGGCGCATGGAAGGGCGCGCCCTTGAAGCGGTCCACGTCCCCGGCTTTCGCCGCCTCGGCCAGCAGGCGCATGGCGTGGATGAAGCGGTCCAGTTCGGCCTTGGACTCGGTTTCCGTCGGCTCGATCAGCATGGCGCCGTGGACGACCAGCGGGAAATACATGGTCATCGGGTGGAAGCCCTCGTCGATCATCGCCTTGGCGAAGTCGAGCGTGGTGATGTCCGTGCCCTTCAGCCATTCGTCGTCGAACAGGGCCTCGTGCATGCACGGGCCGTCGGGGAAGGCCGGGCTCATCAGGTCCTGCAGGCGGGCCTTGATGTAGTTGGCGTTCAGCACCGCGTCCTCAGCCACCTGACGCAGACCGTCAGAGCCGTGCGACATCATGTAGGACAGGGCGCGCACATACATGCCCATCTGGCCCTGGAAGGCGCACAGGCGGCCAAAGGCCTGTTCCGCCTCGTCTTCCTCGCGCTCGATCAGGCGATAGCCGTTGTCGTCATGCACCACCCAGGGGGCAGGGGCGAAGGCGGCCAGGGCCTCTGACAGCACCACCGGACCCGCGCCGGGACCGCCGCCGCCGTGCGGCGTCGAGAAGGTCTTGTGCAGGTTGATGTGCATGGCGTCGACGCCCAGGTCGCCGGGGCGGACCCGGCCGACGATGGCGTTGAAGTTTGCGCCGTCGCAGTAGAAATAGGCGCCCGCCTCATGCGTCAGGCGCGCGATCTCGATGATGTCACGCTCGAACAGGCCGCAGGTGTTGGGGTTGGTCACCATGATGGCGGCGACGTCAGGCCCCAGCTTGGACGCCAGATCGGCGACGTCCACGCGGCCGTCTTCGGTCTGGGCGACCTCGACGACGGAATAGCCGACGAAGGCGGCGGTGGCCGGGTTGGTGCCGTGGGCGGATGTCGGGACCAGAACCTTGCGGCGCTGTTCATGCTCGCCCTTGGCCTCGTGGGCGGCGCGAATGGCCATCAGGCCGCACAGTTCGCCGTGCGCGCCCGCCTTGGGCGACAGGGCGACCGCGGGCATGCCGGTCAGGGTTTTCAGCCAGTGTGCCAGGGTGTCCATCAGCTCCAGCGCGCCCTGAACCGTCGAAATCGGCTGCAGGGGGTGGATGTCCGAGAAACCGGCCAGACGCGCCATCTTCTCGTTCAGGCGCGGGTTGTGCTTCATCGTGCACGAGCCCAGCGGATAGATGGCCAGGTCGATGGCGTGGTTCTTCTGGCTCAGGCGCACGTAGTGGCGCATGGCCTCGGGCTCGGACAGGCCGGGCAGGCCGATCGGATCCTTGCGGACCAGGTCGCCTAGGTCCGACGCATCGGTCTTGGGCTCCGGCAGATCGACGCCGGTCTTGCCCCAGCCGTCGCCCTCAAAGATCAGGGCTTCGTTCTGCAACAGGCCGCGACCGCCGGTCAGGGTGGCGGGCTTGGAAGCGACCTGGTTCGGGGCGGTCGGGCGGCCGACAGTGTTCATCGTGCTCATTGTTCTGTCTCCGCTCAGGCCGCCAGCACCGTGGCGAGCGCTTTCGCCAGGAACTTGATGTCATGATCCAGGGTGGTCTCGGTCGCCGCGACCAGCAGGACGTCGTCCAGGCCCGCGTCGGGCGCCAGACGGCTGTAGGGCACGCCCGCCAGCACATGATGACCGGCCAGGGTGTCCACCACCTCGGCGGCCTTTTTGCCCTTGGGCAGACGGATCGCGAACTCGTTGAAGAAGCGCGGCGTCAGCACCTCCACGCCCGGAATGGCGGCCAGGGCGTCGCGGGTGGCGACGGCCTTCTCGTGGTTCAGAAGGGCCAGTTTGCGCAGGCCCGTCTCGCCCAGCAGGCTCATGTGGATGGTGAACGCCAGGGTGCAGAGGCCTGAGTTGGTGCAGATGTTCGAGGTCGCCTTGTCGCGGCGGATGTGCTGCTCGCGCGTTGACAGGGTCAGGACGAACCCCCGCTCGCCGTCGGCGTCCACGGTTTCGCCGGTCAGGCGGCCCGGCATCTGGCGGATCAGCTTCTCGCGCGTGGCGAACAGGCCGACATAGGGGCCGCCGAAGTTCAGGGCGTTGCCGATCGACTGGCCTTCCGCCGCGACGATATCGGCGCCCATTTCGCCGGGCGACTTCAGCAGGCCCATGGACACGGCTTCGGTCACCACGACGATCAGCAGAGCGCCCGCCGCATGGGCGGCCTCGGCGATCTTGGTCACGTCGGTGGCGGTGCCGAAGACGTTGGGGGTCTGGACGACGACGCAGGCGGTGTCCGGACCGATCTGGTCGATGACGGCGGCTTCGGCGTCGAACGCCGGGGCCAGCACCTGCGTCTCCACGCCCACGGCATGAACCACGGTCTCGGTCGCCTTGACGTAGTGGGGGTGCACGCCGCCCGAGATCACCGCCTTGTTTCGGCGTGTCACGCGCGTGGCCATCAGCACGCCCTCGGCCATGGCGGTCGAGCCGTCATAGAGGGATGCGTTGGCGACCGGCATCCCGGTCAGGTTCGCGACCTGGGTCTGGAACTCGTACAGGTACTGCAGCGTGCCCTGCGCGATTTCCGGCTGATAGGGGGTGTAGCTGGTCAGGAACTCCGACCGCTGGATCACGTGATCGACCGTGGCCGGGACGTGGTGCTTGTAGGCGCCTGCGCCGCAGAAGAAGGGAACGGCGCCGGCGGTCGCGTTCTTGGCGGCCATGGCGGACAAGGCGCGCTCGACCTCCAGTTCGCCCGCGACGCGGGGCAGATCCACAGGCCCGTCCAGACGCGCGCTCTCGGGCACGTCGACAAACAGGTCGTCGATGGATTTCGCGCCGATGGCGGCGAGCATCGCCGTGCGGTCGTCGGGCGTCAGGGGGAGGTAGCGCATCTAGACAGCTTTTCCGAAAAGGAAGTCAGTGATTGAAAAACCCGGCTTGGCTCTGGCTGGGGTGCGTGAAGGCGAGGATTGAGAACGGCGCGTGGTGTCGCCTCGGTTGCTTTGAAGCCCCTTCAACAGGTCGGTGAGCGCCGCGGCGTCCTCGACCTCCAGAAGTTCGACTTCGTACATCAGGGGCGTGCGGGGCTCGCCCACATTGCCTGCTGCCCGAGCGAACAGACGCCCCCCGGGGCCGTCCAGCATGAAACTGCTGGTGCGTCGCAGGATGGCAAGAAGCGCCGTTGCTATCTCGGGGGTCAGAACGGGGTATTCCGCCAGCATGCCGTCCGGCGCATCTTCACCGAAGAGATAGATGAGCGCGCCGTCGGTCAGCCGGACTTCAGCCTCCAGCCCGGTCCGCTCCGCCCCGCAGTCGGCCAGCGCCGCCTCGACCAACTGGCTCAGGCCAGGTTGGGAAGGCGTTGTGGTCGCGTGGGTGAAGCAGACCGTAAACACGGCTTAAAGCGTCGCCAGGAAGGCGTCGTAGGCGGCCTGGTCCATCAGGCCGTCCAACTGCGAGGCGTCCGAGATCTTGATCTTGGCGAACCAGCCATCGGCTTCGGCGGCGGCGTTGACGGTCTCCGGGGCGGTCGACAGCACGTCGTTGGCCTCGACCACTTCGCCCGAGACGGGGGCATAGACGTCCGACGCCGCCTTGACGCTTTCGACCACGGCGAAGCTGTCGCCCTTGGCGAAGGTCTTGCCGACTTCCGGCACCTCGACGAACACCACGTCGCCCAGGGCCTCAGCCGCGTGCTTGGAAATGCCGACCGTGGCGATGTCGCCGTCGACGCTGACCCACTCGTGATCCTTGGTGAAATGCATCTTGCTTCTCCTAAAGCCGTCATCCTCGGGCCTGACCCGAGGATCGGATGTTGTGCTGTCCGTGCGCCGATGTCTTCGCACGAGCGGTTGATCGCCCGGCCCTCGGGTCAAGCCCGAGGGTGACGGACAGAGAGGGTTACGCCTTCGGCTTGCGGTAATAGCGTTGCGCCACGAACGGCATGGCGATGACTTCGGCGGCGGCAGGCTTGCCGCGAACCAGAACCTTCAGTTCCGTGCCCAGTTCCGCAAAGGCGGGCGGCACGAAGCCCATGGCGATGTTCTTGCCAAGGCTGGGGGAGGGGCCGCCCGAGGTGACCTTGCCGATGATGTTTCCGTCGGCGTCGGCGATCTCGGCGCCTTCGCGGGCCGGGGCGCCTTCCTTGACGTGCAGGCCGACGCGGACGCGCGACGGACCCTCAGCCAGTTGCTGCAGGATGATGTCGGCGCCGTTGAAGTCGGCGCGTTCCTTGCGCGACTTGGACAGGGCGAAGGTCAGCGCGCCTTCGACCGGCGTGGTCGCGGCGTCGATGTCGTGGCCATGCAGCGGCAGGCCGGATTCGAGACGAAGGCTGTCGCGGGCGCCCAGGCCGATCGGCTTGACGCGGGCGTCTTCCAGCAGGGTGTTCCAGATGCGCTCGGCCTGGTCCGCCGGGACCGAAATCTCATAGCCGTCCTCGCCGGTGTAGCCCGAGCGAGAGACGTAAGCGTCGACGCCGAACAGCATCAGGCGGGCCGTCTCCATGAAGCCCATCTCGGCCAGCACCGGCTCATGGGCCGACATCAGCTCTGCGGCCTCCGGGCCCTGGATGGCGATCAGGGCGCGGTCCAGAACCGTCAGCTTGGCGTCGCCTTCCAGATTGGCGTTCCAGAAGGCGAAATCCTCGTCCTTGTTGCCGGCGTTGACGACGACGAACAGGCCGTCATGGTCGGGGCGGCCCGCCATCAGGTCGTCGATGATGCCGCCGTCCTTGTTCAGCAGCAGGGTGTATTTCTGCTTGCCCGCCTTCAGGATCTCATAGTCGCCGGGGACGAAGCGCTGGAACTGCGCCGTGGCGTCCGCGCCGGTGATCTTGCACTGGCCCATGTGCGATACGTCGAACAGGCCGACATGTTCGCGGGTCCAGCGGTGTTCGGCCAGAACGCCTTCATACTGGACCGGCATGTCATAGCCGCTGAAACCCACCATGCGGGCGCCTAAGCGCCGGTGCGCGGCGTTCAGCGGCGTGGTCTTGAGAGCTTGGTCGGTCATGGTTCAGACTTTCGCGGTCGCGTGTTGTGGCGGAGCTTCGCCGCCGTCCTCGCGCCCCCGCTGTCCTGAAGCCTGAGAGATTCCGGCGTTTCCGCCTTGCTCCGTCGGCGCGCCCGTAGAAGAGCGGCTTTCCAGCGTCCGTATGCTGTCGCGGTCCGTTTGCCTGAGCGTTTCCGGGGCGGTTGCGCCTTCGGCGTCGAGCCTGATTTCCCAGCCCCGAACTCTCCCGCGAGAGCGACCGACCTAAGCCATCGAGTCAGGCCTCAAGTCAAGCGTCGCCAGTGCATCCCAAGTCTGACAGAGCTTGCCCCGCGCGTCCTGTGCGGCCATGAGTGCGCGACGCCCAACAACCTACGGGAAAGCCTCCATGTCCGCCGACCGCCTTCGTCTCGACGACCACATCGCCGCGCTGGAGGCGCCGCAGGGACTGAAGGCTGTCCTGACCGTGATCGCCGCGACCTGCGCCCGGATCAGCGACGTGGTGGCGGGCGGCGCCCTGGTCGGCGCGCTGGGCGCATCGGGCCAGATCAACGTCCAGGACGAAGAGCAGAAGAAGCTGGACGTCATCACCGACGACATGCTGACCCAGGCGCTTCTGGCCTGTCCCGCCATCGCCGGCGTCGCGTCGGAGGAAAAGGATCAGGTCGAGCCCGCCTCCAATCCGGCCGGTGAATATCTGGCCCTGTTCGACCCGCTGGACGGTTCGTCCAACATCGACATCAATGCGCCGGTCGGCACCATCGTCTCGGTGCTGAAGTCGGCGACCCCGACGCCGGTCGAGGCCGACTTCCTGCAGACGGGCCGCCATCAGGTCGCCGCCGTCTATGCCGTCTATGGCCCCCAGACCATGCTGGTCCTGACCACCGGAGACGGCGTCAAGGGCTTCACCCTGTCCAACGACGGCCAGTGGCTGCTGACCCACGACGCCATCACCATTTCGCCGGACACCAAGGAATTCGCGATCAACGTCTCCAACCAGCGTCACTGGGCCGAGCCGGTCCAGCGCTATCTGGACGGCGTGCTGAAGGGGGCGGAGGGGCCGCGCGGCAAGAACTTCAATATGCGCTGGGTCGCGGCCATGGTCGCCGATGTCCACCGCATCCTGATGCGCGGCGGGGTGTTCCTCTATCCGTGGGACAAGCGCGAGCCGAACAAGCCGGGCAAGCTGCGGCTGATGTACGAAGGCAATCCGATGGCTTTCCTGGTCGAGCAGGCGGGCGGCAAGGCCACCACCGACGGCGTCCAGCCCATCCTTGATGTCCAGCCGACCCAGCTGCACCAGCGCATTCCCGTCGCCCTGGGCTCGGCCAACGAAATCGACGCCTTCGCGAGCGCCTGAACCGGAGCCTGAGTTATGAACATCAGTCGCGCCGACGCCCTTCTGGTCATCGACCCGCAGAACGACTTCTGCGAGGGCGGCGCGCTGGCGGTCGCAGGCGGGGCCGGGATCATGCCGCTGATCAACCAGTTGGCGGAACGGTTCGACAAGGTGATCGCTACGCAGGACTGGCACACGCCGGACCAGATTTCCTTCGCCTCCAACCACCCCGGCGCGACGCCCTTCACCGAGATTGAGGTCGCCTATGGGCGCCAGATGCTTTGGCCCGATCATTGTCTTCAGGGCTCAGCCGGGGCCGACTTCCACCCCGATGTGAAGCCGACCATCGACCGCGCCCTGGCCGTGATCCGCAAGGGTTATAATCCGGCGGTCGACAGCTATTCCGGTTTCTTCGAGAACGACCGCCGGACCCGGACGGGCCTTGCGGGCCTGCTGCGTGATCTGGGTGTGCAAAGGGTCTTTCTGGCAGGTCTGGCCCTGGACTACTGCGTCCGCTTCACCGCCGAAGACGCCGTCCGCGAAGGTTTTGAGGCCGTCGTCATCACCGACGCCAGCCGCGCCATCGCCCCGGATACTGAAGCGGCGGCGCACGACAGTTTCCGGGCGCTGGGCGTGGCGGAAATCGAGGCGGCGGCGCTGCTCGCTTAACCCCCTTTCGTCATTCCGGGCGCAGCGTAGCGAAGACCCGGAACCCAGCGGCGCCGAAGGCGATGTTTAAGCCGCTATAGGAACGACAGGCTGTCTCCTGACAGGTTCGCGCTTTCGCGCGCCGCTGGGTTCCGGGTCTTCGACGCTTCCGCGTCTCCGCCCGGAATGACGAACGAAAGAGAAGGCCCTCATTCCCAGAAATCCTCCGCATCGGGAATCCGTGTAAAGGCGATCTTCGCGCCGATATAGTCCGGAAGACCCGCGTTCGGGCCGATGCTGACCGTGTCCTTGCCATAGCGGCGGTTCAGCGCGTCCAAGGCTTGGGACAGTTTCAGCGACCGCGCCGTGCCCCCCTGGTCAGGGCCGGAATCGAACAGGTCGGTCTCAAAGGCGCCGCTGGCCTTCAGCTTGTGAACCCCGACGCCGACATAGCTCAGCCGACCGGCCTCAAGCCCGGGCTCGACCCTGCGCCACAGGCTGTCCAGCGCGGCCAGCAGGGCGAAGGTGTCCTGGGTCGGGGCGACGGCGCAGTTCAGGCCCGCCGTGTCCCAGTCGCGTCTGGCGCCCTTTGGCCCCATGTCCAGATGCAGGCTGACCACGGCCCCTGTCAGCCCCATCCGCCGCAGTCGCGCCCCGCATTTAACCACCAGACGCCGGGCGACCGCGCGCGCCTTTTCCGGCGTGCGCATCTGCGCCGCCAGAACATGGCTGTGGCTGATGGAGGCGGGGGGCTTTTCCGGCGTCGGTTCGCTGTCCAGACCATGCAGGCCGCGCCAGATGCGCTCGCCCTCGATGCTGTTCCAGACGGCGCGGGCCTGTTTGGCGCCCATGTCCCACAGACCCGCCGTGTCCGTCACGCCCGCCGCGGCCAGCCGCTCGCGCATCCGCGATCCTATGCCCGGATAGGTCGACAGCGGCAGGTGCAGGATGGCGCCGGGCAGTTCATTGGCCCGCAGGATCGTCAGCCCGTCCGGCTTCTTCATCCCGCAGGCGGTCTTGGCCAGGAACCGTGACGGCGCCAGGCCGATGGACGACCGCAGGCACTCGCCCACATTCCTGCGGATACCCGCCTGGATGCGCCGCGCCAGCGCGACCGCGTTGGCCTCCTGCCGTTCCGGTCCGATCAGTTCGCATGAGCATTCGTCGATGGAGCCGACCTTCCACACCGGCACATGGCGGTCGATTTCCTTCATGATCTTCTTGTGGACCTCGACATAGATGTCGGGCCGCGCCTCGGCGACGATCAGGTCGGGGCACATCTGGCGCGCCTCGGACACCCGCGTGCCGGTGCGGATGCCATAGGGGCGGCTCTCATAGCTGGCGGCGATGGCGCCTGTGTATTCGCTCTCGGCCGGGCGGACGATCAGCGGCTTGCCCCGCCACTCGGGGTTCATCTGCTGCTCGACGCTGGCGAAAAAGGCGTTCAGGTCAATGAACAGCCAGCGCAGGTTCGCGCCATCGTCTTGCTGTGGGTTCGCCTGATCCATGACGTGAACATATCAGGAACATTAGGTCGTCGGAAGCGGTCCAGCCCGGAATGACGAAAGTGGAGGGATCACCCCGCCGCGTAGACCTCGACCTCTGCGATCCGCGCGGCCTTCTCGGCGTCGCTCAGGAACGAGCCCTCAAAACTGTTCTTCGCCAACTGCGTCACCTGTTCCCGCGTCAGACCGACCGCCTGCGCCAACTGGCGGTAGTTCTCGTTCATATAGCCGCCGAAGTAGGACGGATCGTCGGAGTTCAGCGTGACGTGCAGGCCCCGGCGCAGCATCTCGGGCACGGGGTGGTCCTTCAGATCCTTGACCACGCACAGCTTCAGGTTCGACAGCGGGCACACCGTCAGGGTCATCTGTTCGGCGGCCAGACGTTCGATCAGGCCCTCGTCTTCCATCGAGCGGTTGCCGTGATCCATCCGGTCGATCTGCAGCAGGTCCAGCGCCTCATGCACATAGGCGGGCGGGCCTTCCTCGCCCGCGTGGGCGCACAGCTTCAGGCCCAGGTCGCGGGCGGCGGCGAAGACGCGCTGGAACTTGGACGGCGGATGGCCGACCTCCGACGAATCCAGCCCCACGCCGATGAAATGGTGCAGATAGGGCTTGGCCGCCTCAAGCGTCGCAAAGGCCTCCTCCTCGGTCAGGTGGCGCAGGAAGCTCAGGATCAGACCCGAGCTTACGCCCAACTCCGCCTTGGCCCGGTCCATGCCCGCGATCAGCCCCTCGACCACCACGCCGAACGGCACGCCGCGATCCGTGTGCGTCTGCGGATCGAAGAAGATTTCGGCGTGGCGCACATTGTCGGCCGCCGCCCGCTGGAAATAGGCGAAGGCCAGATCTTCGAAATCCTGGCGCGTCAGCAGCACCGCCGCCCCCGCGTAATAGATGTCCAGAAAGTCCTGCAGGTTAGAAAAGTCATAGGCCGCCCGCACCGCCTCGACGCTGTCATAGGGGATGGCGACATTGTTGCGCTGGGCCAGTTCGAACATCAGCTCGGGCTCCAGGCTGCCCTCGATATGCAGATGTAGTTCGGCCTTGGGCAGACCGGCGATATAGGCGTCGAGGGGCGAAGACTGGGCCATCAAGACCTCCTGTGAAGCTGGAACGACGCCGAACGGCGAAGCGTTGGGGTGCTGCAGTCAAGGAGCACCGCAATGACGGACAAACAAGACAAGCCGGTCAAGATCAACACCACGCCCGGCGTTCTGGGCGACGGCACCGAGGAACAGAACCTGGGCCAGAAGGGCGATCCGTCCAAGCGGATCACCGAAGACGAGGTGGACGCCGCCTTCTCCGACAAGAAGAAGACGGACTGATCCCTACATGCGATCCGGCGTCTCGATGCCGAGCAGGCACAGCGCCGTCTCCAGCTGGCGCAGGGCCGCCGCCGACAGGGCGAGGCGCGAACGTTTCGTGTCCTCGTCCGGTGCGACCAGCACAGGGCAGGCGGCGTAGAATTTCGAGAACGACTGCGCCACGCGATAGGCGTGTTCCGCTACCAGGTGCGGCATCCGCTTGTCATAGGCGTCTGACGTTGCGGCGCTGAAGGCGTCCAGCGTCAGGGCCAGATCCCGTTCCGCCTGTTCGGCGATGGCGATGGGACCAGCGGACACGCCCTGTTCAGCGGCCTTCCTCAGCAGGGATTTGATGCGGACCGCCTGATACAGCAGGTAAGGCCCGGTCTTGCCCTCGAAGCTCATGAAGCGGTCGAGGTCAAAGACGTAAGAGGTGGTGCGCGCGTTCGACAGGTCGGCGAACTTCAGAGCGGCGATGGCCACCTTGTGCGCGATGGCCTCGAACTCTTGCGGCGACAGGTCGTCGCCCAGCTTGGCTTCGTGCAGACGCTCGCGCGCCTTTTCCGTCGCCTGATCGATCAGGTCGCGCAGCTTCAGCACGCCGCCCGCACGGGTCTTGAACGGCTTGCCGTCCTGACCGTTCATGGTGCCGAAGCCCAGATGCTCCAGCGACTTCTCGGGCGCATATCCGGCCAGATAGGCGGCGCGGAACACCTGTTCGAAATGCTCGGCCTGGCGTTCGTCGACGACGTACAGGATCAGGTCCGGGCCGATCGCCTTCTTGCGGTCCAGGATCGTGGCCAGGTCGGTCGTGCCGTACATGGCCGAACCTTCCGAGCTGATGACCAGCAGGGGCGGGGGGGAAGGGGCCTCGATCACCGATCCGTCGGCCAGCTTCTTCTTGCGCGTCTCGCCGGGCTTGGCGACGTGAACCACCTGGGCGCCGTCGTCCTCGACCAGCAGGCCCGTGCCCTTCAGATGCGCCAGCATTTCCGGCATCAGGGGATCGGCGTCGCTCTCGCCGTTCCACAGGTCGAAATCGACCGACAGGTCGCCGTATTCGCGCTTCAGCGCCTCGCGGCTGACGGCCACGAAATGCTGCCACAGGGCGCGGTATCCGGGGCGGCCGTTCTGCAACTCCGCCGTCGCCTTGCGGGCGCGGTCGCGGAAGGCGGGGTCTTCCTTGGCCTTGCCGGCGGCCAGCGGATACAGTCGGTCCAGATCGGCCAGGGTGACAGGCGTCTCGGCCGGGAAGGGGCCGTCGCCCTCGACCATGAAGGCGTCGGCCAGGCCTTCATCGCCGCAGGCGACGATCAGCAGACCCATCTGGAAGCCCCAGTCGCCGAAGTGGGCGTCGCCGGTCACTTCATCACCGCGGAAGCGGAACAGGCGTTTCAGGCTCTCGCCGATGATGGCGCTGCGCAGATGGCCGACGTGCATCGGCTTGGCCACGTTCGGGCCGCCGTAGTCGATGACCACCTTGCGCGGATCGGCGACCGTCGCGGCGCCCGCGTGATCGGCGTCGGCGGCGACTTCCGCGGCGCGCACGGCCAGGGTCGCGTCGGCGATCTTCAGGTTGATGAAGCCGGGACCGGCGACCTCGACCGAGGAAAAACGCGGATCGGCGCTCAGGCGTTCGGCGATCCTGCCCGCCAGTTCACGCGGATTGGCCTTCAGCGCCTTGGCGGCGGCCAGGGCCCCGTTCGACTGAAAGTCGGCCAGGTCGGGACGGTCGGACGGGGTGACGCGGGCCAGCGCCGCATCCACGCCTTCGGCGGCGAAGGCGGCGGCGACCGCTTCGCTGAGGACGGTCTTCAGATCAGCCATTTATTCGCTCGTAGGGGCGGCGGCAGGCGCAGGCGTCGTTCCGGCATTGACGCGGAAGCGGCTGCCCGAGCGGTTGAACTCGGCCATTTCCGGCGTCACGTCGAAACCGACCAACACTTCGAAGGCGCCGCCGTTGGTGGTGATTTCGGCGCGCGGAATGGTGATGGTGCGGTCTTCGGTCACGGCGGCGGTGCGCTGACCGGCGAAGTTCACCGGGATGTCGAAATATTCCTTGGTCAGGATGGCGCTGTTGCGCTCGGTCACCGCGATCCAATAGCGATAGGTGCGCTGGTCGCTGGTCGCCTGCGGACCACGGCCGAACTGGAACAGGACGCGCATGTCCAGACGGATGGGCTCGTCGCCGCGATACTGGCAGTCGGACGCCAGGTTCTCGATCTCGCCCGTATAGCCGACGTTGGCGATGGCGGCGCGTTCACCCTCGAACTCGACATAGCGGGCGGCGTCGTAAAGAATCTTCACATAGGGGCAGGGGCCTGCGTTCGCGCGACGCGACAGCGGGGCGATGCGAATCGCCCGGCGCGGCGCTTCGTCCTGACCAGCGGCCTGTTGCTGACCACCGCCGCGTTGACGGCCGCTCTGAGCCTGGGCGGCGACTGGCAGGACAGACGCCGCGATCGAAATGGCGGCGAGGGCGGTTAGGACGCGACGCATCAGCATATATTTCCGACAGCGAAAGGGCGCGCGCGACGATCGGCGGCCGATCATAGAACGCTCGCCGCTGATAGCGGCTAAAGCGAGGCGCGGCAAACCTTCGCTTTCGAACTGGGTGTTCAGTTGCGTCTCAGGCGCTCATCACCAGGCAGGTCGAGGTGGCGGTGGCGTACAGTTTGCCGTCCAGACCCCGCAAATCCGCCTCGGCGAAACCGGCGCGGCGGCCGATCTGCACGATCCGCCCTTCGGCCCTCACCGGCGTGCCCGCCGTCAGCGCCTTGTGAAAGACGGTCTTCAGCTCAAGCGTCGTATAGGTCTGGCCGGGCTTGAGCATGGAATGGACCACACAGCCGCAGGCCGAATCCAGCAGGGTGGCGATCCAGCCGCCGTGCACCGTGCCCAGCGGATTATAGACGGCCTCGGTCGGGATGCCCTCGAAAACCACCCGGCCCTCCTCGATCTCGGTCATGTCGAAGCCGACGGTGCGGGCGATGGGGGCGGTGAACCCGGCCTTGGCGCCCAGACGCAGCTGCTCCACGCCGGACAGTACGGAGAAGTCGATGGCGTCGGTCATGGGCACGGATCCTGCGCAGTGGGGTCCGTTTAAAATAAAGACGGACGCTGCCAAGGCAAGCGTCCGTCAGAAGTCCTGGTTCCGTATGGAAAGGCGGGTCTTACAGGCCCGGCAGCTTGAAGCCGCTGTTGCGACGCGGAACGATGGTGATGGGACGACCGCCGGTCAGGGCCTGGGCGCGGGCGGCCTCGGTCGTGGCGTCGATGGTCACGGCGCCGTCGGCGGTCTGACGCGTGGTCGCGGCCTGGCTGGCCGAATCGTTCTTGCGCCAGAACATCAGGCGGTTGGCGAAGCTTTCGTCCTTGCGGGCGATGTTGCCGAACTCGTCGTCGACGACATAGATCGCCAGCGGATCGGCCTGGTCGGCGCCGGCCTGGGTGACCAGGGCCTGCTCGCCCGCCGTGCGGGTGACGCCTTGGCGCTGGCCCAGCAGAATCTGACGGGCGGCGCTTTCAGGGGCCAGTTCCTGCGGGCGCGGCTGGCCGGGTGCAGGCGGACGCAGGCCGTATTCCGGCGGCACGGTCAGGGGCGCGGTCGAGACGGTGACGAACTCGTCCGGCACGACCTTGGTCAGGCCAACGCCTTGCTTGATGGTGCCGCAGGCCGACACGGCGAGCGCGGCGGAGGCGGCGAGGGTCAGGACGGCGACACTGCGAATACGCATGGTTTCAGGCTCTGTTCGGCTTAATGCGGGTGCTCCCCCGGAGCGAAGACCGCATAGTGAAGACGGTGGATTACGCCTTTTCGGCGGCGGGGCCAACCTTGGCGGCGCGTTCGGACAGAAGAGTGTCCAGAATCAGCAGGACGACCCCAATTGTGATGGCGCTGTCTGCGACATTGAACACCCAGGGGAACACGCCCGTGCCGGAAAAGTCGATGAAGTCGACGACATAGCCGAAACGCACGCGGTCGATGGCGTTGCCGATGGCGCCGCCCATGACCAGGCCGATGGCCGAGATCAGCAGACGCCGCTGCGATTTCAGCGCCCACCAGCCCAGGGCTATGGAAACGAGGATCGAGAAGATGCTCAGTCCCCAGCGGGCCTCGCCGCCGCTGAACAGGCCGAAGCTGACGCCTGTGTTCTCGACCCAGCTGAAGTTCAGGATCGGACGGATCACCGGGACGCGCCCGATCTCTTGCAGTTGCAGGCCGCTGATGATCCAGGCCTTGCTGATCTGGTCCAGCAGGACGACGACGATGGCCATGCCATAGGCGGCCAGGGCGATGCGGGGAATCTTCATGCGTCGCTTTCAGCGGGACGAACAGGAAGGGGCGCGATTAGCAGGAAGCGCAGCCCCCGCCAATGGAGGTTGCGTTGCGTGGGGGTCAGAACAAATCCCCCTGTCCGGGTGGCGGCGCCTTTGGCTTGGGCGCAGGCTTAGGCGCTGCGGCAGGCGATCCGACGCGCGGCTCGCCGCCCTCGATCACCGCCCCGCGTGCGCCGTCGCCGAACACCAGTTGCACCGACTGACCCGGGTTCAGGCTGGCGGCGGCGGTGATCCAGACGCCGTCCTCGCCCTCGACGCGGGCGAAGCCGGGCTTGGGACGGGCAGGGTCCAGACTGGTCAGGGCGCGCGACAGGGCGGACAGCCGGTCGGCGTCCCGCTCAAGCCGGCGCGGCGCCCAGCCGTCCAGACGCAGGGCCACGGCCTCCAGCCTGTTCTGGCGCTGATCCAGCCGCCGATAGATGGGATCGGGCGACAGCCGCCCGGCGGCCTGCAGCAGCCGCCGCTCATGGCGCGCTACATTGGATTGCAAGGCCGTGCCCAGACGTCCCGCGACGCTGCCCAGCCGGTCATCGCTGCGGTCCAGCCGCGCGCGCAGCAGGGCAGGCGTCAGCTTGCCCGCCGCCACGGCCAGATGCCGCTCATGCAGGGCCACATTGCGGTGCAGGCCCGACGCCAGGCGGCTGGAGACGTGATCCAGCCGCTGCTGCGCCAGCGCCAGCAGGTCTTCGGGCCGCGCAGGCAGGCCGCGCGCCACGGCCCGCAGCCGGGTGCGGCGATCCTCGATCAGCCGCCCGCCCGCCTGGACCAGACGACGATCCATGTCCGCGACGGCGTAGCGCAGGTCCGCCAGCACGGGCGTCGCCATTTCGGCTGCGCCCGTCGGCGTCGGCGCGCGCCGGTCCGAAACGAAGTCGATCAGGGTGGTGTCCGTCTCGTGCCCCACGGCCGAGATGATCGGGATGCGCGCCGCCGCCACCGTCCGGGCCAGGGCTTCATCGTTGAAGCACCACAGATCCTCGACCGACCCGCCGCCGCGCGCGACGATCAGCAGGTCGGGGCGCGGAATCGGCCCGCCGGGCGTAATACCGTCAAACCCGCGAATGGCGTTGGCCACCTGACCCGCCGCCGCATCGCCCTGCACCACCACAGGCCAGACGATGACCCTACACGGCCAGCGTTCGGCGATCCGGTGCAGCACGTCGCGGATGACGGCGCCGGTCGGGCTGGTGATGACGCCGATGGTGCGTGGGAACTGGGGCAGGGACTTCTTGCGCCCCGGCTCGAACAGCCCCTCTTCGCGCAGGCGCAGCTTCAGCCGCTCTAGTTGGGCCAGCAGGGCGCCCGCGCCCGCCGCCTCCATGCTCTCGATCACGATCTGGTACGACGACCGTGCCGGATAGGAGGTGATCTTGCCGGTGACGATGACCTCCAGCCCCGCCTGCGGCTGGACGCCCAGACCCCGCACCGCTCCTTTCCAGATGACCCCGTCGATGGCCGACTTGTCGTCCTTCAATGTCAGATAGACGTGGCCCGAAGCATGGCGGTTCACCTTGGAGATTTCGCCGCGCAGCCGCACATGGCCGAACCGTTCCTCCAGCGTCCGCTTCAGCGCGAAGGACAGCTCCGAGATGGACAGGGGCGGGTTGTTGTCGCGCGCCGTCGGCTGTTCCGCCGGGCCTTCAAATACGTAGGAGTCGTCACTCATGCGGCCACCTTACCGTGCGCCGTTGAATGCGGGAATGGGCGCGGAACGGTCGATGACAGCATGCGTTTGTCGCTCATGGAGCCGGGCAACCGCCATCCAGACCCCCGAAGGGTGATCAGCCGAGCGCCTCCCCACAGCGCCCCTCCTGCGATCCGTCCGCCGGTCCGTGGTCCTTGCTGATCGACGCCATGCCTCTTGACCAGGATAGGTTCGATGATCCGCAGTCTGATGATCGCCGCCGCAGCAGCAGCCTTGCTCGCGGCCTGCTCCCAGCAGAAGGAGACCCCGCCCGCCGACACGGCCCGCGCCGCCGCCCCTGCCATGACGGCCCAGCCCGACGTCGCCATGACGCAGGGCGAACCTCTGGTTCTGGGTCTGAGAAGCGCCCAGCTGGAAGGCGCCAATCTGTTGTCCACCGACGGCACGGATGTCGGGGATGTGCAAAAGGTCGATGTCAGCAGCGACGGCAAGGCGACCGGCCTGATCGTCGCCCCGACCGGCGTGGGCGAACGCTGGGTACGCCTGCCGCTGGCCGGACTGACGGTGAAGACCTTGGGCGACGATCACGTCGTGGTCACCGGCCTGACGCTGGATCAGGTCAAGACGCTGCCGGCCTGGGCGCCATAAGGACGCAGGCCCCGGGTTTGGGCTGATGACCGGGAACGGCGGGGGCCTCTCGTCGTTCCTGTCTCATGCCCGCTGATCCCAGAGGTACAGACCCGGACGACCGCGACCCGCGTGAGCGGGGCCTTCAGCGGCGCAGCGGCGCGGGCGGCGCCATGAGCCCGTGGCTGATTATTCTGAGCATAATTCTGCTGGGTTTCGTCGTCTATGTGCTGTCGGCGATCCTTTGAACCCTGGGCCAACCCGATGAAGCGTCTGACTGTCCTGACCGTGGCTTTGCTGGGGCTGGGCCTCGTCGCCTGCTCCAACCAGAATGATGACGACGCCGTCGTCGAACAGTCGGCCCCCAACGCCCCGCCTGTTCCGGCGACTGAGGCCCAGGCTGACGCGGTCAGCGGCGATACGGTGCTGGCCTTCAACATGACCCGTGATCAGCTGGAGGGCGCAAACCTGCTGTCGCGCGACAATACGGATCTGGGCGGGGTGACCAAGCTGGTGCTGGACCCGCAGCGGCGTCTGACCCATGTGGTGGTCGAACTGCAGGGCCCCGGCGCCGTGAGCGTCATGGTGCCGATCGCCGATCTGGCGCCGATCCAGAACGGCGCCAACAAGGATCTGATGACCAGTCTGACCGCCGCCCAATTGCAGGCTCTGCCCGCCTACAGCCCCGATATCGCGCCGCCTTTGCCGGAATAAGCCCGCCCGGCGCTTGACCGACCGCAGCGGCGCCGTCATTGCCCGGTCTCATGAACATTCTTCTCGTCGGATCGGGCGGGCGCGAACACGCCCTGGCCTGGAAGATCGCCCAGTCGCCGCTGGTCACGCGGCTTGTCGCCGCACCCGGCAATCCCGGCATCGAGAAGCTGTGCGAGCTTCGCGCCGTCAAGGCCGACGACGCAGAGGGCCTGGCCGCGCTGGCGCAGGAGATCAAGGCCGATCTGGTCGTTGTCGGGCCGGAGCTGGCCCTGGCGGCGGGTCTGGCCGATCGTCTGGCGGCGGCGGGCATCCCCTGTTTCGGCCCCACCGCTCAGGCGGCCCAGCTGGAGACCTCCAAGGCCTTCTCCAAGGCCTTCCTAGAGCGCCACGCCATCCCCACCGCCGGTTACGGCGTCTATGAGACGGTCGCTGACGCCAAGGGCGCGTTGGACCGGTTCGCCGCCCCCTATGTCATCAAGGCCGATGGTCTGGCGGCGGGCAAGGGCGTGGCCATCAGCCCGGATCGCCAGGACGCCGAGGCCGAGATCGAGCGGATGCTGGGCGGGCGTTTCGGCGCGGCGGGCGCCCGCGTCGTGATCGAAGAATTCATGGACGGGGAGGAGGGGTCCCTCTTCGCCCTGTGCGACGGCAAACAGGCGGTGTTGTTCGGCGGCGCCCAGGACCACAAGCGCGCCTTTGACGGCGACCTTGGCCCAAACACCGGCGGCATGGGCGCCTATTCGCCCGCGCCCGTCTTCACCGACGCACTGGTGCAGCAGGCCAACGACCTGATCGTCCAGCCCACCATCCAGAAGATGGCCGAGGAGGGCGCGCCCTATCGTGGTGTTCTGTACGCTGGTCTGATGGCGACCGAGGACGGCCCCAAGGTGGTCGAGTTCAACGCCCGCTTCGGCGACCCGGAATGCCAGGTGCTGATGATGCGCTTTGACGGCGACATCGTGCCGTATCTGCTGGCCTGCGCGCGCGGCGACGTCTCAGGCCTGCCGCCTGCGGCCTTCAAGCCCCAGACGGTGATCTGCGTGGTCATGGCGGCCAAGGGCTATCCTGACAGCCCGCTGGAAGGTTCGACCATCCGCGGCGCCGATCAGGACTTCGGCCCCCATGTCCAGGTGTTCCACGCCGGGACCAAGCGTCGCGACGACGGCGCCCTGACCGCTGCGGGCGGGCGCGTGCTGAACGTCTGCGCCGAGGGCGACGACATCGCCCAGGCCCGCGAACGCGCCTATGAGGCCATCGCCAAGATCGACTGGCCGGGCGGCTTCAACCGCACCGACATAGGCTGGCGCGCGCTGGACCGCGAATAGGCCGAACACCGGCCGAGTGAGAGTATCGCATGGTTGAACTGGCCCCCGAGATCATCGCCCTGTTGTGCCTTGCGGCCGTGGCGGCGGGGTTTGTCGACGCCATCGCAGGCGGCGGCGGGCTGATCACGGTTCCGGCCCTGCTGGCGGCGGGCATTCCGCCGGTCGCCGCTATCGCCACCAACAAGGTTCAGGCCAGTTTCGGCACGGCCTCGGCGACCTGGAGCTATTGGCGGGCGGGCCGGATCGACTTCGGCATCCTGAAATGGCCGCTGGCGGCGACTCTCGTTGGGGCCGGGCTGGGCGCCTTCGCCGTCACGGTGGTCGACACCCGCTGGCTGATGGTGTTGCTGCCGGTCCTGCTGATCGCCATCGCCCTGTATTTCCTGTTCGGACCCAAGGCCAGCGACGAGGACGCCCACGCCCGCCTGACGCCCCTCGCCTACAGTGCCGTGGCGGGCGGCATCGGCTTCTACGACGGCTTTTTTGGCCCCGGCACCGGCTCCTTTTTCGCGCTCAGCCTCGTCACCCTGATGGGCATGGGGCTGACGCGGGCGACGGCGCACACCAAGGCGCTGAACCTGATGAGCAATGTCATCTCCGTGGTGGTTCTGGCGGCAGGCGGCCATGTGCTGTGGCTGCTGGGCGGCTGCATGGCCGTGGGCCAGGTCATAGGCGGGCGTCTGGGCGCCCATTCGGCCATGCGTTTCGGCCCGCGCCTGATCCGCCCGCTGCTGGTGGTGATCTCGCTGGGCATGGTGGCCAAGCTGCTGTCCGATCCGGCCAATCCCCTGCGGATCATGGTCGCGGGCTGGTTCGGTTAGGTCTGGTCGAGATCAGGCTAGACCGTCATTCCGGGGCGTCCGTAGGACGAACCCGGAAGCCAGGAGGCTCATATCTAGCTTCGAATGTGTCCCGCGGTGCGGCTGTACCCCTGGGTTCCGGGTTCTTCGCTTCGCTCAGCCCCGGAATGACGCTCTTAGATGCTGATCGAACCTGGAGCCGCCTCAGGCGGCTGCGTACAGCAGGCGGCCTTCGCCCATCCGTTCGCGCAGGTCCGGCAAGTCCGTATGGGCGACCGAGAAACAGCCGTAGCTGCGGCCCAGCTTGCCTTCGCGGGCCAGGAACTGCGGGTCCGCATAGTCCGCGCCGTGGATGATGATGGCGCGTTCGCGGGCCTTGTCGTTGGTGTATTCCAGTCCGTCCAGCAGCACGTTCGGCCCCTGCTGGCGGCCCCAGCTGGCCCCCGCGGTGGCGTAGGCGCCGACCGAGGACATGTTTGAATCCGGCGTGTTCGAGAACCGCTGGGCGTAGCCCGAATGGCTGGGGTCCGACCCGCGTCCGTGGCAGGTGCGCAGCACCTTCACTTCGCCGCTGATCAGGTCGACCTCGTACAGCCGCTCCTCGCCCGAGAATTTCTTGAAGTCGACCAGATACATCCGGTCGCGCAGCGGCAGTCTTCGGTGATGGGTGTCCAGCGCCGCCATGGCGCGGTCCATCAGTTCCTTGCGGACGTGACGGCGGGGGTCGAGCGGAGGCGGCGTCAGAACGCCCGTCTGAATCACCGGCAGCTCTACGCTTGGCGAAGCGATTGGTGCGGCTTGCGCCAGTGTCGTGATCGGCGCCTTCGCGCTTGCGCTCGCGCAACCGGTCAGCAGAGCCGAACCGCCCAGAATCATGCCTCGTCTCGATAGCCGCATGCGACGCCCTCGTTGCGGTTTGTTCTTGGGGGTGGTTTGTTTCAAAAGGTTACGGTTCAGGCAACCTGAGCCTTGTGGGGCTATTTTGGGGCAGGGATGCCGGGGGAGTATTTGATGAAACGTTTGGGCTTGGCTCTGGCGGCGCTGATGGTGTCGGCGACTGCGGCGTTCGCGCAGCAAACCCCGGCTGTCACTGGAATGGGGGATGCGCAGGCGACAGTGTTCGTCGAAGCAGGCCGTCTTCTGGCCGACCCGGCGACCGGTGTTGTGCAGCTTGGTAAAACTCTCGTGATCAGAGGGAACCAAGTCGTCGAAGTGCGCGACGGCTTTGTCAGCGACGCGTCTCAGGGCAAGGTCGTGGACCTGCGCGACGCCTTCGTTCTGCCCGGACTGATCGACAGCCATGTCCACCTGACGGGTCAGCAGAGCGCCAGTTCGCGCATTGACGGCCTGGTTCAGTCCGACGCCGACCAGGCCATGGTGGGCGCCCGTTATGCGCGTCGCACCCTGCTGGCGGGCTTCACCACCGTGGCCGATCTGGGCGCCAGCAACGAGGCGATCTTTGCGCTGCGCAATGCGGTCCGGAACGGCGACGTGCCCGGCCCGCGCATTATCGCCTCGGGCAGCGCGGTGTCGATCCACGGCGGGCATGGCGACATCAACGGCTATCGCGAGGACATCCTGCACCTGATGTCGCCCGAAAGCGTCTGTTCGGGCGCCGAGGACTGCATGCGCGCCGTCCGCACTCAGGTCCGTTCGGGCGCCGACATCATCAAGATCACCGCCACCGGCGGCGTCCTGTCCAATACGGCGGCGGGCCTGAACCAGCAGTTCTCCGACGCTGAACTGGCCGCCATCGTCGAAAGCGCCCACCGCATGGGCCGTCAGGTCACCGCCCACGCCCACGGCGTGGACGGCATCAACGCCTTCCTGCGCGCAGGCGGCGATTCCATCGAACACGGCACCTATCTGGACGACCAGTCGATCCGTCTGTTCAAGCAGAACAACGCCTGGCTGGTGCCGACCCTGCTGGCGGGCGACTTCGTGGCCCGCGTGGCGTCCGGCCCCAACAACTTCTTCACGCCCGCCCAGACGGCCAAGGCGCTGGAAGCCGGGCCCAAGATGCTGGACATGGCCCGTCGCGCCCACAACGCCGGGGTCAAGATCGCCTTTGGCACCGACTCGGGCGTCTCGGCCCACGGCGACAATGCTCAGGAGTTCGCGCTTCTGGTCCTCGCCGGTCTGACCCCGCTTGAGGCCATTCAGGCCGCCACCGTCGGCGCCGCCGAACACCTGAAGATCGCCGATGAGGCGGGCAGGATCGCCGTCGGCCGCGCCGCCGACATCGTCGCCGTCGCGGGTGATCCCCTGACGGACGTGACCGAACTGGAGCGCGTGAAGTTCGTGATGCGCAACGGCGTGGTTTACCGCGCCGACTGAATCCTGCCGGTCAGGAAGGCGGCGAAAGCCGCCTGATCCTCGAACCGGGCGACGACCGGCCAGGCCGCCACGCGCGCGCGCTGGTCGGGCGTCAGCCTGACCCAGTCCTTTTCGGTCGTGACCAGACCGGCGCCGTAAACCGCGGCCCGTTCCTCCAGGAACCTCATGTTCTCGGCGCTATAGGCCGCATGGTCGGGGAAGGGGACGAAGTCCGCCAGATCGCACCCCGCCGCCTTCAGCGACCGTTCGACCTTCCACGGCTTGGCGATGCCTGCGAATCCGACCTGCGGGCCGGACGGCGGCGGCCCCTCGGGCGTCAGGCGGGCGATGAAGACAGGCAGGTCGCCGAACAACTCCAGCAGGTCCGGGTCAGCGGCGTCCACATCGGTCGGCAACATGACCACCACCGCATCGGCGCGCGCCAGCCCGGCCTTCAGCGGCTCGCGCATCGGGCCGGACGGAAACACCGACCCATCTCCGAAGGGCCATTCGTCGCCGCGCGTCTCGCCATCCACGACGATCAGGCTGACGGTCTTCTTCAGCGCCGGGTTCTGATGCCCGTCGTCCAGCACCACAGCCTGCGCCCCGTCCGCCACTGCTGCTCGTGCGCCCGCAATCCGATCCCGCGAAATCCAGACGGGCGAGGCCTGTGCCAGCATCAGCGGCTCATCACCCACATCCGCCGCCGTATGCAGCGCCGGATCGACCCGCACCGGCCCCTCCAGCCGCCCGCCGTAGCCGCGTGACAGACCGTGCGCCTCAACGCCCGCAGCGTGCAACAGCCGCAGCGTCTCGCGCGCCACCGGCGTCTTGCCCGATCCGCCCACCGTCAGATTGCCGACCGATATGACCGCGCAGCCAGGATCGACAGGCGTGGCCTTGGCGATCTTGCTGGCCGTCACCCCGGCCCAGATCCAGCCCAGCGGCTTCAGCACCGTGCGCGTCACACGCGCGTGGCTGCTGTCGCGGATGTACCACCAGCGCGGCGTGTTCAGCTTCATCGCCGCATCCCCTTGGCGGGCGCCGGCGGGATCAAGGGCGTCAGCAGCGACCACAGCCGGTCCAGCCCGCCGCCCGCCTCCGCCGCCGCGCGCCTGGCCCGTTCGCCCATGGCCTTGGCCGCCCCCGGGTCGGCCAGCAGGGGCGCGACGACCCCAGCCAGTTCATGTGGGCCCTGCACCAGGATCAGCCCGCCCGCCTCGGCCAGCGACGAGGTCACGGTGGCCCAGTTGGAGGCGTCCGGCCCGCTGATCGTCGGCCGAGCCAGCCGCGCAGGCTCCAGCGGATTATGCCCCCCGACCGGCGCAAGGCCCAGGGCAGGCGCGAACGACCCGCCCATCACCACCACGTCCGCTAGGCGCAGGAACAGGCCCATCTCGTTCAGGGTGTCGGCCAGATAGATGTCCGTGTCGCGCCCGATGCTCTCACCGCGCGACCGCATGGCGAAGGCGAAACCCTCGGCCTGAAGCGCGGCGGCGATGGCGGGCGCCCGATCCGGGTGGCGCGGCAACAGGATCAGACAGGCGCGGTCAGGCAGCTTGTCCAGCGCACGGATAATGGCGATCTCCTCGCCCTCATGGGTGCTGGCCGCCACCACCACGGGCCGATCGCCGATGGCCTCGCTGATGCGGCTGAAGGCGGCGGCGTCATGCGGCAGGGGCTCGCCCGCCAGCTTCAGGTTGATCAGCTCGTCGACGTGGGCGCCCAAGCGTTTCAGCCGCTCGGCCGAAACCTGATCCTGCGGCAGGACCCGATCGAAGGTGTTCATCAGGGCGCGGCTGGATTTCGGGAAACGACCCCAGCCGTCCACGGTCTTTTCGGTGATCCGCGCGCTGACCAGGGCCAGCTTCACCCCGCGCCGATGCGCCTCCAACAGCATGTTGGGCCACAGTTCGCTCTCGACGAAGATCGCCAGGGCGGGCCGCCAGTGATCCAGGAACCGCTCGACCACGCCTGGCCCATCGACCGGAGCATACTGATGGATCACGCCGTCAGGCAGACGCTCGGCCAGAATCTGCGCCGAGGTCACCGTGCCCGAAGTGACGAGCACCGTCAGGTCGGGCCGCGTCTTCACAAACCGCTCGACCAGCGGCAGCAGCGACAGGGTCTCGCCCACGCTGACGCCGTGCAGCCAGACCAGTTCGCCGTCGGGCCGTTCAGCGCGCGTGAAGCCCAGCCGCTCATCGACCCGCACCGGATCTTCCTTGCCCTTTTGCGCGCGCGCATCCAGCAGGCGCGGGGCCAGTGGCTCCAGCGCGCGGGTCGCCAGTCGATAGGCGATCAGCGGCAGGGGCGTCACGGCTGAACCCTCATGGTTCCAGACCTGTGATCTCGTCGGCCCGCGCCTCGACGGTGCTCAGCCGGTCGGCCCAGTCCAGCCGCACGGCGTCCAGATCCTCGCCGCGGGGATAGTGCGCCACGTCCCACACGATCGCACCCTTGCCGAAGGGCAGGGGGATGAGGGCCCGGTCCCAGCTGTTCAGCCGGATCGCCGGATTGCACGACATGCCGATGAACAGGGTCGGCGCCCTGGAGATCTTGGCCATCATGGGCAGGCCCTCGGCCATCTGGCGCGCCGGGCCGCGCGGACCATCCGGCGTGATGGCCAGGGCACCTTCTTTCAGTTGACGCAGCCCCGCCCGCAGGGCCTGTGCGCCGCCCTTGTCGCGGTCGGCCTTGTCCTTGTTCGACGACGAGCCCCGGATGGCGGGAAAGCCCTGCAGGGCCACGGCCTTGGCGATGAACTGGCCGTCGGCGGACAGCGAGATCAGCGCCTTGGCCGGCTGCGCCCGATCCAGCGGCCAACTGGCGGGCGCCAGACTGATGCGCGAATGCCAAAAGGCGCACAGCACGCCGCCTCCCTTGTCCCAGACGTCTTCGGCGACCGACTGGTTCTCATAGGTCCAGCGGATGGTGGCGAAACAGAACTGCATCCAGCGCGCCAGAATGAAGGACAGGGTCGCCTGGACGGCGGGTATGCGCAGGGGTCTCACGCGACCGTCTCGATGTTGACGGGGGCTCCATCCAGCGACTGCTGACGGGCCAGACGTGCGTACAGGCCGCCCTTGGCCACCAGGGCGTCGTGCGACCCTTCCTCGACCACGCGTCCGGCCTCGATCACATAGATGCGGTTGGCGTTCTTCACGGTCGACAGGCGGTGGGCGATCATCAGGGTCGCGCGACCCTGCATCAGTCGCTCCAGCGCCGCCTGAACCAGGGCCTCGCTCTCGGTGTCCAGCGCGCTGGTCGCCTCGTCCAGCAGCAGGATCGGCGCATCCTTGACGAAGGCGCGGGCGATGGCGATCCGCTGGCGCTGGCCGCCCGACAGGCGCAGTCCCGCTTCGCCTGCGCGGGTGTCGTAGCCTTCGGGCAGGGCGGTGATGAAGTCGTGGGCGGCGGCGGATCGGGCGGCGGCCTCGATCTGATCCTGCGTCGCGCCGGGGCGGCCATAGGCGATGTTGTTGGCGATGGTGTCGTCGAACAGGAAGGGCTCCTGCGTCACCAGGGCGATATGTTCGCGCAGGTCATGCAGGCGCAGGTCGCGCAGGTCGCGCCCGTTCAGCGTCACCGCCCCGCCGGTCACGTCATAGAAACGCGGCAGCAGGCTCAGGATCGTGCTCTTGCCGCCGCCCGACGGCCCGACCAGGGCCACCGTCTCGCCCGGCGCGACCCGCAGCGACACCTGATCCAGCGTCGGCGCTCCGCCGTCGGCGGCGGGGGCGTAGGCGAAGGATACGCGGTCCAGCACCACCTCGACCGGCCCGGCGGCCAGGGGCGCGGCGTCGGGCGCCTCACGGATTTCCGGTTCGATGTCCAGGGCGCCGAACAGGCGGCGCGCAGCGGTGAAGCCCTCGGCCATCACGGTCGCCAGATTGGTCACCTGACGCAGGGCTTGTCCTGCGGCCAGCAGCATGCCGATGAAGGCGGCGAACCCGCCCACCGTCATCTCGCCCGACTGCGCCCGCCATCCGGCATAGGCCATGACGGCGGCGACGACGATATAGGCCACCAGATCGCTGGACGGCCCGGCGAAGGCGCGGGCGTTGGCGCCCTTGATGACGTGGCGCTGGCGGCGGGCGACGACCTCGCCGACGCGGGCCTCTTCGGCCGCCTCGCGGTTCTCGATCTTGATCAGGCGGACCCCGTCCAGATTCTCCATTAGGGCGGTGGACAGGTTCTCCGTCTCGGTCATGGCCCCGCGCGCGGCCTTGCGGGTTTTTCTGCCGAACCGGCGCAGCACCAGCGCCACCAGCGGCACGCCCAGCAGCACCACCATGGTCAGCTGCCAGTCGATGAAGCCCATGTAGATCAACACGGCGATCAGGGTCAGCAGGTTCTGGGTGTAGGTCACCACGCCCGAGGTGAAGGCCTCGCGCACCAGATTGGCGTCGAACAGCACCGACGAGACGAAGCCGCCCGAATGCTGGCTGCGCAGCCGCGCCAGATCGGCCCGGATCATGGCGCCGAACAGACGCACCTGAATGTCGCCGACGATGGTGTGTCCCAGCCGGTTGACCAGCGCCGCCTGTCCGATGGCCGCCAGGGTCCGCGCCACGGCGACGGCCAGGATGGCTGTGGGTATCCAGAGAATGGCCTTCGACGCCGGAAACTCGACCAGACCGAACAGGCTGATCGGTGCCGTCCCGCCCAGGAACAGGCCGTTCACCGCCGGCTCCAGCAGCTTCAACAGAGCCGCCGTCAGCAGACCCGTCACCGCCGCCAGCAGGATCGACAAGACCAGCGATCCCTTGTGCCGGGACAGGTAGTCGCGCCAGATCCGCGCCAGAAGGGCGCGCAGGGGCATGGTCTCGGCGGCAGTTGTGGTCATCGGCCTTCGGTCGTCCGAGCAGGCCTTCAAGTCAAGGCTTGTGTGGCGTTGCGCAAGGGGCGCTTGAACCCCGGGGCTGCCTTCACTAGCTAGGGGCTGCGGGTTCGCCCGCGTTGTTCTCAGGGCGGGGTGCAATTCCCCACCGGCGGTAAGGCGGCGACGCCAAGCCCGCGAGCGCTCCCCCGGTGGGGGAGGTCAGCAGATCCGGTGTGAATCCGGGGCCGACGGTATAGTCCGGATGAAAGAGAACGGGATCACGCGCCACGTCGGCGCGCGTCGCCTTTCGCCGGGCGGGGCGTCGGCGCGTCGTCGCCCGTAACCCTGAGGAAAACTGGTTACGGAAAGGACGACGCTTGAACCAGATTTCCTCGCCATACCAACGCGCTGCTTCGCATGGCGCGCTGCTTATGGTTTGCGCCAGCCTGGCCTTCGCGGCGGGCAACACCCTGCAATCCGTCCTGCCGTGGCGCTATGGCATGAGCTCCACCGGCATGGCCTTCTGGCAGTATCTGATCGCCTCGGTGCTGATGGCGCCGATCGTGATGCGGATCGGCCTGAACAAGTTCCGCACCCGCCGTCCGCTGATCCATGAGATCCGCGCCCTGGCATCGGCGCTGGGTGTCCACGTCTTCGTCTATGGTTTCGCCACCGGGGTGCCGATCTGGCAGATGGTGACCCTGCTGGCGACCGGTCCGCTGTTCATCATCATCGGCTCGACCCTGTTTCTGGGCGAGCGGGTTTCGGGCGCACGTCTGGGCGCGGCCCTGGCTGGGTTCGTCGGGGCGGTGGTCGTTTCGGGTGTCGGGACCGAGCATCTGGACTGGCGCGCTCTTACGCCCATCGCGGCTGCGGCTCTTTGGGCGGCGACCGACGTCCTGACCAAATATCTGGCCCGCGAAGAGACGCCAGAGACCCTGACCGTCTCGCTGCTGGTGCTGATCGCGCCCAACCATCTGGCCATCCTGCTGCTGGTCAACGCCCTGGCCTTCATGATGCCGCCGGGCGTGGCGAACGGCTTCCCCTTCGCCCTGCCTCACGGCGAGGGGCTGCTGCTTTTGCTGGCGCTGGGCGGGGCGACGGCGGCGGCGCAATATCTACTGGCCTCGGCCTACAAGACGGCGGATGCGGTCTATCTGCAGCCGTTTGCGGACCTCAAGGTGCCTCTGGCGGGCCTGATCGGCTGGATCACCCTGGGGCAGGCGCCGTCCGTCTGGTTCTGGCCGGGCGCAGCGCTGATCGTGGGGGCGTCGGTCTTCATCTTCTGGGGCGAGAACCGCTCGGCCCAGGCGCGGATCGCCGCTGCCCAGCCCTGTCCCTGAGACACATGGTCCGCGGGCGTGGGATGACGCGGGGGCGTCGGGTCGCTATCTGACGGTCAATGTCACGCTTTGATCTCACAACTGCGATGGGCCGCTTCAAGGCTCATTGGCACTATTTCTGGGCTGACCACGCCTTCCTGCGCCTGGCCTTCTCCAACGCCCACTGGCTTGGACCCGATCTGGTGCGCACCAACCAGCCGTCGCCGCGCCAACTGGCCGGGTGGAAGGCCAAGGGGATCAAGACCGTCATCAACCTGCGCGGCGAACGCGACGAGGGCTATTACTGGCTGGAGAAGGAGGCCTGCGAGCGTCTGGGCCTGACCCTGATCAGCGCGCCGCTGGATTCGCGTGATCCTCCACAGACCGACCGCATCCACCGCGCCCGCGACCTGTTCAAGACCATCGAATATCCGGTGTTGATCCACTGCAAGTCAGGCGCGGACCGGGCGGGGATGATGGCGGTCTTCTATCGCCACTTCCATCTGGGCGAGCCGATCTCAGTCGCGATGAACCAGCTGTCCAAGAAATACCTGCACTCGCGCGAGGGGCTGACGGGCGTGCTGGACTATACGCTGGAGAAATACGTCAACGAGGTCGAGCCGCGGGGGATCAGCTTCATCGACTGGGTCGACAGCCCTGAATACGATCCCAAGGCCATTCGCGCCGAGTTCAAGGCCGGCTGGTGGGGCACGCTTCTGACCGACCGACTGCTGCGGCGAGAGTAGGGGGCTTCTATCTTTCGTCATTCCGAGGCTGAGCGCAGCGAAGAACCCGGAATGACGATTCCGCACGGGACGGCGCCTCAGCTCCAGGGGCCGGTCTTCGGCTCAGTCTTCGGTTCATCGCCGTTTGCGCGGGCCTCGGCGGCCAGTTCGGCGTCGCGGCGGGCCTTGCGGTCGGCTTCCCACTGTTTGAACCACCGCGCGTAGTTGATCTTGTCGCGCAGCGAAAAGCAGAACAACGCCAGCACGGCCAGCATGCTGATGATTTGAAAAGTCTGTTGCGGTTCCAGGTTCACGGCTTTCCTCGTTCGTCCAGTTCCAGCGGGTGAATCAGGGAGCGGGTTCCGCTCCCTGATGTCGCACCATATCAGGCGGCGTCGCCGCGCGGGTCGATCAGCTTGTGCGCGTGCAGGATGAAGTAGCGCATGTGGGCATTGTCGACGGTGGCCTGTGCGCGGGCCTTCCAGGCCTTCTTGGCGTCCTCATAGGTGCCGAAGGCGCCGACGAACTCGACCTGCGACAGATCGCGGAACACCGGCTCGCCCAGGTGGCGCAGCTCGCCGCCGATCACCAGGTGAAGCAGTTGAGGCGGAACATTGTTTGGCTCAGTCATCGGAGTCCTGTGGCGCAGAGGGGGAGGTTTCCGCGCGGCATAGGCCCAGAATGGCCAAGGATCAATGTGCGTGGGGTGTTTTCACCCTCGCCTTAGGTCGAAAGCGGCACGTTTTTACAGCGCCGGATTATCATCGGCTGCAGCGCAGGGGCGGCGCAGACCAGGCTGGCCTGACGCGGGTCGGGCCGGTTGAACCGCCACGGACGCCCGTGGTGATCGCTGACCACGGCGCCCGCCTCCTGCGCGATCAGGCAGCCCGCCGCGACGTCCCAGTCCCATTTCGGCGTCAGGGCCAGGGCCGCATCGAACGCCCCCGCCGCCACCAGGGCCATGCGATAGGCCAGGGCGTTGCGCTTCTCGAACCGCATCGGCGGCCACGGCTCATCGAAATAGGGCGCTTCAATCAGCCGCGCGTCGCCCAGCACCGAGGCGTCCTCCAGCGTGTCGGCGTCCGAGGCCCGGATGGACCGGCTGTTGCGCCGCGCCCCGCCGCCGCGCGTCGCCACATAGGTCTCGTCCACCTCTGGCGCATGGATGACGGCGGCGACGACTTCGCCGTCCTCGACCACCGCGATCGGCACGCACCACCACGGCGTCCGCTTCATATAGGCGACGGTGCCGTCGATGGGGTCGACGATGAATATGCGCTTCTTCGACAGACGATCGGGCGAATCCGCCGTCTCCTCCGACAGCCAGCCATAGTCGGGCCGGGCCGCCAGAAGCCGGTCCTTCAGCATGACGTCCACCTTCAGGTCGCCGCTGGTGACGGGCGATCCGCCGACCTTGGATGTGATCTTCAGCCCGGCCTCGCGTTCGGCCAGCGCCAGGGCGCCAGCGTCCAGCGCCGCCTGGCGGATCAGTTCGAGGTCTGCAGCTAGGTCGGTCATTTTCCGGCGATGGCCACCGCGTCGAACATCAGGCTGGGCACGTTGAAGGAACCCCGGAACTCCAGATCCGATCCCCGCTGCAGGCGCAGATAAAGCTCGGGCAGCTTGCCCGCCACGGTCACTTCGCTGACCGGATAGGCGATCTCGCCGTTCTCGAACCAGAAGCCAGACACCCCGGCGGACCAGTCGCCGGTGTTGCCGTTCAGCGAAGGGCCGAACATCGAGGTGACCAGCAGGCCGCTCCCGGCGTCGCCCATCAGGCCCGCCAAATCGCGCTCGCCCGGCTCCATATGCAGGTTGTGGGTCGAGACGCCCGACGGCCCGGCCAACCCGCGCGACGCATGGCCCGTCGTCTGCATCCCCAACTGACGCGCCGAGGCGGTGTTCAGCAGCCAGGTGGTCAGCACGCCGTCGTCGAACAGGGCGCGACGCTCGACCGCGACGCCTTCGTCATCGAACGGGGTCGACCCCAGGCCGCGCTTACGGAACGGGTCGTCGATCAGGCTGACGCCCTCGGCGAAGACCCGCTGGCCCAGCCTGTCCTTCAGGAAGGAGGTGCCGCGCGCGATGGACGGCCCGGCGATGGCGCCGACCGCGGGCGACACGATCTGGCCCGCGACGCGGTTCTCGAAGATGACCGGCGCGGTGGTCGAGGCGATCTTGCGCGGCCCGGTGCGCGACACGGCCTTTTCACCGGCATAGACGCCGATGGACTGGGCGCTGGGCAGGTCAGACAGGTGGCGGGTGGTGCGGCTTTCGCCGCCGCGCTCCATGGCCCCGTCCTTCTCGGCGATGACGCCGACGCCCAGCGAGAAGGCCGTGCCGCGATAGTCGCCGTCGAACCCGTGCGAGGTCGCCAGGCGCCAGCGGCTGGACGACCAGGAGGCATGGCCGCCTTCGGATTTCGCCACGCCGGGCACAGCCAGGGCGGCGGCCTCGGCCTCGGCGGATGCGCGCTCCAGTTCCTCCGCCGTGCGTTCGCTGGCGTCATACAGGTCCAGATCGGCGAAGGGACCGCGCGCCAGACGGTCCTCGGGGGCGAAACCGGCGTGGGGGTCCTCCGGCGCCAGACGGGCCATGGCCACGGCGCGTTCAACCAGACGGGTGCGGGTGGCCTCCGACAGATCTGAGGCGGACACCGAGGCCTGACGCTGGCCGACGAAGACCCGCAGGCCCAGATCGCGCGATTCCTCGCGCTCCACGTCCTCCAGCCTGCCGTTGCGGACACCAACCGACAGCGACTGGCGGTCGGCGCTGACGGCCTCGGCGGCGTCGGCCCCGGCCTTCAGGGCCGCCTGGACGATGTCATTGAGAAGATCGGTGGAGACGGACGCGGTCGTGGTTTCAGTCATGCCCCGATATGGCGGACGCGCCCCCGCACCGCAACATGGCGCCGCCGAACAGTCTCACACGATGGCGTAGGCGATCAGGCCCACCGCCGCCGCCAACAGGGAAATCCACGTCAGACCCATGCCCAGCACCCGCCCCAGGGACGGCCCGGTCTGGAACAGCAGGCCCAGCGCATGGATGATCCGCCCCGCAAACAGCGTCCCGCCCACCGCATGAACCATCCACGGCTCGGCCCCCAGCACCGCCAGCAGCCCCATCGCCGCCATGCCGGGCGCGGCGTATTCGACGCAGTTGCCAAAGGCGCGGGTCGCGGACTGAAGCTCAGGGTTCCCCCCGTCGCCGAACGACACCAGATGCCGCCTGCGGCCGCTGGACACCACGCCGGACAGCACCAGCAGCAACAGGATCAGCAGGCCGCTCCACAGGCCCGCCGCCTGCAGAGCCAGCATCAGATGAGGCGTCATGGCTCAGTTCTCGCGCGCGATCGGGTACAGCAGGTAGCGGTCGTCATAGAAGGGCGTCCGCTCATAGAACCACGCCAGCCGCGCCTGCGGATCGGCGGCGAAGGCCGCATCCGCCGCCAGTTTCGCCTCGAACTCGGTCTTGAGCGCCGGGTCGGCCGCCAGCATCTTCTCGGCCAGGGGCGCAATGGCGTAGGCCTCGATATATTCGACCCGGCTCATGACCTCGGGGAACAGGCCCCAGGCGAAGAAGCTCTCGTTCGACTGCGGCTCCAGCAGCAGGATGGCCACATCGCCCAGCGGCTGATCGGTCGGAACCCGCACCGATCCGGCGGGGAAGGTCCAGTCGCGGCGCTCCACATTGACCGTTTCCACCGAGGTCTGGACGTGGCCCTCATTGGCGTTCGTTGCCAGCTTGGGCGACACCAGACGCAGCATCTCAACATTGACCACGCGCGGCGCCGCGACCGTCTCCATCTGCACCCCGTGCGCCTTCAGCCGCTCGATGATGTCGGTGCGGTAGCTGGGGATCCAATAGGCCGTCGGGCGTTGCAGGGTCAGGGTCGGCTTGGACCCATAGAAGGGCATCTGCCACAGCACAGGATCAGGCTGGCCCGACCAGCGGATTTCGTTGCGGCCCGACGCGGGGCTGAAATAGGTGTCGAACAGCACGCCCTTGAACGGACGGGTGGAGGAAGGGGCCTCGTCCTGCTCGAAATTGGCCAGGATCTCCGCCGGGCGCAGGGCGCGGTCCTGATCGGTCGCCGCCCTCAGCGCCGAACCCTTGTCCCCCAGCAACCTCAGCGCCTCTTCGATGAAAACGTAGGTGCCCAGCACCCGCTGCTCGTGCGGCTTCAGGCTGTGGTTCTCGATCAGGATCGTCGGGACGTGGGCCGCCGCACCCCAGCCGTTGGAATAGCGTTCGCCCAGCCCGCCGTCCGACAGGCCCTTCTTAGGTTCATCGTCATCGACCCCGAACACCAGCTCGCCGGGGATGTGGCCTTCACGCTCCAGCGCCGCATTCATGGCGGGCTTGAATACGGAATCCAGCCACTGCGATCCGTGCGGCGAGCGGCTGAAGGATCCGTCCTCGCCGTTGAAGCCGAAGGTCACGTCATACTGATAGTCCAGCCCGTCGGTGACATGGACGTCGACATAGAGGTCGGGCCGGTATTTCAGGATCAGGCCGCGCACCGCCCGCATCTCGGGCTGGTCCAGCTTCAGATAGTCGCGGTTCAGGTTCTGGTTGGTCGCCGTGTTGCGCCAGCCCTGAATGCGCGGCCCGCGCTGGTTGGGACGCGAATAGGCCGATGCCCGCTCATGCCCGTCCACGCTCAGGATCGGGATCAGGATCAGGTTCACCCGGTCCAGCAGGGCGTCCTTGCCGTAAAAGGCGATGTCGCGCAGCAGCATCATGCCGGCGTCCTTGCCGTCGATCTCGCCGGGGTGGATGCCCGCCTGGATCATCAGGACGGGCTTGGCCGGATCAAACGCAGCCCCGTCCTTGGACGCGATCACCGCATAGATGGGCCGCCCCTCCGGCGACGTGCCGAACTGTTCGATGCGGATCAGGTCCGACGCCGCATCCAGCCGGTCGAACCAGGCGCGAGTGTCGGCATAGTCGGGGCTGAAATCATGGGCGGAATCGGCCTCGAACGCCGTGACCCACGGATCGGATGCGCCCCTCAGCAGAGCCTTTGAGGCGCCGTTCCACGCGGGCGCTGGCGGCAGGAAGGCTTGATCCCACGGGGCGGCGTTGGGAACGGACGAAGGCGTTTGAGACATGACGGGGGTCACCCAGCAGGTTAGGGCGGCCAGAACGGCCGGAACTGCAAGATAGGGATGCATGAAGGCTTTCGTGGGCCGATTGCCCCCGCCTGACAAGCTCATCCCCCCGCGCCCAACGCCGGCGCCCAGCCTCCGGCTGCAATCAGCGCCGAGGCCGCGTTCAGCACGCCCCACAGGCTGTAGAGCAGCACGATCACCAGGGCGGCGACCACCGCACGACGCCACGGCGCAAAGGCGGCTGTGGCCGTGCAGATCACGAATATGCCGGTTCCGACCCACAACCTGAGCGAACTGGCCAGTTTGGCGAAGCCGGGATCCAACTGGGCCAGCACCAGCAGCACCATCGCCACGATCAGGTTGGCCGCCAGAATGCACGAGAAGACCAGCCGCCGCCGCGCCCAGAAATGATCGTCCAGATCGATCTTGTCCTCGCCGCCTTCGGCTGAAACCCGCGGGAAGGTGATGCTGGCGGCGACATAGAAGGTGGCGGCGATGACCAGGGCGATCAGCAGCACTGAGGTGTTGAACGGCGCGCCGCGGAATATCACCCAGGCCTGGTTCCAGAAGGTGCCGATCTCGATGGCCACGAACATCGCCAGCAGGGGCGTCAGCAGGCCGAACCGGATGCGGTCCTTCTCATGCAGGACCCGCGCAAAGCCGCCGACCAACTCGGCGACGGACAAGCCCAGCAACAGGCCGTAGAAGCTGAAAAAGAACTCGAACGAACTCAAACGCCATCCCCCGGACTGAGAACGACACAGCTAAACCGTATCCGGGGCCGCCGCCAGTCGGGGTCTTGTGCAGGCATCGCCTCCGCCGCGATCAGGCGGCGGAGGCGGCTGCTCGGTCAGATCGGCATTTCGACGCGGTTCACCGTGCCGATGGCGCGGTTGTAGTCGCTGACGATGCTCTCGCGGTGGCGGTCATTCTTGTCCTGCTTGTAGTCGCGCCACGAGCCGATGATCGAATCCAGGTTTCCGGCGATGGAGCTGAGCTCGGACTTGTTGGCGGCGTCTGCGGCCAGACCCGCCTGGGCCTCGCGCAGCTTACCGGTGGCGGCGACGAACTCGGGCAGCAGGCGGTCGGCCTCGGCCGTGTTGTCGTCGATCACGGCGGTGGTGAAGTGATCGGCCTTCTGCATGGCGTCCATCATGCTGGCCTCGGCGGTGTGGCCCGCCTTGACCAGGGCCGCCATCTTGGCCGCATTGGCGGCGCGCTGATACTCGGTCAGGGCCGCATCGAACTCGTTGATGCCCGCGATCGAGTTTTCGTAGGCCGAGATCAGGGCCGCGTGCGCGGCCTTGCCCTGGGCCAGATTGTCTTCGCGATAGGCGCGGGATTCATAATAGGGGTCCAGCGTCTTCCACTGGGCCAGCAGCGCCTCAAGGTGCGGCAGCAGCTTGTCCACCGCCGCGTCGGTCCGCTGGCTCTGGCCGCCGCCCGCCAGGGCCTTGCCTTCCTTCAGCTTGGCGATCGCCGTTTCCAGCGTGGTGATGTTCTCGGGGAAGTTGATGGTGCTGGAGGCAGCGGCGTTCGGAATATCTGTCTTCTGATAGCGTTCGAAGTTCTCGGATACGCCCCAGTTGTTGTCGATCAGCTTGTTGAACGCCTCGGAATAGAGGCCCATTTTCTGCTGCGTCGATTCGTTTCCGGCGGCGGCCGTGATCGATTGGGGCCGCCCTTCGGCGCCGCCCTTGGCGTCGCCCTGTCCGCAGGCCGCAAGCCCCATCGTCATCGCGCAGACCAAGGCCATGGCGCTGACAGCTGTCCGAGATTTCATATGGATTTTCCCTTCCTCGACCGGCGAAGAGACAGCTTCGCCGCAGTCCGGGAGACGGAACGCCACGGCAAAGCCCGGGTTCTCCAAAAACCAATGTTCGTTGCGATTAAATCGCAAGTCTCTGATAAGTCGTCATTTCCAGATCGGTTTGCCGTCGCCCGGCAGGCCCAGCCGGTCCCACATGTCGGAAACCCGCTCGACCACGTCCTGATCCATGCGGATTTCCTCGCCCCATTCCCGCTTGGTCTCCGGCTCCCACTTGTCGGTGGCGTCCAGACCGATCTTGGAGCCCAGCCCGCTCTCGGGCGAAGCGAAGTCCAGATAGTCGATGGGGGTAGATTCGATCAGGGTGATGTCGCGCGCCGGGTCCATCTTGGTCGAGATGGCCCACATGACGTCCTTCCAGTCGCGGGCGTCGATGTCGTCGTCCACGACGATGACCCATTTGGTGTACATGAACTGGCGCAGATAGCTCCAGACGCCCAGCATCACCCGTTTGGCGTGGCCCGGATAGGCCTTTTTCATCGACACCACAGCGATGCGGTAGCTGCACCCCTCGGGCGGCAGCCAGAAGTCGACGATCTCGGGGAACTGCTGGCGCAGCAGGGGAATGAACACCTCGTTCAGCGCCTCGCCCAGCACGCTCGGCTCGTCCGGCGGACGCCCGGTGAAGGTGGTCAGATAGATGGGGTCGCGGCGCATGGTGACGGCGCTGACCTGGAAGACCGGGAACTTCTCGACCGAGTTGTAATAGCCGGTGTGGTCGCCGTACGGGCCTTCGTCCTCGAACTCGTCCAGCAGGACATGGCCTTCCAGCACGATCTCGGCCTGGGCAGGCACCATCAGCGGCACGGTCTTGCAGGGGACCAGTTCGGCCTTTGCGCCACGCATCAGGCCCGCGAACTGATATTCCGACAGGGTGTCCGGCACCGGCGTCACCGCCGCTAGTATCGTGCCCGGATCGGCGCCCAGAACCACGGCGCAGGGCAGGGGCTCGCGCTTTCCGGCCTTCTTGTGCCGGGCATAGTGCTGGGCCCCGCCCCGGTGGGCCAGCCAGCGCATGATGGCCTTGTCCTTGCCCAGCACCTGCATCCGATAGATGCCCAGGTTGAAGTCGTCCTCGCGGTCGTCCGACGGCCCCTTGGTGACGACCAGACCCCAGGTGATCAGGGGCGCAGGCTCGCCGGGCCAGCACGACTGGACGGGCAGGGCGGTCAGGTCGATCTGGTCGCCCTTCAGAACCACCTCCTGAACCGGCGCCTTCTTGACCGTCTTGGGCCGCATCGACATGACGGTTTGCGCCAGCGGCAGCATCTCCATCGCATCGCCCAGGCCCCGCGGCGGGGTGGGATTTCTCAGGAAGGCCAGCAGTTCGCCGACCTCGCGCAGCTCCGCCGTGGTGGTGCGCGCCTTGCCCTCCAGCGTCACTCCCATCGCCACCCGCTTCACCGTGCCGAACAGATTGGCCAGGCAGGGAATGGGGCTGATGGTTCCGTCCGGCATCACCGGCTTTTCGAACAGGACCGCGGGGCCGCCGTTCCTCAGCAGCCGGGTCTGGATCTCGGTCATCTCCAGCACGGTCGAGACCGGCTCGGACACCCGCACCAGTTCGCCGTCGGCTTCCAGTTGCTCGATGAAGTCGCGAAGGGATTTGTAGGCCATGAAGCGTGGCTTAGGCGGGTCGCACGCCCGTGTCACGCGGCAGGCGAAGCAATCATCCACAACATAGTTAATTCGGGTTAACGCCTCCCGCAACGACTCACGCGATAGTTCATCAAGTTGACTGATTTTTCATTTTAACTCCCTTGAAGCCGTCCACCAGTCGCGAGACTTTCGATGACCGTGCTCAAAGAAGATATCGCTTCATTCGAAAGAATGAGGAGCGAGTTGGAAACAAGCCATTTTAACGAGTGGGTCGTATTTCACGATGGCTTGTATGTGGATGCCTTCGCCGATTTTGAAACGGCGGCGTCTATGGCTACAGAACGGTTCGAGGACGGCCATTATCTCATTCGGAAAGTTGGGGCGCCTGCCGCTGTTCAACTCGCGGGTGGAATGATCTTCACGCCTGCACATGCCCTCAGTTCAAGCAGGTATTAAATCAGGCAAGAACGGTCGAAGTCCGGCCGACCTTCTGGTTGAAATAGGCCCAACCCTTCGGGTTGATGTGGGATTGAAATCTCGCGCTCACGCTGGCGATCGTCCTGATCTTGTAGGAAAAAACATCAAGGCGCTTATAGACACCGGAGCTGGTGGAGATTGCATAGATGAGTTGCTGGCCGTCGCTTTGGGTTTACCTGTCACTGACGAAGGTGAAATCAGCGGTGTAGGGGGCCGACATCACGCCTTCATCTACACTGCTCGAGTTTATGTGCCGACGCTAGATCGCTTGCTCTTCCAGCCGTTCACCGGGGTGAAACTGCAAGCTGGAGCACAACTTCACCAGTTGATCCTTGGACGAACCTTTCTCCGTCAGTACCGCTTGATCTACGATGGTGTCTCCGCAAGTGTGGAGCTTCGAGCCGCTTCAGGTGATGATCCCAGTTGAAGCGCTAAGCGGGACTTTCACGCCCTGCGCGGCCCATCAGGCGATCCAGCCCGACCACCGCCAGTCCGACCGCCAGGAACAGGCCCAGCATGGCCGCCGCCCAGAAGCCGGTCTTGCCCCAGCCCAACTGCTCCACATTCACGAACCAATAGGGCCACCAGCCCGAGGTGAAGCCGTGAAGCACCGTCCACATTACATAGATCAGCGGAAACGCCAGCCACCGGACTGCATCGATCCAGCGAAGATGGCCCTTGGGCGTGAACATCAGCCAGTCCAGCACGAAGGCCGCGGGCATCACATAATGCAGCAGGCTGTTGGCCAGCCACGCCAGCCCCTGCGGCGCCCAGACATTCGCCAGCAGCAGGTGATAGGTCAGCCCCACCACCGCGATATACATGGCCAGCGCCGCCCGAACATGGACATTGGCGCCCCATCGCCCCAGTCGGCTGTCGGCCCGAACCAGCGGCGCTGTCAGGGCCAGCGCCGCCAGAAGATTGGTCAGGATTGTGAAATAGCTGAAGAAGTTGACGGTCAGGCCGGGCATGGCCTCGACCTCCGCCGGGCCGATCATCAGCAGATACTGAAGCCCCAGCGCCGCCCAGCCGACAACGGCGAAGGCGCCCTGCCACAGTCGTGGTCGATCACGCGCACGCAGCATGGACGCCCTCCCGTCGTCGATCAGGCTTCAGTCTTGTCCCAATTGAAGGCGGGGTCCAGCCAGTCGCCGATGCGTTCGGCGCGATCCAGCGCGTTCAGGCGCTGAACCTCTTCCGCCGACAGTTCGAAATCGAAGATGTCGAAGTTTTCGCGCGCGCGGCTTTCCTTGGTCGTGCGCGGGATGGCGATGATCTTGTTCTGGATCAGCCAGCGCAGCGTCACCTGGCCGTTGGTTTTGCCGTGGGCCTTGGCGATTTCGGAAATGGTGGCGTCGTCAGCGATCTTGCCTTGGGCCAGCGGTGACCAGGCGGTGATCGACGATCCCAGCTCGGCGGCGGTGGCGACCAGCTGGTCAATGCCCAGATAGGGGTGGTGCTCGACCTGGTTGGTGATCAGCTTGGCCTTGGACAGACCCTGCGCTTGGCGGAACTCCTTGGACGGGAAGTTGGACAGGCCGATCGACTTGGTAAGGCCGGCTTCCTTGGCGGCGTTCAGGGCGCCCAGCGTCTCTTCGAACGACGGCTCGGCCTTGGGCCAGTGCAGCAGCAGCAGGTCCGGAACCGTGCCCAGGCTGTCGACCGATTCCTGCGCCTGACGCAGCAGGCCGTCGTGGTCGAAGTGGTCGACCCAGATCTTGGTCGTCAGGAAGAAGTCTTCGCGCGCCACGCCGGAATCGCGGATGCCTTCGCCGACCGCCTTCTCGTTCTTGTAGATCCAGGCGGTGTCGATGTGGCGGTATCCGATCCGCAGCGCCTCGGCGACCATGCGCCGCGCGTCGTCCGGCTCCAGCTGCCACGTCCCGAAACCCAGCAGCGGGATTTCGATGTCGTCGACGGTAATTGTGGGTTGATCGCCATAAGCCATGGGACGGTCCTTCACGTCAGGGGAGAGCGGAACAGTTAGGCGCCCGACGCCTCCGCCGAAAGGTCCTCATCAAACCATTGCAGAATTTCTTCCCACAGCGGCTCCATCCCCTTCCTGAACGCGCCCTCGTGCCCAATGCGTTTGACCCCGTAATCGTGGGGTCTGCGTGACAGGATTTCGACGGGCGCGGCAGGATAGGCGGTCAGCAGGCGCGCGCCTGTGCCGGGCGTGGCGATGGGATCATCGCTGAAAATCCATGACCGGATCGGGGCGATCACCTTGTCGAACTGTTGCGGGTCCAGCGCGCCGTCGGCCAGTTCCTTCAAGAAATAGTCCGGCTTCAGGCACCATCGCTTCCAGGTCTCGAAAACCCCGCGCGGCAGGTCGGTCCCCCGCCACAGTTTGCCGCTGGGCACATAGCCGTGCTTGCGGATTTCACTGGGGCCCAGCCCCAGCCAGAAGAACAGCTCGAACGGGTTGTAGGTCCGGTGATGCCCGCCCCACCAGCCGGTGCCGACCGAGACGAAAGCGTGTTTCTCAAACCCGCTCTGGTTCGGCATGAAGCCGACGAAATGGCCGCCGACGCTGTGGCCGACATGAAAGACCGGCAGGCCCGGCGCCGCGACCTTCAGCGCCTTCAGGGCGGCGGGCATGTCCAGCCGCCCCCAGTCGGGATAATCCATTTGCATCCCCGCCAGATCATCCGACCGCGATCCGCCGATCCCGCGATAGTCATAGGTCAGGACCACGGCCCCGCGCTCGGCCATCCAGCGCGCGAACCGGCCATAGAAGCCGCGTGGAAAGCCGGTCCCGGCTGAAACCAGCACCGCCATCCGCGCGTCCGTCGGGCGAAACAGCGTCGCCTCCAGCGGCCAGCCGTCGCTGGCCTTGATGATCCGGTCTTCAACCCTGACACCCACGGAACGCCCCTTTGTCCGTTTTTATAGAATACGGACCGTGACTGATTTCCCCCGCGTCAGGTCAAGCGCCGTCGAAGCTTTTCACCAGTCGCTTGGGCGCCGCCTTGCGCCAGCGCCTCTCCAGCATGGCCTTCAGCCAGACCGGATCGACCGTGGCGATGCGCGCCAGCACCAGGGCGTGGTCGCGGTAATGGTCGGTGAAGTGAAAGGTCGCCGGGTCCATCTCGATCAGCAGATCGCGCTCATCCAGATTATCCAGATGCACCACGATGCTGTCGTCCAACTGCGGTCTGATCCAGGTCAGGAACTTGCCCGCGACCTTGAACGACGGCTCGCCATAGGAAACCCCGTCCTCGACGCCGGGAAAACTGAACACCAGGGCGCGCAGTTCGTCGTGGGTCACCTATCGCCTCCAGCGGGGTTAAGCTTGCGCCCACCCTAATCCCGTCATCGCCCAAAGAAAAAGGCCGCGTCCCTGTCGGAACGCGGCCCTGATCGTTTGACTGAGCGTGAACTCAGGTGATGTCTTCGTTCAGCAGGCCGACCTTGAAGAAGCCGTTCTTCTGCATCTCGTTCATGACTTCCATGAACTGCGAGTACTTCACTTCCGGCTGGGCGCGGACGAAGACGCGCTCTTCTTCACAGCCCTGACCGGTGGGGTTGCCGACGGCGGTGCAGACGTCGGCGGCCAGCTTCTCGATGTCGGTCTGCTTGTCAGCGATGAACAGCGAACCGGATTCCTGGATGGTGATGTACACCGGGTCCTTCGGCTTTTCGGCCGAGGCGTCAGGCGGGGTCGCCGGCGGCAGGTCCAGACGGATCGACACGGTCGCCATAGGCGCGGCGACCATGAAGATGATCATGAGGACCAGCAGAATGTCGATGAACGGCGTGATGTTGATATCCGCCGTCTGTTCGATCGTGTGCTTGTCCCCGCCGGAACCACCGAGCTTGGCAGCCATGCATCGTCTCCGTTACTCGCCTGACGCATTCCGCGCCGACATTTCCCTATGGATCGCCCGAAGGCTTGAAGGGTTCTTGGCGTCCCGATGCGCGCTTGTAAAGCGGTTCTAAACGATCTGCTGTTCCCGAACGTCAATTACACGCAGGAAGCGCAGCGGCTACGCCTTAGCCAGCTTCAAAAAACGGTCCATCAGGGCAGGATCGTCCTTGAAGGCGCCGGTGAAGCGGGTCGTGATGGTCGAAACATGCCGGTGATGCACCCCGCGGGTGGTCATGCACTGGTGTTCGGCGTCCAGCATCACCGCCACGCCGCGTGGCTGCAGGTGCGATTCGATGGCGTCGATGATGTCGTTGGTCAGGGTTTCCTGATTCTGCAGGCGTCGCGCGAAGATTTCGACCACCCGCGCCAGCTTGGAGATGCCCACCACCTTCTCGCCGGGCAGGTAGGCGACATAGGCCTTGCCCAGGAAGGGGGCCATATGGTGCTCGCAGTGGCTCTCCACCTCGATGTCGCGCAGGATGACCATGTCGTCGTATCCGGTCACGTCCTCGAAGGTGCGGCTCAGCTCCCTGGCCGCATCGGCCTCATAGCCGTCGAACCATTCGCCATAGGCGTCGACCACGCGCTTGGGCGTGTCGATCAGGCCGGGACGTTCCGGGTCGTCGCCGGCCCAGGCGATCAGGGTCCGCACCGCCTCCAGCGCCTGTTCGCGGCTGGGACGCTTGGAGGTCGCTTCGTTGGCGACGAGGACGGGCGTGACGGGCGTGGCGCTCATGGGGACTCGATTTCCGGCCGGGGCGGGGAGAGCCGCTCGGGGTTTACCTTCTACAATCCATCAGGACTGTATATCAGGCCGCTATATGGGACGGAGCCTCCGTCCTGCAAGAAAACCCGCTGAAGACTGATCCATGCCGCTGCACATCCACGACACCCTGCGCCGTGAAAAGCGCCTGTTCACGCCGCGCGACGCAAGCCGGGTCAGCCTCTATGTCTGCGGGCCGACAGTCTATGACTACGCCCATATCGGCAATGCGCGCCCGCCGGTGGTGTTCGACGTGCTGGTGCGGCTGCTGCGCCGGACCTACGGCGCAGACCATGTGATCTACGCCCGCAACGTCACCGACGTGGATGACAAGATCAACCAGAAGGCCGCCCGTGAAGGCGTGCCGATCAGCGAGGTCACCGCCCGCTATGAGGCCGCCTATCTGGCCGACATGGCCCTGCTGAACGTGTCGCCGCCCGACATCGCTCCCCACGTCACCGACTATATCCCCGCCATCGTCGATCAGATTCAGGCCATCATCGACGCGGGCTGCGCCTATGCCGCCGAAGGCCACGTCCTGTTCGACGTCTCGTCCTACAAGAACTATGGCGCGCTTTCCGGCCGGAACCTGGACGACATGATCGCCGGCGCTCGCGTCGAGGTGGCTCCTTACAAGAAGAACCCGCACGACTTCGTCCTGTGGAAGCCGTCCAAGGCGGATGAACCGTCCTGGCCTTCGCCCTGGGGCGAGGGGCGTCCCGGCTGGCACATCGAATGCTCGGCCATGATCGAACAGACGCTGGGCCTGCCCATCGACATCCATGGCGGCGGCATCGACCTGGTCTTCCCCCACCACGAGAACGAGATCGCCCAGGGCGTCTGCGCCCACGGCCACGCCCACGGCGACCAGGCGCATGACGAATACGCCCGCTACTGGATGCACAACGGCTTCCTTACCGTGGACGCCGAGAAGATGTCGAAATCCATCGGCAACGTCCTGTTGCTGCACGATCTGGTCCAGGCCATGCCGGGCGAGGTCGTCCGCTGGGCGCTGCTGAGTGCGCACTACCGTCAGCCGCTGGACTGGAACCAGTCGTTGCTGGATCAGTCCAAGAAGTCGCTGGATCGCCTGTACGGCGCCCTGCATCGGTCGTCGGGCGTTGAGGCGCTGGATCTGGATCCGCCCGCGGACTTCCTGAAATCCATCGAGGACGACCTGAACACCCCCGGCGCCATGGCGTCGCTGTTCGCCCTGTCCAGCGAGATCGAGCGCGGCATGACGGCGGGCGATCTGAACGCGGTGGCTCAGGCGCGCGGCCGCTTGATCGCCTGCGCCTCCATCCTGGGCGTGCTCCAGGCCGATCCCGCCGCCTGGCTGGAGGGCGATGTGTCCGACGACCTGCGTGTCGAGGTGGACGCCCTGCTGGACCAACGCGCCGCCGCCCGCGCCGCCAAGGACTGGCCCGAGGCCGACCGCATCCGCGACCGCCTGAACGAACTGAACGTCGTCGTCATGGACGGCCCCGACGGCGCCACCTGGCGCATGAAGGGCTGACGCTTTCTTCCGCCATGCTTCTCCTCCCCATTTCATGGGGAGGTGACGCCCCGCCTAGCTCTCCATTCCCTCCGCCTTCGACGGGCAGGAGCCTGAACCCATGCCCGCCGCGCGGTTTTCAGTTCGCCTTGCGGATCAGCTCGTCAGCCAGCGGCGCGGTCAGGTAACCGTCCGCCGTGCGGTTGTTGGCCAGTTGCCAGCGGCGCAGGGCCGCACGCGTGTTCGATCCGATCACGCCGTCGACCCCTTGCGTGTCATAGCCCAGGCGCGTCAGGGCGGTCTGGGCGCCGATGCGCTGGTCGCGCGTCATGGCTGGGTCGTTGGGCCAGGCCTTGCTCAGTCCCGGCTTGCCCATGATCCCGTCCGCCGTCAGGCCGATGGCCAGGGCGTAGGAGACCGAGTTGTTGTAGGCGCGGATCACATAGTGGTTCGGCAGGGCCAGGAAGGCGGGGCCGTTGGCGCCTTGCGGCAGCAGGATCGTGGCCTGCTCCTGCGCCTCGGCGCCGTTCGGCGTGCCGCCTTGCGCCAGGCGCACGCCGCGCGCCGACCAGTAGGCCCAGTCGTGCTTGGGCCCTTCGGCGTCGGCATAGTTGAACCCGGCGGGCAGCACGACCTCGTAGCCCCAGCCCTGTCCGCGCTTCCATCCGGCCTGAGCCAGCAGATTGGCGGCCGAGGCCAGGGCGTCGCCGTCATTGCCCCAGATGTCGACCTTGCCGTCGCCGTCCTGGTCCACGCCCAGGCGCAGATAGTTGTCGGGCATGAACTGGGTCTGGCCCATGGCCCCGGCCCAGCTGCCCTTCAGGCCTTCGCGCGTGCGCTTGCCTTCGATGACGATGTCGAGCGCATGTTTCAGCTGCGTCTCGGCCCAGTCGCGGCGGCGCCCGTCATAGGCCAGGGTCGCCAGCGAGCGGATGACGTCATAATTGCCCTGGACCTGGCCGAAGGCGCTTTCCTGCGCCCAGACGCCGACCAGAATCTCGCTGGGCACGCCGAACCGCTGCACCACAGGCCACGGCACGCGGTCGATGCGCTGGCGGGCCTGGGCGATGCGCACGGGCGTCACCGCATTCTGGATATAGGCGCCGGCGGGGCGCGAGAACTCAGGTTGGTTGCGGTCCAGGCGGATCACCGTCGCATCCGGCGTCAGTCCCTCCAGCTCCCGTGCATAGGCCGCCTGGCGGGCGCCGCCCTTGCGCGCCAGAAAGCCCTGCTTCCAGCCGTCGAAACCCTGCTGGTCATAGGCCGTCAGCGGCGGGGTCTGGGGGGCGGGCGTCGCGGGCGGCGGCGTCGGCGACGCGGGCTGGGTCGCGCTGGGCTGTGGTCCTGTCGGCATCGAGGGCAGGGGCGGCTCAGGCAGCATCGGGGCGCAGGCGGCGACCGAACCAATCAGAAGAAGGCGGAAGGAAAAACGCATGAGATTCAGGGTAAAGCCCTCGACTGGAAACGTGAAATGACAACACCGCGAATGGGCGGCGAATGTCCCGCGGCGATCACCGTGATGGCCCTAAAGCGCGCAAGGGCCGGAACCGTTGCTGTCCGATCCCTTCCTTCAACGGCTATTGTAAGGTTTCGGGCCTGTGTTTGGACTGTGTTAACAGGCTGCGGCGTAATGGCGCAGCTTAAGCTCTGACGGCCTGATGGCGGAGTGGCGACGCGACGGGGGTGCAACCCCGTAAACCCTCCGTTCGACTCGGAGGTCAGGCCTCCAGACTTTTTCGTGCGGCGCGGCGAGGCCGCCCGACGGACAACGCATCGCCAGTGCGGCCGGGTTTCGCCCCCGTGCGGCCCGAAAAAGCCCGCTGCGCCTGAAAAACCGGGCGGGACAGGGCGGTTTGGGTTGACGCATCCGACTCGTCTATCTATACGACCGCCTCCGCCGCGATCCGCTCGGGTCAGCGGCTTTTCTATTGGTTTCTCTCAGGACGTCCGACCATGAAGGTCCGTAGCTCGCTCAAGTCGCTGAAGACCCGCCACCGCGATTGCAAAGTCGTGCGTCGCAAGGGCGTCGTCTTCGTCATCAACAAGACCGACCCGCGCTTCAAGGCGAAGCAAGGCTAAGCTGTCTCGCCTGCGCGCCGCTTCGGCGGCGTGCGCGCACAGCGTCTTGCTGACGATCCACAGGCTGCGGATTTTGTCCGCGGCCTTTTTCGTGTTCGCGGTTGAGCCATGCGCCCGGTCATGGTTAGCGTCCGCGCCTGATTACTGGAGTATATCCCATGGCTGACGACGCCTCGTTCGACGGTGGTCCCGACGTTCTCACCTCCACGGCCCAGGGCCGCCTGCGCAGCATCATCGAGCGCCTGGAGCGCCTCGAAGAAGACAAGCAGGCCGTCATGACCGACATGAAGGAGGTCTTCGCCGAGGCCAAGGGCGAGGGCTATGACGTCAAGATCCTTCGCAAGGTCCTGCGCATCCGCAAGCAGGACAAGGCCAAGCGTCAGGAAGAGGACGCCATCCTGGATCTCTACATGTCGGCCCTCGGCGAGATTTGAGGCTGACCCGGCTTGAAGCGAAAACCGCCGCCAAGCCCTTTTGAAGCCCAGCGCAAGGCCGCTCAGCGATCGGCCTTGAACGCCCTGAAACGCGCCCGCCGCTCGGCAGAGAAGGCGGGCGTTTCGCTGTCTGAATGGGAGGGCGAGTTCCTCGATTCCGTCAGCGACCGCGTCAAAACCCACGGCCGCGCCTTCGCTGACCCTGAAAAGGGCGCCCCCGGTCAGGCTCTGTCGGCCATGCAGGGCCGTAAACTGAAGGAAATCACCGCCAAGGCCAACGGCGAGGAGCCGAAACGCCGGTGGGGGCGAAAGCCGAAGGACGCATAAACATCCGTCATCCTCGGGCTTGACCCGAGGATCGGATCGTCCGCAACTCAGCGTTGATGAGTGAGCGCAGACCTTTCATCGCCACCTATATCCAGGCCAGTCGTCCGCATGGCGTGCTTTACGTGGGAATGACCGCAAACCTGTACGAACGCGTCGGCCAGCATCGAACAGGCGCTCTCGAGGGATTCGCCAGCCGATACGGTTGTGGCCTGTTGGTTTGGTATGAGCAGCACGAATACGTCACGACGGCGATCCGTCGGGAGAAGGCGTTGAAGCGCTGGAATCGCGTTTGGAAGCTCGAACTGATCGAACGTATGAACCCAAACTGGGCGGACCTCTATCCTCATTTGTGCGGCTGGGCGCCTGATCCTCGGGTCAAGCCCGAGGATGACGGGGAAGGAAGTGTGGCGGTTTTCCTGAAGCGGCTGGGCGAAGGCGGGTAGGCGGCCTCAGCCCGCTTCCTTCAACTGCTCCTCCAGCCCCTGTTCGCGGACCTTGCGGTACAGGGTCGAGCGGCCGATGCCGAGGCGGCGGGCGATCTCGCTCATATGGCCGGCATAGACCTCGATGGCGTGCTGGATCAGGTCGCGTTCGATCTCTTCCAACGTCCTCAGATGGCCGCGCTCGTCCAGGATGCGGATCGGCTGGTCGGGTAGGGCGGCCAGGTCGCTGTGGGCCACGGATGCGACCGCTGCCGCCGACGGGACGCTGTCGGGCATGGGGGCGGCGACGCCGGAGATGGCGGGGAAATCGTGGGGCTGCAGGAAGGGCGCGTCAGCCAGGACAATGGCGCGGAACACGGCGTTCTCGAGCTGACGCACATTGCCGGGCCAGTCGTGGGCCTGCAGCATGGCCAGGGTTTCCGGCGCGCAGCCGACGATCCGCTTGCCTTCCTCGGCATTGAAGCGGGCGATGAAATGGTCGATCAGGGCCGGAATGTCCTCGCGCCGCTCACGCAGGGAAGGGGCCTCGATGGGGAAGACGTTCAGGCGATAGAACAGGTCCTCGCGGAAGGCGCCGTCCTTGACCTGCTGGCCGGGGTCACGATTGGTCGCCGAGACGATGCGGACGTCGATCTTGACCGGACGCTTGCCGCCGACGGGGTCGATCTCGCTTTCCTGCAGGGCGCGCAACAGCTTGACCTGAAGGTCCAGCGGCAGTTCGCCAATCTCGTCCAGGAACAGGGTGCCGCCGTCCGCCTCGCGGAACTTGCCCAAGGTCTTCTCGTGCGCCCCGGTGAAGGCGCCCTTCTCATGACCGAACAGAATCGACTCGGCCAGATTGGCCGGCAGGGCGCCGCAGTTGACCGCAACGAACGGCTTGCCGGCGCGGTCGCTGGCGCCGTGCAGGGCGCGGGCGATGACTTCCTTGCCCACGCCGCTTTCGCCGGTGATCAGGACGGGGATGGAGGACTTGGCCGCCCGCGCACCCAGCGCCTTGACCATCCGCATGGCGGGGCCGTCGCCGACGATGTCATCGAAACTGGCCCGGCCCAGGGCGCGCTTGGTCAGGCGTCCGACCTCGGCCGTCAGCTGCGTCAGCTGCAGGGCGTTGCGCACCCCGATCAGCAGCCGCTCCGGGCTGACCGGCTTGACGAAGAAGTCCTGGGCGCCCGCCTGCATGGCCTTGACCACGGTGTCGATGCCGCCGTTGGCGGTCAGCACGATGACCGGCGTGGTGACGCCTGCGCTGCGCATTTCGGCCAGGCACTCCATGCCCGACATCTCAGGCATGATCATGTCCAGCAGGATGACGTCGGCGCCGCCGCCCTTGGTCATGCGGTCGATGGCCTCGCCGCCGTTGACGGCGTGCACAACCGCATAGCCGTCCCGCTCCAGCACGGCCTGCAGCAGTCGGCGCTGGGTCGGATCGTCATCGACGACCAGAACGGTCTTGGCCATGTTCAGCCCTTCATCATCCTTGCGGCCAGCCTTGGCGGATGGCCCGTTTCGGGACGATTTCTAGGGCGTCGAGGTGAAAATCGCGTTGTCCGGCGTGGTGTGCGACCCGTTAACGCGCGCCCTTGGTGTCGCAGCGCACCTCTTGCCCGAGTTGCAGTCTTCGGCCGTTGACGATCAGATCGGGCAGGGGCACGGGCGCGGTTTCGACGCCCGTCCGCAATGCCGCCCTCAGGTCGGTGGATGCCGTATTGCCGCAGGTCGCATTGTATCGGGCCTGCAGATTCCACCTGCCGTCCTCGCCTGCCGTAAAGGCCAGGATCGCCGTCCTGCTGGCCAGCAGAACATCCTGACGACCATCGCCGTTCAGATCGGTCATGCGCAGGACGCAGGCCTCGTCGTTACGGCAGTTGAATGCAAGATCAGGCTCGCTTTTGATCTGGGCCATGAAGTCGGGCGGCAGGGTCTGTCCTGCGACCGGCTCGATCTTAACCTGCCGGGCCATGTCCCGCTTTTCGTCGGGGGAATAGGCGGATCGGACATCCGACGCCTTGGCCTCTCGCGCAAGACGCGCCGTTTCTGCATCCTTCGAGCCGATCAATCCGTCCAGAGCCGCCCGTCCCGCCTTGCCGCTGTCGAAGCGCAGGAAGCTGTAGTCGAAGTCGGCGGCCTTGACCTTGCCGTGCTCCAGCCGCGCCACCTGATCCGCCACCGACAGGCGCGTCGGGTCCAGAAGGGGGCTGAACAGGGCCAGGATCACCACAACCGACAGGACGGCGGCGGCGACATTGGTCCGCTCCAGCGGCTTCATCCAGGCGGGCCGCACGGCGGCGAACAGATAGCCGCCCGCATAGACCACGCCGACCAGTGCGCAGGCGGCGGCGATGATCCGATCCGGCGTCAGGCCGTGCTGGCCGATCCGCAGGCTCAGCCCCCAGATGGCCAGAACCACCAAGGGCGCAACCAGAACCGACGCGACCCGCGTCGCGATCCGCAGAACCCGTGGCGGCAGATTGTCCGCCTCTCCATCCTGATAGGCCGTGTTGATCAGGATGATCAGGGCCGCCGCCGCCGCCAGGATCATCGCCGTGGCGCTGCGTGTCGCCCACAAGGGCTCCAGACCCGTGAAGGGCAGGGCGGCCAGAAAGCCAGCCGTCAACACGGTGATGACCAGCAGCAGCCAGGACAACAGCATCAGGGCCACGGTCCGCACGCCCCGGATCAGACCGTCGCGCACGTCGGTCAACTGAACCGCAATGGCGAAGGCGGTGCAGGTGACGGGCAGGGCGAACCAGGCCGAGCGCACCAGTTCGGTCAGAAACTTCAACCCGATCAGATCAAACAGGGCCGCGCCGAGTTGCAGCAGGATCCAGAAGGCGCCGGTGAAGCCCAGTGACAGGGCCAACTGCACGCCCGCCTTCCAGGCGACGTCGAAATACTGATGATAATCGACCACCCAGCGCCGGGCGCGCACCGCAGGCGTCAGCAGGTGATGGGCGATGAACAGGGCGGCGGCGGAAAAGGCCATGATCGGGAACTTCAGGAAGGGCGCCTGATCGTAAGGGGCCAGCACCCTGCGCGCGACGTCGTGCCAGCCCAGCAGGAACAGCGTCAGCGCCGCCACGCCGATCCAGATCGCCAGCATCGGCCATCTCAACCGCCCCACGCCCGCCAGGGCCGCCACGGGGGCAAAGCCGATGGCCAGCGCCAGCCCGCCGAACAAGGCCGGGTCGGTGGATGGCCAGACCTTGCCGTCCGCTGCGCGATACAGCCCATAGAGCAGAAGACCCTGGATCAGGCCGATCCCGACACGTGCTGCAAACAGGCGGTTCTCGCCCCTTAATCCGGCGCGTCCGGTGTCATGAGCCGTGTCCTGCGTCGTCTCGGTCACCGGGCGTCTCCTTGCGGTTGCAGCAAGGATTGCATGGACAATAGGTGCTGGAAAGGACGGGCGAAGGTTGCGCCATCGGATCGGCTTGCCCACAACACGCCCCATGAATGCACACTTCAAGCCGACAGACGCCCCCCTCTGGGACCTGACCGACCTCTACGCCTCGCGCGACGACGCCAAGATCGGCGTTGATCTGACGAAGGCGCGCGGACTGGTGGACGAGTTGAACAGCCTGCAGGGCAAGCTGGTCGCCGCGCGTGCCGATGCTCAGGCGCTGGGCGGGCTGCTGGACCGGGCGATCCGTCTGTATGAACAGTCGTCGGATGTTCTGGGCGCGCTGGGCGCCTACGCCTTCCTGTCGGCTTCGACGGCGCGCGATGATGCGGGCGCACAGGGGTTCGAGGCGGATGTGCGTGAGAAGATCACCGCCATCGCCACCCCCACCGTCTGGTTGACGCTGGAGATCAACGCCATCGACGACGCCGAGCTGGAGGCGGCCCTGGCTGTGGACGCCGCCGCCGCGCGCTGGCGGCCCTGGCTGCGGCGCGTGCGGACGATGAAGCCGCACGAGCTGTCGACCGAGCTGGAAACCTTCATCGCCGAGCGCGGGCCGATCACCGCCCAATGGCCGCGCCTGTTCGACGAGCAGTTGGCCGCCCTGCGCGCTCAGGTCGGCAGACGCGGGGCGGGCGCCGAAAGCCTGACCCTGGCTGAGTCCCTGAACCGCCTGTCGGACGCCAAGCCCGCTCGTCGACGCGCCGCCGCCGAAGGCCTGTCCGACGCCCTGGCCGCCCGCGCCCCGACCCTGGCCCTGGTGCTGAACACCGTCGCCGCAGACAAGGCGATGGAGGACCGCTGGCGCGGCTTCAAACGTCCCGCTGACAGCCGCCATCTGGCCAACGAAGTGGACGGCGAGGCCGTGGACGCCATGGCCGACGCGGTCGCCGAGGCCTATCCGCGCCTGTCGCATCGCTATTACGCGCTGAAGGCCAAGGCGATGGGCAAGACCCGACTGGACCACTGGGACCGCAACGCTCCCATCGAGACCACCGCCCCGCGCGCCTTCACCTGGCTGCAGGGCCGCGAGATCGTGCTGGACAGCTTCTCCGACCTGGGCGGCGACTTCGCCCAGCGGGCCTCAGGCTTCTTTGACAAGCCGTGGATCGATGGCCGGGCGCGGGCGGGCAAGCAGTCGGGCGCCTACGCCCACCCGGTGACGGCGGACCGCCACCCTTACGTCTTCCTGAACTGGATGGGCGAGCGCCGCGATGTCCTGACGCTGGCGCATGAACTGGGCCACGGCGTCCACCAGACCTTGGCGGCGGACCAGGGCACCCTGCTGGCCGACACGCCTCTGACCCTGGCCGAAACCGCCTCGATCTTCGCCGAGGGGCTGACCTTCGACCGTCTGCTGGCCACGGCGCCCAAGTCGGAGCAGCGTGGTCTGCTGGCCGGGCGGATCGAGGACGGGCTGAACACCGTGGTGCGCCAGATCGCCTTCCACCGTTTCGAGACCCGCTTCCACGACGAGCGGCTGAAGGGCGAAGTGCCGCAGCAGCGGATCAACGAAATCTGGCTGGAGGAAATGGGCGCCTCGCTGGGCCCGTCTGTCGCGCTGAACCCCGGCTATGAGCATTGGTGGAGCTATGTCAGCCACTTCGTCCACTCGCCCTTCTACGTCTATGCCTATGCGTTCGGGGACCTGCTGGTCGCGGCCCTGATGGAGGCGCGTCGGGCCGACCCGACGGGCTTTACGCCCCTGTATCGCGAACTGCTCGCGGGGGGCGGGGCGCGGACCTATGTCGAGGCGCTGAAGCCGTTCGGCCTCAACCCGCGCGACCCGGCGTTCTGGAGCGTGGGCTGCAAGCGGCTGGAGCGGCTGGTCGATCAGTTCGAGCAACTGACGTAATCTTTGCCGTCCTATTTCCGTCATCCTCGGGCTTGACCCGAGGATCAGGCGTTCAGCGGTTTGTGCTTTCGAGAGAGACGCAATGCGGCGGCTCCTCCGATCCTCGGGTCAAGCCCGAGGATGACGGGTAGGGTGATAATGGGGGCTGGAGGACGGACCGCGACCGCGTGTTCACATTCCCGGGCTTGAGCGAACCGTGTGCCTCGGTATAAGTCGCTGAAAGACCGACTAGGGAAGATCCATGGCCGACTCGCACACCCCCGCCGCCGAAGCTCACGCCGACGCGCACGAATACCAACGGGGCTCGATGCAGATCACTGAACAGGCGTCGACCTTCGACCTGTTCATCGTCCTGGCCAAATGGGGCTCGCTGTCGATCGCAGTGCTGATCCTGGCGCTGACCCTGTGGTTCCATCCGGGCGGCAGCTTCGGCGCGGCTTTCATCGGCGCGGCGGTTCTGGCGGTCGCCGGCTTCTTCGCCCTGAAGTCCAAGCCCGCCGCTGCTCACTGATTGCCCTGATCCTGTGAAACCAGGGTCGGGAATCTGCTGATCTCCCAAAGCTTTGGCATAACCGTGCTTTGACGGCGCGGGCTCTGACGGCCTAACCTTCGTTCAAGGAAAAGAACGAGGGGATTCGCTTGGCTGTCGTTATCGCCGTTACCCGGGAACGCCGTGAAGGCGAGACGCGCTGCGCCGTCACGCCTGAAACCGTCAAAAAGCTGATCGACCTCGGTGCGACCGTGACGGTCGAGGCCGGGACGGGGGTGGGCTCGTCCATTCCCGACGCCGAATACGCCGCCGCTGGCGCGGTGGTGAAGCCGGACACCCGCGCCGTGCTGGACGGCGCTGACATCGTCCTGAAGGTGCGCGGCCCCACGGCCCAGGAAACCAGCGCCCTGAAACCCGGCGCCATCGTTCTGGCCATGCTGGACGCCTATCGCGAGAAGGACACGGTCGAGGCTCTGCGCGGCGCGGGCGCCACGGCTTTTGCGATGGAGTTCGTGCCCCGCATCACCCGCGCTCAGGTCATGGACGTGCTGTCGTCACAGGCCAACCTGGCCGGATACCGCGCGGTGATCGAAGCGGCGTATGCCTATGGCAAGGGCTTCCCGATGATGATGACGGCGGCCGGCACCGTCGCCGCCGCCAAGACCTTCATCATGGGCGTCGGCGTTGCGGGGCTGCAGGCCATCGCCACGGCGCGGCGTCTGGGCGCGGTTGTCACCGCCACCGACGTGCGCCCCGCCACCAAGGAGCAGGTCGAAAGCCTGGGCGCCAAATTCCTGGCCGTCGAGAACGAAGAGTTCAAGAACGCCCAGACGGCAGGCGGCTACGCCAAGGAGATGTCGGCGGAATACCGCGCCCTGCAGGCCGAACTGACTGCCAGCCACATCGTCAAACAGGACATCGTCATCACCACGGCCCTGATCCCCGGCCGGGCCGCGCCCATCCTGCTGACCGCCGAACACGTCGCCTCGATGAAGCCCGGCTCGGTCATCGTCGATCTGGCGGTCGAGGCGGGCGGCAATGTCGAAGGCTCGAAACTGAACGAGGTCGTCGTCACCCCAAATGGCGTCAGCATCGTTGGCTGGGCCAATCTGCCGGGCCGCATCGCCGCGGATGCCAGCGCCCTCTACGCCCGCAACCTGTTCGCCTTCATTGGTCTGTTGATCAAGGACGGCGCGCTGGCGGTCGATCTCGAGGACGAAATCCTCAAGGCGTCGGTTGTCACCCACGGCGGGGCCGTAGTGCATGAGGGCATCAGAGGATGAACGTGGAGCGAATGAGGACGGCCACCGAGCTTAAGGCTTACTTGGGGCTCAGCTTGGCCATGACGCTGCTCGTCGCCGCAATGGTGGTGTGGCGCCCCGGCATAGAGGCGCAGTCGGTTCTGCTTCTGACGCCGTTCCTGATCCTGGCGGCCCTTGCACGCATCACCCTCAAACTGACTAGGCGTGTTGAACAACTGGAAAGCCAAACCTCATCTGCGGAAGGCGCAAACTCGCCGGGCGACGATGGCGGCGTGATGCGTGAGGGAGTGAGAGGATGATCGGTCCTATCCTGCGCAAAGCCCTTCGATGGGCGGCCGTGATCCTGATGCTGTTCGGTCCTCTTTCGTCGGTCGTCAGCGTCTATGAACTGTTTGTGAGGTCGGACTTCACCCTTGTAGGATCATCAGGCCAGTTCTGGATTTCGACATTCGCGACCTTCGCCAGCACGATCGTACAAGGCGGTGTTCTGTTGGTGTTGCTGAGTATTGATGAGCGGCTTCAGGGAGAGAAAGTCTGACCATGGAACACGTCGATCCCACCGTCTTCCGCCTGGCTATTTTCGTCTTGGCCATCTTCGTCGGTTATTATGTCGTCTGGTCAGTGACGCCTGCGCTGCACACGCCGCTGATGGCGGTGACCAATGCGATTTCCAGCGTCATCATCGTCGGCGGTCTGATCGCCGCCGCCGCCGTTTCGGGTGATGTGTCCGGCCCCAGCGCCTGGATCGCCAAGGGGGCGGGCGTCGTCGCCGTGACCCTGGCCAGCGTCAACATCTTCGGCGGCTTCATGGTCACGCGCCGGATGCTGGCCATGTACAAGAAGAAGGAGCGGCCCGCCGCGCCCAAGGTCACAACGTGACGGACGCCGCCCAGATCGCCATCGTCGGTTCATGGATCGGCACAGGCATCGGCTTCAGCCTGTGGCTTTACGGCTGGTTCGGGACGCAGATCCCGCTGAAACGCCAGCGGCTGCATGACTGCGGCATCGCACTGGTCTTCTCGGCCATTCTGGTCCGCGTGGTCACGCAGGACCGACCGCTGGGAGTTTTCGAATGGGCCCTGTTCTTCATCGGGCCCTTGTTCATCGCCGCCGCCCTGTGGCGGCTGGCGCGCACGTCTTAGGGGGAGGGGCGTGATGAACGCATCTTTGGCCGCACTGGCCTATCTGGTTTCCGGGGTTCTGTTCATTCTGTCGCTGCGGGGGCTATCCAGCCCCGAGACCAGCCGTCAGGGCAACACCTTCGGCATGATCGGCATGGCCCTGGCCATTGGCGTGACCCTGCTGACGCTGGGCGCGACCGGGACGCTGGACCCCGTGACGCTGGGCCTGATCGCAGGCGGCGTCATCGTCGGCGGCGGGGCAGGGGCGCTGATCGCCAAGCGGGTCGCCATGACCGACATGCCGCAACTGGTCGCCGCCTTCCACAGTCTGGTCGGCATGGCCGCCTGTCTGGTCGCCATCGGCGCCATCTATGCACCTGAGGCCTTTGGAATCCTGTCGGCGGACGGCGCGGGGATCAAGACCCTGTCGATTATCGAACTGAGCCTGGGCGTGGCCATCGGCGCCATCACCTTCACCGGCTCGGTGATCGCCTTCGCCAAGCTGAACGGCAACATGAGCGGCGCGCCGATCCTGCTGCCCGCCCGCCATCTGATCAACATCGGTCTGGCGCTGGGGCTGGTCTTCCTGATCGGCATTCTGATCGGCACAAACGGCGCGGCGACCTGGGCCTTCTGGGGCGTCTTCCTGATCGCCCTGATCCTGGGCGCGACCCTGATCATCCCCATCGGCGGCGCCGACATGCCCGTCGTCGTGTCGATGCTGAACTCCTATTCCGGCTGGGCGGCGGCGGCCCTGGGCTTCACGCTGGAGAACATCGCCCTGATCATCACCGGCGCCCTGGTCGGATCGTCGGGCGCCATCCTCAGCTACATCATGTGCAAGGGGATGAACCGCAGCTTCATCTCGGTCATCCTGGGCGGGTTCGGCGGCGGCGATGCGGCGGCTGGTCCCGGCGGCGCCAAGGAGACGCGCCCGGTCAAACAGGGCTCGGCCGAGGACGCAGCCTTCATCATGAAGAACGCCTCCAAGGTCATCATCGTGCCGGGCTACGGCATGGCGGTGGCCCAGGCCCAACACGCGCTTCGTGAAATGGCCGACAAGCTGAAGGAAGAGGGCGTCGAGGTGAAATACGCCATCCACCCCGTCGCGGGCCGGATGCCGGGGCACATGAACGTCCTGCTGGCCGAGGCCAACGTCCCCTATGACGAGGTGTTCGAGCTGGAGGACATCAACGCCGAGTTCGCCACCGCCGACGTCGCCTTCGTCATCGGCGCCAATGACGTCACCAATCCGGCGGCCAAGACCGACCCGACCAGCGCCATCTACGGCATGCCGATCCTGGACGTGGAGAAGGCGGGGACCGTCCTGTTCATCAAGCGCGGCATGGGCTCGGGCTATGCGGGCGTGGAGAACGAACTGTTCTTCCGCGACAACACCATGATGCTGTTCGCCGACGCCAAGAAGATGGTCGAGGGGATCGTGAAGTCGCTGTGATGCGAGCTTGGACAGGCGCCGCCGCATTGACTGGCGTCCTGGGCCTGTCCGCCTGTTCGGCCATGCTGAACCTGACCGTATCGGGCGGGTTGGACCGGCCGGAAGTGACCTTCGACCAAGGGCGGCGCGCCTGCGTGCGTGATTTGACCGTCTATGAGAAGACAGGCGAGGCCTACACGCCCCTCTGGTCCATCGCGGCGGAAGGGCCGCGGTGCGTGAGGTTGGCCCGGATCGTCTATGGCGAGACGCCCGCCGGGTTCACAGTCAGGTCTGCTGCAACGCCTCTGCGGGCGGACGGCGTCTATGAGGTCACTGGCGGCGGGATGACGACCCATCCTCTGTCCCAAGTTCCCTGGCGGGGCGGCGCCCGATTCCATTTCCGCGACGGCCAGTGGCGGATCTTGCAGGCGCGCGCCGACGCCGTTTCGCCCACGCCCTAAAGACCCCTATCGCAGGGCTTTCAGACCCGTTATCACGCGTCTGTGAACACAGCAGCGCCGCGCCGATTTGAAGCCTTGGACTCCCTACGGGGCGTCTGCGCCATTCTGGTGGTGATGTTCCACATGCCGGTGGCCAGTCATTGGCGGGACTGGGGTTTCATCCAGCACTCGTATTTGTTCGTCGACTATTTCTTTGTCCTGTCGGGCTTCGTCATCGCCCATGCCTATGCCGGGCGGCTGAAGACGGGGCGCGACGCCGGGCGGTTCATGGTGCGGCGTCTGGGTCGGGTATGGCCGCTGCACGTGCTGATGCTGGGCGCCTTCATCGCGTTGGAGCTGGCGCGACTGTTTTTCCACGTGGATTCCGCCTCGGCCTTCACACGTGATCGGTCGGTGGAGGCGATCTTCACCAATCTGCTGCTTATCCAGGCCTGGCATGTGCATCCGTATCTGACCTGGAATGGTCCGGCCTGGACCCTGAGCGCCGAGGTCGCCTGCTATCTGATCTTCGCGGCCCTGGTGCTGGCGGCGCCCAAGCGGTTCCGCTGGATCGGGCTGGTGCTGGCGATCATAGGCGGGGTGCTGGTCCTGACGTGCGCCAAGCGATTCATGAACACGACCTACGACTTCGCTGTGCCAAGGGCGGTTTATGGCTTCTTCCTGGGCTGTCTGCTGCAGGGGATTTTGACCAAGATTCCGCGGCTTAAGGGGATGGCCGCGACCGGGTTGGAGATCGCCGCTGTCGTCGCCGCCTGTGTCTTCATCGGCTATGCGCAGGGACCGGTTACGGTGGCGGTGACCCTGGTGTTCGTGGCTCTGGTCTGGGTCTTTTCCGGCGAGGACGGAGCCCTGTCACGCCTGCTGGATCATCCGGCGCTGGTCACCCTGGGACGGTGGTCGTTCGCCATCTACATGGTCCATATGTTCATTCTGACCGTCATGATGATCGTGGCCAGAAAACTGAACTGGGTGCCAGAGCGTCGGATTGATTTCGGCTCGGTCTGGCTGAACGACCTGTTCGCCATCGGCATGTTCGGCTTCATCGTCGTGGTGGCGGTGTTCGCGCACCGGCTGGTCGAACAGCCGGCGCAGCGGATGATCGACCGCTGGACCAAGCCGAAGACGGTCTGACGTCAGGCCGCCATCCGCCATTCGGTCTCGACCGGCAGCGCGCGCCCTTCGTCCCACAAGGCGTCCTCGTCCGAATAACGGCTGCTGGCGGCGGCGGAGATGACGTCCACCACCTGCTCCTCCAGACGGTCCCAGATGACCGCCAGATCGGACGATCTATCGGCCTCACACGGGACGATCAGATAGCGGCTGGCGTTGATAGCGTGGGCGGGTTGGAAGCGGGCCATGTGTTGATCTCCTGAAGCGGTTCGCCTCTTGTCGATGATGGTGTTATGGGACAGCATTGCGCCAGAAACGGACGTATCGAGCGGAGCGGCAGTGAGACACGACAAGGCGGCCATGGTGATCGAACTGGCGCGGCGCATGGCCGCCAGCGCCGAGGGCCTGACCCTGGACGAAATGGCGCGGGATATGAGCGTGGGCCGCCGCACCGCCGAACGGATGCGTGACGCTGTGCTGATGCTGTTCCCGCAGGTGGAGGAGGTGTCCGATCCGCCGTCAAAGCGCTGGCGCATCCGCGGGGGCCTGTCCGCCTTTGAACAGGCGCCGACCGCGACCGAAATGCTGGAACTGACCAAGTCGGCGTCGGCCCTGCGCGCGGCGGGCGAACCGGCGCGCGCGGCGGCGCTGGAGGGGCTGGAGCGCAAGCTGAAGGCGGCGATGCGGTCCACGACGTTGAACCGGATGGCGCCGGACCTGGAGGCTTTGGTCCGCGCCGAGACCATCGCTGTTCAGGCCGGGCCGCGCCCCCATGCGGACGAAGCCATGCTGACCGCCATTCGCGGCGCGGTTCTGGCGCAACAGCCGCTGGGCTTCACCTATTCCCGACCGGGCGCAGAGCCGCGCAGACGATCCGTGGCCCCGTGCGGCGTCATGTTCGGACGCGCCAACTATCTGGTCGCCGCCGACCGCGAGACGGGCCGCATCCAGACCTTCCGGCTGGACCGAATGAGCAGCGTCGCACCTCAGGAGGGGGTGGCCATGCCGCCCGCCGATTTCGATCTGGGCGTCTTCGCCAGCCAGTCCTTCGGCATCTATCAGGACGAGATCGAGGACGTGGCCATCCGCATCGCCCCCGAAGGCGCGGACGAGGCGCGCGGCTGGCGCTGGCACCCGACCCAGACGCTGGAGGAGCAGGCCGACGGCGCTGTCATTGTGCGGTTCCGCGCGTCGGGGATGCGCGAACTGGCCTGGCATCTGTTCACATGGGGCCAGCAGGCGGTGATCCTGTCGCCGGATCGACTGAAAGCCGTCATGGCCGAGGAACTGGCGGCGGCGGGGCGCGCTCTGCAACAGGCCTGAGCGTGACAGAAAGGTAAGCTGACACCGGGGCTTGCCGATCTATGCTGGCAGCTTGCTGAACAATTCGGAGACGACCCTTTGCGCCTGACGTTGATCGCCGCCGTCACTCTTTGCTCATCCACCGCTCTGCTGGCGGCCTGTGCGGCGACTTCATCCGTTTCGCGCATGGCGGTCCCGCAGGTGCAGGCGCGGTCAGCCCCGTCCGTGACGGTGACGCGCAACGGCGACATCCTGACGGCGGACTATGTCTTCACGCGCGATGCGCCGGTCTGGGTCTTTACGGAATCGGCCCTGATGACCGGTTCGCGCCAGCCGTGGCGGCCGACGCAATGGACGGTCGAAACGCCCGGCGTCGTCATGGAGCGGCACGGCGCCTATGACACCATCCGCAGCCGTGACGGCGGGCCGGTTCCCCGCCATGTCCGCTTCACCATCCGGCCCAAATCTGTTGATCTGGAAGCGGCCTATCGCACCATCACCTTCTCGGACGGGGCGGTGGCCCTGCCGACGCGCCAATTCGATGTCTTCGCTGTGCGTTCCGTGGCGGAGGCGGCGGCGACGCCTGCTGACCTGAATGGCGTGGACGTGGACGGCGGCCCTTCGACTGTCACCTGGCGCGATGCCTCCGGCCCGGTTCTGTATAAGGGCGAACGTCACGCGAACCTGACCACGACGACCGATCAGAGCTATGTGTTGATGGGGCAGGCGACGGTGACGCGCGGAGATGGGCTGACCACCGTCATGGACCCAAGCCTGCCGTCGTGGATCGGTGAGGAGATCCGCAGCTTCGCCCCGCGTGTCGGCGACTATTACAAGCACCGCCTCGGCCCGTCGGGCGATGGGGACGAAATCCCGGTTGTCATGGTCGGCTGGAACGGCCCGACCGAACGCATGACCAGCATGGCCGGCAGCGCCCTTTCGTCCCTGATCGTCATGCGGTTTGAAGGCGTCGGCGTGGTCCACCCCAGCAAGCAGGTGCTGGAGCGGTCGCGCTGGTTCATCGGCCATGAGAGCGCGCATTTCTGGCTGGGGCAGGCCGTGCGCTATGAAACGGCGCGCGACATGTGGATCACCGAGGGCGGCGCCGACCTGATGGCGGTGCGGGCGTTGCAGCAGTTCGATCCCGGTTTCGATGTCCGGGCCGAATTGCAGAATGAGGTCAAGGACTGCGCCGAACTGACGGTGAACCGGGGCGTCGCCGATGCCGGGCAGCGCGGCGAGCACCGCGCCTATTACGCCTGTGGCGCCGTCTTCGCGATGGCGGCTGAGGGCGCGCAGAAGAAGCGGACGGGCGGCGACTGGTTCGACTTCCTGCGCGGCCTTATCGACGCCAATCGGGCCGACGGGGTGCTGACGCGCGAGGAATGGCTGTCTGCGCTGACGCGGGTGTCGGGGGACCCGACCTTGCGTCTGGACATCGAACGGCTGCTGGATCAGGGGGCGGCCAACCCGTCCGCCGTCATCGCCCGCCTGTTCGAGCGCACCGGCGTGGCCTTCCGCATGGTCGACGGGCAGGTGGTTCTGACGTGAGGCGTCAGGCGGCGCCGAATGGGTAAGGGCTGACGGACTTCGACCAGTCATCGACGGCCAGAGGGCGGTCGATGGGGGCGGCGGCGCGTTCGGCGCAGGGGTGGCGGTGGCACAGCCGACAAGAGGGGCCGATGGGGGTCACATCCGGCCGATCCAGATCAAGGCCGTGGGCATAGGCCAATCGGTGTGCGTGGCGCAGTTCACAGCCCAGACCAACCGCCAGATCGTGGCTTTCGCCGAACCCGTCCTGTCCCTGCCGCTCGACCGTCCGGGCGAAGGTGAACCAGCGCCCTCCATCTGGCGTCTCGATGATCTGGGTGATGATGCGGCCCGGCGTGCGGAAGGCAGAGTGAAGCCGCCAGCGCGGGCAGGCGCCGCCAAAGCGGGAGAAGGGAAATGCCCCAGCCGCATACCGCTTGGAGATATTGCCCGCCTGATCCACCCGCATCAGGAAGAAGGGCACGCCGCGCGCGGTGGGGCGCGACAGGGTCGTCAGGCGGTGGGCGGCCTGTTCATAGCTGACGCCGAAGCGCGCCTGCAGGCGGGCCAGATCATAACCGGTGTCCTCCGCCGTCCGCTGGAAGGCGGCGTAGGGCATCAGGATGGCGGCGGCCAGGGTGTTGGTCAGGGCGACTTTCAACAGGGATCGCGTCGCCGCATCAGGCGCGCCCGACGCCTCGGCCATCGCGTGCAGGGCCGGGCCGTGCTCGACTAGGGCCAGTTGATAGGCGATGGCGAAGGCCCGCGACGACGGCCCCAGCGTCTCAGACAACAGCAGCCGACGGCGGTGCAGATCATAGCGACGCGTCCATTCCACCATGACATCGGCGGGCAGGGTGCGGACGCCCAGAGCGTGTTTCGCCGCCAGTCGTTGCCGGGCGGCGGGCTCGAACCCGTCGCCGTGCGCAGGCGCATCCGCCGCCAGAGCCTCCGCCAGCGCCTCGCCCATCTGATCCAGTTCGGCGAAATGATTGCCGCGTGACTGGATATATTCGCGCACCCATTCGGCGGGACTGGTTTCGATCAGGCCTTCGCCGTTCTCTGCGGCAGCGCGCGCCTTGGCCCGTCCGTCGTCAAAGGCTTGATACAGGCGCAAAATCGCGTCGGCGACGCCCGGCGCCTCTTCCAGCAACTGCACCAGTTCGTGACGCGGCGCCGACAGACCCTTAAACAGCGGGTCGGCCAGGATTTCGGTCAGACGGGCCTCATCCGCCGCGCTGCCCTGGTTGAGGGTGCGCAGATCGACGTCGTAGGTGTCCGCCAGACGCAGCAGAAGTTGAGCTGAAACTGGGCGCTGGTTGCGTTCTATGTGGTTGAGATAGCTGGGCGAAACGCCGAGGTCCGCCGCCATCGCCGTCTGGGTCAGCGACAGATCGCGCCGCAGCCGCTTCAATCGGGCGCCGAGGAAGAGTTTGCGGTCGGCGGCTGTCTCCATAACGGCAGGATGTCATAATGTGACCTGCAATGCAAAGTCATGATATGACAAAGTGACTTCTATCTGAGCTTCCGTGCTGTGTCATTCGTGACTTCGGCGTGTTCTTGTCTCCGAGACGGCGGCTGAGGCCGCGCCTTCGCAGAGACGAGTTCGACCATGACCACCTTCGCCGACCTGGTTCCTTCGCCCGCTGGCCGTTTTGACGGCATCGAGCGCCCGTACACGCCGGAAGATGTCCTGCGTCTGCGCGGATCGGTGCCGATCACCCACACCCTGGCGGAACGCGGCGCGAACCGCCTGTGGGAGCTGCTGCACACCGAACCCTTCATCAACGCCCTGGGCGCCGTCACCGGCAATCAGGCGATGCAGATGGTCCGTGCGGGCCTGAAGGCCATCTATCTGTCGGGCTGGCAGGTCGCCGCTGACGCCAACACGGCCAGCGCCATGTACCCGGACCAGTCGCTGTACCCGGCCAACGCTGCGCCGGAACTGTGCCGCCGCATCAACCGCACCCTGCAGCGCGCCGACCAGATCGAACATGCCGAGGGCGGCGCCAAGCGCGACTGGTTCGCCCCTATCGTCGCCGACGCCGAGGCCGGTTTCGGCGGTCCGCTGAACAGCTTTGAGATCATGAAGGCCTTCATCGAGGCGGGCGCGGCCGGCGTTCACTTCGAGGACCAGCTGGCGTCGGAGAAGAAGTGCGGACACCTGGGCGGCAAGGTCCTGATCCCGACGCAGGCGCATGAGCGCAATCTGGTCGCCGCGCGTCTGGCCGCCGACGTCATGGGCACGCCGACCATCACGGTCGCCCGCACGGACGCCGAATCGGCACAGCTGATCACCTCGGACATCGATGTGCGCGACCAGCCCTTCATCGACCGCGAGAACCGCACGCCCGAGGGCTTCTTCCGCCTGAAGGAAGGCACGGGCCTGGACCATTGCATTGCGCGCGGCCTGTCCTACGCCAACATCGCCGACCTGCTGTGGTGGGAGACGTCTCACCCCGATCTGGACGACGCCAAGAAGTTCGCCGAGGCGATCCAGAAGAAGCATCCGGGCAAGCTGATGGCCTACAACTGCTCGCCGTCCTTCAACTGGAAGGCCAAGCTGGACGACGCCACCATCGCCAAGTTCCAGCGTGAGCTGGGCGCCATGGGCTACAAGTTCCAGTTCGTGACCCTGGCGGGCTTCCACGCGCTGAACAACTCGATGTTCGAGCTGGCCGACGGTTATCGCGACCGTGGCATGGCGGCCTACTCCGAGCTGCAGCAGCGCGAGTTCGCCAATGAATCCAGCGGCTACACCGCCACGCGTCACCAGCGCGAAGTCGGCACCGGCTATTTCGACCAGGTCGCCACGGTCATCTCCAACGGCACGTCCTCGACGACGGCGCTGAAGGACTCGACCGAGACCGCCCAGTTCACCACCGCGGCTTAATCAGGAAAGGAACCGCAATGGAACCGCTGACCCGTACTGAATCGATCATCGACTTCTGCTTGGCGCCCCTGGTGCTGGAAGGCGGCTCTGAGGCGGAACGTGAAGTGCGCCGTCGTCTGACGCATGTGCTTCGCACCTATCAGGCCAAGACCGCCACGCCCGTCGCCGTGGATTTCTCGTCCATGCCGTCGCAGGTGATCAACGAAGCCGCCCACGGCTACGAATAGTCTGATTGCGGAAAAGAAAAGGCCCGCTCCGATCGCTCGGGGCGGGCCTTGTCATGTCTGATTTCAACTCGGAGCCGTCATTCCGGGTTCGTCCTTCGGACGCCCCGGAATGACGATCCAAGAGTGAATGTAGATCGCCTCGGTTAGCGGCTTAGTTGCCCGGCGCAGGTGTCCGGGTCGCCGTCGGATCACCGACGGTGATGATCGGTGCATAAACGGCCTGGGTGGCGCAGCTGGACAGGTCGCGGGCGACGTGGCGGCCCAGGCAGAACATGTCCTCATAGCTTGGGCGCGAGGCGGCCAGGCACTGGAACAGCATCAGCTTGGACATGTTCAGGCAGAACTCGCTGTTCGGCTCGATCACCAGGGCGTCGGTGTTGGCCTTGGCTTCGTCGCCCGCAGCGCCCAGGGCGGCCAGGGCGGCGATGGCCAGCGAGCGGGTCAGGGCAGGGGTGTAGGGCGGCGCCTTGCGCGAAGGCTCGACCGTTAGGCCCGTTCCGGTGTTGGCGGCGGTGAACAGGCTGGCAGCTTCATTGGCGGAAGGCAGCATGTCGACTGCGGACAGGGTCTTGGCCCCTTCCAGACGCACTTCGCGGTTGGCGATGGGCGTGGTGGCCCAGCGGCGGCGCGGGTCGCGGCGTTCCTGGATCGTATAGGCGTCCTGCTCGATGCCGTCGGCGATTGTGCGCATGGCCACGGCGTCATTGTTGATTGCGGCAGTGATCAGGCCGGCCGCGGCATCGGCGCCGGGCAGGCTGGCGGCATAGGCGGGGTCGGCGACGATCTGGGCGATCACCTGCTGGCGCTGGACAGGATCGACGGCGAACTGACGCACGCCTGCGACGAACTCAGGCGACTGCAGGGCGATGATCGAGCCATAGGCGATCAGGCCGCGCGACAGTTCTTCCGGCTCATACGAAGCGCCCTTGCGGATTTCGGCCTGGATGGATTCTGCGCTGGAGAAGCCGCCGGGCTGGATGGTCTGGGCCTGACGCAGGAAGGCGACATAGATGGAGGCCGCGTCCGCGACGCTCTGGTTCAGCGTCACCGGCGGCGGCGGCGGAGGCGGCGGGGCGACGCCCTTGTTCTTGGAGCTGTCAGTGGAGCAGCTGGCCAGTAAGGCGGCGGCGGCGATAGCGGCGACCGTGAGGCCGCGGGTCATGAAGGCCTTGGGCATGGAGGCGCGTCCCAGAACTCGAGGCGCCGGGGGCAGCGCCGATACGGAAAGGCGCATATAACGAACGAAAAGTGGTTATCCGAAGGTTAATCGAACAGCTTGGAGACGGATTCTTCGTTCGCGATCCGTCGGATAGCCTCGCCAATCAGCGGAGCCACTGAAACCGTGCGGATTTTCGGGCAGTTCAAAACTTCGTGGGGTTGCTCGATGGAGTCGGTGATCACCAGCTCCTTCAGCGGACCATCGGTGATGCGCTGCACCGCCGGACCCGACAGGACGCCGTGGCTGATGTAGGCCGACACCTCGGTCGCACCCTGTTCGATCAGCGCCTTGGCCGCATTCACCAGGGTGCCGCCCGAATCGACGATGTCGTCGAACAGGATGCAGTGACGGCCGGCTACGTCACCGATGATGTTCATGACCTCGCTCTCGCCCGCCTTTGGACGGCGCTTGTCGACGATGGCCAGATCCACGTCCAGGCGGCTGGCCAGCGAGCGGGCGCGGACCACGCCGCCGACATCGGGCGAGACAATCATCAGATTGCCGCGCTGGTAGTTGTCTTTGATGTCCTGGGCCAGAACCGGCGTCGCCACCAGATTGTCGGTCGGGATGTCGAAGAAGCCCTGGATCTGGCCCGCGTGCAGATCCATCGTCAGGACCCGGTCGGCGCCGGCGCGGGTGATCATGTTGGCGACCAGCTTGGCCGAGATGGGCGTGCGGCCGCCGGTCTTACGGTCCTGGCGGGCATAGCCGAAATAGGGGACGACAGCCGTGATCCGCCTGGCCGACGCGCGCACCAGGGCGTCGGTGATGATCAGCAGCTCCATCAGATTGTCGTTGGCCGGATAGCTGGTCGACTGAAGGATGAAGACGTCCTCGCCGCGGACGTTCTCCTCGATGACGGTGAAGACCTCGTTGTCGGCGAACCGCTTCACCTGGGCCTTAGTCAGCGGCATATCCAGGTGGTCGGCGATGGCCTGGGACAGTGCGCGGTTAGAGTTGCCTGAGAGCAGCTTCATGGGCCGGTCATCCTTTCGCCGTCATCCGACCCCCATGAACGGACGTCGGTTGGCGCGCTCTTTAGCAGCGACTACGGGCGGGGCAAGCTGCGGAACGACATTTCCTCGGCATGGCGCAGCCTGAAAGCGGATGCTAGAGAACGCCGGATCAGTCTTTCAACAGGTGCGTCCGCACCTTGTCTGCACGTCTATGGGGTCGTCCTTGTTCGCATCCAAGTTCCGTTCCGGCATGGTCCTGCTGGCCGTCGCCGTCGCCGCGATGACGATTTCCGGTTGCGCAGGCAAGGCCAAGCCGCGTCTGGCCTATGAAGAGCGCCCGGTCGAGGCGCTGTACAACACCGGCTATCAACGCCTGCAGCAGCACCGCTGGTCCGACGCCGTCGACTACTTCCAGGAAGTGGAGCGTCAGCACCCCTATTCGGACTGGGCGCGTCGTTCGATCCTGATGCAGGTGTACGCCTATTATCAGAACAACAACTACGCCGACGCCATTGCCGCGGCTGACCGTTTCATCGCCCTGTTCCCCGGCAACCCGTCGGCCGCCTACGCCTTCTACATGAAGGCCGTCTGCAACTTCGAGCAGATCACGGACGTGGGCCGGGATCAGGGCTACGCCAACGCTGCTCTGGCCGGTCTGCGTGATGTGGCCCGCCGTTATCCGGGCACGCCTTTCGCCAGCGACGCCGCGATCAAGATCGACATGGTCAACGATCAGCTGGCCGGCAAGGAAATGAACATCGGCCGCTATTACCAGCGCAACAATCAGCCGCTGGCGGCGCTGAACCGCTACAAGGCCGTCATCGCCAACCCTGATTTCCAGCGCACCTCGCACACCCCGGAAGCCCTCTACCGCCTGGTCGAGGTCAATCTGATGCTGGGTCTGAAGGAAGAGGCGACCCGTAATGGCGCCGTCCTGGGCTACAACTATCCGGGGAGCCCCTGGTACGCCGAGGCCTATGCCCTGCTGACCGAAAACGGCCAGTCGCCGGACAAGGCGCCGGAAGGCAAGCGCGAGAGCTGGTTGCGCCGTCTCATTCCGGGCTGAGTTTGAATTTGGTCGAGCGTGTTTCGGGGAACACCCTTGTGCATCCCCGCGCATCTCTCGATTCTGCCGGTCGTGATCCTGATTCGTTCCGCCGGCTGCTGACCTCATGCTGACCGCCCTTTCCATCCGCGATGTCGTTCTGGTTGACGTGCTCGACCTCGACGTGGACAGCGGCCTGACCGTGCTGACCGGCGAGACGGGGGCGGGCAAGTCGATCATTCTCGACGCCCTGGGTCTGGCGCTGGGCGGGCGCGGGGATGCGGGCCTGGTGCGGTCCGGCGCCAAACAGGCCGTCGCCACCGCCGTTTTCAGCGCCCCCGATGATCCCGACCTTCTGGCCCTGATCGCGGACAAGGGATTCGAGGTTCAGCCGGGCGAAGAGCTGATCCTGCGCCGCGTCCTGTCCGCCGACGGCCGCAGCCGCGCCTATGTGAACGACCAGCCCGCCGGGGTCACCGCCCTGCGCGAGATCGGCGCGGCACTGGTCGAGGTGCATGGCCAGCATGAGACGGTGGGCCTGCTGGATTGGCGCAATCACCGGGGCCTGCTGGACGCCTATGGCGGTCTGCAGCCGCAGCTTTCCGCCGTCGCCGCCGCCTCGACCAAGCTGAAGGCGGCTGAGGCTCGACTGGCCGAGCTGAAGGCGCAGGCCGCAGACGCAGCCGCGCGTCTTGAAGAAATCAGCCTGAACCTGTCCGAACTGGATGCGCTGGACCCGCGCGCGGATGAGGAAACCGAACTGGCGGGCGAGCGCGCCCTGCTGGGCGCGGCGGAAAAGGCCATCGCCGATCTGGCGGACGCCCGCACCCAACTGGGCGGCGACAAGCTGAGCCAGAAGCTGGGCGCCGCTCTGCGCGCCGTCGAACACGCCCGCCAGAGGGCAGGGCAGGCGGGCGCCGAGGGCGATCACCCTGTCATCCTGAAACTGTCCGCCGCCGTCGAGGCCATCGACCGCACCATGGTCGAGGCCGCCGAGGCCGTCGCCGCCGTGGACGCCGCCGCCGACGCCTTCGACTATGAGCCGGGTCGACTGGACAAGGCGGAGGAGCGCCTGTTCGCCCTGCGCGCCGCCGCCCGCAAGCTGAACACCACGGTCGACGCCCTGCCCAGCCTGCGCATCCGCCTGCGCGAGCAACTGCGGCTGATTGAGGACGGCGAGGAGGCCCTGACCAACGCCGGGCGCGAAGCGGCCGAGGCCGCAGAATCCTATGATCTGGCCGCCACCTTCCTGACCTCGGCGCGCGAGGCGGCGGCTGATCGCCTGACCGCCGCCGTAATGGGCGAACTGGGGCCGTTGAAGCTGGAGCGGGCGCGTTTCCGCGTGGCGCTGGAGCCGATCGAGGGGCGTCGCGGGCCGGACGGCGTCGAGACCATCCGCTTCCAGATCGCCACCAACGCCGGAACCGATTTCGGCCCGCTGGACGCCATCGCCTCGGGCGGCGAACTTGCGCGTTTCGCCCTGGCCATGAAGGCGGCGCTGGCCAGCCGCGAGGACATGCACCAGCCCGTCATGATCTTTGACGAGGTGGATCAGGGCGTCGGCGGCGCCGTGGCCGAGGCGGTGGGGTCGCGCCTGAAACGCCTGTCGAACGGCGCGCAGGTTCTGGTCGTCACCCACAGCCCGCAGGTCGCCTCGCGCGGTCACGCCCATTGGAAGGTGATGAAGGCCGATCGTGACGGCATGACCACCACCACGGTCGTGGCTCTGGACGACGCCCGCCGCCAGGAAGAGATCGCGCGGATGCTGTCGGGGGCGGAAATCACCGACGAGGCCCGCGCCGCAGCCCGCGCCCTGATCGGCTGATCTGTCTCAGGACAGGCGGTCGCGGAACTCGGTCCAGTCGAAGGTCTTGATCGGCTTCAGTTCATCCGTGGCGCTGTTCCACAGGTGGATTGAGGGCAGGGGCACGCCGTTGAAGGTGTTGGTCTTCACCATCGAATAGTGGGCCTGATCCAGGAAGGCGATGCGCGTTCCGACGACCGGGCGTTCGGCAAAGACGTAGTCGCCGATGATGTCGCCCGCCAGGCAGGACGGGCCGCCCAGACGAACGGCGACGCCGTCCTCACGCTCGCCCAGCATGGCGGGACGGTAGGGCGCCTCGATCACATCGGGCATGTGGCAGGTCGCCGAGATGTCGGTGATGCCGACGGGCATGCCGTTGTCGAAGACGTCCAGAACCTCGCCGATCAGGATGCCGGCGTCCAGCGCCACGGCCTCGCCCGGCTCCAGATAGACCTGGACGCCGTGCGTCTGCGACAGGCGGCGCACGAAGGCGACCAGATCGTCGGTCTGATAGTCGGCGCGGGTGATGTGATGGCCGCCGCCCAGATTGACCCATTTCACGCCGCCCAGCAGGGGCGCCAGTTTCGGCTCCACCGCCGCCCAGATGCGGGCCAGAGGGTTGAAGTCCTGTTCGCACAGGGCGTGGATATGCAGGCCGTCGACGCCGACCAGATGTTCGGGCTTCAGTTGCGAAACGGGGAAGCCAAGGCGGGAGCAGGGCTGGGCCGGATCGTATTTGGCGACCTCGCCCTCGGAATGTTCGGGGTTTAGACGCAGGCCGATCTCGAACACCTGGCCCTCGGCGCGGGCCGTGGCGATCAGGTCGGCGAAACGGGCGACCTGGGCGGGGTTGTTGAAGATGACATGGTCCGACAGGCGCAGGATCTCGGGCAGATCCTCGGCGCGGTAGGCGGGGGAATAGGTGGTCAGTTCGCCCTTGTAGAACTGGCGGGCGAGACGGGCCTCCCACAGGCCGGAGGCGCAGACGCCGTCGAGGTATTCGCCGACCACATCGGCCAGCGACCACATCGAAAACGCCTTGAGCGCCAGCAGGACGCGGGCGCCCGACTGGTCGCGCACGTCCTTGAGCACGGACAGATTGCGCCTGACGGCCGCCTCATCCACCACGAAGGCGGGCGAGGCGACACGGTTCAGGTCAAAATGCGCGAAGGCGCCCGGATCTCCGGCCTGGGTTTGCATTCCGTTCTTCCGATCAGAAGGCCAGCGGAGCGTCCAGCTCCTCAACCGTCCAGGGCAGGCCGTGCTTGTTCAGCATGTCCATGAACGGATCGGGGTTCAGCTGCTCGATGTTGAAGACGCCTTCGCCCTTCCACTGGCCGGTCAGCATCAGGGCCGCGCCGATCATGGCGGGGACGCCGGTGGTATAGCTGACGGCCTGGTTGCCGGTTTCGGCATAGGCTTCTTCATGGTCGCAGACGTTCTTGACGTAGAAGGTCTTCTGAACGCCGTCCTTCTGGCCGGTGGCGATGGTGCCGATGTTCGTCTTGCCCTTGGTGATCGGCCCCAGCGAAGCAGGTTCCGGCAGCAGGGCCTTCAGGAACTCGATCGGGATGATCTCGCGGCCCTGGAACTGCATCGGCTCGATCGAGGTCATGCCAACGTTCTCCAGCACTTCCAAGTGCTTGAGGTAGCTGTCGCCGAAGGTCATCCAGAAGCGGATGCGTTTGATTTCCGGGTAGAACTTGGCCAGCGACTCCAGTTCCTCATGGTACATGAGGTACATGTTCTTGGGGCCGACGCCTTCGAAGTTGAACTCCTGCTTATGGCTCAGGGCCGGGCCTTCGACCCACTGGCCGTTTTCCCAGTGACGCGAGTTGGCGGTCACTTCACGCAGGTTGATTTCCGGGTTGAAGTTGGTGGCGAAGGGCAGGCCCGTGTCGCCGCCGTTGCAGTCCAGGATGTCGAGGGTGTCGATCCGGTCCAGCAGGTGCTTCTTGGTGTAGGTGGCGAAGACCGAGGTCACGCCGGGGTCGAAGCCCGAACCCAGCAGCGCCATCAGGCCGGCTTCCTTGAAGCGGTCCTGATAGGCCCACTGCCACTTGTATTCGAACTTGGCCTCGTCGCGCGGCTCGTAGTTGGCGGTGTCGAGATAGTTCACGCCGGCAGCCAGGCAGGCGTCCATGATCGACAGGTCCTGATAGGGCAGGGCCAGGTTCACGACCAGCGCAGGCTTGACCGACTGGATCAGGGCCGTGGTCGCCGCCACGTCATCGGCGTCGATGGCCGCGGTGTCGATGGAAACGCCAAAACGCGTCTTCACGGATTCGGCGATGGCGTCGCACTTGGACTTGGTGCGGCTCGCCAGGGTGATGTGCGAGAACACATCCGTATTCATCGCCATCTTGTGGACGGCGACCGAACTGACGCCGCCTGCGCCGATAACCAGCACCCTGCTCATGTGTGGCTTCTCCCGAAATGTGAAAACTCTGGCGACATCGCCGCCGCCTATAAAGGGCGCGGCTCATAGCACGGTGATGACAGGATCGCTAACAAACTCGTGCCCGGTTTGTTTCAATGGCGCACTGCGGTGACGCGCCGCAGCCGGTTGCCGCATCGAATGTCGCCGGTCAGGAGGTTTTCGGGGCGATTGATCTCTCCGTGGGCGGACGGTGCGCCCAGATGCAGGTGACCACGCTGCCCACCACCAGAACCATGGCGCCATATTCCAGCGCGGTCGGCAGGCGCTGCTCCCACAGGAAGCCGTAGAGCAGGGCGAACAGGGTCTCGAACAGGATCATCTGCCCCACCAGCGTCAGCGGCAGAAGGCGGCTCATCTTATTCCACAGGGCGTTGCCGACGATGGAGGCCAGCAGGGCCATGCCGCTGACGACGGCGATGAAGCGCATCCATTCCTCCGGCGCGAAATGGCCGGGGCGGATCAGGAAGGCCGGAATGGCGATCACCAGGGCCAGGGCGCCGGTGACCACCCCGGTCAGCAGGCTCCAGTCCTGGCCTGTGACATGGGGCAGACGCGCCAGCCAGCGACTGTTGCTGACGGCATAGGCGGTCCATGAGCCGAGGGCCGCAAAGGCGCAGGCCAGACCGATCAACTGCCCCTTCATCTCGCCCGGCGCCGTTCCGCCCAGCGACTGCCAGCCGACCAGACCCACGCCCGCCGCCGACATCAACAGCGATGGGGCCAGTCTGGCGAAGGGGACGGCGCCCTTGTCGCGGCTGCCGATGATGGTCACCGCCACCGGCAGGAAGCCGATCACCAGCGAGGTCATGGCCACGCCGCCGAACTGAACCGCGCTGGCCAGGAAGATGTAATAGATGATGTTGCCCAAAAGGCTGAGCACGACCAGCGCCCGCCATTCCTTCGCGCCGATCAGGGCCGACAGCCGCTTCCAGTGCGGGGCGATCAGGGCGGCGGCGATGACGCCATAGGCCAGGAAACGACCCGCCGCGAGCTGCATCCCGTTGAACGGCCGCGCCAGTTCCGGGGCGACAAAGACCACGCCCCACAGGGCGCCCGCGGCCATGCCGCAGAGAAGGCCCAGAATGATCCTGTTGGTCGATGGCATTGAAGACGCTCCGTTTCGGAGACGCCCAATATCCGCTCCTTGGCCCGCGATCTTGATCCAGGCTGCTGATCTTTAGACCGGGGCTCCTGTCCGGTCAGCCCGTGGTCAGGCGCGACAGGCGACGATAGGCGGCGGGGGTGACGTCCATGCTTCGGCGCATGGCGCGGGTCAGGGCGCTTTGATCAGAATAGCCCGCGCGGTAGGCCAGTTCCGAGATCGGCAGTTCTGTCTGCGTCAGCCAGCGCGCGGCCTGTTTCAGGCGGATGTCGGCCAGGGCCGCGGCGGGCGTGGTGTCCAGTCGTTCACGGAACAGAGCGTGCAGGCGGCTTGTGCTGACCCCGACCCGTTCGGCCATGCGCTCGACGGTCCAGTCGGCGCCCGGCTCGGCCTGCATCCGCGCCAGCAGGCCGTCCAGCCGCGATGTGGCCGACGGCGAGCCCGTGGTCAGGGCGTCCAGCAGCAGGGGCGTCCAGTGGCTCAATGCCTGGGCTGACGGCGCCGCGCCGGACGCGGTCATCAGGCCCATATAGTCGACCAGTTTGCCCGCCAGCGGGTTTAGGGTCAGGAAGGATCCCGCCGCCAGGGCGTCGTTAGCCTGGGGTGACGCCGACGACAGGTCCAGATCCAGGATCAGAGACATATTGGGCTGGCGGCCTTCCTGGGAATGGCGCTCGCCCACGCCGACAAAGGCGGCGCGTCCCGGCATCAAGGGAGCCTGGCGCCCGTTGACGTCGATCTCCAGAAACCCGGACAGCGGCAGGACCAGTTGGCCGAAATCGTGCCGGTGCTCGCCATGATCGACGCCGTAGGACCGGACGCTGAGCCCCAGCGCCATCGGCATTTCATCAGATGCGCCGGTCAGGATCGACATGGCGGCAATCTATCACAGGCGGCCAGGGCACGCAGCCGACCGCCCTAGGTTCCTTTGGCGGCGCCCAGATGGTCGACGCCGCGCGTGCGGGCGATCTCGATCTGGCGCTGGCGTTCGGCATAGCGCAGCCGCTGGTCGTCATCGCGCGTGTCACGGCAGCGTTCGCAGCACACGCCCTCAATGAAGTGGGGCGAGGCGCGGCCCGCCTCATCGACCGGCAGGCGGCAGGCGCGGCACAGGCTGTGCGGGCCCTGAACCAGACCGTGTCCCACGGACACCCGCTCGTCGAAGACGAAACAATCGCCGCGCCACAGGCTGTCGGCCTGATCGACCTCTTCCAGATAGCGCAGGATGCCGCCCTCCAGATGATGGACGTTCTCGACCCCCTCGGCCTTCAGGAAGGCGGTGGACTTCTCACAGCGGATGCCGCCGGTGCAGTACATGGCGACCCGCTTGGGCTGGGTCTGCTCCATCAGGGCGCGGCCCTCGGTGCGGAACCAGTCGGGGAAGTCGCGGAAGCTTTTCGTATTGGGCTGGACCGCGCCCTCGAAGGCGCCGATCTCGCCTTCGTAATCATTGCGGGTGTCGATGATCAGGGTGTCCGGATCGGCGATCAGGGCGTTCCAGTCGGTCGGCGAGACATAGACCCCCGCCTGACGCGTCGGGTCCAGATCGGGCTGGCCCATGGTGACGATCTCGGCCTTCACGCGCACCTTCAGGCGCAGGAAGGGCATGTCGCCGGTCCAGGCGTATTTGACATCCAGATCGGCGAAACCGGGCAGGGCGCGAATGGCGGCCAGAACGGCCTCGATGCCCGCTTGAGGCCCCGCGATGGTGCCGTTCAGACCCTCATGCGCGACCAGCAGCGTGCCGCGCACCCCGCCCGCCTCGCAGGCGGCGAACAGGGCGTCGCGCACCGCCTCGCGGTCGGTGATGGGGCTGAACCGATAAAGGGCGGCGACGCGGATGTCGCCCTGCGTCGTCGGCATGGTCTGATGGTCGGCAAGGGAGGACATGGCGCGAGCAGATACTCCGACTGCCGGGTTTGGACAAACCCGGCGTCAGACGCCCAGAATCCAGCCTTCTTCCTGTTCGACCTGTGCGATCAGTTCCGGCGTCGCCGAGGCGGGCGGCGCGAACTTGCCCGCCAGATCGCCGGCCTCGTCCATCAGGGCCAGGGCCTCGGCGGTCGTGCGGACCTGGGCCTGGTCCTTGTATTCGCCGTCGTTCGGCTTGGCGTTGAACATCGAGGGCCAGACCTCGACCACCAGGGCCGACAGCGGCTCGACGTCATCCGGCGTCAGGGCGCGCCAGCCGGTGCCGAACGGCCAGACGGCGCCGGACGGGCCGAGGCTTTCCAGCAGGCGGCGCACGGCCGGAATGCCGACCAGGGTCTGGCCGCCCACAGCGCCCGCGCCGTGCATCTGCCAGACACTCTTGGGCTGGAGCCGTCCCTTGCGGGCCGCGTCCTCGGTGGCGCGGAACTCGGGGATGTCGGCGCCCGCGCCCGCCGGGGGCTTGGTCGTGGTCAGCCAGCGCTGGGCCTGTTTGGCAGGCGCCCCCCACAGGGGCCAGGCTTCGTCCGTCATCAGACGGTTCATCTTTGCCGCGACCTGATAGCGGTTGTTGGTGTTGTCGGTCTTGTCGACGATGTTGGACGCGATGAATTTCCACATCGCCTGCCACGGCGCGCCGTCCAGCTTCAGCCGCTGGGCCGTGCCTTTGGGGTATCCGAAGTTGAAGTCCAGCCCGACCAGAACCCGGTCGCCCCGCTTGCGATGTTCGGCCAGAATGCTGGCCAGAAGGGCCTCGCCTTCCGCGCGCGTCGCGACGTTGTGCGTCTCGGTGTAGAGACGGAAACGCACATCGCGTTTGGCCACGCCGATCCACAGGGACGTATCGCCCAGCTTCTTGTTTTCAGCGGCGGTCCAGTCGGCGACGACATAGGCGTCGAAAAGGCGGGCCAAGGCGGCCTCCCAAATAAAAAGGCGTATAGTACAATGAACTGGCGCTTCTAACGTCCCATCGTGACAATCGAAAGAGGGGATTGTCGCCGATGAAACCGAACGGGCGTCGGCCGTGCCCGGTTGGGGATTTCAGCCCTTGAGCAAAGCTTCCAGATGCGACAGCCAGCGCCGTCCCAATCTCAAGGCCTCGCCAGGCGATCCGACCTGACCCGCGAACGTCGCATCCCATAACGCCAGTTCAAACTCGGGGTTGCGCGCGTCGGCGAACATCAGCCGCAGCACCACCTGTTCGGCGTCGGGCGCCAGGACATCCAGCGACTTGCGCACCTCGCCCCGACGCACCCGCGCGACCACATGGCCGTCGACGATGATCTCTCCGCCGTCCACCTCGTCAAACAGATAGGCCAGGCCGTGGGCGCCGTTGGCCCAGAGGATGACCACCTGTTCTTCGTCAAAGTTCAGGGCGCAGGCCTTGCCTTCGCCGGGCGACATGGTTTCGACTTCGGGTGCGCCGCCTATGGCTTTCAGAAGGGCGCGGTGCAGACGACGCGGCGGCTCCATCCACCACGAAAAGGCCAGGGCCACGGTCGTCAGCAGGGCGGCCGCCAGGGCGACCAACAACACGACGCGCAGCGCATCCGCCATGTCCGTCAGGCCTCCAGATCGAGGTCAACCACCACCGGCACGTGGTCGCTGGGTTTGTCCATGTCGCGCGCGTCGCGGTGGGTCTCGATGCTGCGGAAACGGTCCGCGGCCTGCGGAGACAGCAGGGCGAAGTCGATGCGAATGCCATGGTCGCGCTGCCAGGCGCCGGCCTGATAGTCCCAGAAGGTGTAGGTCCCCGCCGGTTCGTCGCCCAGTTCATGGGAATCGGCCAGGCCCAGATTCTTCAGGGCGCGGAAGGCCTGACGGCTTTCGGGCTGGAACAGGGCGTCGCCGGTCCATGCGGACGGGTTCTTGGCGTCCACGGCCTCGGGGATGACATTGTAGTCGCCGCACAGGGCCAGCGGTTCTTCGAACTTCAGCAGTTCGCGGGCATGGGCGTTCAGCCGGTCGAACCAGGCCAGCTTGTAGGCGAACTTCTCCGTGCCCAGCGGATTGCCGTTCGGCAGATAGATGGCCGCCACGCGGATGGGGCGGGGGCCTTCGACCACGGCTTCGAGATAGCGGGCCTGTTCGTCGGTGTCGTCGCCCGGCAGGCCGCGCCGCACGTCCGACAGCGGGTGCTTCGACAGCAGGGCCACGCCGTTATAGCTCTTCTGGCCGTGCGTCTCGACGTTGTAGCCCAGGCTCTCGAAGGCCTCACGCGGGAACTTTTCATCGACGCATTTGATCTCCTGGAAACAGGCCACGTCGGGCTTTGCCTGTTCCAGCCACGCCAGCACGGTGGGCAGGCGGGCGTTGACGGAGTTCACGTTCCAGGTGGCGATGCGCATGACGGCGAGGCTAGGCTGCGTCACGGTTCGGGAAAAGAGGCCGTGAAACAAAAAGGCCGCCGGATCGCTCCGACGGCCTTTCATGCAGTGGTTTGGAGCAACTGCCCTTACGAGCGGCCGCCCGCCGGAGCAGCGGCCGGGGCAGGCGTCAGCGTGCAGCCGCCGCCGATCTGCTGGGCGGTGGCGCAGGGATAGACCTGCTGTACGACGCGTTCGGCGTTGGTGCGGGCGATGAAACCGTCGCCAGCCGCGCACTTGGCTTCATAGAACATGCCGTTGGCGTTCTGGCCCATCAGGCGGGCTTCAGTGACGTCGCAGGCGGCGGCGTCCGAGCCTGCCAGCCACTTCTTGACCGAGGCGGCGATCTCGCCCGCCGTCGTCAGCCGGCAGGTTCCGCGCTCGGCCAGAACCTGAATGCATTCGGTCTTCTGCCAGGCGTTGTCGATCTTCTTGATCCAGTAGCCCTGTTCGCCAGAGCAGCCGATCTCATAGACGATGGCGCCTTCGTTGGACTTGCCGATGACGCTGGCGTCATCAACCGTGCAGGGCACGCCCGCTTGCTGGGCGTATTCACGCAGGAAACGCTGGGTGTCCAGGTTTGCGGCGATCGTGCACTGCGGCCCGACATCGGCTGCCGGGTTCGACGCGCGCAGGGTGGCGGCGGAATGGGCCAGGACGACGCAGTCAGTCACATTGGGCGGGGTCTTGGTTTCGATGATGTAGCCTGGACCAGCGGCGCAGGCCATTTCGTAAACCGACGTCCGTTCCGCCGTCGTGCCCAGAAGCTTGGCTTCCGTCACCTGGCAGCCGGTGTTGGCCAGAGTGGCCTGTTCCTGAGCGGCGGCCTGGATCTGTTCAGGCGTCATCTGCGGCGCGCGATCACGATTCCGGGCGCCCATCCGAGCGTTTCCTGAACCGCGAGTGGCGTTTTCGCGGGGGTCCTCGCGATTGGCCTGTGCTGCGACAGGGGCGACGGACGCGGCGCTGAAGGCCAGTGCGAGCAGCACGGCTGCGATGCGTAGTTTCATAGGAAACACCTTGGGGGCTGTGTCTTCGAAACTTTCGTGTGCCGACCTATTGGTTCGGGGTCAAGGCGTGGGTGGACGTGGCTACGACATCCGGCATAGAGTTCGTTAGTTGCGATTGGAGACGGACTTGCCCGACGGCGCCCAGAAACACGAAACGGCTGGTGAACGACGCGGCCCGAACTATCCGGTTCTGGAGGTTCCCGTCCCGGGGGCGGTGACAGAGGTTGCGCCTGGCGTCCTGTGGATGCGCCTGCCGCTGCCGTTCCAGCTGGATCACGTCAACGTCTATGCCGTGGCGGATGGCGCGGGCTGGGTGATCATCGACACCGGGCTGAAGACCGGGGTTTCGATCAAGGCCTGGTCCGAGGCGCTGGCGGGGCCTTTAGGCGGGCGGCCGGTCACGCGGATCATCTGCACCCACATGCATCCAGATCACATCGGTCTGGCGGGGTGGTTGTGCGAACGCACGGGCGCGCCGCTGCTGATGTCGCAGATCGAGTATCTGACCGGACGAATGCTGGCGGCGGAAGAGGGCGGCGATGCGCCTGCCGAGGGCGAGGTCTTCTATCGCGCCGCCGGATGGAGCGAGGCGCAGATTGTCAAATGGCGGGCGGAGTATGGGGGATTCGCCAAGGGTGTTTCGCCGATCCCGCGCGGCTATCAGCGGCTGAGCGAGGGCGACGTCCTGACCATTGGGACCGACGAATGGACGGTGGTGATCGGTTCGGGCCACAGTCCCGAGCACGTCTGTCTGTGGCGTAAGTCGGACGATGTCTTCATCGCCGGTGATCAGATTCTGCCGCGCATTTCGTCCAATGTGTCGGTCTGGCCGACTGAGGCCGCGGCTGATCCTCTGGGCGACTGGATGGACTCGATCGAGAAGCTGCGCGCCCTGCTGCCGGAAGGCGTTTTCATCCTGCCTGCGCATGGCGAGCCGTTCTATGGGGTTCATCCGCGTCTGGACGCCTTGAAGCGTGGACATGAGACGGCGCTGAAACGGCTTGATCGGACCTTGGGGAAACCCGCTAGGGTCGTTGACGCCTTCCCGGCGGTGTTCGGTCGCACCATCGGGGATGCGGTGCTGGGCATGGCCACGGGCGAGGCCCAGGCGCATCTGAACTATCTGGAACGGCGGGGCCGCGCGCGGCGCACGCGCGATGAAAACGGCGTCGACTGGTGGTTGGCGACGGACAAGAACGAGGAAACGACATGAGCGAACATATCCGTACCGAACTGTCGGACGGCGTGCTGAGCGTCACCCTGAGCCGGGCCGACAAGAAGAACGCCATCACCCAGGCGATGTACGCCGCCCTGTCGGACGCGATGGAGCGGGCCAAGGCCGATGACGCCATTCGCGCGGTGCTGCTGCGCGCCGACGGCGACAGCTTCTCGGCCGGCAATGACATCGGCGACTTCATCGCCATAGGCTCGCAGACCGAAAAGCCGTTCGACATGTCGGTGTTCCGCTATCTGAAGTCGCTGGCTGATCTGGACAAGCCGCTGGTGGCGGCGGTGAAGGGGCGGGCGGTCGGCATCGGCCTGACCATGCTGCTGCATTGCGATCTGGTGGTGGTGGCCGACGACGCCCTGCTGTCGGTGCCCTTCGTCAATCTGGCCCTGGCGCCCGAGGCGGCGTCCAGCCTGCTGTTGCCGGCGGCCATCGGTCATCAGCGCGCGTTCGAACTGTTCGCCCTGGGCGAGGTCATCGACGGCAAGACGGCGCTTGCGTGGGGATTGGCCAACCGCGCGGTTCCGGCGGGTGATGTCGATGCGGCGGCGGCGGACCTGGCGGCCAAGGTCGCGTCGCGCGCGCCGAACTCGATCCGCAAGACCAAACGCCTGATGCGCGACGCCGAGGCCCTGTGGGTTCTAATGCAGCGCGAGGGCGAAGCCTTTGGCTCGCAGATGAAGAGCCCCGAGGCGATGGAGGCCTTCACCGCCTTCACCCAGAAGCGGGCGCCGGACTTCTCCAAGCTGGGCTGATCGCGGTCGCGCCTTGATTTGGCGCTGCTTTGGTCCTAGGTGCGCGCGCCCACACCGGAGCGCAGATGTCGCACGCCCTTGCCCTGTCGGCGGCCCACAGCCGCATTGAAGCCGAGACTGCGGCTGACGCCGAAGGCGTGGAAGCGCTGGTCATGGCCGCCTTCGGGCCGGGGCGTTTCGCCAAGACGGCGGAGCGCTTGCGCGAAGGCTCGCGTGCGGCAGCGGGGTTCGTCGTTCGCGAGAGCGGGCGGATTATCGGCTCGGTGCGTCTGTGGCCGGTGATGGTGGGGGAAACCCAGGCCCTGTTCCTGGGGCCGATCGCGGTTGACGCTGCCAGCCGCAGCGACGGCTTGGGCGCCGAACTGGTGCAGGCCTGCGTCGACTATGCCCGGACGGCGGGCATCGGCGGCATTCTGCTGGTTGGAGATCCTCCGTATTTCGGACGGTTCGGCTTTGCGCCCGCGCCCGATGCCGTCCTGTCGGGACCAGTTGATCGGCGCCGCCTGCTGTGGCTGGGCGTTCAGGTCGAGACCGTGCAGGGCGCCGTCTCCATCGCCTTCTGAGGCCAGTCTCCCCCAGATTAACCGTCATCCCTAACCCGGATGGATGATACCCGTCCACGAAGCGCCACCGCACGATGCATCCCCTGAATGGAGGTCGTGATGTTGCGGCGGCGAGGTGCTGGGATTCTGGGGGCGTTCGTGTTTTCGATTGCGATCTGGATGGCCCTTGTCTGCAGCGTACTGGCGGCGACAGGCTCCGAGCAGCGGTTGATGGAGCGCATCAACCAGGCTGTGAACCGCGAACTCAGCTTCCAGCCGGATGAAGAGCAATACGGCCGTGACGTGATTGCGGTCGAGCCGTCATCGAAGCGCGGCGACTGTGACGACTATGTCTTCACCAAGCTGGCACGCCTGTTTCAGGCAGGGTTTCCGGGGGAGCGGATGGCGGTGCTGCGGGTCACCAATGAAAAAGGCGCGCCCCATGCCGTGCTGATCATCGACGGAGACTGGGTGCTGGACAACCGCTTCGCCTGGATCGAGCACAAGGCGACGCTGGAGCGATACGGCTATCGGTTTCCCCTCTGATCGGCGCGAGCGGCGGTGACGAAACGCTTCGGCGCGCCTAAGTCATAGGGCATGACTGAGAAAAGCGGACTGGAAGCCGTTGCGGAGGCGGCGAAACAGGCGCCGGGGTGCGGCCTGCCGCCGGTGCATCTGTGGAATCCCGCGCACTGCGGCGACATCGACATACTGATCCGTGCGGACGGGGTGTGGATGCACGAGGGATCGCCCATCGGGCGTGAGGCCCTGGTGCGGCTGTTCTCCACCGTGCTGAGGAAAGATCCCGACGGCTATCATCTGGTCACCCCGGTCGAGAAGATGAGGATCGAGGTCGAGGACCTGCCGTTCCGTGCGGTGTCGATGCAGCGGGACGGCGACGATCTGGTCTTCACTACTGACGTCGGTGATCAGGTGCGGGCGGGGCCGGATGATCCCATCGTGGTCGAGACGGACGCGGCGACCGGCGAACCTGCGCCGCGCGTGCATGTTCGACGCGACCTGTGGGCGCGGATCGTACGGCCGGTCTTTTATGATCTGGTCGAGATGGCCAAGGAGGTCGATGGGCGGCTGGTGGTGCGCTCCGGCGGTCAGGCCTTTGATCTGGGGGCGCTGTCGTGAGCCTGGACACCCTTAGAGAACGGCTGGTCGAGCGTCTGGCCCCGGTTGAGACGTGGCGGCCCGACGCCAAGGGCGTGCGGTCGGATTTCGACCTGAACCCGATGGTCGAGCGGCCGGTGAAGACTTTGCGTCCCGCGGCTGTCCTGATCCCCATCGTGGCGCGGCCCGAAGGGGCGACGGTGTTGCTGACGCGGCGGGCCGACACCCTGGCCAGCCATACGGGCCAGATCGCCTTTCCGGGCGGTCGTCTGGACCCCGGAGAGAATGCGGTTCATGCCGCCCTGCGTGAGGCCGATGAAGAGGTCGCGCTGAAACGCGACGCGGTCGAGGTTCTGGGCTTGTCCGACACTTATGAGACGGGGACCGGATTTCTGGTGACGCCGGTGATCGGCTGGCTGCGGCAGCCGCCGATGGTGACCCCGTCGCCGGACGAGGTCGCCGAGGTGTTCGAGACGCCCTGGGACTTCCTGATGGACGCCGCCAACCATCGTCGCGACTTTTACGACATGGACGCGGGGCTCCGGCGCTGGTTCTGGGCGATGCCGTGGGGCGAACGCTACATCTGGGGCGTGACAGCCAGCATCCTGAAAGGTCTGCACGCCCGGCTGTACGGCGACGAGGCCGAACCGGACGCCGCGGCGGACGAGGACGCGGCGTGACGGTTTCGATGGCGGATCAGCCCTGGCTGACGGCGGCGGCGACGCGGGCCGTGATGAAGGCGCTGGAGGGGGCGGGCGGTCCCGGCTGCGCGCGTTTTGTCGGCGGCTGCGTGCGAAACAGCCTGATGGGGCAGGGCGTCGACGACATCGACATCGCCACGCGGTTGCGGCCCGAACAGACGATTGCGGCCCTGAAGGCGGCGGGCCTGAAGGCCGTGCCGACCGGGGTCGAGCATGGCACGGTGACCGGCGTGTCGGAACGCCAACCCTATGAGATCACGACCCTGCGGCGCGACGTGGAGACCGATGGACGGCGCGCGGTGGTGGCCTTCACCGAGGATTGGGCCGAAGATGCGGCGCGTCGGGATTTCCGGCTGAACGCCCTATACGCCGACGCCGATGGGACGGTGTTCGACCCGACCGGCGGCGGGCTGGAGGACGCGGCGGCGGGGCGGATCGTCTTCGTCGGCGAGGCCGAGACACGCATTCGCGAAGACTATCTGCGGATCCTGCGGTTTTTCCGGTTTTACGCCTGGTACGGGCGGGGCGCGCCGGATGCGGTCGGGCTGGCGGCCTGCGGGGCGCTGAAGGACGGCATGGGCCAGTTGTCCGCCGAGCGGGTGTCCAAGGAGCTGCTGAAGCTGCTGGCCGCGCCTGATCCGCGCCCGTCCGTCCAAGCGATGCAGGACAGCGGGGTGCTGGCGGAGGTGTTGCCGGACGTGCAACCGCTGACGGTGTTCGAGGCCCTGTGCGGGCTGAGCGATGATCCGGTCCTGCGGCTGTCGGCCCTGCTGCCGACGGACGAGGCGGCGGTGGTGCGGATCGCGGGGGCTTTGCGCCTGTCGAATGCGGTGCGCGACAGGCTGGCCGCCATTGTGGCAGACGGGCCGACGGTTTCGCCGGGCATGGGCGAGGTCGCGGCGCGGGCGGCGATCTATCGACTGGGCCAGCGGGCGTTCCGGGATCGGCTGCGTTTGGCGCAAGCCGCGACGGGCGGCGACGGCGAGGCCTTGCGGCAGTTTGCCGAGGCCTGGTCCGCTCCCAGGATGCCGGTCGGCGGGCGTGAGCTGGCCAAGCTGGGGGTGAAGCCGGGGCCGGAGACGGGGCGCATCCTCAAGGCGTTTGAGGCGGGCTGGATCGCCGACGACTTCCCCGAGGACGGCCATGAGGACCGCCTGCGGGGGTTGGTCGCGCGTTGAGGCGCTCTATCGACATTTCAGTATGCCGACCTCCTAATTCGTCATTCCGGGGCTGAGCGGAGCGAAGAACCCGGAACCCAGGGGCGCAGTCGCTTTGCTGAAGGCGTTGGACGCTGGATGCACGCCTCCTGGCTTCCGGGTTCGTCCTTCGGACGTCCCGGAATGACGGTTCGAGGCTGTATCTTGATTAGGTCTAAGCGTCCTATCGCGCCGCGCGGGTGAACTCGGTGATGACCGGGCGGTGATCCGAGCCCGTCGGCTGGCCGATCCGGCGGTTGAGCAGGGCCAGGTCGGGCGAGCGGTAGACCTGGTCGATGTTGATGTTGATGAAGGCAGGGGCCTGGCTGGGCCAGGTGCCGGGCCAGCCAGGCGCGGGGATCAGGCCCATGTCCGCCTGAATCTGTTTGCCGATGCGGGCGCTGGAGACGCTGTTGAAATCGCCTGCGACGATGACGGGATGCTCGGGGGCGGCCAGACGACGCTCGGTCAGGGCCATGACCTGGGTGATCTGGCCCCACTGATATTGATAGGGCCAGGGCCGGGTCAGATGAACGCCGAAGACATTGAGCGGGCCAAGCGGGGTCTCGATCTCGGCGCCGACGGCCTGAAGTCCGTCATGTCGGGACGGCAGCTTTTGGGTGATCGGGAAGCGTGAGGCGATGACGGAGCGGGATGAGCCGGTGGTCGGGTCCAGGCGGCCGTTGATGGCGCGGTGCGGGTAACCGGCCAGCAGTTCCTCGACATGGGCGGACGGCGCGGCGCCGAACTCGACCAGCACGATGATGTCGGGATCGGCCGCGGCGATGGATCGGCGCATGGCCTGAACATTGGTGTTCTCGACCCACAGATTGGCGGAATAGAGCCGGATCACGGGTTGGCCGGGCTGGGGCGTTCCCTTGGTCGGCGTCAACTGCGGCCAGACGGCGACCAGCAGCACCAGCGACGACAGAACCCCGACGGCGGCGGCGGGCCACAGGCGCACGATCAGGCAGATCAGGGTGAAGACGGCGGCGGCGATCAGCACCGGCGCCGTGAACTGGGCCAGAATGTCCACCCAACGATGCCCGATGCCGGACAGGGCGGCGACGCCGAACCCGGACAGGCCCACAAGGATCGCACTCGCAGCCAGATTGGCCGCCAGTTTCAGCAAGGACATCAAGGATTGCCTTTCGTTGTGAACGCTGATCCCAATGCGACGTTAGGGACGCGACATGGCCAAGCGCACGATCAGCGATATCGAGAACATCTGGTCCAATGTCGAGGGGATCAAGAAGTTGTCGGACCGTGTGATCGGTTTTGGACCGTTCGGCGTCGGCATGGACGGCCTGCTGACCTGGGTGCCGATCGTGGGCACCGTCTATACGGTCGGCACGGGCGGGTGGCTGATGTGGCAGGGCCTGCGCGCCAAGGCGACGCCTGCGACCCTGGCGCGGATGGCGGCCTATATGGCGGTGGATGCTGCGACCGGAACCGTGCCGATTGCAGGCGACGTGGTGGACACATTCTTTCCCGGTCAACTGCTGGCGGCGGGCGCGTTGCAGAAACATATCGAGTCCACCCACTGGGTCGAGGATTCTGAGGCCAACGCCAAGGCCAGCGGCGATCACGACAGGCATCTGGAGACGGTTCAGGCGGACAAGAAGCTGCGCCGCATCGTCTATCTGCACGACTGAAATAGGTGCGAAAGCACGGACCTGCGCGCGCAACTGGTCGAACGATCTTCCTGTAAAACAATAGGCTGACTGGCGCGTCGGGCAATCTGCGCGCCTGAGTCCGGGGCGCGCACAGACTGATCTCCAACGACAACGGAGATCAGCCAATGAGCGACGACTTCAGCGCGCGTTTGGCCCTGCCTTATCTGGCGGCGGGGCAGATGCAGAAACATGTGACCCTGAATGAGGCCCTGACGCGGCTGGATGCCCTGACGGCGACAGCGGTGGCCAGCGCCACGACAGCGGCCCAGCCGTCTGATGCGGCGGACGGGGCGCTCTACATCCTGCCTGCGGGCGCGACGGGCGCCGCGTGGGCCGGGCGCGCAGCCGGGGCGCTGATGCGGTTCGAGGCGGGCGGCTGGACGCAGATCGCCGCGCCCGTCGGCCTGGTCGCGGTGGTGCTGGACACCCAGTCGGTCTCGGTGCGCGAGGCGGGGGAATGGCGTCCGCTGGGCGGCCTGCTGGGCGAGGTGCAGAACCTGTCCCGTCTGGGTGTCGGTACATCGGCGGATGCCGGCAATCCGGTCGCGGTCAAGGCGGGCAAGATGCTGTTCACCGCGCGGGAGGCCGAGGCGGGCGGCGACGGCGATCTGCGCATGACCCTGAACAAACAGAGCGCGGCGGACGTCTTGTCCCTGCTGTTCCAGAGCGGTTGGGGCGGACGGGCGGAATTGGGGTTGGTCGGGGATGATGACTTCAGCCTGAAGGTCAGCGCGGACGGCGGGACATGGACACGCGCCTTCGCCGTGGACCGTGCGACCGGGCGCGTGGACTTCGATCAGGGCGCGACGCGGCGTGAAACGACCGTCTTCACGGCGAACGGCAGCTATGTCCCGCCCGCCTGGGCGCGATGGGTTGAGGCGGTGTGCGTCGGCGGTGGAGCGGCTGGCGGCTCCGGCATGGCGGGGGCTGCTGGCACGGCGCGCTTTGGCGGCGGGGGCGGCGGGGCCGGGGGGCTGAGCGAAGGACGCTGGCCTGCATCGGCCCTGAGCGCCGGGTTGGCGGTGACGGTCGGCGCAGGCGGCGACGGCGGCGCAGCGGCCAGCGGCGCAGGCGTGAACGGCGGCAATGGCGCAGACAGCCGTGTCGCCCTGAGCGGCGTCACCCTGCTGAGCGCAGCGGGCGGATCGGCGGGCGGCGGCGGCTCCGCCACAGCGGGCGCCTCAGGCGCAGGCGGCCTGGGCGCACGGTCGGCCAATGCGGGCGGCGCATCCTCGATCACGGCGACGGCAGGCGCAGGCGCGGCGACGACGTGCACCGATGGTCCGGGCGGCGGCGGCGCAGGCGGCGGACTGAGCGCGGCGGACGCCGAGCGGGCGGGCGGTGCAGGCGGGGCAGGCGCCTATGCAGGCTTGCGGGCCGCAGGCGGAACGGGCGGGGCGTCTGTCGGCACCAGCGGTCAGGCTTCGGCCTCTCCCAACCTGTCCTGGGTCGGCGGCGGGGGCGGCGGAGGCGGGGCTTCGGCCAGCGCCAGCGGTTTCGCGGGCGGACCAGGCGCAATCTTCGGCGCGGGCGGCGGCGGGGGCGGCGCAGGCCTGACGATCTCAGGCGCGGGCGGCGCAGGCGGCGGGGGCGTGGTTCGAATCACGGCCGTCGGATGACCGGGCGCCTGAAGACGCTGATGCGCCCGATCGAGGTGCTGGAGGACGAGGCCTGGGAGGTTCCCGACAGCCTGTCCGACGACGACTGGCGCGCCCAGAGCGGCTGGGACGGACGCCGCCCCGTGGATGGCATGAACGAGGAGGATGAGGGATGAGAAAACCCCATGAGGCGCCGCCCCTGGCCGAAGGCCGGTGGCTGTATCGGCGGCTGTACGCCTTTCTGGTCAGCGCGGGTCTGTGGGCCTTGCTGATGCGGACGGTCGGGCGGACGCCGCCGGAGAACCTGCCCCAGGTGGCGGATGGGCTGATGGGTCTGCTGGCCCTGATCCTGGTTCTGTATCTGGTCGCGCCGACGGCCCAGCAACTGGTCGCCCTGATCGCCAACGCCCGGCTTCGGCTGGGGGGAGGGCGGCCATGAGCTTTCGGCTTTCAATCCGGTCGCGCACGCGGCTGCAGGGCGTGCATCCGGCGCTGGTCGCGGTGGTGGAGGCGGCGCTGGCGCGCTCATCCATCGACTTCATGGTCACCGAGGGGCTGAGGGCGCCCGAGCGGCAGGCGGCGCTGGTCAAGGCGGGCGCCAGCCGGACCCAGAAGTCGCGTCACCTGACCGGCCATGCGGTCGATGTGGCGGCCCTGATCGACGGTCAGGTGCGGTGGGACTGGCCGCTGTACGGCCGGATCGCCGAGGCGTTCAAGGCGGCGGCCGCGGACCTGAAGACGCCGATCGTCTGGGGCGGCGACTGGACCAGTCTGCGCGATGGACCGCATTTCGAGCTGGATCGGAAGGTGTTCCCATGAGGATGTTCCGATTGCTGACGCCGCTGGGGTGGGCGTTTGCGGCGGCGGGCGTTCTCGGGGTCGGGCTGCTGTTGCTGGGCGGGGCGGGGTTCCGCTGGGATCCGTTCAATCACTCCCAGCGGCGGCTGGAGGCGGCGCAGGCTGAGGCCGAGCACGGGCGTCTGGAGGCGGCTGCGCGAAGGCTGGAAGCCGAAGCCGCTGTCCAACAGACCCGCCGTCTCGATCAGTTTCACCAACAACAGACGGCGACGGCGCGGACGACCGCCATCGCCGTCGAACAGGCCAGGAGCGCCGATGATGCCAAAACCCTTCTGGACGCCCGCCGTGTTGAGCGTCTGCGCGGCCATGACCGCGAGCTGTGCCGCCTCGCCCCCGATCTCGACGGTTGCGCCGGTGCGGCTGGTCCTGCCGGAGACGGCGATGCGGCCCTGCGCCCTGGCGGTGCTGCCGCCTGACACCACCCTGGGCGATCTGGAGGCCGTTTATGTCGAGCGCGGCGCCCAGATTGTCGCCTGCGACGGCGCGCGTCGTCTGGCGGTGGAGACGCTGGAGGCCGAGCGAAACGCGAATGCGGCGCGCGCGAAGAAGTCCTGATCCGGCAGGCCAAGCTTAGCGGCAAAAACGACTCGGCATTTTCTGCCCCATGCCGGGCGGGAAATGCCGAGCTGGGCGCTGCGGTTCTGAGAAATAATCAACAAAATCAGTGATAACTTCGTGCGCAAGGCACGCGTCAGACTGGCCTCGTCCTTGCTCCAGAGGATGCGGAGCAAAATGCTCTCGACCGCCAAAACGGCGTCGAAAAAACACAGAAGTGAAAAAGGACAGCCAAAATGGCTAACAGCATCAACGTGAACGCTGGCGCTCTCATCGCCTTGCAGAACCTGAACGCCACCAACAAGGCGCTCGAGGTCACGCAAACGCGCGTCAATACTGGCCTGAAGGTTTCCTCGGCCAAGGATAACGGCGCCATCTTCGCCATCGCCACCGCCCAGCGCGCCGAAATGGGTGCTCAGGATGCGGTGCGCCAGTCCATGCAACGCGGTCAATCCATCCTCGACGTCGGTCTGGCGGCGGGCGATACGGTGACGGCCGCGCTGAATGAACTGAAGGGGATCGCGGTCGCCCTGGCTGACGCCCCCAAGACCTATGACGCTGCGGGCGCCGTCACGGGGCTGGGCGACAGCGGCAAGAAGCTGGTGGCGGACTTTGAGGCCATCGTGAAGGAAATCCACTCGGCCCTGGCCAACGCCAACTTCGATGGGGGCAATGTCTTCAAGAAGCAGACGACGGACCTGAAGGTCACCACCAATACGGGTGCGGCCAACAACACCTTCACCCTGAAGCTGGCTGCTGACGCTGCCGGTGCTGACGGCCTGGCCTTCGGCACGGCTGCAGGAACCGCCGGCGCGGCGGGAACCTTCAATCAGGCCACCGGCGCCTGGGCGGCCAAGGCGAACGCAACGACCGGCACAGCGCCCTCGGCGCTGACTGACTATTCGGTGGCCAATGTCGAGGCTGCGATCACCTCCTTCTCGTCCACGCTGGCGGATCTGGGCACCAAGTCGAAGTCGCTGGATCGTCAACTGACCTTCGTCAACAAGCTGCAGGACTCGATGGAGACCGGCATCGGCAACCTGGTCGACGCCGATCTGGCCAAGGAAAGCGCGCGCCTGACCGCATTGCAGACCAAGCAGCAACTGGGCGTGCAGGCCCTGTCGATTGCCAACTCGTCCAGCCAGATTCTGCTGAGCCTGTTCCGCAGCTGACCACTGGGTCAAATCTGCCGAGTTCTTTTTGAAAATCTATCGCTTGCGGCAACGGGTCGGCGGATTCCGCCGGCCCGTAAAGGAGGTTTATCGACGATTAACCACGCAGAACAACGATTTGGACACGCTTAAGGTCCAGGTTTACGGCTCGGAATATTCTTCCGACCCACCTGAGCAAAATGCTCCCTTCGGCAAAACGCCGTCGGCCCTCACGAAGTGAAAAAGGACAGCCAAAATGGCTAACAGCATCAATACGAACGGCGGGGCTCTTGTCGCCCTGCAAACTCTGAACGCCACCAACAAGGCGCTGGAGACCACGCAGAACCGGGTCAACACCGGCCTGAAGGTCTCCTCGGCCAAGGACAATGGCGCTATCTTCGCCATCGCCACGTCTCAGCGTGCAGAAATGGGCGCCCAGGACGCGGTGCGTCAGTCGCTGCAACGCGGTCAATCCATCGTCGACGTCGCCCTGGCGGCCGGCGACACGGTGACCAGCGCTTTGAATGAGCTGAAGGGCCTGGCCGTCGCCATTCAGGATGCGGCGGCAGGCAGCGATACGGCTAACAAGCTCAATGCAGATTTCGCTTCGATTCTGAAGGAAATCGGCTCGGCGCTGGCTGGCGCAAAGTTTGACGGTGTTAATCTGTTCACGGATACGCCGGCTACGGGGGCGCCGATTCAGGTCACGACGAATACGTCGGGCGGCAAGTTTGAGCTGAAGGCTGCCGGTGCAACTGCGGTTGATCCCACGAAGGGTGGGGATGCTACGGCGACCCCTTCCACGGCATTTGATTTGGCCACCGAAAGCAATCGCACTGCGGCCAATGTCGACAAGGCGATCAGCGCATTTGCTTCCACTCTGGCCGACCTCGGCACTAAGTCGAAGTCGCTGGATCGTCAGATGACCTTCGTCAACAAGCTGCAGG